>Ga0160441_100005_pt1 | contig 613537 bp, 559 predicted proteins | sample HID1971K_E1MG_FD_108260 | JGI IMG/M metagenome (GOLD analysis project Ga0160441, IMG submission 108260) | Enriched millipede-associated microbial communities from UW Madison campus, WI, USA - HID1971K_E1 MG | ecosystem: Host-associated > Arthropoda: Insects > Digestive system > Unclassified ... | reverse complement strand
GTCAAGGCCTATATTGCCGATCGCAGTGGCAATCTGATTTTCCGCAAGACAGCGCGCAACTTCAACCCCAACGTGGCGATGGCCGGCAAAATCACCGTGGCCGAAGTGGAAAAGATCGTTGAAATAGGCGAACTGGACCCCGATCAGATTCATCTTCCCGGCATTTACGTGCAGCGCATCGTACTGAACGAGAATCCTGAGAAACGGATTGAACAACGCACCACTCGTCCGTCCAAAGGAGAATAAACATGGCTTGGAATCGCGATCAAATGGCTGCGCGCGCAGCAAAAGAACTGCAGGATGGATTCTATGTGAATCTGGGTATTGGCCTGCCCACGCTGGTGGCCAACCACGTACCGCCAGGAGTGGAAGTGTGGCTGCAATCGGAAAACGGCCTGCTGGGCATTGGCCCTTTTCCTACAGAAGAGGAAATTGATCCGGACATGATCAATGCCGGCAAGCAGACTGTCACAACACTGCCCGGTTCGTCCATTTTTTCCTCTGCAGATTCATTTGCCATGATTCGCGGCGGCAAAATCAATCTGGCCATTCTAGGCGCCATGCAGGTCTCGGAAAAGGGCGATCTGGCAAACTGGATGATTCCGGGCAAGATGGTCAAGGGCATGGGCGGCGCAATGGATCTGGTGGCCGGCGTGGGGCGTGTCATTGTGCTGATGGAACATGTTGCTCGTAAAAAAGACGGTACGACCGACATCAAATTGTTGCCCGAATGCAACCTGCCATTGACCGGTGTGGGTGTTGTTGATGTGATCATTACCGATCTGTGCGTCATGGAGGTGACCGACAAGGGCTTGAAGGTGACCGAGCTCGCTCCTGACGTAACTATCGAAGAAGTGCAGGAAAAAACCAAGGCACAGTTAAACTTCTCTGGAATCGCGTAAAAAGTACTGTTTGATCTGTAAAAAAAAGAATTTATCTATTCTGACGTATTTTCCTTTGAAAATACGGGGCAAGCAAAGACACCCATAAGAGCAGGGGGAGTAAATGTGTCTGGATCAATGAAGCAAACAATCACACTCAGTTCTTTAGTGTACTTATGCCGGCCTTGCAGTATAGAACTCTAATAGCCGTTCAACGAATACGAGAGATGTTTAAAGATGGAAATATCAAGTTGTAAAGAAGCCGGCTGGCTGGATTTAAAAAGCCGCGTTTGTGTCGTAACTGGCGCAGGCAGTGGTATAGGCGCTTCAACGGCGCAGACCTTCGCTGCCATTGGTGCCCACGTAGCAGTCCTGGATCGTAATCAAGAGAATGCAGAGCTTGTAGTGAGGTGCATTCAAGAAGAAGGGGGGGTTGCAATAGCTATTACTGCAGATGTTTCGGATAGCATCTCTATAAAATCTGCTGCGCTCAAAGTGCGGGAAACGCTAGGGAACTGTGAAATTCTTGTTAATAATGCAGCAGTACAACATGTAGCACCTTTGTTAGAGCTTGAACAGGAAAATTGGAATGCCTCTTTGGCTGTAAATTTGACGGGCGCATTTCTTTGCGCTCAAACTTTTAGCGCGCAAATGATAGATCGTGGAAAGGGCGGTTGTATCATTAATGTGGCTTCAATTTGTGCGGAGCACCCGAGACCTAATGGCGGTGCATACAGTGTAAGTAAAGCCGGCCTGGTCATGTTATCCCAGCAACTGGCGGTTGAGCTTGCGGGGTACAACATTCGTTGCAATGCGATATCTCCCGGCATGATCCGAACCCCTCTAAGCGAGAACACGTATCGCAATTCAGATTTTGCAAAAAGGCGCTCCGATATGGTTCCGTCCGGAAGAATTGGCGACCCTGATGACATCGCAAATACGATCATGTTTTTAGCCAGTGATCGGTCAAACTATATCAACGGCCAAGCTCTACTTGTGGACGGAGGATTATCCCGGGTGCTAATGAACTTGACTCCTCGGCTCTAGGAGGCCTGCAAAGGCAGGATGGGTTTTACTATTGAACGTTTATTTATAAGACGTAATTTTTGCAGAGCATTAAGACAACTTTATTTGATACTACCTAAGTCAAAATATATCACATTATCGTTTCATTCCATCGTCTGTATTATTGACCGTTCGGATTGCTCTGCATTGGTGTCAAGAGAAGTAAAGGGCGAAAATTTAAAGATAACTTTTTTGTACGCAAAAATTGCGGAGCAAGTTGTGTTTTACGCAAAATCCCTATCCTGCATGTAGTCCTTTAATTGTAGGTTTAGTCTTACTAGCACTGTAGAATTAACTAATTTTCAAGATAAATTCAACTCTGTTCGTGTGAAAATCAACAGTCAAAATGTAAGGTTGCGTTAAATTAAAAGCGATATACGAAATATACATTGAAAACATATTGGTTTTTCATTTAGTTTTATGCGTATGCCATTGATTTTAGATTGAAATGGGGGTTGATTCAGCTATTGGCAAAAGGCAAAACACAGGGGCGAAACACTTTGTTTCTGAAAAACTACAATCAGAGGCAGAGTTTGAAAAACCTTCGTGGTACCGAAACATATTAATATCGAAGATCTGAAATAATCACAATTGATAAGGGTTTACAAATCTGCACTGCTTAGGAGCGGTCACTCTGAATTAGTGAAGCTCCATATGGGCTAGGTGTTTTACATCGTAGGCTGTCGTGATGTCAATTTGTAGTTTTTATAGCGCGTGCAGCGTAGAAATTATTAAAATCAAACTAGGTTGTTGAGAATTATATTATTAACTCTACGATTATTTTAAGAACTGTAAAAACTATATAGCGTAGGGTAAAGCGTCGGGTTTACCGGTTTTATTTTACCCGGATCAAATTTGGCCAAGCTTATATTTAATAACAGCAATGCGCGTAGACCTCGTAGCGCCATTATTTAACGACTAGAATTCGCGCGATTGGATTAGCGTCCAGACGGGCCGTTATCAAGTATCGCGCCAGCTGGAAAATCTATTTTTTCAAGTGTTCGTTGAGTAGAGCGTGAATCTCAATGCATATAAACCTGTCAATTTCTATTTTCATAGTGGTTTGTTCCGTGCAGGTAGCGTGCCAAAACTATCGGCGCTGCGGAAAACTGCGCACTTCCTCATATGCCAGCGTCTGCTTATTCTCGGCTGGCACATCGGGCAGTCAGTTTCATTTCTCTATGGAAGTGGCGCGTTCCAAAAAATTCGATTTTATTGGTTGATCTGCAGAAAAAAGTTCGAGATATACTACCACCTCAATTTGTATTTGAGCGAGCAACATGCCTGATGCCTTGCATCACCAAAAATTTTATGCGACGTTTATGGAGCTGACCTTAAAAAGACGGAATATCGCGATTGATGATAAATATCCGTTCATTACATTTTGGGGCTAACTGCATAGATGTCGACCGGAGCAAGTTTCAGTATTGCGCTGAACGCTGAAATCTTCCCTGATTTATTATGGGGTCAAACTAATTTACGATTTTCCATTTAGCGTTTGAACCTATATACTCGGGGTTGATCGGCTTGTGTAGACTTTGGCCGGCACATCGATCTTTGTGGTTAAAATAGCGCTACTTGTGAGGCGCCAATTCTATGATCGGATTGGAGCTGTGATCAATAGTGTGGACGCGTGGCAGTACAGATTTTATTGAGCCGCTAGTCCTGGCATATCCTTCTCTAATTATTATCTGGGCCGGGGTATGGAAATAAAGAGTCAGAAGAGGATGTCACATTGAACAAAAATTATCAGGCCGAATCGGCTCAAGTCGAAAAAGCGGTTGAAAGGTTAATGCAACGGCCCGGATTTCTTCTGCGTAGAGTGCTTCAGCAATCTTCTGCAGTCTTCGAGGAAAGATGCAGGGATCTGGGGATGACGGTGCCGCAATACTATTATCTTTACCTGCTTGATCAGGTCCCTGAAGTGGGACAAGGTGAAATATCTCAAATGTTAGGAATGGATCGTTCCACCAATACTTTGGTGCTGAAGATTCTGGAACGCAAGGGATGGGTCAAGCGCACGGTCGATGCGGATGATACTCGCAGGCGCACAGTGAGAATCACCAAAGAAGGCAAGGCCGTTTTCGGCAAGACGAGTACCGCAGGAGAACAGGCCATCGACGTCATATCAGGTGGCCTTACACCCAATCAATATCGTGTATTAATTGAGCTATTGCAAAAAATCGTACATCACAACGAATAAGCAGCTGTGCGGACAATCAAGGCTGTCTTGATAGGTGGCGGCCTGTGTAGCACGGCGTCTGTCGCTCGAACTACATTCCGCGTGAGCAACGGGGCCGTTCTGTGACGATCATTTTGAATCAGTAGTCATGCACTTACTAACGGACTCTGCTCCCGTTTATTGCCTGCATACCATATGGCGTATGGTATGTGGCTGCCTGTGAGTTGATGTTCAGCGCATACGCAGGGGGCAGTAGTCCTGCCGCTGCCCCATCAAGGATGAGCTGGCACTAGCACTCCAGGCGAGGCAGTTCTTACCCGGGGGGCGCGTTTTCATCATCGATATTTAGCAAATACAGGGTTAGTACTACCTTGACGTGGATGATCTCGAGAATATAATCAGTTATCAAACAATCTGACATCAAACTAATTATTGATCTGTGCTTACAAGGAATTGATCACATGGATATAAACATTCAACCGAGGCGCCAGCCAGCGGTATTGGGCCAGCTCATCACCGATCCGGCCGGGTGGACAGGCGAAGCGCTCGATTCGCGGTCTGACTGGGTATATGAGTTGAGCTCACAAGAGGTCAGCCAGCTGGTGGATATGGCCAACCGGGTGGAGCAGAGTCTGCAGGGCGATCTGAATGGACTGCTGGGTATGAGCAAGGACGATTTTGCATTGGGGCCGCTGTCGTTGAAGCTGGCGGGGATTCGCGATCAATTGTCCGACGGGCTGGGCGCCGCGCTGGTACGTGGCCTGCCGATGCAGGAGCTGAGCCAGAGTACGGCCGCCATCATTTACTGGGCCATTGGCAGCTACTTTGGCCTGGCCAAATCCAACAATGCACAGGGCGATATGTTGGGTCATGTCACGGATCTGGGAAAATCGTATGCGGATCCGGAGACCCGGGGCTACCAGACGCGGGAAGGGCTGGACTACCACTGTGACAACACTACCGTTGTCGGACTGATGTGTGTGCGCCCGGCCCAGGAGGGCGGTCGCTCCAAGATTGCCAGCTCGGTGACGGTGTACAACGAGTTGTTGCGGCGCTCGCCCGAGAGTGTCGCGGTGCTGAGCGAACCGTTTTACTGGACACGCCACGGAGAGGTCAACCCGGGCGAGTCGCCCTTTTACACGAGTCCGGTCTTTAACGTGCTGGACGATAAGCTGTGTGTCTGCTTCAGCCTGGGCTCGATCACCAAGGGGCATGAATTGCCGGGTGCTCCGGCGCTGAGCGAGCCGCAAAAGACCGCGCTGGCGCTGGTTGAGCAAATTGCCCAGGAGCAGCACTGCGCGATGGAGTTGCGCCCTGGCGACATGCAGTTTCTGAATAACTATGTTGTCTTGCATACCCGGACCGCCTATACCGATTGGCCGGAAGAGACGAAAAAGCGGCTGCTTTGGCGCTTGTGGCTGAGCGCGCCGGACATGAGACCGGCCACCGAGTATGTCAAGTTATGGGAGCGTGGGGTCAGGCTGGGCGATACCAGCGAGCGGATTGTCCTGTGATACAGCAATCGAGCGCTTTAGCGCATTCACGGTAGTAACAGAACAATGGGAACAAGTATGTGGAAAATGAAACTCACGGCGGCGCTCGCTCTTGCAATGGCGCTTACCGTCCCCCCCTCGATCTCACAAGCTGCTGACGGGTGGCCGCTTCAGGTTAAGGATGCAACAAACGGCGCAGATGCGGCGCGTGTCCAGGCGCAGTACGTTCCGCTGGAGAAAGCAGATAAACCCTATAAGATCTGCGCTTTGTTCCCGCATTTGAAAGATTCGATCTGGCTTGCCGTCAACTATGGGTTGGTTGAGGAGGCCAAGCGCCTTGGTGTAGGCATGGCGCTATATGAGGCAGGTGGATACGATAATTTGCCGCGCCAACTTGCTCAGTTCGATGACTGTATGGCTGGGAAATTCGATGCCATTGTGGTTGGTGCCATTTCAGAGGGTGGGCTGGCCCAGAAGTTAAAGCAGGCGGCCGAGGCGGGTAAGCCGGTGATCGCGGTGCTCAATCAGATTGACAAGGCGCCTGTGGCCGGACGGGTCTACCCGTATATTCCTGATATGACTCAAGCCTCTGCGGCTTTTCTGACGGGGCAACTGACCGGAAAGGAGGGACGGGTGGTCACCTTTCCAGGGCCGGCAGGATCTGGCTGGGCCGAACTGTTCAATGATAGTTTCAAGCATGACGTTGCCCAGCAGGGCAATATTTCGGTCATTGGGGAGCGTTTTGGGGATTCAGGTGTTTCTGCACAGCTTCGTCTGATTCAGGACGCATTGCAATCCTATCCAACGCTCAACGCTGTCTACGGAGGCGCACCAGCCATCGAAGCCGCTGTTGGTACCCTTGCTGCATCGGGCAGACAGGACGTCGTGCTGGTTCCTGCCTATGAGAACAGTGCCGTCATCATGATGACAAAGAATGAAGATTTGCCTGGGTTTATCACGCAATATCCGGTTGCCCAAGGCCGTATCGCCATGGATATGGCGATCAGGGCGATCGAGAAAACACTGACAATGACTTACGTTAATCCGATTCCAAAATCAATCAGCACCAAAGATTTGGAAGGCCTGGATACCTCCATTGGTATTAGTGCACCAAAGGGCTTTCGAGCAACCTATTCAGTTGAGTCGGCATCAAAACCTTGAGCCATAGACTTGTTTTTGCATAGCGCGACGCAGCATCAGGAGTGAACAGTGATCAAACTAACGGTGAACGAAAAAGAGGTGACGGTCAATGCACCTCCGGATAAGCCTCTACTATGGGTGCTTCGGGAGGATCTTGGCCTGACCGGTACAAAATTTGGCTGCGGCGTAGCTCAGTGTCGCGCCTGTACTGTGCATGCTGACGGTATTGCCGTTCCGTCCTGTCAGATGCCGGTGGGCAATGTTGCGCCTGCCAAAATCACCACGATAGAAGGCCTGGGCGGTGACCATCCTTTGCAAAAGGTGTGGATCGAACAAAATGTGCCACAGTGCGGCTACTGCCAATCAGGCATGATCATGGCGGCTCACGCATTGTTGAGATCCAATCCAGACCCCTCTGACGCAGATATCGATGGTGCCCTGCAAAACATTTGTCGCTGTGGGACCTATACCCGGGTGCGCAAAGCGATTCACAGCGCTGCCAGGTCAATTAACGGTGGAGGCACCCGGTAATGGCGCTTACAACACATGGCGCTGCCCGGCGCAACTTTCTCGTCAGCTCGGCGGGCGTTGCTGGCGCGTTGGCATTTTCCTTGAAAATTCCCACAGCAAAGGCAAGTGAAAAAGCAAATGGGTCACAGCAAGCGATCGAAATTGATTCATGGATCGTCATCCATCCCGATGACAAGGTGACAATCCGCATCCCTCAAAGTGAAATTGGGCAGGGAGCGACGACTGCACTTGCTCAGCTGATTGCGGATGAACTGGACCTGGATTTGAAATTAACCGACTGGGAATTTTATGATCCTCAGACCAATCGCGTGCGGAACAACGTTTATGTTCATACGACGACCATTGCGAGTTTTGGCGCGATGTTGTTGTTCGAGCCAATGCGAATTGCGGGTGCGCAGATCAGGCAAATGCTTGTAACGGCAGCGGCAGAAAGCATGAACGTACCGGCCAAAGGATTGCATCTGGATGGCCACAAGGTCTTTGATCAGCAGAGCGGAAAATCAATCGCGTTTGGAAAGTTGGCTTTATTGGCTGCCAAAGCGGCTGTCCCGACGGCATCCACTGTCACGCCGAAGCCGGCAGACAAGTGGCGTTACATTGGTAAGCCAGTGGGTCGCTCGGATGCTTATGCAAAATCGACCGGGCAAGCCAAGTTCGGTATCGATGTCTCGCTTCCTGGCATGCTTTATGCTGCGGTCCGGCAATCGCCGGTATTTGGCGGTCGCCTGGTGTCCTTTGATGATAAAGACGTGCTGAATATGCCTGGCGTGAAAGCTGTCGTAAAAATCAATGCGGGCCCGTCCGGCTATACCGTCCCGCCCATTCTGTGGGATCTTATCGATTGGCAGATGGATGACGCGGTCGCGGTTGTCGCCGAAAGCTGGTGGACGGCCAAGAAGGCGCTCGATCGCCTTCCAATCGTTTGGGACAACGGTGTCAATGAAAAAGTCAGCAGTGAGTCGATTGACTCGGCACTCCTGCAGTCTCTTGCCAGGTCGGGAAAAGTTGTTCGTGACGACGGCGATGTCAATGGCGCAGTGGCAAAAGCCAAAGCAGACAGCATCATTGAATCAACCTATGATTATCCGTTTCTTGAGCACGCGCCCATAGAGCCGATGAACTGCACTGCCCTGGTCAATGATTGGTCGGTAGAGGCCTGGGGGCCAACCCAGTTTGGAGACGAGGCGTTGCGCATCACCGCCTACGCGGCAGGCATCGCAATAAAAGACGCGAAGTTTCATCTGACTTTTGTTGGCGGCTCGTTTGGTCGACGTCTTCACAGTGATTATGTCAGCCAGGCCGTTCAGGTGGCAAAAGCACTTAAAGGTACGCCCGTCAAGTTAATCTGGTCACGCGAAGAGTGCATTGGCAGAAGTTATTATCCCCCTGTATCCAAAGCTAAATTTACTGGTGTGGTCAACGATCAAGATGTCGTTGCCTGGAAGTGTCAGGTAACCCAGGGAACCTCTGTATTTCAGCCCTATGGGATGACCCGGGTCGTGTACCCGATTCCGAATTTTCACGTTCAAACCACCACCATTGACACGCCGCCGCCATTTGCGTGGATGCGCGGTGTGGGTCATACACAAAACTTTTGGATGACGCATGGCTTTATGTGCGAGCTAGCACAGGCGGCCGGGATGGGGTCTTATGAATACCAGATGAAGCTGCTCGATGAAAGCCGTGTTTCAAAGGATCGTGCAGACTATGATAACGCAGTTGAACGTATCCGGCGTTTTCGCAAGGTGCTTCAATTTGTGGTGGACAAAGCGGGTGACGTTGTCCCCGTGGAGAAAGGACGTGGTCGTGGCATCAGTATTTACGATATGAGTTACGCTCCAGAGCTTCCAGATAGTGTCTGTGCTGCGCTCGTTGATGTCACGCTGGACGGAAAGGGCGGTCTGAAAATTGACCGGGTGGTGACCGCCATCGAGTGTGGACAGGTGATCAACCCGGATATCGTCGAAGCGCAATTGCAGGGCGGGATAACGTTTGGCCTGTCTAACGCACTCTACGGCAAGATCACGCTCAAGGATGGCAGAGTGCAACAAAGCAATTTTCATGACTACCCTGTTATGCGTATAGCCCAGGCGCCCTCTGTCGAAGTGCACATCATTCCTTCAGATGCCAAGCCAACCGGCGTTGGTGAACAGAGTGTTCCGGTAGCCATTGGTGCACTTGTCGAGGCTATTTATAATGCCGGCGGCCCTCGCGTACGCTCGTTGCCTGTGGCGGACAACAAACTAACGTTCAGGGAGGCGTGATCATGCTTGATAATCGTGAGGTTACTCAAAGCGGTACGCCGAACAACATGACTGACAGTCGTGGCCAGGATCTGAAGTACTATACTGCCCACCATATGCCATATCCTGTAGATGCAGAGCAATCGGCAGCAGCATCATACTGGGTGACCTATCCCAATCAGACATTCGATGCGGCTGAAGGTAAAAGGTTATATGACAGTTACGCTCGCCAGGTGGTGCATGCTGATCAGTCTGGATTTGACGGCGTGTTGCTGTTTGAGCACCAGGCAACGCCCAATTGCATGACACCGGTTGCGATGGTAATGGCCGCTGCGCTCATGCCTCGAATTGAACGTGCCCGACTGGCCGTCTGCTGCAACCCTGCCGGACTGGATCATCCACTACGGCTGGCCGAAGGTCTGGCGATGCTGGATGTGATGTCTGGCGGCCGCGTGGAGGCGATGTTTACGCTGGGTACTTCACAGGATTATTGGGCATCCGGGGTGCGGCCGGCTACCGCGCGTGCGCGCTTTGAAGAGGCGACCAATCTTATACTACAGGCGTGGAGTGAGCCCGGTCCCAGTTCATTTGCCGGGCAGCACTACAGCCACAGGTGGCTAAATCTCTGGCCCCGGCCAACCCAACGGTCCCTACCGGTCACAGCATTGGATCTCGGGTCGCCCCAGTCGTCCATGATCGCCGCAAGACGAGGCTGGAGCTTCTGCCCGGGACAGGCGACAATCAACGAGCAAAACGCTGCGTTTCAACGATATGATGCAGAACTGGACACCGACGTTGTGCAATTCGGCGGTGGTGATCGGATGCTGTCGGTGCTTGCGTATGTGGCAGAAACGGATGAGTTGGCAATGGCTGAAGCGCAGAGCCATCTGCGTGTACACCGCGAGGTGAATTGGAAAGTTGCAACGCACTTTGCTGCCGCACCCGGATATCTGTCCGTTGACGAGTATCGACAAGCACTGCTGTCCGGCAAAAATCAAGTGCAAGAGGGCGATCCGGACGGGATTGAACCATACCGGATCGTGATCGGCAGCGCAGCAACCGTTGCCAGGAAAATTCAGTCCTGGAGTGATGCGACCAAGTGTTCCCGAATATTGTTTCATCCCCAATTTGGGGATATGCCCGAATCGAAGGCTTGCAAGAACATGTCACTCTTTGCACAACAGGTGATTCCCTTGGTGCGTGATTTCCGTCGCGAAAATAGGCCTGTCGCCGATCAAAGGAGCCAATAAAATGGAATCAGCTACGGTTTTATTCGAACGACAACATGTATACGTTGGTGGTGTGAAGGTTGAGTATTTGACGGCTGGCACAGGCGAACCCCTGGTTTTTTTTCATGGCGCCGGCTTGATTGGCGGGTGGGATTTTACAAGTGCCTGGGCAAGCAGATATCGATTAATTCTTCCATTCCATCCAGGGTGGGGCGGATCGGATGATGCGCCTGATATGTGTTCGATTCAGCATTTCGTTGACCATTACCGGGATTTTCTCGATCAGCTGGGGATTGATACATTCAACCTGGTTGGGTTTTCCATGGGTGGCTGGCTAAGCAGCGTGTTTTCTTCACAAAATAGCCATAGAATAAAAAAATTAGTGCTTGTTTCGCCTGCAGGACTTCATTCTAGCGAGTATCCGTCCTGCGATCTTTTCCGGGTTGCGCCCGAAGACGTGTTGTCATATCTCGTGCATGATATGAATTCGCTTGCACAGTACGCGGCGCCGGATCCGGAGAGTATTGCTTTCCAAAGCGAGCTCTACCGCGAAGCCACCAGCCTTGCGCAACTTGCCTGGGAACGGATGTGGGACCCGGCGCTGCCCTTGAAGCTGGCAAGAATTAAAGTGCCAACGCTCCTGTTATGGGGCGAGCAGGACAGAACCATTCCCTTTGGGCAAGCGCAAACCTGGGTAAGCGCCATTGACGGGGCGCAGTTAAGAAGCCTGACGGGGGTGGGGCATCTGCCTTTTATAGAAAGCAGTGCCGGGCAGAAAATTGTTTCTGATTTTTTAGGATAGTTTATTTGGCGGTTCAGGTTTGTGTGCAGAAGGTAAGGAAAGAACGGGAAGATTGCAAACAAGGGCAGATAGTAATATGCCACAAGCTTCCTGCCGGGATGTACTCTGCGGCGAGGCATGGCGTGTGACCTGTATGCCGTCAGGAAATGAGCATGTTCCGGGACTTGTTCCCGGAACGATCCGCTGGCAACAGTAAAAAAACAGAATTTAACACGACAAAATATTTAAAAAAACATGTCGGGTGGATGAACTACATAAGGAGGAGAATGTATGAGTAAGTTATCAGGAAAAAATATTGCGATTGTCGGCTTAGTGGGGGTGATGGCGGCGCTACCAGTCTGGTCTGCTGCCCCGCAAGAGAAGCGCGATGAATTCTATTGGCTTGACAGGCTGAATCGCGCTTCACTGGTGATGATGAGTGAACAGGCTATCCTGGACAAAAAGCATGTGTCCACCATCGCAGACGCACTTGATGAATTACGGAATAAGGCAAAGGATCCGAGTTTCAAAAGGACTTCAAAGTGGGGTTCGACCGAGCCTTATCTGATTGAGATTGCCGGCCCGGTGGTCACTCGTTTACACACAGGAAGAAGCACATGGGATACCGGGGCCGTTAACGAACGCATGAGCCAGCGCGAGGCAATACTTAACGTATATGAGTCACTAATTGGCGCACGTCAGGCTTTGCTGGATTTTGGAAAACAACATGCAACGGCCGTCATACCCGCTTATACGGGAGGTGTCCAGGCGCAACCGACATCTATGGGACATTTTATGACGGCCTATGTTGAAGTGTTCGGCAGACATGCCAAGGCACTTGAAGAGGCATACCGTAATCTCAATCTTTCTCCATTTGGCGCGGGCGCACTTGGAACCTCAAGTTATCCCATCAACCGTCAACGACTGGCTGAACTGCTTGGCTTTGACAAACCCATCCAGAACTCTTATGACGCAGTGTTGCTTGCTTCAGTAGAAAATAATATGCGTTTGGTTGGTGCTGTCTCAGGGATTGCCGTAACGGCAGGAACACTGGCAGAGGATCTGGGCAATCAATACTATCTCACAAAACCCTGGCTACGCCACCCAGCTAATTTAACCAGCGGCAGCACCATTATGCCGCAAAAGCAAAACCCTACAGGTGTCAACGCGATCCGATCCGGTGCTACGGCGGTATTGGGTCATGCCTCGGCCTATATGTTTGAAGTTCACAATTTGGAGAGTGGCCGCTTCGCGGGCGGTGGCGGTGGGGGCGGCGGCGGTGATCAGAACGCAGCCATTGCAAAAACGGCGGCAACGCTGAATGAGATCGCCTCAACCTTCCGAACTGTCGAATTCCTGCCAGAGCGTGCTCTGGAACAGGTTCTGGACGATTACGCTACGGCAACGGAACTGGCCAATGCACTCCAGCGCCATGGCGACATTCCTTTTGGCGATGCACATCATATTGCCGCTGCGATTGTAAAATTCGGTCGTAGCAAGCAACTGCGTGCGAGTGAGATATCATTTTCCGACTTCGAAAAGGTATTGAGCGAAACGGCGCAACACTATGATATGAAGCAGACCCGTTCCGGTCTGACAGAAGCGATTTTCCGTAAAGTTATGTCCCCGCAGGCGATGGTCGAGTCATCTCGTGGCTTTGGTGGGCCGCAAGCCGAATCGGTTGATGCCATGCTTGAAGAGGGTGCCACGTCGCTTGCCAGAAGCCGGACTTGGCTTAGCGAAACCCGTAGCAAACAACAGGCCGCCGCCGGCCGTTTGGATGAGGCGTTTTCCAAGCTGTGATGCGCTAAAGCACGCGGCGTATTTTTTGACAATAACCAGACTGAAAAACAGAAACAACAGCAGCAGACGCCTGGGCGATGCATGACTGTTGCTTCTATAGTCGCATCCACGTTAGAAAATCAACCGCCCGGCCCAAGGCATCTTGTGGTGCATCTTCATGCATTGCTCAGCCTAACGTGCCCAAACGGTGCCCCGGTTTCGAGCAAGGAATATGCGACGGCATGAATATCGTTATGCCGTCGTATTAACAGCCCTGTGCGAAGGCGGTGCGACTGCACTCGTTTGATGCATCAAGATCGCAATTTCTCTTTAGCAAACACGTGGGTTTTATGCCAAATGCGATTCCTCGGGTTACTACTAACTTGACGTTAAACACAGCGAGAATATACTCAGATATCAAATGATCAGATATCAAATCAAATAAATGAATGGCCACTAAAACAGGACAAAAATATGGATACAATGACTCAATCAATACGACCTCCGGCTGTACTCGGTCAACCTATCATTGACCCCGCAGCGTGGACAGGGCAAGAGCTCGCAGCGTGTACAGACTGGAAATATGAATTGACCTCACAAGAGGCTGACGAGCTTATCGACATGGCCAGGCAATTGCAGCGAACCGTAAACGGCGACTTGAATGGTTTGCTTAAACTGAAGAAAGAGGCGTTTGTGCTGGGCGATTTCTCCAAGAGAATCGAGCAGCTATCGCAGCAACTAGCCAATGGCCTCGGCGTTGTTTTGATTCGCGGGTTGCCAATGCACGAATTGGACCTGGCAACAGCGGCAACAATTTATTTTGCAGTTGGCAGTCATCTGGGGCAACCCAAGTCTAACAATGCGGAAGGTGATCTTCTGAGCCATGTTACGGATATCGGCAAGTCGTATGCAGACCCCAACAGTCGCGGATATCAGACAAAGGACGCATTGGATTATCACTGTGATCAAACCAGTATCGTCGGCCTGTATTGCGTGCGCGCGGCACGGGAAGGTGGGCAATCCAAAATAGCCAGTTCAGTATCGGTGTACAACGCGTTGCTGCAGCGCTCGCCTGAGAGCGTGGCCGCTTTGAGTGAACCGTTTTACTGGACACGGCACGGAGAGGTAAATCCGGGAGATTCGCCTTTTTACCAAAGCGCGGTTTTTAATGTTTTGGACGAAAAACTTTGTGTTTCCTTCGGCCCAAGGCATATAGAAAAGGGGCATGCGTTGCCAGGCGCGCCAGCGCTGACCGAGTTGCAACGGAATGCGCTCTCGCTTGCAGAGACGGTTGCCGAAGAACTGAGCTACTCCATGGAGCTTTGTCCCGGTGATATGCAGTTTTTGAATAATTTCGTCGTTTTACACAGACGAACCGCTTACACAGATTGGCCGCAAGAAGAAAAAAAGCGTCTTCTCTGGAGAATGTGGTTGTCTGCTCCTGAGCTGAGGCCTGCAACGCAATATATTAAACAATGGGAGCAGGGCGTTAAGCTAAATACCACCAGAGAGCGCATCGCTGTTTGAATGAGATCAAATGACCCCGCATCCCGGAACAGGCGCGTATTATGAATGTCTGTTAAGTTGCAGTGGTCCGGTAGTTGTAAGTATTGCCAAGTGCCAAAAATCATAGCGCCACGAGCGCGCTACCTGGAGAAATAATGCAAGCTGCAAACTTAAAGTTCCGCCAAATCACAACTGTACTGTTCCTGTTCATTTACATGGTAATCAATTTCGCGGACAAGGCTGTTCTGGGAATTGTTGCGGTGCCAATGATGAAAGAGCTAAATCTGACACCTGCGCAATTTGGAATGGTGGCCAGCAGCTTTTTTATACTTTATTCGGTGTCCGGGATTGCATTTGGATTTCTTGCAGACCGGTTCAAAGCAAAGATCTTGCTGCTGGTGCTCGCGTTAATTTGGGCGGTCGCACAGTTTCCTATAGCATGGTGGGCATCCCTGCCCGTCCTGATCGTCTGTCGAATGATTCTTGGTGTCGGGGAGCGGCCTGCGTATCCCATCGCGGTACACGCGGCCTATAAATGGTTTCCGGATACACAGCGTAATGTCGTGACCGGGATCCTGGGGCAGGGCGGACCCACGGGTCTCGTTGTCGCCACGCCGATTTTGACGCTTCTGATGGTGGAGTTCGGATGGCGTTCTGTCTTTCTGGTGCTCGGTGTCGCCGGCATCCTCTGGTCAATAGCATGGCTGATATTCGGCGGTGAAGGACCATTGGATTCTCATTCCAAAAAGAACCACGGTGAAACGGCGACAACGGCGGAACCGAAAATACCTTACCGGATTCTGCTGCTTGATCGCACGATCCTGGGCGCTACCATCGGGGGCTTTGCTGCGTACTGGATTTTAGTGATGGGCTTTACCTGGTTGCAGCCATACCTGAACAGCGGTCTGGGCTACAGCGCAGTCAATGCGGGGTGGCTCGTATCCGTCATCATGGGATGCAGCATTCCTTTGCAGCTTGGCACCGCATGGGGCTCACAATGTTTACTGAAAAAGGGGGTTTCTTCCCGAGTCGCGCGCGGCGGGATTTTGGGCGGTTACATTGCGGCTAGCGGTCTGTTCGTTGCTGGTGCTATGCTGCTGGACATGGGGCCTGTCATTAAAATCATCCTTCTTGCTCTTGGCTGTGCGTTTCCCCTGGTGGCTTTTTCCATCGGGCCAACGATTGTTGGAGAAATAACCCCCAGCTCGCAGAGGGGATCCGTTCTGGCGGTAAGCATCTCTGTTCAGACGTCTGCGGGATTGTTGGCACCTGCAATCACAGGGTGGATTGTGGAAAGCGGCTCCACCCTTGCCGCAGGCTATACCCACGGTTATTTATTCGCTGCAGGTATTCTGATTGTCGGCGGGTTGCTGGCCGTGGTATTGGTACATCCAGAGAAAAGCCGGGAGCGTCTTTCGTCTAAATTTGTTGTAGACAACACGCCTGATGGTCCATTGCCCATGATGGCTGCGGTGGGGCAATCCAAAGGCTAATACAGTCTTGCCCGGATCTGTCCTCTATTGTGTACGTCAGGCGCGCAGCAGCGCGCGCCTGAGCAAGCCGGTCTGCACGCGCCGTCTATCGAATCGTGTGCAGACCCATTGCCAGCTCGCCCAAAGGTTCGGGTTTTTTGTCTCTATATGCCTGCATTTGATTGCTGTATTGCGGAAATATCAGACTACGATGCCACGGCAAACATCATTCAGCGCGCGCCAGATAAATGAGCGTACCGCGCTTGGCGGTATCCCTCGTGGGGAGTGCGGTTTCATCATCAAAATGTAGCAGACGCAGGGTTACTACTACCTTGACGTGGATGATTCCGAGAATATAATCAGTTATCAAATAATCTGATATCAAACGAAATGATGATTCGTGCTTACAAGGAATTGATCATATGGACGTAAACATTCAACCGGGCGAGTTATGGGAGCACGGGGCCAGGCTGGGCGATACAAGCTGGCAGATGTCCTGCGATACAGCACGGTGATGTACAGCATTTATACGTAGTAACAGAACAACGGGAACAGGTGTGCGGAAAATGAAGCTTACAACGGGTGTACACGATGGCAATACGCTCATCGGCACTTAAGTTCACAGCGGTTTCCGGAAACTTGCCTGATTAATAAGTAAAGGAAAAACATGAAATTTATCGATTCAGTAGGAACATTGCCCGATGCAGAATCGTTGCGCCTGAATATTGCGGGCGTCGATGTCACAACGCTTCTGATTACAACGGCGCACATCACTTCAGATTACTCACTGCTCAAGGAAGAATGGCGCCCGGCGCTTCACTATGGCGTAGCAACCATTGAACTGTCGCCACAAGAGTTGGAGCATGTGCGAGCGCTATGTACAGAGCATCTATTAGCATACCAGGAATCTGGCAAAGCACTTCCACCGGCTCCCGGCTATGATGAGTTCCATGGCATCGTTCGCTGGCTCATGGGGACAGCTGACGAAACCATAGTGAGCCTGGCCTATGAAGAAGTTGTTACACAAGATCAGGATCCGAGAAGTCCGGGTTGGAGCAAGGACAATATTGCACCGGGCAGCGATTTTTCAGTTGCAATTATCGGCGCCGGAGAAAGTGGTTTGCTGACTGCATATCGGTTGAAGCAAGCCGGTATCCCGTTCGTCATTTTTGAAAAGAATGACGAGGTGGGTGGTACCTGGTATGAGAACAATTACCCTGGTTGCTGCGTTGATACCAATAGCTTTTTCTACAGTTATGCATTTGCAAAATGTCTATGGAGCCAGTATTACGCGCAGGCCGGCGAAGTGCTTTCATATTTTAAACATATTGCTGAGATATGCGGCTTGTATGAGCACATCCGTTTCAACTGTGAAGTGACCGAGTGCCGGTGGAATGAAGCAGACAGCAAATGGGAGCTGGAGGTACAGGGCGAAGAGGGGCCGACAAGGCAAAGTTTCAATATGCTGGTCAGTGCCGTCGGTCAGCTCAATCGACCGATGATGCCTAACATTCCGGGACAAGATGCATTTGCGGGTACAAGTTTTCATTCGGCCTGTTGGGATCACACTGCCGACTACAAAGATAAACGGGTTGGTGTGATAGGCACTGGCGCCACGGCGCTTCAGATCATTCCGAAGCTTGCAAAAGAAGCAAAAGAAGTCAAAGTGTTTGCTCGTACGACACCATGGCTTCTGCCCACACCGCTACTGGAAGAGAAGGTGGGCAGTGATGTGCAATGGGCGCTTGAGCATCTTCCATACTATGCAATGTGGTATCGAATTATTTTAGTGGCTCCTGGGGCCGTGGGCATGCTCGATGGTGTTGTTGTCGATCCTGACTTTCCTCCGACTGAACTGGCGGTGTCGGCACAGAACGACGCTGCGCGTAAAGCTGTGACGCAGTGGATTGAGTCGCAGATTGACGATCGCCAGGACCTTCAAGATTTTGTTGTTCCAAACACACCGATTGGCGCCAAGCGAGTCATCCGCGACAACGGTCGCTGGATAGCGACACTGAAGCGACCGAATGTCACGCTCGTCAGAGAACGGATCGAATCGGTGACAGAAGATGGTTTGAAGTGTGTGGATGCCTCCGATCACGATCTTGATCTTATCGTGTACGCAACAGGATTCAAGGCTTCCAAGTTCCTGATGCCCATGAAAGTGATTGGCCGCAACGGCATTGACCTTCACGATATGTGGGACGGCGATGCTCGTGCCTATCTTGGAATGACTGTTCCGAATTTTCCCAATCTCTTTGTCCTGTATGGCCCAAATACCAATCAGGTAGTTCATGGCGGCAGTGCCATCGTGTGGTCGGAGTATAGCGTCAAGTATGTGCTGGATGCTGCGCGCCACCTGCTCCTTGCCAAGAAGGGAGAGATGGAAGTGAAAGAATCTATCTACTGGAAATATAACGATCGTATCGACGAGGCCAACTTATTGCGTACTTGGGGATTTTCCGGTGTTAACAGCTGGTACAAAAACGACAAAGGCAGAGTCACTCAGAACTATCCCTTCAGCAGTGCGGAGCTGTGGAGCCGGACTCACCAGATTGACCCTAATGATTACATCATTGCCTGACCAGGGGTGATACGTCATTGCCCATTCTCAAATAGTACTCAAATTGTTTAAAACCATGGATACACTACGATCTGGCTCACCGCGCGATATCCCGTCGCAGCAATCGCAAGTGATGCAGTCATCAATCGATGACCATTCGTTGGCAGAAACGGGAGGCGGTGATCCTCGGGCCATTCTGTCTCTGAAAAATATCACGAAGCGCTTTCCGGGGGCGATTGCGCTTCAGGAAATAGATTTCACTTTGCGCAGCGGCGAGGTCCATGTTCTGTTTGGAGAAAACGGAGCGGGAAAATCGACTTTGACCAATATCATCCTGGGGATACTCAAGGTGGAAGAAGGTCAAATGCAGTTCGCGGGTCAGTCTGTCCGTCTTGGTGACCCGCACCTGATGCGCAATCTTGGTGTCAGCGCGGTCTTTCAAGAGTTCAGTCTGGTTAGTGAAATGACCGTCGAAGAGAATCTCTATCTTGGTCGGGAACTGCGTCATGGCGTTTTTCTGGACAAAGTGCAAATGCGCAAGCAAACCACGTCCATTATGAAGCAGCTTGGGTTCGATATCTTACCCGCGGCCAAGATCAGTTCCCTATCCCGGGCACAGCAGCAGATGGTTGAAATTGCCAAGGCGCTATTGTTCAAGCCCAAAGTTCTTATCCTAGATGAGCCTACCGCTTCGCTGACTGAAGCAGAAAGCGAAACGCTTTTCGGCGTTATTGATGATCTTCGACGCTCGGGCGTAGGTATCGTTTACATCTCTCACAGAATGGCAGAGATCAGAAAACTTGCGGACAGAATCACGGTATTGCGCGATGGCAAGCTGATTGGTGTTGTTGAGGCCCGTAATACGAGCAACGACGAACTGATTGAAATGATGACCGGTAGGGTATCCGGGATACTCTATCCCGTTACTGCTCACCAGCCAGGCAGCAAGCGTCTGCAAGTGCGCAACCTGACGACTCGAAGCGGCACGGTAAAAAATGCCGATATTCATGTTTGCGCCGGCGAAATTGTTGGGATTGCCGGCTTGGTTGGCTGCGGCAAGTCGGAGCTTGCCAGAGCGGTCTTTGGACTGGAGCAGATCGCTCAGGGGCAAGTGCTGGTCAATGGGGATGACGTTCCCGTTCCAGACCCGGCGACGCTTTTGAAAAAAGGCGTATGTTATTTCCCGTCAGATCGTGCAACAGAAGGCTTGGCGATGAATAGAACGGTAGTGGAAAACGCGTCGTTGACCGCCCTGATGACACCTAAAGTGTCCCGATTTGGTGTTCTGCAGCTGCAAGAAGAGTTCAGTCAAATGACAAACATACTGGACCGGCTCAATCTTCGTCCTCTGAATATGCATGCGTTGGCGGCTGCATTTTCGGGCGGGAACAAGCAAAAAATTGTACTGGCCCGTGGCTTTGCCCGCAACACGGAGATCTTTCTCTTTGACGAACCAACGGTCGGCATCGATGTGGGCGCCAAGGCGGAAATATACGCACTGATATCCGAGCTCGCGTTAAATGGGGCTGCAGTACTGCTGGTCTCATCTGAGCTTCCTGAAGTGCTTGGGCTATCCCATCGTGCGTATGTAATGTGCAACGGAGACGTTGTGGCTGAACTACAAGGCGAGCAGTTGGCCGAGGAAAATGTGCTGCCGCATTTCTTTCCTGGAAATCGTTCCAGACTCACTGCCGGACTAGGTGGCACCATATGAAAATAGCATCAGATACGCTACATCTACCTTCGGGTACCCCCTGGGGTTTCCGTCGTCCTTCAGATACAGAACTCATTCTGCTTGTGGGAATACTTGGATTGACAACACTTCTTGCATTGTTTGGAAGTGGCTTCATATCTTCGGCAAATCTGGCCAATGTATTGCGCTCGGCGTCCATACTGGCCATCGTCTCTATTGGCCAAATGTTTGTGGTGATTCTTCGCGGCTTTGATCTGTCGATAGCCGCTGTCATGGCCCTGGTAAGTATTGTCTCGGCCTCAATCATGGCCGCCATGGGGGACGACTACTCGACGGCCATGACTATAACCTGCGGCGTTCTTGGCGGACTGATGACAGGTGTCATAGTTGGCCTGGTTAACGGCTTGTGTGTTACTTATTTGCGTGTGCATGCGTTCATGGTAACGCTTGGCATGGCGTCGGTTATTGAAGGCATCTCAATGTTGCTCACCGACGGAATTCCCGTGTATGGCATACCCAAGGTATTTTCGGTGCAATTTGGTCGGGCCGTCTGGCTGTCTTTGCCTGCCGCGTTTTACATAGGTATTGCATTGGTCATTGTTGTCGCCATTATACAGCGTTCGACCGCAGCGGGACGTCAGGTCTATGCGGTAGGCGGAGCGCACAAAGTGGCAACCGCTGCGGGCATCCCGGTTAAGCGCATTCAGGTCATGGGATATGTGGTATCCGGACTGACCGGAGCGATTGCCAGTCTGCTGTTGACCTCTCAGATCGGGTCGGGGCAAGGGTCTATTGGTGGACCACTCACATTTCAAAGTATTGCAGTAGTGGTTATTGCCGGGGTCAGTCTGCAGGGAGGGGTAGGTCGAGTTTATCTCGTTGCCCTGGCTGCGTTGTTCCTGGCGTTGACCAACAACGCGATGGAGTTGATGAGAGTGCAAAGCCAGGTCCAGGCCGTGATTCTTGGTTTCATTGTGATACTGGCGGCGGCCAATGATATCCGGCACTCAAGGAAAAAATAAGATGAAAATGACATCCGCAGCAAACGGCATCAATATGCCGGTAACGAGTATGAATCTTCAGACGCTGGGTTTGCCGGTGCTGGTTCTGCTCATGTTCGGCGCATTCGCAATTGTTCAGCCGGATATTCTTGCTTTGAGAAATTTGATCAACATAATGAATCAGGCTTCGTTTCTGGTGATATTTGCGCTGGCTCAGACAGTCGTTTTGATTCCCCGCGGATTCGACCTGTCTCTTGGTCAGGCTGTATCGATGATAAGTGTGATAACGGGGCTGGTTTTGACAAGCACGTTGATGGCGGGTATGCCGCCAGCGGTAGTGATCTTTGCCGGCTTATTTGGAGGGCTGGCTGCTGGTCTGGCTGTTGGACTGTTCAATGGATTTTTCTCGTCAGTGGTGGGTATCCGGTCATTCGTGGTAACGCTGGGAAGCCTGAATATTTGTAACGGACTGGCCTCTACGCTTTCCGATGGACGCCCGGTGTTTGGTATTCCGGAACAATTTAGCCGAGTGCTGGCCACCGGATCATTCATGGGTGTTCCTGCAGCCATTGTGATTGCCATCTTAACTTGTGTCGTTATCAGCCTGGTTCTGAAACGGACGGTTTTTGGACGCATTCTGTATGTGATTGGCGGCAACGCCCGTGCTGCCGAGGTCGCCGGTGTCTCTGTGAGAAAAAATCTGGCTATCGCCTTTTGCCTGAGTGGTCTGCTGGTTGCGCTAGGCGCCATGATGCTGACTGCCAGGACCGGTTCGGGCGAGCCCAATCTGGGTGGCAATTTACTGTTGCAAGCTATTGCTGCTGCGGTAATGGGCGGCGTCAGCTTATCTGGAGGTCGAGGCGGCGTATCTCACGCCGTTATTGGTACGCTGGCCATTACAGTCCTATCCAATGGGCTGAATGTTCTGCAGATAAGCGGATACTTACAACAGATCATTCTGGGTGCAGTCATCATTGTTGCTGTTGCGCTTGACAAGGGGCGGCCCGATCGCGCTTGAGTGCCCAAGGCACGGGGAGGCGGCCTACGTCAATAGGAACGGGCCGGCTGAGCAATCAGGCGTGGGAATACCGCTTCCGTTGTGATCCGCTAATGCGTTCGTATTGCAGTAAAAATATATTAGTCACTTTTGAATTATCGGAATTTCATATGCACAGGAAGTCAGCAGCGCTCGAAGAGCAAAAGTTTGAAGATTGCTCTGAATCGAGCGTTATGTCATCGATTGCAAACATGCAGGCCTATCATGCGCTGTGTGCAGAGGCCGAGGAAAACTATGAAGGTTTTTGGGCACGCCATGCCCGACAATTGATGCATTGGACCAAGCCATTTAGCACTGTTCTGAATGAAAGTAATGCACCTTTTTATAAGTGGTTCGAAGATGGTCAGCTGAACGCATCATACAACTGCCTGGACCGCCATTTGCTCAACGGTAATGCCAACAAAGTAGCAATCATATTTGAAAACGATGAAGGGACGGTGACGCGCTATACCTATCGCGACCTGCATGCAAAGGTATGCCGCTTTGCCAACGGCCTGAAGTCTCTTGGTATAAATAAAGAGAGTCGCATCGTAATTTATATGCCTATGTCGGTTGAAGGCATCGTCGCTATGCAGGCCTGCGCGCGGCTAGGGGTGATGCATTCGGTCGCTTTTGCCGGTTTTTCTGCAAAATCCCTGCATGAACGAATGGTTGACCTCCAGGTGACGGTGCTGATTACAGCGGATGAACAGGTGCGTGGCGGCAAAGTGTTGCCGGTCAAGCGGATTGCCGATGACGCGCTAGCGTTGGGGGGCTGTGAGACGTTAAGCAAGGTCATTGTTTATCGGCGTACCGGTGGCGAAATTGGCTGGGCCGAAGATCGGGACATCTGGATGACGGATGTTTGCGCCGATCAGTCAGACACCTGCGAGGCAGAGCCGGTAGATGCGGAGCATCCGCTGTTCGTTCTGTACACGTCGGGTTCGACAGGAAAGCCAAAGGGCGTGCAGCACAGCACGGCCGGATATCTGCTGTGGGCATTAATGACCATGAGGTGGACCTTCGATATTAAACCCGAAGATATTTTCTGGTGTACTGCAGATATCGGCTGGATCACTGGCCACACGTATATTGCCTATGGCCCGCTGCTGGCTGGAGCGACGCAAATAGTATTCGAAGGGGTACCCACCTATCCCAATGCCAGTCGCTTCTGGGAGATGATTGAGTCTCACAGGGTGAGCATTTTCTATACGGCGCCCACTGCGATACGCTCCCTGATAAAAAGTGCCGAAGCTGATGAGCAGGTACACCCAGCACGGTTCGATCTATCTTGTTTGCGCCTTCTTGGTACTGTTGGCGAACCGATCAATCCCCAAGCATGGAAGTGGTATCACAAACATGTGGGGAGTGCGCGCTGTCCTATTGTTGATACTTTCTGGCAAACAGAGACTGGCGGGCACATGATTACGCCGCTGTCGATAACCACACCGTTGGTGCCCGGCTCTTGCACATTGCCGCTACCCGGGATCATGGCTGCGGTCGTTGATGAGGCAGGTCAGGAACTGCCCAATGGCAGTGGTGGCTTGCTGGTGATCAAACGCCCCTGGCCGTCGATGGCCCGTACGCTCTGGCGCGATGCAGAGCGCTTCAGCAAGAGCTATTTCCCGGCGGAGTTGGGCGGTCAACTCTACCTGGCCGGAGACGGTTGCATCCGGGACAAGGATAGCGGCTACTTTACCATCACAGGCCGTATCGACGACGTGTTGAACGTGTCAGGGCATCGCATGGGAACAATGGAAATCGAGTCGGCGCTGGTAGCCAATCCACTGGTGGCTGAAGCTGCAGTGGTAAGCCGTCCCGATGAGATTACGGGAGAGGCGATCTGTGCCTTTGTGGTGCTCAAGTGTGCTCGTCCGACAGGAGAGGATGCCGCCAAAATCGCCCATGAATTAAGTCTCTGGGTTGGAAAGGAAATAGGACCGATAGCCAAACCGAAAGATATTCGTTTTGGTGATAATTTGCCAAAGACTCGCTCTGGAAAAATTATGCGACGTTTGCTGCGCTCGATTGCCAAGGGCGAGCCGATTACCCAGGATACCTCAGCGCTGGAGAATCCGGCAATTCTTGGACAATTGAGCTCAACGAGCTGAACTGCTTGATCAACAATGCGGTCCAAACAGGTAACCATAAACCGTGGTTTCTCTCCGTCTGGCACGCTGTTTTTAAGCAATTGATTGGATAGGCTTGATTTGAAGTTTTTTGGAGAAGATATGAGTCATTATTTATACGGGGCTAATGTTGCAGCCAATGGTATTCGGCAACACTACTTACGTTATGGTGGTGTTGCCGGTGATCGCGCCGACAGGCCTGCCGTTTTTGTGGTCCCCGGCATTACGAGCCCCGCCGTAACATGGGGCTTTGTTGGCGAGCAGTTCGGGCGCCACTTTGATACATACATATTGGATGTGCGGGGACGCGGACTCAGTGAAGCGTCCGATGGCATCGAATACTCTGTGGATGCACAAGCGAAAGACGTTATTGAGCTTGCTAGGGCATTAAACGTTGAGCGCTATATTGTGGTCGGGCATTCGATGGGTGCGCGGATAGGCGCTCGCGCAGCCAGTTATCAGCCCGCAGGCCTGCAAGCGCTGGTCATGGTGGATCCGCCTGTTTCTGGTCCCGGCCGCCGTCCCTATCCATCAAAGCTGTCTTGGTACGTCGACTCAATGGCATTGGCACGCAAGGGCTGCAGTGCAGAAGCGATGCGCGAATTTTGTCCGACGTGGACTCAGGAGCAATTGGCTCTGCGCGCGCAGTGGCTGCATACATGCAATGAAAGCGCTGTAATTCAAAGCTTTAACGATTTTCATACTGACAATGTCCATGCTGATTTTCATAAGATCAATGTACCAGCCATGTTGATGACGGCTGAACGCGGCGATGTTGTTCGACCGCAAGAGGTAGATGAAATAGCCGACTTGCTTCCAGGGCTTGTGGTAACGCAGGTAAAGGACGCTGGGCATATGATTCCCTGGGATAACGAAGCGGGGTTTTACGCCGCATTTGGGGATTTTTTGGGAATTTCAATTGTGTAAAGATATGATCCTGATCGGACATGTATACCCGATTCGTGATGTTATTTTTCTTGGGAAATGATATGGCAGCTAGTGATTATCAGCTTATTGAAGCATGGCAAAAAGTGCTAACCCTATCCAGGCTTGAGGCTGGACAAACGGTAACCATTTTGACAAGCTCCTCGACAAACGCTCAGACGTTGGCGTGCGCAAGGATTGCGGCTCAATCCAAGGGAGCCATAGTGAACCGCCTGGATTTGCCTCCAGTCAACGGAGAAAAAGCGTTAAGCCGCGATTCGCTCGCCTATTTGGGGACAACGCCGCTGACCGGGAATAAAGCAGCTATCGCGGCATTAAAAGAGAGCGATCTCGTGCTCGATTTAATGACCTTACTGTTTTCTCCTGAACAAGGAGAGATTCTTGACAGTGGCACAAAAATTTTGCTTGCGGTCGAACCGCCTGAAGTGCTGGTTCGCATGGTTCCGACCGAATTGGATCGGGCGCGGGTGAAAGCAGCCTCCGCGCTGATTGCCAAGGCGAAAGAGATGCACATTGTGTCACAGGCGGGCACCGATCTTCGCTGCCCCCTGGGTGAATTTCCAGCTATCAGTGAGTACGGGTATGTGGATGAGCCGGGGCGATGGGATCATTGGCCTAGCGGATTCACGTTAACGTGGCCGGACGAAGGCGGGGCATCCGGCGTTATTGTTATTGATAAAGGCGACATCCTGCTGCCCTTGAAGCGATATGTCGCGCAACCTATCACGCTAACGGTTGAGAAGGGATATGTCACCAGGATCGAAGGTGGTGTTGACGCCGATCTGCTGGATGACTATATGAAATCATTTAATGATCCGGAAGGCTATGCTATTTCGCATATTGGCTGGGGGCTACAGCCTCGTGCTCATTGGTCAACGCTGAGCTTATATGATCGTGAGCAAACAATAGGCATGGATGCACGCGCTTTCGAGGGAAATTTCCTTTTTTCCATGGGGCCGAACAACGAAGCGGGCGGAAACAGAACCACTGCCTGCCATATTGATATTCCGTTACGCAACTGTACGGTTCGTCTCGATGGCACGGATGTGGTTCGCGATGGAAAAATTTCCTATGAGGCAAATAATGAATAATGTTGATTCAATCTATCAGCAGCAAGGATTTGGCGCTACGCTTGAACCCAAGGCTCCCTACGGCTTATTGATTATCGATCTGGTAAACGGGTTTGCCAATCCGGATGTCCTTGGTGGCGGCAATATACCGCAAGCCATTGCGAACACAACGAAATTGCTTAAAACAGCACGCACATATGCTTGGCCAATTGCCCATACGAGAATCGTGTTTGCCGACGATGGGGCCGATAGCAATATTTTTGGCATGAAAGTACCAAGCATGCTTGGTCTGCTGGAAGACGATCCCAATAGTCATATTGTGCCTGAGCTTACCCCTGAGCACGGTGAACTCATCGTACGCAAGTCGGTACCGTCTGCTTTCTTCGGGACCGCGCTGGCCCCCTGGCTAACGCAGCGAGGGGTGCAGACTTTGCTGATTGCCGGCGCGGTAACCAGCGGGTGTGTACGTGCGTCGGTTGTTGATGCGATGCAATGGGGTTTTCGTCCTCTGGTCGTGTCTGACTGTGTGGGTGACCGCGCAATTGAGCCGCACAACGCCAATCTGTTCGACATGAAGCAAAAGTACGCGCTAATAGCCGACCGGGAACAAGCCTTGGCCCTTATAGGTGTGGCTTAGAGTTTTTGCCCTGCGCGTCCATCCACTGCAGACTACAGTCGATGTTAACGTTCCTGCCTCCGGCCAGGAACCCTATTCGGGGTGATCAGGATAGGGATTGCGGGTCTGGATGCTTCCAGATACGGGCCAGTGCTCATGAACCTGCACCGCCATTGTCTGCTGAAATGAGTGTTATTGTTCGCCCAAGTTGCTATGGAGAAACCTACCCACATCAAGGTGCAAGGGGTATGCACGGGTTTGTATTATTAGATCGTTCGGAGCGTTATTATACCCGTGTTCGTTCACTGTGCTTGCTAATCCCCAGCTCGTTCAGATGGTCGCGATAGAAGATGAAAACAAACCGCATTTTCGGCTTGACTTCAAACAAATATATCAGACTCAAATTTTATTGAAAGGTACAAATTACGTGCATAAAATGGAAGTGACGATTTTAAATATCGATAAAAGTTTAGAGCAAAGTGAAAGTCTTGACCCACAAAATCAGACTATCAAATGATGAATTAAACAGCTGATAAGGGCGGGCTTCTCACTCCTTGTAACGTGAACTAATCTTGATCAGACAAAGTCATTGAAAAAAAAGAGAGTTACCCGTTTGAGCACAGGTGTCGTATTCAAACAAAAGAATATCGACATGCCTATTGCGGCATCTCTCGGCTTATCCACTCTGGTATCTCCTAGAGCTTAGTGTGCTTAGTGCTACGTGGAGAGATTCCATCCATAAGACCGATTTTCCAGATACGATTTCCCTTTACCTATGTTATTCAACCGTGCAGTAACTAGGTGCGTATCACAAGTGCTACGACATTACCTCAAGAATTGGAGTAGTAATTCCCTCATCATTAATTTTCAGCACATCGCTATAAAGGATAGTGCTTATTAGACTTCGCGGGCAATTCGAATTTCGTGTGAACGGGACTAGATCCTTGTTCGATGCCCTTGCTCTGCCTGCATACTTTTCGCACGTCGATAACAGATAATTGATCGCATACGGTGGAGATGCATTGCTTCGAACCATAAAATCGGTTGCAGATTGAGCACCACGAAAAATAATGTGAAAGCATTGCGCTACAGAAAAATCTTCGAGTAGATTTAGAATTAAATTTGTTACGCGTTTTTCATTTACATATGGGAGGTTCCTTTCCCGAATGCAAAACATGTAGAACTCTTTGATCTCTGCAAATGCCAGATCAAAAATTACCAAACAAATCTCGTCATTCCAACGGTCTGGCCATTCAAATTTTAGTAATCGAGACTGTACATCCTCAATTAGCTCCTGCGTTACTGCTTCTGTAATTTCGTACCGGGACCCAAATACAAGTATCTGATTATTGATTCTTGAGGAAGAGGTTGAGCGATTATCATCCTTCTCAATAGGACTCAATAACCCGATGTCTTCCAAACTTAGGGTTAGTTGTTTACCATATTCTGCGGTAGGGGCCAGTAGTAAAAATCTGCTTCCTGAGACACGCCGTGCATTCGTCATTCGCCTATTGGACTCAGAGTAAGCCACCACTGCTTGAAGTGCAATTGCCTGTTCTATCGTTAAATCATTCGAAGTAAGATGTTTATTTTGCAAAGATTTGCTTGAAGCACCATCTGAAAGCTGTTTGGCAGGCCGTGGACTTAATTTTCTTTTTTTATACAAGATTTCTGGTTTTTTCAAGCACTTAGGGCAATGCAATTGTTTCTCAAATACAAACAGTGAAGCATTTCTTGAGGGCCTAGGGAATACCATTTCGGTTGCACATTCTGGGCAGGTTTGACCACTCAATCTTTGTGGCAGCAGTTTGAAGAACTGCCCACGAGTGCAACTAATATTAAATCGATTAATCAGGGTATCGACTTTGACATTGGCATAATACTCTTGAACTAGTATTTGGATTTCCACTGCTGTCAAATGTGCAAGCTTTGGATGAATCAACAAGTTTTTCATAGCCTGAGTTAGAAAAATACGTAAATATAGTCGAATACAACACAATTGTCACTCATAGAGCGTGGCCCAATAAGAGCCAGATTATTAGCATGCACATATGTCTACGTCTGGTGCAAATGCCAAGGATCCTCTCAAATTGTTTGGTGCTCGTGTTGTCCAATTACGAAATCAGCGTAATTGGTCACAAGAGCGGTTATCGCTCGAAAGCGGCTTGGCACGTAGCTATCTCGGCGGAGTAGAGCGGGGTAAACGAAACATAGCGTTAATTAATATATGTCGTTTGGCCGAAGCCTTATCCGTGACTCCAGACGAATTATTAAGATTTGGATCAGATAAAAATGCTCGTTGAGTTGCAAACAATACTTTTCGTTATTTTTTGTTAGATCTACCCGACGGTGTGGTTTTTTACCGATAGCGCCATTCGGTTTATGAAGTCAAAGTGGCATATCGGAGCACGCTTTCGCCTACTCACCTGAGCAATTCGGTAATTCCCCATTTTTCAACGATAAGCAGTAGGTTTCGCTTTTTCCACGGCGCAATCGACTGATCAAATATTGAACTGCACATCGTTAGAGATCCAGCGCGAGAAAGTGACCTAACTGCATTAGGCTCATCTACATTCAATAATAGCCATTTTGTCACCAACTATAACGTTGTTCTGACGTATGGATCTATCATCTCTCCGACACTACTAATACCGATTGATCCTCTTGATCTTCGGTGCCTTCACGCGATATAACCCTTTGTTTAATATTAGAAAAATATTTTTACTGTCAAAAATATCATAATGTAGCTTAACTGAAGGGTAGGGTGCACACACTTTTGTTGTGAATAGACAAGCGAATTAGTAAGTACAAAACAAATTGGTTGAAAAAAAGGGAATGAAATATGAATACACCTGTAATAGAAATCAGGACATTTGCTAGCCCTAAAGAAATATCAGAACATCCGGAATTTGTCCCTGATATGAAGATCTTCTATGCTGTTTCGAACGCCGCCGCGGATCGCTTTGTAGAAAAAAGCACAAACGAGGGTGGGTGTCCGAACGGGATGGCGGGATAGTGACAATCATTGGGAATCACCGTGCACACATTCGATTTGGTGCTGACTCGAGACTTATTGCAGATCAAACGCTTTATAACAACACGAAACGGCGCAATGAGAGACTTGGAAAGATAGTCCAGCAAAATGAGCAGAAAATAGAACGATTGGCACGACTTGGAGATCTGCTGGCACAATTGAAAATGCTTGAAGGAAAAATATTGTCTACACTCAACGAATTCGGAGAGCAGGTAGCGCGCCAGTTGCGCGATAAGGCCCGTACCGGTAACTCCAACGTATCGTCACCGCAGTAAAACACAGAGACTATATGGATGAGGAAGGGCGCCAAAAGACAGAGCGCAGCGCATCTAGACACACACTAGGCTCGCTCAAAGCCCTGGATCTAATCCTGTAAATCAGCGACTTAAATCACATCGCCTCCGCATCATGCGCTGCTCATTGGGAGGGCTCGGCAGTCCAGAATCGATTTGAGTCATGCGCACCCACAAGCAGACCATGAGGAAATGGAGCCGTACCTACAATCAAGAACAGGATTCCGGCTAGTTGCTTACTAGCTGCGGTAGCATGGTCCCTTGCAAATATGAGATCCTCAGACGACGGACTAGGGAAGGATTCTGGGTGTGTATGCCACAACCCGATGAAGTTCATGCCAGCGTTGAAGAGAGCTGCTCGTTCTTCGAACGCTTCGGCAAGATTGAACCTGAACCTATTGCGAGTAGATCGTATTGGTTGCAGCAGAGTGACTTTTTCGATTATGACCGTTTGTGTGATCAGCGAACGTGCGAATAGCTGTCCAGCCGCCTCAGGAGCATGAGCATAATGTTGCGCATGGGCAGCCAGTTGGTCCTGTATTTCAGGGGGGATTATTATTGCCCAGTTGGCATTTGGGAATTTATACCGCAACAAGTTGTGCATGGGCAGATCTGCGAGTTCCGAGAATGTCAGCATAATCGCGTTCTATTGTTTTTTTGTCCAGTATTCCGCCTGTTGCCAATACACTTTCATCGTAAATGACAGGAAATACTGGTAGGCTGTTGTAGAACGCTTTGGTTCGAACCCAGCTCCATATGCTGGATGGAGTGGAGGGCGCCTCCAACACGGCAAGTGAGCGTTCAGCCACAAACGAGGCGGCTCCCCATACATCTGTTGGGCCGTATGGGTGAAAACCGCTGTTGCATGCCGGAAGCATTACCTTATGGTTTGTTCCGTCGAAACTTGCAATGTTGACTTTATCGTCAGCAGGATCTTCCCATGGCCAAGGGTCTGACACCTGGGAAAGAACAATATGAGCGGCGGAGCAGAAGGGCTCGAGCCAAGTGTGTATCAGCGGCGTATTTCCAAACATTTGATCACGCCATCTGGAAATGAGTGTTCTCACTGAGGATTCACCCGTACACTCGATAATCAAATCATATTTTTCTGCGTTCTTGAGTGTCGAAAACCAGGAAGCAAGATCTGCGGATACTGAGCCGATACGAACGCCTGGAATTTCTTGAAATAAGCGATTTGCTAAGGCTTTAGCCTTGTAGGTGTTGACCGCTCGAATGCCCAGTATGTGCCGACTGATGTTGGGAATTTCAAATCTCTCTTCGTCGAGAATGTCCAGATGGCCAACGCCGCTTCGTGCTAGCAACTCTATGATGGGACTCCCAAGAGATCCGCAGCCGATGACCAAAACGCGCTTTTCTTGTTTTTGCTCCAAAGCCTGTACTTGGTGATCTCTAGTAAGCGCCCATGAGGCGTCTATTCTTTCTGGGCGTAGGGGGGCAATCTGTATTTGCTTGCTAGGACCATGCCGGATGGGAAGGATTTGGTAGCCAAACAGTGCATGTTCTTGGACAAAAAAAATCAATAGCGGTCGTTCGCGAAGCTGACTTAGGTCGTGCCGGAGTCTCTTACCTTGTTTTTTTTTCTTCACTTTTTGAGAACCGTATCCATCGTCGAATATCCAATTGTGCAGATTCACCTGATTGTCCGTACACTCTTTAACGAGCTCGCTGAGTGCGTCAAATTTTCGTGGCCATGTCTTGGGAACCCAGTGCATGTTGGCAGGTAATTGAATGAATAGGGCTTTACCTATATAGAGGGACCCTTTGTCAAAACCATGTCGACGAGCTAGCGCTCTTGCATCGCCATTTGGTTTAGCCGTAGCTACCTGACATGAGATCTGGCGTTCTCGATGGCCTTTTTGGATATGACAAACGGCCTGACCATGCATCCAGCCTTTGAACGGTGACAGTTCGACGAACGTGTCCGCTGGAAGTCGCCAGCGAAGTAGCTTATTGCGTTCTGTTTCTTGATATTGACTCCAATACGATAAACGTTCCCGGTGGAATTCATGTGACACAGAGCCAGTCGTCGTCTTGAACCAAGATTTTTCGAATGCGCACAAAGCACGTATGACGGATTCTATGGGTTTTTCGTAGTCCTCGGGTACTGGAGGGACATTAAGGCAAATTCTTCCGTCTGATTCTACATGAGGCAACACTAGAAAGTACTTAGGATCAATATAGATCGCTGCTGGGCTGGCAGGGAAGGTTTCAGGCAAGAAGAGAGTAATTGACTCGCCTTTGAAATAGCCTTCCGTGATCGAAAATCTCCAACTTCTCTTTTTCCCAACGATTCGAACGAATTTGTTGGAAGAAAGCCAGTTCTCCACTTGCTTGATGCTGTCGACGAACGGGTTCATGTTATGCCTCAACCGACGGTATCCTTAGAGCCAATGTGCACCGGGGCAGCTGGCTCATGTACACCGCCGAGCAGTAGGCCTGCCAATAATCCAGAGTGCGCAGGCTCAGTCGGACGACTCGCCTTCCATGCATCTACGCCAGCCTCACCAAACACCTTGCGAATTTGTTCTTGGGTAACTTGCTTTTCTGATTGGAACAATAGTGCTCCAAGGTCTATTTGCAGAGCGCTGTGCCATCGGTCGAATTCTGATTTGCGCAATCCCCGGTCCCTATTCCACTTGTCGGCAAAATTCTCAGACAGTAGCTTGGGGTTATTGACAAAATACTGATTATTCTTACGGTCAATAAAAGCTGGCATTTCATCCACAATGGCGAGAACTAGTTGGACCGGTGATTTGAAATAATACCGCTTTGTGTTGTACAGGTGTTCGTACACTTTTGTGGCGAGAGTGACAAGAATTACGGAGATAGGCTGTGTAGCCTTACGTTCCGGAGTTTGGTACCAGTAGTAATTATCCCTGTGCACCTTAATGAGTTGAATTGCCCGGCGTAGAATGTCGTCCAAGGGCACAGGGTCATTTGGCAGAGGAATTACCTCCGCTTTGTTCAAGGCTATGCTGTCCTCTGCATAGATACTTGGCTGGAAGGGAAATCGTAGGGTTGCTTTTTCGCAAAACCATTGTGCAAAGTCCTTAGGATTCGAGGGTGACCATCCCGTCTCCGGATCGCGAACTTTGAGACTAGCACCTGTCGAACGCCCGGATGGGTCAGGGACAGCTGGAGTTACGTCAAAATAAAATGGCTTATTAGGATACTGTAAACGCCAGCACCGAGATTTAGGATCAGGGATGTCTGTTATTTCTTCGTTTCCTTTTAGTGCTTCCCCAAATTTCGTGAACATTTCATCTGGCGTTGCATTTTGCAGCACGCTACTTGATAGTTCGACCATGATGTCAAGATCAAATTTCTGGGGGTGCCGTGGATTGACGGTAGTTTGTGTTCGCATCGACCCTTGAGGGTAAATAAGAATATCCTCATAAGCTGCGCATAGATTGTCTGCGATTTGTTTGCCCAATGAGTTATACATGCGTTCGGCTTCGGCTCGTGCCTCGCTAGGCAGTTCCAGCCGTTGAAGCAGCCGGGCAATAAGTGTTTCCCATCGTTCACTATCTTGCTCTGCGAAAGTGGAATCAAGGAATTGTTCAGAAAGTGTTTTACGGACGGAATTCATACTCACCTCTCAGACTAAAGGGAAAGTTGCTGATTTAAGAATCTGGATATTGCGTGGCTTGGGGAAATTTCCAGCGTTGGCGTGTATACGGAACCAGTGCCTCGCTCAGACTCGTGCACTATATATGTTGCATGATGTCGAGCTTGCATCTTTTGTCCAACGAGAAATGCCGCGGAGGCTGGGGACGCAACGAACAAGTGAACGATCGATACCTTCCAATCATCCTGAAGCTTAGTTATGGCATCATGGATAACGCCACCAAGCTGGGTAAGGTCTTCGGGGTGTGCGATGGCCTCCGTGCCGCTTGCCTCTGTGAAAATTTCAACAGTAGGTAGCGATAGGATGCCATCGCGGCTGCTTGGTGCTGGAAGCCGTTCAGGCGTGATGGTGAATGTGAGGGAGACTAACAAGCAAGCTTCCCTCTCGCCCGAGTTGTGTTCTTTGAGCACACGCCAGTCAAATTTCCCGGCCGCAGGAGGGGAGGCGTCAGGAGGCCATGCCCATCGAGACTTGCCGGTCGGACTGTTTTTATTTCGATGAGGCTGGAATACATGAACGTCGTTCGAATCGCCAATAACTCGACCACTTAGCACTAAAAGAGAAGTAGATGCCAATGGGAAAACTGCTAGACAGGGTCGACTTCCTCCTTGCCGTGATGTCCCTGTCAGATAGCTTTGTAGGCGCATCAGGGTCGTAGGCAGAGTGCTGGAAATCGATTCCCAATATAGGCTTGTATGAGGGTCATGGATGTGCCCGCCAGTATGGAAACAGGACTCTAAGCCATCCGAACCGCTACGCAGACCCTGAGGCCAGAGTGCATCATCGACGTCTTCGGGCGCAATGCGTGGAACCTGCCCAGCGATGGTGCCCAAAATAGTAATAGGTTGAGCTTCCCGGTACTTGAGTGAATTCAGAATTCTATCTACATTTTCGATACTTTGAGCGCGAATGCACTGTAGGAGTTCGGCAGGGTAGTTCCCAGGAGCAACACGGTCGACAAGACGATGGCATGCGTCGCACAGCAACAGAAAGTTGGTAGGCTCCGCTGACAATCGATGCGACTCTGATGCCACACCTCTTGGGCCTTTGGGAGAGGAAGCTACAATGTGTGCCAGGTAGCCGTAGTTACCCGGTGCACGTGTAGTCGGATGAATAAACAGATTCTTGCCGCATTCAGGGAACTGACATCGGCCCGCTGCTCGTAGCCAAATATAATTTTGTAGTTTGCCTGAAAGGCTACTGCCGCGTCCATTCATGCCGGCTAACTGGTTTGCCTCTTTAACCCACTTATTTACGGCACGTTTTGTAGCTTTTTGAGGCGCATCAAGAAGTGTCACTTTGGACGGAAGTTGCTCTACTTCATGCCAGAACAGCACTTTTAGCTCGATGAGCCTCTCAGCAGCCGTCATACAAGCATTATCAAATTCCCCTTGTCCAACTATTTCCCAAGAGTCTTGTGAACATAAACGTGTCGCCACCAACGCGGTGTACCCATTAACGACTACAAGAACTTGAGTTTTTGATTCTCCAGCAGTTTCGAGCAGCGCGGCAAACTCGTCGTCACGCAGCGCAGGGGTCTCGGTGTTGTCTGCTACTAACGCTTCTTCAGGCGTTTTGGATGGGTTCATCAAACATCTCCAAACTGGGCTTATATACAGTAAAACAAATTGTAACTCACCATATATGGTAGGTCAATATATTTTTAACACTAGATATAGTGGCATTTATTGTGAAGTCGATACAAAGTTTCCCAATCAGAAGATGATCATTCGGTGAATCATATCAACTACAATATTTGGCAGTTAAATCCCCCTTTTTCAGAACCTTAAGCAATTGCATATGCAGTGACGCATTCAAAGGAGGGCAATTCTCGCCCGAGCTAAAGTCGATATTTTGCGAACACTAGTTTTTACATGTCCGGTATACAGGAACTCGGAATTTGAGATACTGGTTGCTATATACCGTAGTGGACTACAGGGAAAAAGATCTCCGTAAAAGATAAATCTCAAAGTCAATACCATGTTAGTTTTGTATCTTTTCCAACATCAGGGTGAAAAGCTGAGCTTGGAAGCGTGCGTCATCTAATGCATTGTGAGTCGGCTTTAGAGACGGTTTAAGTAAGGTCGCCATTTTGGATGACTTTGAATCTCTCCAACTGCACCTGATCATTCCCATGTAATAAGCTTTTATATCAATCGCTGTATATCCGAATGGATTTCTGCCAAGGTGTTTGTGAAAATAATAATTAATAAAAGACCAATCGAAAGGGGCGTTGAGGCCAACAAAAATCACCCTTTGTTTTGGGCGGCATAAAGATGTTATCCAATTTTCAAACGTATGCATTGCCTCTAGAGGAGGCGTTCCTTCTCGATGTAACTGATCCAGGCTCAACCCTGATACAGCAAGGGCTTCAGGATCATATTTGGCAGTTTCTGGCTGAAGCTCTAAATAAATAGATGCACTTGGATCGGTTATCAGGCATGCGCCAATGGAAAGCAAACTATATTCTCCAGGTATAGGCCCTGAAGTCTCGACATCGACCGAAATATAGAGTTCATCGCTAATCATATTAGATCCTTTTACCGAAATTATCTCGCCTGCGTGCGGTAATTATCCGCTTTGTTCCCGAAGGTCGTCGTAGTTTCAGTATGGGATCACGAAAACAAGCTGAGTTTTTGTGATTGTGCTTTTTGTGTAATAAGAGAAATATGTACTGTAAAGACGGCGACGGGCAGGGTGTTTGGCTCGACGACCGCCAGCAGAACTAATTCGATTCGAAGGTGCAGAAACACCAAAGATGTCCAACTCGTTCCCGATCCGCCACCACATTTAGTTCCGAACACCCAAACAGTGCAATTTGGGAGTCTTCGGATCGACTATGCTCAATCACAGCAAAGCCAGGTGTTCTTGATCTCTGCATTTAAAAGGCGTAAATTAAATAGACTCACGCGGAAAGATCGCTTTTATAAGCTGATAAAGAACGACTCGGCTCTTTTGCCGAGCGGTGGAAACCATATAGTTTTAGTTGAAATATATAGTTTTAGTTGAAAAGTATGAGTAGTTTTGGTTGCACACACGGATGGGGTAGCCGGCACCTCTAACGGTTCAGAATCAGAGATTTGGATTGAGAACCGTTAGCGGAACTAAATTCGATTCGAAGGTGCAAAAACATCAATGAATTGAATTTAGTTCCCGATCCGTCATCACATTTAGTTCCGAGCACTATATCTACGATAGAGAAGCTATTTTCGGCCTGTCTGATATTCGCATAATATATATTATGTAAAGTTATGTATTTGGTTAAACCCGCCGTGTTGGCGATAACGCGTCATTAATGATTTCCTCTCCATACACCAGTAACCTCATCTGTATTTTTCAGGACCTCTTAACACCTACCATACCGACTAGATTCCTTATTATTCAATATAAATGACTGCACCGTGCTGGCCAATACACGCTGCCAATACCGAGCCTACTATTTTCACTGACTGGAAAGCACCGTTTTGCCCAATAGCGAAGCGAAAGATCAACATTCGTTCTACCTTTGAACAAAGTCCGCGCCTTTTATGAAAAAGTCGAGCACCTCGGCAAACTGTTTTCCTAAAGACTTTTCCGGATCAGAAAGCCAATCCATCAAGGCTGAAAGGTAAAGGTAATGCAAATACCTGGCCAGGCGCTGGGCCGGGACAGATGAAGTAATATCGCCCGATTCTTGTGCTGCTTTGATCAGTTGCACATACACCGGGATAAGGTCCGAAGTTGCCGCTGCGCCCTGTCCTTCTCGTAAACCATCAAACCGGTATCGAATATAGGGCACGGCGAATGGTTGATGCTTTTCCCACCAGACGGCGGAGGCGTTCAAGATAATGGTCAACTGTTCCAGCAACGAGGGGCGAGCCAGCGCCTGATCGACCAGGTATTCAAGCGCGTCACTCAATTGGGTATGTATCCAATAGACAAGCACGGCTTCTTTGACAGCAAAGTGGTTATAAAGCGTCCCCCGTGCCACATCGGATTCAGTCGCTATCTGTTCCATGGTCACGGGTTCGTAGCCATGTTTTTCGAACAAAGCCATTGCAACCTGGGCAATGTGCGCTTGCGTGCGCTGGCGTTTCCGCGTATTCCGGTCGGTCATTTTTGCATCACATAAATAAACAATGTATAGTATTGAACATTGTCTATTTATTGTCAACGTCAAGTATCCATGCCTATGAATGCACCTACTGTTGTCATTGGCGCCGGTCTGGCCGGCCTGGCTGCAACTTTGGCACTGGCTCACGCCGGCCACAGTGTTGTGCTGATCGAAGCCGGTGAAACCGTCGGCGGGTGCTGTTCCACAACCCAAATTGACGGCTTCACTTTCAACAACGGCGCCATGTATGTAGCGGTGCCCTCTTTGCTGCGTCACGCTTTCGGGCGACTGGGTCTGGATTTTGACGCACTGGTTCCGCTGGCACCCATTGCTCATCCGATTCAATCGCATCTGGATGACGGCACCGTTGTGCACTTGACTGACGCCACCACTTCATGGGTTACCGGACCGAGCGGCGAACAGCAGACCCAGGCCCTGCGGGCCGGACTCAATAGACTGCAAATGCAGTGGGGGCCAATTTACCGCAAGCTGGTCACGCAAATCCTGCCCCAAGAGCCTTCATTATGGCATTCGCTGCGCCACCTTGGCTTATATCTGCCGCGCATGGGTGGTCAAGTTGATTCGCTGATCAGTCAATATTTTCCCGACGCGAAACTGCAAGCCGCAATCAGCGCTACATTGCTGTACACCGGAATCGCGCCGGATAAGTTGCCCGCCACGCAAATCATTGGCCTGCTGGCCTTGCTTGAAGAAGGGTTTCATCTGCCCAAAGGTGGAATGGGCGCGATCAGCAATGCGTTGCATCGCCATCTGCCGACGTCGGCCGTTTCGATCCGGCGTGGCCAGCGAGTCCGGCGGATTGAGCTGGCTGCAAATAAGGTATGCGCCATAGTTCTGGCAAATGGCGAACAGCTGCAGGCGCAGCGTGTCCTGGCGACAATTTCAGGCTTTGATGTCGTACGCAATCTGCTACCGTCAGCCGCAGTGCCGCGAAAATTGGCCAGAGCAGCAAGCCGTGCAACCTTGTCCCACCGTGCCATGTCAATCCAGTTGGGTTGTTCCGCACCCGATTTGCCGGACTCTTTTATTATCAATCATGTGCCGGGGATGGAACATCAGGGACTCATGCACAAATCCGTAACCGGGCGGCCGGACTATTTTTCCTATACCGTGCCCACGCAGGTGTCGCCCGGTCTTGCGCCCGACGGGCGACAGATCATCGAGCTGTTCGCGCCGGTATCAGGTGCAGATACCGCTTCGGACTGGACGCCGCAAATGACGCAAGAAACCGTACGGCTTCAACTTGATGCAATACGGCACCGAATACCGGGTTTGCAGGTTGAAGCCATGCGTGTGGTGGACCCACATGGCTTTGCCTGCGAGCGCCACCTATATGAGGGCGCGCTGTATGGCGTTGCACCCGGAACCGCACCCCATCATTATTTCCCACATTTTTCCGGTATTGGTGGGCTGTATCTGGCGGGCCAGACCACATTTCCCGGATACGGCGTGTCCACTGCCGTTTGGTCGGGCATTCAGGCTGCCGACGCCATGATGCACGATGCCAGATAAACGGATACACGAATAAACGGCGTGAAGGCGCAAGGATGCCAGGCCAACCGTACTGTATTGCTGGTCTAGACAGCATTGTCACGATCAACTCAAGTCCCAAAGCAGTATGCCAAAGCCCATTTTTTCGGGATAAAGCGTGATTTGATTCGGTGATACAAAAGTTTCAACTGAAATACTGTGTAATCATGCTACTATTTTTTCGTTTCGCCTGTTCTGTCTGTCGCTCTATGCCCGAGCCGCCGTAAAAGCGTGCTGTTGTTCAGCAAAGGCCCGGTAAGCAGACACAGCGGCACGGGGACTGTGAATCCTCCCATCCCCTGCTCCGTTTTTTACTCGATGCCATGATTAAATCCGTCAGTATTTCAACATTGGATCCGCAGCGCCGCTTTGTTCGGGCACCGGTACTGACCTTGCTGATACTACTCTTGCTTGCCATAATGCTTGCCGGTTGTTCACCGGACGATGGCGCAGACTCACCAGCACCCAAGGCCGAAGGCCCGCCCGAAGTGGGCGTGGTCACGCTCAAATCACAGCGCATCACCTTTGCCACTGAACTGCCTGGGCGCACTGTTGCGCCGGTGATCGCGCAAATCCGTCCCCAGGTCAATGGGATTGTCCAGAAGCAGCTGTTCACCGAAGGCTCGCAGGTCAAGGCAGGACAGGTGCTTTATCAACTGGATCCTGCTGTTTACGAAGCCGAGTATGCCGTGGCCAGAGCCAATGTAAAGAAGGCCGAATCTACCTATGCCAATGCCCGCACAGTGGCCAGGCGCAATCGCGAGCTGGTGCGCATAGATGCCATCAGCGCACAGATAAACGAGACCTCGCAGGCGCAAGCGCAACAGGCGGCGGCCGATCTGGCCGTTGCCAAAGCCCAGGAACAGCGCGCCAAAATCAATCTTGACTATACCCGCATTGTCTCGCCCATCGACGGCTGGATTGAACTGTCCAATGTCACGCCGGGTGCGCTGGTCACGGCCAATCAGGATACCGTGCTAACCATTGTTCAGAAACTGGATCCGCTCTATGTGCATGTATCTCAGTCATCTGCCGAATTATTGCAGTTAAAGGATGATATTGCCGCTGGCCGGCTGCAGGCGACGGCAGAGAATGATGCGGCCATCCGGTTACGGCTGGAGAACGGACGCCTGTATCCGCACCCGGGGCGCCTGACGTTCAGCGGTGTCACTGTCAATCCCGGCACAGGTTCGATTACATTGCGCGCCAATGTACCCAATCCGGATCGGGTGTTGATGCCGGGCATGTACGTGCGGGCCGTATTAGAAAACAACACCGGTGATCAATCAGTACTGGTGCCGCAACAGGCTATCACCCGTCGGCCTGATGCCAGTACGGTTGCGTTAGTGATTGATGCCGACGATAAAGTACAGGAACGCGCTGTGGTGGTCGGACGCGCAATTGGCGACAGCTGGCAAGTCCTGGAAGGCCTTGCGGCAGGCGATCGGGTTGTGGTGGCCGGTTCCCTGCATGTCCGGCCAGGCACTGTCGTGCGGCCGGTAGAAACCACAAGCAAACCGGGTTAGGATCGGCACATGGCACAGTTTTTTATCAGCCGTCCGATTTTTGCATGGGTGCTTTCCATTGTCATCATGCTTGCCGGGCTGGCTTCAATCCACACCTTGCCGCTTGAGCAATATCCCGACATTGCGCCGCCCCGGGTGGCCATTACTGCAACGTATACTGGGGCGTCGGCCAAGACGGTGGAAGACTCGGTGACGCAGGTCATTGAGCAGCAACTGAAGGGCCTGGATAACCTTTTGTACATGCGCAGCACCAGCAACGCAGCAGGACGGGCGCGGATCACGCTCACTTTTGACGCCGGCACGAATATTGATGTCGCACAGATGCAGGTGCAAAACCGCCTGCAGCAGGCCATGTCGCGTCTGCCCCAACAGGTGCAAAGCCGCGGCGTGACCGTGACCAAAGGTGGCGAAGAATTTTTGATGGTCGTCTCTCTCTACTCAGACGATGGTAGTGCCTCGCCAGTAGACGTGGGGGACTATATTACAAGTAATCTGGTAGATGTCATCAGCCGGATTGATGGCGTCGGTGAAGTGCAGACGCTGGGTACGGGATATGCCATGCGTATCTGGCTGGATCCGCGTAAACTGCTTAGCTATAACCTGATGCCGGCCGATGTAACCTCAGCCATTGAAAAGCAGAATGTGCAGGTGTCCGCAGGCCAATTGGGCTCACTGCCAGCTGTCAGCGGACAGCAGTTAAATGCCACAATTACTGCACGCAGCATGTTGCAGACCGAAGAGGATTTTCGCAATGTGGTCCTGCGTGTCGCGCCCGATGGCGCTATTGTGCGGATCAGCGACGTGGCCAGGGTTGAACTGGGGGCAGAGAATCTGACGATCCGTTCTGCGCTGGGCGGGCTGCCCGGTGCCGGGATGGGCATTATTGCAGCAGATGGCGCCAACGCCGTGGAAGTTGCTCAGTTGGTTCGCGATAAACTGGCCGAGCTCGAACCGTTTTTTCCCAATAATCTGAAAACCTTTATCGGCGTTGATTCCACGCCGTTTATCAGCGCGTCCATCGATGAGGTGGTCAAGGTGTTGCTCGAAGCAATGGTGCTGGTGGTGCTGGTCATTTATCTGTTTCTGCAGAATATTCGCGCCACGCTGATTCCTGCTATTGCGGTTCCTGTTGTATTGCTCGGGGTTTTTGGTGTCTTGTCGATTGCCGGATTTTCGATCAATACCCTGACGCTCTTTGGCATGGTGCTGGCAATCGGCCTGCTGGTTGATGACGCCATTGTGGTGGTGGAAAATGTCGAACGCGTGATGCATGAACAGGGACTCTCGCCGCGTGAAGCGACCCGCAAGTCCATGCGTGAAATTACGCCCGCGCTGGTTGGCATCACACTTGTACTGTCGGCTGTGTTTATCCCCATGGCGTTCTTTGGCGGTTCCACCGGCGTCATCTACCGGCAGTTTTCCATAACGATTGTTTCGGCCATGGTGCTTTCGGTCATTGTGGCTTTGACGTTAACCCCTGCCCTTTGCGCCAGCCTGCTTAAACCAGTAAAAAAAGGCGAGCATATTGATCCGTCGCACGCGCGCAAGGGGCTGTTTGGCTATCTGGATCGCTTTTTTGTTGGCTTTAATCGTCGCTTTGACCGCACGGCAGACCGGTACCAAACCACGGTGGCTGGGGTAGCCAAGCGGCCCCGACGTGGCTTGATCGCCTATCTGATTATTGCGATTGTCATGGCGTTGCTGTTTTTGCGTTTGCCCACCTCCTTTCTGCCGCCCGAAGACCAGGGTGCCGTGCGGCTGCAGGTGACCTTGCCTGCCGGTGCGACAGATGCGCGGCTGCAACCGATAATGCGGCAGATTGAACAGTATTTTCTCAAGCAGCCGGATGTGCGTAGTATCACAAGCATTACCGGTAGAAGTGGCGACCAAAGCTCGGCCCGGGCCTACGTGATGCTCAAAGACTGGAGTTTACGACCTTTGCCGGAACAATCGTCAGCGGCCATCGCCAGAAAGGCCACCCGCGATCTGGCCCATATCCGCGATGCCCGGATTATCGTCACCCTGCCGCCTATCGTACGTGGGTTAGGTTCAAGCTCGGGATTTAACTTTTTTCTGCAGGATGTCAACGGCCTGGGTCACGAAGCACTGGTGCAGGCCAGCCGCGACGCGTTGCGATTGCTCGGCGAGCGTGCTGAATTGATGAACGTACGTATTGATGCGCCGGAAGATACCGCGCAGTTTGCCGTGAAAATAGACGATGCCCGCGCCGGTGCCTTCAGCCTGGCGACCGATGCGATCGACAGCACCTTATCGACTGCCATGGGCGGAACCTATGTGAATGACTTTCTGGATCGAGGCCGGGTCAAGCGCGTCTATGTCCAGGGCGATACACCATTTCGTATGCTGCCAAGCGATATCGATCAATGGAATGTGCGCAACACGCTGGGCCAGATGGTGCCGTTTCCTGCCTTCTCCAGTACCAATTGGACCTTTGGCTCACCGGAGCTGAGCCGCTACAACGGTAGTCCCAGTCTTGAATTCCAGGGTGATGCAGCGCCGGGCGTGAGTTCGGGCGCCGCCATGCTGGCGGTCGAGGAGGTATTGCAGCAAATGCCCGCAGGGATCGGTTTTGAGTGGACAGGTGCGTCGCTGCAAGAGCGTATTTCGGGCGCGCAGGCTCCGCTGCTCTATGCTGTTTCCATTCTGTTTGTCTTTTTGTGCCTGGCCGCTTTGTATGAAAGCTGGTCCGTGCCGTTCGCCATTATTCTGGTGGTGCCCTTGGGCATTGTCGGTGCGCTTCTGTTTACGGCCTTGCGTGAATTGCATAATGATGTCTTCTTCCAGGTTGGGCTGTTGACCACTGTCGGGCTGACCTCAAAGAATGCGATCTTGATTGTCGAGTTTGCCAAACAGCTGCAGGAACGCGGGCACGCGGTTCTCGAAGCAACACTTATCGCGGTGCGTCAACGCCTGCGTCCCATCCTGATGACCTCGCTGGCCTTTGGTTTCGGCGTGTTGCCATTGGCCATCGGTACAGGCGCTGGCGCAGGAGGCCGTCACGCGATCGGCACTGCCGTCCTGGGCGGGATGATCGTAGGCACTGCGCTTAGTCTCTTTTTTGTGCCGCTGTTCTTTGTGCTTGTACGCAGCTTCAGACGCAAACGGCATTCGCATGACGACCATCCTGGCGCGCATTCGCCGGACAGCACCTCGGGCACGACATCATGAGCACAATGACGAATTCCCTGCGCAAAATAATTGCACTTTCCGTACCGTTGCTAGGATTGACCGCCTGCATCAATCTTGCGCCCGACTACCATCAACCGACGGCCCCTGTGACAGGTACCTGGCCTCAGAATCCTGCAAAGAGCGCCAGCCCGGTTCAAACGGCAGCAAACGATCTGGACTGGCTGACGTTTTTCACCGATGCACGCCTGCGCGACGTGGTGCAGCTTGGCTTGCGGAATAACCGCGATTTGCGGATTGCGACCCTGAATATTGAACGGGCCCGCGCGCAATACGGCATTGCCAGCGCCGACGGACTGCCGGCAATCGGTGTCGATGCCCAGGCCAGCCGCAGCCGCACCCCGGCCAGTGTCGCCAATTCGGGTGAGACCACCCTGTCATCCCGTTATAACGTTGACCTGGGCCTGACCAGCTACGAAATTGATTTTTTTGGAAAAATCCGCAATCTGAAGGCTGCGGCGCTGCAACGCTACCTGGCGGCGCAGGAAACCCGGCGCAGTGCCCAGATCAGCCTGGTCAGCGAAATCGCGGCCGCCTGGCTACAGCTTGAGGCAACGGGCCAGCAGCTTGCGCTGGCACGCAGTACCTTGGTCAATCAGCAGAAGTCGCATGATTTGGTTCGCCGCAGCCATGCATTGGGTGCCGAATCGGGCCTTACGCTGGCACAATCGCAAACCACGGTCGATGCCGCTCGTGTCAAGGTCGCCGAATACGAAACCCAGCTGGCACAGGATAAAAATGCCCTTACCCTGCTGACGGGTGCACCGGTTCCCGCTTCTCTTTTGCCTCCTACGGAGTTTGCGCTGCAGGCGCGAGTAGCGACTCGTCTAGTCATGCCACCGGCGGGTCTGCCTTCCACTGTGCTGCAACAGCGGCCAGATGTCCTGGCTGCCGAACATGACTTGATCGCCGCCAATGCAGATATTGGTGCGGCCAGAGCAGCCTTCTTCCCCAGCATTTCGCTGCTGGGATCCGCTGGGACGGCCAGCAGCAGTCTTTCTGGACTCTTTAGTGGCGGCACGTTGGCGTGGAGCGTGGCCCCATCATTGCGCTTGCCTATCTTCGACGGCGGCGCCAATCGCGCCAACCTGGATCTGACAAAAGCGCAAAAAGAAATTCTGCTTGCCAGTTACGAAAAAGCCATCCAGACAGCTTTTCGCGAGGTTGCCGATGCATTGGCCGTGCGCACCACCATTGCGGCGCGTTTACAATCGCAGCAATCGCTGGTTGCCTCTAGCTATCGCAGCTTTCAGTTGTCCAGTGCGCTATTTACACGCGGCGGCGGTTCGGGTTTTCTGGAAGTGCTCGATGCCCAGCGCGCATACTATGCTGCGCAGCAGGACATGATCACGCTCGGGTTGCTGGAGCAACTGAACCGGCTAGCTCTGTTCAAGACGCTGGGCGGTGGCTGGCAGCCCATTGCGACGGCCACAACCGCTCCGACATCGTCGCGCTGACCCTATCTGCTTACATGCCCTGCCTAACGGATGCCATGCGTGTCGGGCTCGCCTGCCCGGCAGGTATCTTAGGCACATTCTGAAGGCCTTTTTACCGATCAAATACAGACGGCTGCGCAGCGCATTTTCCAGTACAGGCGCAGGGTCATCGCCCCATTACGCTGACCGGGAGTGTTATAACAACAAGGCTAGTTCCTTTTACGCAGTTACCTAAACAGGAGTCAGACATGGCGGTTGAAAAAGTACTTTATGTTGCACACGCAACGGCGACCGGTGGACGCGACGGACGTGCAGTGTCTTCGGACAATGTGCTGGACGTGAAACTGACCACACCGAAAGAACTGGGCGGCGCCGGCGGCACCGGCACTAATCCTGAACAGCTTTTTGCAGCGGGATATTCGGCCTGCTTTCTGGGTGCCCTCAAGCTGGTCGCCTCACGCGAAAAAGTCAAATTGCCGGACGATACCCGGATTGACGGCAGCGTAGGAATCGGGCCCATTGCCCAGGGATTTGGCATCGAGGTGGAATTGAAAATTTCCGTGCCTGGGGTAGAACGCAGTGTGGCCGAAGACCTGGTCAATAAAGCGCATGTGGTATGTCCCTATTCAAACGCAACACGGGGCAATGTAGACGTGACGCTGACGGTGGTGTAACACTGCGGCAGTCCGTCGCGATCCTGTCGCGTCATCCATGTGATGTCGCGACAGCATCGCTTAATAATAATTATTAGCGCAATAATACTTCCGCCCGGTTGCCTCGTGCGGTTCAGCCCCCTTCCCTCCCCACTTTTGCGCCGACGTTCCCCGTGTCGTTTGAGCAAAACGCTTAAGCGCGTCTGATGGTGGCAATCACATTCATGCAGTGTGTCGTGTCATAACCCGACCATAACCCGACCATTTGGCGGTGACAACCTGCACTAACGGTCCCTGCCAGACACGCCAGTTATTGACGATTACTGATTTTCGCGCAACAATCCTTTGTCAGGCTCGCTATTTTTCTTTCGGATTGGGCCTCTTATACTGTCTTTCGTACACTACCGCCTGGGATCAAACAGTACAAGTATCACTGTTATCGCAGGAAAACCAAAAGGACACGTGGCAGAAAAACGCCCTCGTGTTTTCAACATCACCGCTAGTCATGAGCAGTGACTTTTACGAGAGATATTCGAATGAGCATACCCATTTTTGGACTTGGCACCTTTCGCCTCAAGGGACAAACCGTCATCGATTCTGTAACAACCGCAATCGAGGTGGGTTATCGGGCGATTGATACGGCGCAAATCTATGACAACGAAGCGGACATTGGGCAGGCGTTAAGCGCCAGTCCTGTAGCGCGTGATCAGTTGTATTTGACATCAAAAATCTGGACAGACAACTATGCTGCAGACCGACTTATCCCAAGCTTGAAAGAAAGCCTGTATAAGCTGCGCACCGACTATCTGGACCTGACGCTCATCCATTGGCCCTCACCGGGCAACGCAGTACCCGTGGCTGAGTTCATGGGTGCACTGGCGCAAGCGCAGTATGAGGGCCTGACCCGGCAAATCGGCGTATCCAATTTCACCATTGCTTTGTTGCGTGAAGCCATTGACGCAGTAGGCGCCGGGCAGATTGCCACCAACCAGATTGAGTTGCATCCGTACCTGCAAAACAGGAAAGTGGTGGCGTTCGCGCGTCAAAATGATATTGCCATTACCTCCTATATGACGCTTGGCTATGGCAAAGTGTTGCAAGATCCGGTGGTACACGCCATTGCGCAGCGCCTGCAGGCAACGCCCGCTCAGGTGGTGCTGGCATGGGCCATGCATAGCGGTTTTGCTGTTATCCCGTCGTCGACCAACCGCGCACATCTGCAAAGCAATCTTGCGGCACAACAATTGCAGTTATCCGAAGCAGATATGACGGCGCTTGCAGCGCTTGACCGCAACGAACGGATTACCAGCCCCGATGGCCTGGCTCCTGACTGGGACGATTAAACATATGCAAAAGGCTGGCGTTTTGATGACCAATTCCGACGATCTGCTGACGTTTGTCACCGTCATCGACAGCGGCTCCATCAGTGCGGCAGCCGAGCAATTGAGCCTGACACCGTCAGCAGTCAGTCGGACCTTGTCCCGGCTTGAACAGAGCCTGGAGACGACCTTGCTTAACCGCACCACCCGCCGCATGCATCTGACTGAAGAGGGCCGCTTCCTGTTGGAGCATGCGCGAATCATTGTGGCACGGATGCAGGACATGCAGGAGACCCTTGCCACCAGGCGACAATCGCCGGCCGGAAGGTTGCGGGTGAACGCCGCCTCGCCATTCATGCTTCATATGATCGTGCCGTATATTGGCGTATTTCGACAGAACTATCCGAATATTGAGTTGCAGCTCAATACCCATGACCTGAATATTGATCTGCTGGAGCAAAGCACAGATGTTGCCATTCGGATTGGCGCGCTGCAAAACTCGACGCTCCACGCCCGCGTGCTTGGCGGCAGCGCGCTCAACCTGCTGGCCAGCCCTGATTATGTATCTCGGTGCGGCACGCCTCAGACGGTAGCCGCGCTGGACGAACATACTTTGCTGGGCTTTACCCAGCCCGATAGCCTGAATCTTTGGCCGGTTCGTCGTGCCGACACTTCCGATAGACTGATGATTACACCAGACGTAGCCGCCTCCAGTGGTGAAACGTTGCGTCAATTGGCCCTGGCCGGACAGGGCATTGTCTGCCTGTCCGAATTCATGACGTATGACGATATCCGCGATGGTCGGCTGCTGCCGATTCTGCCCAGGTTGACAGAAAAACAGGTTCAGCCGATTCATGCAGTGTTTTACCGGAACTCGCCGCTGGCCCTGCGGATTCAAAGCTTCATCGATTTTATGCAGAAGACGCTCGCAGCCCAACCCTGGAACCGCCGGTAACCACTTTGTTATCGAGCCGTGCGGAATAACTGGTGGTGTACCTGATCCAGCGCCTTGTCCCGCACTGCTCTACCCTGCCGTTCATGCGCACTACCTGCCCGATCGGCCATTTTATGCGCGTGCGCGAGGGCCTTGACTAGGTCCTGGCCTGGCTGATATTTACATTAAGCCGGGCGCGGCCGGTCAGGGACGGATGATGGTTCTGATACGGCCGGAACGCATGCGCTGACTCTGACCGCCCTTGATAACAGACGTTTTCTGGATTCGGCCTATGCCAGCCGCCCCCTGTCCTGTCAGCGGATTGACTGCATAATTGTTATAGCGTATCTCATAATGCAAATGTGCACCAGTCACCTTTCCGGTATCGCCCACATGGCCGATAACTTCGCCTTTATCTACAACCCGGCCCACAGCCAGGCGTGGAGCAAATTTCTGCAAATGCGCGTACAGCGTTTCATAACCCGAACCATGCTCCACGATCACGGTATTGCCGTACCCGCCCTTGGTGCCTGCGAACGACACCTTGCCACCCAGCGTGGTTTTGACCTGACTGCCTATCGGCGCGACCAGATCTACGCCCGCATGAAAGCGCAACTGATTGTATATGGGATGCATGCGCAAGCCAAAACGGGACGAGATATAACTCTTGTCCAGTGGCGAGGACAAAAAACCCATGATTTTCAGGTCCAGTTTCAGGGACGGCCCGCACCCCTTGCTGCTGCACCCCTTTGGCGGATCCAGGTCATCAGCCAGTCCCCGGATGGTTTTAACATCGGAATCGACGGCGGGTACGTCGGGCACCGTGTCCAAGTCCTCGTCGGATTGGGCAAGCGCGGGCAGCGCGTGCATGATGGCGGCAAAACAGCCCAGCAGCATAAGCGCGTGCCTGCCGGCGCGACTCAGCGCGGCGTGCATGAAAGGAAATGGGTGTGCATATACATGAAAATGCATTTTACTTATTTCGGCTCAATCGCAGAGCAAATCCGTGTATAGTTTTTGTTTCTACCCATTTTCCAATTGCACAGCGATGCCTGGACAGGCTTTTACTGAAAGGTGCCCTTCACTTCGAATGGCACCTTTTGGCCGACACATCCGGCAATACGCAGCGAAAACTGCCCTATGCTCAGACTTACTGTGATCCTTTCCCTGCTTGTTGGCCTGAGTGCCTGCTCGGACCAGCAGGACGATGAGCGCTTGCGACTGGCGCTGATGTCCGATTGCACGGTGACGCGCGCCTCCCTGTTGCTTAGCGGCAAATACGTCGACAAGCAGGCGCTGGTGACTATTCAGCAAGAATGCCGTGCTGCCTATGCCACATTGATGCAGAACGTCTCTGTGCAACAACTGCGTGATCAGCAGACCGAAGTATATGAGAGCTTTCAGCGGGCCTACCGCATGAAATATTCGCTGCACGATGTCTTTGATAGTCTGCCCCCGGCTTCCAAAACCACCTACGAAAAACTGGCAACCACGCTTTTCGGGCTGAAAAAAGAGGACATCGGCTTATGAAAGATACCCGTGATCGCATGCGTCTAATAAAATATCTGATTGCCGTGCTGTTCGTATTGATTGCGCTGGCCTTTCTATGGGCCAGCATGAGCAAACCTCAGGAAACTGCTGGCGACTACTCGCAGTTCGACAAGGAACGGGCCATTATTGCCTGCATGACCGCCCAGTATGCAACCAATTATATGGACGACCCGGCCGAGACGGATATGTTCCCCGAGTGTGAAGCACGCTTCGCAAAACTCAAGGCGACATTGCCTTACGCCGAATATGTGCGTATTCAGCAAACACCGGTGTCTGCCGAGTCCGGCCCGGTGCACATGCAGCCCTACGAAGTGTTTCTACAGATTATGACCGGCATGGATCGCTGATTCCTCTGCCATCACGCTTATTGATAATTGTTCCAAAGGACGTGTTTTAAAAATGCAAAAGAACAAAAGAAAAACAATGATTGGTCTGGCCCTTGCCGGCCTGACTGCCGGCTCCCTGGTGCTGACCACAACTGCAGCGCATGCCGATGAGAGCAAATGGCCCGAACACCCGTTGAACCTGATTGTGCCTTTCGGCCCCGGCTCCACACCCGACCAGATTGCGCGCATTATTGCCCGCAGCGCCGAGAAAAAACTGGGTCAGCCTATCGTGATAGAAAATAAAGCCGGCGCCGGCGGCAATATTGGTACGAACCAGGTTGCCAAAGCCAAACCGGACGGCTATACCTTTGGTATTTCCATTACCGGCCCGCTGGTGAACAACCAGTTTATCTACAATAACTTGCCTTATGACCCTGAAAAGGACCTTGCACCGCTGACCATGGCCGTGACACAACCGAATGTGATTGTTGTGACAAAGCAGTCGGGTATCAAGACATTGAAGGAACTGATCGGCAAGATCCAGGCCGAGCCGGACAAGCTCAATTTTGCGACATCGGGCAACGGCACCGGCTCGCACCTTTCCATAGAACTCATGCTACAGGCTGTGAACGGCAAGGCGACGGCTGTACCGTATCCGTCTTCGCCGGCTGCGCTCAATTCGCTAATTGCAGGCGATACCCAGTTCACTGCGCTGGCGCCCATTGCTGTGCTGCCCCTGGTCAAAGAAGGAAGACTGGTTGCATTGGCGCAGACCAGTGCGCAACGCAACAGCTCCCTGCCGGATATTCCTACGGTATCAGAGGCCGGTGCGCCCGGCATCGAAGGTGCAGCCTGGTCCGGCTTCATTATTTCGTCGAAAGTGCCGATCGGCATCCGCAATTCGCTCACCGATGCGCTGTTGACCGCGCTCAGGGATCCCGAAGTAGGCAAACAGCTCAAGGCCATTTATATGGATCCGGTACCGAGCACGCCGGAAGCGTTTCGCAATTATATGAATCAGGAAAAAGCGCGCTGGCAACCGTTGATTGAAAAGCTGAATCTGAAAATCAATTGACCGTCAGAATAAAACGGACAGGCCGCCATCCACGGAAATGACCTGCCCATTGATATAGGCGGACAGGTCAGAGGCCAGAAATACCGCCAGTCCGGCAATTTCTTCGGGCCTGCCCCAGCGTCCGGTCGGATTGCGCGCCGCCAGCGTTTGTCCTGCCGCAGAATTGACCATCTCCAGATTTGTTTCTGTGGCAAAGGTGCCTGGCGCAATCGCGTTGCTGGTAATACCGCAAGCTGCAAATTCCACTGCCAGAGCCCGCATCATACCTGTCAGACCCTGCTTGGCAATAGGATAGACGCCATCACCGGGACGGGCGACCTGCCCTGCCACTGACGTGATGGTAATCAGCCTGCCCCACTGCTGCTTTTGCATGAGCGCCGCCGCTTTCTGCGACAAATACATGGCGCCCAGCAAATTTACCTGCAGCATCCGTTCCATTTGTTCAAAATTGAAGGCGGCCAGGGGCTGGCGGATGCGGATCCCCATATTATTGACCAGCACGTCGCAGCGACCGTGCTGTTCGGCCAGGTAGGCCATACAACGGTCGATATCGGAAACAACGGACATATCGCCGACCACGCCCTGCACGTTCGTGCCTGTTTGCCGCAATGCTTCGCAGGCCTGTTCCACAGACTGGTCGCTACGGCCGTTGATATACACCAGCGCGCCGCTGCGCGCCATGGCCGAGGCCATTTCCAGGCCAAGCCCGCGTGTTGAGCCGCTGATAAAGACCACTTTATCGTGCAGCCCGAAGCCGTTTGTATATGAACCCTGTAGTTGCATCGCTTTCCCTGGATATCAGCTATAACGACCCTTTGTAACATGGCCTGAACAATCTCAAGCGTATGCAATAGGCCGGTTTACGGTTAAACTTGAATCTATTTTCACCCAATTGCCTGGAAAAAGTAAATGTTTGCCAGAAACACCCCTTTTAATTACGAGAAAATCTTAAAAGCGTGTGCAAAAGGACAGAAAAGTGCCTTGCAGACTCTGTTCAAACATGAAGCGCCGCTCATGGTTGCCCTGTCCCTGCGCGTATTGGGCAATTACAACCTGGCAGAACAGGCAGTCGTGTCTGCATTTGTGCTTATCTGGAACAATGCCGAGGCCTATGACGAAGAAATGGGGCCGGCGCGGGGATGGATATTTTCTATCCTGCGCTATCGCATCAGCCAGATTTTCAAAGAACACTATGATGCGATCCAGTCTGCCAGCAAGAGCCAGGATGAATCGGTTCTCAATGAAGTCTCCAGCAATCTGCATGCAGACGTGCGTGAAGACCTGCCGGTCACACCGGCCTTTTATCTGCATCTGGAAGAGTTGCCCGACGAGCCGCAAAAGGCGCTGATCAATATGTATTTCAGCGGCATGTCGCAGGCGCAAACCGCGACCAAAGTTGGTATGCCGCTGGGCCGATTCAAGGAAAATCTGTTCCTTGGACTGCAGCACCTGGCCAAGCATCTGCCTGAATTTTCTCCACCGCATCATGCCACTGAAAAAATGGGCGAGTATGTATTGGGCGGGCTGTCCGAAAACGAAGAAAAGCTGGTCTACAAATTGATGAATGACGATGCTGGCGTTTCGCGCATCGCCTTGCTATGGGAAGCCCAATTTACCCATTTGCTCAGTCAACTGCCCGCGCAAGTGGCCAGTAGCCGGGTGTGGGAAAAAATAAAGAACGCTGCATTTGCCAAGGCGCCGACCAGCGTTGCACAGGCTCCGGACACGGACGACGAAGACGGCGCCGAACAGTCTTACGCTTCGGGCCTGAAAAGCACCTTGCGCAAGCTCTGGTTCATGCTTCCCTTGTGGCGTGCCCTGGCGCTGCTGCTGGCCGTTGCTGCCTTCACTTTCTGGTACGTGGGGACCCCTGCTTCGGATCTACCCAGGAAAGTAGCCGTGCTGGACTCCTCCATGAGCAATGCGCAAACGGGCTGGGTCGTTCGATTCAATGCTGCTGGCGATGCCCGCTTTTCTCCGGTAGTACGCCAGACCGTATCGGACGGCCTGGTGCTCCAGGCATGGAAACGATCCAACGGGACCGATAGCGCCCTTGGCCTGATCCGTGACAGTAAGCCCTTTGTGCTGACCGCAGAACGGGTTGGCCCCATTACCGCTGGCGATCAGCTATTGATCAGCCTGGAGCCTGATGGTGGTTCGCGCAATGACAGGCCTTCAGGCACCATTCTATACAAGGGAACTGTCGCCGATCTGTAGCGCACATTCTCCATAAGCCTGGCTTTGTCCGATATGGGTCCGCCCCTTAAGGCTCCGACTGCCCTTCAAGGACCGGACCCGATGCAAATGGGTGGCCGCAAGTGATGCCCTGCCCTGTTTCATGAGTTTGCAACGGGCGTTTATTACCAGTTAAGATTCGTGGTCATTTTGCACATCGGCAAGGGTGTCGTTCCTGGTAAATCGAAGGCGAGCGCAAAATTTTTCAGCTGAAATTCAGGAGCGGATGAAAAATATAAGCGTCGATGTAAAAAGATAAAGTATGATTGTAATAATTCGCCATAATTCTTCATAAATAGCACTAAATGTCATTAATCCTGCTTCTAATTCTTCCATTTCTGGGTAGTATACTCGTCGGCCTGCTGCCCGTACACGCCAGATCCCCGGAAGCATGGATGGCAGGTATTATCGCGGTCATCGGCGCTCTGATCACCTTGTCCTTTTTGCCCGATATACTGCAGGGCAACACTGTTGTCCAGACCCTGGAATGGGTGCCCTCCTACAAGTTGAATCTTGTGTTTCGCATGGATGGTTATGCGTGGCTGTTTTCGCTGCTGATTACCGTCATGGGAGCGCTGGTAGTGCTGTATGCCCGCTACTATATGTCGCCCAAAGATCCGGTCACACGTTTCTACTCCTTCTTTCTGGCGTTCATGGGGTCGATGCTGGGTGTGGTGTTATCCGGCAATATTATCCAGCTGGTTATCTTCTGGGAACTGACCAGCCTGTCGTCTTTCATGCTGATCGCCTACTGGAACCATCGTCAGGATGCCAAGCGAGGCGCTCGGATGGCGCTTACCATTACCGCAGCCGGTGGATTCTGCCTGCTGGCGGCAATGCTCATGATCGGGCACATTGTGGGCAGTTATGATCTGGATGCCGTGCTGGATTCGGGCGACACCTTGCGTAATCACCCATGGTATCTGGCCATCCTGATTCTGTTCGCGCTCGGTGCCCTGACCAAGAGCGCGCAGTTTCCGTTCCATTTCTGGCTACCTAACGCAATGGCCGCACCCACACCGGTTTCGGCGTATCTGCATTCGGCAACCATGGTCAAGGCAGGCGTGTTCATTCTGGCACGGTTCTGGCCCGTGCTGGCCGGCACCTCGGCCTGGTTCTGGATCATCGGCATGGCCGGGCTGTGTTCGCTGTTTCTGGGGGCCTATGTGGCCACCTTCCAGAGAGATATGAAAGCGGTCCTGGCCTATTCCACGATCAGCCATCTTGGCCTGATTACACTGCTATTGGGCCTGAACAGTAAACTGGCGCTGATTGCAGCCCTGTTTCACATGATCAATCACGCCACGTTCAAGGCGTCGCTCTTTATGGCCACCGGCATTGTCGATCACGAAACCGGCACCCGGGACCTGGTGCTGCTGTCAGGGTTGCGCAAAGCCATGCCGATAACCGCGACACTGGCTGTTGTAGCTGCGGCTGCCATGGCCGGTGTGCCCCTGTTAAACGGTTTTATTTCAAAAGAAATGTTTTTTGCCGAGACGCTGAATCTGCCGGACTACCTTGAAGTGTCCCGCTGGCTGCCGGTCTTTGCCGTGCTGGCCAGTGCGTTCAGTGTCGCCTATTCGCTGCGATTGATCATGCAGGTCTTCTTTGGCCCAAAGGCGACCGATCTACCCAGCGAGCCGCACGAACCGCCGCTATGGATGCTCGTGCCCAGCGGCATCCTGGTGCTGACCTGCCTGTTGATTGGCATCATGCCGCAAACCATCATCGGTCCAGTGCTCGATTCGGCAGCGCACTCGATTCTAGGGCCGACGTTACCGCAATACAGTCTTGCCATTTGGCATGGTGTCAATTTGCCGCTCACGATGAGCCTGATCGCCATGGGAGGTGGTATCCTGCTGGCCCTGGTTCTGCGGCCCCTGCAGCGGCGCGCGCCTGGCCAGACGCCGCTGCTGTATCGCATCGACGGACGTGTTTTCTTTGACTTCCTGATGAATCTGCTGGATACGGTGGCCTACCAGGCAATGAATCTGTTTTCCACCAAACGACTGCAGCCCCAGGTGTTGTGGATTGTGGTTATTACCGTTGTGGTCACGATCCTGCCGCTACTGTTGTTCGAAGCCTGGCCGCAACTGGTCATGCGCAATATCGATCTGCCCTTTACGCTGCTGTGGATTATAGGTTCATGCTGTGCAGTTGGTGCGGCCTATCAGGCCAAGTACAACCGGTTCCGGTCCCTGGTTCTGCTCGGCGGCGCCGGCCTGTGCAGCAGCCTTACGTATCTGTGGCTGTCCGCGCCGGATCTTGCTCTTACTCAATTGGTGGTGGAAATGGTCACCACCATTCTGTTGCTGCTGGGGTTGCGCTGGCTGCCGCGCAGGATGTCAACAGAGCCGCCGTCAGACCGCGGTCGAGCCCTGGTGCGGCGTTTGCGCGATATGACGATCGCAGTGGTCGCCGGCTTGGGCATGTCAATTCTTACCTACCTGCAGTTGTCGCGGCCCAGACCGGAAGGCGTATCGTCGTTTTATCTGGAAAAAGCGCTGCCCGAAGGTGGCGGGACCAATGTCGTCAATGTACTGCTGGTAGACTTCCGCGGTTTTGACACCTATGGCGAAATTACCGTGCTCAGTATCGTGGCCCTCACGGTATACGCCTTACTGCGACGTTTTCGTCCGCCACGTGAAAGTCTAAAGGCACTGGAAGACCGCCGCTTTCGCCAGAGCGGCGATACGGCCAGCGTCGATGAGGACGCCGAACTGCCCAAGGGCACCATGCTTGTGCCGACCGTGATTGCACGTTTTATAATGCCGATCTCCACGGTGATTGCATTGTTTTTCCTTCTGCGCGGCCACAATCTGCCCGGCGGCGGCTTTGTCGCAGGCCTGATTTTTGCGGCCGCCGTTATCCTGCAATATATGATGGGCGGCATCCGCTGGGTCGAAGACCGCTCACGCATTTTCCCCCAGTACTGGATTGCGGGCGGCTTGTTGATGGCAGGCGCAGCCGGCATGTCCGCATGGCTGGTCAAGCTGCCGTTTTTGTCTGCGCTGGCCACAGATATTGATCTTGGCCCGCTCGGACATTTGCATTTATCCAGTGTCATCTTGTTTGACCTGGGCGTATTCGCTGTCGTGGTTGGCTCTACCTTATTCATGCTGGTCGCGTTGAGTCACCAATCCTTGCGGTTTTACAAAAAAGTGTCGGCAGAGACGGCCGAAGAAAATACGGCCAACGACACCAGCGTATCTGATCAGGTCAGTGATGGCAGCGTGTCGGCCAAACCAGAGTTGCCACCTCAGGGAGCCCCATCATGGAACTGATTTTGTCTATCGCCATCGGCATTATGGTCGGTTCAGGTATCTGGCTGTTGCTGCGCCCGCGTACTTACCAGGTCATTATCGGCCTGACACTGGTGTCCTATGCGGTCAACCTGTTCATTTTCGCTACCGGTAAACTGACGACGGGCGCCCCGCCAATCCTGAAAAAGGATGTGGCTACAACCCTGGCCAATTATGCGGATCCCCTGCCACAAGCGCTGGTGTTGACCGCAATTGTGATCAGCTTTGCCACCACCGCCTTGTTTCTGGTCGTGATCCTGGCATTGCGCGGCTTGTCCAATACTGATCACGTAGATGGAACGGAGTCGCAATGAGCCAGTGGATGAATCATCTTCCCATCCTGCCGGTTGCCATCCCGATGATCGTGGGCGCGTTTATGCTGGTGCTGCGCGATCAGTATCGAAACACCGCCGTGGTTCTGGGTATCGTTTCCGTGTTGGCCCAGTTTTGCGTCGCCGTGGCTTTGTTTGGCATTACGACCGGTCGCATACCCAACGACTACGAAAACCATATTATGGTTTACCTGCTTGGTAACTGGCAGGCGCCTTTTGCCATTGTGCTGGTGGCTGACCAGCTCAGCGCCATCATGCTGATACTGACCGCAGTGCTGGGGCTGTGCTCGCTGCTTTATTCCACCGCGCTGTGGGACCGCGCCGGTGTCTTTTTCCATCCTTTATTCCAGTTCATCTTGATGGGATTGAACGGCGCATTTCTTACCGGTGATTTGTTCAACCTGTTTGTCTTTTTCGAGATATTTCTGGCTGCCTCCTATGGCCTGGCGTTGCATGGCTCGGGCATCGCCCGGGTAGCCGCCGGCTTGCATTACGTTACCGTCAACCTGATCGCCTCATTCTTGTTGCTGATCGCTATTTCAGTCCTGTACGGCATTACCGGCACGCTGAATATGGCTGATCTGGGATTGCGCGCCGCCACCTTAAGCGGCGACGACCGGCGATTGTTCGAGGCTGCCTGCGCCATCCTGGGTATCGCCTTTCTGATCAAGGCGGGCGCCTGGCCATTGAACTTCTGGTTGACCAGCGCATATTCGGCCGCAGTAGCGCCGGTAGCGGCGTTGTTTGCAATCATGAGCAAGGTTGGCATCTACGCATTACTGCGCATCGGTTCGCTGCTGCTACCCACAGGTGCGCCAGCAGCCTTCAGTGGCGACTGGATGTATGTGATTGGGCTGGCAACCCTGCTGTTTGGTACACTGGGAATCCTGTCCGAGAAAAACAGCGGTCGGCTGGTGGGCTATTGCATCATTATGTCTTCGGGCACCCTGCTCTCTGCACTGGGCATGCCAAGTGTTATTCTAACCGGCCCTTCCCTGTTCTATATGCTCAGCTCGGTGCTGGTGACCAGTACGTTTTTTTACCTGATCGAACTGATCAAGCGTACCGAGTCTTTCGGCGGCAACGTGCTGGCAGTCAGTCTTGAAGCATTCAACGCTGAGGACGAGGACCGGTCTGATTATTCCGGAACCGTCGTGGGCAAACCGATACCATTTGCCCTGGCATTTCTGGGTTTGGCGTTTTTCATCTGTGCGCTGGTCATTGCCGGCATGCCCCCATTCTCGGGTTTTATCGCTAAATTTGCCTTGCTCTCCAAGGCGCTGGATCTGTCCCAGACCAACACCTCTACCACCACCAGCGTTTGGCTGCTGGTGATAGCCATGCTGATTTCCGGCATGGCTACGGTCATTGCTCTGGGACGAGCCGGCATTCGCATGTTCTGGAGCAGCGAGAGATTAAAGCCGCCAGTGCTCAGTCGACGCGAGGCCTTTCCCATTACCCTGCTGCTGATGCTGTGCATTGCGCTCACCGTTTTTGCCGGTCCGGTGATGGACCAGCTCTCGCTTACTGCCAAGCAACTTGATAACCCGGGAGCATATATGAAGGCGGTGCTCAACAGCCGGCCCGTTGTCATATCCTCGCATGGAGGTACGCAATGAAATCATGGTTTTCGTGGGTACCCATGACCCTGTTTCTTGCAATTATCTGGGTGCTGCTGGCCGATACACCGTTGAGCACGGGTACTCTGGCTTTTGGATTGGTTGCGTCAGTGATTATTGTCCTGATGTCGCGCCGTCTGCGGCCATTTCTGGCCAGACCGCGGCGGATCTGGGTAATCCTGAAACTGACGGCGGTCGTACTGGCAGACACATTTCGCTCCAATGTGGTGGCAATCAAAATCGTCCTAGGTTATCCGAAAATTCAGATCACTCCGGGATTCGTCTCCATTCCCCTGACGTTGCGTGACCCGCATGGTCTGGCTATTTTGGCCGCGATCATCAACTATGCGCCTGGTACCCTTTGGGCCGGGTTTCCTGAGTCAGGAGAATACGTGCAATTGCATATTCTGGACCTGCCCCAGGAAAGCGACTGGGCCGCCTTTATCACTGAACGCTATGAGAAACCATTGAAGGAGATTTTTGAATAATGGAAACCCTTCTGATCTGGTCCTGCTATTTCACCTTATTCTGTTTTGCACTGGCAGGCGTTATTCTGAGCCACCCGCTGTTTGTCGGACCGACTCCTCAGGATCGCGTGCTGGGTATCGACGCCCTGTATCTGATTGGCATGATGATCGCACTGACACTAGGCATGCTGTATCGCACATCGTGGTATTTTGATATCGCCCTGCTGGTCAGTCTTTTCGGTTTTCTGAGCACGGCGGCAATGGCGCGCTTTCTGCTACGCGGCGAGGTCATCGAGCCATGATGGATACCCTGTCTCCCTGGATTGTTATTCCCGCTTCAGCGTTGATCGTGATCAGTGGCCTGCTGGTGCTGATAGCCAGCATTGGTATGGTGCGGGTCAGCAGTTTCCTGCCCCGCACCCACATACAGGCGGTCATCTACTCCACAGCCCTCTGGTCCCTGTTACTGGCTTCCCTGCTGCTGACTTTCAGCCTCAAGGATCGTACCTTCCTGCACGAAATACTGATTGGTATTTTCATCTTCATTACGTCTCCGGTCAGTACCATTTTACTGGTGCGTTCTTTCGTATTGCGTGAAGAACGGGCGAGCGCGCTTGGTGAAAGTGTCACGGCTGCGGCTACGCCAACGGTTGATTCCAGAGAAGAAGAAAACGACCGTATGGCTGCCAGCGACGTTGCCTCCATAGAGGCGGAACTGGAAATGGAACCGGAGCAGGACCAGGACCAGGACCCGAAAAACGAAGCTGATGTGCAAACAACGCGACCAACCGGCCCGTCCAACGATTTGCCGCAAGCCTGATCAAGATCGAATGCAAGGCAGTGCTTTGACAGCTTTCGTGCATAAGACAAGCGTTATCTGGAGGGATATCTAATATTGCTTTGTGAATGCTCTGCGAGTGTTCTGTGCGTGTCGCAGCGCCCTGCCTCATCGACTGGTATAGCAAAGAGGCAGCAAGCTGAGCAGCAGAAGGCAGCAATAGCAATAGTCGGCTCGCGCAGCCGGCGCACGTTGCAACCCCCTTTTGCTGCCGCTTTATGCTGCGATGCTGAGCAACCAGCCTGCGACACCACTACAAATAACGACCAACCATGGTGGAACTTTCCAGAACATTAATGCTACAAGCGCGATCAACGCTAATCCGAAGTCATGCGGGCGATAAATGGCACTAGTCCATACCGGCTGATACAGTGCGGCCAGCAGCAGGCCCACGACGGAAACATTGACGCCGGCCAGCGCGGCACGGGTACGCTGATGGTGACGCAAGCGCTCCCAGAACGGTAAGACACCGATCACCAGAAGAAAAGATGGTGCAAAAATTGCCAGCAGGCAAATCAGGCCGGTGATCCAGGCAGGCGCACCAGCGTTCATGGCAGCGCCAAGAAAGGCCGCAAAGGTAAACAATGGGCCGGGCACTGCCTGCGCAGCACCATAGCCGGCAAGGAAGGCGTCATTACTCACCCAGCCCGATGGAACCACCTGCGCCTGCAGCAGCGGCAGAACGACGTGGCCGCCGCCAAAGACCAGGGAGCCGGCGCGGAAAAAAGCGTCTACCAAGGCTATCATATGGTTTTGTACGAGTTGGGCTAAAACAGGCAGCCCGGCCAGTAAAACAAAAAACAGCGCAAGACACAGGATGCCTGCCCGTCGGCTTACCGCGACCGGCAATGCATCCAGCGTGCTGTTCTGAGCCGGCTTGAACAGCCACAGCCCCGCCAGGGCAGCAACCATGATGATAGCCACCTGCCCCCATAGGGGAGACGCCAGTAATGCGGCAACGGCGGCGATAGCCATCATGGTAATGCGCATGTTATCCGTACATAGCGTGCGTGCCATGCCCCATACTGCCTGCACCACGACAGCAACGGCGGCAACCTTCAGACCCTGCAGTACACCGGCAGGCATGACATCGGCATAGTTGGATATGCCCAGCGCAAATAGGATCAGGACGATGGCTGAAGGCAGTGTAAAACCGGCCCATGCCGCCACAGCGCCCATATATCCAGCCCTGGATAAGCCCAGTGCAATGCCGACCTGGCTGCTGGCCGGCCCGGGCAGAAATTGGCATAACGCAACCAGATCGGCGTAACTGCTTTCAGATAGCCAGCGCCGTCGGGTCACAAACTCTTCGTGAAAGTACCCCAGATGGGCGATCGGGCCGCCAAAAGAAGTCAGACCTAGACGGAGAAAGACAAGAAAAACGGACCACGAAGCGGCTATATCGGTTCGGAGTTGAGGCTCGTTCATGAGGGGCTGAGGTGATTTGATATCGAAAGCGGTCATCATAATTCAAATATGATGACAAAGTCCTCTTTTACTATTCGATTGTGGTCGGCATGCTCTTTTGACAGCCTGAACGCTTCAGTGATTTACTGTTTATGCGCGATGCAGGCAAACCGGCCGTAGCAACACCTGCCAGGGTTTGCACGCAGCCGCATTGCCGCCGTGGTTACTGCAAGGTGATGGCAGAAAATGGGAATTAAAAAAGCCTGCAATGCAGGCCTCTTTTTTGCGGCTATGGGTTCAACATTGTGAATCGCGCCAACGCTGGCGACCTGGCTCTGGCCGGCAAGAACGCCGGAGCGTTGGACATGGAGCCTGGTCGCAGCGCTCGCTGACGATTCAAACGTCCAGTGGCTCGGTCCACTCGTCGATAAATTGGTTGTAATCCGAACGTTTTTTCTGCGGGATAGGCATTCTGGGCGTACCGATGGCAATAAAGCCCAGGAACCGATAGTCAAGCGAATCAAAGCCCAGTCCTGCCTGAAATTCATCAATGTAGGTGGCGATACCGGTACTCCAGAATGCGCCGTAACCCAGCATATAAGCTGCATTCAGGATATTGGTGACCGCGGCGCCGGTAGCGAGAACCCGCTCGGTCTCGCTGATGGCGGTATTGCCATAATCGATATGGCAAGCCACGGCAATGATCATGGGCACTTCACTGAGCCAGGCGCGGGTTGCTGCTTCTTTTTCTGGCGTGAACGGGGTGTCGCTCTGCTGGCGCAGCCCGACGGAAAAGTCGGCGAACTTGCTGATGGCCGGGCCGCGAATAATCTTGAACCGCCAGGGTTGAAGGTTGCCGTGATCAGGCGCTGCCATGGCGGCCTGCAGAATTCGGGCCAGATCATCATCATTGGGCGCAGGCGCCGTAACCAGTTTCATGGAGCTGCGAGACAACAGAAAATCAATGGGTTGAGTCATGAACAATTACCTGAGTTGCAATACGAATATGATAGCGCAGCAGTTCCCGAAATGGGCCGATGACCCTGATGACAAAGGAAGATCACCAGGTTGAGTCACCGGCTTCAATGGCGCAACAGTGCCTTCATATCCCGTACCGCCTTTTCCCAGCCGTCAAATATTGCCTGGGCTACGATGGCATGGCCGATATTCAATTCAGAGATGCCGCCAAGCGCCACAATGGCCTGGACGTTCTGATAATGCAGACCATGGCCGGCATTGACTTTCAAACCCTGGCGCAAGCCTTCTGCAATCGCCAGCCGGATGCGTTCGAGCTCAAGCAGTTGTGCCTCACCGGTGGCTTGCGCGTATGCACCCGTATGCAGCTCAATGACGCCGGCGCCCGCCTGCACGGCAGCACGGATCTGTTGGGGATCAGGGTCGATAAACAGCGACACCCGTGCATCTGCGGCGTGCAGCTTGCTGATGGCCTGGCTGACCGATTCGAAATGGGTCTGGACATCGAGCCCGCCTTCAGTGGTCAGTTCCTGCCGCTTCTCTGGCACCAGGCAGACGTCATGAGGACGCACCTGACAGGCGATATCCAGCATTTCGTCGGTCACAGCGCATTCCAGATTCATGCGCGTTTTCAACAAGGGCCGCAAGGCATGGACATCGCTATCCTGAATATGCCGGCGATCTTCGCGCAAATGCAGCGTAATGACGTCGGCGCCGGCCTGCTCGGCCAGCAACGCTGCGCGAACCGGATCAGGATAGCCACAACCACGCTGCTGGCGCAGCGTGGCCACATGATCAATATTTACACCCAGATCAATCATGATACATCCTGCGTTATTGCTGTGTTGATGGCGTGATTCGTGTCGCGTTGCCAGAAACCGGCACTGTATTGGTCAGGGGCGCATCGGGATTCGGACGCATCGTGGTATCGTGATTCCAGCCGCCACCCAAGGCCTTGTACAACTCCACTTTGTTCAGCAAGGAATCGAGTCCCACTTGGACGAAACTTTGCTGTACAGTGAATAGATTGATCTGCGCAGTTTGAACCTGCAGGAAGCTGTCTATGCCGTTTCTGTAACGCAGATCCGACAGATTGAGCGACTCGTATGCAGATTTTTGCTGATCTCTGAGCGCTTGCAACTGGGCGCCGTAGGTAGCTTCCCCTGCCAGCGAGTCAGCCACTTCCTTGAATGCTGTCTGAATCGATTTCTCGTATTGAGCCACTGCAATATCCTTGCGCACTTCACTCAGCTCAAGATTGTTGCGCAGCCGCCCTGCCGTAAAGATTGGCATCGTGATAACCGGATTGAACGACCAGGAACCTTGCCCGCCTGAAAAAAGCGTGCCCAGGCCCAGGCTGGCCGATCCAATCAGCCCGGTCAGTGAAATGCTTGGGAAAAAAGCCGCTCTTGCTGCGCCGATATTGGCATTGGCAGCCAGCAATTCGTGTTCTGCGGCAATAATATCCGGACGTCTCACCAGCAGATCAGAAGGCAGTCCGGCAGGGATTTTCGCCATCAATACATCGCCGGCAAATGGGCTGGCCGCAGGCAGGCCGGCCGGAATCGGGGCGCCAATAATCAGCTGCAGCGCATTTCTGGCCAGTTGCTCGCTGCGATCCAGTTCAGCCGAGCTTGCCCGGGCAGAATCCAGCAGATTCTTGGCCTGATTGACATCCAGCGCCGACGCTACGCCGCCGCGAAAGCGCGTCTGGACCAGATCATAGGTAGACTGACGCGATTTGAGCGTCTTGGCAACCAGTTCTTTCTGCTGTTGTGCTGCACGCAAATTGTAATACGCCGTGGCCAGTTGGCCGATCAGATTGATCTGCGCAGTTTTGCGTCCTTCCACGGTTGCCAGATAGGACTGGAATGCCGCTTCGGACAAGCTGCGCTGTTTGCCAAAAAAATCCAGCTCAAAGTCGGTAACACCAATACCTGCGGTAAAGCTACGTGCGACTGACGGACTGTCCGGTCCGGCCTGACGCATATTGGGCGGCATGCGCTGGGCTGTTTCCTGCGCAGTTGCACCAATTTGCGGGAACTGGTCGCTGCGCGTAATACCATATTGCGCGCGCGCCTCGTCAACCCGTTTTACCGCAATACGCATGTCGCGGTTATTTTCCAGCGCCAGACCAATCAGCGCCTTCAGGCGAGGTTCACGGAAAAACTGTTCCCATCCCAAGTCGGCAACCGTAGCCTGGTTGGCGTTGTTTTGCCCCGGATAGGTAGGCGGAACCGGTGCGTCTGGCCGCGTATAGTCGGGTGACAAAGAGCAGCCAGCCAACAGGACGGCCATGAAAACAGCGGAAAAACGGGGCAATGTACGTTGTGACCCTTGCATGATTACTCATTTCCTTTTGGAGGTGATCCGTCCTGACGTTTGCTGTCGCCACTGGCGGTCATATCATCTGCCTCAGCCACATCTGTATAGATATGCTGAGATTCTTTTTCGGCTTCAGTGGCTTTCTGGTGTTCATCAGCCTGACGACCCAACAGCCGTGGTTTCACTCTGAAGAACGTCATTACCACAACAAAGAACGTTGGGACGAACAGCACGGCAAACGGTGTAGCCGCTACCATACCGCCAAATACCCCGTAACCAACAGCCTGCTGGCTTGCCGCACCTTCGGCGTCAGCCAGCATCAGTGGTATGACGCCCATAATAAAAGCGAACGAGGTCATTAGAATCGGGCGGAACCGCAGTCGGGCCGCTTCCAGTGTCGATTCAACCAGCCCCTTACCTGACGCAAACGCATCCTTGGCAAATTCCACAATAAGAATCGCGTTCTTGGCGGACAATCCAATTACCGTAATCATGCCCACCTGGAAGTAAATGTCATTTGACATTCCCACCAGTGAGACCAGACCCACCGTACCCAGCATACCCAAAGGCACAACCAATACGGCAGATAATGGAATCCACCAGCTTTCATACAGCGCAGCTAGCACCAGGAATACCACAGCGAAGGCCAGCGCCAGCATAATGGAGGCCTGACTACCCGCCTGGACTTCCTGATAGGACAAACCAGTCCATTCGTAACCGATGCCTGAAGGCAACTGACCAACCAGTTTTACAATTTCATCCATCGCTTCACCATTGGCGTAGCCGGCATTGGCCTGGCCCTGAATCGTGATGGAATCATAACTATTGTACCGCTGTACCTGGCTTTGACCCTGTACCCAATCCAGGGTAACGAAGGAAGATAGCGGGACCAGATCGCCATCGGTATTGTGCACCCGCAATTTGAGAATATCTTCGGGCGACATCCGTTGTTCGGCTTCAGCCTGAATCCAGACGTTCTGCATCCAGCCCTGGTTAGGGAACTGCCCAAGATAGCTATTGCCAATTGTACCGGACAGCACGCTGCCGACCTCGGCCATATTCACGCCAAGTGAATAGGCTTTGATGCGATCGACGGTCACTTTTAACTGCGGGCCCGGGCCAAGGCCGGAAATACGTACCTGGGACAGAATCTTGCTCTGACCAGAAAGCTGTATCAGTTGGTTGGCCGCTTCACGCAACTGGGTCTGACCCATGCCGCCCCGGTCCTGCAGACGCAAGTCGAAACCGGTAGCCGTACCCAGTGATGGGATGGACGGCGGCACAATTGACAACACCATGGCATCGGGGATACCGAAAAGCAGTTGCCCCGTGGCGCGACCTGCGACAGACATGGCATTGTGCTCTTCCCCTTTGCGGTCAGCGAATTTCTTGAACGGCGTAAAGGCAATAGCCGAATTCAGACCGGAGCCGTTGAAACTGAAACCCTGCACGGTGATGATGTTTTCCACCTCAGGCTGTTTCTTATAGTACTCCTCAACCTGCTTGATGACCTCTTCAGTACGCTTGGCCGAAACGCCCGCGGGCAATTCGATATTGGTCACGGCATAGCCCTGATCCTCTGTCGGCAGGAACGAGCTGGGCAGACGCAGATAGAGAAAGCCCAACAGAATAACCAGCCCCAGGTAGATCAACATCATGCGCCCACCCCGTTTGAGCAGGCCGCCCACGAAACCGGTGTAGTTGTTGGTGATTTTGGCAAAAGTACGATTGAACCAGCCAAAAAATCCCTTCTTCTCGTGATGCCCTTTTGGCACCGGTTTAAGCAGCGTGGCACACATGGCTGGCGTAAACGTCAGCGCCAGGAAGGCAGAAAAGGCAATGGAAATAATCATCGCCGCCGCGAACTGACGGTAAATCACGCCCGCAGAACCACTCATAAAGAATAGCGGCGCAAATACGACCATCAATACAAGCGTAATACCGACGATCGCCCCGAAAATCTGTGGCATCGCTTTGATCGTGGCGTCTTTGGGCGATAGACCCTCTTCGGCCATGATCCTTTCGACGTTTTCAACCACCACGATCGCGTCATCGACCAGAATACCGATGGCCAGCACCATTGCAAACATGGTGAGCGTATTGATCGAGTAACCCATGGCCGACAGCGTCGCCAGCGTACCCATCAGCGCCACCGGAACCACAATCGCCGGTATCAGTGTATAGCGGATGTTCTGCAGGAACAGGAACATAACGACAAACACCAACAGCATCGCTTCAATCAGGGTATGAACCACCTGAGTGATGGAAGCATCCACATATGGTGCAGTGTTGTACGGAATTTTGTATTCAATATTGCCCGGGAAATACTTGGACAGGTTTTCCATCTCGGCCTGAACCAGCTTTGATGTTTCCAGCGCATTGGCGTTGGGTGCCAGTGAAACGGCAAACGCAGCTGAGGTTTTCCCGTTCAGACGGGCACCAAACTGATAGGAGTCGGCGCCCACTTCGATACGTGCCACGTCGCTGAGCCTGACCGTTGAGCCGCCTGTTGTGGCGCGCAGAACAATATCGCCGAACTCCTTGACGGTGCTAAGCTGACCATTGACAATCACCGTTGCACTGGTGGTCTGGTCATCTGGCGTCGGTGGCGATCCCAGAGTACCGCCGGTAATTTGTGCATTCTGTGTCTGCAAGGCAGACTTGATATCACTGGTTGTCAGACCGAAAGAGGTCATTTTTGCCGAATCTACCCAAATACGCATGGCACGTGGTGAAGCAAACAGCTGGAATTGACCCACACCCTTAATTCGGGCAATCGAGTTCTGAATATTCCTGGTAATGTAATCACCCAGTCCAGCGTCATCCAGTGAACCATCGGTCGAGCTCAGTGTACCGATCAGCAGGAACCCTGATGTACTTTTCGAGTATGTAATACCCTGCTGCGTCACCGCCTGTGGCAGTTTGGAATTGACCGCGGCAATACGATTTTGCACATCTACTTGGGCAAGATCGGGGTCAGTACCCGGTTCAAATGTCACATCGATCTTGGCAGCACCATATGAGTCACTGGTAGAGGCGTAGTACAGCATGCCTTCGGCACCATTGAGTTCGTTCTCGATCAGACTGGTTACAGAGCGTGCCACTTCCTCCGCTCCGGCGCCAGGGTATGTGGCGTTTACGGTAATGGTCGGCGGTGCCACTTCAGGATACTGCGAGATGGCCATATTTGGGATAGAAACGACACCCGCAAAGAATATGATAATCGCAATAACCCAGGCAAAAATTGGCCGGTTAATGAAAAAATTTGACATGTTTTATATACTCACTGTGCCGGCTTGTCGCCCTGCTGTTCAGGCTTGCTTTCCTGTGCCGGGGCGCTATCGCCCTCTTTCTTGGGCTGTTGCCCGGCACCAGGCTGGGGCTGCTGACCGTTATTGCCTGCAGCTTCCTTTTTCTTCCATGGCTGTGGTTTGACCGGTGCACCAGGGCGAATTTTTTGGAAGCCTTCGACAATAACTTCGTCACCCGCCTTCACACCCTGCGTGACGATCGTATCGCTCTTGACTTCCCCGCCCGTTTGAATCGTAACCGACGCTACCTTGCCATCCCGAACCAGCATCAGATTGCTCAGACCATCACTAGAGCGCTGAATGGCCTGGGTTGGAACCAGCAGGGCTTTTTCATCTTTGCCCTGCTCAAGCTTGACGTTGACATACATGCCGGGCAACAGGAGTTTGTCTGTATTCGGAAATGTCGCTCGCAGCGTGACCTGGCCGGTCGATGGCTCAACGCTGACACCGGTAAACAGTAGCTTGCCGTCTTGCGCATATTGGGTGCCATCTTCCAGTTCAATTTGTACCAGAGCGGTATTTTCATCAACTTTGGTCAGTTGTCCGTCTGCCAGGGCTTTGCGCAAGCGGTACAATTCAGCAGTAGATTGTGTGAAATCGACGTATACCGGATCCAGTTGCTGCACGTGCGCCAGTTCAGTGGCTTCGGTGCCGCTGACCAGCGCCCCTTCGGTGACCAGGGCTCGGCCGATAATACCATCAATGGGTGATTCCACATCGGTATAAGACAAATTGATACGGGCTGCATCCAGCGCAGCTTTGGCCGACGCGATGGTAGCATCCGCCTGGTTTGCCTGCGCACGGGCATCGTCATATTCCTGACGGCTCACAGCGTTGGACTTGACCAGGGTGCTATAGCGATTGGCCAGTTGCCGGGCGCTGCCTGCCGTCGCCTTGGCTTGATTCAAGGCCGCTTCGGCCTGTGCATATTGTGCCTGGTAGGTCGCCGGGTCAATCCGGAAGAGCACCTGCCCTTTTTTCACCTCGCGACCCTGCTCAAATTCAATTTTTTGCACGATACCGTTAACCCTGGCGCGTACCTGCGCATCGCGCACGGCATTGACCCGGCCAGGCAGCGTGGTAAAGATAGTGGTGGGTGTCTCGGTCACTTTGATTGTGCTGACAGGTGTCGGCGGCGGGCCGCCTTGCGCGCCTGCTTGCTGATCTTCCTTACCGCAACCGCTTAGCGCAACCAGGCACGACAGCAAAACTGTTGCAACATAGCGCTTGTGTAAAAAGAGTCTGTTTGTCATTGGGCTGGAAACCTTGAGAGCGAGGGCTGATCCTGACGGATAGCAAATTGAACGGTATTGAAGAAAAGATTATAACCAGAAAATAATTGCCTAAGCAAATACTATTTAGTATAAACCCTTAAGTTTTAGGGTTTTTATCAGATTCTCGTGAATGTTGTGAGCACACTCATCGGAGAAAATGGATTAAAGAACGACTAATCCGCGCAATGCATCGGATCTGCCGCATAATTACAAAAACACGGCTGTGGAGGTTCCGCACCAGCACAGCGGCTAACTCAGGCCATCGCATCAGCAGTGCGGATGCCGCATGACCAGGCTATACTACCACTGGCATGGCACCTGGCAAATCGACCAGCGCAACCACTGGCTGACAAAGTTGCAATAAAAATAACACGCCTGTGTCCGTTTTGTCGCTATCCGCCCGCCAGGTAGGGTCAAAATCTGCCGTTTAAGGCCCGCGCAGTGTCAATCGAGCAACAGGGCATCATCGGTGATCTGCTCTCCCCTGACCTTTTCGAACATTTGTAGCAGATCGCTGACCGTCATGTCTCGGCGCTGCTCGCCGGCCACATCAAGAACGACCTGCCCCTGATGGAGCATAATCGTTCGTTCGCCGATCTCCAGTGCCTGCTTCATACTATGCGTGACCATCATAGTAGTAAGTTTCTGTTCAGTCACGATCTTTTCTGTGAGATCCAGGACAAATTGGGCTGTCCGAGGATCGAGTGCAGCAGTATGTTCGTCCAGCAGGAGTATTTTGCTGGGCTGCAGTGCCGCCATCAACAGACTCACTGCCTGACGCTGTCCGCCCGACAACAGCCCGATGCGGTCAGTCAGCCGCGACTCAAGGCCCAGGCCCAGAATAGTCAGGCGCTCCCGAAACAACTGTCGCAAATCACTGCGCAAAGCCGGACGAAGGCCACGTTGGCCGCCCCGACAATAGGCCAGCGACATATTTTCTTCAATCGTCAGGTCTTCGCAGGTGCCCGCCATCGGGTCCTGAAACACGCGTGCCACATTGACCGCCCGCTGCCACACGCTTTTGCGGGTGACATCCTGATCGTTGATATGAATGGTGCCCGAGTCAACCATCAATTCGCCCGACACCGCATTCAGGAAGGTTGACTTGCCGGCGCCATTGGAGCCGATCACGGTCACGAATTGCCCTTGCGGAATACTCAACGACAAGCCACGCAATGCACGGGTTTCAATGGGGGTGCCGGCATTGAAGGTAATATGCAGATTTTGTGCGTTCAACATATCAGGCGCGTCCTTTGATTCGCAGGTTACGGCGAAGCTTGGGCAGAATCAGTGCAATGGCCACCAGCAATGCAGTAATCAAATTCAGATCTTGTGCCTTGAGGCCGATGAAATCGCTGTTGAGCGCCAATGCAATGAAAAAACGATAAAGAATGGCCCCCACAATAACGGCCAGCGTAATGAAAAGAAATCGCCGTGCAGGCAAAATGCTTTCTCCCACGATGACCGCTGCCAGACCAATCACAATAGTGCCGATTCCCATGGATATGTCAGACCCGCCCTGCGACTGGGCAAACAGCGCACCGCCCAGGCCCACCAGTGCATTGGATAGCGCCATGCCGATAAGCACCATGCGGTCTGTAGCAATGCCCTGGGCTCGCGCCATTCGCAAATTCGAGCCGGTCGAACGCATGGCCAGCCCCGAGCGGGTTGAAAAATAGGCGTCCAGCAGAATTTTGGCGACAACTACCACAATAAACAGCAATACGGGGCGCCAGACAAAATCGTCGAGCGTCGCCGGTTGCGTGAGCGAAAACACGGTGTCGCTGGTGATCAGTGGGATATTGGGTCCGCCCATGATGCGCAGGTTGATCGAGTACAGGGCCGTCATCATCAAAATGCTGGCCAGCAGGTCCATGATGCCCAGCTTGACGTTGAGCCAGCCGGTGATCATTCCGGCAAAGCCGCAAGCGAGCATCGCCGCCGCGCTGGCCACGAACGGGTCGTAACCACTGCTGACCAGAAGCGCAGACACCGCGCCGCCCGTCGCAAACGTACCATCGACCGTCAGATCGGGAAAACGCAAGACGCGAAAGGAAATGAACACGCCCAGCGCGACCAGACTGTAGATAAAACCCAGCTCCAGCGCACCAAGGGAAGAAAAAAGAGACATGTTAAGAACTTGTGATCAAATAAAAAAGCCTGAGATAAGCCCAGGCCGGTGAAAATGGTGACAACGGGTTATTTCACAACCACTTTGGCGCTTTTGACAAAGTCTTCGCTCAATGTGACCCCTTGCTTTTGGGCAGCCCCCGGGTTGACGAACAGCTCCAGCGTTTTGCTGGTTTCGGAAGCGATGCTGCCTGGCTTCTCGCCTTTCAGGATACGCGCCACGATTGTACCAGTCTGAATTCCCAGATTCTTGTAATTGATGCCCAGAGCCGCAATGGCGCCGCGCTTGACGCTATCGGTGTCTGAAGCGACCAGCGGGATCTTGGACTCGTTGCCGACCTTGACCAGGGCTTCGTAGGCCGATACCACGTTGTTGTCGGTATTGGTATAGATCACATCAACCTTGCCGGCCAGACTGCGCGCTGCCGATCCCACATCGACCGAGCGTGGTGCAGCCGCTTCAACGAGCGTCATGCCGGACTTGGGCAGTAGTTCCTTCAGGCGTTTGACCACTACGCTGGAATTGGCTTCACCAGGATTGTAGACTATGCCTACGCGCTTGGCATCGGGCAATATCTGCTTGATCAATTCAATCTGCTTTTCCAGGACCAGCACATCGGAAACACCTGTCACATTGGCGCCAGAAGCGTCCATGGACTTGACCAGCTGGGCGGCAACGGGGTCTGTAACCGCAGAATACACTGTAGGAATGGACTTGGTTGCCGCAACCACCGCCTGCGCCGACGGCGTGGCAATGGCTACGATGGCATCGGGCCTTTCACCGATGAACTGGCGTGCAATCTGGGCTGCGGTACCGGTATTGCCCTGCGCACTTTGATATTTCCATTTCAGATTCTTGCCTTCTTCAAAGCCTTCCTTGGCCAGACCTTCCTTGACACCATCGCGCACCGCATCCAGGGCCGGATGTTCAACGATGGATGTAACGGCGACAAATTTGTCGGCCGCCTGGGCTGTGCCCGCAAGCAGTGCGGTTGAAACCAGCGCAGCGGAAAGACAGAAGGTAAACGTGCCCTTGATCATAACAACTCCTGAATGACATGTTCTGAACTCAGCGATTCTGTCACAGCGAACCGCTTTGTACCAGTGGTATTAACGAGAATAGGTGCGCTCGGTAACGTAACCTGACCGCATAGCCAAGGTTGCCGGCGCTTACAAACAGATCAGTTCCCCAGTCTTATCGTTTTCCTGCAGTAGCGTCCGAAGCCAGCCCGTGGCTGGCAGGCGGTACAGGCTCTGCACCTGCCTGGCTCGCTGCTGCAACTGCGCACGCGTTACATGCAATGGGGGGCCGCTGAATGCAATGACGATACGGTTTCCATCAATTGTTTCAGGAAACAGGATTACTCGATCGTCAAATGCCCTTTTGATATTGCGCAAATTCTTGCGAAAACTGCCGTGATGGCCGAACAGGTTTATCGTGACCACCCCCAGATCGGCGCATACCTGCCGGCAACCGCGATAAAACTGGTCGGACGAACATACCGGCCCCTGCGCGGTGTAATCATACAGATCTACCATGAGCGCACCGTAGCCGTTTTCATTGAGCGGATCCAGAACCCAGTCCTGCGCATCTTCATGCACCACCCGGCACGAGGCCGTTTGCCGCAACTCAAAAGCCGACTCGCATATGGCCGTGACCTGGGGATTCCATTCCACGGTCACGACATCGCTATCGAAATGATGCTGGCAAAAACGCGTCAGCGACCCGGCACCCAGTCCCAGAATACCAATGGCCCGATCAACTGGCGGGGCCAGAAACAATAGCCAGGCCATCATTTGCTGCGTATAGTCGAATTCCAATTTTTCGGGACGGTTCACTCGCATGGCGCCCTGAATCCATTCGCTATTGAAATGCAGGTACCGCACACCCTGCGATTCGGAGATCATCGGCTCATCGTAGTCGGGATGTGGTTCCCTTTTCTGGTGCTGCATGCGCAATCAGACCCGTTCAAAGATAGCGGCAATGCCCTGCCCGCCGCCTATACACATGGTAACCAATGCATAGCGCCCGCCAACACGCTGCAGCTCGTGCAAGGCCTTCACGGTGATGATGGCCCCGGTTGCGCCAACCGGATGGCCCAGCCCGATGCCGCTACCGTTGGGATTGACTTTGGCCGGATCCATTCCCAATTGCTGCGTGACTGCGCAAGCCTGGGCTGCAAACGCTTCATTGGCCTCAATCACATCCATATCTTCAATCTTCAGCCCGGCCCTGGCCAGCGCATTGCGCGTTGCCGGAACCGGACCAATACCCATCAGGCGAGGATCAACGCCGGCGTGACCATACGCCACCAGGCGAGCCAGCGGTTTCGCGCCGCGTTCCTTGACCATTTCACCGTTCATTAGCACCAGTGCGGCTGCGCCGTCATTAATACCCGATGCATTGCCAGCGGTGACTGTTCCTGCTTCCTTGACAAACACCGGTTTCAGGGCAGCTAGCCCCTCGAGCGTGATGTCGCGTCGCACGTGCTCGTCGGTATCAAACACAATATCGCCCTTGCGCGATTTCATGACCACCGGCACGATCTGGTCCTTGAAATAGCCCTGATCGATGGCGTTCGCTGCGCGTTGATGGGAAGCAACAGCCAGTTCGTCCTGCTGCTGACGGGACACGCCGTATTCCTTGGCTACATTTTCGGCCGTGACACCCATATGCATTTTTTCAAACGGGTCGGACAACGCGCCGGTCATCATGTCCTGCATCACACTATCGCCCATTCTGGCGCCAAACCTGTGTGCCGGTGCAATGTAAGGCGCGCGGCTCATGTTCTCGACGCCGCCGGCGATAGCGATTTGAGCATCTCCCAGCAGCAATGTCTGAGCAGCGGAGACGATGGCCTGCAGACCGGAGCCGCACAGGCGGTTGACATTGAAGGCCGGCGTGCCCTGTGCGACCCCGGCCGTGACCGCCGCATAGCGTGACAGATACATGTCGCGCGGCTCGGTATTGATGACATGCCCAAGTGCAACGTGGCCGATATCGTCGCCGTTCACCGCAGCACGCTCCATGGCCGCCCGGATGACCGTTGCTCCCAGCTCGCCAGGGCTTACATTTTTCAGACCACCGCCAAAGCCGCCAATGGCAGTACGAACACCGGATACCACGAAAACGTCAGGCATGATAATTCCTTTTTTTGTGTGAAGAGAACCGAATCATAACGCATCCGGCATACAATGAAAGCCCGCTGTTTGTGTTCAACGGAAAATCAGGACCGCTATGAAAATCGCTACTTGGAATGTCAATTCGCTCACTGTACGTCTGCCACAGGTACTGGCCTGGCTGGATCAGCACAGTATCGATATCTTGTGTATTCAGGAGCTCAAGCAGGTCAATGAAAAATTTCCCAAGGATGCCTTCCAGGAACTGGGCTACGACGCCGTTTGGACCGGTCAGAAAACCTATAACGGCGTGGCCATTTTGTCGCGTTCGTCATTGGAAGACGTGATCGTCAACAATCCGCTTTACCCCGATACCCAGCAACGCCTGATTACGGCCACCTGCCAGACCAGCGAAGGCCCGATGCGCGTCATCTGCGCCTATTGCCCCAACGGCAGTGCGCTGGACAGCGACAAATACAACTACAAACTGGAATGGTACGCCGCGCTCAATCAGTTCGTTGAAGCACAGATCAAATTATTTCCAAACCTGACCATTTGCGGCGACTACAACATTGCGCCCGAAGACCGCGACGTACATCCCAAATATACGGGCGATATTCTGATCTCCCCCAAGGAGCGCGCCGCTATGCAGGCGCTCAGCGGCCTTGGGCTCACCGATTCGTTTCGCTTGTTTGACCAGGAAGAAAAACTGTTCAGCTGGTGGGATTACCGGATGATGGGGTTTCGCCGCAACGCCGGGCTTCGCATCGACCATATCCTGCTGACCCCGTCGCTGGCGCAGCATTGCACTGCCTGCGTTATTGACAAGGCACCCCGTGGCAATGAACAACCGTCGGATCATGCGCCGGTCGTTGCCACGCTTTCATTGTCATTTGCCTGACAAGATCCCGGCTCACTGCGATTGTCTGATGATCGCAAAATGATAAAAAGGCCGGAAAATTTCCGGCCTTTACTGTTTAGGCGCATAGTGAGCACTGGCAACGTACCGAGCAAGGCTCACGTGGCTCTTTGCTAGTGCCACCTAGGCACCTGCAGCTGGATCACATGACGACTTTGTCGTGTCATGACCTGCCAGTTTTGGGGGCTCGTTGCCCCACACTCTTTACCTTGCCAACATAGCGCCAGCTTTACTACTCACCGTCCAGAATCTGGTCTTCAAAGCTGGTGGCTGCCTGTTCGCTGGACATCGGCACGTACAGCACGCCCGAAGTAATGGGCTTGCCGATATTGATGATCGATACCAGACGGTTTTTCTGCGTTACCGCAAAGCTCTTGCCAATATTATTGCTGGTCAGGCTGGCCAGTCGCTGGCTGCCGGATGGGGAAAACTCAAGTTTCACAAAAGCCTTGCCGGCACTGTTGCGGGTCGCCACGGCGTTCTGCAAATCGTTGCGGGTCAGCGTCTGGGTCGGATCCACGTGCACAAGCACGCCATTCTGTCGCACGGCCGTATAACCCTGCGTTGGCGTGCGCGATGCAACGTACATAATAAGCGAAGATGAAGCGACCGAGCTCGACGGCGCTGGCGGGGTTGAAGCCGCGGGAGCCGTGGCTTGACCGGACGAAGGCGGTGGCGAGGTCGGCACATCGCTGACTCGCGTGCTGCCTGAGCGATTCTTGAGCAAGTGATCCATAGTGTCACAGCCTGCCAGGGTCAACGTGGCCGCGATTGCGACGAAAAGTAGCCCTCTATTGATGTGCATGATCGGTTTCCTTCATTCTGGTAAAAGATTTATGGCGCCATTATAAGATATTGTAGAAATTTCGCATGGACACTTTTCCCACCCGATCACAAAAAGCGTTCATGGCTTTTAAGGTAGCGCCATTTGCCTGGGGGCAGGTCCGCCAGCGACACATTGCCCATGCGAACCCGTTTTAAGCCGATCACATTCAGGCCCACCATTTGGCACATGCGGCGAATCTGCCGTTTCTTGCCTTCCTGCAAAATGAACTTGAGCTGGTCGTCATTTTGCCAGCTTACCTGCGCCGGTCGCAGCACATCACCGTCAAGTGATAGTCCGTGATTGAGCAATTGCAGCCCATTGCCGCTGATCCTGCCTTCGACGCGGACCAGATATTCCTTTTCCACTTCGGAGTCTTCGCCGATCAGCTGTCGGGCAATACGCCCGTCCTGAGTGAGAACCAGCAAGCCTTGTGAATCGATATCCAGCCTGCCGGCCGGCGCCAATCCTCTTAAATGCGAAGGACTGAAGGTATGCTTGTCACGATCATACTGCCGATCGGGCGTGATCAGGGTTACCGCAGGCCGATATCCCTCTTCAGCCTGACCAGATACGTAGCCCACCGGCTTGTTCATGATGATAGTGACGCGGGCCGTCTGGCGTGCCTGGGCTGACTTGTCCAGCGTAATCGACTGATTGGGAAACGCCTTCTCGCCCAGCGTGGCGACCTTTCCGTCTACGCGCACCCAGCCGCGTTCAATGTAAGCATCAGCTTCGCGTCGGGAACACAGTCCTCGCTCGGCAAGCAGTTTAGATATTCTTGTCTTTTCCATTTGATTCCGTTTGCTTACGCAAATTTGCTATAGTGTGTTTCTTTGTCCGGACGCACCGGACGTTTCTGTTTGAGCGTGGTCATTTCAAGACCACGATTTATCTGCAGGCTCTCACATCCCGCGACCCATGAAGCATGAACCTTATTCACCTGGCTGGCTGAGCCGGCCGCCGCCTAAACTTGATCCTGTCCAGAAGTACTGGCTGTCTCGTCCCGGCCCACTTACTCAGGGCTTGCGCAGACAAGGAGAGGTACGCATCCAGGTTGTTGGTGAATTTGCCGAAGTAGTCAGCACGGATGAAGCGCGGACCATCAGAAAGGCAGCCAATACGGTTGTCTGGGTACGGGAGATCTGCATGTCTATTGACGGCACGCCTGCGGTAATCGCCCGCAGCATAACGCCGCTGGATGCTGCCCAATCGGTATGGCAGGCAGTACGTCGGCTACGCACACGGCCACTGGCCGATATTCTGTATCATGATCCGGCTATTGTACGATCTGTGTTCGAGTCCTGCATAGCAAAATCGCCAATGCCAATATTTAAAGCCGTCGTGCGCGCCGACCAACTGCCCTCGCCTTCATTGTGCAGGTTGCCCACGCGTCGCTCGGTTTTCTGGAAAAACGGCCAGCCGCTGCAGGTGACCGAATGCTTTTTACCTGCCTTCTGGTCGCAATTGCTTAAGTACCCCAGGGTTTAACACGGCCAGCATTTCAATTGTCATACAGACTATTTTCAAAGTAGACAGTTGTATATTTTGCAACGGAATGCGCAAGGTAGCCGGATGCATGATTGCCAGCGCCTGCGGTGGCGGGGCCAACGTCAGAAACATTGACGCTCAAAAACGCTGCGTTTGTCGCAGCTGTTTCACAGCGATCTGATCGTATGGGGATTACAGTGCGTTGTCATCCTGCTCGCCGGTACGGATACGAATTGCCCGTTCGACCGGCGTTACGAAAATTTTGCCATCCCCTATTTTGCCGGTACGCGCCGCCTTGATAATGGCTTCAATGGCCGATTCAACCAGGCTGTCTGCAATGACCACCTCTACCCTGACTTTGGGAAGAAAGTCCACCACATATTCGGCACCACGATAAAGCTCTGTGTGCCCTTTCTGACGGCCAAACCCTTTTACTTCCGCAACAGTCAGACCGCTGACTCCGATATCTGCCAAAGATTCACGAACTTCGTCCAACTTGAAGGGTTTAATGATGGCTGTTATTAATTTCACGTCGTTTCCTTTACTTTGCGGGGGCCAGGCCCTGCTTTTTTACTGGAAAAGAATAGCATATTTTTTAATAATGCAGCCTAGAATCGATAGCCGTTCGTTATCGGCAAGCGCCAATCGCGACCAAATGCCCGGGTGGTGATTTTGGGCCCGGGAGATCCCTGGCGTCGTTTATATTCATTGATCCGCAGCAATCGCGCCACCTTTTCTACGTCCTCACGGGCCAGGCCGGTATTGACGATAGCTTCCACCGAGTCATTGTGCTCCATCAGATGTTCCAGGATGGCGTCCAGCACCTCATATTCGGGCAGGCTGTCCTGATCCGTCTGGTCTTCACGCAACTCTGCAGAGGGCGCCCGCGTGATGATACGCTCCGGAATGATCGCAGATTGCGTATTGCGCCAGCTCGCCAGGCGATATACCAGCGTTTTGGGAATATCCTTCAGGGGCGCATAGCCGCCCACCATGTCGCCATACAGCGTGCAATAGCCCGTAGCCAGTTCAGACTTATTGCCCGTAGTCAGCACGATGGCATTGAATTTATTGGACAACGCCATCAGCAATGCACCGCGAATCCGCGCCTGCAGATTCTCTTCGGTCGTGTCCTGGGGTAAATTGCCGAAAATGGGCGCCAACGCCTCCAGGTAACTGTTGAACATGGGCGATATGGCAATTTCGTCGTAACGCACGGCAAGGCGTTGAGCCATGTCCTGTGCGTCATTGACCGAGATATCGGCGGTAAAGCGCGACGGCATCATGACCGCATGCAGGTTCTCTGCGCCAATTGCATCAACCGCAATGGCCAGCACCACGGCCGAATCTATGCCGCCGGACAGGCCGATCACGGCTTTTCCAAAGAAATTCTTGCCCAGATAGTCGCGCGTCCCCATGACCAGCGCACGCCAGATTTCAGCCTCGGTCACCTCATTTTCCTGGGGTTGCAGGGGTACCGAGTGCTCCGTCCCGAAAGGCAACGGCGCAAGGTCCTGAATCTGTCCCGACGAGATCTGGACGCGTCCCATGGCTTGGCAAAAACTATTGAGTTCGGTCACGACCTTGCCATCTCGGTCTATTACGAAAGAGTGACCATCGAAAACCAGCTCGTCCTGCCCACCTACCAGATTACAGTAGATGGCACCCATGCCAGCATCACAGACGTTTCGACGCACCACGGCAAGTCGGGTTTCGTGCTTGCGCACCATATAGGGCGAGGCGTTCAGGATCAGTAACGTATCTGCCCCAGCCTGCCGCGCTGTCGTGGCGGCGCTGGCAAACCACACGTCTTCGCAGATGGTCACGCCGAAAGTATGTTGCCTGACGGTAAACACCAGTGGCTTGCGCCCTGCCGTGAAGTAGCGCTTTTCATCAAATACGGAATAGTTGGGCAACTCCTGCTTCAGGTAAGTGCCCAGGTTGTCGCCATTGAGAAAAACACTGGCGCCATTGAAGGTGCCCTTTTCTGTGCTGACAACGTGCCCCAACACCACATGCAAATCCTGGAAGCGCGCCAGTGTTTCCTGCAGGGACTGCAACGCGGCCTGCTGGTCTGCGAGAAACTGGCAGCGCAGCAACAAGTCTTCAGGTGCATAGCCGGTAAGGGCCAGCTCGGGCAATAACAGGACGTCGTGCCCCTGCTCGTGAGCTACCGCTGCGGCCTGGACAATGCGCGCAGCATTGCCGGCCAGATCCCCGACCTTCTGATTGATTTGTGCAAATGCGACACTGACCGATGGTTCCATTATCCCGCTCTGTTTCTTTTGCAAACCACCGATTATCACACAAGCATCTGAGATGAGCGTCTAAAATACCGCTGATTAATGCAAAATACCGACATTGGACAGATCAGCACACACTATGACAGACAGCCCTAACTCAACCAATCAATTCGACAAAAAAGCCCAGGCCTGGTCGGCCCGTTTCTCTGAACCCGTATCGGACCTGGTCAAGCGCTACACCGCTTCGGTCGATTTTGACAAGCGACTGGCCCGTTTTGATATTCAGGGGTCGCTGGCCCACGCCACTATGCTGGCTACAACTGGCGTCATCTCCGCCGACGATCTGACGGCCATCGACAAGGGCATGCAGCAGATTCTTCAGGAAATCGATGCAGGCACGTTTACCTGGCTGCTGGACCTGGAGGATGTCCATCTTAATATCGAAAAACGCCTGGTTGAGCTCATCGGGGACGCCGGCAAACGCCTGCACACCGGGCGCTCGCGCAATGACCAGGTGGCAACGGATATCCGCTTGTGGCTGCGTTCGGAAATTGATGTGTCATTGGAACTGATTACCTCGCTGCGTCGGGCCCTGGCGCAAGTGGCCCTGGAACATCACGACACGATCATGCCCGGCTTTACGCACTTGCAGGTGGCCCAGCCGGTTACTTTCGGCCATCATCTGCTGGCCTATGCTGAAATGTTCGCCCGGGATGCGGAGCGCCTGGCCGATTGCCGCAAGCGCTGCAACCGTCTGCCATTAGGCGCGGCCGCGCTGGCCGGCACTTCATATCCCATCGATCGTGAACAGGTTGCCACGCTACTGGGCTTTGACAGCGTCTGCCGCAATTCACTGGATGCCGTATCCGATCGCGATTTTGCCATCGAATTCTGCGCCGCCGTTTCCCTGGTCATGACGCATATTTCCCGGCTCTCGGAAGAGCTTATTTTGTGGATGAGCCCGCGCATCGGCTTTATTGATCTGGCAGACCGATTCTGCACCGGCAGCTCCATCATGCCGCAAAAGAAAAATCCCGATGTACCGGAGCTGGCGCGAGGCAAGACCGGCAGGGTCAACGGCAATCTGATTGCCTTGCTGACGCTGATGAAAGGCCAGCCTCTGGCCTACAACAAGGACAATCAGGAAGATAAAGAAGGCCTGTTTGACTCGGCCGACACCTTGCGCGACACATTGACGATATTTGCCGACATGATCGGCGGCATCCGGGTGCGTAAACAGGCCATGCGCGACGCTGCCCTGATGGGATTTTCTACCGCCACAGACCTGGCCGACTATCTGGTAAAGAAAGGACTGCCCTTTCGTGACGCGCACGAGACCGTTGCCCTGGCCGTGCGCCATTGCGAAGAACAACAGTGCGATCTGGCCGATCTAACGCTGGAAGAAATGCGCAAGTTCAATACATCGATTGAAAGCGACGTGTTCAGCGTGCTCACCCTGGAAGGCTCGGTCTCCTCACGTGCACATATCGGCGGCACCGCGCCGGCCCGGGTCAAGGCCGAAGCCGAGCGCGTGCTGGCCGAACTGGCCTGATCTGCATTCGATCTGAACCAAAAAAAGACGGCGCACCGGTTTTTGACGGCGCGCCATCTTTTTCATTACCACGCACTGCCACCAATACTTCGCATCTATCGCAGCTATCGCCTTGCGGTGAGATTGCCCCCATTGCTCGGTACGTCGAGCAGGTCGCAATTTTATCGTCCCGATGCTATCGGCCTTGATCCTATTTAGCCTTGACCCTATTTAGCCTGGCTGGCAACCGCCTTGCCTCGGCGGTCCGGCCATGCTTCAGAACGTTGCCGTTCATTATGCAACAGCGGTGGCCACCGCAACGTCGCCCGCGTCGCTTTCGAATACCGCAATGGATTCGACATGCCCGGTATGCGGAAACATATTTACGACACCCGCTGCAACTAATTTGTAGCCGCCCTCGTGCACCAGAATGCCTGCATCCCGTGCCAGGGTTGCCGGATTACAGGACACGTAAACAATTCTTGCCGGCCGGTCTTGCGGTTCAAGTTGTGCCAATGCGAGCGCTACCGCCTGCGCACCTTCTCTGGGCGGATCGATCAGCATACGATCAAAGTGTCCCAGGTTGCGCAGCCAAGCTACGTCTACCTCAAACAGATTCAACGTGGCAAAGCGAGTTTTCTCCTGCAGGTTGTGCTGCCTGGCAGCCAGCAGGGCCCGATCTGTAAGAATGCTGCTGCCTTCGATGCCAACTACCTCACGTGCCACGGTGGCCAGGGGCAAAGTAAAGTTGCCCAGACCACAGAACAGGTCTGCCACCCGCTCGTCGGCCTGAACATCCAGCAGATTGAGTGCCTTGGCGATCAGAGAGCGGTTGATGAAATAATTGACCTGGGTGAAATCCGTTGGTTTGTATGGCATTTTCAGCCCGAACTGCGGCAACAGGTAATACAGAGAATCGGCCTGTTCCTCATGCAGCGGCCTGACGGTATCGGGCCCTTTCGACTGCAGCCACCACACCACGTTATGGCGCGTCGAGAAGGCATCCAGCTGTTCAATATCGGCAGCGGTTAACGGCTCCAGGTGGCGCAGCAACAGCGCGGTCGTAGCTTCACCAACGGCAACTTCGATCTGCGGGATTTTTTCGTCAATGCTCAGGCTGCCAATGAGCTCACGCAAGGGAACCAGCATGTCTGAAACATAGGGCGGCAGTACGTGGCATTCAGTCATGTCGGTCACATACCGGCTCTTGCGTTCGTGAAATCCGACCAGCACTTTGCCCTTCTTGATCACCTTGCGTACCGACAGTCGTGCGCGATAACGGTAGCCCCACGCGGGGCCCTGCAGCGGCGGCAAGACTCTGGGTATCGTCATTTTGGCAATATGCCTGAACCCGTCCTCCAGCGCCCGTTGCTTGATCGCCACCTGTGCCGTGATATCCAGATGCTGCATGATACAGCCGCCACAGGTGCCGAAACTGGGGCAGCGCGGGGTGACCCGCTGACTCGATTCTTTGATGATCGAAGTCATGCGAGCTATTTCATATGAAGACTTGCGGCGAACGATGTCAGCCCTTACCTTTTCTGCAGGCAGCGCGCCTTCAACGAAAATGGCCTTGCCCTCGCGCCGGGCAATGCCGCGCGCTTCCAGATCAAGGGATTCGATGGTAAATGTTTCCTGCATGGCTGACCTTTATATTCTGAAGGCGTTATTTTAATGACCCAGCCAGCCAAGTTGGCGCGAAACGGCAACATTGCAAAACAATTGTCGGTAAAACCACTGGCCGGTTGACTTAAACAGGATTGTCATCAGGCTATCCTGGTATTGGAGCCTTTGCAGGCGCTATCCGTGGTTATAACGGTATCGCTATATATGGCAAGTGGGATCCTGGCAAACCACCTGACATGGGCTCACCTGTGGCGCCCAGCGCTGTCATTGCGCCTACTGGCCACAAAAAAGCCCGCCAGCGCGTGCTGACGGGCCCACAACAGTAACGTCTTGCTGCCCTGCTCTACCTCACTTCCCGGAAAGGCAGACCGGATAAGCGCAACGTTTACTGTTTTGGTGCTGCTGGTGCCGGTTTGCTTTCACTGGCGGCAGCTTGCGCCTCAGGCGTTGGCGCTTCGGTCATCTTGGCACGTTCCTGTTGAAATTTCTGGCGATGTTCTTCCCATTTGGCAGAACGATCCTTGAAGTATTTAACAACAGTTGCTTTCTGCTCGGCACTGAATGTATCCCACAGGCCAAGCCATTTGGTCTGATCATCTGCCATTTTTTTCTCAAAGCCGTCATGCATGTCTTTCTGTGCTTCCAGCAGCGCTTTCGGATCGACATTGCCGGAATCCAGTTGCTTGCGACGCTCTTCCTGATATTTGCGGAATGCTTCGCGATTGGGTTCGCGAGCCGCCTTTTGTTCGTCCTTGATTGTTTTGAGCGTGGTTTTTTGTTCGTCGGTCAGTTTCAGGTCATCAACCAGTTTCTGACTACCTGCCCCCAGACCCGGAATCACAATTGCTCCGTGACGCATATTGCCCTTGCGATGATAGCCATGTTTGTGGCCGTCGCCTTTATGGTGTTTTTTGACGCCGTGCTGCGGCTTGGCCTCACCAATGCGATGGTGTTCCATGGTCGCATTTTCATGTTGCACGGAAGGGCTGATAGGGTTGGATTCCGTATCGGCCTTTACCGCCTGCGCAAATGCAGTGGTGGCAACCGCAGCGGACAGCGCGGTGGCCAGAAGGGATTTTACTAGGAAAGAACCTGAAGATTGAACAGCCATTTTATACTCCTTGTTTTAATCTGTCGGGGACGTCATAAGCTTGTCGGTGACGACACCATTCTGGGTCACAAGCAATTACAAGTGTGTTTCAACAGCGGTGTAGATCTTTCAATGCATTACCCGAATGGCAGGGCCCGGTTCTTCCTTGATCCGTCCTGCCATATTAGCGCAAATAGTGCGCTAGCGATAATCCCAGGCAGCCAGGTACTCTTGCCATTGGGGTTTGTTCAAGGCAGCCAGGCTACTGTGCACCAAGGCAACTTCTTCTTCATAGGCGGTCTTGTCCAGCTCGCCCTTCATCAGGCGGAAACGGCAGTAAACCAGCCATGTATTGACCACATCCGTTTCACAGTAAGCACGGACTTCATCGGCCTTACCGTCACGCCACGCATCCCAGACCTGGCTGCCGTCCATGCCCAGCTTGCCGGGAAAGCCACAAAGCTTGGCCAGTTGATCCAGTGGCGCATTGGCGCGACCATTGAACTTGGCAAGCAGATCCATCAGATCAATATGACGGGTGTGATAGCGGCTGATGTAGTTGTTATATTTGAATTCGCGGTCATCTTCACCCATATCCCAATACCGCGGCGCGGACAAACCGTGGATCAGGCAGCGATAATGCAGCACAGGCAGGTCAAAGCCCGACCCGTTCCAACTGACCAACCTGGGCGTATAGCGTTCAATGGTCTTGAAAAAGCCGGCGATGAGCACGGCCTCGTCATCGTCCGGCTCACCCAGCGTGCGCACGCGAAAACCGTTATCGTCGCGAAAGACACAACCGATGACGGCAATTTTCTGCAGATGCAAGGGAAAAAAGTCATTGCCGGTCTGTTCAATGCGCAGCGCCCTGGCCCGTTCAACCACCTCGGCATCCGAGAGCGTGTCATCCCAGTCATTCAGCGCGCGCAGGCCCTTGGCATCGGGGATTGTTTCAAGATCGAAAACAAGCGTTGGAGTCATGGCGCGCGATACTTTCAAACGGGTTTTGCCACTTAGCGGCGTGGCAGGTAAGACAATGGATTGACCGGCTGGCCACGACGGCGGATTTCAAAATGCAGGCGTGGTGATGAGGTATCCGATTGACCAACTTCGGCAATCTTCTGACCTTTGGACACTTTCTGCCCATTTTTGACCAGCAGCTTGCTGTTGTGGGCATAGGCCGAGATAAAGCCATTGCTGTGGGAAATCAGTATCAGGTTACCCAGACCGCGCAAGCCATTACCTACGTATGAGACTGAACCGGATGCCGCGGCGGACACCGGATCGCCCAGCTTGCCTTCGATGTCAATACCACGCGTGCTTGCCGAGAACTGAGAGATGATTTTGGTGGTGGCCACTGGCCAGCCCCAGGACACGGCCGTGGCGTCGCTGGCCGGCGTAGCCGAAGCACTGCCTGCTGCGGTTGGCGTTGCGCTGCCAGCAACGGTCGAATCTGTCCCGGCTGGACTGGAGGGTGCGCTTGTAGATATGCGCAACCGCTGGCCTACTTCGAGTGAAGGAGAAGCAAGTTTATTCATTGACATCAGCTGGGAAACGCTGACGTTATTGGCGCGGGAAATTTTATATAGCGTATCGCCGCGCTGCACGATATATTCGCCCGGACCCGCAGGGCCACTGGCTGAACTGCCGGAACCCAGCTCGGAAACCGGCGCACGTGAAGAGGTTCCGCAACCGGCCAGCGTCGCCGCTAATACCAGGGATCCAATTAAAACGGGGAATTTTCTTTTCATTGAGTGAATCTGCATATGTTTTACCTACCTGTTCAATGGATGCGTAACACGTACGCAAAACGGGTATTTTCTCCTGTCACAATTGTATGCCTGCACGCAGTGGAACAAAGCGTACAGGTTCAAGTTCCTTACGATCCCAGCTGTTTACGCCGGTTCTTTCGATCAGCACCAGTTTCTGCTGATCCGAACCTTCGGGCGCAATCAGACGGGCACCTATGTCCAACTGGTGCAGCAATGCGGTCGGAATCTGCAGCCCGGCCGCGGCAATGACGATAGCATCAAACGGAGCAACCGATGGCATACCCAACATGCCATCACCGTGAACCAGACGTATGCGGGACACCAGTTTGAGCTCACGCAGCGTACCTCTGGCCATTTCATACAACGGCTTGATTCGTTCAATTGTATACACTTCGTGGCACATTGCCGCCATCACGGCTGCCTGGTAGCCACAACCGGTACCAATTTCCAGCATTTTTTTCGGCTTTCGGTTTTCCGCGACAGCTGAAAGCATACGTGAAACAACCCACGGCTGCGAGATTGTTTGGGAAAAACCGATGGGCAATGCCGCATCATCGTACGCCCTGCTGGCCAGCCCCTGGTCAATGAAGACATGCCTGGGCACGGAGCGCATGGCCTCCAGCACCCGGTCGTCGGTGATGCCCTTTTGCCGGAGTCGCTCGACCATGAGTGCGCGCAGCCGATCGGAATTCAAGCCGATATTCTGGCCGCCTCGTCCTTCGGTGGCAGGCACGGCCGAGGCCGGGCGTGCCGCATTTGCTGCAACAATAATGCGGGTGTTGCTATTGGTTGGCGTAATTTTAATTTTGTTGGACGGAAAAGAAAGGCGTGTCCGGCTTTCGTTAACATCATTTACATTTCCGAAGTGCGGTCCGGTGCCAAAGGGTGGTTTACGCATTGCTTAGCTCCACCCAGCTGCGTGCCTGGTTCAATTGCTTGTAGTGTGTCAGATCCAGTTGCAGCGGCGTCATGGAAATCAGCCCCTGGCTGGTTGCACCAAAATCTGTATCTTCGGCAAAGTCTGCAACCTCGCCTACCATGCCGATCCAGTAAATGGGTTCGCCTGCCGGATTGGTGCTTTTGACTACCGGTTGCGACGGATGACGTCGGCCCAGTCGCGTGACGCGCAGTGAACTCCAATGATGTTCCGGCAGTGGCGGAATATTTACACTGAGCAAAACAGGGGCTGGAAACGGATTGGCCAGTTGATGTTGCACGATTTGCACCGCGATTTTCGTGGCCGCTTCCAGTTCCGGCCAGTTCTTTTCCGTCAGGGAAAAGGCAATGGATGGAATGCCGAACAGAAAACCTTCTGTTGCCGCCGCTACGGTACCCGAATACAAGGTGTCTTCACCCAGATTGGCGCCGTTATTGATGCCGGAGACAACCAGATCTGGTCGATAGTCGAGCAGGCCTGTCAGCGCCACGTGCACGCAGTCTGATGGGGTGCCGTTCAGGTAATAATCGCCCGATGGGCTGCGCCGCACCGACAGTGGCCTGTTCAACGTAAGCGAATTGGAGGCGCCGCTGTGATTGACTTCGGGCGCAACAACCGTGACCTGGGCAATATCGCGTAGCGCCTCGGCCAGGGCCTGCACACCCTCAGCATTGTAACCATCATCGTTCGACACCAATATTCGTTTCATTCAGATCGCAACCAGACATTATTCCCCCTGTATTGTACATGGATCGACCGATACGCGGGACGCGATATCCTGTTCGGCATTACGAAAGGGAACTGTATATAATCGTGTCTTCCGGTAATGACAACGACGACCATGAACAACCTGATCTGGACCATTTTTGCCCTGCTTGCCGCCTACCTGATAGGCTCGGTCTCTTTTGCCATGGTGGCCAGTCGCCTGTTCGGCTTGCAGGATCCCCGCACCTTCGGCTCCGGCAATCCTGGCGCCACCAATATGCTGCGCACAGGCAACCGCAAGGCGGCCCTGTTCACCTTGCTGGGAGACGCCTTCAAGGGCTGGCTGGCAGTCGCCCTGGCAATCTATCTTGCCCCTATAGCCGGGTTTACGGACACCACCATTGCACTGGTGGCCGTTGCAGTGTTTCTTGGTCACATCTATTCGTTTTTTCTCAATTTCAAGGGAGGCAAAGGGGTGGCCACGGCAGTTGGCGTGCTGTTCGCCCTGCAACCATGGCTGGCGGTTGCCACCATTGCAACCTGGCTCATTATTGCCGTCTTCTTTCGCTACTCATCGCTGGCTGCCCTGGTGGCTGCCGTTTTTGCGCCGTTTTATTATTATGTTGGCGGCATGGTGGCATGGCCGTTTTCCATACCCTGGTTTCTGGCAATCTGCTTTCTGACGCTGGTACTGATCGCCAAGCACAAGAAAAATATTGCGAATCTGCTGGCGGGCACCGAATCGCGAATCGGCCAGAAGAAAAAAACCAAATAGCGCACTCAGGCGCTGATATCTGCCAGATCCCAGCGGGGGTGAACGGCGGCATTGTCCGGGCGACGCATTTTGTCCACCAGACCCGCCTTGACCCGTTCGGCTGCCGCATGGGCGATCATCGCGCCATTATCGGTGCATAGCGCCAGCGGCGGGAAAAACACCTCACCGTTTCGCTTTTGCATCTGGCGCGTCAAATATTCGCGCAGTTGCCGGTTTGCCCCCACACCCCCTGCCACCACCAGGCGGTTGCTGCCGCTAGCCTTGATGGCCTTGATTGCCTTAAAACCCAGCACCTCAACAATCGCAGCCTGTACTGAAGCGGCCAGATCCTGCCGTTGCTCGTCATTGAGCGGCCCCTGTTGTTCCAGCTTGCGAAGCGTGGTCAGAACCGCAGTTTTGAGGCCGGAAAAACTGAAATCCAGGTCGCCGCTATGCATCATCGGCCGCGGCAGATCGTAGGCCTTCGGATTTCCCTTGTCGGCAAGCGCGGCCAGTGCTGGTCCGCCCGGATAAGGCAGGCCCATCAACTTGGCGGATTTATCAAAAGCTTCGCCAGCCGCATCATCCAGGGTTTCACCCAGTAATTCGTATTGACCAATGGCCTTCACATGCATCAGTTGAGTATGCCCGCCGGACACCAGCAGCGCCACGTACGGAAAATCGGGAACGGCGTGCGACAGCATCGGTGACAGCAAATGGCCCTCCAGATGATGGATCGGGATTGTGGGTATATTCAGGCTCCAAGCCAGGGATCGGGCGACCGAGGCGCCAACCAGCAGGGCCCCGGCCAGGCCAGGGCCCGCAGTATAGGCCACTGCATCAATGTCTTTGAGAGTCCGGTCAGCATGTCGCAGCACTTCGCGAGTGAGCGGCAAGACACGCCTGATGTGATCGCGCGAAGCCAGCTCGGGCACCACGCCGCCATAGGCCTGATGCATGGCGATCTGGCTGTGCAGCGCATGCGCCAGCAGGCCCGATTCGGTACTGACCAGCGCAACGCCGGTCTCGTCACAGGAGCTTTCAATGCCGAGAATGATCATAAATTACCTGTTCGACCAAGCTGATTCGTGCCTGCTGGCGCCGCGCTGGCGCGAGGCAGAACCGCCGTCGGTGTGATTACATTACCTTTATAGCAGGAAAGAATGTTGCAGATTAAAGACGATATGGGATTATTTGCCGATACGGCACGATGCGCGCTCGTCATTAACTGTAAAGAATACGCTACAGTTGCAATTGTACACATGTATCTGTTTATTAGGAGTTATGTTCATGCTGGAATCACTGTTCAAGCTCAGGGAACATGGCACGAATGCCCGTACGGAAATTCTTGCCGGTCTGACGACCTTTCTGACGATGTCTTACATCATATTCGTGAACCCCGAGATTCTGGGCACCACGGGCATGGACAAAGGCGCTGTTTTCGTTGCAACGTGCCTGGCCGCAGCACTGGGCTGCCTCGTCATGGCTTTCCTGGCCAACTGGCCCATCGGGATGGCGCCAGGCATGGGCCTGAATGCCTTCTTTGCGTTCGGTGTGGTTGGGGCCATGGGCTATTCGTGGCAACAGGCGCTAGGCGCCGTTTTTGTTTCTGGCGTCATCTTCCTGATTCTGTCGGCTACCGGTGTACGCAAATGGCTGATCGAGGGGATCCCCAAGTCGCTGCGCTCAGCCATCGTAGCCGGTATTGGTCTTTTCCTGGCGCTGATTGCGCTCAAATCGGCAGGCATTGTCGTTGGCAACCAGGCGACCCTTGTGGCCCAGGGCGATCTCAAATCGCCTACTGTGCTGCTGGCAATCCTGGGCTTCTTTATTATCGTGTGCCTGGATAGCCTGCGCGTCAAAGGCGCCATTCTGATCGGTATTCTGGCCGTGACCGTTTTGTCTGCCCTGCTCGGATATAGCGCGCCTATCACCAGCATCGTTTCTGCACCGCCCAGCATTGCCCCCACTTTTATGCAACTGGATATTGCTGGCGTATTGAATCAGGGCTTCTTGCATATTATTCTGGTTTTTGTACTGGTAGAAATTTTTGATGCGACCGGAACACTGATTGGTGTTGCGCGTCGCGCCAACCTGTTGCCTGAGGGCAAACCCAATCGTCTTGGACGCGCCCTGTTTGCCGACAGCACCGCCATTCTGGCCGGCTCTGCATTGGGCACCAGCAGCACCACCGCATTTGTCGAAAGCGCAGCAGGCGTACAGGCCGGTGGCCGAACTGGCATGACTGCGCTGGTCGTGGGCGTGCTGTTTCTGCTTTGTCTGTTTTTCGCGCCGCTGGCCGGTGTTGTACCCGCTTACGCTACCGCCCCTGCCCTGCTCTACGTGGCCGGCCTGATGGTGCGCGAGCTGGTTGAAGTGGAATGGAACGATATCACCAATGCCATTCCGGCCGCCCTGACCGCAATTATCATGCCGTTTACCTACTCAATTGCAGAAGGGATTGCATTCGGCTTTATCAGTTATGTGATTATCAAAATATTCACCGGTCGTTTGCGTGAGATTCACATTGCAACACTGATTATCGCCCTGCTGTTTGTGTTGCGCTTCGCACTGGAATAGTCCAATTAGTCTTGCAAGTTCGTGCTCGTCGGCTCGGGCGCTGCAAGTTTCCTTGTGAAATTGCATGCGGGTAAAAAACGCGCTATGTCTCTGGAGCCGCAAGCCAATCGCTTGCGGTTTTATTTTACGTTCAGGTTTATATCGTTAACAATTGAATTACACTTGTGCCCGATAGGCATTCATAATGAAAGCAATAAAAATATTCAACTAGTAATTCATGGTTGCCGCCCCTATATTCAATGCAGTACATCGGTCTGCAACTTCAACTGGAGAAAGAATTATGCCCATTACCGAACTGACCAAAGACACCTTCCAGCAAGCCATCAAAGAAGACAATACATTGATTATTGACTTCTGGGCGCCTTGGTGCGGTCCCTGCCGCCAGTTTGCCCCGACATTCGAGAAAGCGGCGCAAGCCCATCCTGATATCGAATTTGCCAAAGTCAATACCGAAGATCAGCAAGAACTGGCCGGAGCCCTGGGCATCCGTTCCATTCCAACATTGATGGTATTTCGTGAACGCGTGATGCTGTTTTCACAGGCCGGCGCCCTGAGCCCCGGCCAGTTGGAAGAATTGCTAGAGAAAGTCCAGGGCGTTGACATGGAAAAAGTGCATCAGGAAATTGCCACGGCTGAAGCCAAGGCTGCTGAAGAAAACGCGTGATATCGGGCGACTGGCCGATCGTGTACAAAAGGATCAAATCAGGCCACGAGTGGCGATAGCAGGCATTTGCCAGCTTTCCCGTCCGGTTTTGTAAAAATCCTGTGTACAGGCTTGGCGCCTAGTTGTGTCCGGCCAGTCACCAGAGGCCAACCGACTCGATGACTTGGGACACCAGCGCACAATAAGTCATCGCAGGATCAAGGGACAGTCCACTGTCCCTTTCCTTTTGTCTGATCAGTATAGACTTCCTGCACCTGGTGCAGATCGCTGACAGGAATCACCAGCGTCCAGGTCACGCCCTGGGCACCGAAATTTTCATCCGAAATAACTGCGCCGGCCTGCGTCAGGCGAACCTTGACTCTCTCGGCATCAGAATAATTACATGTGCAATAAACGGTCGTTGACGGCACGATGACCTTCTTTGGCGCCGCATCCAGACACTTGGCGGCGCAACCTCCGTAGGCTCGTACCAGACCGCCCGTACCCAGCTTAGTGCCGCCGAAGTAACGGATCACCAGGACTGCGACGTCGGTCAACCCCTTGCCTTCTATGGCCTGCAGAATCGGCCTGCCGGCCGTGCCGCCTGGTTCGCCATCATCATTGAAGCGATAACCTTCAGCCGTTTTGTAAGCCCAGCAATTGTGCGTTGCCGTCGGGTCGCCAATCTCGGTAAAAAAAGCCAGCGCCGCTGCCGCGTTGGTAGCGGGAGCGGCGTGCGCGATGAAACGGCTTTTTTTTATTTCTTCTTCAAAACTGCACGCGCTCGTCAGTGTTGAAAATAATTCGGCCATCGACTTGTGAATCTCCTACTGCTCGATACCACGCGAATTAAGATAATCATCGTAACCGCCCTGATAGTCGTTCAAAGTCCCGTCAGGCATGATCTCGATGATCCGCGTGGCCAGGCCGGAAACAAACTCCCGGTCATGCGATACAAAAACCAGGGTACCGGCATATTTTTCCAGCGCAAACTGCAGCGACTCGATCGATTCCATATCCAGGTGGTTGGTTGGCTCATCCATCAGCAGGACGTTATGGCGCCCCAGCATCAGCCGTCCAAATGTCATGCGATTCTTTTCGCCGCCCGACAGTACCGGGACATCTTTAACAATATCGTCTGCAGAAAACAGCAACCGACCCAGTACTGAGCGTATCGCCTGATCTTCGTCGCCCGGCTTACGGTGTTCGCCCATCCAGTCAAATACATTGACATGCTTTTTGAAGTCTTCGGACACGTCCTGCGGCATATAGCCGATATCGGCATTTTCGGACCATTTGACCGAACCGCTATCGGGCTCCAGATCCTGGGCGAACAGCCGTAACAGCGTGGTTTTACCTACGCCGTTAGCACCAATAATGGCTATTTTCTGTCCGGCCTCTATCATCGCCGAGAAATCTGTAATCACCGGCTTGTCATACGCCTTGCTGACCTTATCCAGGGTGACGGCCAGACGATGTAGCGGTTTGGTCTGTTCAAAGCGGATATACGGGTTCTGGCGCGACGAGGGTTTGACTTCAACCGTTTCGGCTTTGATGCGATCAATCTGTTTCAGACGCGAGGTGGCCTGACGGGATTTGGACTTGTTAGCCGAGAACCGGCGGACAAAATCCTGCAGTTCAACAACCCGTTCCTTGGCCTTTGCGTTGTCCGATACCAGACGCTGACGCGCCTGTGTCGAAGCCAGCATATAGTCATCATAGGTGCCGGGATACAGGCGAACTTCGCCATAATCCAGATCAGCCATATGGGTACATACCTGATTCAGAAAATGCCGGTCATGGCTGATAATAATCATGGTGCTCTGATAGCCGTTGAGCACGCCTTCGAGCCAGCGGATTGTATTGATGTCCAGGTTATTGGTGGGCTCATCCAGCAGCAATACATCAGGATTGGAAAACAGCGCCTGCGCCAGCAGCACGCGCAGTTTCCAGCCCGGTGCAATCTCGCGCATCGGCTGGTTATGCTGCTCTACCGGTATATCCAGGCCAAGCAGCAATTCGCCAGCACGGGCTTCAGCGGTGTAGCCGTCATATTCGGCAAACTTGGCTTCCAGTTCGGCCGCACGCATGTAGTCGTCATCGGTCGCTTCCAGATTGGCATAGATGGCATCGCGCTCGTGCATGGCTTGCCACATTTCCTCATGCCCCATCATCACCACGTCCAGTACCCGCATATCTTCGAACGCAAACTGATCCTGGCGCAACTTGCCCAGGCGTACGCCCGGATCCAGCGAGACATTGCCCGACGAGGCTTCAAGATCGCCGCCGATGATTTTCATGAAAGTGGATTTGCCCGATCCGTTCGCACCGATCAGGCCGTAGCGGTTGCCGCCTCCAAACTTGACGCTGACGTTTTCGAAAAGAGGCTTGGGGCCAAACTGAATGGTTAAATTAGCGGTAGAAATCACGACTGTATTTGATGCCTTGAATGGGGTTATAAAAAATGCCAAACGCGTTCATAACAGCAGAACGCGTTGTTCGTATCTTGCACGCACCGCCTTGTACGGTGCCGGTAATCATCAATGTTTATGATGATCGTGGTGGTGATCGTCAATCACCAGATAGGCCATGTCTGCTTCGGTAGCCAGGCCGACCTTTTTGCCAATAGGCAGCGTAACACGCACGTCGCCATGGCCGTATGGCAGCCCACCCACTACGGGTAGGCCGGTGTTGGCGCGCAGCCATCGCACGACCTCAGGCATATCAAAGCCCTTGTCCTGGGCGCTGAGTTTGTACTCGGTAAAGTGCCCCAGCACAATCGCCTTTTGCCGGGCCAGAACGCCTGCGTGCAGCAATTGTGTCAGCATGCGCTCAACCCGGAAGGGGTATTCGCCCACATCCTCCAGGAACAGGATGCCATTCTTGATTTTAGGCAGATAAGGCGTACCCACCAGTGACGCAACCATGGCCAGGTTGCCGCCCCATAATGTGCCGCGGGTATCAACCGCATCCGAGCCTTCGGACTCGAAACTGAGGATTTCCAGCTCACCGTGCATGACCTCAAGAAAGATGTCATAGGTCAGCTCATCTACCGTTTCCTTGCCAAAATCCAGCATATTGGGGCCGGTATAGCTGCTCATGCCGGTTTTTGCCAGCAAGGCCAGATTGAAGGCGGTAAAGTCACTGAACCCGACATACCGTTTGGGATTGCGTTCCAGCAGTTTCCAGTCTATACGATGCAGTATTCGGCTCAGCCCATAGCCGCCACGGGTGGGCATGACAATATCGCTCGAATGTTTTGCCGCACGGGAGATCGCAGCAAGCCGACTCTCGTCGTCGCCGCCAAAGCGCATATCCCGCGACAGCGCAGCCTTGTCCACCGTGACTTTGACTTTGGATCTTTTCAGGTTCTTGACGGCGCGCTTCAATATTTCAGGGTCCTGTACATACCCCGACGGCGACATGGTATAGACCTGCAGTTTATTCGTGTAGCGCGTCGACTGATACGCAACATCATCGGCCTCATCGAACAGAATCTGGGCGTCATTCAACTGTTCTTTAATACTTTCCTTTTTGCCAAGGGAAGAAGCATTGTTCATGGTCACGATTTCCTGCGTTCCTGAAAAAAGCGGCGAAGCAACTGGCCGCACTCTGTTTTCAACACCCCCGACACAATGACGGTGTGATGATTGATCTGTTTGTTGTCCTGCACCGCGATCACGCTACCGCAGGCACCGGTTTTCGGGTCTGCTGCACCGTACACCACCCGGCTTACTCTGGCATGCGTTATGGCGCCCATACACATAATGCATGGCTCCAGCGTAACGTACAGGGTAATACCGGGAAGCCGGTAATTGTCCAGATCCCGGCCACACTGGCGCAAGGCAATGATTTCGGCATGCGCAGTAGGATCGCGGTCTGTAATCGTTCTATTGTACCCTTTTCCCAGCACATTCCCTGATGAATCGACGGCAATAGCGCCAACCGGCACCTCGCCCAGTGCATAGGCCATGTGCGCCTGTTCCAGCGCCAGCGCCATGAACTGCACGTGATTCAACGGTGTGATTTGCATATTTTCGCGACGGTTGCGGCGATGATCGACATCCATGCATTTTATCCGGGTATGGACGCAAACATAAAGCAAAAGCCGAACGCCGGCGCGATAAGCCCGTTTTTGAGAGCTCGCACAACAGGGATGGCGAAGGGTAACCGGTTGTGGCTTTGCCCGTGTTGTACCGGTTTTGCCCGTCGGCGTCGCGGCAGCATCGGCTTGCGCGCCCGCAGCCCAGGTACAAAGCCGCCAGACACGAGCGCTTGCCGGTCAGGCTACCAGCGATGCGTATAGCTGACATTCAAGACCGCCCCGGCCGCCGGGAGCCGACTGGTGTTGTTGCTATTGCGCATCAGTTGGCTGTACAAGGGATAGTAGTGGCGGTTCAGCACGTTCTGGATGCCAAAGGTTACTTTGTTTTTATCATCAATCGTCCAGCGGCTGATCAGATCGACCGTTGTGTAGCCCGCGGTTTCCCAACGACCGAAACTGGTTTTTTCATCCAGTCGATAGTCCTTTGACGCAAAATGCGTGGCCTGAATCCTGTGACTCCATTTCGCAGTGGGGGTGTATTCCACATAAGCGGTCAGTTTCAATGGTGGAATGCGATACCCGGTCATGTTCTGGTAACTGTCCTTGTCTTCCGGTTTTTCTTCACCCTTCATCCATGTGAACGTACCACCCAGTGCCCATTGATTATCGTCGCTGTAATAATCCAGCCCGCCTTCGATCCCATAAATACGCTCTTTGGTTCGCAGCAACGTCAGGCCATTATTGAAACTTTGCAGCGCGCCCAGATCCGATTTCGACTGAAATACGGTCAGATTGGCCGCTACATTGGAAAATGTCCCGCGCCAACCCAACTCAAAGGTATCGGTTTTCACAGGCTCCAGATTTGACGCGCCAAAATTGAAGGCCGGCGTGGCATTTCGCACCTGGACGCCAACATCGGGAAGCTCAAAGCCTTGGCTGAAAGACGCATAAAATTCCTGCCCCTTGACTGGTGTAAAAACGACACCAGCGTTATAGCTCCAGGCGCCATAATGGACCGTCCCGCCGGACACCCGCCCGGGATTGGCCACACGCGATTGCGACAACGGGGTAAAGTCGTCAAAACGTACACTGGCGCGATCATACCGTGCCCCACCCTGCACCGCCCAGTGTTCGTTAAAGCGATGCTCCAGCTGGGCAAACGCGCCGATACTGCGTGTCGTAATCGGCGGCATGTAGGTCAGCGAGCCGGTTTTGCGAAAATGCAAGCCGCCGCTTCTGTCATACTCGTCCGGATCAAATACGTCCAGTGGCATCTCACTGCGTTCTTCATTGAAATCCAGCCCCCAGGTCAACTGAGTGTTCTTGTCGGACGTCAACGGCGTCTTGATGGTCAGACGCCCGCCAAATACATTTGACTTTTGCGTGACCTGGTCCACGTTGGCGCCCCTGACCGATACGCCGCGCGCATCAAAGGGGGCAAAGCGTGTAAAAAAATCGCGATAGTAAATTTGTGCGGCCAGTGTGCTTCCCGCGATATCGCGGTTCTGATACTCCAGGCTGGCCAGCGTATTGCGGATGCGATTCTGCTCGTCCAGCTCCAGCCCCCGGATACTTCGCGCACCGGTGCTGCCAGGCGGTTGCTGAGCGACGCTTGGATCGGACGCGTAATCGGTATCCTGCTTTGCGTCATAGTGGCTTAGGGATAGTTGTAGACGTTGTGTTTCATCAATTTGCAGCCCTACTTTGCCGGACATATTGTAGATATTCGAATCAAAAAGATCGCCCTGACTCGGTTCAGGCGCCAGGCGTGTGCCGCGTGCATCATACGATCCGCCAGTATGGCTGGCGCCCAGGCTTAGCGAATAATCGATTTTGTCATTGCTGCCGGAAAAATAATGCTGTACACCGCCGCCCAGTCCTGCTGCGCCCAGCCGGGACAATGGCGTTGTTGCCGAAACGGTGGTCTCGGCACGGGGCTCGCCATCGTATCCCCTGGTGCGTATGGACACAATACCGCCGGCCGCACCGCTGCCGTAGATAGCGCTACTGCCGCGCAGCACTTCGATTTGCTCAATATCGGCAGGGTTGATATTGGCAAGATTGCGTGAAGAATCACGATTGGTATTCAAGGGAATGCCGTCAACCAGAATTAGCATATTGCGGCCGCGCAGAGTTTGGCCGTAATCGGTAATGGTATGACTGGAGTCAGCCATGCCCGGCAGCACTTTGCTCAAGACGGTGGCCACACTGTCGGACCCGGCACGCAATACATCCAATTGCTCCCGGTCAATAACGGCAACCTGCTGCGTGGGCGACATCAAATCACTTTGTGTACGAGCGGTCACGGTAATGGCAGATAGTTCGGCAACAGGCGCTGCTGTCTGCGGCACTGCAGACACCGACGGCGTGGCAGCAACAGGAGTCACGGTGGTGTCCAGCGTATAGTTGCCATCGCCCACCTTTCGTATGCGAAGGCCGGTGCCGGCCAGCAGTCGCTCAAAGCCGCCCTGCACTGAATACTGACCAGTCAGTCCCTGCGTCTTCAAGCCGCGAGTGGCATTCATATCGATGCTCAAATTGACGCCGGCCTGTCCCGCATAACTGAGCAGCGCCGGTCCCAGTTCACCGGGCGCAATACTGTACGTGTTACGCTTCTGCGCCGAGCTGGGTTCGGCAGCCCAGGCCGGTGCAGAAGCCAGCGTGGTAGCCAGGCCCAGCGCAGACAAGGCGCCCAGCACCGCGGCGCCAATACAACGCCGTGCGCCACACGCAGGGTCAAGCAAAGAGGAGTCTGAAGTCAGAATAGCCATGAAAAAAGTACCTGTCACAAAGTCAGTAAATTGAAGTTCTTATAGACATGACAGGCGAGATGCAAAAACCGGACAAAATAATTGGAATTTTTTTCTTGTACGCAAAAAAAACGCTGTTACCGCGCTGCAACGGTTACCCAATAACGCGTGCGGAACTGGATTTGCACCGGCAAGGTCTGGGCGAGCGCCTCAAGAATACGGTCCGTATTAATCAGTTGAAAGGCGCCCGATACTGGTATATCGGCCACAGACGAATCACAGCGTAAAATTCCCAGGCGATATCGTCCGAGTTCGGCCACGAAATCGGCCAGTCTCATTTGCTCGGCATACAGCACACCTTGCACCCATTTCCCGGCGCCGGGCGATGCAGGCACCCTGGCGCCGAAGCGATCTGCGCTGAAATCCAGTTCCTGTCCCGCCGGCACAATATGGGTCTCTAACGAATGCAGTGGCTGCACCTGAACAGCACCTTCCAGCACAATTAACCGGGTTCGGTCAGGCGTACAGCGCACGATGAACCGGGTGCCCAATGCCTGCATGCGGCCTTGCTGCGTTTTGACCACAAAGGGGCGTGTGCCGGCCTGGGGGTCGCGTGCCGTCTGAATAAGGATTTCCCCCGAGCGTTGCAGCACCAATCGCTCTCTGGCATCAAAGGCGACGTCCACAGCGCTTGATGTATTAAGGCTCAACTGGCTACCGTCGGCCAGGGCCACGTCGCGACGCTCGCCGGTGCCGGTGCGGTACTGGGCATTGAGCGAATCCCATGGGACCGCCCGGTAACCGAGCCACATTGCCGAAGGCACTGTAATGGCCAGGGCAACGGTTTTGAGCATTATGCGACGATTTTCAGAAACGCGCGGCCGGTTCAATACAGGCATGGCCAGTTGTCCTGGCACGGAACCGAATTGTCGGTTCAGTTTTTCGACGCTTTCCCAGACGCGTTGATGTTCGGCGCTTTGGCTACGCCAGTGGGCGCAGCGCTGCGCATCGGCTTCATTGAAACGCCCGGAATGCATCAGCACGAGCCACTTAACCGCCTCGTCTACCAATTGCGTTTGCTGCGGTTCGGCCGCTCTGGCGGTATTCACGCCACTTGCGCCAGCATCAACGTGAGACATTGTTTGAAGCCCTGCGCCATGTAACGTGTGACTGTGCGCACACTTACCTGCAGATGCGCCGCAATTTGCTCGTAGCTCATGCCCTCGAGCTGGCAAAGCAGAAACGCCGTGCGCACGCGAGCGGGTAACGCATCCAGCAGCGCATCCAGCTCCTGCAATGTTTCCAGAAGAATCGCCCGCTCTTCCAGACCAGGCATATGTTGCTGCGGCAGCAGTGATAACGACGCTTCATAGGCGCGCTGCAGAGACTGCCGCTCATAGAAATTGATCAGCAGTCGCTTGGCGACGGTAGTCAGGTAGGCGCGCGGCTCATCCAGCACCGGAATCGCATCCTGTCGATACCCTGCCAGTACCCGCACAAAGGTGTCATGGGCCAGATCGGCCGCATCAAATCGGTTACCCAGTTTTCTGTGCAGCCATTGGTACAGCCATCCATGATGATCCTGATAAAGGATATGGATTTCCCGCTGCAATACTGACTGGCCACCGGTCATGCTTTCCTCTTTCGGTAAGTGCCGCCCCAACACAAAAAACAACGATAATGACATTCGTTCTCATTATATATAACAATTGACGATTCTTACCGGCCAAATACCAGTGATCAACACAGAAAACCTCCTGCTCGCTGGGCAGGCCAGCCCCTCGTATTTTCAATATCTTGCTACTGGCGCTGTGCCTATAAGCCGGACCCTTGCACAAAAAACCAAGGCGCTCAATGGCAGGGTCGACGCAGTAGCTAGGTACAACCAATGTCCGCACTGGTAAGCCTATTGTTCAATAAAAACAGGGATATCGGTGTTACACCTTGCCCGTGGACTAGTAAAATACTTTGCATACAAACTAAAATGCCAGCAAACAACCCTTCCTCGCATGAACCTTTCCAGGCTCATAGTCGCTTTGGTTTTCTGCTGGGCAGCGTATACAGACAGTGGCGTCGCCAGATCGATTTGAATTTCAAAGACCTGGGCCTGTCGGATGCCACGCGCATGCCGCTGCTGGTGCTGTACGTGCAAAACAAAGCCTTGCGCCAGAAAGACCTGGCCCAGGCGCTGTACCTGGACTCTTCCTCGCTGGTGCGCGTGCTGACACAACTGCAAAAGGCGCAATTGGTGCAATGGGATTACGACCCGGCCGACCGGCGCACCAAGCGCATTGCCCTGACGCCTGCAGGCCGCAAGGTGGCCGCACTGATCCTGGAAAAAAGCATGGAAATCGAACGAACCATACTGGCCGATCTTTCCGTAAATGAAATACAAGTGACCCGCCAAGCCCTGGAAAAAATCTCAGGGCGGCTCGAATCGGCGGGACTGATAAACAAATGACGTTGCCCTTTCCTTCCTCCTGCACCCGCACCGGTCAATCCTGCGCCAGAAAATATACGGTTGAAAAATGAAATTGAAAGTATCGCCCTTTACCTGGGTGAGTTTTGCTATGATTGTCGGCGTGATGGGTACAGCGCTCATCAGCCCCCTGTATGCGCTCTACAAAGAGACCTGGCAACTGCAAACGAGCGATATCTCACTTATCTACGTCATGTACATGGGCGGTGCGCTATGTGGTTTGCTGTTTCTTGGGCGTCTGCCTGATCGCGTTGGCTTTCGGCCGATGATGCAGTGGGGCCTGGCGCTGGTCCTGCTCGGAACAGCCATCAGCCTGATCGCATGGAACATGACCAGCCTGAATATCGGCCGGTTTATCGTGGGGGTGGCCTCAAGCATGGTAACCACCAGTGCGACCCAGGGGTTGTCCAAACTGTCCCGCCACGGCTGCGTACAGCGCGTGGCCATGATGACGGGTTTTTTGATGGCATTTGGCTTCGGCCTGGGCCCCCTGGTGGGTGGCATTATCGGGCAATGGGCCCCGGCGCCATTGACGCTTGCCTATGTTCCGACCCTGATCCTGGGCAGCTTGGGTTTAACGGTATTGTGCTGCCTGACTCTGCCTGACACCATTAAACCCAAGGCCGGCCCACGCCTGGCCTGGAACGATATTTTGCCAAAGCTGACCTGGCCCGACGCAAGCGGTTCCGGAGCGTTTGTCCTGACCTGTTGCCTACCCTTTCTTGCGTTTGGCGTTTTTGGCCTATATGCGTCCATGGCACCGCTGTTTCTGGGCAAGCTGGTACCCTGGGACGGTCCGGTCGTTAGCGGCACCTCCATTGCGTTAATCCTGTTTTCTTCGGCAGCGGTTCAGGTGATTGCCGGACGCATGCCTATTCACTGGTGCGGTGCCACAGGCACAATTGCATTGGCGCTGAGCAACGCGATTCTCATGTTGAACTTACACGCCAGCTCAGCCATTTTGTTTGCGCTGGGCGTATTGCTCACCGCAATGGGCCACGGCATGACCATGCTTGCCGGTATGAGCATGATCACCCGACTGGCCGGACCCGGAAATCGTTCGGGACTGCTGGCCACTTACCTGGTCGCCGGGTACGTTGGCAGCATGATTCCCATGATGGGCATCGGCTGGATTGCCGACCATTGGGGCATTGAAGTAGCCATCTATTCGTTCTGCACGATGGTCATCGCTATTGGCATACCCGTAGCCGTGTTGTTTGAACGCCATCCACGCATTCGGCCTGCAGTGGTCCAGCCATCACATTAAGAGCAACCGCGTCAGCCTTGCATCGTTGAATCATCACTGATCGTGGCAAGCCAGCTCTTGTATTACTGAGAATTGACGGATACCCACGTAGTACCGCCCGCAACGCGGGCTGAGTGGCTTTTTCTAGCATCAGGTGCCTGGCGGCGGCAGACACACAATCACTCTCGCTCAGTTATTAACAAGAAGAAAAACAACTTTAAAATTAAAATAATAAGACAATAAATCTTGCTGATACCAGGAAAGATACCATGCGATGCCAACCGGCCCCCGCCAGGAGCACGCCACCGTCAAGGTCCACATGGCGTCGCGTTGGGACGCTCATTAGAACACCAATCAGATTTTCTTGACGAACTCCGACTTCAAGCTCATTGCCCCGAATCCATCGATCTTGCAGTCAATGTCATGATCCCCATCGACCAGGCGGATATTCTTGACCTTGGTCCCCATCTTCACGACCCCGCCCGAACCCTTGAGTTTCAGGTCTTTAATGACGGTAATGCTATCTCCATCTTGCAGCACGTTTCCGGCGGCGTCACGGTGAACACGCTCGTCCGACTCAGCCACGGCCTCGGCTTGAACCGGCCATTCGTGGCCGCATTCGGGACAGATGTAGAGTCCGCTACCATCTTCATAGGTGAGGCTGGACTGACATTGGGAACAGGGGGGTAAAGTGCTCATATCAAAGAATCCTGGAAACATGCTCCGGCGTACCCGAGAGCCCTCGCGATACCATGCCGGCCACTGACCCGGCCATGGTATCGGCGTTTTTTCAACAGCATGCCTTTCGCACACGATGAAAAATATCATTAATGATGTAAGAGATATAGTTATTGAGTCAAAATTTTTTAAATTAAATCAACAACTTATAAATCAACCTCATTCCCACTCAATCGTCGCGGGCGGCTTGCTGGAAACATCATAAACCACCCGGTTGATACCGCGCACTTCGTTGATAATGCGAGATGACACGCGGCCCAGCAACGGGTATGGCAGTTGCGCCCAGTCGGCCGTCATGAAATCTGATGTCTGTACCGCACGCAGCGCGACTACATAATCATAAGTACGACCATCGCCCATGACGCCTACCGATTTGACCGGCAGGAACACGGCAAAGGCCTGAGAGGTCAGGTCATACCAGGATTTGCCTGACTCTTCATCGGTCGTGTTGCGCAGTTCTTCAATAAAGATCGCGTCAGCCTTGCGTAGCAGATCGGCGTATTCTTTCTTGACTTCACCAAGAATGCGCACGCCCAGGCCGGGGCCGGGGAATGGATGGCGGTACACCATGTGATGTGGCAGACCCAGCGCCAGTCCCAGTTCACGCACTTCATCCTTGAATAGTTCACGCAGCGGCTCCAGCAATTGCAGATTCAGTGTTTCCGGCAGGCCGCCCACATTATGATGCGACTTGATGGCAACCGCCTTGCCGGTTTTGGCACCGGCCGATTCAATCACATCGGGGTAGATCGTGCCCTGGGCCAGCCAGCGTGCGCTTTTGCGTTTACCCGCTTCGTCCTGGAACACTTCCACAAATTCACGACCGATAATCTTGCGTTTTTTCTCCGGATCGGTTTCGCCGGCCAGCTTGCTCATGAAGGCGTCAGTTGCGTCAACATGAATCACATTGACGCCAAGGTGCTCGCCAAAAATCTTCATAACCTGTTCTGCTTCGTTCAGGCGAAGCAGCCCATGATCGACAAAGACGCAAGTGAGTTGATCGCCGATAGCCTTGTGGATCAATGCTGCGGCCACGGATGAATCCACGCCGCCGGACAATCCCAGAATCACGTCATCGGTGCCGACCTGCTCGCGGATGCGTGCAACCGCTTCTTCAACGTAGTCAGGCATGTTCCAGTCATTGCTGCAACCACAAATGTCATTAACGAAGCGGTTCAACAGCGCCCGCCCCTGAGCGGTGTGGGTCACCTCAGGGTGAAATTGCACACCATAAAAATGACGGGTTTCATCGGCCATGCCGGCAATCGGACATGAAGGCGTGGAAGCCATCAGCACAAAACCGTCGGGCAGTTCCGTCACCTTATCGCCATGGCTCATCCAGACCTTGAGCATGCCATGGCCTTCGGGCGTGACAAAATCGGCAATATCCTTGAGCAGTGCGGTATGCCCATGTGCGCGTACTTCAGCATAGCCGAACTCACGATGATCTGACCAACTGACCTTGCCGCCCAGTTGCGAGGCCATGGCCTGCATACCGTAACAGATGCCCAGCACCGGTACGCCCAGCTCGAATACCTGCTGCGGCACTTTGAGTGATGCTTCGTCATAGGCAGACGAATGACTGCCGGACAGAATCACGCCCTTGAGCCCCAGACCCTGCTGTTCTGCAAGAAAAGCCGCATCGACATCGCCGGGGTGAATTTCACAAAACACCCCTGCTTCGCGCACGCGTCGCGCAATAAGTTGGGTAACCTGTGAACCGTAATCGAGAATCAGAATCCGCTGATGCATGCTATATCCGCCTGAGGACAAAAGAAAAGAAATTGGAAGACGACATTATAATGGCAGTGACGCCCAAAACCGTGTCAAAACCTGGCTGCGCATAAGATGTGACAGTCAGGCTTGTTTTGCACGACGCGCTCCCGGACGCAAGCGCGATCGTTTGGCGCACATACACGAGACAGCAAGCCCGGACAGCGCGTCTGTTTTACCCCTTGTTTCGCTCAAATACCAAAGGCCCTGTATCAATGAAAAATGCCCGAAATCAACCCTTTACCGATCCTGCTTCCACAGCAAAAACCTTTATGCTGGTCCATGGCGCCTGGCACGGAGCCTGGGTCTGGAACGCGGTTGCGCAACAACTGCGGGATCAGGGGCATACCGTATACATCCCCACGCTGACCGGTCTGGGAGAGCGTGCGAACGAGCTATCAGCGGCTATTTCGTTAGACACCTTCATTGAGGATATCGAAACCGCAATATTGCACCCGCAATCGGCGCCGGCACTTGCCCATTCTGCAGATAACCAGCCCGGCAATCAGACGCTTGCCAACGTCATTCTCGTCGGCCACAGTTTTGCCGGTTTGATCATCAGCGGCGTGGCCGACCGTATCGCAGATCGCCTGGACCGTCTTGTATTCCTGGATGCCTTTGTGCTGCCTTCAGGTCAGTCCACGTTTGCGACGTTGCCCGATAAGGTGGTCAATGCATTGACAGCCTCGGCTCAGGCTCACCATGGATATGGCATTCCCGCACCGGATCCGATTCATCTGGGCATCCCCGCCGATACCGAGCAATACACATTCGCTCAAGGAAAATTGACGCCACATCCAATCAATACATACGCCAGTGCGCTCTCGCTGAACGCACCGTTAGGTGCTGGTGTGAAGAAAATTTATCTGGCGAGCACTGCCCCACCCTACAGGCCTGTCGCCCGCACACATGACTGGGTAAAGGATCAGTCAGACTGGATTTGGGCAGAACTGAACAGCTCGCATTCCGCCCCGCTGTTGGCGCCGAAATTGGTCGCCGATAAATTGCTGGAACTGTCTTCGCTGTAATAACGCACAGCAACATTGCCCGGACGGAATATTGGTCACTGATTTATCGATGTTGATTATTATCCCATCGGTCGGCTGAGATCACCTGGGCCGCCTCGCTTGCTCGGCCGATAGCCACGTTGCGTGCAGCTATCTGCCACGACCGAATGAACTGCATGGAAAAGTTGGACACCAAAGCGCCCAAACGATGCTCATACCAGCTCAAAATGAAACAACAAAAAACCCGGCACTGTCATAAACGGTGCCGGGTTTTGTACCGGGTTTCGGTGTCGATCGCGCAGTGTGCCACCACATACATGGCGCCACTGCTGAGCCTGCGCTTAATCAGCGCGGTAGTTCGGCGCCTCTTTGGTGATTTGCACATCATGTACATGCGATTCGCGCACACCAGCAGAGGTAATCTCTACAAATTGCGGCACGGTGCGCATGTCGTCGATCGAGGCACAACCACAATAGCCCATGGAAGCACGGATACCGCCGACCAACTGATAAATGATGGCCAGCACACTGCCTTTGTATGGCACGCGTCCTTCAATACCTTCGGGCACCAGTTTGTCGGCGTTGTTGGCCGGATCCTGGAAATAACGGTCGGCAGACCCTTTTTCCATTGCGCCAAGGCTGCCCATGCCCCGGTAGGACTTATAGGAGCGCCCCTGGAACAGCACGACTTCGCCCGGCGCCTCTTCAGTGCCTGCGAACATGCCGCCCATCATGCAGGCAAAGGCGCCCGCAACCAGCGCTTTGGAGACGTCGCCAGAATAGCGGATACCGCCATCGGCGATCAGTGGCACGCCAGTGCCTTCCAGCGCCTTGGCAACATCGGAAATGGCCGTGATCTGGGGGACACCTACGCCGGCAACGATCCGCGTAGTGCAGATTGAGCCAGGACCAATGCCTACCTTGACGCCATCGGCGCCGGCCTCTACCAGCGCCTTGGCGGCTTCTGCGGTGGCAATATTGCCGCCAATCACGTCAATCTCCGGGAAATTCTCTTTAACCCAGCGTACGCGATCAAGCACTCCCTGGGAGTGGCCATGTGCGGTATCAACGATAATAACGTCAACATCGGCTGCGGCAAGCTTGCGTACACGCTCTTCGGTGCCCTCGCCCACGCCGACCGCTGCGCCGACACGCAATTGACCGAATTCGTCTTTGCACGCGTAGGGGTGTTCAGTATTTTTAACAATATCCTTGACGGTAGCCAGCCCGCGCAATTCAAAATCGTCATTGACAATCAATACCCGTTCCAGACGGTATTTGTGCATCAAGGCCTGGGCTTCGCTCAGCGTGCCGCCTTCATGCATGGTGATCAGCCGTTCCTTGGGCGTCATCACCGAAGTGAGCGGCACATCAAGACGGTCTTCGAAACGCAGGTCCCGATTGGTCACGATGCCAACCACCTTGCCATTGTCTACCACGGGCAGACCGGAGATGCCATGCTTTTTCTGCAGGGCAATGGCATCGCGCACTTTCATGTCGGAGGTGACCGACACCGGATCGATGACAATCCCGAATTCATGACGTTTGACGCGAGCCACTTCTGCGGCCTGCTCATCTGCAGTCATGTTCTTGTGGATGATCCCGATCCCGCCTTCCTGCGCCATCGCGATGGCCAGACGTGCTTCGGTAACCGTATCCATGGCTGCCGATACCAGCGGAATATTCAGTGTGATATTACGGGTAAGTTTGGTTTTGAGAGACGTGTCGCGCGGCAACACATTTGAGTACGCAGGTACCAGAAGAACATCGTCAAAGGTAAGCGCTTTTTGAATGAGACGCATGAAATAACTCCGGGCGCAAAGCAAAATTATACGCTTGCGCCCGGACGGAATCAACCAGGTTTGCCCATACAGCGAGAAATTTCCCGCTGTGCGAACCGTTTTCTACCCCATGGCCACACGGGCGTTCATGAACATGCGCATCCACGGCGTGTAGTCGCCGCCCGAATCCTGATCGCCCCAGTTGTTCGGGTGCCAGGACATCATGACATTGCGCGTGACCCTTTCCGGATGCGGCATCATAATGGTGAACCGGCCATCTGCCGTCGTGACAGAGGCAATACCCTGAGGGCTACCGTTAGGATTGGCCGGATAGGCTTCTGTGACAAAACCCGTGTTCGATACATAACGCAAGGCTGTCTGAACGGCATTGATATCGCCTTGCAGACCAAAATCGGCAAAGCCCTCGCCGTGCGCCACTGCGATCGGCAAGCGGCTGCCCTGCATACCATTAAAGAAGATAGATGGAGACTGTTCAATCTGCACCAGGCTCAGGCGGGCTTCGTACTTGGCTGACTGATTATAGGTAAACCGCGGCCAATCCTGCGCGCCCGGGATCATGTCAGCCAGCGTAGCCAGCATCTGGCATCCATTACACACGCCCAGCGCAAATACGTCGGGCCGCGCGAAGAAGGCTGCGAACTGCGCAGACAACGCCGAGTTAAACCGGATGGTGCGCGCCCACCCTTCGCCGGCGCCAAGCACATCGCCATAACTGAAGCCGCCAACCGCCACCATGGCCTGATAGTCGTTAAGCGACGTACGACTGGACAAAAGATCTGTCATATGCACGTCGTAGGCGTCAAAACCCGCCTTATCGAAGGCCCAGGCCATTTCTACCTGGCTGTTGCAGCCCTGTTCGCGCAAGATGGCAATTTTGGGACGTATGCCACTTGAAATAAAAGGCGCGGCCAGCGGCTCCTGGGGGTCAAAGCCAATAACAGCGTTCAGCCCGGGATCTTCGCGCTCGTCCCAGTTGTTGAGCTCGGCCAGGGCACTGGCCGGATTATCGCGCCGTTTCATGATTTCGTAGGTAACCTGGCTCCAGGCCTTGCCCAATTCGATGCGATTCAGACCGAAAATACGGCGACCATCGCGGTAAAATTCGATCAGGTCAGAGGTATTCGGCGCTCCGATTACATTTGAAATACGGGACAGCCCGGCTTCGCGCAGGGCCTGCAGCACCAGATCTCGCTGTTCGGAGCGCACCTGAATGACAGCACCGGCTTCCTCATTGAACAGCGCCTTGACCGTCAACTCATCGCGCTGTACCGCCACCTGTTCGGGACGAATTTTATAATCCCCCCAATCAGCAGAGGTCTCGTCAAACGTCAACATGTCCAGGTTGATGGAAACACCTACGTGGCCCGCAAAGGCCATCTCGGCTACCGTAGCAAGCAGGCCGCCATCCGAACGGTCATGATAGGCCAGGATCAGCCCGCGCTCGACCAGCGAGCGGATGGTCAGGAAAAAGGTTTTGAGCAGCGTCGGATCGTCCAGATCGGGAACGTCGGTACCATACTGATCAATCACATTTGACAACACCGAGCCGGCCAGGCGCTGTCGTCCCTGCCCAAGATCAAGCAAAATCAGCGCAGTCTCGCCCTGGTCTGTCACCAATTGCGGCGTCAGGGTTTTACGTACGTCGGTCACCGGCGCAAAAGCCGTCACAACCAGCGAAACCGGTGCAACGACCTCTTTGGGCTGATCTTGATCATCCCAGCGTGTCCGCATGGACAATGAATCCTTGCCCACCGGGATGGACAGGCCAATAGCCTGACATAGTGTTGACACGGCGTTTACCGTATCAAACAGTGCGGCATCCTGGCCTTCGAAGCCGCAGGCGGCCATCCAGTTGGCGGATAGCTTGATGTCTTCCAGCGTGACGACATCGGCTGCAGCAAGATTGGTAAGCGCCTCGGCAACCGCCATGCGGCCTGAGGCCGGCGCATTGCCGATAGCCAACGGCGTACGTTCGCCCATCGCCATGGCCTCTCCGCGCACCGATTCATAGTCGGCCAGCGTGACTGCGCAGTCAGCCACGGGCACCTGCCATGGGCCGACCATCTGATCTCTTGAACACAGGCCGCCCACAGTGCGATCGCCAATGGTAATCAGAAATGACTTGTTGGCTACCGTCGGGTGGCGCATAACCTGCAGTGAAATATCGGCCAAATCCAATCCGGTGACATCCATTGGCACCAACGTTCGTGCCTTGTGTTCAGCCTGGCGTTTCATACGGGGCAGTTTGCCCAGAATGACGTCCATTGGCACATCCACCGGCGCAGGGCCATCGGCCTGCGTTGCCGCCTGCGGCTCGCAGAATCCTGGCAAGCCCTGGCCATCAGAGACTTTCAAATGGCGCTCTGTCGTCGTTACTCCCACGACGGCAAACGGGCAGCGTTCGCGCACGGCAATCGCCTCGAAACGAGATAGGTCTTCGGGCAGGATAGCCAGTACGTAGCGCTCCTGTGCTTCATTGCTCCAGATTTCTGCAGCCGACAGGCCGGACTCTTCCAGATGAACCCGTTGCAAGTCGAAAATCGCGCCGCGACCGGCATCATTGACCAGCTCGGGAAACGCATTGGACAAGCCGCCCGCGCCCACATCATGAATGGCAATAATCGGGTTATCTTCTTTCAATTGCCAGCAGCGATCGATCACTTCCTGAGCGCGACGCTCGAGCTCTGGATTGCCGCGCTGGACTGAATCGAAATCAAGCTGCGCAGTATTGGCGCCGGCGCTCATGGACGAAGCCGCGCTGCCTCCCATGCCGATACGCATACCCGGTCCGCCAAGCTGAATCAGCAGCGCCTGTCCCGGTATGACGTCTTTATGGGTAAGCGCAGCATCAATGCTGCCCAGGCCGCCTGCGATCATAATCGGCTTGTGATACCCCCAACGCACCCCGTCGACCGTTTGTTCGAAGGTACGGAAATAGCCCAGCAAATTGGGCCTGCCAAATTCGTTATTGAATGCAGCGCCACCAATAGGCCCCTCAATCATGATGTCAAGCGGGCTGGCAATTCGGTCAGGCAGCCCATAAGGCCTGGTCTCACGCGATTCAGCGATATCCGGCAGATTCAGATTGGATACGGTAAATCCGGTCAGGCCTGCTTTGGGCTTGGAACCACGCCCGGTGGCCCCTTCATCGCGGATTTCCCCGCCGGCGCCGGTGGCCGCACCCGGGAATGGCGCAATTGCCGTTGGGTGATTGTGCGTTTCCACTTTCATCAGAGTATGGGTCAGACGCGTCTGGCTTCCATACTTGGGCGCCGCCGCAGCGTGGTCCTTCGCACTGAACCCGGCATAGAACCGGCTTGCCACTCCGCCTTCCATCACCGCGGCATTATCCGAATAGGCAACCACTGTTCCCTTGGGCTGCGCCGCATGTGTCTTGCGGATCATGCCAAACAGGGTATCTTCTTTTTTCTCGCCATCAATTTCCCAACTGGCGTTAAAAATCTTATGACGGCAATGCTCACTGTTTGCCTGTGCAAACATCATCAATTCGACATCAGTAGGATCGCGCCCCAGCTCGCTGAACGAGGTCAGCAGATAATCTATTTCCACGGGCGATAACGCCAGTCCCAGGCTCTCATTGGCCTGCTCAAGCGCAACCCGGCCACGGGCCTGAACGGCAATTTGCGCCAGCGGCTTGCCAGGCAAGGTTTGCATTAATATTGAAGCATCAAAGGCCGAATCCACCACGGTCTCTGTCATCCGGTCATGAACAAGCGCTGCGATCTGCGACAGTTGTTCCTGCGTAAGCTTTTTGGCGCCCAGCAACCCTTTTTTCGGTATAAAGCGGTATTCAATACCCCGCTCTATGCGCCGAACTGCCGATAAACCGCAATTGTGGGCAATATCGGTAGCCTTGCTGGCCCATGGTGACAGCGTACCCAGACGTGGCAGTACTCGCAGCACCAGCGCATCCTGCGCCGGCGCGCTTGCCTGTGTAGTACCGTAATCGAGCAACTGGCTCAACCGTTGTTGATCGTCCTGCGACATGGCGCCGCCAATAAAAACGTGGTGCTCGTAACGGGCAGCCACGTCCTGCACAGGCAATCCGGCCTGGGCTAGCGCCGCAAGCAGTCGCTCTTTCTGAAACGGAGTCAAGGCGGCACAGCCGTATGCAATTTGGTGTTGATGTTGAGTATCTGACACAATAAAAACCGGAGTAAATGAAAATTGCCTGAACAGGAAAGCGTTATTTTATCGCCCCTGGCCCCATCTCATGCGCAATAACCATGCAATTGCGATATTTACCCTGGCGCTTCAAGGAGAAATTACCTGTTTTTTATTTATTTTTGTCAGGAAAACATTTGATACAATTTAGTGCGATTTAGCCAAATATAACCGAATTTATATCTATTATCTTGCTTCGTCGCTTATAGCTGCGCTAAAACGCAAGATGGCGTCTATGCGGTATACTTAACAGTAAATTTAGATATCGCCTCTAACTCATTAATAAATATATTTTTTTTCAAATCTTATTTATAATTGCGCTGACCCTGATCTAATTTGTCCGTGACGAACCTATGCAAAAATATCTTAGAAAAACCCTGACCGCATGTCTGGCCGTGGTGCTGGCCGCTGGTTCTATTGTACCCGTTTCCGGTTTCGCCCAGGAAGATGATGGCAGTCAGACCTATGATGCCCTTCCGCTGGCCAGCACCGTTGTCGGCCAGGCCGATAATGGCGGCATTGTCCGTTCGCAGGTCGCCTATGTGGTCGACCTGACTGATAACCGCATACTCTATTCCAAAAATGCCGATGTGATCCGGCCCATTGCGTCGATCAGCAAACTGATGACCGCACTGATCATTACTACTGCCAATCTGAACATGAACGAGCAGATCATCATTACGACAGATGACATTGATCGGGTTAAAAAATCATCCTCGCGCCTGTCTGTAGGGACGGTATTGACACGCAGCGAGCTGCTGCATCTGGCCCTGATGTCGTCGGAAAACCGGGCGGCTCATGCGCTAGGCAGAACCTACCCAGGCGGTCTGAACGCATTTGTGCGCGAAATGAATGCCAAGGCGCGACAGCTGGGCATGACCCGCACCCGTTTTGTAGAGCCTACGGGATTGTCGCCACAGAATGTAGCCTCACCCCGGGATTTGGTGCGTCTGATGCAGGCGGTGCATCAACAGCCCCTTATTCGCGAATACACAACCAGCGACAAATACGAAATTGTGACCAGCAATGGGCGCGAACAGCGCTATCGCAATACCAATCGCCTGATTCGCAACAGCAACTGGAACATCCACATATCCAAAACAGGCTATATCCGTGAAGCGGGCGACTGCCTGGTCATGATGACCGAAATGGATAATCGCCCGGTTGCCGTCGTGCTACTCAATGCCGATGGCGGGCTGACCCGTTTCGCTGACGCGGTACGTGTGCGTCATATGGTTCAGCAAGATTACCCAACCTTGCTGTAGAAGCCCAGACAGCCGATCCGGACAGCAACGGCTTGCCTCCCTGCTGTCCCTGGCTGCGCCTCTAATGCAGGGAAGTGGGCGGTGTCCTGCCCTCTTCTTTATCACTCTCAGACTCTGCGGCATAACGCCAGTATCGCAATGGCACGCAGGTTTTCAGTCTTTCAAACATTTTTCCAATCAGCACTTCACTGAACGACTCGGCCGAATTCATGGCAATGTCGATTGTCGCATCTGCCTGCAATTGCGCCATTCGCTCATGCGCTTCTCGGGCCCGGGCTGATGAAACCGCTGTATCCCGATCGGCATGCAGCAGATGAACCGTTGTATCCAGAGATAACTCCAGTGGATAGGCAGGAAATTTCGCCCCGAATGTAATCAGCCTGCCTGCGATCGGCTGCTCCAGCAGCGTCAGGCCCAACACCAGCGACCCCGCAGACCCCACGCCGATCACGGCAGTGGCCTCGCTTAATACGCCGTGTATATTCTGGCCCGTCTGAATATCATGCTCCAGCGATTTAATATCGGCCGCCAGGCGCGGTGCAAGTTGCGCCGTTGCCGACTCGTCCGGTTCGGTGTCCTCAGTGCCCAGCCATGCCGTGTCTTCATCCAGCGCAACCACCGCGATCCGGATCACCGCATCAGGAAATTCAGCCCTAATGGTGCCCAGCAAAAATGGCATATTCATCAATTGCTCGTTCTCTTCATGCAATATATAAAACAACTGACCATGGGTGTTGCCTTCCGGGAGAAGAATCTGAGAAGTCTTTATTTCCGTCATATATATCTCCGAAAAAGTTATGCCATAATATGAAACTAATCTTACCATTCCCGGAATAAATTCATGTCTTCTTCCCTCAAAATAGCAATATCGGATGCCGTCAAAGACGCCATGCGCGCCAAGCAGACTGCAAGACTGGGCACACTGCGCTTTCTGCAGGCCGCTATCAAACAGAAAGAAATCGATGAACGCATCGAACTGAATGACAACCAGGTGCTGGCCATCATCGAAAAACAGGTCAAACAGCGTAAAGAATCCATCACCGCTTTTGAAAATGCCGGCCGTACTGAAACCGCTGAAGCCGAAAAAGCTGAACTGGAAGTGCTCAGGGAATTTCTGCCCGAAGAAGCATCGGAACAGGAGGTGACCGAAGCGGTTGACGCAGCGCTTACCCAGGTCACGGCAGATGGTATTACCGGCCCGGCGCTCATGGGCAAGGCCATGGCTATTCTCAAGCAAAAACTGGCCGGTCGTACAGACATGGCAGAACTGTCCAAGCGTCTGAAAGATCGTCTTAAACCGTAAACCCGGTTAACTGGCAATACGTGCTCGATCATTGGCGCGCCATACCGTTGGCCGCAAGCACACGAGTGTATGCACCCAGGCAATGACTATCATGCCATTTTTCTGCCGGCCGAAAGCCTGAGGAAAAATGGCATTTTTGTTGTACGACGCAGGCACCTGAATGCCTCTTGTCTTCGTTACCTCGCGTTTTCGCCTTCTCCTGCTTTCACCTATACGTGACAATTAACATCAGACAGCACACGGCCTACAGCAGGGATATTTGCGCCTCAATTTCATCGACTTCGGCAAACGCGCTAATGCCCAAGCCAATGAGTCGATATAGCGTATGGCGTTTATCGGCTTCAACGCGTGCCAGCAGCGTGGCCGCCGCCTGTCGCACTTCGTCCACCGAATATAGCGGACTGGAATAAGTCTGAGATCGGGTCACGATCCTGAAGGAGGCGCTTTTGAGCTTGAGCGTGACGGTACGGCCGAACTTGCGTTTGCGCAGCACCTGCTCCCATAATTTTGTGGCAATGACGTCCAGTGGATCCTGCAGTTGCAGATAGGGCAAGTCCCGATCAAAAGTGGTTTCCGTGGAGATCTGCTGCGATTGCTGATTGGTATCGACTTCACGCAAATCAATCCCGCGCGCAAGCTCGTACAACCGGCGGCCATAGCGTCCGAAATGATGCGTCAGTTCCCATTCACTGCGCAAGCGCAAGTCTGCAATGGTTTTCATTTGCAGCCGATGAAATTTTGCCAGCGTGACTCGTCCGACACCGGGAATTTTTTCCAGCGGCAGATCCTGCAAAAATGACATCACCTTGGATGGCGGAACAACACAAATTCCATTGGGTTTATTCCAGTCCGAGGCGATCTTGGCCAGAAATTTATTAGGCGCTACGCCGGCGGACGCGGTGAGCGAAGTTTCAAGGAAAATGTCCTCCTGTATCCGACGGGCCACTTCAGTCGCAGACGCAATACCCTTGTGATTGACGGTGACGTCCAGATAGGCTTCGTCCAGCGACAGCGGTTCAATCAGGTCCGTGTATTGCTGGAAAATGCCGCGCACCTGGCGCGACACATCGCGGTATAAGGTAAAGTTGGGGGCGATATAAATCGCATGCGGACACAGCTCCCGCGCGCGTCTTACCGACATGGCAGACCGCAAACCGTATTTGCGCGCTTCATAGGATGCAGCAACGATCACCGAACGAATACTGTCCCAGGCAACGACCACGGGCAGACCTTTGAGCTGCGGATTTTCACGCAGCTCGACAGAAGCATAAAAGGCGTCCATATCAATATGGACAATTTTTCGTGTCATGGATCCAGACGGTCAGTTCGTATTACAATTGCATTGTAGCGATTCCCGCTAGCCCTCATTCCAGGTACTTTAACTATCATGCAAAAATTTGTCGCAATGACTGCCCTTCTCTTCGTCCTGGCCGGTTGCGGTGTGCACCAAGGCCATTATAAGGGTGCTCCGACCGTGCCAAGCGATGCGCCTCCACCAACTTCGTTGCTTTCCGAATAAATCATGATGGGTGAACCTGGTATACAAACAAGCCTAGTTCGGGCGATCCACAATGGCATTCAGGTGTTGGTGCAAGTTAACGGTCTGGCGCTGGACATCTATTTGATCGTGGAAGACGTAGACTTTGACCGGATTCCGGATATTTTGCCAAAAGCGCGTTTTGAGCAGGATGGCCAGATCCATGTCTCCAGCCTGGGCCTTGAAGACGAACCGGTAGAAGATGAAATGGAATCCATTCTGGCCAATATGGACTCAGATGATACGGTTCTTTTTTTCTGTGCCGACGCCGATGCCTATGACACAGCACTTGATTTTATCAACTACACAGGCGATCGGTCGTTTCTGCCGATCAGCTAGCGCATTTTCGTGCCTATGCAAGCGCCAGCCTGGCCGTCGTCTGCAAGCTATTTTAACTGCGATGTTCGCTGCGCTGCCAGGCCGGCCAAATTCTGCCCGGCAGGCGCTTGCACCAGCGCTACGCTTATCCACGCTGCGAACCACGGCTTTATTATCTTGTAGCAATTCCCTCACAAACACCGACATTTTTTTCTGCTCTTGTGGCACCAACAGCCATACATGCTTTCTGGCGCGCGTCAGGGCAACATAGAATAGCCGCCGCTCATCGGCGTGCTCAAAGCACTCCGGCTGCGGCACAAAGCGTTCAATCACAAGGTCTGATGGCCTGCCTGAAGGAAATCCGTAAAACCCCTGCTCCATATTCAGAATCAGTACATAGTCGGCTTCCAGACCCTTGGAGGCATGAACGGTGCTGGTGCTCAACTGCAAGCCAGGATAGCGCTCAGCGTACGCATCCAGCCTGTCGTTATCCGGCAACAGATGCGCAAACCGCGCCAGAATAAGCACCGAGGACTTGGGTGCTGAAAGAGATCGCCCACGGCAGGTATCGGTGTTCTTCGTTGTCGTTGTATTGGCAGAAGAATCAACCGGGCCGGTGGCAACGGCAGCAACTGCTGACACTATCCGGGCAAGCACCGGCAATGCACAGGCAGTTTGCGCTGCAAACCGATTCATTATTCGAAAGCCTGCCGCCGGCATGAGCGATGCTGCGCCGGAACGTTTAACAAACATATTCAAGACGTCGCCACGGTCGTGATTAGCCTCTGCCCGTTGCTCCACCGTGCGCTGCAGCCTTGATAAAATTACGGCCAGGCCATCGTCCTGGCGGGCGACAGTCACCGCTGGCCGCATATCATTGCACGTGGCAAACAACTGCTTGCGATTCTGGAACGGATTTTTCATCAGAAACTGGCTACTGACGTTGCACAATGCCTGATTGAACCGGAAGGTGCAACTCAAGGGCACGATCCGGGCCTGGGGATGAACATAGTCAGCAAATTGCGTGCAATATCGGATCTCACTGCCCGCAAAACGATAAATCGCCTGCCAATCATCGCCGACGCAAAAAAGCCGCAAATCCGGCCGCTGCCGCAACATGGCAGCAACTAATGCAAAGCGCGGCAGCGAGATATCCTGGAATTCATCAATCAGTATGTCACGCCAGGGAACGATAAAGCGACCGGTGGAGATATACTGCGTTGCCCGGGCGATCATATCGTCAAAATCAATTTCGCCATGCGTGCGCAAACGCGTTTGATAGGCTGTCGCCAGCGGCTGCACCAGTGTAGTGATATTCGCAATGCGACGCCGTTCCCACGCACGTCTGCGTTCGGCCTGCTCTATGTCCGTGACCGTCTGGGCTTTCCATTGAAGATGCAGAGGCAGCACAGTCGCTAAGGTATCCACCAGAGAGTACCAGCGCGCAGAGCCGACCAGTAGTTGCAGGCAAGCACGATACCTGCCTGCCCTGTCCTGAGTATTCGGAACCTGATCATTTTGCATACTGCTGTGAGCCGCATCGATCCTGACCGTGCGTGCGGATATGCCACACTCAATAAGCTTGCGGCTTAATTGCTCAATCAATAGCCAGATGTCTTGCGCATAACCCGGCTCCTCCCATAGAATAATATGACGAGTGCAATAATGTTGATGCCAGCGGGCAAGGCGACGCGACAACGCAGCGGCAGCGCATTGCTCACTGGCCTGTCTCGTGCAATCGAAAACATCAACATAAACGTCTACTTCTGGCAGATAAAAAGCGCTCTGGTATGGGCGGCGCCTGGCCAGAAAGACCGAATGACGATAATGTCTTCGATAGTCATATTCAATACCCATCAAGCACAGCGCATTGGCAACCAGGCAATCAAACGGATAGCGTACGACATCGCCGCGAATGGTCTGCAGCAGGCGGATCGAACACTCGGTCTGATAACGGCTACGCTCGGCAAATTCGCACGACAATGCGAGACCAGGCTCAATCATTGAAAAATACTCAAACAGCACGCCGGCATAGTCGACCGATCGCGCGCTCAACTACAGCATCTGTGCGTGAATAAAAGCCGCCAGCTTCTGCCGGTCACTGCACAGTTCAGTGAGCACAGGTGTGTTGCCCTCGACTTCGCGGACGATACGCAATCCCAGGCTGTGAAACGTGCTTGCTGAAAAGCCCTGTATCGGCCAGCGCGCAGCAAGCCGGCGCTGCAGGCGATCATCAATCTCCCGCGCTGCTTCACGAGCAAACGCCAGGCAGAGTATTTCTTCAGGCTTTGCCAGCCCATGCGCCATAAGAAACGCCGCACGTCCTGTCAGCGTGCTGGTTTTTCCCGTCCCGGCACCCGCCAGAACAAGTGTCGCTGGCGCATCAGAGATAGAGGCCAGGCGTTGCTCTTGCGTGAGCGGTGTACTTTCAATACTGTCGAACAATTCGGCATAGCGTGCCAGCCACACTGCCGGGTTGTCTTGGGTTGTCGTTTTCAATGGCTGCATTAGGTGTCTGCGTTGATAACAAACGGATGTCACCAGATTAATGAATCCAAACCACGAACGGTGTCCTGTGCGGGTGTTTTTATCCTCTGATATTTACCGACAGCGCCGGATATCGTACCGTTTAAATCGAATGTCGTTGCAGCAATCGCAGTACTGATCCCCAATAGATGACCCAATGGATCACCACATGGCAGCCGGATTTGGCCCCTTTGCTTGGTACTTGTTGATCCCGCCCGTCATTGACTGCCCATAATCAACACGATTGCGTAATTGCCGTGTCTGTTGCTGGCAGTGCGCGCGCGAAGCACGCAACTGAATCGATTCACGAACAAAAAAACCGATAACGCAGCAACGTTATCGGTTTTCGTGTAGCGAATGGCAGGCGGACCCGTATGATGGCATAAACAACAACGACAAGAATAATGTGCGCTGTCTATGTTTGTGGATCACGCCCATGGCCAAGCGGCTTTATACCGCCAAGCCGCAAGCCATTATGGCTGTGGACGAGACAGATCCTGAACAGGTGCGCCACTGGTGCCCTGCTGCATTGGCACGGGCTGACCCGGTGCAACTGGCTGAGCAGATTGTGGCACTGGCTGTGCAACAGGCTGACCGTTAGGGCCATATACCGTTGTCGTGCTGCTACCTGCGGGTGGAACAGAGCCTGCCGGTACTGCCTCAACGGGTAAATTTTGTTGCTGGGCCTGGCCTGGCGTGACAGGTACAGTGGTCTCTGTCATACGCAGCGTTGGCTCAACATACATGTCCTGCGATTTGGCCCAAGCCGAACGGGTATCCTTTGCCTCGCCCAGCGCATGCCGGGACAGATTGTTAGACGGAGTAGCAGCCTGTACGTTTACTGTTGCTGCAGTTGCGAGAACGATCATAGCGGGAACGAGAAATTTTTTCATAGAAGTACCCCTTTAAAAGACATAAACAAAACTTATACGACTCTCATCATAACAACAGAATCACACTTGAATGTAACGGAATGCATAAAAATCAAACATATCACTTCTCACAATGGAGCAAATTCATACGTTCAATTCAATACGTTACAGGATATTCTTCCACTACTATAACTGAATTTAATTAAAATAAAAGAGCGTGATTAATAATCCGATACAATACAGCCACTAGACAATACAGCCCCAACAGGAGTTCGTGAATGAAAAAACTGCTATTGCTTCTTGTCCCTATCGTGCTGGCCGGGTGTGCATCCAGTGGGCTTGACGTGACAGATCGCGGCAATTATGGCGTCAAATGTTCGCCCGATGCGAAAACGCCACCGAACTGGGAAATGTGCATGCAGACGGCCCAAAAAACTTGCGGCTATCAGAAACCTGTCAATATTTCACAACACAATCCCACCGGTACTGGCACGCCAGAAGACACCTACTTCATCAATTTTCAGTGTCAATAGGCGCCAGACACCATAGCGATGTTGTCTCTTGCGCGCGTGCCTCATGCAACGGGTCCGAACGATCGCTTGCACGAGCGTGGGTAGGTTTGGCCTCATAAACGGCTAGCACGCGCAGGCCATTATTCCTAAACAGCTGTGTCAATTCGTCTTCTGCACGCAAGCCCAATAGCTGGGCCAGGTCAGACATGATCAGCCAGATCTGGCCACCCGGCTCCAGATGTTGCGGTGCTTTTTGCAAAAAGCCTTTGAGCATCTGTTCGTTGGGGTCATAGACGGCCGCATCAAGCGATGACGTAACTTTTCCAGGTAACCAGGGCGGATTGCACACCAGCAGGTCGGCCCTGCCCTCGGGGAAAAACGCAACCTCCTGCACGGTCACCTGATCACCCACTCCCAGTCTGTCCACATTGTCCTGCGCACAGGCCACCGCACGCGGCGAAGAATCGGTGGCACTGATCCGCGCGATGCCTCGCTTGGCCAACAGGAGCGACAACACACCCGTACCGGTGCCAATATCAAATGCACTCCGGCAGTTTTGCGGCAAGGGCGCCTGCATAAGCAGCGCAAGATATTCGGCGCGCGAGGGTGAAAATACGCCGTAATGCGGATGAATCCGAAAATCACAGCCGGCGATGGACACTCCTTTGCGGCGCCATTCATAGGCACCGACTACGCCAAGTAATTCTCTTAACGACACCAGCATGGGCGGATGCGCAGGCCCGTATACCTGAAGCAGTGCCTGTTGCCAGGCTGGTGCCCGACGCAGTGCAATCGTATTGTCAGATTCGAGCCGGATCAACAGCAGACCGAGCAGGCGTGCCCGTTGGGCTTGCTGCATCCGGTACCGGTGAAAGCGCGCCGACATAGGCTCAGCGTCATGGTCATTTGCGGATTTGGTCTTTCGGTCAAGCCGACGCCCCAAAGCCTGTAGCAGTTGTCTGCCATTCTGGAAGTCACCCCGCCAGAGCAACCCGATGCCGTTGCGCATTTTTTTCAAGGCTTGATCGGCCGGCATTGTATCGTCAGCATCCTGCACAGAGGTTGGCGCAGCAAAGCCGGCTTCTGAATGCCAGACCGCAGCTTGCTCGCCATCAGGCTGGATCTGGCTCAACCCCTGTGTGCTGTCCTCGGTCTGTTCGGTATTCATTTATTCAATTCCTTAGATTGCATATGCTGCTGTTTATCGCCGGTCGCACGAGTATTATGTTTGTTCTCGCGCTGCCCGCATGCCGTTGCACACCTGCGTGTTCTGAAAAGAACCCAGACAGCCAAACCGCTTTTTGAGCCGGATAAACAAGGCATTGTGCCATAAAACTGCCTGATCCCGCCTTTGCATGGCGCGCAACGACCCGGTATGGCGGCGCACCCGACAAAGCCTATCGAGCACGACAACCAGTTGCGTTTTGGTTGTGAGTTTATGAACAGACAGATGAATACAGAGGGGCACGCATTGCTTACATAATACTGAATAAATTCATGATAAATTATCAGTATGATTTGCGCGCCAGGCATCAGATCGTTGCCTTGCCATCACTTTTTCGGGAGTATTGAATGACCTCTGTATTACGTAACGTCGCCCTTTCTGCAGCCCTGCTCGGCGGTATGGCCGGCACGGCCCATGCTGAAACGGCAAACTACGAAGTAGAACCGACCCACACATTTGTGACCGTGGAGGTCATGCATTTTAAAACATCGACACTGCGCATTCGCTTTGATGATGTCCAGGGCACCGTCGCGGCCGATGCCAAGCAAAACAAGGGAACTGCCGATATAAAAATAAAGGCCAAATCGATCAGTTCAGGCACCAAGGATTTCGATGATCATTTGAAGTCCGCCGATTTTTTCAACGCCGAAAAATATCCGGAAATCACTTTTGCCGGGAAGTCGTTTGAATACCAGAATGACAAACTGGCCACGGTAGGTGGCGACCTTACCCTGCTAGGCCAGACTCATCCGGTAACGCTGAAAAATACCAATTACAACTGCTATTTCCAGCCCGTGCTGAAAAAGAACATCTGCGGCGGCGATTTCGAAACCACAATCAAACGCTCAGAGTGGGGTATGAACTGGGGCATCGACATGGGCATTCCCGATGAAGTCAAAATACTTGTCCAGATTGAAGCCATCGTCAAATAACAGGAGATGCATTTTCCTGAGAACAGGGAAATGCACTTGCCAGAGACCGAGCGCGGTTTTTCCGTTTGCCTGGCAACCCTGCAATGGCCGCTGATCTGAACGGCGGCTATTTTTATGCGCTGACTACCCTCTGATTACCCCCTGACTATTTCCGCCCTGACTCCCTCTCTGGTTCGCCCGTCACACAGACTGCGACCCATGCAATGGCGACAATGCCATCGCATACCTGAAAAATCCTTTACCAACGGTGCGCGAGTCGAAAGCATGAGACGAACCGTACCCACATTTCATTCATAATATTTCTCTTTGTATCAATTCTAAAGTTGTATATACTTTTGCGCAGGCGGTTCCCCTCTCTAGCTAACGTTTCTTGCTTCAGGAAAATTCGAACATGACTTCAATAGTGAAAAAGATAGCCGTTATCACAACCTTAATTGTGTTGGCAGCCTGCTCCTTTAGCCAGACTGATCCCTATGCAGAGTTCACCGCACAGGAACTGGAATCGGACAAAGCCATAACGGCAACGGTGGCAGCCTTCGCCGATAAATACCCTCCCGCCTCGGTAAGCCGTTGCCAAGCCATGACACATGAATCGTACGAGAAAGGAACGCGATGCTATCGGGTGATCAATCGCAATTGGGAGCGTGACTACAAGCAGGCATATGACAATGCTGACAAGCGTACCCGCCCCGTGTTAAAACGATACCATTCCAGCTTCTCTTCGTATTACCTGGCCCCGACAGCGCCGGCCAAGCAAAGAGCCGCTGAACGAGCTTATGACCAATTACAGCGTCGCATCGGCTCCTGACCCCGCAGGCTAGGCAAGGCTGAATGCACTAAACCATACAGTCTGCCAAAGCCAAGGCTTGCAATTTACAAGGAGCGATCAATGTCATACCAAGGAAGCTGCCACTGCGGCACGGTCACTTTTACGGTCAATGCTGAATTACCCGGCCAGGCAATCAGTTGCAACTGCTCCATTTGCAGACGCACCGGTTCACTACTGACCTTCGTTGCCGCCGACCAGTTCGAGTTAAATAGCGGCAGTGATCAGCTCAGGACTTACGAGTTCAATAAACACAAAATCCAGCATCAGTTCTGTCAAAACTGCGGCGTGCAATCGTTTGCGACGGGCCGACAGCCGGATGGCACACAAACCTACGCGGTCAATTTGCGTAGCGTACCCCAGGCAGACCTGGATGCCCTGGTGCTGCAAAAATATGATGGCGCGGCGCTGTAGCGTCTTATCGGTTCTTGAATGCAGCCAGCTCTGGCAACATCTGCCGCGCCAGCTTCAACAATGCAAGCAATAACGCTGACGGCCGCGCATGTGATGTTGTAACCATGACGCAAAAAAACTGTAGGGGCGCGCCAATTGTGTTGCACGAACCCATCAATCTCGGGTCAGGTTTTTCATGAAACCCACGTTCGGCGATTGAAAAAAAAACGTCACAATGATATGATGCACGACTTAGCTGGGATCGTATTACTAACTTGTTATTTCCCCAAGGGTTAGCCAAATGCGATTTACCTCAAAACTGCTAAACGACAACTTCGTCGGGGCGTAGCGCAGCCTGGTAGCGCACTTGCATGGGGTGCAAGGGGTCGAAGGTTCGAATCCTTCCGTTCCGACCAACAAATTCAAGGACTTACGAGAAATCGGCAAGTCCTTTTTGTTATCTTACACCCGCTGCAATACGTTAGCGACGATACGATCGCAGTTATCACCATCAAACTCAAACATATCGCGCGCGGTCAGATCCAGATCACGCGCCAGCAGTTTGCGCAACATCGCATTGGCACGATGATGCCGGCTGCGTACCGTCGCTTCGGGAATGCCCAAGCACTGCGCCGTCTCTTCTACTGACATTTCTTCGACCGAGCGCAGGACAAATACGGTGCGAAAAGATTCCGGCAATTGATCCAATCTCGCCTCCAGCAGCGAGCGCAACTGCCTGCGTGTCGCTTCATGGTATGGCGGATTGCTATCGGTGATCAACATTGCAAGCGTCTCGTTTTCGATATTGTCTGCCACTGAAAACAGTCTGCCGCGTCGTTGCGTCTTGCGCAATCGGGCAAAACAATCGTTCAGCAACATGCGGGAAAGCCAGGTGAAAAGTGATGCATCGCCGCGAAAATTGGCTATGCCACGATATGCAGAAAAATACGTATCCTGCAATGCCTCCTCGGCTTGGTCATCGTTACGCAATGTCGCTCGGGCCAGCCTGTACAGGCGCCGGTTGTGCCGGCGCATCATCAGCTCCAGCGCCGCCATATCCCCGGCAGCGATCCGCTGCGCCAATGCGAGGTCTTCGTTGGTATCAGTGATACCGGTTGCCTGTACCTCATGTGCCATCTTGTGTCTCTCCCGCATGTTTTTATTGTGTCGTCAGCCTCGCCTGCATTCCAGGGTGGTATCGGCAAACATAGCTGAGCGTTCCTGTCTTTTGGACAGTATATGTCCAGGATGCGCCAGCAGCGATATCGCCCGAATCAAATTGCGAACCCGTTGCGCTGGCCGTGTGCGGCACCAGATCTTTATTGACCCATCTCACCGTATCGCCAGGCCGAACGGTCAACGCGGCCGGCACAAACTGCATGTTCAGTATCGTCACCACATGCACTGTCGGTGCGAACGCACTCCCCTGATTCGCGCCATGGACCAAAGGTACCTGCAGCAGGCACCCCAGCAGGAATGCCACCGCCCATTCCAATGATCGTCCACTGCCAGGCCCTCTGTTTACACCAGGCTTGGCCATGCATACTTGGCTGTTCATTATTTCAGTTGACCTTGAAGATGTTTTGCATGTGTCAAATGTGCGACAAAAGCAGGCCGCACTTTGATCAACAGCGCTTTCAAGTTGGCATTATCTGCACTGGGAATCAAGGTTTTATCCAGGGCGTCGATCACCGCTTCATGATAAGTCACTTCGTTGTCAACATACGCTTTGTCAAACGTAGCGCCTTTCAACGTTTTGAGTTTTGCCAGGTTAGCGTCGCCGGCAGCCTGCAATTGGTCACTGATACGGCCGGGCTCCGGCGTCACGTTCAATTTCTGCACCAGTGCCGTAGCCGAACGATTGACCGCGTTATGGTCGGTAACCATCAAATTCGCAAACGACCGCACATCCTGCGATCTGGATGTGGATGCTGCCAGTTTGCCTGCATCCACATCGACCTGATTGGCAGTGACTACAATGGCGGCAATTTGGGCGTCTGTGGGACCGGTATCCTTTGCCGCCGAAGCACAACCTGACAGTGCCGCTAGCAGAATCCATCCCATGTATATTGATTTCATTTTGCATCCTTTAATGTATGGTTATGACAGAACGAATTAACAGCACACCAAGCCGCAACAGTTCCGTTCATAGCATTGGATGCCGCCAGATGCGCCGGCGTTCCGGATATGTTGAACAGCCAAAAATATTTCAGCCGGCATCAAAATGAGCATTTCCTCAGTTTTTATGTTTACACTGATTTGGCTATCTGGGGTTTTATACGCATATGAGAGTAATGCGTCTGGATCGCTTTATAAGGAGTATCAGAATGAACACACAGTTTTCCATCCGCCACATTCAAACGTTTCTGGCAACCTCTGCCCTGGCTTTGGGCCTTACTATCGGCAGTGCCAATGCGGTATTCGCTCAGGTACAGCCGCAAAGTTATGAGTCGATCCAATACGTTACGGGCGGCATCGGCAACGCCGAACAGAATGAAATGAAAAGTTCCGAAAAGGACTACAACCTGCACATGACGTTTTCTGCAGTCAAGGATCAGGCCTTCCTGTCTGATGTCGCTGTGCAGATTGTTGACAAGGACAACAAGAAAGTATTTGATGCCGCAAACACCGGGCCTTACCTCAACGTAAAGTTGCCCGATGGCAAATATGAACTGACTGCCACATACAAAGGCGAAGCCCGCAAGCACGCATTTACGCTTGCCAAAGGCAAGGCCGAGAAGGCAGTATTGCGCTGGCCAACTGAATAAGCGCCGCGATTTTCGTTTTTTTAATTTTAAGGGTGAAGAGACTGTGGTTTCTTCACCCTTATCCGTATAATTGACGCTATTGTTTGTTTTCCTGGAAATGAAAAATAATGGCTGATCTTACCAAAATCACCTGCCTGGACGATCTGCAACGCATTGCGCGGCGTAAAGTTCCAAAAATGTTTTACGACTATGCCGATTCGGGTGCATGGACTGAATCCACGTATCGCGCCAATCAGGACGATTTCCAGAAGATCAAGTTTCGCCAGCGTGTCGCGGTCAATATTGAAAACCGCAATTTGCGCAGCAAAATGCTGGGACAGGATGTCGCCATGCCAGTGGCGCTGGCGCCTACAGGTTCTACCGGTATGCAGCACCCCGATGGGGAAATTCTTGCTGCCCGTGCCGCAGAAAGATTTGGCGTGCCCTTTTGCCTGTCCACCATGAGCATTTGCTCCATTGAAGACATTGCCGCCCATACCTCTGCCCCCTTCTGGTTCCAGCAATACATCATGCGCGATCGGGATTTCAATGAACGCCTGATCGACCGGGCCAAGGCGGCCAACTGCTCGGCACTGGTAGTTACACTGGATCTGCAGGTGCTTGGCCAGCGCCACAAGGATATCAAAAACGGTCTTTCTGCCCCACCCAAACCTACCATCCCGAATCTGCTTAACCTGGCGTTAAAACCAGAATGGGTATGGAAAATGTCCAGAACCCAGCGTCGCACCTTTGGCAATATTGTCGGACACGCCAAGGGAGTGGACGATTTATCCTCGCTTTCGTCCTGGACCGCCGAACAGTTTGATCCCAGCCTGAACTGGAATGATATCGAATGGATCAAAAACCGCTGGGGTGGCAAACTGGTTCTCAAGGGAATCCTGGACCCGGAAGATGCACGACTGGCAAAAGAAACCGGTGCTGACGCTATTGTCGTATCAAACCACGGTGGTCGCCAGCTTGATGGTGCCCCATCGGCCATTTCCATGCTCCCCTCGATTATGCAAGCGATCGGCACTGACGGCCCGGAGGTTTGGCTCGACAGTGGTATCCGTTCCGGTCAGGACGTGCTTCGCGCAATTGCGCTAGGCGCCAAAGGCACCATGATTGGTCGTGCCTTTCTGTATGCGCTGGGAGCCTATGGAGAAGAAGGCGTCACCAAAATCCTGCAGATTATCCGCAATGAACTGGATATCACACTCGGATTCTGCGGGCAGACAGACATCAACAAGGTGACCGCCGATATCCTGTTGCCCCAGCAACGGTAATCTGCAAGCGCTCTATTTGGCAAGGATGATGCCAAAAGCAAAAAACCGTGATTGACGTTATGTGAATCACGGTTTTTTTTGCGTGTACTTTTTGTAGTTATAGCGGTTGGTTGCGACAGGGCTCGCCCAGGCGCATGCGCTGATTTAATTGACTAGACTGAATTTATTTGGATTGAGCCGTTACAACAGAGCAGTTTAACGGGTTGTTTTAACGAGATGGTTTCGCGGGCGGTTTAGCGGAGCGGCTTTTAACGAGATCGCTGAAGTAGGCAAACTTGGGCCGAATCAACTTAAGCAAAATAAACTTGAAAAGGAAAAGCTTACGCAGAACACCACTGCGAGGCAAAACGGCCCTGGGCAGCGCTCGCGCAACACCAGTGCCTGTTATTGCCTTATAGACCTTATAGACCTCTGAAATTCTAATTCAGGGAAGAGATCAGGGAGCGACCATTTGGTCGAAAATTTTCATAACGCTGTTCAGTTCTGAGCGGATGTATTGCAGATCCTGCGCAGACAGACGTACAGCGGCATCCTGATCATGCTGGGCATCACGGCCGTCACTCAAGCGATTGCGCGCGCCACTGATGGTAAACCCCTGCTCATAGAGCAGATCACGAATTTTGCGAATAAGCAGCACTTCATGATGCTGATAGTAACGACGGTTACCCCGGCGTTTAACCGGGTTCAGTTGCGTGAACTCCTGTTCCCAGTAACGCAAAACATGTGGCTTGACGCAGCACAGCTCGGATACTTCGCCGATGGTGAAATATCGCTTTGCCGGAATCGGGGGCAACGCAGTGATGGAAGGTATTTCAGTCTGATTCATGCGCAGATTGTAAACCCAAACCGTCTTTTAAGGAACCACTTTAATCGATGAGCGTAAGATCAGGATTATACTCATCACCCTGCTCTACGATACCCTTGAGCTTCTGGCTGGCATGGAAGGTAACCACCCGGCGGGCAGAGATTGGGATGACCTCGCCAGTCTTGGGATTGCGACCCGGCCTTGCGGGTTTGTCTCGCACCTGAAAGTTGCCAAAACCAGACAGCTTGACCGAATCGCCCTTGGCGAGCGACTCCCGGATTTCCTCGAAAAAGGTATCCACAATATCCTTGGCCTCCCGTTTGTTCAATCCGACGCGCTCAAACAGCAATTCGGCCAATTCTGCCTTGGTTAAGGTATTGTTTTCTTCCAACATGCTCTTTCCCTTCCTGTTCTATCTTTTACGAACGCCATGCTTTTGAACCAGCAGTTCAAGCACTGCGTTCATGCACTGGTCTACACGTGTATCTTCCAAGGTTGCCGCCGGATCCTGCAACGTAAACCGCAAGGCCAGACTGCGCTCCTGCTGCTCCGAACCAGGATCCTTCCAGACATCAAATAATGCAATATCCTTAATAATATCAAGGAATTGCCCATCTTGCTGATTATTCTCCAATGTGTCAAGCAAGTCCTGCAGTTTCAGCGTTAAAGGCGCCCATATGGCCAGATCGCGAAATACCGCAGGTTGCCGCGCCACTTCCGTATAGTGCACGAATCGCATTTGCTGCAACGCAGCAATATCCAACTCAAACACCACAGGCGGATGAACCAGTTCATTGTCCTGCACCCATTGCGGATGTAGTTCACCAACAAAACCGATCAATTGTCCGTTGAGCAGGACATTCGCACTGCGTCCTGGATGCAGGGCCGGATGACTCACCGGCTCGAAACGCAGATGACGCGCCTGCTGGCTGCACAGACGCTCAATATCGTTTTTTACATCAAAAAAATCTGTCTGACGCACGGGCAAACCCCATTGCTCAGGTTCGGCCGGCCCCCACGCTGCGCCGGCCAGATGCAGCGGCTGACGCACACCTGCCACGCTCAGATCGCCATCACTCACCGTGCTGTCACGGATAAAGATGCGCCCCAGCTCAAAAACCCGAACCCGGCTCTGCTGGCGCTTCTGGTTATATTGAATATTGGCAACCAGGCCGCCGATCAGACCCGAGCGCATCACTTCCAACTGGCTAGCAATGGGATTGAGCAATACGATCGGGTCGGTATTGCCCATGTAATTGATTTCCCAATCTTTCTGCACGAAACTGAAGTTGACCACCTCCTGGTAGTCCAGCGCAGCCATGAGATGGCGCAACTGGTGCTGGGAGCGGCGTGTTTCGTTCGTGGGCAGCATCGTGGCCGACGTCTTTGGCGGATTGCTGGGAATATTCTCGAATCCGTAAATGCGGGCGACCTCTTCGATCAGGTCTTCCTCTATTTCCAGGTCAAAACGAAATGAAGGCGGGACAACGGAAAATACGCCGTCTTGTTCCGTGAATTGAAAATTGAGCTTGGTAAAGACGTCGCGCACGTGCGCATCAGTAACCGGAATGCCCAGCACCTTGCGGCAACGGGCAAGACGCATGGCCACGGCGGGCCGCGCTGGCAGCGCAATGCTTTGATCATCGACCGGACCGGCTTGACCGCCGCAGATTTCGAGAATCAGGCTGGAAATATACTCAATGTGCTCAACGATGTTCTGGAAATCGACGCCGCGCTCAAAGCGGTGGCTAGCTTCGGAACTGAACTTGTAGCGGCGCGCGCGCCCGGCAATGGCGTCTGGAAACCAGAAAGCCGCTTCCAGGTAGATATCGGTGGTATCCAGGGACACGGCCGTGGCGGCTCCGCCCATGATTCCGGCCAGGCTTTCGATCGTCTCGCCTGCGGCAATCACGCCCACATCAGGAGCCAGTTGCACCGTCTGATCATTCAGCAGTGTCAGGCTTTCCCCTTCTTTTGCCCAGCGCACGGTAAGCCCGCCATTGATCTTGGCCAGGTCAAACACATGGGTGGGGCGGCCCAGCTCCAGCATGACGTAATTGGAAATATCCACCAATGCCGAGACTGAACGCTGGCCAGCGCGTTCCAGCCGGCTTTTCATCCAGTCGGGCGTGGCGGCCCTGGCATTGACGCCGTGAATGATCCGGCCCGCAAAGCGACCGCACAGATCCGGCGCCTGGACAGTAACCGGCAGTGTATCCTGATGCGTGACGGTCACTGGCTTGCTGACCGGCTCGGTCAACGGTGCACCGGTTAACGCAGACACTTCACGCGCCACCCCCAGAATGGACAAGCAATCGGCACGATTGGGCGTGAGTTTTATTTCGAAAATGGTATCGTTCAGGTCCAGTGCACTGCGGATGTCCTGCCCGACTTTTGCGTCGGCATCCAACTCCAGCAACCCGCCATGATCCTGGGACAGGCCCAGTTCACGTGCAGAACACAGCATGCCGAACGAATCTTCGCCGCGCATGCGCGCTTTGCTGATTTTGAAGTCTCCGGGAAGGACCGCGCCAATTCGCGCCAGCGGCACCTTCAGACCCTCGGCGGCGTTCGGTGCACCACAGACAATCTGCAACGGCTCACCCGAGCCGTCATCCACGGTGCAGATGCGCAGTTTGTCAGCATTGGGATGGGCGCGCACGGCCGTGATGTGGGCCACTACGATCCCCGAAAATGGCGGCGCGACGGGCGCGGTCCCTTCAATTTCCAGACCGGCCATGGTCAGCATATGCGCCAGCTCGTCGGTGGAAATCGATGGGTTAACGAAGGATCTTAACCAGGATTCAGGAAATAACATGATGTCTTTTTCTAGGTTCAAATAGGGAGTTAAAGCGTGAAAATCAGCGATTAAACTGACGCAGGAAACGCAGGTCTCCTTCGTAGAACTGCCTCAGATCGTTCACGCCGTAGCGCAACATAGTCAGACGCTCAATGCCTGATCCGAACGCGAACCCGATGTATTTTTCGGGGTCCAGTCCGAAATTGCGCACAACCTCCGGATGCACCTGGCCTGAACCGGAAATTTCCAGCCAGCGGCCCTGATTGGGACCGGAGGTGAACATCATGTCGATTTCGGCAGATGGCTCGGTGAACGGGAAAAAAGAAGGTCGAAACCGCACGCTCAGGTCGTCGGTTTCAAAAAAAGCTTTCAGAAAATTCGTATACACCCCTTTCAGATCAGCAAAGGAGATGTCTTCTGCGATCCACAGACCCTCGACCTGATGGAACATGGGGGAATGAGTCGCATCGCTGTCCACGCGATAAGTACGGCCTGGCGCAATCACCTTGATTGGCGGCTTGTGCATGCGGGCGTAACGCACCTGCATAGGACTGGTATGGGTGCGCAGCAGAAAAGGCAGGCCTCCGGCGTCGTTCATATCCACGTAAAAGGTATCCTGCATGGAGCGTGCAGGATGATTCTCGGGATTATTCAAGGCGGTAAAGTTGGTCCAGTCGTTCTCGATTTCGGGGCCGTCAGCCACATCGAAACCGATACTATGGAAAATTTCTTCGATACGCTGCCATGACTGGATCACCGGGTGGACGCCGCCCATGGAGCGACCTCTGCCAGGCAGGGTGACATCAATGGTTTCTGCAGCCAGGCGCTGATTTAATTGATCTTGCGCGAACTGCTCGCGACGCGCGTTGAGCAACGATTCGATTTGCTGCTTGACCCGGTTGATGCGGGCGCCTTCGGCTTTCTTCTGATCAGGGGGCAGCTGTGCCAGCCCTTTCATGAAGCCGGTAATGACCCCGTTTTTCCCAAGAAATTTTGCCTTTTCGTTTTCAAGCGAAGCCGAATCGGTTGCATGCTCGAATTTGTCTTTGGCCTGAAGAATCAGATCGTCCAGCGATTGCGTCATGAAATTACCATTCTTGAAATAACAAACGGGACCCGAAACGAGCCCCGTTTGTATACAGCACAAATTTAAATCGTCAGTGGATCAGGCGCCCAGGGCAGATTTGGCCTGTTTGACAACGGCGGCAAAACCAGCCTTGTCGTGGACAGCCATATCGGCCAGAACCTTGCGGTCCAGTTCAATGGCGGCCTTTTTCAGTCCGGCGATAAATACACTGTAGGTCATGCCGTTTTCACGGACAGCCGCGTTAATACGGGTAATCCAGAGAGCGCGGAATGTACGTTTCTTATTGCGACGGTCACGATATGCATACTGACCAGCACGCATGACTGCCTGTTTGGCAATACGGAACACATTGCCGCGGCGACCACGATAGCCTTTGGCTGCAGCAATAACTTTTTTGTGACGAGCACGTGCGGTAACACCGCGTTTTACGCGAGGCATAGTCTAACTCCTATCAAGCAAAAGGCATCATGGCTTTTACTGAAGCCACGTTGGATTCATGAACGGCTGTCGTGCCGCGCAGATGACGTTTGTTTTTCGTGGTTTTCTTTGTCAGAATGTGGCGTTTGAAAGCCTGACCACGCTTGATAGAACCGCTACCGCGTACGATAAAGCGCTTGGAAGCACTTTTCTTGGTTTTCATTTTGGGCATAACTGATACCTGCAAATGTGGATAAAAGGTGCCTAATAACCGTTTATTAAGACTTTGCTAACCCGTATCCATTTTTCCCGTCACGATCCGCTCGAACCCCCCGGCAAACTGTTATATTTCATGGTTACCCAGAAAACAGTGCTCCGTGGTGCCTACGGCCTGCGGGAAACCATTGATTATACGATGATTTTTCTCCAACTGCCAGCAATTAAGTGAGCAAAACCTGAGAGAATTCGTTGAATTGGCAATAAATGTGGCCCTCAGGCGACGGATTATTAATAAAACGGTTCATCACTTGCCCTTTCACAGGTTGCCTGTTGGGCAGTTAACGGGTCAATTGTTGACGAAACGACATGGCTTCGGTCAAATCGGTTGCGCGAATCTGCCCTACCCCTGCCATATCCGCGATCGTGCGGGCCACGCGCAACACCCGGTGCACGGCTCGGGCTGACCATCCCCAGTATCTGCCGGCCCGGGCCAGCAATTGCGTCGCCTCGGAATCGGTACAACAAACCTGATCCATCAAATCCGGCGTCAGCAGAGCATTCAATCGCCCCTGACGCTGCAACTGCCGCTCACGGCAGCGCACAACCCGTTGCCGTACCACGCAGGACGGCTCGGATGCCGGCAACTGCTGCCAACCCTGCGCCGGTGGTGTCAGCTGTAACAGCATATCCATGCGATCCAGAAAAGGCCCTGACAAGCGGGCGCGATAGCGCTCTATTTGTTCGTGTGTACAACGGCAGGATCGGTGCGCACTGCCCAGGTAGCCGCAGGGACACGGATTCATGGCTGCAACCAGCTGAAAACGGCACGGATAGCTCACTGAACGATTGGCGCGGGCGATATGGATTTCTCCTGTTTCCATGGGTTCACGCAAGGCTTCCAGCACATGTCGTTGAAATTCGGGCAACTCATCCAGAAACAGGACGCCATGATGGGCCAGGCTGATTTGACCAGGGCGTGGATTGGCCCCGCCACCAATTAATGCTGCGGCAGAGCTGGAGTGATGCGGTGCGCGCATCGGGACTTTCCGGGAAAAATGGGGTGTACGCTGCTGCAGGCTGTGAATCGCCGCCACCTCTATAGCTGCATTTTCATCCAAAGGGGGCAATATTCCGGGCAGCCGGTGCGCCAGCATGCTTTTGCCTATGCCGGGCGGGCCCGACATCAGCAAGCCATGACTGCCGCTGGCAGCCACCTCCAGTGCGCGGCAGGCCACCTGCTGGCCACGCACATCAGATAAACAAAGTTCAGGCGCGTGGTCACCACCCGGTCCTTTCTGGCTCTTTAAGCAAGCCTGGGAGGCGACCGTTACCGGCGCCAATACTGCCGTTTCATCCAGATGGCTCGCCACTTCCCGCAACGTGCGGGCACCAATGACAGTCAGGCCAGGTGCGGCGGCGGCCAACCGGGCATTCTCGACAGGCAAAATTAGGATGGGACGGCTATCAACTTTCTCGGGCCGCTGCGCCTGACCAGCCCTGGCTGCGGCAAGGGCAATAACCAACGGTGCAGCAACGGGAACCAGTGCTCCGGTGAGCGAGAGCTCGCCCGCAAAAACGATACCGGGCAGTACCTGCTGAGCCATTTTGCCAGATAAGACCAGTTGCCCCGAAGCCAGCAGCACGCCCAGCGCAATTGGCAGATCGAATCTGCCGGATTCTTTCGGAATGTCGGCCGGCGCAAGATTTGCCGTTAATCGTCCGGCCGGAAAGCTATATCCACTACTCAAAATAGCCGAACGTACCCGCTCCCTGCTCTCGCGAACACCGGCGTCCGGCAACCCGACAATGGTAAAGGACGGCAACCCCTGGGCGAGATGTACTTCAACAAACACTTCTGGCGCATGCATACCGCAAAGCGCCCTGCTGGCCAACACCGCTAAGCTCATCCGATTCTCCTGAATGCATCAGGGCATTCTGGCAGAAACCTGGCGCGATCGCCGTTATTGCGGGATAGATTGATCTATGGTGATAACTGACAGCCTGCAGATAGCGCGGCTATGTACAGCACGCACACGCTGGCAGCCAAACGAAGCCGGCCGCCGTGAGTAACGTCAGCAGCTCGGTACATAGGGTCTCGCACATACGGCCTAGCATATGGAGTCACAAATGAGGTAACAAATGAGGCCTTATATGAGACCTTATTTGTGCCTGGATACTGCCTGACATATGACCTGACAGTTGATCTGCCGATATCCGAGCCGGCGTGATGCTGACGGTCCTTCTCATGGGCAGCACCCTGTGGGCTGCCATTTACTTTATGGACTTAATCGACAACCGGGCCGGTATGAGTGCCTGTCGAAGACGGTGTTGTAATGCCTGCCTTTTCCTCCAGCAGACGAACCCGGGACTCCAGCTCGAACAGACGTTCGCGCAATTTTGCCGACAAGGCAACCTGCACATCAAACTCTTCCCGAGTGACCAGATCCAGCCGGGAAAACCCCTGAGCCATGAATGCCTTCACATTCTTTTCTATATCCGCTGCCGGACTGTTCTTGATCATTTCCTGAATATTCTTCTGAAAATCTTCAAATAACTGATTCGATTTCATGATTGTAATTCCTGTATGCATACGGGCACCAGTGCCGCGTCCTGTTCTTCATATTGTACACATTTGCTATTGCAAACCTTGTACCGCACAGGTTGAAAACGACGTTCTACGGTCAATACACAACACTGCACGACACAGCACAAGACCACGCAACGCGACCAGACATGGCCACAACAGCTGACCAGCACAGCCCAGGTGGATGGGTGCAAGCGGTACGCTCAGACCACGAGCCTGCCGTTTTTAGCGCCATTCGCAAGGCGGATTTGCGCATGGCCCGGGCCTAAAGCATCAACCCGCCTTTGGGCGGGTTGATATAAGCAACGGCTTATTGTGGTTTTGACTCTGTGCTCGGTTCTGTCGGCGCAGCGGGTCCAGTTTCAGTTGGTGTGGTTGCAGACGTATCGCCAGCCGGCTGGGTTGCTCCGGATGTTTTCTCTTTTACAGCCTCCATGGCGTCAGAGGCCGCCTGTTTGGCTGACTCTGCTGCTTCTGTAGCAGACTTCATCGCGGTGTCGGCATATTCCTTGGCTGCATCTGCCGCGTTTGAACCAGCCTCTTTGGCCGATTCAAGCGCGCTGCTGGCAGCTTCCTTGGCAGAGTCCATCGCGTTACCGGCAGCTTCGCCCGCTTTATCTGCTGCGTCCTGGGTTGCATCAGCCGCTTTGTTGGCTGACTCCGAAGCGGCTTCAGATGCTTTATCGGCTGCAATCTTCGCTTCTTCGGCAGCCTTGTCTGCCGCCTGCTTGGCCTGATCCACTGCCGAATCGGTTGTTGCAGGCGCCTGCGTGGTCTGCGCAGTATCAGAACTGTTATCACAACCAGCAATAAAGGCAGCGGCGGACAACATGGCTACAAGACTGAATTTGGATACGTTCTTCAAGGCTTCACCTCTTCAATTGAAAATAGAATTTGTTTCACGATTTTACTGTAATTTGGCGGAGCGTATAAGCTGAAAATCGTCTGAATCGTCGGGTAACCATTCCTCGCTGTTACAAACTATGCACTAAGACAATGAATGGCAGCACCGGCTCGGGTGCATATTGCAAGCCAAGCAAACAACGCCTCACGGAACGCACCAATATCGGGCACAGATTTATGACCACATGCATTTATGCATCATTTGCGTGCTTCAACACGCGTCTTCACGGTAGCAAAAGCTGGCACGACTATTGCTTTTAAGAGGCCATGGACAATCGGTCCTTAAAGACAAATGTTATTTCTGGGAGAACATTGTGAAACTGATCACTGCCATTATCAAGCCATTCAAACTGGATGAGGTCCGTGCGGGCCTGGCCGAAATCGGAATTCAAGGACTGACAATTACAGAAGTCAAGGGTTTTGGCCGGCAGAAGGGTCATACAGAGTTATACCGTGGTGCAGAGTATGTTGTGGACTTTCTGCCCAAAATCAAGCTGGAGACGGCTGTCGCCGATGAACAGGTGGAACAGGCCATTGAAACCATCTGCCAGTCAGGCACCACCGGCAAAATCGGTGACGGAAAAATTTTCGTGACTGACCTGGAACAAGTCATCCGGATTCGCACTGGCGAAACCGGAAATGCGGCGCTGTAAGCCCGTCGCTCCCTATCACCTGTATTGAAAGGAAATTGAAAATGCAAAGCGCCGATTTAGTCTGGGTAAGCGTGTCCACCATTCTCGTGCTGTTTATGGTTGTTCCCGGTCTTGCCATGTTTTACGGTGGCCTGGTCCGCAGCAAGAACATTCTCTCGCTGATGAGCCAGGTCCTGGTTACCTTCGCCCTGATCACGATTCTGTGGTTTGCCTATGGTTACTCCCTTGCCTTTTCTGGCGGGAATGCGCTCTTTGGCGATCTGTCCAAGGCTTTCCTGTCCGGCGTGGTTGACTTGCCCGCAGACTCCTATGCGCTGGCAGGCACCATTCCCGAACTGACATTCGTTGCCTTCCAGGCTACCTTCGCCGGCATCACCTGCGCCCTGATCGTGGGAGGCTTTGCAGAGCGCATCAAGTTCTCCGCCGTGCTTATTTTCATGGCAATATGGTTCACATTTTCCTACATCCCTGTGGCCCATATGATCTGGGCCGAAAAAGGCCTGCTGTTCGGCGATGCGCTGGATTTTGCCGGCGGGACTGTGGTGCATATCAACGCCGGCGTAGCCGCGCTGGTGGCCGCCTATGTTGTTGGGCCACGTATCGGTTATGGCAAAGAAGCCATGCAGCCGCATAACCTGCCCATGACCATGATCGGTGCGGCCATGCTGTGGGTAGGCTGGTTCGGCTTCAATGGTGGTTCGTCCCTGGGCGCCAACAATCAGGCAGCGCTGGCGGTATTCAACACGCTTCTGGCCACGGCCGCTGCTATCGTCGTGTGGGTCCTGGCCGAGTGGAAATTCAAGGGCCAGCCTTCCCTGCTGGGTGGTGCCTCTGGTGCCGTAGCCGGCCTGGTGGGTATAACGCCTGCTGCAGGTCTGGTGGACCCCATGGGCGCGCTGATTATCGGTGCCGTGACCAGCCTGTTCTGCGTCTGGGGAGTAAACGGTCTCAAGCGCCTGCTCAAGGCTGATGACTCGCTGGACGTTTTCGGCGTGCATGGCATCGGTGGTATCGTCGGCGGCATCCTGACGGGCCTGTTCAATGCCAAAGCAATGGGCGGCCCGGGCCTGGATTCTGCAGGCATGATTCCCGGACAGCTGTTCAACCAGATTGAAGGCATCGTGATTGCCATCGTCTGGAGTGCCGTTGTAAGCTTCATTGCCCTTAAGATAGCGGGCCTGGTCACTGGCGGATTGCGCGTAGACAAAGACGAAGAACGTCAAGGTCTGGATATCAGCTCTCATGGCGAGCAAGGCTATCACAATTAAATTGCGGCTTTAACAGGATTGCGCACACTGCCAGAGGCGTATGGCGCTCTCAAACGGGAAAACCAGCAAAGCCGGTCGACTTTGCTGGCGACCTCAACAGCGCAGTTCTAGCCATAACCGTAGCAATGGCAGTGTGTGAAAATAGATAGTCGCAATATGAGAAAAAAAGGACACTACGGTGTCCTTTTTCTTTGCCTGGGTGAGCCGCGAGCACTACCTGAATGCCCTACCTGAATGCCCTGCCTGAATGTTCTGCCTGAATGTTCTGCCTGAATGTTCTGCCTGAACGCTCTGCCTGAACGCTCTGCCTGAATGTTCTGCGTGAATACCTCGCATGAACATCCTATTTGGATACCCTGGCAAAGCGTGGTTATCTGAATGAGACCATCATGGATGGTATCGCGGGCGGTTACTTCGCTCGTGCCCAGCTCCGGCAACGCATAGCTAGACCAGCAGCACTCACGAACAGATACCTGAAGCAATCAGCCACCTGAACGCATCAGAATTTTGGACTAATCAAATACCGTGAACGGATCAAATGCCCAGACTGTTCAAATCAATCGACTCGGCGCGATTGAGCGCGGTTGCGATCTTGGTGCGCAAGGCATTCGTGTGCGATGTTCTGACCAGTTTTTTGACATCCAGCAGCTGCTGCGGATGCATGGAAAACTCGTTCAGACCCAGCCCCAGCAGAAGTTTGGTGTAGCGGGCATCCCCGGCCATTTCGCCGCATATGGCCACACTCTTGCCTACGCGCTCTCCCGCCTGGATAGTCTGCGAAATCAGCCGCAGCACAGCCGGGTGCAAAGGATCGTACAGATCGGACACTTCATTGTCGACCCGGTCGATAGCCAGAGTGTACTGAATCAGATCGTTGGTGCCGATGGAAACAAAATCCAGCGATTTAAGAAAAGGTTCAATGGCGATGGCGATGGCCGGAATTTCAACCATGGCGCCCAGTTCTATATTGTCGCTATATTGCATGCCAGCGGCGTTCAGCTCTTTTTTTGCCGAATCGATGGCGTCGCGCACGGCATGCAGCTCGTGCATATGCGAGAGCATCGGAATCAGAATTCTGAGCCGGCCATGCACTGACGCGCGCAACAGTGCGCGCAGCTGAGTCGCAAAAAGGTCCGGACGCGACAGGCAATAGCGCACTGCACGCAGGCCCAGCGCAGGATTGACCGCGACCGTCGCCTCACCATCCAGCGTTTTATCCGACCCCAAATCCAGGGTGCGAATCGTCACAGGCTTGTCAGGCATGGCACGCAACACGTGCGCATAGGCCTCGAACTGTTCTTCTTCGGTCGGCAGAATTTGCCTGCCCATAAATAGAAATTCGCTGCGAAACAGCCCGATGCCATCGGCGCCCATGTCCAGCGCCTGCGACACTTCATGAGGCAATTCGATATTCGCCTCAAGGCGAATGCGTTTACCGTCCAGCGTGATGGCCGGCTCATCTTTGGACAGTATCAGTTCTGCCCGCTCCTGAATAAAGGCTTCCTGCTTGCCCTGATAGAAGGCCAGAATCTCCAGAGTCGGATTGACATACACCAGTCCGTTTTCGCCATCGACAATCAGCATATCCCGGTCGTGCACCAGACTACGGACATTTCCCAGGCCCACCACCGCAGGCACGTTCATACTGCGCGCCACGATAGCCGTGTGCGATGTCGGGCCGCCAAGATCGGTAACAAAAGCGGCAAAGCGTCCACCGCGCAGCTTTAGCATGTCTCCCGGCGAAATATCGTGAGCCACCACAATAAGCGAATTGATGTCCATCTCGCTGGACATATCTGGCAGCATCAATTCACCCGAACCGGCCAGGATACGAATGACTCGCTCAATCACCTGATGAATATCGGCAACGCGCTCACGAATATAGTCGTCATCCATAACCGCAAATTGCTCGGCCACGATCTGACCCTGTGTGCTCAAGGCCCATTCGGCATTATATTGGCGGGATGCAATCAGCTCTTTAGTTTGCGCAGCCAACTCCGGGTCAGACACCAGCAAGCTGTGAACCGTGAGCAGCGGAACCAGTTCCTTTGGCGCATCGGCAGGCAACGTGTCAATAGTGTGTTGCAACATGTCATAGACAATTTTCAGCGCATGATCCAGCCTGGCGCATTCTGCCGGGACATCTTCTGATGCAATCCGGTAGTGACTCACCTCAAGCGTGGCGGCGCCCATCACGACCGCGCGACCAATGGCAAAACCGCGCACAACACCTTTTCCCTGCAGGGTAAAAACAGTACTTTGTCTTGTTGGTGCGTGCTCGGTATGTGTCATCGTGTATGGTCTTGTCCCTTGCACTTTTACGTGCCTGTTTTCAGGTGCAACTGTCGCTCATTGCCAGAATGGCCAATGGGCTGTCCTTATTCGGGTTCGCCGAATTTATTTTCAAACAGCGCCTGAATCTGGACGAGCGCCTGATCGGCGTCATCGCCTTCGGCTTCAATATTGACCGTAATGCCCTTGCCGGCAGCCAGCATCATGACACCCATGATGCTTTTGGCATTAACCCGCTGGGAGGCCCGGGTGATAAAGATTTCGCTTTTGAACTTGCTGGCCAGTTGGGTAAGTTTGGCGGCAGCGCGGGCATGCAGCCCTAATTTATTACTTATTACTATATCAACTGAAGGCATATGAGCGCGGTCTTTATCAGAAAGGTTAATCGTTAGGAGCCAGGTCGACACATTTCATGCCTTTCTTGCCCCCCTCAAAAATGGATTGACATAACTGGTCCATCGGCTGATCCCGATATCGAACCGCATTGAGCAGCATACAGGCGTTGGTGCCGGAAAGAATATGGGCCTTGACGCCGGCATCCTGCAACTGGCGCACCACACGGGCGCCGATATTAGCCGGTGTCGCGCCGCCCAGATCAGACAAGATCAGCACCTGCTGGTCCGGACCGAGCATCGCCTTCAATTGTGCGATGAGTTCCTGAGACTTGGATTCCGGATCGACATCAGGCTCGATGTCGAAGAAAACGTAATTATCAATTTGTCCCAAGACATGCTGAGCACATTCGGACAGGGCCGAGGCCAGAGGCGTATGCGCTATAAGAGCAAGGGTGGTCATTTTTTGTACCTTCAGACTGCAGCAGCTTTCTCAAGCGCAGCAGCAAAATGGTCAGCAACATCAAAATCAGTCTGCTCTGTGATTTCCACAAAGCAGGTCGGGCTGGTCACGTTGATTTCGGTGACATAGTCACCAATCACATCAAGGCCGACCAGCAGCAACCCGCGTTCCCGCAGGATAGGGCCAATTCGGTTTGCGATGGCAAGATCGTGCTCGGACAGCTTGCGGGCAACCCCGCGCCCGCCAGCTGCCAGATTACCACGAGTTTCGCCAGCCAGCGGTATACGCGCCAGTGCATAGGGAACCGGCTTGCCGTCAATCAGCAGAATGCGCTTATCGCCCTGCACGATTTCTGGAATATACTTTTGCGCCATGATCGTTTGCGTCTGGTCCACCGTCAGGGTTTCCAGAATGGCGTTGATATTGGGGTCGGCTTCCGTTATTCGGAAAATACCCGTACCGCCCATGCCATCCAGCGGCTTGACAATAATATCGCCATGCAATGCATGGAACGCCTTCAGGCGCGACATGGTGCTTGTAATAAGCGTGGGCGCCGTAAACTCGGAGAACTCTGTAATCGCCAGTTTCTCTGGGTGATTACGTATGGCGCTGCCCGAATTGAATACCCGTGCCCCCTGCTTTTGCGCTGTCTCCAGCAAATGCGTCGAATACAGATATTCCATGTCGAACGGTGGATCCTTGCGCATGAGCACCGCATCGAAATGACCAACCTCGGTTTCAACCGCATTTTCTTGCTGCGTCCACCAACTGTGGGCGTGAAGATCCGCCGTCATATCCAGCTGTATCGGTTGTGCACGTACCTTTACCCGACCCAGTTCAACATACAGGTCAGACTGAAGCGCAACGCTGATGACATGGCCACGCTTGTGCAGGGCTCGCATCATCGCCACCGAACTGTCCTTGTATGCCTTCAGCAAAGGCAGCGGATCAATGATAAAAAGTACATGCATCTAATTTACATCCCACATTGACGACGGAAGCGTATTGGCAGTCCGTGTTTATTTATCGTCGGCCTTGCCGGCGGGCACAGCCTTGCGCTTGGGCGCCAGAACCATGACCATCTGACGGCCTTCAAGCTTGGGCATGGCTTCAACCTGTACCAGCTCTGCCATATCGTCACGAACCCGTTCAAGAACACGCATACCCAATTCCTGATGAGCCATTTCACGGCCACGGAACCGCAGCGTAACCTTAGCTTTGTCTCCGTCTTCAATAAAACGCTTCAGATTGCGCAGCTTGACCTGATAATCACCTTCATCGGTCGCCGGCCGGAATTTGACTTCCTTGACCTGAATAATTTTCTGCTTAGCCTTGGCTTCCTGCTGGCGCTTTTGTTCCTGATATTTGAACTTGCCGTAGTCCATGATTCGACATACGGGCGGTTCCGCGTTCGGCGCGATTTCAACTAAATCGACGCCTTCCTGCTCAGCCAGACGCAAGGCTTCTACTGTTTTGACAATACCCAGTTGTTCGCCGTCTACGCCGATCAGTCGGACTTCCGGAATACGGATTTCGGCGTTGATACGATTGGTTTTTTCGGTTGCGATGTTAAGATCTCCTGAAATTAATAAACTACGCCGAAACGTCCTGACGTGTTACGACGTCATGACGCAGGCGTTCTATAAATGCTTCTACAGACATGGTTCCCAGGTCCAGATTGCCGCGGGCACGAACTGCGACAGCACCGCTGTCCCGTTCTTTTTCGCCAACAACCAGAATGTAAGGAACCTTCTGCATACTGTTTTCTCTGATTTTACGGGTGATTTTTTCCCCGCGCAAATCGGATGAAGCGCGAAAACCGTGTTTTTTCAACTCTGTGACCACCTGGGTGGCGTAATCGGAGAACGATTCGGATATGGTGCAAACCACCACCTGCTCGGGAGCCAGCCAGGGGGGCATGGCGCCGGCATGGTTTTCAATGAGCATACCAATAAAGCGTTCGAGCGAGCCCAGAATCGCACGATGCAACATGACCGGGGTCTTGCGCTGATCGTGGGCATCGACATATTCCGCGCCAAGCCGCACAGGCATTGAGAAGTCTACCTGGATCGTGCCGCATTGCCAGTGGCGGCCGATGGCGTCCTTAAGCGTATATTCCACTTTGGGACCATAAAATGCGCCCTCTCCCGGCGAGATTTCAAACTCGCATCCGGAGCTGCGCAGGCTCTCCATCAGGGCGTGTTCCGCCTTGTCCCAAACAGCATCCTCACCGATGCGTTTTTCGGGTCGGGTGGCCACTTTGTACAGGACTTCGGCGAAGCCGAAATCCTTGTACACTTTCTGCAATAGTGTTGTGAATTGGGCACACTCTGCCAGCAATTGGTCTTCCGTACAGAAAATATGTCCATCATCCTGCGTGAAACCACGAACCCGCATCATGCCGTGCAATGAACCAGAGGGTTCGTTGCGGTGGCATTGGCCGAATTCACCATAGCGGATAGGCAATTCCCGATAGGAATGCAACGCGGCATTATAAATCTGCACATGTCCCGGACAGTTCATGGGCTTGAGCCCATAAACACGGTTTTCGGACTCGGTGGTGAACATGTTTTCTTTGTAATTGTCCCAGTGGCCGGTTTTCTTCCACAGACTCAGATCGAGAATTTGCGGCGCCTTCACCTCCTGGTATCCATTATCGCGATAGACGTCGCGCATGTACTGCTCAACCTGTTGCCAGATCTGCCAGCCCTTGGGGTGCCAGAAAATCAGCCCCGGCGCTTCGTCCTGGAAATGAAACAGGTCCAGCTCACGGCCCAACCTGCGGTGATCGCGTTTTTCGGCTTCCTCGAGCATTGTCAGATAAGCGGCCTGCTCTTCCTTGGTTGCCCAGGCCGTGCCATAGACACGCTGTAGCATTTCGTTCTTGCTGTCACCACGCCAGTAGGCGCCGGCCACTTTCATTAGCTTGAATACCCTCAGCTTGCCGGTAGAGGGCACGTGCGGGCCACGACAAAGGTCGATAAAATCGCCTTCCCGATAGAGGGATATTTTCTGATCCTGCGGAATGGAAGCAATGATTTCGGCTTTGTAGGCTTCGCCCTGCTCCTTGAAAAACGCCACGGCATCGTCGCGCGACCATTCTTCACGAACGACTTTTTCGTCCTTGCGGGCCAGTTCAGCCATTTTTTTCTCGATTTTTTCAAGATCTTCGGGCGTGAACGGACGTTTGTAGGCAAAGTCGTAATAAAAGCCATTGTCGATAACAGGGCCAATGGTGACTTGCGCATCTGGAAACAGGGATTTGACCGCATAGGCCAGCAAGTGAGCGGTGGAATGACGAATAATATCCAGGCCATCCGGGTCTTTCGCAGTCACGATGGCAAGATCGGCATCCCTGTCAATGACAAATGACGTATCCACCAGTTGCGACTCGTTCCCATTGATTGTTACCTTACCAGCCAGCGCTGCCTTGCCCAGGCTGGGCGCGATGGTCGTCGCAATTTCTCCCACCTGGACAGGTTGGGAAAATTCACGCTTGGAACCATCGGGTAAAGTAATTTGAAACATGCTGTTGCCTTGAATTGAATAAAAAAACGCGACTTCACAAGTCGCGTTCGCTGTTCTTTTGAAAAATACGTTTGGCAAGAATCACGAGCGCGCTGGTAGACCGATACACGTATCGGTAGTGGTCAGGCCCTGGGTTCGTGAAGCTTCGGACATCATCAAAACAGTCTCACCATTGCGTAAAATACCCCGTGATTTTACACCAGCCCCGGGCCTATAGCCAATAAATGGCTGCAATTTGTAAAAATTCAAGGGGGGTATGTCAGCGAAAAAGCACAGCAATCCCTCGATTGGCGCGTCCACTCAGGTGCCAATGCTCGCGGGTTGTCTTAAAAAGACCTGTTGCAGTATATTAATGTTCATCATTTTTAGCCAGAGCCATGCTAGGCTTGTGGCCAAAATTCCACTATAACGGAGCTAATATGCCTCAATTACGCCTGTTGCGCAACGCGTTTGCCTTGCTTGTCCTCACGCTGCTTACCGCCTGCGCCTCTATGGGCAGCAATGACCGCAGCGGATTGCAAATCAGCCAGGAGCCGCGCGGCGTTGCCATCGCCTCAGAAGACAGCAACCTGTTTTTGCCCGGGTCGGCCACGCTGCAACCGGATTCAGCGCCTTTTTTCGACCGGGTCAGCCAGTTGCTGCGCGACCGCCCGGAACGTAAGGCCCTCGTAGATAGCGTATCGGACAATACCGGCTCGGCTGAATACAACCAGGAACTGCAGGAAGTGCGCGCCCTGTCCATCATGAAAGCCCTGACAAGCCGCGGCATTGATCGCTCGCGTCTGGCCTATGTCACAGGCTCCTCTGCTACGCCGACACCCGGAACCATGCAGCCGGTCAATACAGCGGCCCAGCAGTCAAAGATCATCATTCTTGGGGCCAGTACAGCCGATATGAACGTCAATACCATAGAACGGTTCTTCGACGGGATTTCCAATTTGGGTAAAAGCCTGTTCAATTGATTCGCACCTGTGTCAGCCAAGATATACTTACACTGTAGCCGCAAGCTGACGGTCACCGAATTGGACCGGCAGGCATCCTGCCCGGCCTGAAACTGATAACACCAAACATATGTCAAAGTCCTTTATCTACAATCTGATCCTGACTGTTGTCGCGATCGTCGTATTCATCTTCATTGGTGCGTCCGTGTACGATGCGTTCACTCGCAATCCGGTCAATCGCGCCGCAGACGACGGCGGCGCCAGCAGCGTGAGCGGGCAAATTGAAGCGGCAACGCCCGATGCGACCCAGCCCGCGCAACCCACAGCAGCCAGCGATACCCCACCGGTAGCCCAGGACCAGCAGCAGGCACAGGCTGCCTACGATCAGACCAATGATCCAGCCAACACCAATGCGACGCAAGATAATGTAAATTCAGCCAGCACATCAGGCAGTGAGCCTGCAGCAACCGCCACACCGCAGCAGGCTGCGCCTGCTCCAACGCCAGCACCCGCCAGCCCAAGGCCCGAGACGAGTACAAATACAGCACGAAGCAGTACAAATCAGCCGTATCCGCCCGCCAGTTCGCCCAACTCAGCCAGCCCGGCCAAACCGGCGACACGCAGCAATCCGGATCTGCGTGCAGTCATTCCGCCGGTACCCACTGCGCCGCCGCGGGCAGAAGGCGTGCCGCCGCCAAACACAACAAGCCAGGATATGTACAACGCTACAAATTCCGGCATGGACAACGGCAATGTTTCCGACAGCTTCCCTGCGCCGGTATCGAACTTTCCTGCGCCTGTGGCCCCTGGGGCCACAGATAACGCACCCGGCGTCAATAACGACGAACAGCGGCGTCTTCAGGAGCTGCGCAACCAAAAACAGCAGTTACGCAGAGACCTCGGTTTCTGAGTGCCTATCCCGAAGGGGTTGCCAGGCGTTGCCTGGCCATACGGTGACCTCGCAAGTGGGCCGGACAAGCGCGGATCCCGGCAGATCCTGCCCGCAACACCCACACGCTAAGCCCAGGAACAAAAGCCCGGTATATTACCGGGCTTTTGTGTTCTGGCGCCGTGCTGGGCTGATATACCAACTCAGCCAGGCAACAGTGTGATCAGTGCTTCACTGATTTGACATTATCTACTGGTGGTTTGGCTGCAGAAACCGCAGCCTCCTCTGCCAGCTTGGCAATTTCTGCCTCGGACAATGGCGTGAGCGGTCTCTCCAGTGCTACTTCCAATACGCGATCAATCCATTTTACCGGGATGATTTCCAGATGGTTTTTCACGTTATCCGGAATCTCTGTGAGATCCTTGACGTTCTCTTCTGGGATCAGCACGGTTTTGATGCCACCGCGATGAGCTGCAAGCAACTTTTCCTTCAGACCACCAATGGCCAGCACCTCGCCCCGCAGGGTAATTTCACCCGTCATGGCGACATCCGCTCTTACAGGAATACCCGATAGCGCCGAGACCAGTGCCGTTGTAATGGCGATACCCGCAGAAGGACCATCCTTGGGTGTTGCGCCTTCGGGAACGTGGATATGAATATCCTTTTTCTCAAAGACACTATCGGCAAAACCCAGTGCATGCGCCCGTGAGCGCACCACTGTGCGCGCAGCCTGCATGGACTCTTTCATCACATCGCCCAGCAGCCCGGTATGCTGGATATTGCCTTTACCAGAGACCACAGCAACCTCGATGGTGAGCAGATCGCCACCAACTTCGGTCCAGGCCAGCCCGGTTACCTGACCGATCTGGTTGTCTTTTTCGGCCATACCGAAAGAATACTTACGTACCCCCAGATAATGGCTCAGATTGTCGGCAGTCACATGAACAGTCTGCGCAGCTGCCGTTTTACTCTTGGCAGTCGGCTTGGCGGCGGTCACGGTATTGCTGAGCAGTTCCTTGATCACCTTACGGCAAATCTTGCTCACTTCGCGCTCCAGCGCCCGTACCCCTGCTTCACGCGTGTAATAGCGCACGATATCGCGCAGCGCCGACTCTTCAACAACCAGCTCGCCATCACGCACGCCGTTGTTCTTCATCAGCTTGGGCAACAGGTGGTCCATGGCAATATGCACTTTTTCGTCTTCGGTATAACCCGACAGGCGAATGACTTCCATCCTGTCGAGCAACGCCGGCGGGATATTCAGTGTATTGCTGGTGGCCACGAACATCACATCTGACAAATCGTAGTCAACTTCGACGTAGTGATCCTGGAACGTATGGTTCTGTTCGGGATCAAGCACTTCAAGCAGGGCCGAGGCTGGATCGCCGCGAAAATCCATGCCCAGCTTGTCAATTTCGTCAAGCAGGAACAAGGGGTTACGCACGCCCACACGATTCATATTCTGCAGAATCTTGCCTGGCAATGCGCCGATATAGGTGCGTCGGTGACCGCGAATTTCGGCCTCATCACGCACACCGCCCAGCGCCATGCGCGTGAACTTGCGATTGGTAGCCCGTGCAATGGATTGCCCCAGCGAGGTTTTACCTACCCCTGGAGGCCCGACCAGACACAGAATAGGCGCCTTGACCTTATCCACGCGCTGTTGTACGGCCAGATATTCAAGAATGCGTTCCTTGACCTTTTCCAGGCCGTAATGGTCGTTATCCAGTACTTTCTGCGCGTTGATCAACGAATTGTTGATACGGCTTTTTTTCTTCCAGGGCAGCCCGATGACCGTATCAATATAGTTACGTACAACCGTTGCCTCGGCTGACATAGGCGACATAAGCTTGAGTTTTTTTAGCTCGCTGTCAACTTTCTTGCGGGCTTCCTTGGGCAATTGCGCAGCTTCGATTTTCTTTTCAAGCTCTTCAATATCGGCGCCCTCTTCGCCCTCGCCAAGTTCTTTCTGAATCGCCTTGACCTGCTCGTTCAGATAGTAATCACGCTGGCTTTTTTCCATCTGTTTTTTGACACGCCCGCGAATGCGTTTCTCAACCTGGAGAATATCGATTTCGGTTTCGATCTGGGCCAGCAATGCTTCAAGGCGACCAGACGGGTCCAGCTCCTCGAGCAGCTTCTGTTTCTGTTCGAGCTTGAGTGGCAAATGTGAAGAAATGGTATCGGCAAGGCGACTGATTTCTTCAATACCATTAAGGGAACTGAGGATTTCAGGCGGAATTTTCTTGTTCAGTTTGACGTACTGATCGAACTGAGCAATGATAGTGCGACGCAATGCCTCTATTTCCGAGTTGCGTGTATCACTCTGCTCGATGGGCAGAATCTGGGCTGAAAAATGCGACTCGGTTTCAATCACTTTTTCTACGCGCGCGCGCTGCTGCCCCTCGACTAACACTTTGACAGTGCCGTCAGGCAGTTTGAGCATTTGTAAAATTGACGCCACACATCCGATATCGTACATATCATCGGGGCCGGGCTCGTCCTTGCTGGCCGATTTTTGCGCAACAAGCATAATCTGCTTATCATTTTCCATCGCCAGCTCCAGCGCACGAATGGACCGGTGTCTTCCGACAAATAGCGGAATGACCATATGTGGAAACACCACCACGTCGCGAAGGGGCAACAGTGGCAATTGTGTTGATTCTGCCGGCAAAATCTGACTCGCTGACATAAGCTGATTCCTTGAAAAACGTTGTACTTCTACAGTAATTATGCTGTAGATGGAGCCTCTGAGGGCAATTTCAAGGTCGCCTGGATTAAATACCGGCGGTTTTTATGCAGGTCGCGCTGCGATTGTTGCAGAGGGAAATTCCCCCCCCGCTCGCACCCTGGCGCGACCTGCCCAGGCTAACCTGACCCCGTCAGGCAGCAGCATCTTTGAGCTTTTTCTCTTTATTCTCCGAAGCTGTGTTTTCTTTGTCTTCTGCGAAAACCAGCATCGGGGAACCTGATCCTTCAATGGCAGCTTCGTCCAGCACCACTTTGACGACATTGCTCTGAGACGGTAAATCAAACATGGTATCCATGAGCGATGCCTCGAGAATGGAACGAAGGCCGCGCGCACCGGTTTTGCGTTTCAGTGCCCTGTAGGCAATGGCTGACAATGCGGCAGGACGCACTTCCAGCTCCACGTCTTCCATCGCAAACAGCTTCTGGTATTGCTTGACCAGCGCGTTCTTCGGTTCAGTCAAAATCGTAATAAGTGCAGCTTCATCCAGCTCTTCCAGTGTCGCTACAACCGGCAGGCGTCCTACCAACTCTGGAATCAGACCGAACTTGATGATGTCTTCAGGCTCAACTTCGGCAAATACTTCACCGATGCCCTTGGCAGACTTACCCTGCACTGACGCACCAAAGCCGATGCCGGATTTTTCCGTACGATTGCGAATGACCTTATCCAGCCCATCAAACGCACCACCAACGATAAACAAGATATTGGTGGTATCAACCTGAACGAAATCCTGGTTCGGGTGTTTGCGCCCGCCTTGAGGCGGCACTGAAGCAACCGTGCCTTCGATCAGTTTGAGCAAAGCCTGCTGTACGCCTTCTCCCGATACATCCCGCGTAATGGACGGGTTGTCGGATTTGCGCGAAATTTTGTCGATTTCGTCAATATAAACAATGGCGCGCTGAGCCTTGTCCACATCGTAATTACAATTTTGCAGCAGTTTTTGCACGATGTTTTCAACGTCTTCGCCAACATAACCGGCTTCGGTCAATGTCGTGGCATCTGCCATGACGAATGGGACGTCAAGCATGCGGGCAAGTGTCTGCGCGAGCAGCGTCTTGCCCGATCCTGTAGGCCCAATCAGCAAGATATTGCTTTTGGCAAGTTCGATATCATCTTTCTTGTTCAGGTCGCTATGGCGTATGCGCTTGTAGTGGTTGTATACCGCTACTGCCAGATTACGCTTGGGCTGATCCTGACCAATAACATACTGATCGAGAAAGGACTTGATTTCGGCAGGCGAAGGCAACTCTGTCTTAATAGCCTCACGAGCTTCATCCTGGGCACTGTCATGAATGATTTCGTTGCACAGCTCGATACATTCATCACAAATGAATATATTGCCAGGGCCCGAGATCAGCTTTTTGACCTCGTTCTGGTGCTTGTTGCAGAACGAGCAATGCAGGTTTTTGCCGTCGGTAGAACTTGGTTTATCTGCCATATCTGTAATTTGATTAATCCGATAAAAACAGGTCGACCCTCGTTAAAAGGTCGACCTGCACGAAACCTTTGAAAACAGTATATCAAATACTATGCAACGTCTGCCCGCGTAGCCAGAACTTTGTCAATTAATCCGTAAGTCTGGGCATCTTCGGCTGCCATATAATTATCACGCTCGGTATGCTCGCGGATCCGTTCAATAGGCTGGCCGGTGTTCTTCGCAAGAATCTGATTGAGTCGCTCGCGCAAACTCAGGATTTCCTTGGCCTGGATTTCAATATCGGAAGCCTGGCCTTGCGCGCCGCCCAGCGGCTGATGAATCATGATGCGTGAATTGGGAAGGCTGAAGCGTTTGCCCTTAGCACCTGAACTGAGCAGGAAGGCGCCCATGCTGGCAGCGAACCCGGTACACATCGTTGACACGTCGGGCTTGATAAATTGCATGGTGTCATAAATACCCAGCCCGGCGTAGACCGCACCACCTGGTGAATTAATATACAGGGAAATGTCCTTGTCCGGATTTTCCGATTCAAGGAACAACATCTGCGCCACAATAAGATTGGCTGTCTGGTCGTTTACCTGCCCGACCAGAAAGACAACCCGCTCCTTGAGCAGGCGCGAGTATATGTCGTAAGACCGCTCTCCGCGCCCGGATTGTTCAATAACCATAGGAATATAGCCCAGCGCTGAGGGGCGCACAGACTCATCTCCGTGGACAGACGCGTAAAAGTCGGTAAAACGGTTCATTATACAGTTCCCATTAATTCTTCAAACGGCACTTTTTCTTCAGTGACCTTGGCTTTTGATAAGATATGGTCAACAACGTTATCTTCAAGTACCACAGATTCAATTTCTGCGCGACGCTGACGATCGGTCAGATAATACGTAACGACCTGCTCAGGTTTTTCGTAGTTCTGTGCGAACTCTTCAATACGCGTACGAATCTGCTCCGGCGTGACCTGCAGCTGGGCGCTGTCGACCAATTCGGCAACAATCAGACCCAGGCGAACACGACGCTCGGAGTCGGACTTGAACGCGTCGGCTGGAATATCCATCGTGTCGGCGTTGGGCATACCACGTTGCTTGAGATCTTCACGGGCGGCTGCAATGCGACTTTGCACATCATTGTCTACCAAAGATTTTGGCACATCGAAGCTGGCGGCTTTTGCCAGTGCGTCCATGACGCTGTTTTTGGTGCGGGCCTGAGTGCGGTTTTTAACTTCGCGCTCAATATTGCTGCGCACTTCTGACAGCAGTTTTTCGGTATCGCCTTCTGGCTGGCCCAGTGATTTGGCAAATTCGCTATCGACTTCAGGCAGGACCGGTACGGCCACTTCTTTTACAGTGATCGTAAATTCAGCTGTCTTGCCGGCCACTTCTTTACCAGGATAGTCGTCCGGGAAAGTCAGTGAGAATGTTTTGTTCTCGCCAGCTTTCAGACCACTTGCAGCCTCTTCGAACTCGGGCAGCATACGGCCCTGGCCCAATTGGAACGGGAAGTCTTCTGCCTTGCCGCCTTCGAACTCTACGCCGTCGATCTTGCCGACGAAATCAACCGTTACACGGTCGTCTTTTTCGGCAGCGCGTGCCGCGTCTGCACTGAACGTGGCGCGCTGCTTGCGCAGAATGTCGATGGTATTGTTCACTTCCTGCTCGCCAACCTCTGCATTAAAGCGCGTGACTTCGAGCGCAGCCAGATCGGGAACTGACACTTCCGGATAAACTTCAAATTTTGCAGCAAAGCTTAACTGGCCCTCTGCGGAATTGTCTTCTGTGGGCTCAATGGAAGGTGCACCGGCAACACGCAGTTTGGCTTCACGAATAGCTTCGTCAAACAACTGACCCACTTTCTGATTGATCACGTCGTAACGAACGCCAGGGCCGTGACTGCGCTCAATAACGGAAACGGGTGCTTTCCCGGGACGAAAACCCTGCACTTTGGCGGTGCGAGCAACGCGGGAGAGTTGGGTTTTGACTTCTTTTTCAACGTCGTCAATGGAAATTACCAGATTAACCTTACGTTCCAGACCTTCTAGAGTTTCAACCGTTGGCTGCATTCGTGGACCTTACTTATGAAATAATTTAAGAATAACCTCGTATTCTACCCAAAAATCGAAAAAAACATGCTTTGCCGCCAGCGTTTGAAAAAATTATGGACGCCACCAGCCCCGCTTTTTTGGTATATTTTTATTTTAGCCGATTACCCGTTTGTCCGAATGCAAAACCAAACTGGTGTAATTTAGTAAGCTTTGGTAAGACGAGCGCAACTGCTCCATCTGCATTTGGTCTGTTATTTCAGTATATCGAAGGAGTTTACGATGTCCGACCCTATTCATGAGCCTGACACTGACCGTTATGGCACCCATCCGTCCGAGTCTGGGCAGGCCGCCCCTGGCGAGACGCCTGCAGGCAAACCGCCTGGCAAATCATTGTTCAGCAATGGCGGCTTTGTGATCGGCCTGATTATTTTCGGGCTTTTCACCGCGTTGATTACCTGGTCTGTCAGTTTTTCGGCTATGTTTTTTGGCGCTATCGGCTCGATGCTATCGGTGGCAACCTGCTTTCTGGACCACGAACATATTCGTTTTTCGCGCGCCGAGCGCAATTGCAAGCTCGACGATGAAAATTGGGCCTATCTGGTCATCCGTGCGGTATTCGGCATGATCTTTGGTACCGCAGCCTACGTTTTTGCCTTCCAGAGCGTGCTAAGCGATACATCCTGGGCAGCGGTGGCAACCATTGCCGCATTTTCCGGCTTTGTGTTCGATTACCTGCTTTTCAAACACGGCAAATCCCGGAAATAATCCGCCTGGCTTGTACCGGCGCCCGGCAACTGGGCCCAGTCACAAAGTCACCGTGGTACAGCAAGGTTCACGTTTTTACCCGTGAACCTTTTTTTATGTTTGTTTAATTATGAGTCAGTCCAAAGGCGGGGACATGCAGTCGGCTCGCGAACCGACATCATTCGCCCCCTCATGTTGCGCCCCCTGGTTCATGCTGCTTTACTTGGCAACCACATCTGCCGTCGTAGCCTGGCCACGCAGCCGTCCACCAGACGGCACTGATTGGGCACCCAGTACCACGCCATTAACTGTTCTGCCATACAGGTTGTCATCGGCCGCGTGGAATCGCTCGCGCGTTTCCTGCACATTGCCGGTAAACCGTGGATCCTGTGGCCGCTCGTGCGAATTCATGAAATAGGCTACATCCCATGCCTGCTGGTCGGTCAGGGTATTGTCTTTTCCAAGCGGCATATTGGCTTTTATAAATGCAGCTGCATTGGGCATCTGATGCATGCCTGCCCCCCAGTTGAACGAATCATCACCCCATAAAGCAGGAAACACGGTCACGCCGCCCGTCTTGCGCCCTTCCCCGTTGGCGCCATGACAAACCGCACACTGCGCTGCGTACACCGCTTTGCCTCGTTCAAGATCCATTTTCTGTGCTGGTTCAGGCAGACGCTGATAGCCCTGCCCGGCAAGTTTGACACCAGTTGGCGCTTTGCTGGCAAGCCAGTACATATAGGATGAGATAGCGACAAGCGCCTCGGAATCGGCCGCTGGTGCCTTGCCATTCATGCTGTACTGAAAACAACCCTGCAGCCTTTCGGCCAGCGTATTGACATGGCCGTTTTTCTTGCGATACGCAGGATACAGGACATAGGCGCCCCACATGGGCGCCGAGTCGGCGCGTCTTCCCGCATCAATATGACAATTGACGCAATTGAGCGAATTGCCCGTGTACTGCGGCAACAAACGGGAGGTATGTAAAAAATAATCCTGCCCTTTTCTGACAACCTCACCGAACTCGTTATCAGGAATCGCATCGGCCGCCGGTGGCGAAAACCCGGTGGCACCAGCCGGCACGGGTACACTGGCCGGCCCGGGAAAAGCGGCAGTCGCTGCATGTTCATCTGCCGGCTGGCCGGAGCCGGCTGGCGCAGCCACGGAACCAACCGGCATAAGCAGGCAGGCCGTTGTCGTCATGACCGCAAGATGCGTGGTACGAATGAGTAAAAGACTGTTCATTGTTGCCCTCCTGCTTTTGCTGGCTTTTGTGTGGTCGTCGCGCTGGTGGCCGCCGCACCAATATCGTTTCCGAAATAGGTACTGACGCCGTCGATTTCCTCATCAGTCAGCTTGCGCGCCAGATGCGCCATCAGGCCATGCGGGTCATCTGCACGTGTACCCGTTTTCCAGGCGAGCAATTGGTTTTTGATATACGAGGCAGACTGACCCGCCAAAGCAGGGAAAGTGGGCGCAACACCGACGCCGCCCGGTCCATGGCATTGCACACAGGCCGGCAGCCCGCGAGACCAGTCGCCACGCTGGGCAAGCCAGGCGCCTATCTTGCCCTTGGGATAGCTATCCTGCAGTTGCACAGCGCGATCGGGATCAATTACCGGCGGCAAGGATGCATACCAGGCAGCAACGGCCCTTTTCTGCTCGGCGCTCAAAGCCTTGGCAATCGGCTCCATGACAGCCTGCTTGCGTCTGCCTTGTGCAAAGTCCACAAGCTGGGCTTCAAGATACGCAGCCGGCAAACCAGCAAGAAAGGGAAACCCAGCCGCCGCCATACCCTCGCCATTTGCGCCGTGACAGGCCATACAGGGCGCCTGGCCGGTAATGCCTTTGGTTGCAATACTTTCACCTTGCGCGGCATCATCGGCAGACGCAATACCTATAGACAGCAAAAACAGGCTACCGGCGCTCACCATTGCCAGCGCAAATTTACCGCTACGCTTTTTGCGTTTTCTGTTCATCTTCTACTCCTGTCCGTAATGCTATTGAGGTTATATAGCAATTACTTATTTGTATATATCTATAGGTAATTTTATAGAATTGGCTGATCAGGGTAAAGCAAACCTGCCCAGCGATCAAAAATCCAAACGGGCCAATCCGGCGCATTGACGCACCGACATCATGCATCAAAGACCGCCTTCGGTCTTGAACGCACCAATATCGAATAAATGCAGGCCAAATTCACTCACCATCCCATGCAAGGCAAAGCCTGCTGCACCTTTTTGTTCCCATCAATGCGCTCTCAACGCACGCTCAATGTTCCCTCAGTACCCCCTCATAAGTCCGCCTGTCGCGGCGTGCAATCGGGTTAGGCTGGTTCTTGTTTGCTGATATGTGCCGCCCGCCACACCAACGTGATCCGGATACTGGCACGACTATTGCTTAAGCTCTATCGCTTACTCACAAATGCAATTTGCCTTTACTCATTCCGGAGCTGATAAATGAAACGTCGCAATGTTCTTAAAACCATGGTGTGCAGTCTTGCTCTTGCATTTGGCTCTGGCGCACTCAGCAGCAGCTGGGCCCAGGGTCAGATTGATCCATCCAAACCGCCGATCAAGATCGGCATATTGCACTCACTGTCCGGCACGATGGCCATTTCCGAAACCGTGCTGAAAAATGTAGCGCTGATGCAAATTGACGCAATCAACAAAGAAGGTGGCATTCTGGGCCGCAAGGTAGAGGCCGTCATCGTCGACCCCGCTTCCAACTGGCCGCTGTTCGCAGAAAAAGCACGAGAATTGCTCAGCCAGGAAAAAGTGGCTGCAGTTTTCGGTTGCTGGACATCAGTCTCGCGCAAGTCGGTGCTGCCGGTATTTGAAGAACTCAATGGCCTGCTGTTCTACCCGGTTCAGTATGAAGGCGAAGAAATGTCGCGCAATATTTTCTATACCGGCGCGGCACCCAACCAACAGGCCATTCCTGCCGTTGAATATCTGATGAGCGAAGAAGGCGGCGGCTACAAGCGCTTCTTTCTACTCGGAACAGACTATGTCTATCCGCGTACTACCAACAAAATTTTGCGTGGCTTCCTGCACAGCAAGGGTGTGGCCGATAGTGACATACAGGAGGTCTACACCCCCTTCGGTCACAGCGATTATCAAACCATCGTGAACGATATCAAGCGTTTTGCTGCGGGCGGAAAAGCCGCAGTAATCTCCACCATCAATGGCGACTCCAATGTGCCGTTCTATAAGGAACTCGGTAACGCTGGCGTCAAGGCGATTGATACACCTGTCGTCGCATTCTCTGTAGGCGAAGAGGAACTGCGCGGCATCGACACTAAACCGTTGGTAGGTCACCTGGCAGCGTGGAATTACTTTATGTCCGTGGACAATCCAACAAATTCGGCCTTCAAAAAACAATGGGCAGACTACGCCGCTGCGCAAAAGCTGCCGGGTGCAGACAAACCACTGACCAATGATCCGATGGAAGCGACCGTTGTCGGATTGAAAATGTGGAAAGCAGCCGTTGAGAAAGCGGGCAAGACTGACGTGGATGCCGTTCGCGCGGCCATGATAGGCCAAAAAGTCGCCGCCCCGGATGGCTTCGAAGTCGAAATGGGCAGCAACCATCATTTATACAAACCTGTCATGGTTGGCGAAATCCGTCCTGACGGACAGTTCGACATTGTCTGGCAAACAGAAAAACCGGTGCGCGCTCAGCCATGGAGCCCATTCATTGCGGGCAATGAAAAAAAACCTGATGAAGTGAAATAAATGCGGGCAATGAACCGGCCCGGTAGGCCGGTCATGCAACCGATAGCAAAAAAATGGAAAGATCCGCATGAAACTCACCCCTTCCCTCATCTGCGACTGGATTGGAAAGCTGGCCATGGTTGTCGGCCTTCTGCTTGCATCTGTCACGTCGGCCTATGCGAGCACGTTGACATCTGCTGATTTGAGCGCGCTTGTTTCCGGCGGCTATGGGGAGCGCAAAGAGGCCATAGAAAAATTGGTGAATGCCGATCCTGCGCTTGCCCGTCCGCTACTGCAAAGCTTATCGCAAGGCACCCTGCTGGGCCTGCCTGACGGTCGTGTCCTGATCAAGTCCAATCAAGACTACACCGACCCATTGACCGGTAAAAGCGTCGCACCGCCAACGGAGCCGACCCGCCAGCCGGTACTGAACAACGCATTGCGCCGATTGATCCAGAATGCGTTGGCCTCAATGAGCCTGTTCGCCCCGGACAAGGCAACTCGGCGGATGGCCATTGATAATATGCTGAGTCGCCCGGACAGCCTGTCGGCGCAGCAGCTGGATCAGGCACTCAAGGCAGAAACCGATCCTGCGCTGAAACAAAAGCTCGATACCCTGCATGCCTTCGCGGCGGCAGCCGATCGCAGCACAGCGCCCGAGCAGCGCCTGCAGGCCGTGCAGTCGCTGGCATCGGTCAACCTGCCCTATGCACGCACCGTATTGAACAACATTATTTCCGAAGAAAATCATCCCCAGAGTGCGATCTCAGTTGCTGCTGCCGAATCGCTTTCACATATTGACACGCGGCAACGCAATTCTGCGCTTGCCAACAACGCCTTCACCGGTTTGAGCCTGGGCAGTGTGCTAGTGCTGGCTGCACTGGGCCTGGCGGTGATTTACGGCCTGATCGGCGTGATTAATATGGCGCATGGGGAATTTCTCATGTTGGGCGCCTACGCCACTTATCTGACGCAACGCGCCTTTCAGACCTGGATGCCCGAGTGGTTCGACTACTACCTGCTCGCAGCATTGCCCGTGGCTTTTCTGACAGCGGCGGCTGTGGGCATCGTGATCGAATGGCTGATTATTCGTCACCTGTATGGTCGTCCCCTGGAAAGCCTGCTGGCCACTTTTGGCGTGAGCCTACTGATGATGCAGACGGTACGTCTGATCTTTGGCGCGCAAAATGTGGACGTGGCCAATCCCATCTGGATGAGCGGCTCCTTTGCACCACTTGCGGCGTGGCTACCAACTTTCGTGGTTCCCTACAACCGACTCATTATTCTTGCTTTTTCTATAGCAGTTGTGATCAGCCTGTATCTGGTCCTGAATCGTACACGCCTGGGGCTTTTCATCCGCGCGTGCACGCAGAACCGCACGATGGCAGCCTGCGTTGGCATCCGGACCCGCAAGGTGGATGCTTACGCTTTTGCGCTGGGAACGGGCATTGCCGGTCTTGGCGGCGTCGCACTGTCGCAGATTGGCAATGTCGGCCCGGACCTCGGCCAGGCCTATCTGATTGATTCATTTATGGCCGTGGTGCTCGGCGGCGTCGGTCAGCTTATCGGTACCGTGCTTGGCGCTTTTGGTCTGGGCGTTCTGAGCAAGCTTGGCGAACCGTTGCTCGGCGCGGTACTGGTGAAAATTATCGTCCTGCTGCTGATCGTCGCCTTTATTCAGAAATGTCCCCAGGGCCTGTTTGCCCAGAAAGGCCGCAGCGCGGCGGAGGCTTAACGCTCATGACCACATCATTCGAACTGAATATTCCAGAACGGGCGCCGCTGTTCTCGCGTCGCGGCTGGTTGACGTTATGCGTCGTAGTCATCGGCGTATTCCTGGCGACCTTGCTGGGTACCCAATGGGCCACCCCCGGTAGCGCGCTGCATATCAGCGACTATACCCTCACGCTTATCGGCAAGATGCTTTGCTATGCCATTGTGGCCATGTCGCTCAATCTCGTGTGGGGCTACTGCGGCATCCTGAGTCTGGGGCACGGCCTGTATTTTGCGCTGGGCGGCTATGCCATGGGCATGTATCTGGTGCAGGCGCCCGCACCCGGCCAGGAATCGGCGGGACTGCCGGCATTTACCTTCCTGCTTAACTGGACTCAACTGCCATGGTACTGGGCCGGTACCCAGACGCTTGCCTGGGTGCTCATCCTGGCGGCGCTGGTGCCGGCAATTGTGGCGTTCGTCTTCGGCTATTTCGCATTCCGCTCGCGCATCAAAGGCGTGTATCTGTCCATCATGACACAGGCGGTGACCTACGCGGCGATGCTCTTGTTCTTTCGCAACGAGACCGGTTTCGGCGGCAACAACGGCTTCACCGATTTCAAGTCGATCGCCGGCTATTCCATCAGCTCTACCGACACCCGTACGGTGCTTTTTCTGATTAGCTTTGTGGTGCTCGTCCTGGTGTTTGTACTGGTCCAATGGATCATGAAATCCAGATTCGGCAAGGTGATCACTGCAATCCGCGACAGTGAAAGTCGCGTCATGTTCATCGGATTCAATCCATTGCAATACAAACTGGCGATCTGGACGCTGTCGGCCGTGCTTTGCGGAATTGCGGGCGCTTTATATGCGCCGCTGGTGGGAATTATCAACCCAGGTGAAATGTCGCCCGTCAATTCAATCGAAATGGTGATCTGGGTCGCCGTTGGCGGTCGCGGATCACTGGTCGGCAGCATTCTGGGCGTATTTACGGTCAATGGCGCAAAAACTTTTTTCACTGCGTTCATGCCGGAATACTGGCTGTACGTCCTTGGCGGCCTGTTTGTTGTGGTGACTCTGTTCATGCCCAAAGGGCTGATCGGCCTGTTTTCACGACGTCGCCCACAAGCGCGCCAGGCTGATTCCAACGCAGCTCCTGCCTCGGAGGCGGTATGACTGATATTCATGCTAACGCTGGCGGCGCTGGTGGCACGATCACCCATCTGGCCCATTTTGCCGAATCGGGAAAAATTGATACGACGCACGGCATCGTATTATATGTGGAAAACCTGACTGTCCGGTTCGATGCTTTTTGCGCCATCAATGACTTATCCCTGTACATCAAAGAGGGCGAACTGCGCTGCATTATCGGTCCCAATGGCGCCGGCAAAACAACCCTGATGGACGTGATTACGGGAAAAACCGGTCATCGCAACGCCACTATCGAAGGCGAGGTCTTTCTGGGCCAGACGATGGATTTGCTGACTATGCAGGAACCGCAGATCGCGCAACTGGGTATCGGCAGAAAATTCCAGAAGCCGTCGGTATTTGAGAGCCAGCCGGTTTGGGAAAACCTGTATCTGGCCGATGCAGGAGATCGCCGCTGGCACGCCGCATTAAACGCGCGCATAACCGCTGACGTGCGCCACCGCATTGAAAATACACTGAACATCATGAAGCTGGAGAGTGTTGCCTATCGGGCTGCGGGTGAATTGTCGCACGGCCAGAAACAACGTCTGGAGATTGGTATGCTGCTGATGCAAAAGCCCGCATTGCTACTGCTGGACGAACCTGTTGCCGGCATGACCGACCGCGAAACGGCCGAGCTCGCTGAAATACTCCATCGCATTCGTGGTACCTGCTCCATTGTGGTGGTGGAGCACGATATGGGCTTTGTCTCAAACCTGGCCGGCGATCAGGGCACAGTCACCGTCCTGGCTGCCGGAACAGTATTGGCGCAAGGGACCATGCAGCAGGTGCAGCAGGATCAGCAAGTGATTGAATCCTATCTCGGCCGCTAATCAAGGAACACGCATCATGCAGCTCAGCGTACAAAACGTCAATCAGTATTATGGCGGCAGCCATATTCTCCGCGATATCTCATTTGATGTAAAAGCCAATGCCCTGACCGCCCTGCTTGGTCGCAACGGCGCGGGCAAAACCACACTGCTGCGCAGCCTGCTTGGCGTCGTACCTATTCGCAACGGGCAGATCAGCTATGCCGGCAAGGATATCAGTCGAATGGGGACGGCCAGCCGTATTGCCCAGGGTATAGGCTATGTGCCCCAGGGACGCGATATATTCCCCCGACTGAGCGTAAAGGAAAATCTGCTGGTTGGCGCCGCGTCACGCAGAACGCCTAAAGGAATACCCGCCTTCATTTATCAGCTTTTTCCGGTTCTCAAGGAAATGGAACATCGCAACGGCGGAGATTTGTCAGGTGGGCAACAGCAGCAATTGGCGATTGCCCGCGCCCTCATGAGCGAGCCACGACTGCTGATTCTGGACGAACCGACCGAGGGCATTCAGCCCAATATCATTCAACATATCGGCAGAACGCTCAAATTTCTTGTTGCAGATCATGGAATGACAGTACTTCTTGTTGAACAATATCTGGATTTCGTCAAACTTATTGCCGACGACTATCTTGTCATGAACCGCGGCGTCATTATTGCCCAGGGAAAAGGTGCAAATATTGATGCAGACGGTATTGAACGTCACATTAGTGTGTAACCGCAAATGTCAGCTGTCATGCAAACCGAAGGCTGGGCTGCGACTCTCGCATTGGCATTTTCTTGCCAACCATCCGGGCGCAGTGCCCTGACCCACAATGCCCATACCGGGCCATTGTTGGTACAGAAGTCGCTATATCCAGAAGGACCGGCCATCTGTCACGCCACAATACTGCACCCGCCATCAGGCATTGCAGGCGGCGACGAACTGAGCATCGTCGCGAAGGTTCATGAAAATGCCCATGCAGTACTGACCACCCCTGGCGCAACACGCTGGTATAAGGCCAATGGCAGGACAGCCACCCAGAGCATCGAGCTTCACATTGCCCAGAATGCAAAACTTGACTGGCTTCCCCTTGAGAACCTGTTGTTTGAACAGGCCCAGGCCAGGAACACCAGCGTGATCAGGCTCGCTGCAGGTGCCCGGGGAATCGGTTGGGACTGTTACCAGTTGGGCAGCGTGGCAACGCAGGGGTATTGGCACGAAGGCACGCTTGCCATCGATTCCACCCTTTACTATGACGAACAACTCGTGTGGACTGAAGCCGGTCTGGTCGACGCAGGACAGTCTCTCAGGCAAAGCAGCGCCGGGCTGGCGAATTTTCCGGTCATGGCAACCGTCTGGAGCATTGGGCCGATCATCGCCGCCGAACAGATGGAGCACATGACTGCCAGCCTGCCATGGACAGAAAACCTGCGGGCGGGCGTCAGCCAGATTCAGCTGGATTCGTCCAGCAGCCTGGTCCTGGTACGCCTGCTGGGCACGCGTACCGAGCAAATCAGGCAACTCATGGTCGATTGCTGGCTACACCTGCGCCCCCTGCATCTGGGCGTGCCCGCGACCCCCTTGCGGCTTTGGCTCACCTGATGGCACTGCGCTTGCGGCCCATTTTAAACATTTAACTACGTATTGCGAGACTACCATGGATTTGACACCACGAGAAAAAGACAAACTGCTGATATTCACCGCTGCCCTGCTCGCAGAAAGGCGTCGTAACCGAGGGCTAAAACTGAACTACCCTGAGTCTGTGGCACTAATTACCGCAACGCTCCTGGAAGGAGCACGGGAAGGCAAGACGGTGGCAGAGCTCATGCATGCTGGCACGCAAGTGCTTACCCGCGATGATGTCATGGAAGGCGTACCGGAAATGATTCCGGACATCCAGGTCGAGGCCACTTTTCCGGATGGCACCAAACTGGTTACGGTCCACCATCCCATCGTTTGAATCCACGCGCAACGCCAAATCGTCCTTCATTCATTTATAGACTCACAAAGGAAAATATCATGTTTCATACTTTTTCCAACCGATTACGTTATTGCCTGGCCGGATTTACCCTCACGGGCCTGCCTCTGACCGCACTGGCTCATCCCGGTCATTTTGAGCACATCGATGCCATGTCCATGTTCAATCAAGGGCTGCTTCATCCACTTACGGGGCCAGACCATCTGCTGGCCATGCTGGCCGTGGGTATCTGGAGTGCGATGGCCTACCCCTCGTTGAAAAGAGCCATCTATATCCCACTTTCTTTTTCCAGCATTCTTCTTTTCGGCGCCCTGATGGGCATCGCCGGAATGCAAATTCCGTTGGTAGAACCACTGATCATGGCCTCACTGCTGGTGCTCGGTCTAATGCTGGCAGGCATGGCACGCTTGTCCCTGATAACCGGCTCGGCACTGGTTGCATTCTTTGCATTTTTCCATGGCGCGGCCCATGGCATGGAGCTGCCAGAAGGAGGCGCAGCGAGTCTGTTTATCCTGGGATTCATGCTTTCCACCCTGTTCATCCATTGCGCCGGAATGGTAGCCGGTGCCATCATGACACGCCACAAAACCTGGCTTGCCCGGATGGCGGGCGCCGGCATTGCCTCATATGGCGCAGTGTTGTTATTAACCGGACAATAAGGAGCCAGCATGATTCCAGGTGAAATCATTGCCGCCGAAGGTGCAATCGACATCAACATCGGTCGAAGCACCATCGTCATTGAAGTGACCAATACGGGCGATCGCCCCATTCAGGTCGGATCACATTATCATTTTGCAGAAACCAATGCCGCGCTGCTATTTGACCGGCAACAGGCCCGTGGTCATCGATTGAATATTGTCGCAGGAACAGCAATACGCTTTGAACCCGGGCAAATACGTACAGTAGAACTGGTGGCGCTAGCGGGTGACCGGCGAGTATTCGGGTTTACTGGAAACGTCATGGGGGCACTGGAATGACAAGCATATCAAGACAGGCATACGCCGAAATCTTTGGTCCGACTATTGCAAACGGTCGCGCCGATCGGGTTCGCCTGGCAGACACTGGATTGTTCATTGAAGTCGAGAAAGATTTCACCCTATTTGGCGAAGAGGTCAAATTTGGCGGCGGCAAAGTCATCCGTGACGGTATGGGCCAGAGCCAGCGCTGCTCGGCAGACTGTGCCGACACAGTCATTACCAATGCACTGCTCGTGGACGCAATTGCCGGGATAGTCAAAGCCGATATCGCTATCAAAAACGGCCATATCGCTGCCATCGGCAAAGCGGGCAATCCGGACATCCAGCCCGGTGTCACCATCGTGATCGGGCCTGGCACCGAGATTATTGCCGGAGAAGGTTTTATTGTGACCGCCGGCGGAATAGATACACATATTCATTTCATTTGCCCGCAGCAGATTAAAGAAGCGCTATCCTCTGGCGTCACCACCATGATAGGCGGTGGCACGGGCCCGGCAACGGGCACGTTCGCCACCACATGCACGCCAGGCCCCTGGCATATCCACGCCATGCTTGGCGCGACCGATGCCTTTCCCATGAATATTGGTCTGTTGGGCAAAGGCAGTGCCAGCGATCCCGCTCCGCTACTGGAACAGATACAGGCCGGAGCACTGGGGCTGAAGCTGCATGAGGATTGGGGCACAACACCACAAGCCATTGACACCTGCCTGAACGTTGCCGAACAGACCGATACACAGGTCGCCATCCACAGCGATACCCTGAATGAATCGGGCTTTGTCGAAGCCACTCTGGCCGCGTTCAAGGGACGTACCATCCACACCTTCCATACCGAAGGCGCAGGCGGCGGTCATGCGCCCGATATCATTCGCGCAGCAGGCATGCCCAATGTCCTGCCCGCCTCTACCAACCCGACCATGCCTTTTACGCATAATACGATTGATGAACATCTGGATATGCTGATGGTTTGCCACCATCTGGACCCGGCTATCGCCGAAGACCTCGCCTTCGCCGAGAGCCGCATCCGTCGGGAAACCATCGCTGCCGAAGACATTCTGCATGACCTTGGCGCATTTTCAATCATGAGCTCTGACTCACAGGCAATGGGCCGTGTTGGCGAAGTGATTCTTCGAACATGGCAGACGGCAGACAAAATGAAGCAACAGCGCGGCAGCCTGGCGGGCGATTCTTCCGCGTCCGACAATCATCGGGTAAAACGCTTTATTGCCAAATACACAATCAACCCTGCCATCGCACATGGTATTGCTCACAAGGTAGGATCCATAGAGCCCGGAAAACTCGCCGATCTGGTTCTATGGCGGCCTGCCTTTTTTGGCGTCAAGCCCAGTCTGATTCTTAAAGGCGGAATGATCGCGCAGGCAGTGATGGGCGATCCGAACGGGTCTATCCCCACTCCTCAGCCGGTACATTACCGAAAAATGTTCGGTTCATACGGTCGCGCACTGAAAACGTCGCTGGCCTTTGTTTCGCAGGCAGGGTTCAACAACCCAGCCGTGCAAGATTTAAACCTGACCAAAACGCTTTGCGCAGTCAACGGCTGCCGCAATATTGGCAAGCGCGATATGGTTCTGAACAACTGGCTGCCGCATATCCGGGTAGATCCGCAAACCTACCAGGTTTTTGCAGACGGACAGCTGCTAAGCTGCGAACCGGCGCAGATCCTGCCGATGGCTCAACGGTATTTTCTGTTTTGATGTCGATCTATCAGGAACGCTCAGACATGACACGTATCGTCCGCAAATATCTACGCAATAGCAGCCTGTCTGCCTCGTTGTTACAACATGCCCCCCTCGCGCAGATGACTTTTGAACAGCGCCGTCGCAGTCGCCAGAAAGTGATCCTTGATAATGGTGAAACCATCAACCTGATAATCGACAGAGGCGTGGTTCTTGCGCCTGACGATGTGCTAGTGGCCGATGACGGCGGCCTGATTGTCGTGCAGGCAAAGAGCGAGTTGCTGGTTCGCGTCACCGCGAATACGGCCACCGATCTGGCGCGGGCTGCCTACCATCTGGGTAACCGCCATGTCACGGTCGAAGTTGGAGATGGTTATCTTCATCTGGAATACGATCCCGTACTGGTGGAAATGTTGAACCGGCTTGGTGTTCATACCTCGACCGTCAATCAGGCTTTCAACCCCGAACACGGCGCGTATGGTGGCGGCCATAAGCACGGCCACGATGAAACGTACGACGAAGATTACGCGCTGGCGCAGGCCGCCTATCGAGCCCATGAAGACGCGCATTCCCGGCACGACCATAACCACGCGCATTCTCACGATCACGATCACCGTCACCTTCACGATCACCTTCACAATCACGTTCGTAATCACCAACACCCGCATAACGCTTTTGCAGATCCGGAAAAACCGCAGCATGCGGATCATGACCATCCTGTTCATGATCATCGTCATCGTCCTGACGAGTAACCTGCCACCATGGACACCACCAAAGATGAGTTGGGCTTCATCACTGCCCAACGCTATGCGCAACTGATGCGTCTGTCCTCACCAGCCTTGCCGGTGGGCGGATTCAGCTACTCTCAAGGATTCGAATCTGCAGTCGAACTCGGCATTGTGTCAGATGAAGCCACTGCTGGTCGATGGATCGAGGATACGTTGCACACCGTCATGGCTCAATGCGATGCTGCGATATGGCTGTTAGTCTACCGGGCATGGCGCGAGCAGGATTCCGACACCATCTGCCAGTGGAATCAATGGTATTACGCAAGTCGTGAAACGGCAGAGGCAAGGGCCGAGACTACCCAAATGGGTGTTTCATTGATCAACCTGGCCCATGCGCTCAATTGGGGAGCCGATGCTGAGCGCAGCAAGCTCAATGAACTTTGCGCGCCCTGCTTTCCCACGGCACACGCATTCTGTGTTCAGGCTCTAGACCTGCCGTCAGACGCGGGAATCACGGCCTTTCTCTATAGCTGGCTGGAAAACCAGGTTATGGCTGCCATCAAAACGGTGCCACTGGGACAAACTGCCGGGCAGCGGCTGCTCTCAACACTGGTGCCGCAGTTGGATCGCGCAGTACTCGCTGCCCGAAAAGCGACCTCATGCTCACCCCCCGCAATCATGACGCTAGCGCCGCACTATTCAATTATTGCTGCTCGACATGAAAGCCAGTTCTCCAGGCTATTTCGTTCCTGATGAGTCCGATTTTCATTTTCCTGTCCGGCAAAAAATCAGGCCACGCACTGGGTCCCGGCAAAAGACCGCCGGCATTTCTGTAAATTATTCATTGAACCAAAGGCATATACCATGATGAACGCCACTAACCGAACCAAGACATTGCCTCCGCTACGAGTGGGTATCGGCGGTCCTGTCGGCTCTGGAAAAACTTCCTTGCTTGAAGTCCTATGTAAAAAAATGGCAGACAGTTATGATCTGGTTGCTATCACAAATGACATCTACACGAAAGAAGACCAGCGCCTGCTTACTGTTTCCGGTGCACTTCCGCCCGAACGTATTATGGGAGTGGAAACCGGCGGTTGCCCGCATACAGCGATCCGCGAAGATGCGTCCATTAACCTGCGCGCAATTGACCAGATGCTCGAGCGTTTTCCGCAGGCCGATATTGTGTTTATTGAATCCGGTGGCGACAATCTGGCGGCAACCTTCAGCCCGGAGCTGTCTGATCTGACTATTTATGTCATCGACGTCGCGGGTGGTGAGAAAATTCCTCGCAAAGGCGGGCCAGGCATCACCAAATCAGATCTGCTGATTATCAACAAAACCGATCTGGCTCCGTATGTCGGCGCTTCACTGGATATCATGCGCCAGGATACGGAGCGCATGCGCCAGAATCGGCCATTTGTGATGTGTAATATGAAAACGGGTGATGGCGTTGATGCAGTCATTCAATTCATTGAAAAAGCAGGCATGCTGGTCTGACCGCTTCCGCGATAAAGACATGGCGCTACGCCAACGCTATCACAGCCCCGCCAGGCGCCTTGCGGCATCTATTTTCTACTTTGCCGACAGATCGGGATGCACCTGACAAAATGGCATGACCTCCCCCTGAGGCAACAGATAAACGCTCCGCCTGCCATAGGAAAAATAAGGTGTCACGTTCTCCAGCTGCGGAAAATCCTCCATCTGTTTTGCGTCAGCCAGAATCCAGCGCCGATAATCCTGCGAAACACAAACGGAACGTAAAAAATTGGCAGGCAATACAAAGCGGCTAGCGCTATCGGGCGCACCGAAATTGTGTGCATCCCAGAGTTCTTTTTGCCAGTTGTCCTTCGTCGGCAATGCATGGTCATCCCAGTTGCTGACCACGATCAGATCAGGATTATTTCCCATATAAAATCGAAAATCGAACGGATAATAGTCAAGACTGTAATATCGATCGTTCGTGCCCACAGCCTGCGGTGCTGAGGCAATGGCCGACGCAGCGCGGCTGCTGCCTGGTAAGCGGGCCGACGACAGATAGATCAGCCCGGCGACGCCCAGGGCAAAACACACCAGCACGCGAGCCAGAAAATTGCGCTGCACTGCCCTGCTTGCAACACCAATCCGGGCTCGATCTGCATTTTCCGACTCCGAGAGCACACCATCTGCCATAAAGATACCGCGATAGAACTCGGCAAAGAGAAAGGCCAGAGGAGGCAGCACCGGCAGGATATATCCCACCAGCTTGGACTGCGGAATAGAAAAAAAGACCAGAATCAGCAATAGCCAGATCCACATCAGGCGGCGAACGCTGGCATCACGCTCCTGCATCCAGTAATTGCGTGTAAAGATGGTGGACAGCCCTGTTCGACACCAAGGGAGCATAGTCGCCAGCAGTACCGCCACATAGAACCAGACCGGCATTGTATTGTTGAAGCCGCCCTGCGAAAAACGCTCAAACTGCTGGTACACCAGATAATAATGAAAAAAACCGGGGTGCCTGCTCTGCATCAATAACAGCCATGGCAGAACAACGGCCAGAAATAGCAGAATACCCGAGATGCGCAATAGCATCGGAATGGCCGAATACCGGCGTTCGGCAAGAAGCCAGGCAAGCAGTACCCCGCCGGGCAGAACGAATCCGATCAGTCCTTTAGCCAAAAACCCCAGTCCCGCAAACAGATACATCGCCAGTATCCATCGCGCTGCGGATTCGCCTTGCTGTTGCAGCAGGACAGCGGTAGCGCCACACAGGATCGTGGTACTAATCATGGCCGCCACCAGCAAGTCAAGATTGGCATAATGGGCTGCGCCGAACATCATTGGTGTAGCCGCCAGAATGATGCTTGCCACCAGCGCACGCGATGGCAGGACAAAACGCCGCAAAAAGGCAAAAAGGCCACCGACCATCAGCATTCCCGCCAATGCAGGTGTCAGTCTTGCTGCAAACTCATTTTCACCAAAAATGGCGAGACTTGCCCCTGTCAGCCAGTAAAACAACGGCGGTTTATGAAAATATGGCATGCCGTTCAGCAGCGGTGTTCCCCACTCCCGAGCATGCAGCATTTCCAGCGCAACCCCAACGTAACGCCCTTCGTCAGGATTGAGCAGCGGCCAAAACCAGTTTCCCAGCACAAACCAGGCAGTCGTGGCCAGCAGCAGGAACGGGAAGACAAAAGGACTGATCGCCAGACGCGACAACCAATCAGACACGCCAATACGAGACAAGGGATCGGATGCAATGGCAGTAGAAGAAAGCATGATTTGGAGCATGAAATTGAATTATCACCATCTTAGCGATAGAGATATCAAATATTCATCAAATAACCGTGAGGTATGTCGTGCGCATACAATGACCCCGATAATGGCGTTATGACCTTTCCAGACGGAGCTGCGCTGCGATCAGCTGACAAACTCCTGAGCTTGCCTGGCTACAAGCCTTACTCATTCGTATCCACGATGTTTTGTGTACGCTCGAACCTGTGCCAACCAGGCAGGCACATGCATCAGCACTCGATAATATTGACGGCCAATCCGCCGCGCGATGTTTCCTTATATTTCGATTGCATATCCGCCCCGGTCTGCATCATGGTCCGGATTACTTTGTCCAGTGACACGTAATGCGTACCGTCACCCCGCAATGCCATACGCGCGGCGTTGATGGCCTTGACTGCACCCATCGCATTGCGCTCAATACACGGAATCTGCACCATGCCCCCGACTGGATCACAAGTCATGCCCAGGTTATGTTCCATGCCGATTTCGGCGGCATTCTCTGCTTGCGGGACAGTGCCCCCCAGCACCGCTGCCAGTGCGCCAGCTGCCATGGAACAGGCAACACCCACTTCTCCCTGGCAACCAACCTCGGCCCCGGAGATGGATGCGTTTTCCTTGTAAAGAATGCCAATGGCTGCAGCTGTCAGCAGAAAATCGATCACGCCCTGTTCATTGGCCCCGGGCACAAAATTCACGTAATAATGCAGGACTGCGGGAATCACTCCTGCCGCCCCGTTGGTCGGTGCCGTCACTACCTTGCCGCTGGCCGCGTTCTCCTCATTTACTGCCAGCGCATACAGATTTACCCAGTCGAGCATGGAAAGCGGATCTTTCTGCGACTCATGGGGCCGGCTGCTCAGCTGTTCATGCAGTTGTCGGGCGCGACGCTTGACATGGAGAAAACCGGGCAGGCTGCCGGTGGCCGAACAGCCACGCGTCACACAGGCTTGCATCACGGCCCACAATTCCAGTATTTTCTGCCTGACTTGCTGCTGCGGCCGGTAATGCCTTTCGTTTTCCATCATCAACTGTGCAATCGTCAACTGGTGCCGCTGGCACAGATCGAGCAATTGCTGGCCAGAATTGAATGGATAAGGGATGTCAATATCCGGGGTCAGATTCACCCGGACCCGATCGCAATTCATCACAAAGCCGCCGCCAATCGAATAATATTCCTTCTTCATGAGTAATCGATCGGTAGCGTCGAAGGCCTGGAAGCGCATGCCATTCGAATGCTGGGGCAATGTTTCTCGCCGGTTGAACTTGATATGAACGCTCTGGTCAAAAACAATTTCGTGGCGATTAAGCAGCCTGACCATGCCACTGCTGTACACCTGCTCAATCAGTGCCGGCACCATGTCCGGATTCAACGTCTCGGGCTGGTAGCCATGCAGCCCGATGACAACTGCCATATCACTTTTGTGACCCTTGCCAGTCGCGCCCAGCGAGCCGAACATTTCTATATGAAGACGTTGCGCGCTTTCAAGCAGGTTGGCTTCATCCAGACGGTTTACAAAACGCAGCGCGGCAATCATGGGGCCGACTGTGTGGGAACTGGAAGGTCCGATGCCCACCTTGAAAATATCAAATACGCTCAAGGCCATTTTTTTCCTCGACAATGTTGATGGACCGCTTAATGGGTCCGGTACAGCTCATCCACTTTCTTTTCGGATTCACGATTTTTCAACTCAGCTTCGCTGGGCAGCGCCATGTCGTTGAGCAACGGCTTGGTCCAGTTCCCGGTAACATGATATTTTACAGTCAGGGCACGCTGCAATGGCGCCTGCAGCAACCATTGCGTCAGGAAAGCGCCAACGCCGACTGCAGGATTCACGATCGTTCCCGCCAATACAGAGGCGCCGCTCACATCCAGCTTGGGCACAACCACAGTCTGAAAATCCAGACTTTCGGATTTCAGATCTGTCATTCCAGAGGCCACGATGGCCGATGAGGGGCCATTCAAGCGGAAATCCTCAACAAACAGGCGCCCGGCATCCAGGCGCATGCGGCTGCGCACTGTGTCAAATGTGAGCCCCGACTGCACCGAGTTGCCCAGTGTCTCTCCAAACTTGGGCAACCGGCGAAACGATTGCAGCGACAACAGCTCCAGTGCCTTGACCGCAGACGACTGTACACTTTCCAGACGTCCCTGCTTGAGGCTGCCGCTGAGCGAACCATTGAGCATGGCCAGATCCAGATCCTGGACGTTTTTCCAATTAATTTGCGCGTCAATTTGGCCGTTACCATTTTTGATGACGCCACCCAATTGATAGGTTTCAAGAAACCGGCCCAGGTCGGACACCACAATTTTTCCTTGCAGTTGCAGATCCTTTGCGGTGCCCTGCTGATGAATCGATCCTTGCGCCGCCAGCGAGCCGCCCTCATTGACCAGACTGAAGTAATCCACCTTCCAGTCGTCCGAGCCGGGCAACTGGTAACCTTTGAGTATCATCTGTCCCATTTGCTTGCCATAGACAGTCAGGTTTTTCACTGACAGGTCAAGGCGCGGCAAAGCCTGCGTCGCGCCGGCACGCGCCTTCGCGGCGTCCCTGTCTTTTTGCGACGAAGTGCGCGTGTCGACCAAGGCATCGGCCGGTTCAATAATGTTCAGGGTATCGAGCCTGACAGTCAGGTTGCCCGGATCCCGTTGACGCGCGCCGGGGGTCCAGGTCCCGCTTCCCTGCGCCTGATCGGAATTCAGTTGCAGGTCCCATTGCTTGCCTGCCCTGCCGGCCGTCAGCGTAGCGCCTGTCAGCGTCTGGTTCTTCACCAGGAATGCCTGGGTTTGTATGGCCACGTGTGACACATCCGGCAATATCTGTCGTCCGTTACCCGTCCCGGCGCTATCGGAAAACTCATCGACAATGTCATCCCATGCCTGTGCATCCAGCGTCGGATTCTGCGCCAGAACTGTCAAGCCTGGCTGGCCCAGTTCTGCTGCTCTATTGACGCCAATGGTGCCACGACTGAAATACGCTCCCTTGCTGCTGTTAATGTCGTGCTCAAAAATCGCTTGCGTACGAGTGCCGTCAATGCGGATATCCAGGTAGCGCTTCCCGTCATCCCTGGCACCGTCGTTTGCACGCCAGACAATGGTGGCCGGCCACTGTGCCGACTTGGGCTTGGACAGACCATCGGGAAATTGCGTTGCCAGGCCCGCCAGATCAGATTGAAATTGAACCTTTACCCTGCCGCCCGACGAAAAGTGGACCAGACTAGTGTAACTGGTGCTGCCGCTGATGCGCCGCATGCCCTGCACCGGTATCAATTGCCGCAGGCCGGCAGCAGTCAGCGTGCCGTTAATCGATAGTGGCTTGCCCACGGTGCCGATAGGGCCGTCGAGCACGACTTTACCCCCCAGCATGACGCCCTTGACGGCATTGGCCTGCAATTGCGTCTCGGTAAACGGCATTTCTCCTTCAAGGTGCTCGGCCCATGGAAAATCCGGCGTGAGCCGGAAACGGCTGTCATCCAGATGAATCGAACCGGAGATTCGCGAATTGTCCGCGTCGAGCACGGGAATGTGCAGATCAATGGGAATGGTCCACTGGCCGCTGCCTTGTGCTTCGTCCAGCACATTATTGATCAGATTGCCCAGCGGACTGATTTTCGTAAAAGTCAGGAAATCCTCAGCGCGTCCCCTTGCCTTTGCCTGCAAATCAACTGTGGTGTTCTTCTCAAGACTGGATACAACGCCATGAAACGCATCCAGATCCAGCCGCTGCCCTGCAGGCATGGCATAGAATGCCTGAATCGAATCAATAATAATCTGATCATTCTGAAAGTGAATCGTGCCGCTGTCGGAATTGACAACCGGCCAGCGTTTGCCCCGAATATCCTTCTGGTGATAATTGAGCAGCAGGTTTGCGTAAGTGCCGCGCAGCAAAAAGCTGCCCGAGTCCGGCGCCAGACCAAAAGGAAAATCGTCGACAACCCCCTTGAGCTCGAACTCGGCCGCAGACAGTTCCCCATTCTTGAATGCATCCTTGAGCCACTCACGCGCATCCGGATCCATCACATTGGGCAGGTAATTGTGCAGATGCGGCAATGACACTGCCCGCAGGGATCCACTCAAATCCACGATACCGTTGTCGGTGTTGGCGTCGGAACGCCAGGTCCCGGCGCCTTCCATCTGCAGATCACGGTTATGAACCGTAGCCTGGGTAAACTTGACTCGCGGCTCCTGCACAGAATTGCGACTGAAATCACCACGGACACTTGCTTCGTCAATCGACAGCGGATTTTCGAAAACTACCGGGTCCTTATAATAGAAGCCCTTGACACTGGACTCGAACTGTACCGGAGGGTAGCTGATACCTTCAGCTACGCCGGACTCATGCATAGACAAACGCCAGCGGTTGAACTCGTTGATCACACTTGTGAATGACGAGCTTAAGCGAGAGGTCAGGCTATCTGCCGCGATAATAAATTCGTGATTGCGGATGTGATCTTCAACCCGGACCTTTTCCAGTCCATAGGCCACCATCATGTTCTGGGGTACATTGCTGTCAATCTGAAGATCGACCACCGCGTGCGAGACGATGCCCGATTTTACTTTTTGCGGTATATCAAACCAGGGCCTGGCGGCCAACACGTCCATATTGAGCACAGAGACCCGCAAATTGCCCGACCAGGCTGGCGTTTGTTTGCCCGCCACGCCATCCTGTTGCAGGCTGCTCAATAGCTGAATGGAATGGCCCACCTGCGCCGGCATACGGGCGCTGGCGCTAAGCACCCGCTTTGCCCCATTTTTTGTCAACTGCAATGTGAAATCGGAGAGCGTAAACGGACCCGCCTGCGGTCGCGTCTGGTCAGTCCAGCTGAAGCTGCCATTGAGTACGGTGATCTCGGGCAAGGCCTGCAGCAAATCGGCCAGCGGCGCCAGCGTCACATTGCCGGCATCAACGGCCTCGGGCGCCGAATGTACGTTGTCACTGTCCAGGCGCCGGCCAAGCAACCAGACCCGGTTTTGCCGGTCACGGGTCATGTTCAGGTGAATCTGCCGGATTTCCACCGCGGCCGGCTCCAGTTGCAATTGCACGGCACGCCGCCAGTCCAGGCTGGCGACCGCCTCGCCGACAGTCAACATCGGCGTGTCGGTCTGATCGGCAATCTGCAGCGCCTGCAGTCGTAACCGCGGAACAATCCCGGTCCAGTCAATCGCCAGTTTTTCGATCGTGACATGCTGACGTGTCGCTGCGCTCAGCCGTTGCTCAACCTGCTCGCGGAATTGATCGATATTGGGAGCAAGCAGAAAGCGGACAGCCAGTGCCGCCGCCATGGCCAGGACTATAAGCGCTATAAGGAGGGTGCCGGCGGATTTCAGCAGTCGGTACGGCAAATTCACTCAGTGATTCTCGTTGGACATCGGTCTGTTCATGGGCGGTCGGGGTTCGGGTATTATTATATACAGCATCCCGTCAACACATCGGCAACTCATGAATTGTATCCAATCCCTGCAAAGCGCTCTTTCCTGGTCCGGCTATCTGCGTCGCCGCCTGGATGCGCGACCCGAGATCCAGAAGCAAATACTGGCGGACTCGGCTGAACCCATCACATCTGCGCGTATCGAGCAATGGTCGCACGAGCTGGCCGCCGGCGTGGGCGCTCCGGCCACACAGGTCTGGGAAATCGAGCACTGCCGGATCATCCTGCGTAAGCTGCGCAGCCGTCTGTTCGACACACTGGTCGTGCGGGATACGGGTGGCGAGGCAACGCTGGAAGAAGTGACACACGCCATGTCCTTCCTGGCTGACTTCGCCGTTGCTCAGGCGTACCGCAGCGCGATGACCGATATGATTCAGGTCCATGGTGCCCCCATCGACCCGGGCACAGGCAAACCCATGGAAATGATCATTCTGGGGATGGGCAAACTGGGCGGATATGAACTGAATGTCTCATCGGACATTGACCTGATCATGCTGTACCCCGAGGAAGGCGAAACCACCGGACGACGGCCATTGAGCCACCACGAATTCTATGGCCGCCTGACCCGGCGCATGATGCCTATCCTCTCAGATCAGGATGCCGACGGCCAGGTGTTTCGCACAGATCTGCGCCTGCGTCCGGATGGCGACGCGGGTCCACTGGCCTGGAGCCTGGATGCGCTGGAAAACTACCTTATCGCCCAAGGACGTGAATGGGAACGCTACGCCTGGCTCAAGGCACGCATCATTCAGGTACAGGCGCTCGAGGGCAGCGCGCCTGCGCCCTACGCCCAGCAACTGGAAAGCCTGCGACTTCCCTTTATTTATCGCAAATATTTCGACTTTGATACGCTGGCCTCGCTGCGCCAGTTGCGCGAGCGAATCCGCCAGGACTGGCAGCGACGCGCCCTGTCCAAAAATGGTGTCGACACGGTTCACAATATCAAGCTTGGGGAAGGCGGCATTCGCGAAATCGAGTTTGTGGTGCAGCTGTCACAACTGATCAAGGGCGGTCGCCTGCCCACCATCCAGGAACCCTGCCTGATCAAGGCGCTGCACGCCGAAGTCAGCGCCGGGTTGATCGCGCCGGAAACAGGCAGCAAGCTTGAAGAGGCATACCGCTTTTTGCGCCGCGTCGAACATTTTCTGCAATACCGGGAAGATGAACAGACCCACCTGCTGCCCAACGATCAGGCGCGCATGGCGGCACTGGCCACCGTGCTGGGTTTCACCCCAACCGATTTCACCGCCAGGCTGGCTGCTCATCGGCAGTTTGTTGCGGATACTTTTCGCGATGCCTTTCGCATTGCCGGCTTGAACGACGACCAGAGCAACGGTCAGCAAACGCAAGCATGCGATACGGAGCACCGCGACGACAGAAACCTGGAAGACATCATCAAGCAGCATTTTGCCGAACATGATTCAGACGATGTCGAGCACCGGCTGGAAGCTTTGCTGGGCAGCTCACGTATTCGCAGTTTGTCCAACAGCAGTCGCGCACGTCTGGAAAAACTGCTGCCGGCCGTCATCCAGGCAGCCTCACGCACGCCGATGCCCAATACAGCCTGCGCGCGACTGTTCGATTTGATTGAAACCATTGCGCAACGCAGTTCTTACATTGCCCTGCTCGCCGAATTTCCTGACACCCTGGCCCGCGTGGCGCGAATCATGGCGTCCAGCCCCTGGGCCGCCAGCTATCTGACCGCCAATCCGATTCTGCTCGATAGTCTGATTGAGTGGAACAGTCTGATGGAACCAGTCAACATCGCCCAGACCGCCGAACAGCTAGACAAGGAACTGGATGCCTGCATCCTGCATGACGGCACCCAGGACGTTGAGCAGCAAATGAATGTCATGCGTGATGTGCAGCGTCAGGTCAGTTTTCAGTTGCTGGCACAAGACCTGGAAGGCGAACTGACAGTGGAAAAACTGGCTGACCAGCTCTCGGGCCTGGCCGATGTACTGCTGCAGGAAAGCCTGGAGCGCGTCTGGCCGCTGGTGCGGCCAAAACAGATACAACCGGACGACGCTCTTTATCACATGCCGAAATTTGCAGTGATCGCCTACGGCAAGCTGGGTGGCAAGGAACTGGGTTATGCATCCGATCTGGACCTGGTCCTGCTGTTTGACGACCCGGGCGATTATGCCCTGGAAGTGTATGCCAAGCTTGGCCGTCGCTTAAGTACATGGCTGTCCAGCATGACTTCATCTGGGCGGTTGTACGAGATTGATTTGCGCTTGCGCCCTGACGGCGACGCCGGTTTACTGGCCGTGTCGGTGGATACCTTTGAAAAATATCAGCGGGAACATGCCTGGGTCTGGGAACATCAGGCGCTCACGCGAGCGCGCTTTTCAGCCGGCGACCCCGAAATTGGCAAAACGTTCGAACGCATCCGCCGCGACATCCTGCTTCAGCAACGAGACCCGGAAAAGCTCAAACAGGAAGTGATCGAAATGCGTGCCAGAATTCGTGCAGGGCACCCAAACAAAACCGAATTATTCGATGTGAAGCACGACCATGGCGGGATGGTGGATATTGAGTTCATTACCCAGTATTGCGTCCTGGCCTACGCAAACCAGCATAAGCAACTTCTGGAAAACCTTGGAAATATTGCCCTGCTCAATATTGCCGGCGAGGTTGGCATTCTGAATGCCGAGCATGCCCGCAAAACGGCGGACAGCTATCGTGTCCTGCGACGCATGCAGCACGCTGTCAGACTCAAGGGTGATGAAAAGGCCAGGATTGACCAGTCGCTGCTGACCGAAGAACGGGCTGCGGTATGTACGCTTTGGGATGATGTTTTCGGAGAAAACACTTGAAAATAAAGAGATTTTTTAAAAAAACCGTCAATCCGCGCGGGAAATATCCTAAAATGACGGATTAGGAAACGACTTATCTCTGATCGCCATGATTACTGTTACCGATATTGAACGCCCCACCCTTGCCCTGCCCGAAGGACACGGCAAAGTGCTGCTGCATTCATGCTGTGCCCCGTGTTCGGGCGAAGTCATGGAAGCCATGCTGGCATCGGGCATCAACTACTCCATCTTTTTTTACAATCCAAACATTCATCCGGTCCGTGAGTATGAAATTCGCAAGGAAGAGAACATACGCTTTGCACAACAACACGGTATTGAATTTATTGATGCCGATTACGACGTAGACAATTGGTTCGACCGGGTCAAAGGCATGGAAAATGAACCCGAGCGGGGCATTCGCTGTACTGCTTGCTTCGATATGCGTTTTGAGCGCACTGCGCTGTATGCACACGAACATGGTTTCGATACCATTACCAGTTCGCTCGGCATCTCACGCTGGAAGGACATGAATCAGATCAACGGCAGTGGCGAACGCGCAGCCTCGCGCTATCCTGAATTGGTGTACTGGACCTACAACTGGCGCAAAGGGGGTGGTTCGGCGCGCATGATCGAGATCAGCAAACGCGAAGAGTTCTATCAGCAGGAATACTGCGGTTGTGTGTATTCATTGCGCGACACCAACCGTCATCGCCGCGCTCAGGGACGTGATCGCATCACAATCGGGGTAAAATTCTACGGCAAACAGGAAGAAACGCTTTAAAGCAGGCGCTGTCTACAAGGCATGGTTATTTGCCATAAGCTGCGGCTTAAGACGGACAACAAAACCAGCCGCCTGATTTCCCGGCATTGCCCCAGCCATGCGTATTGCCGCCAGCAAAACCAGCACTGTCATCATACAAAAAAGGACTGAAGCCCGTATCACACAGGTTTCAGTCCTTTTTTACGCTGCAACGCCATCTGACAGCACCTGCCAGACGTCGCCTGTTGACACAGACGTTTATTGGGCTGGCGTTGCCGCTGCGCCAGCGCCGGCAGACGATGCCGCCGGTGCCCCTGCTTGCGGCTTGCCGGCGCCGCTATCTCCAGCGTTTTCCGAAACGCCCGCAGCACTATCGCTGCCTGGCTGGGTAATAAAGCCCAGCTTTTTCAAACCGGACCCTTTTGCCATGGAAAGTACCTGCGCCAGCGCCTCGTAACGCGTATCGGCATCAGCGCGGATTCGCAGCTCTGGTTGGGGGTCTTGCTTGCCTTCGTTGACGAACATTTCCCTCAGGTCACTCTGCTCTACCGGAGCATCATTCCAGTAAATTGTGCCGGACTTGTCCATCGCCAGATCGATAACGACCGGTTCCTGCTCTACCGGCTTGCTGCTGACCTGGGGCAGATCGATCTTGATCGAATGCGCCATCAGCGGCGCTGTAATGATAAAGATCACCAGCAGTACCAGCATCACGTCAATCAACGGCACCATATTGATTTCGGTCATGGGACTGGCCGAACCGTTTTTCTGATCAAAGCTTCCAAAAGCCATGGTTATCTCCTGTGTGACTAACGACCGCCGCCGCCGCGCAAGCTGCGCACTTTGGGGTTCTGGCTTTCAAATTGCTGGCCGGTTGTCACAAATGCGTACAGATCGTGGGCGAATGCGTCCAGACGGGCAAGCATGACACGGTTGCGGCGAACAAAGGCGTTATAGGCCAGCACTGCCGGGATGGCAACAGCCAGGCCAAGGCCGGTCATGATCAGCGCCTCGCCGACCGGACCGGCAATTTTATTGATGGTAACGCCCGCTTCGGCCATGCCGATACCGATCAGGGCGTGGTAAACACCCCACACGGTTCCAAACAACCCGACAAACGGCGCAGTCGAGCCAATGGAGCCCAGAACAGATAGCCCGTTCTCGGCCTGGGCCGTTTCCTCATCAATTACTTTTTTCATGCGGCGAGCAACAAACTCTGCATTGGTACCCAGTTCGGCCAGATTGCTCGCGCCATAACGGCTGTGATGATCGCGCGCATGAAGAGCCTGGTCCGCAAGACGCGAGAACGGATCGCGTGCGCCAAACTTGTGCAAATCCTGATCAACTTGCTCCAGAGACTGCGAACTCCAGAAGCGCTGCAGGAACCGGTTTCCCTTGCGGGTTCCGCTGATATTCATTAATACCTTGACCACAATCAGGTACCAGGTAACCAGCGCCATCAAAACAAGAATGCCGAACAGGGATTTGCCGACAATATCGCTTTGCATTAGAAAATCCATAATGCCGGGATTGTGCGGCGTAGTTTCCGTTGTCGCCTGAGCAAGGGCGACCAATGTGGATGACAGCCAGGGGGTAGTCATGATGAATAAATTCCTTTATTGAAAAACAATAGGTATATCGGCAATGGAGTCCCGCGGAACGCCATTTTCTGAATAGGGTTTGAAACGCGCGCGCCGTACTGCACTCAGGGCAGCATCATTGAGCGAGTCATAGGGCAGTGCCTGGCGTAGGGTCGCGCTTTTGACCGTACCAGCCGTTGAGATATGCACGCGGACAATAACGGTTCCCGATTCGCCGCGCATTTTTGCTGCGCGCGGATAAGTCGGTTTAGGCTTGACCAGATAGCTGACCGATGACACGACTTTGGGGGCCTGATTGGTCTGGCCACCCGAAGGCTTGGCGTTCGCGCCATTGCTGACGCCCACCGGCTTGAGCGAAATATTGCGATCAATCTTGATATTGGACAGATTGGGCGCTGGCTTGACCGGCGGTTTCGGTTCAGGCTTTGGTTTCGGCTTGGGCTTCGGCTTTGGTTTCGGCTTCGGCTTAGGTTCCGGCTTTGGCTCGGGTTTTGGCTCTACCACAGGCTTGGGCTCTGGCTTGAGCTCGTACACCGGCTCGGGCACAGGCTCCGGAGGTGGAATAATTTCTTCCTGAACCGGTTCCGGCTCAGGCTCAGGCTGGGGTTCTGGCTCTGGTACCGGCTCGGGTTCAGGTTGTACTTCTGGCTCGGGGGCCGGCGCCAGTTCCTCCCCTTTCGGAGGCGGACGTACCGGTTCGTCGATAATGGTTACCATTACCGGGGCATCGGTCGCTTTGACAATGGGTGGCGTCAGATCCAGTGTGCCAAGCCAGGCAGCACCTGACATTAATGCCAGCGCTGCAGCCAGGCCAGTGAGCCGAAAGCTCAGGGGAACCGCCGCGGGAGAATTTGATCCGTTAAACATGCTCAACATACGTGCCTTGTGCAGGCAATTACAGCAGACAGCGCTTGGCGCGGGAACCGCACTCAGCGAAAACACATTAGATAATATGATTGGAACCAATGTTGATCTGCAGGTCAGCCTATTATTGTAATAATAACTATTCTCATTTTCAATAAATTTCTTGAATTATGTGCATGCAATGATGCCCAATACGTAACAATGGTTTTACAGTATGGCTGAATCCTTCTGTAGCCGCGTCTGCAAAAGAGCACACTATTTTTTCAAGTTGGCACGCCAGGCAGGCGAGCGCAGTGCCGCGTCCTTTTTTGTATCTTTATGTAATAAAGACGCATTGAGCAATATTTCGAATGCAATTTGTTGTCATTCGTCCACACTCCATTGTGTACAGACGAAAAAATACCGCCCGTAGGCGGTATTTTCAGCACAGCGCAAATAAATTACTTGGCTGAAACTTCTTTAGCTTGAGGACCTTTAGGGCCTTCAGCAACCACGAAAGTCACTTCCTGGTTTTCTTGCAGTGATTTGTAGCCTGTACCGATGATGTCTGTGTGGTGCACAAACAGATCTTTACCACCTGAGGCGGGCTTGATGAAACCAAAGCCTTTCTCGTTATTAAACCACTTTACAATTCCTGATTCTGTCGACATGTCGATTTCCTGATGTATAAATAAACTGAGATAAAATCCTATCTCTTGGGACAAGACTTCAAGGAGACGACACATGCAAACAGTACCGCTGTAACCAGAAGCCTATTTCGTATAACCGAAGCACGGCTTCCTTTAACTTGAATATCTTATGTGTGACACTATGTCGGTAAAAAGAATCTGTGTCAATGAATATTTATGAACTGACGTCAATACAACTGTCATTAAACCTTAATTTATATAAAAAAAAGCCCGGAAAATACCCGGGCTTTTGCACAGAAACGTAGCGGCTTTAGCCCGCAATATCACTGTTTTCGCGGCTGAACAAAAAAACGCCGTCTTTTACATCGACCAAGACAGTGTCTCCAGGGCCGAATTCTCCCTCGAGAATTTTTCTTGCCATGCCGTTTTCCACGTGTTGCTGAATTGCACGTTTTAACGGCCTTGCCCCGAACACCGGATCGAAGCCGCTTTTCGCCAGCAATGCCAATGCAGCATCTGAAACATGCAAATGCATATCCTGACCTGCCAGCCGGGCGGCCAGACGATCCAGCTGAATCCGCGCAATAGAGGAGATCTGTGCACTGTCCAGCGAATGAAATACCACCACTTCGTCAATGCGGTTCAGAAATTCAGGCCGGAATGCCTGTTTCACGTCTTCCCAGACCACTTGCTTGATCGCTTCATAAGACTCGCCAGCCATATTCTGAATGTGATGTGAACCCAGATTCGAGGTCATCACAATCACCGTATTGCGAAAGTCTACCGTGCGCCCCTGCCCGTCTGTCAAACGGCCATCATCGAGCACCTGCAACAGGATATTGAACACATCAGGATGGGCCTTCTCCACTTCATCGAGCAGAATGACGCTATAAGGCTTGCGACGCACCGCCTCGGTCAGGTAACCGCCCTCTTCATAGCCGACATAGCCCGGAGGCGCCCCGATCAGGCGTGCCACGGAATGCTTCTCCATGAACTCACTCATATCGATACGTACCAGATGATCTTCCGAATCGAACAGGAACCCGGCCAGGGCCTTGGTCAGTTCGGTTTTACCAACGCCGGTCGGGCCCAGAAACAGGAAGGATCCGTAAGGTCGTGACGGGTCGGACAGTCCGGCGCGCGAGCGCCGGATTGCATCGGAAACCAGGGTTACCGCCTCATCCTGTCCTACCACACGTTTATGCAGGAAATCTTCCATGCCAAGCAGTTTTTCACGCTCTCCCTGCATCATTTTGGATACAGGAATGCCGGTAGCGCGGGAAACCACTTCTGCAATTTCTTCGGCCCCAACTTCGGTGCGCAGCAGGCGTGGCTTGGCCTTGCTGGACTCTTCCGATTCGGCAGCCTTCAGGCGGCCTTCCAGTTCGGGCAGGCGGCTGTATTGCAATTCTGCCAGTTGCTCGTACTGGCCTTTGCGCTGAAACTCAGCCATCTGCGCCCTGACCTTCTCGATTTCTTCCTTGATCGACTGTGCACCCTGCACCGCCGCTTTCTCGGCTTTCCATATCTCTTCGTAGTCGTTGTACTCGCGTTGCAGCTTTTCCAGCTCGTCCTCGATCACTTTCAGGCGGCGGGCAGATGCATCGTCGGTTTCCTTACGAACCGCCTCGCGTTCAATTTTCAGCTGGATGATCCGACGATCCAGGCGGTCCATGACTTCTGGTTTCGAATCGATTTCCATGCGGATACGCGCCGCAGCCTCGTCGATCAGGTCAATGGCCTTGTCCGGCAAAAAACGGTCTGTGATATAGCGATTGGACAGCTCGGCGGCCGCCACAATGGCGGGGTCGGTAATATCGACACCGTGGTGCAACTCATAGCGCTCCTGAAGACCGCGCAATATGGCAATTGTGCTCTCAACGTCGGGTTCGTTGATTAGCACTTTCTGGAAGCGCCGTTCCAGCGCGGCGTCCTTCTCGATGTACTTACGATATTCGTCAAGCGTGGTGGCGCCGATACAATGCAATTCGCCGCGCGAAAGCGCTGGCTTGAGCATATTGCCGGCATCCATCGCCCCTTCGGCCTTGCCTGCGCCTACCATGGTATGGATTTCGTCGATGAAGACGATATTGCTGCCGTCATCCTGCGCCAGTTCCTTGAGCACCGCCTTGAGGCGTTCTTCGAACTCACCGCGATATTTGGCCCCCGCCAGCAAGGCGGCCAGGTCCAGTGACAGCACGCGCTTTCCGCGTAAGGTTTCGGGCACTTCATCATTAACAATGCGCTGCGCCAGGCCTTCGACGATGGCTGTTTTACCCACGCCAGGCTCGCCGATGAGCACCGGATTGTTTTTGGTGCGCCGCTGCAGAATCTGGATGGCCCTGCGGATTTCGTCATCGCGACCAATGACCGGATCCAGCTTGCCCATGCGGGCTCTTTCAGTCAGGTCCGTGGTGTATTTTTTCAACGCCTGACGGTTGCTTTCGCCTTCCTGGTCTTCAACAGCCGCGCCGCCCCGAACAGCCTCAATAGCCGCTTCGAGCGCCTTTTTCTGCAGACCGCAGTCGCGCAGGATGCGGCCGGCCTCGCCTTTATCTTCGGCCAATGCCAGTAAAAACAATTCACTTGCAATAAAAGCATCGCCCCGCCGGGCCGCTTCCTTATCTGTAGCGGTCAACAGCGCATTCAGTTCACGACTGATCTGCACATTGCCTTCGGCTCCCTGCACCTGTGGCAGAGACTTGATAGCACTGTCCAGTGCCGGGCCGACGCGATTGACCGCAACGCCGGCACGCGCCAGCAGACTGCCAGCGCCGCTATCGGTGTCGCCCAGCAAGGCAGACAGAACGTGAACCGGCTCAATGTATTGATTATCATTACGGCCGGCAAGACTTTGGGCGTCAGCAAGCGCCTGTTGAAATTTTGTGGTTAATTTGTCAAATCTCATGATTCTTCCCATGTCATTCATTACGGCCATACATATCTGGCCAGGTTGCTTAATACATAATGGCAACTACCCACATTTCAAGATGTAATACAACACAGTTTTTGGCTCAACATAAAGACAGCCACCCAAAGAAAGGTACTACAGCCGGTACAATCAAATTTTAACTGCTCCGACTGACCTTTCAATGAATTCAGGCTTTCCCGACACCGCTGCCGAGTGCGACACCCTTGTCGCCGGTAACCTGTTGCCTCAGCGTGTCGTACTGGATACCTGTGTGCTCATGTCCACCATTCTGAAAAACCTGCTGCTGCGTCTGGCGCAAGCGGGCATGTTCGAACCTGTCTGGGCCGACTATATCGGTCAGGAATGGCGCCGCAACGCCAGTCGCGTCTGGGCAGTGTCCGAGCAAGACATAGCAACTCACTGGCAGGACATGCAGTCGGCCTTTCCCCGTGCCGATATGGGGATTGTTAGTGAATTCGAAACGGAGCTATCCAAAAGCGATCCCAAGGATTGGCATGTCATTGCGGCAGGCCGGGCCGCGCTTGCTCTGTATCCCGGCCAATCCGTCTGTATTCTGACCCGAAACCTGCGGGACTTCAACCGCAGCGAGCTGCGCCTGCTGGGCTTGTCGCTGTTTGACCCAGACCAGTTTCTGGTCAAATGCTACGAATTGGCCCCCGATTTGCTGATGCAACTGCTAGCCCTGATTCCCGACGATGCCGTAAAGATCGGTCGTCCCCGCGAGCCCCTGGAGGCGGTCCTTAAGCGCGAACGCCTGTTTCGCCTGAACAGCCTTATTGCCCAGGACGTGAGCGCAACTGCCTGATCAAAAAGCCCCAGACCATTGTTTCATGAAGGACGCTTTCCATGTGCATTATTTATCTGTCTATTGCCAAAGATCCCGACTGGCCACTTTATATTGCCGCCAATCGTGACGAATTTCACGCCAGGCCAGCCCTGCCGACCGCGCCGTGGGATGCCAATCCTGATATTTTCTCGGGGTTGGATCTAAGCGGTGGCGGCACATGGCTGGCGATCAACAGAAATGGCCGCTTTGCCATGCTGACCAATTTTCGCGATCCGTCCGGCTTTATCCCCCAGGCTCCCACACGCGGCCTGCTGGTAAGCAACTTTGTCGATGGGGATACGACCGCTGGCCAATACGCCGCGCAGGTGTGGAAAACTGGCGATAACTATAATGGCTTCAACCTGATCGTGGGCGATGTCAGTGAGGTTTACTACACCGGTAATCGACAGGATGCGCCACCGCAAAAGCTGGCGCATGGCAGTTATATTCTATCCAATCATCTGCTGGACACGCCCTGGCCCAAGGCCGAACGTCTACGTCGCGGCCTGGATGCGCTCACGCCCGACTGCTGTCCCGATGCCCTGCAACAGGTGTTCGCGCTGCTCAAGGACACGACCCCTGCGCCCGACGACGCCTTACCCGATACCGGTATTGCGCTGGAACGCGAACGGCTGCTGAGCAGCCCATTTATCATCAGCGACAACTACGGCACTCGCTGCTCTTCCATTATTGCCGTCAATCGCAGCGGACAGGCCACCTTCAGCGAACTGACCTACGCGCCGGATGCCAGCGAAACAGGACGTCGTGACTGGACCTTCTCCATGCACACCCCCTACGGCTACTGATTGCGCAGTGCGTCACCATTCGAAGGTACAATGAGCGGATTGTTCATTCAACCCGACTCAAGACGCACAAGCCATGGATCGCTTCACCCAACTGGAAAGTTTTGTCGCAGTTGCTACACTTGGCACTCTGTCGGCTGCCGCCAAGCAGCATGGCATCGCCCCTGCCATGATGGGGCGGCGTATCGATGCGCTGGAAGAGCGCCTTGGGGTGAAATTGCTGATTCGTTCCACCCGCAAGCTAACCCTTACGCCTGAAGGCCACGCCTTTGTCGAAGAAGCCCAGCGCATCCTCAAGGATCTGGCGGAAACCGAGAGCCAGATTACGCAAGGCAAGGTAAAAATTGCCGGCCCCTTACGGCTGACCGCGCCTGCCGGTTTCGGGCGACAGCATGTGGCGCCGCACATACCGGATTTTTGCCACCGCCATCCCGACATCCGCGTCACACTGGATCTGACCGACAGAATCATCGACATGTTCGAAGAACAATATGACTGCGCCATCCGCATCGGTGACCTGCCAGACTCCCAACTGATTGCATTAAAGCTGGCCGAAAACCGTCGGGTCGTGGTCGCCTCGCCTGCCTATCTAAAACGGCACGGCACACCCAAGACACCGGCTGATCTGGTCAAACATGAATGTCTTTCGTTCGGCCCGCAAGGCAGTCAGAGCAAGGGATGGCTGTTCCGCGAAAAAGGTAGCACGCGCGCCTTCAAACCAGCCGGTCGCCTGGCATGCTCAGATGGCAGTGTCCTGCACGAATGGGCATTGCACGGCTTTGGCCTGTCGTGGCGGTCCTTGTGGGAAGTACAGGCCGACCTGAATGCCGGTCGCCTTGTCACGGTTCTTGACGATTATGCAACCTCGCCCAACGGGATCTATGCCGTATTGCCAAACCGCAAGCACCTGCCCCAGCGCACCCGCAGCTTTATCGATATGCTCAAGCAGCACTACGCTTCAGACGGTTACTGGGATGCAATACACACGCCGCCGGCAGCGGCACTCTGAACAGGCGGGCGCAAACAATGCGCCCGTTCTTTATTTACCTTCAGCCAATACATCCTGCGGCAAATCGGTCGCATGATATTTTTTGAAGATGGTATTTAACTGGCCATTCTTCAGATTCTGGCGGATCAGTTCATTGATTTTTTCTTTCAACTCTGGGTTGTTGCGGGCGACGCCGATACCCATTTTCGAGGTCGACATCACAACCTTGATATCCAGGGCCTTGGCCGGATCCTTTTTATTGAGCGCGGCAATAATGGAAGGCGCAGTCGAAAAAATATTCGCCTGTCCGCTGGTTATCGCAGTAATGGCTGTCGCATCGTTCTCAAAACGAACAATATTGGTTCCCGGTGGCGCCAGCTTGGTGACGTTCTGATCATTGGTGGTGCCCCTGGCAGTGACCACTGTTTTTCCTGCCAGATCCTGCATCTGCTTGATGGGTGCATCCTTGGGCGCCCCTATCACGGACTGGATCACAGCATAGGGTATTGAGAAATCAATCACCTTTGCCCGCTCCGGCGTGATCGACAAACTTGAAATCACGATATCGGCCTTGTTGGTAAGCAGAAATGGAATACGGTTGGCCTGGGTGGTCGGGACAATTTGCAGGGTCACGCCCAGGTCCTTTGCCAGCAGATTGGCCGTTTCAACGTCCGAACCCACTTCCTTCATGGTTTCATTTTTCATACCATAAGGGGGCGCACTCAGATCGATGGCGACCCGCAGCACCTTTTGCTGCATAATCTGTTCCAGGGTATTGGCACAGGCGGGCGCCGCCGTGCCAAGCAGTGCCGTGGCCAGGGTGATTGCCGCAAGCGCGGGCTTGAACGAATAAGTCATTATTGTCTCCTGTGTGGAATATTATTTTCTAACGAATCAACAAAAAATAGAGGGTACGTTTAATAAAGAGTACGTTTAACTTCTTTTACCGTAGACCAGATTACAGGCCGTTATCCAGGAAGTGCTTCAATTCAGGGGTCTGCGGATTGCGCAGCATATCCGGCCCCCCCTGCTCATGGATTTTGCCCTGATACATATACACAATGCGATGTGCAACCTTCATGGCAAATGCCATTTCGTGTGTCACCAACACCATCGTCATACCTTCGCGCGCCAGTTTTTCAATGACACGCAGCACCTCGCCGGTTAACTGTGGATCCAGCGCAGAGGTCACCTCATCAAATAGCATGAGCTTGGGACCCATCGCCAATGAACGGGCAATGGCAACCCGTTGCTGCTGCCCGCCCGAGAGCTGCTCCGGGTACATCTGGCTTTTCTCCGACAGGCCAACCTGCGCCAGTACTGTTTGCGCGATTTCCTTGGCCTGGCTCTTGCCCATCTTCTTCACAGAGGTTAGCGCAAGTGTGATATTGCGCTCTACGGTCAAATGCGGGAACAGGTTATAACTCTGAAAAACAATACCTACATCCTGACGCAGCATCTTCAGATCAGACTTAGGGATATCCGCGCCAAAGGTATGTCCGCATACCGTCACCGATCCCTTATCGATCTGCTCCAGATGATCCATACAGCGCAGCGCCGTGCTCTTGCCCGATCCGCTCTGGCCGATAATGGCAATAATTTCGCCGGGCTTGACGCTCAGATCGATACCCTTGAGTACATGATTGTCGCCGAACCACTTATGTACATTTTCCAGGCGCACGATGTCGCCTGACATTGCCTGACCATCGCGCGACAAGGGCTGCGCGCCAGCCTGCACGCTATCTGGCGAGACTGGTGCACCGACAGGCAGATCGGCTACCGGTTGCTGCGAAGGCACTGAATTCATATTGGCTCCTTTGTGTAATTTTGCATATCAGCCGCGAGATACGTTCAGCTTGCGCTCCAGCTTCAGGCTGAGTCGCGACAGTGGATAACAAATAATGAAGTACAAGACCGCGGCAAGCCCGAAGTAAAGAAATGGCTGGAAGGTCGCATTATTGAGTATTTTCGCGTTATAGGACAGCTCGGCAAAGCCGATCACCAAAGAGGCGATCGAAGTGTTCTTAACGATCTGCACCATAAAACCCACGGTCGGCGGCACGGCGATGCGCAATGCCTGCGGCAAAATAACCTGGAACATGCGCTGAATACGGCTCAGGCCCAGACACTCGGCCGCTTCCCACTGGTTTTTCGGCACAGATTGAATACAGCCTCGCCAAATTTCACCCAGAAATGCTGAGGACTGAATGGTTAACGCCAGCACCGCAGCCGTCAGCGCCGGTACTGAGGTAAAGCCCAAAATGGTCGGGCCGTAAAAACACACCCCCATGAGCACCAGCAGCGGCGTACCCTGAATGGCCTGAATATAGGTAAAGGCTGCGCCACGGACAATGGGATTGGCAGACACGCGCATCAGTGCGATCATCAGCCCCACGGCGCTGGCGAAAACAAAGGTAAGCGCGGACAACACAAAGGTACCCCAGGCGCCCTGCAACAGAAAAACCAGCTGTTCTTGATTCATATTTCAGCGCTCCGCTTCAAAGCAACGTGCCCAGGCGACGCCTGCGTACAAAAAGCAACTTGGCCAACATCCAGAAAATGGCCCGGACCATCAGAGACATGGCCAGATAGATTCCCCAGAGAATAATAAAGACTTCAAAATTGCGGAACGTCATGGATTGCACCTGACCCGAAACCCCGAATAAATCTTCGGTCCCCACCGCTGAGAGCACACTGGTAACAAGCATGAGCAAAATGAACTGGCTGGTAAGCGCCGGGTATACACGTTCCAGGGCGGGTACCAAAATAATATGCCAATACACCTGCAGGGGTGATAAGCCCAGGCACTCGCCTGCTTCCCGCTGGCTGCGCGGCACCGACTCGATGCCGGCCCGCACAATCTCACAGGTATAGGCCGTAATATTAATGACAAGTGCAAGAATGGCGCCGACCAGAATCGGCATGGTCAGCCCCACGCTGGACATACCGAAAATCAGAAAATAGCTTTGGATGATCAGTGGCGTATTGCGAATAACCTCGACATAGGCGCCGACCGTTTTGCTTAGCCACGAAATGGACGAACTGCGAGCGACCGCGCACATGACGCCAAGAATAAACCCGGCCAGCGTGGACCAGAACGACATGACAACCGTCGTACGTGCCCCTTCCAGGAAGAACTGCCAGTAGGCAAAGACAGAGCTGAAATCGAACTCATAAGTCATGTCAGACCCGCTTTTGACTGTGATAAAAGTAAGACATGCTACACGGACTAATTGGTAAAACCACTTATAGAAAACCCTATAAAATGCATATTTACGCCACAATTGGTTTGACCACTTAAGTTGAATCCCCTATATTGGATTTAATTTGATTTCAATTGAAAATATGACTTCCGACACACCGTCCCCATCGCGCAAAATGGCGGCAAGAGCCTATCTGCAGACCGCTGCGCAATTGCGCACGGTTATTGCTAACCTGCACATCGGTGCAGGCGCCCGCCTGCCTTCGGAAAGAGAGCTTGCGCAACAGTTGGGAGTGTCGCGGCCGACGCTGCGCGAAGCACTGATCGTTCTGGAACTGCAGGACGAAGTTGAAATCCGGATCGGATCGGGCATCTACGTAAAAAACAGCAAGTCACAAACCGAGTCAACGGGACAGGCGGATCATGCCAGCGCCAACAAAGTGCCTCGTATCGAGCCCCAGCGTGAGGGTCAGGCTCAAACAGATGAAGCTGCCAGTAGTCAGCAAGTCTCTGCACAAAACATGTCGGGCGACGATCCGCATGACTCTCCCCTTCTTGCCCACGCTGCCTTAAAGCTGCACAGCATTGCCGAAGACAGCCCGAAAGAGGTCAACCAGATGCGCTATTTTCTGGAATCTGCCGTTGCTGCCGAAGCGGCCCGCTTCATGTCGCCCGGCCTGCGTAAAAAACTCAGGAAAAGCCTGACGGACATGCAGGTGGCCATGGCGCAAAACGATTTATCGACCAATGCCCGCATGGCCGAGGCTGATCGGCATTTTCATATGACGCTGGCGCAAAGCACGGACAATCAACTGGTCATACAGACCATTACCGGCTTGTTCGACCAGCGCTACCGGCCGATTGCGCGCACCATGCACCGGCATTTTGACGATCAGCAGGCCTGGCTGGCTGCCATGCAGGAGCATGAACAAATCTGCCAGGCCATCGAAGAGCGCGATCCGTTGCAGGCGCAGGCCGCCATGCAACGCCATTTGACCCGTGCCCATCAGCGCCTGATGGCCATCATCGGCTAACACACCATCCATTATTTCAAAGTGAAATCCAGAGGACCTCAATGAAGAAGACCATACGACTGCATGCCAACGATAATGTCATTATTGCAACTGAACAGCTGATGCAGGGCAATACAGAGGACGGAATCGCCATCCTCGGACTGGTTCCCGCCGGACACAAGATTGCCACCGTGGATATCGCAAAAGACAGCCCGGTGCGCCGCTATAACCAAATCATTGGTAAGGCGACTCGCGACATCCGCGCCGGCCAGCATGTTCATACCCACAATATGACCATGATGGATTTCGAACGTGATTACGACTTCGGCTCTCACACAAAGGATGTGCCAGTCAACGAAAATACTGACCAGTTTATGGGCTACGTCAGGCCCGATGGCCAGGTTGCAACGCGCAACTTCATCGGCATTCTCACCTCTGTCAACTGTTCGGCGACTGCTGCCAAAGCCATTGCCGATCATTTCCGTCGCGATATCAACCCCGCAGCACTGGCCGACTTCCCCAACGTTGACGGTGTGGTTGCCCTGCCCCATGCTACCGGCTGTGGGCACGCAGCCGAGGGCTTGTTTGTGGAAACCCTCCGGCGTACCCTGGTCGGCTACGCAAAACACCCAAACTTTCATTCGGTACTGATGGTCGGCCTGGGCTGCGAGTCCAATCAGATCTCGGCCATTCTTGCGTCCGGCAATATGAAAGAGAGTGTCAACCTGCAAACCTTTACCATTCAGGATACCGGCGGCACCGCGAAAACCGTAGCCAAAGGTATCGCAGTGGTCAAGTCCATGCTGCCTGCTGCCAACCAAGTCCAACGTGAGCCGGTGTCTGCATCGCATCTTACCGTGGGCCTGCAGTGCGGCGGTTCTGACGGCTATTCGGGCATTACCGCAAACCCGGCGCTGGGCGCGGCTGTTGATCGTCTGGTGCGCGCCGGCGGTACCGCCATTCTTTCGGAAACGCCTGAGATTTATGGCGCAGAGCATCTGCTGACCCAGCGCGCCGTCAGCCGTGAAGTAGGGGAAAAATTGGTAGCCCGCATCAAATGGTGGGAAGATTATTGCGAACGCAATTTTGCTGAAATGAATAACAACCCGTCTGCTGGCAACAAGGCTGGCGGGCTGACAACCATTCTGGAAAAGTCGCTGGGGGCGGTTGCCAAGGCCGGCACCACCAACCTTAATGACGTTTACGAATATGCGCAGCCTGTTACCGCAAAAGGGATGGTATTCATGGACTCTCCCGGTTTTGACCCGGTATCGGCCACCGGACAGGTCGCCTCGGGCGCCAATCTGATTTGTTTTACAACCGGACGTGGCTCGGCATACGGCTGTACACCCTCGCCTTCGCTCAAACTGAGCACCAACAACGCTTTGTGGCAGCGCCAGGAAGAAGACATTGATATCAACTGCGGCACAATCATCAGTGGTGAAGAAACAGTAGACAGCCTGGGTGAAAAAATCTATCGCATGATACTGGACGCGGCATCAGGCAAAAAAACCAAGAGCGAACTGCACGGCTATGGACAAAACGAGTTTGCGCCATGGCCGTTGGGTGTGACGATGTAGGCATAAGCAATAAAGGCTCTAGCAATCAATAAGTAGTGGCTACGGGCATTAAGCCTGCCGCCACTACTTGGCACCACCTGCCTTAATCCAGCCACTCCTGAACCATGACTTCGATCGTGATACACACCGGTGAGCCGCCTTTGATAAACCTGCCGGCAAATACTTCGCCCGCATTGTTGGCTACAATGCCATAGAGTTCGACTTCGGTTTTTCCTTCACGATCACGGCGCACGTGACCGTTCATGCTCAGAATCTCCACCGCGAATCCTTCCACATTGATACTGCGCGGCACGCCTTCGTCGGTCATAATTTGCAGGCTGGACTTGAACAGGCTGCCCAGCCCGCCTTTGATAACGCCCTGCGCTATATCGTGTTCGCGACAGATGTCTTCCATGCCGGTGATAAGATCGTCATTGCAGAAAAACCGCGCATTGACCACACGCCCCACCCGACAATGCCTGATACTGGATTCCATACATCTGTTCCTTTGCCGTTCAGGCCTAAAATCTCAGCGCTCGTGTGCAGCGGACACTGCAGCACGCTCGGCAGTGTCATCAATATGTTCAGCCAATTGCGGATGAAATACATACATACCGGAGGTAGCATCCAGTCTGGCGACAAATTCGATGTCGCTTGGCGCCGTAACATAAATGCGTATCCCCGTCTGTCCCACGATGCACTGCTGCGTGTCCAGATGGCCCCCCTGCGTCTGGCCATTGCCGGTCACAAGGCAGCCGTGGCAATGCAACAGGGGCTTGTCTTGCCTATCCTTTCCGTATATGCCCATGGCCGAGATAAGTGTTGCATTGCCGGTGTGGTTAGGCGCCCCATATTGCGCAATGCGCTTGCCAGTCGGATCAGGATATCCGGTATAAAAAATGGCAGAACGAAGATGACCGCCCATCAAATCCAGATGCGCGCTTTGAATGTCGTACTGCGCGAAGGCGGCAGATACCCACTCCCAGATCGATGCGCCTTCGGGCACATCAAGCACCCAGTTGCTTTGGCCCTGCCGTGCCAGAGAAAGCACTCTTGAGTTAAACCGTTGCATCATCTTGCACCATGCGTCGCAAGTCTTTTTTGACTATTTTCCCATAGCCCGATTTTGGCATGGAATCCCAGAAGTAATATCTGGTCGGATACTTGTACCGCGCCACTTTGCCATTCAGGTGACGGTTCAATGCTACGGCATCGGTCCTGCAACCGCTTTTGCATACCACTACCGCGACACCGGCCTCTCCCCATTTTTCATCTGGCACGCCAAACACGGCAACTTCAGAAACCGCAGCGTGCGTCAGCAAAGCCTCTTCAATTTCCCTCGGATACACATTGGAGCCACCGGAAATATACATGTCTGACTGGCGTCCGGTGATATACAGAAAGCCCTGCTCATCCAGATGGCCCAGGTCACCGGTGTGAAACCAGCCATAACGAAAAGCTTTTTCATTGGCCGCAGCGTTATTGTCATAACCCATGCAAACAGCCGGGCCGCGCACGCAGATTTCACCTGTCATGCCTGCATCGCAGCGCTGGCCTTGCTCATCCAGGATCGCTATTTCCATACCCGTTCTGGCGTAACCGCAGGTGCCAATCCTGGCGTCAGTCGCGCTATCATCCTGCTGGTGCATATGCGCCGGCAGCACCGTGATATTGCCTGTCACTTCGCCCAGTCCGTAATATTGCACCAGCACCTTGCCCAATTTACCCAATGCATGTTTCTGGTCCTCGCGATACATGGGCGCACCCGCATAAATCACGTATTTCAATGAGGAATGATCAAACTGGTCCACCGCAGGGTCTTCAGTCAGCCGCTTTACAATCGTGGGCACAGTGAACATGTTGTCAACGCGATATTGCTGAACCAGTTGCCATGCTTCAGCGCAATCGAGCCGTGCCGAAGCAGGCAATATGCTAGCCGCGCCACGGGCTGTATTGGCAATGGCATGTATTCCAGCACCGTGCGACAGCGGCGCCACCACCAGGGAGCGTGAATGCTGGTCAATACCGGACAGCAGATCAGCCAGATGATTGGTAATCACAAACGCCATTTGCCCGTGCGACAGTACACCGGCCTTGGGAAACCCGGTGGTACCGGAAGTAAAAAAGAACCATAAGGGGTCTTCATACTCCACATCAACCGCTTCGAAGCGACCGTCGCTTCTGTGCTGCGCCAGCAATGCCTCGTAGCTGACCTCCTCCTGTTGTGGGTCCCCTATGGAAATCACATGTCTGACAGAATCTGCGGCGTTACAGCAACTGTTGGCGTGACCCGCGTACCCATCATCATAGATGACGATCGAAGCCCTGCTCGCCGAGGCAAGATAGGCGATCTCCGACTCTGTAATCCGCACGTTGGTGGGAACCCAGATAGCACCTAGTTTGAAGGTTGCCCAGCAGCTTTCGAACAACTGCACGTTATTGGACGAATGGATCAAAATACGGTCGCCTTTGCCTATGCCAAGTTTGCTTAAGGCATGGGCAAGCGCATCGGCCCTAGCGTTAAGCGTACCCCAACTATAGGTACGGTCACCGTGAATTAGACCAGGCAGGTCCGCAAAACGTAAACTGACATCAGTCAGGAAATTACCAATATTTTTTACAGACTTAAGCATAACAACATTCCAGATTAACCCGATACCTGCGTTCACCGCGGGATCGCGGGTATATCACACGCGCATCAGGCGCGTTCAAGAATACTTACATAATTGGCGACGGCAGAGCCGCCCATATTGAAAACACCTGCCCGATCCGCTACCGGCAATTGCATGTCTGCGGCCTGCCCGCTCAACTGCATGGCGGCCATGACGTGCATGGATACGCCCGTCGCTCCGATCGGATGCCCTTTGGACTTCAGGCCCCCCGACGGGTTCACCGGCAAACGTCCATCACGAGCGCTGACGCCATCCAGAATAACGCGGGCGCCGTCACCCGGGCGGGCCAGACCCATGGCCTCGTACTCAATCAGCTCGGCAATGGTAAAACAGTCGTGGGTTTCTACAAACGACAGTTCGTTCAGACTCAGGCTACTGTCGGCCAACGCCCGTTGCCAGGCGCGCGTCGCACCTTCAAAAGCAATGGGATCGCGGCGACTCATTGGCAGATAATCATTGACCTGTGACGTTGCCAGAAAACGCACGTGATTGTCGCTATTGCGAACATCATCATCCCTGCAGATAATGATTGCTGCCGCGCCATCAGATACCAGTGAGCAATCGGTCCGCTTGAGCGGGCCCGCCACGAAGGGATTTTTTTCCGACTCTGTGCGGCAGAAATCGAAGCCGAAATCTTTTCTCATATGCGCATACGGATTAGACAGGCCGTTATGGTGGTTCTTGGCGGCAATCATCGCCAGAGCGTCAGATTGGTCTCCGTAGCGATCGAAATAGGTTTTGGCAATAACATTGCCAAACAGACCGGCAAAGCCACCGGCGACCGCCGCTTCTTCCCTGGCATAGGAACATTTGAGCAGAACCTCGCCGATTTCCGGGGTAGACAATTCCGACATTTTCTCAAAACCAAGCACCAACGCATAGCGACTGCGTCCGCTGGCAACCGCGTTGAGCGCTGAATGCAACGCCGCTGAACCGGTGGCGCAGGCATTTTCCAGGCGTACGGCCGGAATGAATCGCAATGCCGGAATAGCATTGAACAACAGCGAGGACGGAAAATCCTGGTACAAAAATCCACCGTTGTAATGGCCAACGTGCAGCGAATCAATATCACTATGCTCCAGGCCGGCATGGGCAATAGCCTGCAGCGCCACCTCGCCAATCATCTGTTCAGGATCAACCCCATCCATTTTCCCGAATTTCGAATGGGCCCAGCCCGTCATTGACACACGCATTGCAATCGACTCCCTTAAACTGAAACTATGACAACTGTTTAAACTATGACAACTGGCATAAACAGTCAATGTCCGGTAATGCCTGCTGCCAGAAAACCACCATCTACCGGAATCACATGGCCGTTAACATACGACGCAGCTTCGGACGCCAGAAACAAGCAGACCTGGGCAATTTCCTGCGGCGTACCGTAACGTCCCATGGGGATCGAACCAATGAACTCGTCCCGGGTGGCCTGCGTATGCAATTGCTGGGTAAGTGGCGTATCGACCGGACCGGGCGCAATCCCGTTAGTTGTGATGCCAAATTCAGCCAGCTCCAGAGCCATCTGGCGCGTCAGCCCGAAAACAGCAGCCTTCGATGTACCGTAGGCCGCCCGACCCCAGCTTGCACGCTCACCGCTCACTGATGCAATGTTAACGATACGCCCAGACTGTCTTTTTTGCATCAGCCGCCCGGCATGTTGCGACATCAGAAATGGTCCGGTTACGTTCACCTGCATGACCTTATCCCAATGGTCTTTCGGATAATCCAGATAAGCCACGGTTTTGGCAATGCCGGCATTATTCACCAGAACATCGCAGCGACCATAATCGCGTTCTACAGTGGTAAAAAACTGCGCAATGCTGTCGGCGTCAGCCACGTCCAGCCTGAGATAGCGTGCCTGTAGCGATTGCGCGTTTAGCGATGCCTCTAGTGCCTGTGAGTCCGTCTCGTTGACATCAGCTATCATGGTCCGGTAGCCGGCATGCGCAAAAGCTTCAACGATTGCCCTGCCAATACCATTGCCGCCGCCGGTGACCACAGCAACGGGCACATCACTTGAAGAACGATCACTCATACAGCACCACCTATACGGAACAAAGGATCAAAGCGGATTCATCAGAGGAACCCGATGGAAAACCAGGGTACAAACGCAATGACAAATGTCGTTACCAGCAGGACAGCCAGATACAGCCACATTTTCGGAATGACCTTGTCCGGGTTAACCTTGCTGATCGCGCTGGCCGAATAAAAGCCCACGCCCAGCGGCGGAGCAAACAGCCCGATACCCATGGCAAGAATAATCACAATCGCGTAATGCACCTCGTGAATGTGCATGGCTTGTGCCGCCGGGAAAATCAATGGGCCGAACAGTACAATGGCGGGAATGCCTTCCAGGATGCTGCCCAGTAAAACGAAAAGCACAATACTCACCGTCATGAAGCCGAATACGCCACCTGGAATATGCGTCATGAACTCAACGAGCGTTGTGGAAAATCCTGATTGAGTCAACGCCCAGGCCATTGCAGTGGCAACGCCGATAATAAGCAGAATGGCACCCGAGAGCGAGGTTGCCTCGATCAGCATGGGATAGATACGTGACTTGTCCACGCCACCAATGGCCAGTTGCACGATGATTGCATAAATAATGACATACACAATACCAATAGAGGCCACCTCGGTTGCCGTGGCAACGCCTTCGACCACGCACACGCGGATAATAATCGGCAGGATCAGCACCGGCAACGCCCACACAAAAGTTCGGCCAATCTCGGCCGCATTGGCGCGTTCACGCGTATCCTGCGCAGTTTTGCGGGATTTCAGATAGCACACAAAGGCAATGGCCAGCGTGCATACCAGCGCCGGCACCAGCCCGCCAATAAAAAGCGCACTTATGGATACGCCGCATACGGCGCCGATCGTAATCAATACCAAGCTGGGCGGAATGGTTTCGGTCATCGCACCGGTGGCCGACAACAGCGCCGCCAGATCATTCTCGTCGGCGCCCTTGCGTTTCATTTCCGGAAACAGCGCAGGGGCAACTGCGGCCATATCTGCCACCTTGGAGCCGGAAATACCAGAGACCAGGAACATGGCGCCCAGCAATACATAATTGAGCCCTCCGCGAATATGGCCCAGTACAGACGACATAAAATCAATCAACTTGCGCGCCATGCCACTGATCTGCAGCAATACGCCCAGTACCACGAAGAGCGGCACGGCCAGCAACACGAGATGCGAGGCGCCTTCATCAATGCGTGTCACGACAATGGACGGTGGCACTTCGGCAATATTGACGATATAGGCCAGCGTGGCAATGCCAAAGCAAAAGGCAATAGGCACACCACTCATGACACACGCGCCCAGCACCAGCACAAAGAATACGATAAGGTTAAGATTGCCTATGTCATACATAAAATCGGCAAAATACCAGAGCGCATAGCCCACCACAGCGACAACGGCCGCCGCAGACAGAATGTCCTGCCAGCGAGAGTGCGCCAGCAAATGACTCAGGGCAATAAAGGCAAACAGGCACATGCCCACCGGAATCGCCAGTGCCCGATAGCCATCGGGAATGTTGAGCGCCGGTGAGGTCACCACCATCTGGCCGCCGGCATGATGAAACCCGGGCCCGATCAGATACGCGGCAAACAACAGAATAATCACCAGCCCCAGCGTTTCAAACCAGTCCTGGGCCCGCCTGGAAAAGCGTGCCACCACGGCAGTCAGCCGCATATGTTCGTGCCGGTCCAGCGCCAGCGCGGCACCGAACATGCACAACCAGATAAATACAGACTGCGCCAGTTCGTCTGACCAGATAATGGGTTTATGCAGGAAATAGCGGAACACCACGCCGGTAAAAAGCAATGCCGATTCGAACACCAGCATTGCTACAGCCAGCAAACCGACCAACCGCATCACTGCGGTCTTGACGGTAATCACACTTCTGGAAAGCATATGGGTATTGACGCCAGCCGACTGGCTGGCAATGCTTACATTCAAGACAGCGCTCCGGTAAATTGCTCCAGTTTTGACCAAAGCGGATCACCAAAGGATTTCTTCCATTCTTCGTAAAAACCGGCATCTTTCAGTTTGCCACGGAAAGCGTTGGTGTCTACTTCATTAAAGGCCATACCCTTGCCTTCCAGCGTCTGTTTAACGGTCAGGCTCAATTTGGCAAGATCGTCCCGCTCTTTAAGGCTGGCGTCCATCACGTGTTTGCGAATCACTTCCTGGATATCCTTGGGCACCTTGGCCAGATTGTCCCGGTTGGCCAGGAACCAGAATCCATCCCACATGTGATTGGTAAGCGAGGCATATTTCTGTACCTCATACAGCTTTGCTGTTTCTATTAGCGTAATTGGATTTTCCTGACCGTCAGCGATATGAGTCTGCAGTGCCGAATAGGTTTCGGCAAAATTGATGGTGGTTGGCGACGCGCCTAGGCTTTTGAACATGGAAGTCCACAGCGGGCTTGGCGGCACACGCAGTTTGACACTGGTCAGATCGTCAGGCGTTTTGACTGGTTTGGAACTGGTGGTAATAATCCGGAAACCATTGTCCCAGATTTTATCGAAAGCGGTCAAGTTTGAGCCCTTCTCGATTTCTTCGCGCACGGCGGCGCCCAACTCACCGTCCATGGCCTTCCAGACCTGGTCGTAGTCCTTAAAGCCAAAACCGATACCGGAAATTTGCGTTTTGGAAATAAGCGTACCCATGATAATGGGTGAGAGCGTAAAAAAGTCGACGGCGCCGGCACGGATCTGAGAGAGCGTATCGGTATCATTTCCCAGCTGGCTGCTCGGATATACACGAATATCTACTGCGCCATCGGTTTCTTTCTTGATGGCGTCAACCATTTCCTTGGCGCGGATATTCAAGGGGTGGGACACCGGCAGGTTATTGGCAAATTTGAGCCGAAAATCGGCGCGACGCGCCAGAATCACATCTGAATAGCTCAGTCCGAAAGCCGATGCCGCTGTGACAGCAGATATCGACTTCAGAAAACTCCTACGTTTTACAGCAGCCATTATTCCCTCCTCCAGGACTAAAATATGCTTGTTGTCTCAAATTGCTTGTCTTCTATTCTTTACCCCGTTGCGACACACGTGCGCGTTACCCCGCTTGCTCTATAAGCGGCTCTCGCCATCTTGTCTGTTGTGTGATCACATCTCTTATAGCACAGATATTGCATTTATTTCGATGAATTTTCAACAGGGGTATGCCCGAATTGCCCCAGGCAAAATACAAAACTGGCTCTCGATTGCTACCCTGTCTGTCTGCCAAAATTGCCGCTGGCAATCTGCTGGCCCGAATCAAACATGAGCGTGCGCTCGGGCCAGCGCATGGCGGCAAGCCGCGTTTGTCCCTGCGCCATCACGCCCGATCGTTCGAGGAACCGGGCGCCAACACAATAATCCACACAAAACACATTACCGCGTGCGCCGTGCCAATCGTATGGCGCCACACCGGCAAACAGGTCGCGACCACGCGACAGCGCACTCACCGGTTTATCCTGCGGGTTGCGCCAGTAGTGCCCGATCAAGACGGGCACTACTTCAGTGTAGGTGACCCACCAGCGCGCCCGTTGTACAAAACGCCATTCCCCTCCGCTGAAAAAGGTTTCACTATCTGCCGTTTCCACGCCTGAAGTCAATACGCGCAGCGGGTTGGCCATTTGTCTGAGCTCGCGCATATAGGCCGTTGCTTGCAGAAAAGGAACAGCTTGCGCCGCGTCGGGAATATGCACGCGCCATTGCTTCTGTTCGGCGACATAATACTGAAATCGGCTATCGCTGCGGATAACATCATTGGTTTGCCTTTCCCGTTCATCAAAGTATTCAACAATGGATGTCAGCGCATGCGAACCAATCTCGTTAACAGAAGGCATATGCCAGGCTGCATGCACCACCCGCAATTGGCTGTTGCAGGCAACAATGGGCAGGCTGGCGAAAAAGTCCAATATGGCCTGCCGTTCGGCCTGGGGAAGAACGCGCATTTTGCCGAACTTCTCGTCACCATCAGCCGCTTCGTCCCAGAACCAGCTGTTCCCATCCTTGCGCAACCCGCGCAGGATATTCAGTTCATGATTGCCCAGAACACAAATTGCATTTCCGGCATTGACCATGCCCTGCACCAGCCTGACCACTGCAGGACTGTCGGGCCCGCGATCACACAAGTCGCCAATAAAGACCAGTGTACGCCCCGCCGTGTGCCGGCCAAGGTTGTCATAACCCAGGTGAAGCAACAGTTGCCGAAGCGCTTCATATTCACCATGAATGTCGCCGATAATATCCAGGGGCGTAGAGGGGAGCGTCACGATAGCTTGGTAGGTATGAAGCTTGTTCATTGTGTTTTTGTTGCCTGTGAATAAGAACGCCCATGCAGGAATCATCGCTCAGTTGCGTACATCCTTGGTGGCCGATTGACATAATAAGGTCAAAATGCCAAAAACTTACGGTACGTAGCGTCTGGCTTGTCGTGCCGGGACCTATTTTACTGATTTCATATCCCCTGCCGGCAGCGCCGCCACAAAACCAACACGGACCGACTACTGGTAACATTCAGATACTGGCTGTAACCCTGCGAACTACACCGGCTCCCTTTCTTGTGTTTAACTGAAAACCACATCTCCATAAACAAGGAAAGTCAATGAAAGCCATCACAACAGGTGCTGTAATTCTTTCTCTGGCCGCCATCACCGGGTGCGCCATGCATGATTCTGACGGTCGATATTCCAATCGCGATCGCTCTCAATATGGGCAGGATGGTACGGGATACAACAGAACAGACGGTAACCACCGCCCTGGTATGGATGCTCGCCATGACAGTAACTGGAACAGCAGCGACAAGAGCAATCGCCAAAGCGACTGGCGTGACCGCAAGGATAATAACGGTAACAGCGGTAATAACAGAGACTGGAATAATCGCAATAATAGCAACAGCGACTGGAACAATCGCAATAAATAATTAAATATATCCCGATTCTGCGGCAGACGATTGAACAGTGGCCGCCAGCAAGAAGTGCCCTATTTCGCGGCCAGGGTAAGACATAACGCAACAAGTCTGAAAACGACCAATTGCGGCAAATCAACTGAGTGAAAAACCCACTGAAATCATTGCGCTATCCGGCCTGGCGGCCAGGTAACGTAATGAAATGGGGTTAACCGTTCAGAAACGATATCCCGCCCCGCCTGGCATAATATAGGTAGCGTTATCAACCGGTGTTCGGGAGTATGAAAATGAAACTGCTAAGCACAACTGCAATTTTTTTATCCCTTATTCTATTATCAGGCTGCATCATCCACGACCATGGTCGCGGTGGGCGCTGGAACGATAGAGACGGATACCATAATCGTCATTCTTCTTATGACGGGGATCGTTCCTCTTATGGCCGCGGTCGCGGCCATCATCGTCGCTGGTGACAGCGATGCGTGGGTAACCTTTAAAGTGCACGGCAACAGCCATATAGCGTCGATTATCCCAGGCAGTAGATCAAACGGCCATCTGGCGGAGCGCCTCTGCGTGTATCGGGAGACGTTCCCTTTTCTTTAGCAATGACCTCTTCTTAACCAGTTAGCTAGGGCAGGTATAGAGAGTACCCTTATGTGTTTTGCCAATTTACGGGCCTGGAACCTGCAATGCAGCGCAAGCCTTACCGTCATAACAAACGGCATTCGCGACAACCAAATCATTTTTGCTCAGGCTCTCGCGGCCACAATCACACTTGACGCCTTGAAAATAGCCGTAGCCTTTATACCGACGGCGAGGCCCAGATTGTCAAAACTTGCGTTGGTCACCACAGCACTGATCTGAATGTTGTTCCCCGCGTCCATCACAATTTCCGAATTCACCGCACCTTTGCTGGCTTCGGTTATGGTGCCGGTCAACTGGTTTCTGGCAGAAAAAACCAAGCCGTCAACATCGGTTGCCAGAATAATGGACGATGCCTTGATCAGCGCAAACACCTCGCTGCCCTCGGTCAGGCGAAGATTTTGCGTACTGCTTTCAGTAATGATGGCAACGATGTCCTGATCCGGCGAAAGTGCAATGACAATCTCATCATTTACCGCACCCGTACGGATGGATTTTATTTTTCCTGGAAACTGATTTCTCGCACTGATTTTCATTTTGCACCCGGTTATTAAATAGTCGTAAGGAGCATTTTATCAGAGGTACAGCGCGTACCCGCGCGTCAACATAAATGCACCAATAACCGAAAATGACAGTGGCAAATTATGCTCGCGCGAGCTCCCCGCTACTGTGCTATTGCCTTATTTCTTATACAAATGACGTCCGAGCACCAAACCTAGGGCGGCTGCCGCCAGTAACGCACCCATCGGGTTGCTGCGTGTGCCATCAACAAGGCAGTCCACAAACGAATTCACGGCATAGGAAGCCTGGCCTGACGCCTGTCGCACCTTGCCCTCTGCCTCCATTTCCGGATCATCAAAAACATCACCCAGAGCAGATTGTCCTTTTCCAACAAGTTCTTCTGCTTTGCTCTTGATTGTATTTGCACTGGTCATAGATTCACCTTTCAGCGGAAAAACCAGAGGCTATTTGTCCGCATAGTCTGTAAAATTGCCTCTACTTATATCTTTAACATAGATTCAAGATCATTGTGATGAATCTTGACAAGGATTGACGATAACCTCAGGAAAGCGTTGTGACAATTGTCTGTCCGAAAAGCGCATATGTCACTATTGTTGTCCTGCACGCGCAGCAACAATTTGCGGATCGTGCAACAAGATCTGGGCAAACTCACGCACCAGTTCATTCTGTTCAGACGCACCGGCTCGGACCAAATATAAATGCCGCGTGGCCCAGCGATCGGCCATGGGAATCGCCACAACACGCCTATTACGCTCGGCCTCTTCTAATACACTGGCAGGCACGATGGCGGCGCCTACGCCCGATTCAACCATGTAGAGGATAGAACTGAAATTGTGAACATGCATCCGGGTCTTCATGGGAATTCCGGCCAGCCTGGCGTGATTGGCAAGGAAATTGTAGTTGCTGCTGCTGCGATCCATACTGACAAGATCGTATGCCAGCACATCCTCGAAGGAGACGATCTTCGCATTTGCCAGCGGATGGTCGGCAGACACTGCACATACGAGCCGGTCAACCGCATATAGCTCGCGCATCAGACCGGGCAATTGTTCCAGATCGGCACCGACGCCAATATCGGCCTGGCCCTCGACGATGGCATGACTTATTGTCAGGCTTTCTTTTTCTTTCAGATCAATATCAATGCCTGCGTTTGACGTGAGAAATCGCGTCACACTGGGAATGATGAAACTGTTGAGGGCGCTGCTATTTGCCAGAAGCCGGATACTGCCCCGCAAATTACTTGCATAATGGCTTAACTCAGCATGCATCGTTTCCACTTCTGCAAGCAACTTCTTGGCGTGCTTGGTGAGCACCTCGCCGGCTGGAGTGGGTATCATGCCCTTGGGAGTACGCAAAAACAGCGCACTGCCCACCGTATATTCCAGATTCTTGAGCCGATAACTGGCTGACGACGCAGTCATGTGCATGCGCTCGGCACCGGTAGACAGGTTCTGCGCCTGCACGATCGCCAGAAAAAGACGCAGATCTTTTAATTCGTAGCGCACAAGCGCTCCTTTTTATTTGAAATATGCCAGTTACTATATTATTGTACTGGCTTATTTCAAACCAAAAAGAGAAACGCGATACGAAGCGGCCCTATGACAGACCGCCACATCAGCTACGCAGACTTGCCTTTCTGTTTGTCTTTTACAAATTGGCCCATGTATTTTTGCGGTTCGCCGGTACCGAACGCATCTCCAAACTCACGAACGCTATTTTGTATTGATGTCTGCAACGGTTCGTTTTGCCATTCGCGCAGCAAGCGCTTTTGCTGGGCAAGCACTTGCGGTCCGCATTGGGCCAGGCCGGTCGCTACCTGCAATATATGCGCGTCCAGGTCTGCAAGCTCGACCGCAGCGTCAACCAGACCCATGTCCAGCGCCTGCTGCCCGTTCACCACTTCGCCAGTCAACAGCAGCCAGGACGCCCTTGCGCCGCCAATCAGGCGCGGCAGCAGTGCCGCATGAATGATCGACGGGATGCCTACTTTTACTTCCGGCATTCCCAGATTGGCACTGGCAGCGCATATGCGCAGATCGCACGCCAGCGCCAGTTCCAGACCACCTCCCAGGCACCAGCCCGGAATCCGCGCTATAACCGGCACAGGAAGAAGTCTTACCGCCTCACACAGTTGCCGCAACAGATCTATGAATACTACCGCCTGATCTTTGTCAAACGTAGCCATTTCCTTGATATCTGCACCGGCTATAAACGCCTTGTCTGCCTCGCCACGCAGAATCAGCACGCGAAGGTTTTGGTTGTTGTTCAAATCAGAAAATGCATCCAGCAGGCAGGTAACTACCGGTGTTCCCAATATATTGAGCGTGCCGGCGTTTTTGATGCAAAGCGTGCCTATTCCCTGCTCATCTATCGAAAAAGAAGCATGTGCGTATTCAGTTGCTGTTGTCATTTCATTCTCACAGTTTTTCAAATTTAATGTCATTTACAATTGCCTGCCACTGCGCATTCGAATCGCGGATGATATTCGCAAAATCCTGGCGAGACGTATAAGCTGGAATCGCGCCTTGTTTTTGCAGCGCAGCAATGACCTGCGGATCGGACAGCGTCTTTTTCACCGCACTGTTCAATGCATCCAGCGTCGCATCAGGAACCCCGGCCGGCGCGGCCAGGCCAAACCATGATGGCGTATTCAACTGGGGATACCCTGCCTCTGCATAGGTAGGCGTATCGGGCAGATTTTTCAGGCGGGTCGGTGAAGCGACCGCCAGTGCACGAATTTTCCCCGCTTCCAGCTGGCCGGCCGAAGATGGGTAATTATCGAACACAACATTTATCTGACCGGCCAGTAGATCGGTCAGCGCCGGCCCCAATCCCTTGTATGGGACATGCAGCATTTTGGTATTGGTCGCCTTAAGAAACCTTTCGCCGAACAAATGGCTGTATCCGCCGTTGCCGGAAGAACCAAACGAGAATTTTTCCGGACTAGCCTTCAATTGCTGAACCAATTGGTCGAATGTTTTTATATCCGAGGAGGCCATGATATCCAGCACACCGGGTACATTGGCCAGATTGCTGATTGGCGCAAAATCCTTGATCGGGTCATACATTTGGTGCTTTTGAACGCTGGGATTCACGCTATGGGAGCTTTCTACCGCCATCACCAGCGTATAACCATCGGGTGCTTCGCGGGTTGCTGCCGCGCTGCCGATCGCCCCACCCGCACCGGGCTTGTTAAGAATGACCACAGGCTGTCCCAGAACATCACCAAGTCCAGAGGCGACAATTCGGGCAACCAGGTCGGTCGTCCCCCCGGGCGCATAGGGAACGATGAGCTTGAGCGGCTTGTCAGGAAAAGCGGCCATAACCGGCAAAGCCGCCATAACCAGACCGGCACATAGACCGGATTGCAAAATGGATATTTTCAATGTATGTCTCCTTATCTGTTATTTGTTCGGTTTAACCAAGCACTGTTTCGGTGTGCTCACCCAGCAAAGGCGGCGGTACGGGACACGAGGTTGATCCGGGCGCAAGCATGGGATTTCTGATCAACGGGATCTGCCCGAGCCGGGGATGAACAGTTGTTTGCAACATCTGGCGATGGCGTACTTGTTCATCAGCGAAAACGTCTTCAAGCGTATTGACGGCGCCCCAGGAAATGCCAAGATTATCCAGTGCCGCAGTCCAGTAACTTCTGGGTTCGGTAATGAGGAGTTCTGCAAGTACAGCCCGCAGGGCCGGCAGATTGCGAATGCGTTCGCTATTGGTCGCAAATCGCTGATCCTCTGCCAGCTCGCTTCGGTCGCAGAATGCGCAGAAGCGTGCGAACTGGGTATCATTGCCAATAGCAAGAATCAGATAGCCATCGCTTGCCCTGAATACTTCATAGGGCGCCAAATTCGGATGCGCGTTGCCGCTACGGGCCGGGTTTTCTCCGGAGATCAGATAATTGGCCGCCTGATTCGCGTTCATGGCCACTGCCACATCAAACAAGGCCAGATCCAGCCACGCGCCCTGCCCTGTCCCATGGCGCTGAAACAGCGCGGCCAATATGGCGGAGGTGGCATACATGCCAGTTGTAATATCGACAACAGCAACACCAGTGCGCAGCGGACCGGCACCGGGTTCGCCATCAGCATGCCCGGTATAACTCATCAGCCCGCCCAGGCCCTGAAATATATAATCGTAGCCAGGCCTTGCCGATTTTGGGCCCGTCTGGCCATAACCGGTGATGGATGCGTACACCAGACGTGGATTGATGTGCCTGATAGTCTCGTAATCCAGGCCGTATTGCTTGAGTGTGCCGACCCGATAGTTCTCAACCAGGACATCGGCGCCACGAATCAGCTCCAGCAGTTTTTCCCGGTCAGGGGCATGCTTGAAATCCAGGCATATTGATTTTTTATTCCGGTTGCAGCACATAAAATACGCTGACATCGACTCTCCGGATTCGGTTTCAAGGTACGGCGGCCCCCACTGACGGGTGTCGTCTCCGGCCTCAGGCTTTTCCACCTTAATGACTTCTGCACCCAAATCGGCCAGATTTTGGGTACACCAGGGTCCTGCCAATATCCGGGACAAGTCGACAACCCGAATTCCCGTTAACGCGCCAGCAAGCATAATCCTCAACCCAAAAATCCAAAGTGGGTGCAGTCTAGCGTAGCAACTTAAGTATGATCCAGTTCAAATTTTCGACAGGGTCGTTCGAATATTTCAATCTAAACGAATTGGTTCAGGCCGCCTGCTACCCCGAAACCAGACGCTTAGTACGTTGGCCTTCTATCGTGATGAACTGAATATAGCAACTACAGTTGACACATGATTGAAGTTATTAAATCGGCATTTGGGCACTCGATCATATTGCAGATATTGATATTGCCAAAGCGGCGTTTGATGAACGAGACGAGATTGACGTTAATAAATTTCGTATGCGACATCGGTAGGCCACGGTAACTACAAGACAGGCTCAACCCAGGTGACGACGTCACAGTTAACGTCAAAGTCGACTGTTTGTAGTTTTTGATGGAAAAGATGACGCGACAATCGTCCTATTGACAGCTCTTTGTCCGCAGATTCTCAAATAATTAAACCGACAGCTCTTGTAGGCAAAATTCACGCTATCCCTCGTATATGGATGGGCGCAGTCCGAGCGGCCATGAATGCTTGCCAATTAAGGCTTTGACTTGCCGTTTTCAGTTAAAGGGTAGATACCTGCGTAACTTAGAACTCTGGATATTTCTTCGCCTCCGGCCAAGACCAGTTTTTTTAATTTGCCCTTTTGTCGCAAGGCACGGCTGCTGGGTGCCGAGATGGACAAACCAGCAATGACCTTGCCGGCCTCATCTATAACTGGCGCTGCGACCGAAAACACGCCTTCCACTAGTCCCTCCAGACTTTCTGATATACCAGTCACCCGTACGTCGGCCAATTTTGCAAGGAGTTTTTCCACGGTGTCTATCGTGCCAGGCGCATGTTTTACCAACTTGACAGTATCCAGGTAGTTGTTCCGTTCATGTTCGGGCATGTAAGCAAGAAGGATTTGTCCACTTGCGGATCCGTATAGCGGATTTCTGCTACCCGCTTTACTGATGAAGCGCAATGGACTGGTCGCATCAATGACCTGTTCATAGACAACCTCCCGATGGTTGTCCGCCAAGGTACCCAGAATGATGGTTTCTTTGCACATATCGGATACAGTTTGCATCGCGGGTAAAGCGCAATTGGGGAATGAACGATTCTGTATAATGGCAGCGCCCAGTTTCAGCGCTGCTGGACCCGTTTTGTAACCCCCTGGCAATGCAATGACGTAAGCGCCAGACTCCAAGGTCCTCATCAGTCGAAAAAGACTGCTCTTAGGCAGTTGCAGCCGCACGCTCAGATCGGCCAGAGAAATCGCTTCCCGGTTACACGCCAGTTCGTACAAGATCTGCATAGAGCGCAGAGGCGAACGGGTCGTGTCGTCGTTACGAGGAGCGATTTCTGATGTCGACAGTTTTTTCATTGAAAGAACACCTTTATTTTCGCCGTCGGGCATGGACTTAAGCCAGCGCATGAATATGGTGCCCAGGCTATTTGGCCCTAATGTTAGCAGCTTTTACGGTATCGCCCCAGAGCGCATAATCTTCAACCAGGAATTTCTCGAATTCGCTGCTGTTTTGAACACTTATCTCAAGACCGCCGACAGTGAGCGCCTTGACGACTGCTTCGGTCTTTACCGCCTGCGCGACAGCACCGCCTAATGTATCGAGCGCCTCTTTAGGCGTTCCCTTTGGAGCCAGAATGCCAATCCACGGTGCGGCTACGACGTTGACACCTTGCTCAATCATAGTAGGCACATCCGGCATACCGCCAAAGCGCTTAGGCGCCGCCAGTCCAAGCAGCTTGACCTTATTGGCATCTGCATTCGGTTTGGCCAGGCTCAGAGGTACAAACAGCGCATCAACCTGTCCACCCATAATCGCTGTCATGGCCGGCGCTGCGCCAGTGAAAGGCACGTGCAGAACATCCAGGTCCTCACTGACGTTCAGCATCTCCATGGCCACATGGCTGGAGCTGCCCACGCCCCAAGATGCATAGGTCAGTTTGCCAGGATTTTTCTTTGCCAGTGCGATATATTCTTTGATGGTAGTGATGCCTAACTGGGGGTTCACGACCAATGCGTACGGCAAATAGCCTACCCGAGCTACCGCTACAAAGTCTTTGCGCGCGTCATAAGAGATTTTCGGATATACATGGGGGTTGATGGTATGCGTATCGGCCGCTGTCATGACGAAGGTATACCCGTCGGGCGCTGCACGAGCCACGATGTCGGAACCGATCATACCGCTGGCGCCAGCTCGGTTGTCGACAACGACGGGCTCCTTGAGAATTTTACTTACGCCTGAAGCCACGGCCCGACTAAGCACATCTGTGCCACCACCGGCATTATAGGGAACAACAAATTTTATTGGGCGCTCCGGATAGGCAGCTTGTGTGCTATGACTACCCAAGAGTAGGACCGCTCCCGTCAGCGCAGCAAATAATTTCATTATTTTCTGCAGAAAAGTGTGTTTCATGATTTGTCTCCGGTTGCTTTATTTTGTGCGCCCAGGTTCACTGTGGGCCAGTGGGCCTGGATTGGTCAGTTTTATTACTATGTGCGCTATTGCAAGTTATGTATGCATCACGGATGTGCGAATAACACCGTGTCGGACGTCTCTGTCTTGCAGAACCGTGTGATGCTTTGGACTGAGTTGCGATGCTCTTCGAGGGTGGGCGATGCGCACAGATCCTCAAGCAGGATCACGTCAAAATCACGATCATGCGCATCACGCACCGTCGCTTGAACAACGGCCTGTGTCGACACGCCAGAGCAGTAGATACGCTTTACGTTTTGTGCACGCAACTGAGCTTCCAAGGTAGTGGCGTAAAACGGACTGACCCGGTGCTTCACCACTTGAATGTCGCCTTCACGTTGCTCCAGATTTGGATGGATTTCCGTGCCCCACGCGCCCAGTTGGAACAGCCCCAGTTTCGGTGCCGCCGAGAACACCTGCGAATTCGGAGGGCACTCCGGGTAGCCGGCAGAAAACCCAACGCGAACGAAACCGACAAAAATGCCAGCCTCGCGAGCCTTTTTTATTGTGGCTGCCGTCTTTGCAATCAGTTGGCGTTCGCGCACCTGCTCGCCAAGTGGTCCTTTGCCGCTGGGGCCGTCATCGTGAACCAAATCATTCTGCATATCAAGAACGAGATAAAGGGAATTTTCTTTTTGCATGTGACTACTCTTTTGTTAAAGGTGAGTGGATGATGAGTAATAAATTATTGAAAACAAACGTGAAAGATAGGCATTACCTAATGGCTTGCTCTAATCGACGAACAGACCGCCATTCACATCCAGCGTTTCGCCTGTAATGAAGCCAGACTTCGGAGACGCCAAAAACACCACGGCCAAAGCGATCTCTTCAGCCTGTCCCATCCGACCGACCGGAATAAGGTCACGCAAAGCGTCGGGAAAACTGGCTGTCATCACCGACGCGACAGGCCCTGGCGCAACCGTATTGACGGTAATCCCAAACGATGCAACCTCCTTGGCCAGATAGGCCGTGATGGCATTGATACCTGCCTTGGATGCACCGTATGCCACATTGCTGGCCTGATTTTGTTCCATGGGATCAACCCAAGGCCTTGGATTGCCACCATTTTTGCTTAGCACGGAACCCATATTTATGATGCGGCCGAAACCGGCTTGCTTCATCGCCGGCAACACTGCCTGACAACATAGGAATGTGCCCTTCAGGTTGATGGCCATCACACGGTCCCATTCGTTTTCTGCCAGGTCCGCTGCATTGCCAAGAGAAACAATGCCTGCCACGTTTATCAGAATATCCAATCGCCCATGACGCGAAATAATATCGTTGACACATGCTTTAACTTCTGCGGACTGCGTGACGTCTAGCGTCATGTACTCGATACCACCGTCATGTCCCGCTGCCGGCACGGTAAGGTCAGCAGCGATGACCGTCGCGCCACACTCTGCAAGGGCTTGCGCAACCGCTTTGCCAATACCACCCGAACCACCTGTTACCAGGGCAACGCGTTTGCTCAATAAGTTTGATGAATACACCTGTTGTATCCTTTTAATGACTGTGATCGATATGTCCCAATTGTGCTCTCTGGCTCAAGCTGCCATATGAATGCCGGCGAGCCTGCCGAATACCAGACCCTTCAATACGGAAGTGGCGCCAGTGTAGTTGGAGTAATACATACCCACTGTTTCCCCGGCTGCATAGAGGCCTTGCATCACGTTGCCATCGGTATCGAGCACCTGCCCTGCTGTATTCACTTTGAGGCCGCCAAATGTAAATACATTTGCAGAAATAATCGGATATGCCATGTACGGGCCTTGATCGACAGGCCGAGCCCAATTGGATTTGGGCGGATTCAGCCCAGAGGTCGCTACGCCGTCAGCGTTAAACGGATCGTATCCTTCTGCGTTGCCGCATGCACCGTTGTACTGTTTCACGGTTTCAGCCAGCACGGTTGCGGGCATACCCAGCTTTTCCGCAAGTGCTTCAATGGTGTCCGCTTCAATTGCAGGCTGGTCAGTTCTCAGAGCACTACGATAGTTCGGAATTTCCTTCACACGCTGGTCCAGAATAACGTAGGCAATCCCTTTAGTCTGCTCATAGATTTGGCGAGTGACGGGTTCGTAATGGGCGTCAATGGTGCCCGGCGCTTCATCTGTGAATCGCTTACCGCTCTTATTAACCAGAATTCCATACGGAAAAATAAACACGGCAGGCTCGACCGCACCCGAACGTGGGTCTACCGGCTCGGCGTGATAACTGCCAAATTCACCAGATGCGCCAGCACCGGCCGCCAACGCCATTTCTATGCCTTCACCTTTGTTGAAATACGCTCCTTTGCATACTGGGCGAAGGTTTACGGAACGGGGCCCCAGATACTTGGCAAGCATTTCCGGATTGCCCTCGAACCCTCCGCAAGCCAGAACAACCTTGCCAAGAAAACGCAGACCGCCTTTTTCACTATGCTGCGCCAGTATGCCCTTGACCACACTCAGATCATCCAGCAGGAGTTTGCGAGCAGTTGTGTGATAGAAAAACGTCACACCCAGCTTCTCTGCTTGGTCAGCCAGTGCATCGACCAAAGCGGCACCGCCACCGACGGGCAACAGCCGCGGTTGAGTCTTGGTCAGGAACGCCGTCGGCAAAAAGTCGAACCGAACTCCCAAACTCTGCAACCACTTGATGGTTGGCGGCACTTGGTCGGCGAATTCACATATCAATTCCGAATCAGGAATGGCCAATGAGCGTGCAGCGTGCGACCTTGATTCTCGAGCACCGCTCATCTCTCCAATAAAATCTGGGTCGTTGTAGGGACCAGCGTTCTCGGATAGATGCAGCTCAAAGTCATCAGCAACTTCAGTCAGAGATTTCATACGCAAGTAGGCCTCTGTCCAACGGCTTTGGCCACCACGCTCGTCACACGATGCGCGTTCCAGCACCGCAACTTTCAAACCACGCTCGGCGGCTGTCACGGCGGCCGAAAGGCCCGCTACACCGCACCCGGCAACAACGACATCAAAAGTATGCTCCATAGTCTCCTCCTGTTCTTTGATGAATTTACACGTTCCTATATGCGAATTATATTCCACTTTAGGAACATGTCAAGATACTAACGGCTGTTATTGAGCGCGGGGGGACTTGAGCCTTCGGAAGGCCGAAAGAATTTAGGCTTCAAGTCAAATCCGGGAAGTTATGCTCAATCAGGGGTACCGAGCTCATTGAACCAAGCCGTTTGCGAGCTGAGGCCAAACGATTGCCCGAAGAGCGTACTGATGACATGGTCAACCAGCACCGAAAGCTCGGACCCAGGCAAGTTTGCCCTTGCGCAATCCGCTGGCGTCGTGAGTCTTTTTTTGCTTGCAACAATCTCATTTTCTACGGCCGCATTGCTTGGCTCGGCCTATCCATATCAAACTTGACCTACCACTGGACAATGCCGGCACACATGATGAAGAGACGGCCTGGGACGCCTTCATACTGCAGCTTGGCTGCCTTGGCGATCAAGTCTCTGCTCATACCGTCTACAACACCAGCGCCTTGTTGACAGAAAACCATGAGGCCGGTAACAAGTTCATCGGCTCTGTGGCGATGATCAAGCATCTGACGGCGTGGCGCAACACCGCGGAAACGGCGTGGCTCAAGGATGCGCCAGTTCAGCTATCGCAACAAATGCGAAAGGATCTGGAGCGTGCCTACCAGATTTTTTTCGAGAAGTGGAGAAAATTTGTGCGCTTCAATGCTCAGCAACGACTATTCCCTAACCTTGAGCTAAGTTTTCTTGCCCCCTCATCTGTTGTTCTTTATGCTCCTTTAATTTATCGGGAAGCAGTATATGTCTCGTTTATTAGCAGCGGCTTTTAAACAAAGCGCTCGCCATTTTGGATTAGCACAATTCAGGTTGATATCGGAGGCGGACTCGATCTTGACTTTGTTGCGTGCCTGGCCTGGGCTTGCAAGGCTTTGTCGTTCCCGTTTGCGCTTGCTTGCCTGCTAAGGCCCCGGAGCCCGGACATGAACGCTATGCCTGGTTACGGTCGCAATGAGTCCTTACCCTGGGTTCAAAAGTGATTTAATCACAATCGTGATTGATACATTTTGTTAATCTTTGCGAATCGAATTGACCTAAATTTGATTGTCTGCTTTATCAATTGATCGCATAATTTGCTCACAACCCATACAACAAAGGAAAGAGAAATGATCAAGCAATGTAGTGCAGAAGCATTTGGAACATTCTGGCTGGTCTTCGGGGGTTGCGGCAGCGCGGTACTTGCCGCAGGTTTCCCGGAATTGGGAATAGGATTTGCCGGTGTAGCGCTGGCATTCGGTTTGACGGTACTTACAATGGCCTACGCAGTAGGCCATATTTCTGGCGGCCACTTTAATCCGGCTGTCACGCTGGGCCTTTTCGCCGGCGGTCGTATCCCCTTCAGCACGGTGGTGCCTTATATTATTTCTCAAGTGATAGGCGGCATTATTGCCGGCGGCGTACTGTATCTGATCGCCAGCGGCAAAGCCGGATTTGACGCCTCTACCAGCGGATTTGCCTCTAACGGCTATGGAGAGCATTCCCCAGGCGGCTACTCACTAACCGCAGCACTCATTGCCGAATTCGTACTAACGGCATTCTTCCTGATTATTATTCATGGCGTTACCGACAAGCGAGCACCAGCAGGATTCGCTCCACTTGCCATTGGCCTGGCGCTGACACTGATCCACCTGATCAGCATCCCCGTAACCAACACATCTGTTAACCCGGCTCGAAGCACTGGCGTAGCCGTCTTCCAAGGGGATTGGGCGCTATCACAACTGTGGGTTTTCTGGATTGTGCCAATTGTTGGGGCAATTGCGGGCGGCCTGATCTACCGCAGTCTTCTTTCCAAGGATGAATAGTAACTACTAGCGGGGTGATGCGCGCTATGCCAAACCTCCCCGGATAGCACGTTAAGACCCGCTACGGCGGGCCTTATTGGTTTTGACAACCGCTGCTTAGCTCCTGCTCGTGTTTGCAACGCCGAAAACATCTCATCGCAGCTTGTCTGGACTGTTAATATCGATATTTGCATGAGAATAAATGGCTATCGACACATTTTCGGAATGACCGCCAGCGCCTTCTCTCCGATTGCGCCCCTGAAGTCGCCTAAAGCCCGGGCGAAATCCAGCAGCAATTTATCGGCTGCCTGCAATTGCGAATGGTCAAATGGCGCCTGGACCGTAAAAGACACGTCTGCAGCCAGTAATGCCCCACCCGTCTGTTCATACCAAAGCGAGATTTCAACTTCAGTTGCCAATTGATCTGTGATGGACACTTGCTTGGATACAAACACCGTCTCGGCAACCCGTGGCCCGCCGCGCAAAGCCAACTGGGAGACATCCGGGCCGAGGTACTCCAAATTGACAATGTGGCTGCTCATGTCTGCCAGGCGATGAGGCAACGCGCCGTCAAATGAAAATGACCTGGAGAAATTGCTGGCGGGCTTGCCGTCCTGTCCGATACTGTAATCATCTTCAATACCGACGGTCTTTCCACTGGCTAATGCAACAGGCATCGTATCGACGGCAAGAATATCCGGATTACGGATCTTCAAGGTGAGCCGCGGTTCCTTGTTTGATTTGGTCCGAGCCCGTAAAAGCATCGCGTTTTTTGTCAAAGTACAGGAGTCGGTGTCAAGAAACTGTACTTGCGCCTGCTTCTTTCGCAGAGGCTCTATTTTCATTATCGGATCCAGACGGTTTCTTATCGCCTTATCCGCTGCCGCCGCCTCGTGCGGCAGACGATCTACGGCGAGTCCGACCTTGTACTCCCTGGAGTTTAGCGCTATATTTTGGGCACTGGCTTCATATGAGAACAAAGATGCCAGTACGACTAAGCAACCCAGAACAGGAAGGTGCATTTGATACTCCTTGTTTGCGATAGCGATCGACGTGCCCTGGCAAGCCAGGCCTGCAGGAAGCAAATTAATCCGTTTAAGGACGTATAGGTGACGCTACGCGAAGACCCTACCACTTATCTACGTTGCACTGCCTTGGCAGCACGAAGGCAATGGCGCCACCAGCAAGTTATTACCAGAACCAGCCGCCACCCAGTCGCGAAGACTGGGCTCTGTTTAGCCTGGCGGCTTCAGCTTCAGCGTAATCTTTTTCATCGGCGTCATAAGGCCCTTCGTAGGAACAACCGCCACGATACCAGGCACACTCTCCGCCTAGAGAGGAACCGCTACGACCGCCTCCTGAACAACCGGCAACAAACGCGGCCAGGCACAGCATCAGGCTAAGTCGACAAAGACGGTTGATAGGCATTGGGCGCACTCCTGTTGAATCAAAAAAAACCATTTTATAGCAGGCCCGTCCGGATTGGGCACACGAAAGCACGAAAATACGAAACGCGAAAATTGGCCCCGTTTATGAAGGGCGTTGCCGCATCGGCCGTTCCATGATGATGATCGCAATTTGATAACAAAAAACAGCAAGCAGGGCTGTGCGCGTGCCTTGTTCGGTTTTTGGCACGCAGGGCTGCAAGATCTTTGCCGATCGCCCTGGTCAATTACTGCGGTGTTCTGGTCATATCCTGAACCGCAAAGCCATGGCTTGCTGCATACGCAAGCAGCTCGTTGACTACACGCTGATCAGCCTGCTTTTCCCGGGAAAGAACCCACAAAAACTGGCGATTGGGCGTGCCCACCAATGAATATTTATAATCTCCATGAATTTTCATTATCCAGTAGTCGCCCCACACCATTGGAAGCCACGAGGTCCACTTGGGTGCAAATCGCACCTGCAATTTGGAAAAATCAGGGGCAGTTGCATTGGCAGCAAGTCGCCCTTCTGCCTGCGCTATTTTCACGCCGCCATCTTTTTGTTTGCACTGGTTGACCACGTCAATTGTATTACCCGGCAGCAACCTGTAATCGGCACGCACATCGCTCACGCAGTCTCGCTGAAAACGGTTGGGTAGCCGTGCCTGTTCATACCACGTGCCCGTGTATTTATTCACGTCTACATTCGCTTGGGTCGGCAGTGCCGGATCCGAGCTTGCACATCCTGCCAGTGCAGCAACGGTGGCAATATAAAAAAAGATCTTCATGAATGCACCTTCCTTATTATTGACATCCAGAATAACCTTATTCGCCCCACCTTAATCCCTTTGAGAACAAACTGAGAAAAATGAAATATCAGGGTATGCAAATGTCAGCCGGGGCGATTGCAACCAGTAAAAGGCCGGTTGCCGGTTGGCCCAAATTCATCGGAAAAAGACATCCACATTACACATGTGATCGCAACATCGGAATAAAAGAACATTCGTATTGCGTAAACGTTCGCAATTATGACACCCACCGCCGCGCAGCGCGCGCAGGCTATAGCTGCTGCAGCGCATTTGCTGAAAGGAAATATTGTAAATAAATGTATCAATTGGCGGTCGCTTTCTGCGCTAATTTGGTGCGTTGCTGCCAGGCATTTCATTTGTATTAAGTGGTCAGCTTGCCTGATTACGAATATTTGAAAAATTACGGCATCAGGTAACCGAATATGTATTTTGTTAAATAAATGTTATATTCACAAAAGGAAAATCATGCAAGGGTTCATTGTGCCCTGATGCTTTACCGTGAAACGCCTACAAGGAGGCCAGGATGGACGATCTGACTCAACAAAATACGCATTATCTAAAAACGTTAGAGAGCGACTTTCAACGTGAAGAAGCAGAACTGCGCCGGTGGCTTGACACCAATGTCACCGACCTGGCATCGCGCAAATGGTATTTGGAGCGCCAACGCGAAGATCATGCCGCCCGGGGCAGGAAGTACATTTGAAGGGTGCAAAAAGCACACACAAGCGAAGCAGGATTTCTCATACTTCAATAATCAGAAGTGCTGCACTAGCATTCACACTAGTGATGCTGTCCAATCTGGCCATGCCGCCAGCGCTGGCCCGAAACTATCCATGCTCGGGCTCCAAAGGCGGCATTTCCCATTGCCAGGGAAAAACGTTTATATGCAATGACGGGTCTGTGAGCGGGTCAAAAAAGTATTGCTCGGCGACACACGGCAACGGCAATACTTCCGCAGCACAACTATTTTCCAATAATCGCAATATGACACCCTCTGTCAAAAAAGACGCCGGGTGCCGTTGTCGTAGCGGCAATTATTGCACCGGCCCCAGAGGCGGTCAGTTTTGCTACAGCGATTCCGGGCGCAAGAGTTATTTAATAAAATAACCTGTGATTACAGAGCGAAGCTCACTACCCGCCCTGCCAAATTACCGTAATGAGGAAGCACAGTTGGCACGTGCTATCGCGCCTACCCGCAAGTCACACGACTAATCTTCCCGTCCTTACCCACATGTATATTCAAGCGCTGCGCAGAATAGTCCATAGTGACGGCTGAATCTGGATGAATGATACGGGTAGCCTTGGGTAAGGTGGATTTGTTCAAAGCCGTTTCCTGTGTTCCCACCAGGCTTTGACGACTGTTGGCACCGCATTGATCTTCTGTCTGGGCCTGCCCGGGCGTTGGCGTCTGGCAGGCAGCGAGCACAACCAGTGGGATGACAGCGATAAGTTGTTTCATAAAAGCTCCTTTGAATCGACCCCTACATTTATACACTAATTGGGTCTTTCAGTTATTCAAAATATATTATCCGGGTATGTTTGCAACCCGGTTGGCAAGCCAATCTTTGCTTCATCCGGCCTGTGTTCCACGCTTGATCAAGGGACATTCAAGGTGTACTCAAGCGCCCAGAAATATTCCCATTCCAGATAATTGCAAGAGGTCGAATATGGCGACACAGTGGCAAGCAATTGTTCACGAGTCGGAAAGTTCTTGAGGACCCGATGCGTTGAACCGTCGTCCAGCATGCGAATTTGATAGGAGTTGCCGGCACTATCACAGTCTGATATGGGCGTGCTGCTGCCGGGCACAAAACGATTATCAAGAAAAATAATCCTGGCACCTGGCTCAAGCACCCGATGAAGGCCAGCGAGAAACCCGGCGAGTTGTTCCTGTGGAATATGTGACCACCAAAACCCGGCAAAAGCGGCATCGAAGGACGCATCGAAAACTGGCAGCTCGTATGCGTCCCCCTGCATCAGATGGACGTTGTTCGTGGCGATCCGCCCTGCCGCGATATGCAGGGTCTCTTTTGCCGCATCCAGCGCCACAACCCGCTCAGCCAGTGGTGCATAAAATTGAGTCCAATAGCCGGTGCCACAAGCGATCTCCAGAACTGACCGATCAGCAAACAAGGGGGGCAGCCACATTTGCAAATTTTTAAGATCGGCCTGCCGCTCCGGCTTTGAATAGATTCTCTCGTATTCGTTAGCGCGTGCTCCGTAATAGTCTTTCATCACCTATCCCTTTCAAAAATCGCATGTGAAATAGGTTCGATTTTAATACTGATTTATGACTTGTCCGGCAGTTGCCGCGGCGGTGGAAATAATGAGTGTCAGCCGTGGAGGGTATCGCCGATATTGGCGATATTGCCGGCGGCTGCCCTATCGCCGTCTGTAGTGCTACACCCCTGTTGAATCTCAACGACAAACTGGGACAATGCTATAGCGTAGATGTGTGTATAGATTGACGCCCGGGTTTTGCATACAGGCACGCGGGTTCGTTATACATGTTCCCGGGGTAGCCCTGCATACGCGCAAATCTGGTGCTACAATTTGTGCGCGGACTTTTCTTCGGCACGCCCGACAAAGAGCCGCACGTTCTCAGGGCGGGGTGTAATTCCCCACCGGCGGTAATGGCGTGCAAAACGCTAAGCCCGCGAGCGCTTGCCTGTGCAGCAATTGTTCACGCATGGAGCAAGGTCAGCAGATCTGGTGTGATTCCAGGGCCGACGGTCATAGTCCGGATAAAGAGAGAGCGGGATACCGCTGGCCATGCCAGCGTGCCGTGCTTCGCACGCGTTACCACCGGTTTGCACTGCTACGCCGAACCATTATTTGGCGCGAAAACCCAAGGCCTCGTAATGCGCGCGCCATGCGTCTCCTGTCTATCCATGCCCTGTTTTTATATATTCAAAAACAGGAGTTTTACCATGCTTACAAAAGTTGTCAATCAGCCCCTGCCGGTGCTCGCATCCCATCGTATCGCCTTCATTGAAGCCGGGTGGCACGGCGATATCGTGGAGCAGGCAAGACTGTCATTTCTGCAAGAAGTGTCAAACCTTGGCCAGAATGCGTCCTGCGTCGATATCATCAGTGTTCCCGGCGCCTTTGAAATTCCCCTGCATGCCAGGTTGCTGGCTGAAAGCGGTCGCTACGCTGCAGTGGTCGCAGCCGGGCTGGTGGTCAATGGCGGCATCTATCGTCATGAGTTTGTGGCCCAGGCCGTTATTTCAGGACTGATGCAGGTTCAGCTGGAAACCCGCGTACCGGTATTGTCTTGCGTGCTCACACCACGTGAATTGTTTGACGGTGAGGATCAGCATCGCTTTTTCTTCGAGCATTTCCGGATCAAGGGCAAGGAAGCTGCACAGGCGTGCATCGCAACCGTTGCCTCCCTAGACAACCTGAAACGTACAGCGCTATCACAACAACAATAAGGCACAGCAGCGTTCCCTTGCAGTCGCGCAATGCAGTCCACTGCCTGTACTTTGGACTGCGTTGCTAGAAAAACGTCTGCAGCCCCTCGTCCTGCAGCGCTTTCTGTACACTTGCGTCCTGCTCCATGTTCTTCATAAAGCGTGTCAGATTGGGCAGATCATCAATCTTTACACCCACGTTTTTGGTCCAGCGCGTCATGACATACAGAAGCGGATCGGCCACAGAACGTGTGCCGATAAGCCAGTCCTGGCCCGCCAGTTGCGCATCCATTATTTCAAATAGAGTATGAACCTTCGTACGCGCGTTGGCCTTGGTCATGTCAATCGCGGCCTCGTCACCCAGATACGAAGTCGTACCAAATAACGGTTTAAAAGTCGGATGGATATCCGAGGTCGCTATGCCCAAAGCATAATTAATCTGCGCACGACTCCTGGTACTGCCGTCGCCATTGAGTTTGGATTCTGGAAAGCTGTCAGCAAGGAAATTCAAAATGGCTACGTTCTGCGTCAGCACCCAGTCATCGATTTCAAGCACGGGTACCGCGCCGGCAGGATTCAGCTTTCTGAATGCCGGCTCTTTACGCTCGGCACCAGAGTGATAAGCAATGTCATATGGTGCACCGATCCATTCCAAAACAATATGGCTGGCTAGCGAACAGGCTCCAGGGGACACGTGTAATTTAAGCTTCATTGTGAATTATCCAAATATAAAATCGAAACAGAATGGGTATCTGGCAACGAGCGTATCAGTAAAATAGTTCGAAAGGAAATAAGACATGTAAGACACTCTTATGACAACCTTGGCATACCGCAAAATTGGCTCTTTTGCTACAAAAACGATATTCAGTTGCCTTGATATAGATACGGTCAAGAAATGAAGCAACTCACTGGGTAGCCAGGAACGTGTGTTGCTGACCAGTTATCTTCATCTATGCAGACCGTACTTGCAGTGGAATGCTATCACCTTCAATATTCATTAGAACAGAAAACCCTTCTTGCATCAGGACCGTTTGTGCAAAAGATGCTGGATGTCGTTTGTTCAGATACGGTAAAAACATCGATTTATTGCAGATGTAAAGCGTATCTTGCCCGACCGCATTCAGAATGCACGGGCGTCGGGCCTCGCCTGTGATGTCTTTTCTTTGACAGTTATTGTTCAGGGAGAAGTACAATGAATTATCAATCCAACCCGGAGTACTCTTTATGGACATCGCATATTCAAAGTTCGGCGGACCATCTCAAATGATTAACGCTGATGAAGACTTGGACGACGCTGAACCAATAACCTTAAAAAAAGAACTCGTGTTCGCATTAAGACTCCCTATGGCGGACACCAACGAAGACAGCCTGACATTAGAGCAGAAACTAGATGCAAGATTAAAAGACGCGGGCATTGATCCTGCATCAGTTAAATTGATCGGGTGACCGTTGCAAAATGCAGAATGGGTATAGTTCTGCCTAAACCTCAATCTGAATTCAATAGAGAATGACTAAGCACACTGTAGAAATCAGCGATGAAATTACAGAAGAAATGAGCGAAGTAGTCGGGTCTGATCTTAACGCCTACAATGATGAAATAGCAAAATACAATGACAGAAAATCGCTGGCCATTGTTGTCAGAGACAAGCAATCCGGTCAAGTGATTGGTGGAATGCTGGGCAGATCATCATTGGGATTGTTATTCATAGAGCTGGTTTATCTGCCAGAGGAATTACGAAAGGGTGGACTAGGGACCAGGATGCTAATGCAGTTTGAACAGGATGGACGTAACCGAGGCTGTTCTTGCGCCGTTCTGTACACAATCAGCTTCCAAGCCCCGGGCTTTTATGAAAAACATGGGTGGAAGCGGTTTGGAGAAATTCCGTGCGATCCTCCTGGTTCCAGCAGGATATTTTGACTAAAACACTCTAAATGCTACGTTGTATGTTGACCCAACGCAGGTGGGCTGTCCTGAACTAACCTACGGCCCCTCTTGGTGCTGCTGCAACTCATCATCAAGCAATAGCCATTGCTGCTTGCTCGACATCCAAATATGGCATGTCGGATCAAATCGCTCGGGACTATCCAGGGTCCCGAGCGAAACACCAACTACGTTTCTGCTTTTGCGTTCTGAGAATAATGTAGATCCGCACTTAGTACAAAACCCGCGCCTTAATCCACTACCTGAAGCAAACCAACCGACCGGACCGATTACTTTCAAGCTATCCAATGGAATCATCACCCGGGGGTAAAATGCCGATCCCGTCGCCTTTTGGCATTGATTGCAATGACACACTCTAATATTCAGCGGTTCGGCCCCGCTTTCATATTGGCATTCCCCGCATAAGCAGCTTCCTATAATTACCGACATTTTTCTTGCCCCCACCCTTATGAAAATACAATCGATTACTCATTCATCATTCCAGTAGATCTATGTTTCTCGGTTATTCATAATATATCGACTGGTAAATCCTCCCGCCTTGTTCAGACGCGTTTTTCTGTCCCTATACGCCTTCGCTATATTTCGGCAGGCGATCGGCAATATCGTGCCATGGTGCTTTGTCACTAACATACACGTGCAACTCGGGCTTGATGCCTGGGTCAGAATCCAAGCCTCCTAGCGGCAACCCATAGCAAGACTTATCGTCATCGAATTTGCTGAATATTGGAGAGCCGCAACTGCTGCAAAACCCGCGATGCGTTCCTGGTGAAGACTCGTAGAATCTCATTAATTTCTCGCCTTGCAAAAATTCAAAATCTCGCACCTCCACACTGGCCCGACTTCGAAAAGCAGCCCCATGCGCCTTACGACACATTGAACAATGACAATTCAACGCGCCGGTTAACGGTCCGTTTATTTGATATCGAATACCTCCGCAGAGGCAACTTCCCTGAAGTTTGGACATTTGGCGCTCCTGATCAATGGATCAATAGTAGCAGGCAAATATGAACCAGTCCCGATCTGGCCTGACATATACTGCTTGATGACCCGGCGTTAAATCCGCAAACGCCACCATCTTTCAGCAACTACCGGTCTCTACCGTCACCTGCTATCAGGCATGCAACATGCGCGAGTAATCGAGCGCGTTGGATCGGCCGTCCCCCCCTCAGTATTGATGTATGATTTATGACGAGAAGTTGTAAACAAGCCCTTGCCATAACAAACTATAGGAGACGAGCTATGCCCAAATTTGTAACGATCGGATATGGGGATCGGGAAGGCTACGATCGCACCGCAGTGGACATCCGAAACGCTGCCCATGCACACGACGCAAAATTACAGCAAGCCGGCGTATTGATGGGTATTGCGGGTCGCCCGGTGCAGGTGCGCAATGCCGACGCGGCCCAGGTTACAACGACGAACGAGCCATTCATGAGCTCATCCTTGCCGGTGGCCGGCTTTGCCATCATAGAGGCCAAAGACATGGCCGAGGCCATAGAGATGGTGTCACGAACCCCCTGCGCTGTCGCGCACGGTGTCGTTGAAGTGTGGCCACTGGAACAGCCGTCGTAACCCAGGCACGAGGATGACAGCAGGTGGTCCGACACAATTGCGTGCGCTTGGGCCCGTATCAGGTAGTGAAGCTTTACCATTTGCTTTAACCGCGGCTCGCATATAAAATCTCGCATCTTTACCCTTTCCCACCTGATGTAAAAAGCAATGAGTGCATTTTGTGTATTCGGCATGACAGATGTCATTGCCAGACAATCGGCAAGCAAGAAATCCCCTCCTGCCGAATGGAGTGCTTCTACGGAGGCTTTCTACGACGACTACGAAGAACACATATACAAGACAGGCACCCATCGGCAGGTATCGCTCACCTTCGATGCTCCGCAGTTTTGCCAGGACTGGATTGATCTTGCCAAAAAGCATATGCGGACACGCGGCCTTAAAATTATGTATCGTGGACAGGTAACCGACAAACTTGGCATGCCCCGAATCAACAAGAAAACCAATGAGCCGATTATGGGCTGGGTTCCTTATGATGGGGGCTGGGAACCGCAGCCAGAAACCCGCGCATTTTTATAAAATGATGCTTTTAGGTAGCCATAGGCACTTAAATTGAATATGACGCTCTTAGACAACACCATGCAGAGCAAGCACTCAGAAAATTAACGATCCTTGAATATCCCTTACCGCGACAGGCCTTATAATTGGGCTGTCTCCTCATCTGTTGTTTGGGTGATTTACCAGCCTTGACGGCTGGTTTTTTTTGCCTATCGAGAACAGTGTATAGTGGTTGCTTACACAAGGAGATGTAGTGAATTTCTTTCAATGGGCTAATCAGCAGTTGACCCGGTCCCCTAACCTATTTGTGGGGAGATATCGGAAAGGCCCTCAATATACAATGCCGTCGGTGCAAGGAGATATATTCAAGTTTTATCTCAACGGTGGCGGCACGGTAACTGTGTATGAATCCGCGTTCGAAGCAGACACTTTCGCCCTCGATATCGCGTTCTTAGAGCTGTGCGAACAGAATGAATCCCGGCATTTCAAAATCAATGATGAAGGCACATCGTTGGACAAACAGCCACATGGCAGAGTCCGGACGATGCCGAGCTGCGATCGCGAGATCCATGAGTTGGGATAGCCGGCAAAATAAACCTACCAGATTAAAAGTAACTACTGCCCAATTGGCTTCTGAGCTACTAAGCTTCTGCAACCTGCATTAAATTGGCTTGTTCCAGCAGCTTAGCCCGGCTAGCGTCCAGTACGGCGCCTTTGCGAGCCACCGTGATAGCTGGTCTGCCTTCAACTGGCCTGCTGTACTTCGGATCTACTTTTGCCGTCGACATGGCGTACTGGCAAACTTTGTATGTCCAACCCAGTCACACAATTTGCGTTAACACTAAGCATAGACGGATCGCTTCTACGTTGATGAAATATATAGATTCCACATTGCCCGCAGAAATAGTGTCGAGCTTTTCCTGTATTCCAGCGATACTCCCGCATCCCGTCCCGGCCATCGATGACGTCGAAGTTTTCCATTTGAACTGAAAGCATGTGGGCAGCGCGCTTGGAACACAAGGTACAGTTACAGCTAACCACTTCATTAATGTCTGCATCGAATGCGAATCTGACGATATTGCAGTGGCATGCGCCTATGTATTTCATGGTCGTTCCCATAAGAATTTATGTTGTGAACAATAAGCTGGATTTTAACAATGCTAACTTTGAAGTACACCTGCCACTCAAGATAGAGCGTCGACGTACGTCGTCGGTGGCTTCAGAAATTGTAGACTCGCTGGCAACCGAAGTTTGTTCCTGTTACAAAGAAGACCCAAAAACAAAAACGCCCCGAAAAGGACATTAACGGGGCGGTGCCCAGTGGGTTCTCTTGAGCAGAGACTGCGCACACATTCAAATTAGCACTTTGAGCTTGAGGCGGTCAATTTAATAAATGTTAACGCAAGAAAATGCTGAGCCTGGGTTGCGGCGCAACTAGGCGGCAATGGATTACACATACCCTGACAGCTGTGCGATCAACTGCGGAATGTTGATATGCGCCGTCACATACGAAACGCCCCGGCCGAAGCCAGGGCGACGCAATAAGTTCACCTATCCGTATTTTTTACTTCACTTATAACATTGCGTATTGAAATATTATCTGTTTATTACCTCATTGCTTATCAGGGGAAACCAGCACTAGCACTGTATGCATAAAAAAGCCCCGGTCCTTACGACCGAGGCGAAAAGTACGATGGATAGGTGAATATCATTCGCACGCCAGAATTCTATTGGGTTACAGCTGAAAGCGCGATGAATTTGTATTGAAATTCACATAGATTAACAACCTTAGCCTTAGCTAAGGTTTTCTTTTGCACGTAGCAGAGATGCAAGTTCAATAGGTGCGAACGTGAATGCGGGTGTAAGCAAATCTCGAATACAGCCTGGGTATGCCCCGGTCCATACCCAGGCTGACCCGATATCGACATGAATACAAAACACTCAGGAAAGGAATTTTCTTTCTGTGCTATCGTCTCAGCAGAAATTTTTTTGTGGTCATTAGGAGCTTGATATGCAATTAAATAATATAACATTTCATTACACTATCAATTAAATGGGTATCGCTGAACTGCGTCACATGTAGGACAATAGGCATCGGCTAAGCCACTCTATTTTCTGTAATCGTCGGTTCTGATTCTGGCGCCTTCTTTGCCTCATAGACAAGTTTCTGATATTCGATAACCTTATTCTTTATTAGTTGATTATCAGGTCGTGACTTAAGTGCATATTTCATTAAAATCAGGGCACGCTCCGGTGTCGATTTAGCGCATTTGAACGCGGCATCTCGGAATACGACGGGGTGGAATTTAAGCATAGGCAGAAGCCTGGCTAACTCCGAAAGGTCCTGGTATTGAGATAAGATTAGCTCAGCTGTTTCTTTGCGAGGACGCCTGGAATTCATAATTTCCAGGATTGCTTCACGCTGTAGATTTAATTCAAGGAGTAAACCAATTTTTTTTGTTCTGATATCTTCAGCGTCCGCATCTTTATTTTCAGCTAGCGATATCGAAAGCAACGCTATTCTTTTATCTTGAGCATTATCGCTCTCATAGGCTTGTTCTATCAGGCTATCTAAATCGTTCATCTCCAGGATTTTTGGAACCTCCTCATTGAGAGGGGCAGTATTTTCCAAGTCTGCAGCCAGAGTCGGAACAGCATTTACGAACCCAACTTTAAAATCAGAATGAAATTTTACCGGATCGAATTCGTCCTGAGCTACCTCCTTCATAATCTCCTGTAATCCGTATGCCTGGTCCAGGACCCTGCCAGCTGCATGCCCGAACAATGGAACATGAAAACCAATACCAGCCGTATTATTCAGAATTGAAACGGCATGATGAACGTCCAAGGATGCTTTGTCGTAAAAGATATATCCACGGCGATCTCGAATCATGCCACTGTGAATATAATCATGGTTGAAATTCAGCAATTTGGATTCTGCCCACCACCGGCTATCCTCCAAAGGCCTATGGCTCGGGTGCAGGCTAAATTGGGGGCAAATGGCAATATATCGATGCGCATCCAGCATTTCAGAAAAATTGATGCTGGCGTATGCCCCCATGCCAGTGCCATAAGTAACAATCTTTGCCCCAGCCGGATTATGCTCTTTGATGAGCCGAATGACTTCGATGATCTCATCGGTCTGATACCAATGATTGCCACTAGTATCGACGATGAATTCGTTATATCCCAACTGAGATATGGCACCTGGTTCGCATTCAATGAATTGACTGGTTTCAATTTGATGTCCGTTCTGTGTCGCGTCCCCAAACAGGACGAACGTAACATCTGAATTACAAGAGTGGAAATTTAATCTAAGCTTGGTACCCTGAAAGATGACAGTCACTCGTAGTCTCCATTAGCAAATTCGTCGATATATATCTATTGAAGCGCAATCGAAGCATCTATGACTAAAAATATTGTAAATAATCTATAAAATAAAAAGAATTATTTTTTTGAACTATCGTTTTTGAATTTCCCAATATCAACTTCGCCGTAGCGAATGCTGTATAAAGTACCCAGGCCCGCAATAGACCTCGGGGCCGAGCTTATCAGCACCGGTGTGTAGTGCGGACAGCTGGAATTCTTAATAGGGAGGTCATTCAATGTGGCGATAATTTTCCCTTGCAGATTACACATGACCTGGACGACCAACTCGTCAAGTGCGATGCGCATTCGTTCTCAGATACGCGAAATCATGGCAACGCATGTGCTCCGCCTACGGGACCCGCTGGCACCTGCGTGATTGGGCTGTGTAGTAGGCATGGCGAAGGCGAAAAGGAGGCGTCCCTGATCGATATGTACCTGCATACTCCTTCAAAGTGTACCCCAAACCAAATCCTTCCAACGCCCCATACACCATTTGCACCGTGCCGTCAGCGTTTCACGCCCTGTGGCAGCATCGGATTGACACGGAGATAGTCTCCGTTTATTATACGGAGACTATCTCCATATAATAAACATGCTACCTGAAGCAGGTCTTTATTAACCTGCCGGAGTGTCAAAAGGGACCTACCTATGATCACGAATCCCCCCGAAGAGAAGGGTTCACTGCGCGCAGATGCGCGGCGAAATCGCGACAGCATTCTCAAAATCGCGGCGCGGCACTTTGCTGCGTATGGCGTGAATACGTCGCTCGACGAGATTGCGCGGGAGGCGAAGGTTGGACCCGGCACGCTGTATCGCCATTTTCCAACGCGCGAACACTTGCTGTGTGAGGTGCTGCATGAACGGCAGGAGGAACTCCTGTCCCGTCGTGATGAAGCCTTCGCGAAGCCGTGCGCGCAGATTGCGCTTCGCGCCTGGATGATAGCGCTCAAGGACTATCTCAATGCCTTCAACGGTCTGCCCCAACCGTTCATAGACGCCTTCGAAGCCCAGGCTTCGCCTTTGGCCGTCACCTGTAGCACACTCGTCTCGGTAACGGCCGAGTTTCTCTCACGCGCCCAGGCCGAAGGCACAGCCAGGCAGTCAGTTTCCGCACCCGCGCTGTTTCTAAGCGCAGTGGGCTCGGCCTTCGTCCATGATAAGGCCGGCAAATATGGCGCAACCCCGGAGCAAATAGAGGAGATCCTCGCCTTCGGTTATCTCAATAGCGGAACGGCCCAGGATGCGGCCAATCTGCCCTACCCCATTAGCAAAACTGGAGCACCACATGACTGAAAAGCCAATCCGCGTTGGATTCATCGGCCTTAATCCGGACATTCAATGGGCCGCCAAGGCCCATATTCCGGCACTGAAATCACTACCAGACGAGTTTGTGGTGGTCGGCGTCGCTAACGCCAGCCTTGCCAGCGCAAAAAATGCCGCCGAAGCATTCGGCCTGCCTCATGCGTTTGAGAATGCGCATGCGCTAGTCAATTCGCCCGAGATCGACTTGGTCGTTGTCACTGTCAAGGTACCGCATCACCGCGAACTGGTGGCAGCGGCGTTGAACGCGGGTAAGCACGTTTATTGTGAATGGCCGCTAGGCAACGGCCTCGCCGAAGCGAGGGAATTGGCCGATCTCGCAGAAACGAAGGGCGTTGTCGCGGCAGTCGGTACACAAATGCGCGTCGCCCCAGAGGTTGAGTACCTTCGCCAACTCATCGCTGACGGTTATGTTGGTGAGGTGCTCTCGACGACGCTTGTGGGCAGTGGAGGCTCATGGGGCGGCGAAACCGACGCAGCCCATGCCTATCTTTATGACAAGAGTAAAGGCGCAACCCTGCTCAGCATCCCACTGGGACACATGCTTGCCGGTATGCGTGAAGTACTGGGCGGCTTCGGCCACCTGTCCGCGCGCATGATCAACCGCCGCAATACCGTGTACGTCACCGATACGAACAAGACGATTCCCTCCGCCTCGCATGACCAGATCCTCGTACATGGCGCGCTTGAGAGCAGGGCCGCATTCTCGATCCATTATCGTGGAGGCATGTCCCGCGGCACGAATCTGCTGTGGGAGATCAACGGCACGGAAGGCGACATCCAGGTAACAGGCGCCAATGGCCACGGACAGATGGTTCAGTTGGCCATCCGCGGCGCAAATGGTGATACGAGCGAACTTGCTCCGTTGACGCCGCCCGCCTCGGCCTATAGCGGCTGGCCAGATAATTCGGTCGTCCGCAATGTCGCCCGCGTCTATGCCTTGGTCGCGCAGGATATCCATTCAGGCACACGCTCGGCACCCAGTTTTAGCGACGCCGTCGCGCTGCATGAGACAGTCGATGCGATCGAGCATTCCGCTGCCGGGAAGGAGTCGAAATGACGGCCCTCTCGTTACTGGAACTTGTCCGAGTCACGCAGGACACCGACGCCCGGATGGCGCTCGACAACGCGCGAGACCTTGCATCTCATGCGGAGGAATGGGGCTACAAGCGCATCTGGATCGCCGAGCACCATAACATGGTGGGCATTGCCAGCGCCGCAACCTCAATAGCCATCGCCCACATCGCCAGCGGCTCCAAGACGATTCGGGTGGGCGCCGGCGGCATCATGCTGCCAAACCACGCGCCCTACATCATTGCCGAACAGTTCGGCACGCTGGAGCGACTCTATCCTGGACGCATCGATCTGGGTTTGGGTCGCGCGCCGGGCACCGATCAGATAGCAGTGCGAGCGATGCGGCGCTCTGCCAGCGCCTCCGAACAATTTCCTCAGGATGTGCAGGAACTGCAAGCATTTCTTGCGCCTGCCGCGCCAGATCAGCGCATTATTGCCGTGCCGGCGGCCGGAACCAACGTGCCTCTGTGGATACTGGGTTCGAGCAATTTCGGGGCAATGCTGGCGGCCGAACTCGGCCTGCCTTACGCCTTTGCTTCACATTTTGCACCAGACATGCTGCTACCAGCTCTCGACATCTACCGCAGCCGCTTCAAGCCTAGCGAGCAACTTGACCGGCCCTATACAATGGTCGGCATCAACGTCATCGCCGCCGATACGGACCATGAAGCAAAGCGGCTCGCCACCACCCAGCAGATGTCGTTTGCCGACATGTTCCGGGCACGGCAAGGAGTCAGCAAGCCGCCCATCGATGATATCGAAACCTACTGGTCGCCTCAGGAAAAGGCACAAGCCATGCGCATGCTGGCGCGTTCGGTTGTCGGTTCCGCAGATACCGTGCGCACAGGTCTGCAAGCGTTTATTGACGAAACGAATGCCGACGAGTTGATGATCGTCTCCGACCTCTACGACCATCAGGCGCGACTGCGTTCAGTCGAACTGATCGCCGAGGTGATGAAGTCATAGGGTAGGATTGCTCACTACAGTTGAGCGCAAAGGAACCTCTGTAGTGTGTTGCTCTTTTTATTTATACACGTTTTTGTTTATTTATATAAACGTTTTTGTGGATAAAAAATTATCGAAACAACAAAGGAATGATGGCAGTGAAAACCAGCGAATTCAGACGCTGGCTGAAATCGCAAGGGGCGGAGTTTAAAGAAGGTTCGAATCACACGAAACGTACATTAAACGGCAAACACAGTACCCTCCCGCGACACTCGAAAGACTTACCGGAAGGAAACCCGAAAAGCGATACTAAAAACAGCTATATTTGTGAGAGATGCCCCTTCGGGGGCTTTCCGCGAGGCTGCTACCGGATACTAAGGGAATTTACTATGAAATATCCATTTTCGCTACCCCCCGATGGACCAGGGTATCTGGTCACTTTTCCGGTTATTCCGGAAGCTATCAGTTATGGCGAAACTAAAGCCGAAGCGATTGATATGGCCTATGACTGCTTGCATTGCTTCAAGAACGTAAGTTACGTCGACGGAATTTACACCATACCAAGGACTCAGACAAGAAAAAAGCCGCTACATGAGCGGCTAATTTATTGATTCTAAAAGCTTTCTTTGGTCCCCCCGGCTGGACTCGAACCAGCGACCAAAGGATTATGAGTCCTCTGCTCTAACCAACTGAGCTACAGGGGGTATCCATTATTTTGGCCGCCTGTCAGACTACCTCGTGTATAAAACACCTGACAGATGCGGCCAATTTCCGGCTTTTTTTCTTGCTAACTACATTTAAATTTGGCCTGCGCTAGCGCCTAACAAAACGCCAGATATTTCTTCAAATACCCATGCGCGACATGGCTAATTTTATTACTGGTTTTCAAGAAAGCTTTTAAGTTTATCAGCTCTGCTTGGATGACGCAACTTGCGCAGGGCCTTGGCTTCTATCTGACGAATCCGCTCACGCGTTACGTCAAACTGTTTGCCCACTTCTTCCAGCGTCTGATCCGAACTAATGCCAATACCAAAACGCATGCGCAGCACTTTGGCTTCGCGTGGCGTCAGAGAGTCGAGCACTTCCTTGAAGGCATCGCGCATGGAACCGTACAGCGCATTGTCTGATGGCGCCAGTGTAGCGTTGTCTTCAATGAAGTCGCCCAGATGCGAATCGTCATCATCACCAATCGGCGTTTCCATGGAAATGGGTTCTTTGGCGATTTTGAGGATTTTGCGGATCTTCTCTTCCGGCATATCCATTTTCTGCGCCAGTGTTGCCGGATCGGGCTCGGTGCCTGTTTCCTGCAGAATCTGGCGATTGATACGGTTCATCTTGTTGATGGTTTCAATCATATGAACCGGAATACGGATCGTGCGCGCCTGGTCGGCAATCGAACGCGTAATGGCCTGGCGAATCCACCATGTGGCGTACGTAGAAAACTTGTAGCCACGACGGTATTCGAATTTGTCCACGGCTTTCATCAGACCGATATTGCCTTCCTGAATCAGGTCAAGGAACTGCAGGCCACGGTTGGTGTATTTCTTGGCAATAGAGATAACCAACCGCAAGTTGGCTTCGATCATTTCGCGTTTGGCTTTCTTGGCCTTAGCTTCGCCGGTAACCATGCGCTTGTTCACGTCTTTCAGATCTTTGAGAGGCAGAACAACGGCATTTTCCAGGTCGATCAGTTTTTGCTGAATTTCATGGATATCAGGAATGGAGCGCTCAAGCGTTTCTGCGTAGGCAGTGTTCTTGTTCACTTCTTCCTGCACCCAGTTCAGATTGGTTTCCTGACCGGGAAATACTTTAATGAAGTAAGAACGTGGCATGCCGACACGATCAACGCAGGTGTGCAGAATGGCGCGTTCGAGCTGGCGCACTTCCTCAACCTGGTTACGCAGCGTGTCTGCAAGGCGTTCGACCATTTTGGCTGTAAAGCGCACGCCCATTAGTTCCTCAAGAATGGCTTCCTGGGAGCGAATGTAATCCGGGGTACGGTAGCCGCCTTGTTCGTAAACACTGCGCATTTTGCCAAACCATTTTTCAACGGAGTCGAATTTTTCCAGCGCCTGTTGACGCAGCATTTCCAGCTGCTTGCTGCTCATGCCGCCGGCCGGGCCGTCGTCACTCTCGTCTTCTTCCTGCACGCCAGAACCGGCATATTCTTCGCCGTCTTCAGTGACCAGGCCATCGACGATTTCATCAATCTGCGCCTGGCCATCACGAACGCGCTGGATATGGTTCAGAATTTCCTGAATCGTAGTCGGGCAGGCAGCAATGGCCATGACCATGTGCTTGAGGCCTTCCTCAATACGCTTGGCAATCTCAATCTCGCCTTCACGCGTCAGCAGCTCGACCGTGCCCATTTCGCGCATATACATGCGGACGGGATCGGTGGTGCGGCCAAAGTCGGAATCCACCGTGGTAAGCGCAGCTTCTGCTTCGTCCTCCACGTCGTCATCAGATGACGCAACAGGCGCATTGTCGCTCAGCAACAGCGCTTCTGCGTCGGGCGCCTGGTCGTAGACGGAGATGCCCATATCACTGAAGGTACTGATGATGCCGTCAATAGCCTCTGCATCTACCAGATCATCGGGAAGATGGTCATTGATTTCGCCGTAGGTCAGGTAGCCCCGTTCCTTGCCCAGCTTGATAAGCAGTTTAAGACGGTTACGGCGCGCTTCCTGTTCTTCAGGCGAGACCGGGCCGCGACTTGATACCTCTTTGGCATCTTTCGCACCACGTTTGCCGCGCTTGGCCGGTTTGAAATCAGGCACTTCTTCTACTTCGCCGTCTTCAGTTTCGAGGAATTCATCATCTTCGTCGTTGCTTTTGTTTTTTGACGGGCGACCAGGCTTGCGACCTGTTCCTACCTTGGGTTTGCGTTTACCGGCTTTTTCCTGATCCAGATCGGTGTCGTCCAGATCGAAGTCCGTGTCATCCACGTCAGCTTTTGCCGGCGCTGCTTTAGACGCAGCCGTTTTGACCGGAGCCTTTTTGGCAGCCGGACGGGCCGATGCCGTTTTGGCTGCAGCCTGGGCAGCGACCGTTTTTACAGTTTTGGCTTCTGCCTGCGCGGCTGTCGCCGTTTTGCTGGCCGGTGCCTTTGTCCCGGGTTTAGCCGAAGGCGCTGACTTGGTTACTTTTGCAGCAGTATCTTTCACATTCATTTCCGGTTTGGCGACCTTACTGACTTTGCCTGAAGCCGCCGTTTTTTTCACTGAAGGACTTGCCTTAGTCTCTGCTGGCACCGTTTTGCCTTTTTTCAGGGCAGAACTGGCTGGTGCTGTGGTTTTCGAAGAAGACTTTGCGGTCACTTTCTTAACTGCTGTCTTCGAAGGAGTTGGTTTACTACTGGATTTGGTCATAGTCAGTTCCGGCAATCTCAGATCAACACAAACAAAACAAAAACAACAAAACCACGCACTGCTTCGCCGCTTGTTATTTTTTATTTAAGCAGCAAAAGGAGGCGCATATATAGAGACGAGCAAACTTTACATTATACACGAGTAATTTATAAAACCCTTATTTTAACAATCTGATACGGGCATTGATGGCCTTGTATCGTTCGCGATCCGCTGCGGTTGTCAAGCCGCCCGCAACCAGATTTTCCTTATCCTGGTTCAGGCGTTCAAATTCAATTTTGCGCAGCGCATCATTCCACTCTGCGGCGGGATCGGGTAAGGCATCCTCGTCGAAAGAGTCAATTGTCAGACCAGTCAGCATATTGGCTATTTCGGAGCCGGGTTCGGCGCGTTGTATGAGCGCCGCAAGGTGTGTTGCCTGAGTGGTCTGGGCAAATGCAATAAATTCCCTTACATAAGCAAACTGGGGGCTAAACCCCAAAACTTCAAGCTGCTGGTCGGTTATTTTATGAACCAGCTCCAGATTGGAGGCCAGCAACTTGATGAGCCTGCGAGCCAGCGGTGTCACCTGGCGGCCACCCCGACGGGTGCCGCCACGCCCAAAACGGGCAGATGGCTTGGGCTCAAACGACGCTTGTGCTGTATCAAATGACGAGCCAAAGGGAGAACCAAATGGAGAGCTATCCTGGGCGGCGCCCTGGTTTTTGACGGGCGCCTCAGGCAACGATTTTTGCCATTCCTGGCGCTTTTGGGCCGCTTCTTCAAAACGAGCAAGATCGGTCAGCAACTCGGCCGAGGTCAATGAGACCAGCTTGGCAAAGTCGTTCTCGATCTGCGTTCGGATGCCCGAAGCCGGGATGGCCGAGATCAGGGGCCGGGACTCATGCAGGCAGGCTGCCCTGCCCTCGGCTTCGTTCAGATTATGACGGGAAGCCAGCTCTTCAAGCAGGAAGGTGGACAGCACGCGTGACTGCGCAAGCTCCTTGCGGAACGCTTCCGGGCCCAGATCGCGCACAAAGGAATCGGGGTCGTGCTCACTGGGCAGAAACAGGAATCGCAAAGAGATATCGTCGCGCAGAAACGGCAAGCACACATTCAGTGCTTTCCAGGCCGCACGACGGCCCGCTCCGTCGCCATCAAAGCTGAAAACGATGCGATCGCTGGTGCGCAACAATTTCTGGATATGAGTCGGCGTGGTTGCCGTACCCAGCGTGGCCACTGCAAACCCAATGCCCTGCTGCGCCAGGCCCACCACATCCATGTAACCTTCCACAACAAGCACGCAGCCCTCTTGCCGGATACCCTGGCGATTCTCCCAAAGGCCGTATAGTTCCTGACCCTTGTTGAATACAGGGGTTTCCGGCGAATTCAGATATTTGGGCTCGCCCTTGCCAATGATCCGACCACCAAAGCCGATCAGATTACCCTTCGCATTGATGATAGGAAACATGATCCGTTCGCGGAACCGGTCATAGCGCCTGCCGTCTTCGGACTCGATGACCAGGCCAGCTTCGGTCAGCAACGGGTCATCATAGTTATCAAAAACCTGTTTTAGCCCGCTGCGATCATGGCCAGACCAGCCCAGCCCGAAGAGCTTGGCGGTCTTGCCGGTAATTCCCCGTTGCTTGAGGTAGGCAATGGCATCCTGGCTTTCCCTGAGCAGCGCCAGATAACGTGCCTGGGCTTTCTCAAGCACCTGCTGATGTCGATTGACTTCCGCCTTTTGTTCGCGCGCGCGCACCTGCTGCTGCGGGCTGCGCTGCTCTTCGGGCACGACCATACCCACATTCGCAGCAAGAGACCGCACCGCTTCGGGAAACGCTGCCCCGGTGTGCTCCATAAGGAATGTGATGGCAGTACCATGCGCGCCGCAGCCAAAGCAGTGATAAAACTGTTTGGTGGGACTAACGGTAAAGGAAGGCGATTTTTCGTTGTGAAAGGGGCAAAGGCCGAGTAAATTCGCTCCGCCCTTTCTAAGTTGAACGTACTTGCCAACAACATCGACAACGTCGACCCGTGCCAGCAAGTCCTGAACAAAGCTGTCAGGAATCAACTGTACACATTAATACATGCGTGGAGGCAATTGCTGGCTACGGATACGTTTGTAGTGACGTTTAACCGCAGCAGCGTGCTTGCGTTTGCGCTCTGCTGTTGGTTTTTCGTAGAACTCGCGTGAGCGCAGTTCTGTCAGCAGACCGGTTTTCTCGATAGTGCGTTTGAAGCGGCGAAGTGCGGCTTCAAATGGCTCGTTCTCTTTTAAGCGTACGTTAGGCATGAATTGTAGGCGTGTTCTTTAAAATTGGAAGAAAAAATCTTGGATAATCAAGGATTCTAGCACAAAAGTTCAGGATTGTGTACCTTTTCTTACCCAAGCCTCCAGCTGATGGGGCCGTAAACTGTCGTAATCTTCAAACGGTTGGTGGATCCACGGGTTGGTGGGTAGCTTTTCGATGTAATAGTCAGGTTCTGCCTTGGCGTGGCCTTTCCACCACAAAACAGCAGATCGCAGCTCCGTAATGGCAGGATATTGCGTTACCAGGTGCTCCTGAACCCGGGCAAAGGTCAGCCCTGTGTCAACCATATCGTCCACCAGCAATACCCGGCCATCGAGCGTGCCGCGAGTAATGGTAATGAATTTGGCAATATCCAGCTGACCCTGTACGGTGCCGGCGGCCTCCCGATAGCTGCTGGTGGCAAGAATACCTAGCGGCACGTCGAAAATACGGGACAGCACATCGCCAACCCGTACCCCACCGCGCGCCAGGCACAGGATCTTATCGAACTTCCAGCCCGATTGATGAACCACCAGGGCAAGCCGCTCGATCAGCCGGTTATATTCATCCCAGCTGATCCACAAATGTTTGTCAGAATTTTCTGGCGCACTCATGTTCTGTTGTCCTTCAGGCTGGCTGGTCCAGGAACGGATGGCGACGCAAAATGGTTTCCATGCGGTCCGGTCCGGTGGAAATAATGTCGACCGGTACTTCGCAGATTTCTTCAATACGTGTCAGAAAACGGCGGGCGTTTTCCGGCAATTTATCGTATTCCTTGACGCCGACAGTAGAATCGCTCCAGCCGGGCATGCTTTCAAGGATAGGCTCTGCCCTTTCCACCGCTTTGTAGCCATATGGCAACAAATCGATTTTCTTGCCGTCCAGCATATAGCCGGTGCACAGGCCAATGCTTTCCAGGCCGTCCAGCACATCAAGCTTGGTGACACACAGGCCACTGATGCCGTTGATGATGACCGAACGCTTGAGCGCGGCGCCATCAAACCAGCCGCAACGACGGGGACGCCCGGTTACCGCTCCAAATTCGTTGCCGACTTTGGCAATGCGGGCCCCGACTTCGTCCATCAGTTCGGTCGGGAACGGACCGGAGCCGACACGGGTGGTGTAAGCCTTGGTAATACCCAATACATAATTGAGGCGTTGCGGGCCCACACCGGCGCCTGCCGAAGCCGCACCAGCAATACAGTTACTGCTGGTGACAAAGGGATAAGTGCCATGATCGACGTCCAGCAGCGCGCCCTGCGCGCCTTCGAACAGCAACTGCTGCCCTTCTTTCTCCGCCTGGTACAGCAGCGCGGAAACGTCGGCCACCATAGGCTTGATCACCGGGGCCAGCGCCAGCGCCTGGTTTTTCACTTCGTCAAACGAAACCGGTTCGGCGCCCAGGTACTGGGTCAGAATGAAGTTATGGTACTCCAGCACTTCCTTGAGTTTTTCATCAAAGACATCAAGATCGTACAGATCCTGCACGCGCAGGGCGCGACGTGCCACCTTGTCTTCATAGGCTGGGCCGATGCCACGCCCGGTCGTGCCGATCTTGTTTTCACCCTTGCGGGCTTCACGAGCCTGATCCACTGCCACATGGTATGGCAGGATCAGCGGGCATGCCTCGGAGATGCGCAAGCGACTGCGCACATCCAGTCCGGCCGCCTCAAGCTCTTCAATTTCCTTGAGCAGCGCCTCGGGCGACAGCACCACGCCGTTGCCAATATAGCAAATCGCATGCGGATGCATAATGCCTGACGGAATGAGCCGCAGGACAGTACGCTTGCCATTGATCCAGAGAGTATGACCGGCATTGTGACCACCCTGAAAGCGCACAACACCCTGCGCTGACTCGGCCAGCCAGTCAACGATCTTTCCCTTGCCTTCGTCACCCCATTGGGTGCCAATTACCACTACGTTCTTGCTCATAAAAGTGACTTTGTACAAAAGTTCATCTTATTCCTGCCGAACAAATCAGCAGGACCCGATTAGTTGGTACTTTTCAATACCCATTGACCGTTGTCGCAAACCAGCTCACGGTCGAAAACAAATTCATCAATACTTTGCGTGGTGCTCGGAAAAAACTGAACCACCACATTACCATCCTGCCGAAGCTGGCGAATCTTTTCGCCCAGCTCGGGGTCTGAACCCCACGGCGCACGCACGGCCCGCGACGGTTCGGCCGGAGCCAGACCGGCAGACACCTTGCGCAGATCCAGGCTGAACCCAGTAGCTGCACGCGCCCGTCCGAACGAGGCACCGGCATTATCGTACCGGCCACCGCGAACAATGGCATCGGGCCAGCCGCGGCCAAAAATCGCAAAGCTGACGCCGGAATGATAATCATAGCCCTTGACGTCAGCCAGATCTATCCCAACAGCAACCACGTCAAGCGCATCCACCAAGGTACGCAATGCCTGCAAAGCAGCACGGATGCCCGGCAGATCGGGCAAGGCCGAAGCCGCCTCGGCAAGCACCGAGACATCCCCATACAGCGACGGCAGACGAATCAGCGCAGCGGCAATATCCTCCGGCACACCGGAAGTGGCTTCAAATAACTGCCGTAGCCCGGGGACATCTTTTTCCTTGAGCAGCGACAGCACTTCGCCAGCCTGATCCTGCAGACCTGCCGCTTCGATCAACGCTCGCGATACTCCCGGATGATTCAGGTCCAGGCTGGCATTCTCTATACCTGCCAGGGCAAGGCTGTCCAGTGCCAGCTGGATAATTTGCAAGTCTGCTTCGTAGCCGGAGTAGCCATAAATTTCGGCGCCGATCTGCAGCAACTCACGGTCTGCCAGCAAGCCCGAAGGGCGCGCATGCAGCACACTACCACAGTAACAAAGCCGGGCCACCCCTTCACGATTGAGCAAGTGCGCATCAATGCGCGCAACCTGTGAAGTCATGTCGGCGCGCACACCCATGGTGCGGCCCGAGAGCTGATCCACCAACTTATTGGTTTGCAGCTTAAGGTCGTGGCTGTTGCCGACAAATAGCGAGTCGGTATATTCAACCAGCGGCGGCGCGACCAGTTCGAAACCGCAGTTTCGATACAGATCCAGCATCGCACGACGCAGTTCTTCGATTCGGCGCGCTTCTGCGGGCAGAATATCGGATAGATGTTCGGGGAGTAGCCAGTTGCTTGTCGTCATGTCCGAAAATGGAGAAACCAAACAAAAATGCGACCCGGTTGCGTAAGCAGCCGAATCGCATCGATAAAAGTGACTTAAAACTTACAGTATATTGTACTCTTTAATTAGCTGTAAGTCGCGCAAATGGTTCTCTTGCGAATTATTGTACCGGTAGCGGCTGACGCGCTCCGCCCGAAGGCGCAGCCTGTCCGCTAACGCCAGACTGGTTGAAATAACGGAAGAAATCGGAGGCCGGATCAACAACCAGCAAATCGTTGCGGGTGCTAAAGGCGCTGCGGTACGCGTCCATACTGTTGTAGAAGCTGAAGAATGCAGGATCCTTGCCATAGGCTGCCGCATAAATCTCGGCAGCTTCGGCATCGCCCTGCCCGCGCAGCACTTCGGCCTTGGCGTCGGCCTGCGCTAGCTCTACACGGACCTTGCGGTCAGCTTCAGCCTGAATACGTTCCTTGTCGGCGGCGCCGTTGGCACGCAGGCTGTTGGCTTCTTCCTTACGCTCGGCCTGCATCCTGGCATATACCGACTCGGACACCTCGGGTGAAAACTCGATGCGCTTGAGCCGAACATCAACGACCTCGATACCCAGTGGCTTGGCACGTTGCTCAACGTTTCTCACTATCTCGTCCATCACCACATGGCGCTCTTGCGAGATCACATCACGAACGGTACGGGTGTTGACAGAGGCATTCAATGCATCGCGAATCTGCGCACCCAGACGGTTCTGGGCGGCATCAAGGCGATTGCCGAACGAAATGTAATAACGCAGCGGATCAATAATGCGCCATTTAACGTAGGAGTCGATGATCAGGTTCTTCTTTTCAGAAGTCTGGATGCGTTCTGCATCGCCCGACTCAATGGTCTGTATGCGCTTATCGAGCTTGACTACTGTTTCCAGTGGCGCAGGCCACTTAAAGTGCAGCCCGGGCTCGGAGACCGTGCGTTTCCATTGGCCCAGCTTGAACACCAGAGCTGTATTGCGTTCACTCACGGTATACACCGATGAGGAAAAAAGAAATGCGGCGATAACAAAGACGACCGCCCCGAAGATTGTTTTATTCATGATGGGTCCTCTTACCTGCTGCGGTCAAAATTATCACGGCTCAAACGATTATCGTTGGGTGTTGCCGTGGTATTGCCGGTCGACGGAGTATCGGTCGACGAACTTGACGAGGATGAATCACTGGCTGGCTTGCGCGGCGGCTGCCGTTGCCCGGTCTGCCCTTCGAGGATCTTGTCGATTGGCAGGTACATCATGTTGTTGCCGTCTTTGGTATCAAGAAGCACTTTCGATGTATTTTCAAATACCTCTCGCATAGTAGAAATATAGATCCGCTCACGGGTCACTTCCGGCGCCTTCGCGTACTCGGCCTGAACGCTTTCAAAACGTGAAGCCAGACCTTTAGCCTGCGTCACGATTGCTTCACGATAGCCTTCGGCACTTTCAACCAGACGCGAAGCGCGACCTCGAGCCTCAGGAATGACCTTGCTGGCGTAAGCATTACCTTCGTTTTTCTGCCGCTCGTTATCCTGTCCGGCCTTGATGGCGTCTTCGAATGCCGCCTGCACTTGCTCCGGAGGCTGCACGTTCTGGATCGCGACAGAGGTCACTTCAATCCCGGAACGATAGCGATTCAGAATCTGTTGCATCAGCTTCATGACATTGTTGGCGGCCGCTGTACGAGATTCATACAGAATATTGTTCATGGACTCTTTGCCCACGATTTCACGCATCGCGGTTTCGCCAGACTGGCGCACTGCCTCAGTTGGATTGACCATGGAGAACAGAAAGTCGGCTGCAGGCGAGCGCTGTGTCGCTGCGTCCGGCGTCAGTTCGGTCTTGAGGCGGTAATGCACTGCAAACTGCACCTCGACGATATTCTCGTCTTCGGTGAGCATCAGCGATTCTGCCGGCACTTTGTTATTCAGATCGTTCTTATAGCCAAATGTAAAGTTACGCACACTTGAAACATCGACCTTTTCAACGCTCTGGATAGGCGTTGGCATATGCCAGTGCATACCCGGCAGCACTGTGCTCTGGTAGCGACCAAATTGCGTGACCACGCCCACATAACCTTCGCGGACGATATAAAAGCCGCTTACCAGCCATAGCGCCAGCGCGGCAATGATGATGAACACGATACCCAGTCGTGTCGCCTTTGGCGAAGGGGAAAATCCATTATTCTGTGGAGGGCGGTCGAACCCGTTATTGCCACCGCCCTGCTTTTTACCGAATAGGGATTTAAGCCGTTTGTTAAAATCGTTCCAGACCTGGTCGAGATCTGGCGGACCATCATTGGGCCTGCCAGGACGTTTCGATGGGTCATCGGAATTATTGTTATTCTGGCTTCCTCGACCCCAGCCCGGATCATTAAGATTAAAAAGATTAAAGAATCGCAACTTCGTTTCCTATTGAAGGCCTGAATTCAGCGATTGCCCCGCGCAACCCATCCAGACCAGTTCGTTGTAGTGCACTCACAAATATACGGGCTGGTTCGCCCTTTTCGTTTCTTTCCACTTGCGGTTCGTAGCCCGCTTGATCTATTTTATTGTAAATAAGTATACAAGGGATCTCATTGGCCCCAATTTCTTCTAAAACTTTATCAACTTCGGCAATCTGCTCGTCTCTTTGCGGGCTGGCCGCATCCACCACGTGCAATAAAAGGTCTGCATGCACCGTCTCTTCAAGCGTCGCCTTGAAGGCGGCTATCAGTGTCGTAGGCAGATCCCGGATAAAGCCCACTGTATCGGAGATGACTACATTGCCGGCGCCTTCGATCCATATTTTTCTGGTCGTGGTATCCAGCGTGGCAAAAAGCTGATCGGCGGCATAGGCATCTGCCCTGGTGAGGGCATTAAACAGCGTACTTTTACCCGCGTTGGTATAGCCGACCAGCGACACCGACAGTGTGTTGCTGCGAACCCGCGAGCGGCGCTGCGTCTTGCGCTGACGCTCTACCCGAGCCAGACGTTCGCGCAACACCTTAACCTTGGAGCCAATCATGCGGCGATCCATTTCCAGCTGGGATTCACCAGGCCCGCGCATGCCGATACCACCTCGTTGTCGCTCAAGGTGGGTCCACATTCGTGTAAGACGCGTAACCAAATGCTGCAATTGGGCAAGCTCTACTTGCAGCTTGCCTTCGTGACTCTTGGCGCGCAAGGCAAAGATGTCCAGGATAAGCGCAACCCGATCTACCACACGCCGCTCAAAAGCGCGCTCCAGATTGCGCTGTTGCGCCGGGCTTAGCGGCTGATCGAACAGAATCAGCTCCACGTCTTCAGCCTCAGCCATGGCCACCGCATCCTCGAGCTTGCCTTTACCTATGTAGTAGGCAGCATCGGGTTTGTCTCTTTTTACGGTAAGGGTGCCCGCAATAACTGCGCCCGCCCCTTCGGCCAGCATTTGAAATTCTTCGGCATGTGCCGGATGATCCAGATCGCCTGAATCTACACTAATAATTAATACGCGCATAGCGTCCTGAAAAACAAAAGGCCCGCACAAGAAAGCTTGGCGGGCTTTTGCGAAAACCTGAGGTTGTTATTCCTGTTCAGCTGGTGCGTCAATTTGGAAGCTGACGGCCCTTGCGGGAACAACTGTAGAAATAGCATGTTTGTAGACCATTTGCGTTACCGTATTGCGCAACAATACGACATACTGGTCAAAGGATTCGATTTGCCCTTGCAATTTGATTCCATTTACAAGATAAATGGAAACGGGAACATGTTCTTTACGTAACGCGTTCAGGAAAGGATCTTGTAGTGATTGCCCTTTAGTGCTCATTGGCTAGGCTCCATATGTTATTTGGGTTTACAACTGAAAACGACTTTACTGATTTACCTGATTACTGATCAGCCACAAACGACAATACAGGATCAATCAGAAAAAAAGCAGTAATTTGCTATATTAGATTAAGAAACTATTTCAGACAATGACTTAATGAGTGTTTCGCATTGTTTTTTTGTGCCAATCGTAACACGTAGAAATGAAGCGATACGTGGATGGCGAAAGTGACGCACCAAAATGGCGTGTGACCGCAATGCAGCCAGCAACTGTGCCGCATCATGTCGCGGATGCGATATAAAAACAAAATTCGCCTTGGACGGCAACACCACGAAACCCAGCCGGGTCAATTCCTCGGTCAGTTCACCACGTGTGGCGATAACCTCCCGTGTCGTCTGCTCGAAGTATGCCTGATCTTCAAACGCTGCAATGGCACCCGCTTCAGCAAGGCGATCGACCGGATACGAATTAAAACTGTTCTTGACGCGAACCAATCCTTCCAGTAGTTCAGGCTGGCCCAGCGCAAAGCCGACCCGCAAGCCAGCCAGCGAGCGAGCCTTTGAGAGCGTTTGCAACACTACCAGATTCTTGTATTTTTTGATCAGCGGCACACATGACTCTGCACCAAAATCGACATAGGCCTCATCAATGGCAATAACCCACTGCGGACGTTGGATAAGCAACTGTTCGATCTCGGTACGTTTAAGCGCTATACCGGTAGGGGCATTCGGATTGGGGAAAATGACGGCACTGACAGAGTCTGCCGGCAGCGCCAGATAATCCTGAATACGAATACTGTAATCCTCTGCCAGCGGGACATTCTGATAATCAATATCATAGAGCCGACAATAGACGGGGTAGAAACTGTAAGTAATATCAGGAAACAGAATCTGTTTACCATGATGGCGAAACAGGCTCAGAAAAAGATGCGCCAGCACTTCGTCTGAACCGTTACCTGCAAATACATGATCTACCGGCAAATCGTAATATTTGCCCAGGGCCGTGCGCAAGCGGTCGCTCTCGGGACTCGGATACAGGCGCAACTGATCCGCCGTTGCATGGCGGATCGCTTCAAGAACCGCAGGTGACGGCGCAAAGGGTGACTCGTTGGTATTGAGCTTGATCAGATCCGTCTGTTTCGGTTGCTCGCCCGGCACATAGGGATCCAGTGTTTTGACAAAATCACTCCAGTACGCACTCATTTTCTACTCTGCTTTCTTGTATGGATTTTTGGAAGACTTAAACTCAATCCGCAATGGCGTACCCTCCAGCTTGAATACAGTACGCATTCTGGATTCCAGGTAGCGACGATACGATTCCGGAATCGCATCCAGCGCATTGCCATGAATGACAATGAGCGGCGGATTCTGTCCGCCCTGGTGCGCATAACGCATCTTGGGCCGGAAAATTCCCTTGCGCGGCGGTTGCTGTTGCTCAACTGCGGCATGCAGTTCGCGGGTAAGTTTGGGTGTTGACAGCTTGGCAAACGCGGCAGCATGCGCCTCGTGCACTGAACGCATCAATTGCGTAATGCCTGCGCCTTTGAGCGCAGAAATAGTATGCATTTTGGCAAATGACAGGAATCGCAGTTTGCGCTCAAACTCGCGCTCGATCCAGTCGCGCTTATCGCGATCCAGGCCGTCCCATTTGTTAATGGCAACCACCAGCGCCCTGCCGGTCTCAAGCACGAACCCGGCAATGTGCGCATCCTGTTCGGATATTTCGCTTTGCGCATCAAGCATGAGCACGACCACATTACTGGCTTCAATCGCCTGCAACGTTTTGATCACCGAGAACTTTTCGATAGATTCGAACACTTTGCCGCGTTTGCGCAGGCCTGCCGTATCGATCAGGGTATACAGACGACCGTTGCGTTCAAAATCAATTTCAATCGCATCGCGCGTGGTGCCCGGCATATCAAAGGCGATCACCCGCTCTTCGCCCAGCAGCGTATTGATGAGCGTAGATTTGCCAACGTTGGGGCGGCCCACAATAGCCAGCTTCAGGCGGTGGTCAGTAAACGCTTCAGGCGCAACTTCGGCCACGTCCTCTGCCGTGTCGGCGCTTGCCAGCACCTGGGCGATCTGCTCGTCTGACAGTTCCACCTCATCGGCCTGCTCGTCTTGCGCGACTTCAGCCTGGTCCGCAGGCTGATTCTTTGCCAGCACCTTTGCCAGCGCAGTCTCGATAAGATCGACCACGCCATCGCCATGCGCCGATGAAATCGCATGGGGCTCGCCCAGGCCCAATTCATGAAAATCTGCGGTGGCTACACCATGGTTCATACCTTCGGCCTTGTTCACGGCCAGAAAGACATGCGCCCGGGTCTTGCGCAACAGGCGGGCAATCTCATGATCGTGGGCATTGACCCCGGCACGTGCATCAACCAGAAAAATCACGACATCAGATTCAGAGATGGCCAGGCTGGTTTGCCTTGCCATTTCCATGAGTATGCCGCTTTTGGCTACGGGCTCGAAACCGCCGGTATCCACGACCAGAAACGGGATGTCGCCAACCCGGCCTTCGCCGTAGTGCCGGTCACGCGTGAGACCGGCATAGTCGGCCACCAGCGCCGCCCGGGAGCGCGTCAGGCGGTTAAACAGGGTTGACTTGCCAACATTAGGTCGGCCAACCAGCGATACCACGGGTTTAAAGGAAACAGTACTCAACGTGCACCAAGCATAACAAGATTACCCGCACCGGTTTGCACCAGGATACCCTGGGCGGTAGCGGTCAGCGGCGATAGCATCGGATCGCCGCCAAATTCGGATCTGCCAAGCAGATGCCCATCGGCATCGGACAGATAATGTATATACCCTTCATAATCACCAACAGCAACAACATTGCCGTTGGACACTGCGTTGGTCAGGCCTCGGTTTTTCAGAACCTGATTGATCCATTGCTGCTGGCCGTTACCCAATGCCATGCGTACGACTTCACCGTGAACGCCGGTGGCATACAGCGAATTATTGTTCAGTGTGACACCTGTCGCGCTGGAGAACGGCTGCGACCACAATGCCTGTCCGTCGCCGCGGCCAGGTGTATAGCAGCCGGCGTTGCCCTGATAAGTGGACACGCACACGCCATTGCCGACCAGCACCGGTGCGCCCACAACGTCGGTCACGCTATCGAGATCGGTCACGCCGCGGATGGGGCCGGCTAGGATATCCCACTGCAATCTGCCCGTTTTCAGGTCCAGCGCAACCAGCCGGCCGCTGGGAACGGCTACCAGCACATTGCCCTTGTCGATAATCATGCGGGACACGGCGCGCAGCGCCAGCGCCGCATTGGTGCGTTGATAATTCCACAGCAGCTCGCCGCTGCCGGCGTCAAAACCCTGGACGCGATAATCGTCCGCTCGCACCACCACGACACCCTGCCCTACGGCTGGCGGCGTTGACACCCGGGTGCTGGCTTTAGCCGTCCACAACGGTTTGCCGGCCATGTCCAACGCCGTAATTTTGCCGTCTGGTGCGGCAACCACGGCGATATTGCCATCTGTTCCCACGCCGGCAGACAAACCCTCGTCCACCGATGTTTTCCACTGGATTGCGCCATTGGACAGCGCAACCCGAGCCACTGACCCGTCCGGCGTTGCAGCAAATACGCTGTCGCCAGCAACCGCAGGAGCGAACCCGACGCCGCTGCCCGAACCAATTGATGCGGTCCATGCCGCTGCAGGCACCGTGGTCTGTGTGTATTCGGTCAGATCAACCGGCTCAAATTGCGACGGAGTTTCAAACAGGCTGCAACCGCCGAGCGCCAGCGCGCCGACCAGCACCGTAAGTTTCAGAAAACGACGAGGCGTATGTTGAAACATCATGATTATTCTCCACCTAAAGCACTGATTTTCAATTGAATGGTGTTCACAAATGCTGCCGGCAACTGCTTGCCGGAAAGCGCCGCTTTCCACGCTGCAACCGCCTCCTGCTTCTTGCCCTGGGCGATCAGGACATCACCTTTACGATCATCGTAAAGCGCCTTAAACGCCTCGGGCGGATTATTCAATTGGGCCAGCGCCTCGTCGAATTTTTTCTGATCAGCGTAGACACTGGCCAGACGCAGCTTTGCCACAGGCAACAACTCTGGAAAATCGCTGCCACGCCCGGCCAGCCAGGTGAGTTCCTGCTGCGCCTGATCATAATGGCCGCCACGAATATAAAAATCGGCCGCCAACAAAGCGCCGCGGGCGGCGTAGGCGGTATCGCCATAACTCTTCTTGAGTTCAGCCGCAGCCTGGTCCAGCCTGGCCTGGCTATCTGCGTCAGAAGACACGGCCGAAGTTTGGACTATTTCATAGTAGCCAAGCGCCTGCTTGACCTGCGAGGACTGATACCAGTTCCATCCGTACCAGGCCAGTATGCCGAGCATTACCACGATAATGGCGGTCAGAATTGTGTTGCCGAAACGATCCCACCACCCCTTTAGCGAGTCGATCCTTTCCTGTTCTTCGAGGTCAAAAGCCATATTCTTCAACTATCCTTTACTGATTTTTCAAGCCGATCACGTAACGAGACTGCCTGCTGTTGATTGTTAATTATTTACTGAGCCTGGAGCTTATCCAGCAATGCGTTTGCCAGTTCGCTTTGCGCCACGCTAAATTGCGGTGCAGTAGCGCCCTGGGCATCTGCGCGCAAAAACTTCACGGATGCCGTCTGCTGGGCCATTTCGGTTTCCCCTAAGATTACTGCAAGGCGCGCGCCACTGGCATCGGCTCGTTTAAATTGCGATTTGAACGAACCCGCGCCGGGGTGAACAATACAGCGCACGCCAAGATCTCGGGCCGATTCAGCCATGCCGGCAGCCACACGGGCCGATTGCGCATCGCTATGGACGAAATATACATCACATTCGGGCGTTGTCTGCACTTTCGCATCTTCCAGCCATAATGCAAGCAATCGTTCCAGCCCGATGGCAAAGCCGATCGCTGGCGCCGTTTTACCACCCAGCAGATCAAACAGGCCATCATAGCGCCCACCCCCGCAGACGGTTCCCTGGGCGCCTAGCCTGTCGGTCACCCATTCAAATACGGTCAGATTATAGTAATCGAGCCCGCGCACCAGTCGCGGATTCAGAGTATAGGCGATTTCGGCATCATCCAGTCGCTGGCACAGGGCGTCAAAGTGCGCCCTGGATTCACTGCCCAGAAAATCAAACAGCTTGGGCGCGTCATTGGCCATTTGCTGCATTGCTGGATTTTTCGTATCCAGTACCCGCAGAGGGTTGCTGTACATGCGCCGCTGTCCATCAGCATCCAGAACCGCCTTGTGCTTTTCCAGATGTGCGATCAACGCCTCACGATGCGCCCGTCGCTCTTCCAACTGCCCAAGCGAATTGAGTTCCAGCCGAATGTCGTTGATGCCCAATTGCTTCCACAGGCGCGCCAGCATGATGATCTGCTCGGCATCGATATCAGGTCCGGCAAAGCCCAGGGCCTCGACCGAGATCTGATGAAACTGCCGGTAGCGCCCTTTCTGCGGTCGTTCGTGCCGGAACACCGGCCCCATGGTATACAAGCGCTGCGCACGCTCGTACAGCATATTGTGCTCAATCGCGGCCCGCACGATGCCCGCAGTAAATTCCGGTCGCATCGTCATTAGATCCTGCCGGTCGGCCGACATGCTAAAGGTATACATTTCCTTCTCGACAATATCGGTGACCTCGCCAATGCCGCGCGCAAACAGACGCGTCTGTTCCAGAACGGGGGTGCGTACGTTCTGATAGCCATATAAACTCAGCCACTGCCGGAGCATGGCTTCCAGCTGCTCCCAGTGGGCCGACTGGTCTGGCAGGATGTCGTTCATTCCGCGTAAAGCTGTGACCTTCTGGAATGCGGTTGTGTTACTCAAAATAGTTACTCTTGTCAGTTCAAATTATTACTGTTCTGTCCGGATACATCCGAACCCTGTGCGCCATAACGCTTGTGAACGTAATCACGCACGATTTCCTGGAATTCTTCAGCAATCGCATCACCCTTCAGGGTAACGCTGCGCTGCCCATCGATAAAGACCGGGGCTGACGGGACCTCTCCGGTGCCCGGCAGACTGATTCCGATATCGGCATGGCGGCTTTCACCAGGCCCATTTACCACACAACCCATGACTGCAACGTTCATGGATTCGACGCCAGGGTACTGCGCCTTCCACACCGGCATCTGCCGCCGCAAGTAAGACTGAATGCTATCGGCCAGTTCCTGAAAGTAAGTACTGCTGGTGCGGCCACAACCGGGACATGCCACGACCATGGGAGTAAACGCCCGCAAGCCCATGGTCTGCAGTATTTCCTGCGCCACAATCACTTCGCGGGTGCGATCGCCTCCCGGTTCAGGTGTAAGGGAAATGCGAATCGTATCACCGATTCCTTCCTGAAGCAGTACGGATAATGCGGCCGTAGAAGCCACAATGCCCTTGCTACCCATGCCTGCCTCGGTCAAGCCCAGATGCAACGGATAATCACAACGGGCCGAAAGATTCCTATATACCGAAATCAGATCCTGGACATGGCTTACCTTACAGGACAGAATGATGGCATCGTCGGCCAGGCCCAGCTCTTCGGCGCGGGCAGCGTTGGTGATGGCAGACACCACCAGCGCTTCGCGCATGACAGCCGAGGCGTCCCAGGGAACGCTGCGCCGGCTATTGTCGTCCATCATGCGCGCCATGAGCTCATGATCCAGGCTGCCCCAGTTTACGCCGATGCGTACCGGTTTCTCGTAGCGGCAGGCCACTTCGATCATTTGCGCGAAATTGTCGTCGCGTTTTTTACCGCCGCCCATATTGCCGGGGTTGATCCGGTATTTGGACAGCGCCTGCGCGCACTCTGGAAACTGGGTAAGCAGCTTGTGCCCGTTGTAGTGAAAGTCGCCCACCAGCGGGACCGAGACACCCATGCGATCCAGTTGCTCGCGAATTGCCGGCACTTCTTTTGCCGCCTCGGGTGTATTGACGGTGATGCGTACCATCTCGGAACCGGCCTGCGCCAATTCCTTGACCTGTATTGCAGTCGCAATCGGATCAGCCGTGTCGGTGTTGGTCATCGATTGCACCACGACTGGCGCACCACCACCAATCTGGACCTGTTTGGTACCCCATACGACACGTGCACCACGCGTCGGACGGCGGGTCAGCTGGCCAATGGGAAACGGCGATTGTTCAACGATGGTCATGGTAGTGTCAGTCTTAAACAGAGTGGTATTGCCGAAGTCGGGTCAGCGCACTGCAGCGACGACAGCGACACCATTGAATCAGTTATTCAAACCAGTGCTGCAGGCTTTCGAGACCGAGATCCTGCAAGGTATACCAGCCGCGGGTAAAGCCATAGACGGCAATAACCACCAGCACAAGCAGAATGACAAACAGCCACAAGCCTGTACCACTGGAGCGCCCCGACCGGGAGTAACTGTCCCGGATTTCATAATCGGTGCTGCGTTTCAGATTGATATTGGTTGGAGCGGCAGAAGCAGCTACAGCCTGCTGGCCGCCCTCGATGCCGGGCTGCTGGCCCAGCAATTGCAGCAATGGCTGCTCGTCCGCTTCCAATACCTGCGCATATTTCTTGACCATGCCACGCAACATGAAGCCGCTGGGCAACGACGCCCAGCTCTGACTTTCCAGCGCACGCAACTGAGTCTCGGAAAACTTGATGCGATTGGAGATTTCAGCCAGCGTAAGACCCCGGGCAGCCCTCAGCGTCGCGAGCGTCTGGCCCAGCGATTGTACGGGAGCTGACTCTTGACGGGGGATATCAGCGGCAGTGTCTGTTTCGTTGGTCATGAAGAAATCTCGGTAATGGGAATGGATTTGAAGGCCTGCATGCGTTCGCTGATGCGGGTACGGTCTTTAACGTCGCCCGCGAGCTGTCCACAGGCGGCATCAATATCTTCACCTCGGGTTTTACGCACCGTGGTAATCACGCCCTGATCTACCAGCAAGCTGGAGAACTGGCGAATGCGTGCATTGCTGGACCGCTTCAGACCCGCCTCCGGAAATGGATTGAACGGAATCAGATTCAGCTTGCATTTGACCTGGCGCGTGATATCCACCAATTGCCGGGCATGCTCATCTGAATCATTCACGCCATCGAGCATGACGTATTCAAAGGTGATGAAGTCACGCGGTGCATGCTCAAGATAGCGGTTACAGGCCGCAATAAGCTCGGCCAGCGGGTATTTGCGATTGAGCGGGACCAGTTGATCGCGCAACGCATCGTTCGGCGCATGCAGCGATACGGCCAACGCAACCGGGCAATCATGCGCCAGGCGGTCCATGAACGGTACGACACCGGAGGTCGACACCGTAACGCGCCGTCGCGATAGCCCATAGGCATTGTCGTCGAGCATAAGCAGCAATGCCGGCAGAACCTGATCATAATTGAGTAGCGGCTCGCCCATTCCCATCATGACAACATTGCTGATGACGCGAAGATCCTGGTCGTGTACTGGGACAGGGGCTTGCCCCTGCACTGCGGCGGCCAGGCGTGCGGCAGGCATATCCTGCATAATGTCGTGACGGGCTTTCCACAATTGGCCGACAATTTCAGCTGTGGTCAGATTTCGATTGAACCCCTGGTGACCGGTAGAGCAGAAACGGCAAGCCACGGTACAGCCGGCCTGACTGGAAATGCACAGGGTTCCCCTGTCATCTTCCGGAATAAATACGGTTTCGACAGCATTATTATTGCCTACATCAAACAGCCACTTGCGCGTACCGTCGGTAGACACTTTCTGGGTAATAACCGATGGTGTTTGCAGCGTGCAGCGTTCTGTCAGCGTGCTGCGAAAGCCCTTGGCCAGATCTGTCATCTGGTCGAAATCGGAGATGCCGCGCTGGTGTACCCAGCGCAACAACTGTTTCGCGCGAAAAGGCTTGTTACCCCAGGCACCCACCTGCTTGACGAGCGAATCGGATTCGACACCCAGAAGATTGATGCGTTGATCGGTAGTAGTCATAACAGCCTTTTGCGGAAAATGAAGCACGTTTTCAGCGAGCCTGTTACTTCTTGAAGAAGTAAGCAATTTCGTTGGCTGCTGTGTCAGCGGCGTCGGAGCCATGTACAGCGTTGGCGTCGATGCTGTCGGCGAAGTCGGCGCGGATGGTACCAGCGTCGGCTTTCTTGGGATCTGTAGCGCCCATGAGTTCGCGGTTTTTGGCGACGGCGTTTTCACCTTCCAGAACCTGAATAAAGACAGGACCGGAAATCATGAACTTGACCAGATCGTTGAAAAAAGGACGCTCTTTGTGAACGGCGTAAAAGCCTTCAGCTTCGGCCTGGCTCAGTTGCTGCATGCGAGCGTCAACCACTTTGAGGCCGGCTTTTTCGAAGCGGGAAATGATTTGGCCAATAACATTTTTGGCAACAGCATCGGGTTTGATGATAGAGAGCGTACGTTCAACAGCCATTTAATTACTCCAAATATTCAATGAAAACAGTTACTTCTGCGAAGTTTTAACTAACTCGGCATTTTAACATGCAAAATTAGGGCGCTACACCTTAAAATAAGGGTTTTCGATAAAGACTCACCATTTTGCTGACCCTTTGGGCCTGACGGCCATAAACCGCCGGCCCATCCACTGTTGATACTATGACTCAAACACCTGCCACAGACGAATTGCCCAAAAGTTTTGAACCCAAGGAGCTTGAACGCACCTGGCTCCATGAGTGGGAACGCATGGGCGTCTTTCGGGCCGGCCGCCACACCTCCACAAACGCACCGGAAAGTGGCGAACCCTATACCATCCAGTTTCCGCCCCCCAATGTCACAGGCACACTGCATATGGGGCACGCCTTCAATCATACGATCATGGATGGCCTGACCCGTTATCACCGGATGCTGGGCTGCGACACCGTCCTGGTGCCCGGCACCGATCATGCCGGTATTGCCACGCAAATTGTCGTTGAGCGCCAGCTGGATGCCCAGAAAATCACCCGCCACGACCTGGGTCGGGAGGCCTTCGTAGAGCGAGTCTGGCAATGGAAGGAACAATCGGGCAATACCATCACTGCTCAGGTGCGACGCCTGGGAGCGTCGGCAGACTGGCCGCGGGAATATTTCACCATGGACAGCCAAATGTCGCTTGGCGTGGTTGAAACCTTTGTCCGTCTGTACGAACAGGGCCTCATCTACCGCGGCAAACGGCTGGTCAACTGGGATCCGGTACTGGGCACGGCCGTTTCTGATCTGGAAGTCGAAAGCCAGGAAGAAGATGGCTTTCTCTGGCATATCCGCTATCCGCTTACCGAACCGGTAGACGGACTGGAATATCTGGTCGTGGCCACTACCCGCCCTGAAACCATGCTAGGCGATGTTGCCGTCATGGTTCACCCCGAAGACGAACGCTACCTCCACCTGGTGGGCAAGTCAGTGCGTCTGCCCCTGTGCGATCGCGACATCCCGGTGATTGCCGACGATTATGTCGATCGCGAATTCGGCACGGGCGTGGTCAAAGTAACCCCCGCCCACGATTTCAATGACTATGCAGTGGGCCAGCGCCATCAACTGGATATGATCAGCATCCTGACGCTGGACGCGAAAATCAGCGAAGAGGCCCCCGCCCGCTTCCAGGGCCTGGACCGCTTCGAAGCACGCAAGCAAATTGTTGCAGAGCTCGAGGCACAATCGTTTCTGGAGAGCATCAAGCCACACAAACTCATGGTGCCGCGAGGCGACCGGACCAAATCGGTCATTGAACCCATGCTGACTGATCAGTGGTTTGTGGCGATGAGCAAACCGGCCCCTGAAGGCACGTACAATCCAGGCAAAAGCATTACCCAGGTGGCGCTGGACGTCGTGCGCGACGGTGAAGTGCGATTCTTTCCGGAAAACTGGAGCAATACCTATAACCAGTGGCTGGAAAACATCCAGGACTGGTGTATTTCCCGACAGTTATGGTGGGGGCATCAGATTCCGGCCTGGTACGCAGAAGACGGCCAGATCTTTGTCGCCCGCACCGAGCCAGAAGCCCAGGCCAAAGCCAGAAAAGCCGGCGTGACAGGGCCGCTGCGCCGCGACGACGACGTTCTGGATACCTGGTTTTCATCCGCCCTGGTACCCTTTACAACCATGGGCTGGCCGGCCGAGACCGCAGACTTCAAGCGCTATATGCCTTCGAATGTGCTGGTCACCGGCTTTGACATCATCTTTTTCTGGGTCGCACGCATGATCATGATGAGCATGCACCAGACCGGTCAGGTGCCGTTCCGACATGTCTATATGCACGGGCTCATTCTGGATGCCTACGGCCAGAAGATGAGCAAATCCAAGGGCAACACGCTGGATCCGGTGGACCTGATCGATGGCGTTGACCTGGACACGCTGGTCGCCAAGCGTACGTCTGGCCTGATGAACCCGAAACAGGCCGGCAAGATTGAAAAGGATACCCGCAAGGCATTTCCGGACGGTATTGCACCTTACGGCGCCGATGCATTGCGCTTTACCATGGCTGCCTATGCGACACTGGGCAGAAACATGAACTTTGACCTGAAGCGCTGCGAAGGCTATCGCAACTTCTGCAACAAGTTATGGAATGCCAGCCGCTTTGTGCTCATGAACGTGCCGGACACCGAAGCAGTCAATCAGGACGACAACGAGCTTTCCTTTGCCGACCGCTGGATTACCAGTCGCCTGCAGCAAACCCTTGAGGACATACAGAAAGGGTTTCATGAATATCGCTTCGACATGATTGCAAATGCAATATACCGGTTCGTCTGGGACGAATACTGCGATTGGTACGTCGAACTGGCCAAGGTTCAGATCCAGCATGGCAGCCAGGCGCAGCAAAACGGCACTCGCCGCACCCTGATCCGGGTGCTGGAAGCCATTTTACGCATGGCCCATCCCATCATTCCGTTTATCACAGAAGCGTTGTGGCAGAAAGTGGCGCCGGTGGCTGGTAAAAAGCCAGCGGGCACTACAGCCAGCATCAGCGTTCAGCCCTATCCCCTGGTCAACAGCGAGCTGATTGACGAGGCTGCCGAAGCGCAGGTCGCCACGCTCAAGGCCCAGGTTGAGGCCATTCGTGCGCTGCGCGGAGAAATGAGCCTGTCGCCGGCTCAGAAAGTACCCCTGTTCGCCGAAGGCGACGCCCAAATGCTCAACAGCAATGCCCCCTACCTGATGGCGCTGGCCAAATTGAGCGAGGTACAGATTGTTGATCAGTTGCCCGATCTGGGTGCGCCAGTTCAGATTCTGGACAACACCCGGTTGATGCTCAACGTGCAAATTGACAAGGAAGCTGAACTGGCCCGACTGAGCAAAGAAGCCCAGCGCCTGGAAGGCGAAATTGCCAAGGCACAAGGCAAACTGTCCAACGAAGGCTTTGTCGCACGTGCACCGGGTCATGTCATCGAACAGGAAAAAGAGCGCCTGGCCCAGTTTACAGAACGCCTTGAAGGCATTCGCGGCCAGCAGGCCAGACTGCAGTAAACATCCGGCTGATCCGTCCTTTTTGGGTTTCGGGTCAGCCTTTTTTTCGCCCGACATATCCGGCGCCGGCGCATTATTCTGGCCGGCCATGCCGCAAGCGCTGCTGCTCGCCAGCGGGCCGTGCCACGGTTTCACCATCCACATATCGGCCGCTGCTAAGCAAGGCCTGAAAATCGCGTCATTATCCGGCAGCAAATTTCACAAAATATTTTCGGCACAATGCATTTGTCAGACAACTGACGTTTGATTTTGGTATGGTAACTCAAATAAGCCTCACCACATGCACACTACCCTTTCAACCAATTTGCCAGACAAGGAATTACACATGTCATTGAAAACGTTTACGCTGAATAATGGCCAGACCATCCCCTCGCTGGGCTTTGGAACATGGGAACTGGACAAGGAAGAAATCTGTGTTCCCGCAGTTACCCAGGCCATCAAAACCGGTTATCGCGTCATTGATACGGCAGCCCGTTACATGAACGAAGCCTTTGTTGGAAAAGCACTGGCCGAATCGGAACTAAAACGCGAACACTACCATCTGACCACGAAAGTCTGGGTAACGGATTTCGGCTACGAACAAACCCTGCGCGCCTTTGATAAATCACTCAAGAAGCTGGGCCTGGATTACGTGGACCTGTATCTGTTGCACTGGCCGGTCGACGGCTTCAGGGAAAGTTGGAAGGCGCTGGAGAAACTGCAGGACGAAGGCCTGACCAAAGCCATCGGCGTATGCAATTTTGAAATCGACCATTTGCAGGCACTGGCGGCCAGCTCCAACAACAAGCCGGTATTGAATCAGGTGGAAACGCATCCCCTGTTTCAGCAGCGTGCGCTGCTTAAGTATATGAACGAACAGGACATTCTGCTTGAAGCCTGGTCGCCACTTGGACGAGGCGACGCTACACTGCTGACCAACCCTGTTCTTCAGGAAATCGCCAAGTCCCACGGCAAGGATGTTGGCCAGGTCATTCTGCGTTGGCACTTGCAGCGCGGCTCACTGGCCATTCCACGCTCAAGCAAGCCAAGCCGTGTAGAAAGCAACTTCCAGATATACGATTTCGAATTAAGCGAAGAACAGATGGCGGCCATCAACGCCCTGGATACCAACCAGCGCAGCGCCGGTGACCCCAAGGATCCGGAATGGATCGCCAAGCTCATGAGTATGCCCATTCCCGATTGATACATACAACGACCTATACGTATATCACTAAGCATATGTAAAGAGCCGCTTGAAGAAATGAAAGCGGCCCCAGCTAGCGTCTCCAGCAGTGGCCGCCCTTTGTCACCTCGGCGATCAGGGCGGCCACTGCTGTTTTGGCCTACACCGATGCACAGCCAGCACGGCCATTGATGGGCCTGTCAGCACTATTTCATTCCCTGCTTACGACTGTCTGCTCCGGGACGCCCCCTTGTCTGCCACTGAACCCCGCGATCACGAGCGGCCAGCTGAAGCACAGCCACCGTATTAATTAGATAAACCGTCAACGAGCGCTGCACTTGCCAACCCGCAGGTGGCAAACATTGCCGGGCCCGTGCAAGTCGCGCCAGCCCTCCACAGATACAGTAATCACAGTTGCCATGGGCAAACCCTTATTTCAATTGTGTTGTATTCATTACGCAATGCGTATATTATTTACGCAATAAAGTAGCGCCCACGCAGCACCTATATTAATAACGGAGACAACATGCGCATTCGCACCTACCTGACATCCTGTTCGCTGGCCATTGTCGCCAGCAGCCTGGCCATGGCCCCTGCCCTGGCGCAATCGTTCCCCGACAAACCTATACGCTGGATCGTGCCCTATCCCGCCGGCGGTGGTTCGGATTTCCTGGCCCGCACCATCGGCCAGAGCCTGTCAGAAGATATCAAACAGTCTGTCGTGATCGACAACAAGCCCGGCGGCAACACCGCCATAGCGGCCAGCGACACGGCGCGTTCCGCTGCCGACGGGTACACAGTACTGTCAGCCGACAACGGAACCATGGTCTTTAATTCAGCGCTGTACAAAAAACTTTCCTATGATCCGGTCAAGGATCTGGCACCGGTTACCCTGCTTGGACGATTCCCAATGATTCTGGTAGTCAATCCGGCCAGCAATATCAAAAACCTGAAAGACTTTGTCGAGCACGTTAAAAGCAGCAACGGCAGCATCAACTATGGTTCGGCGGGTGCCGGCAGCCCACATCATCTGGCCATGGAGCTGTTTCAGACAGAAGCCGGCCTGAAAATGACCCATGTACCGTATCGCGGCGCAGCCCCTTCACTGACAGATCTTGCCGGCGGCCAGGTGCAGGCCATGATGGTCGATCTGGCAGCAGGCGCAGGTTTTCTGAAAGGCAAAAAAATACGTCCACTGGCTGTAGCCAGCGCCGAACGTTTGCCACAACTGCCTGACGTGCCCACCTTTGCCGAATCCGGTTATCCCAATGTAGAAGCGGCAGCGCTGGTTGGGATAGTGGCACCGGCAAAAACCCCTGCGGATATTCTTGCCAGCCTGAACAAAAGCGTTGTCGCCGCCTTGAACAAGCCGGCGACACACAAGAAACTGATCGAATTTGGCATCGAACCGGTGGGCGATACACCCGAGCAATACAGCAAGCTGCTTGAGGACGAACGCACGCGCTGGCACAAACTGATCAAAGACCTGAACATTACCCTGGACTGACCCGAGATACATCATGAATACCCAATCCACTTCGCAGTCAACGCAGGCGCAATGCCCCTATTCCGGTGCATATACCAATGCTGCCCCGGGCTGCCCGGTAAGCGCCCGCGCTGCGCAGTTCGATCCCTTCGAAGACGCCTACCAACAGGACCCGCCGGAGTATGTGAGATGGGCGCGTGAACAGGAACCGGTATTCTTCAGTCCCAAACTTGGGTACTGGGTGGTGACCCGTTACGAGGATATCAAACATATATTCCGTGACAACATCACCTTCAGCCCCTCTATTGCACTTGAAAAAATCACACCTACCGGCCCCGAAGCCAATGCCGTGCTGGAGTCCTACAATTACGGCATGAGCCGCACCCTGGTCAATGAAGACGAGCCGGCGCATATGCCGCGGCGCCGCCTGCTGATGGAGCCGTTTACCGTCGACGCATTAAAGCATCACGAACCCATGGTGCGCCAACTCACCCGCCAATATGTCGACCGCTTTATCAACGATGGCAAGGCAGATCTGGTCGAACAGATGCTGTGGGAAGTGCCGTTAACCGTCGCCCTGCATTTTCTTGGTGTTCCGGAAGAAGACATGGACACCCTGCGCAAGTATTCCATCGCGCATACCGTTAATACCTGGGGCCGCCCGAAGCCGGAAGAACAAGTTGCCGTCGCCCATGCGGTGGGCAACTTCTGGCAGTTGGCCGGTAAGATTCTGGAAAAGATGCGCAAGAACCCCGAGCAGCCCGGCTGGATGCAATACGGCATTCGCATGCAGCAATTGCATCCGGAAGTGGTGCCTGATTCCTACCTGCATTCCATGATGATGGCCGGCATTGTAGCTGCACATGAGACTACCGCCAACGCTTCTGCCAATGCCATCAAATTGCTGCTATCGCATCCCCATGTCTGGCAGGAAATCTGTGAAGATCCAAATCTGATTCCGAACGCAGTGGAAGAATGCCTACGTCATAATGGGTCGGTAGCGGCATGGCGCAGACTCGCGACACGCGATGTGCAGATCGGTGCCATTCAGATTGCGGCAGGCTCAAAACTGCTGATCGTCAGTTCATCGGCCAATCATGACGAACGTCATTTTGCCGATGCCGATCTGCTGGACATCCGGCGTGAGAATGCCAGCGACCAGCTCACATTCGGCTATGGCTCGCATCAATGCATGGGCAAGAATCTGGCGCGAATGGAAATGCAGATTTTTCTTGAAGAGCTCACCTTGCGCCTGCCCCATTTGAAATTGTCGGAACAGACATTTACCTATGTCCCCAACACCTCATTCCGGGGGCCGGAACATTTATGGGTGCACTGGGACCCTGCTGCCAATCCGGAACGCCATAACCCCGCTATTTTGGGCAGACAGCATCCGATCCGGCTTGGCGAGCCTTCCACCCATTCGCTATCGCGCCAGGTTGTGGTTCAGGAAACCGAGATGCTGACCGACGATATCATGCGAATCCGCCTGGTTGCGGCCGATGGCCAGACCCTGCCGCGCTGGACGCCTGGATCCCATATTGACCTGGTGTGCGGCGACCTGGGCATCTCGCGACAATATTCTCTTTGCGGCGATCCGGCAAATCCACAGGTTCTGGATATTGCCGTATTGCGCGAAGATGCCGGTCGCGGCGGCTCGGCATGGGTGCATCAGCATGTCCGTGGCGGCATACCCTTGCATATTCGTGGGCCGCGCAATCACTTTCATTTCGATGAGCAGGCCAAAAAGGCCATCTTCATTGCCGGCGGAATCGGCATTACCCCCATCAGCGCCATGGCGCGGGCAGCCAAAAATCGCGGGATTGATTACCAGATCCACTATTGCGGTCGCAGCCGTAAGAACATGGCATTGCTGGCTTGCCTGCAAGAGCATGGCGAGCGGCTTCATGTCTATGCTGCCGACGAAGCCCGGCGCGCAGATTTTGCCAGCCTGCTGGCCACACCGGACACAGAAACACAAATCTATGCCTGTGGGCCTCAACGCCTGACCGACCACCTGCAGAAAATCTGCGAAAACTGGCCGGACGACGCATTGCATATCGAACACTTTCATTCAACCCTGGGCAAACTGGACCCGACCAGGGAACACGCCTTCGAAGCCGAATTAAAGCAGTCAGGCATTACCGTTACCGTTGCGGCAGACCAGACGTTGCTGGAGGCCTTGCGCGCGGCTAATATCGACATCCAGAGCGATTGCGAAGAAGGCCTTTGCGGGTCCTGCGAAGTCAGTGTAGTAAGCGGTCAGCCTGATCACAGGGATGTCGTGCTCACGCGCACCGAGCGTGCGGCAGGCAACAAAATGATGAGTTGCTGCTCCCGCGCCAAAGACACACGCATCATCCTCGATCTATGACAGTCATCATAGAAAAGGCCGGATCATGAATGACTGCCACCATTGCGCTTGTCTTCCTTGCAGCCTTTACCACTTGGTTCCCGGTGAAGATGCCTATCTGGCAGATCCTGTCCATTTATCGTCATCTATAATACGGGCCATGTCTACTTCCGGTCTATACATCAAATGAACGTCTTGAGCGCCCCTGACAATCTCACTGCCGCAACACCCGCACGCAGCCGCGAAAGAAGACAAAGTGTACAGGCAGCCGACACCGTGGTTGCAGTGCTCAAAGGGCTGGCCAGTCTGGGAGGAGGCGCCAGCCTTACCAGCCTGGCGGCGCATCTGGACGAGAACCCTGCCAAAGTCCATCGCTATCTGGTAAGCCTGATTGACGGCGGGCTGGTGACACAGAACGCCAATACACAACAGTACACGCTCGGTCTGGAATCAATGCTGATCGGCCTTGCCGCCATGCGACAGGCCGATCCCATCAGAATAGCGGAACCCGCCCTGATACATCTGCGCGAGCACCTTGGCATTACCAGTTTTATTGCCGTCATGGGCAATAAAGGCCCGACCATCGTCCGCATGGAAGAACCCAGCCTGCCAGTCACCGTGAACGTAAGAGTAGGCTCGGTACTGTCTTTTTTGTGGTCAGCCACCGGCAGAGTCTTTCTCGGGCTGCACGACGAACCTGCCGTTCGCACGCTGGCCCGGCAGGAATTTGACACCCTGGGCGAAACCCAAAACCCGCCCGCGCCATTTGATACCCTGGTTATGCAATTGCAGGATGAAATAAACCGATTTGAATGTGTGTGTGTCAGGGACACCAACCTGAAAGGCATCAGCGCCGTAGCTGCCCCGGTATTTAACTACGCCGGGCAACTTACTGCGGTGCTCACCGCCCTGGGCGCCAGCGGCGGCTTTGACACGTCGCTGAACGGGCCCATAGCCGTTTGCGTGCGTCAACAAGCGCAACGCATCAGCCAGCAACTGGGCTACAGCATACCCTGACTTTTTTTCTTCAGGAGACGGGTCCGTTTACGCAGCGCGGTGGGGATCGCCCGCCTGGCCCACATCGGCAATGATTTGCTGACATATTTCAGCCGATCGGCCTCGCGGATCAACAGGGTGCGCCGCCCTCTTTTACGTTTGTTCTCGAACACCCAGGCCCGATCAGCCAGTTGCAGCGCAAATCCCAGATTATCCATACTGCGCCCGTAACGCCGCTCTATCGCTTCCAGCGGAACCGCGTGACCACCGTCGGCAACACGAGATTTGACCCGCGCAATAAGCAGCCCCACATCATCCACGCCAACAAAAGCCAGGATGACCTGATAGCCCGCGAGACGGGCGCGATGCATCAGGTCAAGTTCTGAGTTGCCGCTAAGCGTTGTTTCTATTGCAAAGCTGCGCCCGCTGGCAAGTAGTTTGTCGCGCGCCAGCAAAGCCAGCCTGCCGGCGCGCATTTGCACCTGTGCACTATTGCGGTTTTCGATATCAAGCTGCGCGGCAATATCGTCCGGATTGACAACCGGCAGATGGCCCGTCAGATGCAAACGCGTAAGCGTTGTTTTGCCTGCCCCATTGGGACCGGCTACGACCCAGAGTTTCGGTGCACTCATGCCGCTGCAGTATCGCCGACCGTTTGTTCGACTCCATCGACAAAACGCACGAACTGGCGTCGCCCATCAGGAAATTCCTTGATGATCAGGCCTGGCGGCGTACTGTCTTCGCGATAATAAACCGGGCGGCCGGCCTGCAGGTGTGCGCGCGCAGCGGCACCATCATCGCGCACGATCCTGACATCAAACATTCTCCAGAACACCTTTTCTTCCACGTCTGTCATGGCTTCCAGATTTTCCAGCTTCATTTCCATACTTAACCTCACCGCACAATGGTGTGTTGCCTACATCTTTGCATTGCAACAAAGGCAAACTCCATCACACTGCACGAAAGCATCGCCCAATATCGACCAGGTGGGTCTCAATTCCCACCCTATCGACTGATTATATGCAATCTGCAGAAAATAACAGCCATTTCAGGCCGGCACGCCTTATCCCATCATTTCACAGCAACGACCGGGCAAATAGAAAATGGCTCCGGTAAAAAACCGGAGCCATTCAGATGCTCATCTTTCTATAACGATATTGGCTTGCGCATGCAGGTGCAACCATGTCCAACAGGCAACGCGCTCATCCGAAGCAAATACGTTCCGTATCGGACATCAGGCGACTTCCTGCAATGCATCCAGCGGCTCCAGCGCGCCTTCGAATGCCCGCGTCGCGATATATTCAGGACGCGGCGCCAGCCCGTATTTCGGTGCATTAAGCGTATTGTTAACGCTGTTATACACCATGAATACGTTGGCTCGTGGCCATGGCGAGATATTGCCGTTAGAACCGTGCATAGTATTGCAATCGAAAAACACTACCGAGCCGGCTTTGCCCGTGATCGCTTTGATACCGCCCTGCTCTGCCAGCAACTCCAGGCTCAACGGATCAGGCACGCCATATTCCTGTGCCTTTAACGACTTTTTGTAGTTCTCGTCGGGCGTGACTCCCCGGCAGGAAATGAACTGCCGATGAGAACCCGGTACGACCATGAGCGGGCCGTTGCATTCATTATTGTCAGTCAGCAATACCGAGCAACTCAACGCGCGCATATTTGGCATGCCATCTTCCGTATGCCAGGTCTCAAAGTCCGAATGCCAGTAGAACTCCTTGCCCTTGAAGCCAGGCTTAAGGTTAGCTCGGGATTGATGCAGATACACCTCCGAACCCAATATCTGGCGTGCAACATGAATCAGGCGAGGATCGCGTGAAAGCCGATCAATCACCTTATTCAATGCATGCACCTTGAAAATCGAACGGACAGCATTGCTGCCGGGCTCGGTAATCGCTTCGTCGCTCGAGGCAATCTTGCTGTTGTTGGTCATTGCTAGCACTTCATCCATCAACACCTTGACTTCCTGCTCACTAAACAGGCTGTCCAACACCAAAAACCCGTCCCGTTCGTAGGCAGCGATCTGCTCGGCAGACAACGCATCGGCAAGCTTGCCGTCACCATACACCACAGGTTCCTGCCTGGCGATAATTGCCGCTGTGCCGCTGGTACGTGATTCATAAATGTCGGTTACGACCATCTTGTACTCCTTATCTGTTTACAGTTCAGGCGGCTTCCTCGGTCATTGCCGGATAAACACCGTCTTCGTCATGCACTTCAAGACCGGTTACCGGGGGATTGAAGACGCAGATTACACGTAGCGGCTCTTTCCCACCACGCAGCCAATGCTCATCATTCTCATTCAGGGCATAGACTACGCCCGGGCCCAGTGCGTACTTCTTGCCGTCGGCTATAGTTTCGACCTCGCCGTCCCCTTCCACGCACCACACCGCTTCCAGGTGATTCTGGTAGTGAATATGGGTTTCCGTGCCGGGAAAAATCACGGTTTCATGAAAGGAAAATCCCATGCCGTCCTTGGCCAGCAACACGCGGCGGCTGAGCCAAGTGTCGGTTTTAACTTCGAGATCGGTACCAATAACATCTTTCACATTTCTAACTATCATATTTTTTACGCTCCGAATTTGAGAACTTTAGCTTTCTTGCTTTCCTGCTTGAGCACTTCTGCGACGCTGCGTTCAATCAGCTCCAGGCCCTGCGTCAAGTGCGTATCCTCGATGGTAAGCGCCGGCAAAATTTTCAGGACCTCGTCCTGGGCGCCCGAGGTTTCAATAACCAGCCCGTGTGCAAAAGCCTGCTGGGCAATTTTGTTTGCCAGCTCGGGCTTGTCATCGCAGACCAGTCCCTGGATCAGGCCACGGCCACGCACACTGAAGCCGGCTTCAGGAAAGCTGTGCACAATATTTTCAAGCCAGTCGCGCACAATGCGTTCCTTGCGACGCGTTTCGTTCTGGAAGCGGTCATCGCACCAATAGCTGTCCAGCGCCTGGGCCGCTGTAACAAAGGCCAGGTTATTGCCACGGAACGTACCACTATGCTGGCCGGGCTTCCACACGTCCAACTCGGGCTTCATTAACACAAGTGACATTGGCAGACCAAAGCCGGACAGCGACTTGGACAGCGTGATAATGTCAGGCTTGATGCCAGCTGCTTCAAAGCTGAAAAAGCTGCCGGTACGGCCGCAACCGACCTGGATATCATCCACGATCAGCAGCATGTCGAACTTGCGGCACAGTTTTTCCAGCTCACGAATCCAGCGCCAACTGGCCACATTCACACCGCCCTCTCCCTGGACCGTCTCTACAATAACAGCTGCCGGCAAGTCCAGACCGCTGCTGGGATCTTCCAGCATGCGTTCGAAATACGCGATGGTGTCTACGTCGGGGCCGATATAGCCGTCAAAAGGCATAAAGGCGGTGTTATGCAGCGAGACGCCGGCTGCATCCCGAAACTTTTCGTTAGCCGTGACGGCCAGCGAGCCGCCGCTCACACCATGAAAACCATGAGTAAACGACACGACATTGGAGCGCCCCTTGACCTGGCGCGCCAGTTTGAGTGCCGCCTCCACAGCATTGGTGCCGGTTGGGCCGGTAAACTGCAGCGTGTAATTCATTTTGCGCGGGATCAACAACACACGCTCAAAAGTTTCCATGAAATATTTTTTTGCCGATGTGGCCATATCCAAGCCATGCACCACGCCGTCGGTATTCAAATATTCAATGAGCTTTTTCTTGAGAATCGGATTGTTATGCCCGTAATTCAAGGTACCTGCACCACTGAAAAAATCGATGTATTCTTTTCCTGATTCGTCAGTCAGCACAGAGCCTTTGGCCTGGTTGAATATGACGGGGAATGAACGTACGTAACCACGTACTTCAGACTCCATGCGGTCGAAAATTTCTAAATCCATGATTTTTCCTAATTGATTAAATATTAAAAGACAATGCCTGTTAAAGGCATTCGGACGCCGGGCACGCCCTGGTGAACTCAGCCCGGCGTTGGCCTAAGCGGCCCAATCTTCAAAAGACGTTCGTCGTCATGCGCTTGAGGCCCGAATAATTCTGGTTCAAATAGCGGGCTTTCTTCGATGCCGGCGCCCATGTTGCGAGCGACGGCGGCGAACATGCGACGAGATGCGGCGTTGTCCGGACCTACCGTTGTTTCAAGGTATCGAATATGCGCCAGGTTTGGCCTTTCCAGCAGACTTTGCAGCATTCGCTGACCCAGTCCATGGCCGCGCCCACGCTCGTGGACGGCGACCTGCCAAATAAACAATACGTCGGCCTTGCCAGGAGGCTGATAGGCTGAGACAAATCCATCGATTTGCTCGTTGGTCTGCGCAAGAACGCAGGTATTGTCAAAATGCTCACACAGCAGCAGATAGCTGTATACCGAATTTAAATCCAATGGCGGGCACTGGGAGACCAATTGCCAGATGGCATAACCATCGGCCCTGGCCGGTGCTCTGAGCAGGTGCGCAGTGTTCTGCGCCGTCCCTGCCACATGAGCATGTTGCGAATGCGTTTGAGATGTGGTGAGTGCCGTATCAATCAAATTAAAATTCCGGATTCTGGGTGTTGGGCATCGGTCACTGGAACATCCAGGATGGGCGATGCCGGTTCATTGGAAACCTCATGTGCCACAACGCTGTGCGCCTCCATGAGCATGACAATTTTTTCAAGCGACGTCGTAATGGCGGCCTGTTCTATTTCTGGCAGATCTTTCAGCGCATCTGTCAGCTTGGTCTGAATGGGCGATGGCGTTGCCCTGACCAATTCAATGCCGGCTTCGGTCGCAGTGATAAACACAATGCGGCGATCTTCCTTGCCGCGCTCACGACGGATCCAGCCCTTGTCTTCCAGACGGTCAAGAATGCCAACGACGGTGCTGGGGCTGACGTGGATTTTGCGGCTGATGGCGGTAGCCGTAATGGGCCCGTTCTCGACAATGGCGCCCAGGCAGATCAGCTGCGGCGCAGTGACATTGCTGTAGGCGGCAAGTTGCCGTGAATGCACGGCGATGGCCCGGGTTATACGGCGCAGCGCGCTGAGGATACGAATGTCATATTGAGTTTGCATATTAATTGTTTTACTCATAATTAATTTACAGAGAAATCGCTTCCCTTAAAAATCATTTCAGTCCTAATCATATGCGATCGAATGATTGCTGTCAAACCGGTTCATGTCCTAATGATTGGGTAGAAAACAGTGAAGAGGAGAAATAAAGGCAGTCCGAAAGAAATCGAAGGCAGTTTATTGTATTTTCTTTTATCTTCTGTTAACTGATGATCATAAACAGGCAATTTTTACACTTTTATATTCTCAAAAGAAATAAGAAATAAGAAATATTGTCTATCGAAACCTTCCGATTTCACATACGACTGCAAATGGAAACAGCTCCTAACGCTCGGTCGTTTCCACTATTTAGTCCAATCACAGCTTTGTTTTGACAAAAATTTATTGACCGGTTAATATTTGCCTATGCAATTAATTGTCCCTATACCCTTCAATTGACTGCATCGCCCTTCCGGGTACGTTTGTCTTCCGGCAGGGCGTCATTTTTTGTGCCGTGCGCTTCAGTGCATAAAAATGGAAAGATTTAAAGCGTCATCGCAGGGTTTAGTTTGTGAACAGTATCGAAAAGGTCAATCTGATATGTCTGTACCAAAGAAGCGAATTCAAGGTTGAATGGCCGAACATTGTTCATAAATCCGACTCCAAGTGGATTATTGAAACCCATATGCGTTGAATGAGAATTGCCTGCCTCTCAGTCTGATTGACTGCTCCATTATCGAAAGCGAGTAAGTTGGTCTCGATCTTGTTTGAGTGGTATTTGATTTTTGTAGAAAGTCGATGCACTAGGATATTCGACTCCCATTTCCCCATCCAGGTCCTGAATTATCATGCAAAAATTTGTAGCCATATCTGCCATTCTCATCGCTCTCTCCGGTTGTGGCGTTTACCAAGGCCACTACACTGGGGCCCCGCCCATGCCAGCCGACGCGCCCCCGCCAACGTCACTGATGTCGCAATAAATTATCGTTAGTGAAGTTTGCGTTCATCCGATCAGCAATAATGCGACTGCCAGTAGATGTACGAAAAGGATTTATTCCGGGGTTACCTTGCCTCAAGCATTGCTAGTTGCTCTTTTTTTGATTCGGTTTTAATTCTTTCTTCCAACTGTTGCGTATTTCCTTCTCACGCATCTATTGTCAGAACGGACAACTTTTTTTGGGCCGCTAGCGCAGTCGCGCAATAACCGCATTGGGTCAACCACGCGAGCGCAACATCAATTAGTCAAAACCGAAGCACTGTCACCAAAAAAGTAAACTGTTTTATTTTCGGCCGTCTAACCAGAAACGTCGCGCGGGCCAATCCACGCAACGCATTTGCCGATTTGTTGCCGCGCTTCAATTGCTGCGTGAACACTTGGAATCTCGTCGAAAGTCAAGCTGGCTGCTATATCAATAAATAATTGACCATCCAAAATTGCAGAAAATATCGCATCTGCGCGGCGCTGGACTGTTGCGTGGCCTGCCATATAATCTGCCAAACGCGGGCGGGTGAGAAATAGTGATCCTTGCTCACCGAGCTCATAGGGGTCCAGATCATTAACAGATCCTGAAACATTCCCATAATTGATGACGAGACCGCGCGTGCGTGTGGCGCGCATGCTGTCACGCAAAGTCGTTTTTCCTAACGAATCGAAAACCACGTGGACTCCACTGCCCGACGTAAGCTCCCGAACCCGGTCAGCGAAAAGTCCGTCCTCGTAGGCAAGCACAACGTCGGCCCCTCGCCGAGTGGCTGTCGCCCTTTTCTCTTCGCTACTGGCCGTAGCGTACACTGTTGCGCCAGCGAGCTTGGCCATTTGGATGAGGATCTGGCCGATGCTACCGGATGCAGCATGAACCAGACAATCCATCCCCTGCCTTAATTCGGCAACATCGTTCACCAGATAATGCGCGGTACATCCTTGGAACATTGCAGCGGCTGCGACGTCAAAACCTATCTCATCGGGGATTACGGCAATGAGTGAAGCGGGAACGCAAACATATTCTGCAAAACTGCCCCAGGAGATACACCATGCCACGCGCTGCCCTACACGCAAGAAATCTACGCCGTCTCCCAACGCAACGATGGTGCCTGCCCCTTCCATCCCAAGAGTACAGGGTGCCCGCACTGCATAAGTTTGGGAATTGGCATACTTACCTTGTCTCGTGTGAATGTCCATGAAATTGATACCGGCACATGCTATTGCAACCAGAACCTCTCCCTCACGTGGCTGGGGAACGGGTACATCGTTTTCGTACTGGACGACTTCTGGGCCTCCGTACCGGTTAATTGTTATGGCTCGCATATGACTTCACTTCCTGTTGACGTGGATGTTCCCGGGCAACTGGCGCTACGACCAGCCCAAGTGCGCTTATGAACATAATGAGGTTCATGCGGGCCCAATATTTCGCTCACGAATGAGTTTGCCCCAACGGGTCGATTCAGACTCGATAAATTGACGCAATTGGGCCCGTGAGGAGGCTTGCGGGGTGAGTCCATGATTGAGCAATTCCGCTCGCACTTTTGGACGTTTCAGTACAGCAACCATATCCTCATTTAGTTTGTCCAAGATGGGGGACGGCGTTTTTCCCTGGGCCATAAAACAGTACCAGTTAAGTGCTGAAAAGTCCTTGAATCCGGATTCAGCAATTGTCGGTACATCAGGAAGTATTTCAGAACGCGTAAGACCGGTTGTCGCCAGAGCAACTAATTTGCCGGAATCGATAAAGGGTTTGGAGGAAGAAGGCGTGGCGTAAAAGGCCGTTAAGGCCCCGCCTATAACATCTACTAGCGCGGCTGAACCGCCTTTGTACGGTACATGCAGGATATTAACCCCGGCGTTACTGTTCAAAAGTTCGCCTGCCAGGTGAGATGACGACCCGATACCCGTAGAGCCATAACTCAGTTTTTGAGTCCTGGCCAGTTCGATAAATTCCTTGAGGGTCTTGATGCCAAGTGCGGGGCTCACGACCAGGACATTCGGAAAAACGGCACCCATTGTTATCGGAGCCAGATCTACCAGTGGATCATATGAGATCTTCATCAAATGAGGCGCCACGGCCAGCGGTCCTATTGCGCCAAGCAACAATGTACTGCCATCGGGCCGGGAAGAAGCAACTAATTGATGTGCAATAGTGCCGGCGGCGCCTGGACGATTTTCAACAATGTGAGGCTGCCCTCTGATTTCAGAAAGCCCATTAGCCATTACCCTGGTAATGGTGTCGGTCCCGCCGCCTGGCGCGTATGGACAGATTACCCGCACCGCAGGGCTCGCAGAACGAACAGACACGGAAAATCCTCCCAAAGCGCCCGCAACCGTCGAAGCTAAAATAAATTTACGTCGTGTAATAGTCATGTTCTCTCCTCCTTTAGCAGAGAAATAATTCCTTCCAAAGAATCCAGGGATTCCAGCATTAATACCTGGCGTACCAGTTCTTCTGCTGTTGTTTTATTAAGTAAATGTGACGAGTTTGCAAAAAACTTCTCTGTGATCTCTGCCGGGATCACCGGATTTTCCGGACTACCGCGTCTTGCCCAAACATCATGAGAAAGCAGTTGTCCTGATTTGGTTTTTACCTGGAGCCTTGCGGCATGCCGGGCTTCTGCACCACGACTCTCGATAATCTCGTCCTCGAATGGATGAATTCGAGATATAAAATCCATAACTTCTGGATCTGCGATTCGAGCTTGGGCGTAGTCGCGTGCGGAAACGGATCCTCTCAATGCCATCACAGCCAGGCCATAGAACAGGTTCATCTGCGCTGCGGTTACGCCTTTGGGCTCGTATCGCCATGCGGTATGCACATAGGTCATATGCCCACAACCGACTTCAATACGATCTATATCAGAAGCATGTACTCCGTGCTCCCGCATTAGCGCTTTCATTGCATCCAGTGCCGCATGGATGCTGGTCACGTTGGGGTACATCTTGTAGCCAACTTTTCCCGCTTCCCAATCCGTGCCCAATCCGTCCAAAAGTCGCTCCGGTTTACACGTCCGGGCAAAGGCACTTAAGAATCCACCGTAGCCCGCCTCCAATATATTTTCGATTCCGGTAAAGCCCTGCTGAGCCAGGAGTGCTGCCTGCAATCCTGCTTGCGCCGCTCTGCCCGCGTGCAAACGCTTAACCATTGCCCCCTCCTGAGCTGCCATCAGCCCAGCCCCCATAGATCCTGCTATACCAAGCGTGTGTTGCATCTGGCCAGGCGTCAGTCGCAAAAGTCGTCCTGCTGCTGCCGCAGACACAAAGGCGCCGGTCGTTCCCTGAGGATGAAAGCCATTGAGAAAAAGTGCGGTCGTCGCTGCATTTCCCACTCTCACACCAATTTCTGTTCCTGCCGTTAATGCTGTGATTACATCGGCTCCACCAATGCCAGGATGTCCTTCAGCAAGGGCCAGTACCACAGGCACCCCCAGCGAATTCGGGTGCAGGACAGAGTTCTTGTGAATGTCATCCATCTCAAAGGCATGGCCAGCCGTTGCATTAACAAGAACAGCGTTCAACGCTGAGGTACGCCGGCCATCACCCAACAGGGTCGCCACCGGGGTACAGCCCTCGGCCATGGCGATCTGGGCGACGTGTTGCGTCCACGGCAACTGTGAGCCATATAACGCGACCCCGATACCATCCAGCAAATGTAACTTCACATCGTCAACCAGCTCCGCCGGGATTTGATCGAAAGTTAAGGATGAGGCGAATGCAGCAAGTGCCATTGTCGCTGGCTGGTCTATGAGATCGGTCGTTTGCATAGTGACAAAAAAGTATGTGTAGTGAAAGAAGTGAAAAAAGTTTAACAACACTACTACTGCCTGTCTAATATATAATACAAGCTGTCCCAATACGTTTTTTGAATCAAATGGAACTCAGACATCTACGTTATTTTGTGGTGACAGCCGAGGAACTTCACTTCACGAAAGCCGCGCGGCGCCTAGGTATCTCTCAGCCTCCGCTGACATACCAAATCAAGTCACTGGAAGAGGAAATTGGCGTCAAGCTTTTTGATCGCCAGCCAGGTAATGTCAGATTGACAGAGCCGGGGCAAGTTCTCCTCGCTGAGTGTCGAGTGATCCTGGAGCGCGTAGCCAAAGCAACCGAACGGTGCCGATTAGCAGCCGCCGGACGGATCGGCCGGCTTAGCGTTGGCTTCACCGAATCGGCCTCATTCACAGGTGAAGTGACCTGGGTTCTACAGAAATTTCGCGAACTATACCCCGAAGTCGAATTAACTTTGGAGGAACACAGAACCGAACCACTGATGGAGCGATTACGACATAGACAACTGGATGTTGCTTTTGTACGGCTTCCGATCGGACGTGATTCCGACATGGAATTCAAGCTGGTTTCCACGGAACCTATGGTCGTTGCTTTGCCTAAATCGCATCATTTGGAAAATAAAGAAATACTTGAGTTAACTCAGTTGCGCGACGAGCCATTTGTGCTCTACCCGCGGCCGACCCGGATGGGTCTGACAGATCAGGTAATTACCGCATGCGAAAGGGAGGGCTTTAGCCCTCGCGTGGTACAGAATGTCCCGCAAATTTCATCCACCATTAATTTGGTGGCGGCATCGCTTGGAATAACTATTGTTCCAGCTTGCATGAGCACAAGTCGCGTCGATCAAGTGCGCTATATACCCATTAAGGGGGCTGACCTGGTGGCCAGCCTTGGGGTCGCATGGCGCGAAGATTCCGCTACAACAGCGCTCAGAAACTTATTAGCGCTCCTGGAAGAATCAAAATCTAATGTTCAACGCTAGTAAATTTTCATGGGTGCGCCTTGCTCAGTGCACTCGGTACGCATCTATATTGATCGGGTCGCTCCGGATGTCGAACTGGTGGCCGGCATGACAGCGATCGTCGAAATCATTCGACTCGAGCCTGGAGGCGACCATGCGTAAACAGCCATGGTAACTCTTCACGGTATATTGCAATGACGATCATTGCCCGTGAGACACGACAAAATGCGGATACCGACAACCATTGGGCGAGCTAATATTCTACTGTTCCCCGTAAAAACTTAACTATGCTAAGAATATAGAAATGATTGTCCTTCCAGCCTCAGTACGGGCTCACCGGATGCCGCGTTTCAGAACTCAATTTTTTAGATATTCCGTGGACCATCCAACACATTTGCGCATTACGCCCGAAATCACGCTTGTATTTACAGCGTTAATTCACCTCTAGCCCTGGCTTGGTCATCTCCTGGTTAATCCCGCCGCAAGATTTTCCAGCCAGTGATCAATTAATGAAGTCTGTGACTAACTGATGAATTTCGATCATCAATATCCTGAATTCCAGCTAATTGATCATTCACCGCTTAGCCAATACAGTGTCTTGTGTGACATGAAAGGTAACAAACCACCTTTCCATTATCAAAATAGATTGTAGGGACACAAGGTTTGGCGTAATACATAGTCAATCACCAATCGAAGAAAATACCGTTCGGACCATATTGCTGACGGGTTTCCGAGAATGAGAGGCCGGCGGTCAACCATCGCCGGCTTGGACTATAGCCAAAGCGATGCTGTGCCAATCCATCATAATAAGCGAGGCAACAGTTATGAAGATGCTAAGAGCATGGATGTCTTTGGTGCTTGTATGTTCGACGGGGCTAATAGTTGGTGCTGCAGTTGCCCAGGATGGTTATCCTTCCAAACAGATACGATTAGTCGTACCCTACACTCCTGCAGGGGGCACGGACTTGCTGGCACGAATGGTGGCGCGCCGTCTCGGCGAATCACTGGGCGTAACGATCGTCATTGACAACCGGCCCGGTGCAGATGGAACGATTGGTACCAATGTTGTGGCCAAGGCCAACCCGGATGGCTATACCTTATTGCTGGACGGGACCAGTCAGGCGTACAACGTGGCATTTGGAAAACAGATGCCTTATGACCCAGCCAGGGATTTAATGCCGATCGTCCAGACAGGGAACCAGCAAGTACTGCTGATGGTCAACAACACGCTTCCGGTCAAGAACGTCAAGGAACTGATTGCTTATGCAAAAAAACATCCAGGTCAGTTAAATTACGGATCAAGCTCGAATGCCAACGCTTTGCCAATGGAGCTGTTCAAAGTGATGACCGGCACAAAAATGGTCCATGTTCCTTACCGTGGTTCTGGACCCATGCTGACGGATCTGCTTGGCGGTCAGGTACAGCTTGCAATGAGCGGTGCGGCAGCTCCGTTGCCGCATATCAAGGCTGGAAAGCTGCGTGCCCTGGGTATTGGTGATCGTCGCCGCTCCCCTTCCTTGCCGGATTTTCCAACCATTGCGCAAAGCGGCGTGCCTGGCTTTGAAACCCTTCAGTGGAACGGGATGTTTGCTCCCGCCGGAACACCAACTTCAATTATTGATCGCCTCAACCGTGAAGTCGTGGCAATTCTGCAAGATCCGAACTTCAAAAAGGAAATGATAGAAGCCGGTTTTGATCCTGTGCAAGGCCCCAATACTCCACAAACATGGCGCCGGGTCATTGCAGACGATGTCACAAAGTGGTCAGCCATAGTTAAGCAGGTCGGCTTGCTGGCGAAATAGGCTAGATGCGGAAAAATCGTTTACTGGCATCGATCAGGGCGAATATTGTCATCGTAATCAAGGCTTGAAGCATAAACAAAAATCTGAACAATGCACTATCTGAACAAATGCATTCTGCTTTTTTTTCATATTTGGGAACAAGGATGAGTAAGCAAGCCGTTATTACCGGAGCAGCATCTGGAATTGGTGCCGCATCCTGTCGCGATTTGCTCTCAAGGGGATGGGCAATATTCGGCATAGACCGAGATGTGGAAGGCCTGAACAAACTGCAAGATTATTCGAGGCAGGCAGGTGCAAAATTCGTTCCTTGTATTTGTGATATCACCGATGCCGAAGCCATCAGCCAAACGTTCGAGCACATCAGTGTACAGACCGAAGTGCTCGACGCACTCATCTGTTCTGCAGGCGTATTTCGCACCGGCCCGCTTTCGAGCATGAAAACTGAAGACTTTGACCGGGTTTTTGCCGTCAACACGCGAGGCGCCTGGTTGACCGCCCGCGCCGCCCTGCCCTTGCTCGGACGTTCAAATATACAGGCAACGCCCGGGAGAATTGTATTTGTGGCTTCTATCGCTGCGCTCAGGCCAAAGGTCGGCGGCGGGGCATATGCCGCTTCCAAGGCGGCGCTCAGCCATGTCTGTCGTGTCCTGGCGGCAGAAGTCGCAGAACAGGGCATTCTCGTCAATGCAATTGCTCCGTCGACAGTGGACACGCCAATGATCGAGACTCTCATGTCCTCGCATAATAATTACAACGTGTCAGGCACATCGCCTTTGGGGCGTATCGCGACAACGGATGACATTACGTCGGTCATCCATTTTTTGCTTAGTCCAGGCGCCTCTTACATCACCGGGACAATATTGCCAGTTGACGGCGGCACATCAGCCGCCTTCAGGCCTGGATAGCCCAGCAGATTTCATTTTTTTATCATTGAGGTGGAGACCATGAAGAGATTTACAATTTTAGTGTGCCTGGTTTTGGGTACGCTAGCAGGCGTATCATCAGTAGCGCAGACGTTTCCAAACCGTCCGGTACGGCTTATCGTCCCCTTTCCACCTGGCGGAGGCACCGACATTCTGGCAAGACCGGTAGCGGAAGCGCTCTCAAAGAAGTGGGGCCAACCGGTGGTAGTGGAAAACAAGGGTGGTGCGGGAGGCAGCATAGGCACAGATGTCGCAGCGAAAGCAGCCCCTGATGGATACACGCTGGTCCTTGGCACCGTCGGGACACACGCAATCAACCAAAGCCTGTATCGCAAACTTCCCTACGATGGCGTACGAGACTTCGACACCATCACGCTCATGGCAAATACGCCCAACATCCTGGTGGTCAATCCCAACGTGGCTGCAAAATCGGTACAGGAACTGATCTCTTTCGCCAAAACCCACCCCGGTAAGTTGAATTACGCCTCGCCCGGCAACGGAACACCGCCGCATCTTGGGGCGGAAATGTTTAAAAAACTGGCCGATGTGTCCATTACCCATGTTCCTTACAAAGGAACAGGGCCAGCCCTGACTGATCTGATGGGCGGCACCGTGGATTTAATGATTGGAAATGCGCCGGCTGTACTTCCATATGTCAAGTCGAAAAAATTAAGGGCCCTGGCCTCTACCAGCGAGACCAGGCCTGGCATTCTGCCCGGTCTGCCAACGCTAAGCGAGAGTGGTTTGAAGGGTTACGAAGCCGATACATGGTATGGAATCTTCACGGCCAAGGGAACACCTATTGAAACCGTCAATAAACTTAATGCCGACCTCGTTGCCGTACTCAACTCGGACAAGATCCGTTCTTTTTTTGCGGAGCAAGGGGCCGAAGTCATCGCTAACAGCCCGCAAGCAGCATCACAGAAGGTACGGGCCGACGCACAAAAGTGGAAGACGGTCATTGATGATTTGAACTTGAAACTGGATTGATAAATGACACACCCTTCTCACTCCCTGTCCAGGCAACTGGGAAACTTCGTAGCGCAGACCATGTTCGAATCGCTCCCGCGCCCTACCGTCGAGGCCGTCACGTTGCGTATTCTTGATCTGTTGGCCGCCTCAAGCTCCGGATTGAGCGCAGGTAATCACCTCCCCCTACTCCAACTGCTGACCAGCGACGGACAAGCCGTTGTCTGGGGAACGAACACACGTCGCTCCTTGCGCGATGCCGTTATGATCAATAGCGCCGTTGCTCACTCGACGTATGTTGAAGATGGATCGCGATATACCGGCGGGCACCCGTCCTCCGCGATCATTCCTGCTGCATTGAGTCTCGCTGTCGAACGAAATATGAACGGCAAAGCGCTTATTGTCGCTATCGCTGTTGGATATGAAATATTTTTACGCCTCGGACACGCGATCTATCCCTCTACCGTCATACGGGGCTTCCAGAGCACGGCCATCCTTGCGGCGCCGGCAACTGCCGCCGCCGCAAGTGCATTGCTGGGTCTTTCCGGCACTCAGACCTCCCATGCTATTTCAATTGCCTGCAGCCAAGGGGCCGGCCTCAAAGAAGCACTTCATAGCGCCAACAGCCAGCCCCTGCAGGTAGGCCGCAGCAGTGAAGGCGGCCTGCTTGCAGCGCTGTATGCGGCGCAAGGTGCAACCGGAGCTCCTGGAATCTTCGAGAATGGTTTTCTTAAAGCCTTTGCCGAAAATGCAGACTTAGGCGCAATAAGTTGCGACCTGGGCAATAAATGGAACACAACTGAAACTTATCTGAAACAATATGGGGGTTGCCGCGGAAATCATGCGGCAATTGATGCTGTCATGGAAACACTGCGGTTAAACCGTATCGAACCACCCAGTATTAAGCGGATCGACATACGCGTCGATACTGTCACGTTCGCAGCGGCAATCGAACCGCCATCGAATGCTGAGCAGGCCCAGTTCTCCATCGCTTTTTCAGTTGCCGTAAAAATCATCGAAGGCGACGTTCTTCCGGAGCGTTTTCGCAACGACATACTGTTTGCACCTGCCATTTCCCAACTAATGAATCGAATACATGTCACAGCCGACACCGAGCTGGACAAAGACTACCCTCGCTACCGACCTGCGGTTGCCACGATCACGACTTGTGACGGCAACGTATTTACCCATAGGCTGGATTTTGCAAAAGGTGAACCTGAAACCCCGTTAAGTTCCGCCGAGATTGCCTGCAAGTTCGAACGACTGGCCCGACCGATTTTCGGTACATCAGCTTCGCGAATCTGTGAAGCGGTATCGGAACTCGAATCGGCTAACACCTTAACGCACTTGAACCAGCTTTTAGCAGTTGCTAAGCTATGACGCTTAACACATAACGCCCAATTGACTTGACCCTGCATACTGTTACCGGACAAGAGACGAACAGCGGTGGGATCGCCAGCCGTCAAAAATTAAGTCATCCTGTCCGGTATCAGCCAATTGAGCAGGCCATCCTCGAACAACCCGAGGCTTCTTTCATTCGGCACTAATAGAAAATTTCACCCGGATTACGTGGCCTGTGCATAACGACGTTCCAGTTCATCATATAAAGGCTTGTCTACCAGGCGCTGTCTTTCCTCAAACGGCGCTACCAGCCCAGAGGTCTCGTCGAGACGGCCGTCCTGTTCAAGCGTACCCAATGCGCGTTGCATGCCTGCTACCGCCCCCTGCAATGCAGCATTGGCGTATAGCACGATACTAAAGCCCAGTTTACCCAGTTCATCAGCGCGCAAAGACGGCGTTTTACCACCAATGACAATATTGATCAGCTGCGGTTTATCGAAACATTGAGAAAGTTTCCGGATTTCTTCATCGCTCTCGATCGCCTCTACGAACAAAATGTCCGCGCCGACTTCCGCAAAGCGATGTGCACGCTCAATTGCACTGTCAAAACCTAGCGAGGCACGGGCGTCAGTTCTGGCGATAATAAGAAATCCATCATCGCGCCGCGCGTCGGTGGCCGCTTTGATCTTGCCCAGCATGTCTTCCAACGGGGCGACCTCTTTACCGGCGAAGTGACCACACCGTTTTGGAAACGTCTGATCTTCAAGTTGAATCGCATCCGCGCCTGCCCGTTCAAGCGTCCGTACCGTGTTCCATACATTGACCGCATTCCCGAAACCCGTGTCCCCATCGACAATAAGGGGCACGTCAACGGCGTCGCGGATCCGTGCTGTGCAGTCGGCAACGTCCCTCAATCCCATCATGGCGAGGTCCGGAAGTGCATAATGCATATTTGTCAGGCCTGCTCCGGTAAGGTAGACTGCCTTGAATCCCTGGTCTACGGCGACCCTTGCGCTTAATGCGTTGAATGCCCCGGGCACGATCAGACCGTTGCGCTCATCCACCAGTTCGCGCAATATCTGTTTTGTCGTTTTACTCATGTCGTTCCTATCTGTTGTTTATACTGCGGGTTGACAACTGCGATCCGGGATCAGTTGGCCTGCACATTTGCATCCTTTGCGACTTTTCCCCAGCGGACGGTCTCCGATTTTATAAACTCGGCGGCCTTCTCTGGCGAATCCTGCGTGAACGGTTCGATACCAACTTTGCGCAATTGATTAATAAGCGCCGGGTCATTTGCCGCTCTGACCAGGGCTGCGTGCAGTTTATTGACAACCTCGTCCGGCGTTTTTGCGGGCGCCATGACGGCAAACCAGTTGAAGGCCAGGATATTAGGAAACCCGGCTTCTACCGAAGTCTGCACATCGGGCAGGACCGATGAGCGCTGACTATGGGTTACAGCAATGGGATGAAGCTTGCCTGACGTTACCTGTGCGTACAGTGCCGGCACATCGACGATGACACCGTCTACATGTCCACCTATCGTATCAGTAATGGCAGGAGAGGCACCCTTGTATGGCACGTGTACGATGCGCCCGCCTGATTCCAGCTTCAACAGTTCAATCGCCAGATGCGGCAATCCGCCGGCACCGGCTGAGGAAAAGGTAAGATCCCTGCTTTTGGACAATTTGACAAGGTCGGCCAGATTTTTTGCAGGAAGAGAAGGAGGCACCGCTATCAGTTCCGGAGTCTGCGCGACAGTGGTGATGGCACGCAGGTCGGTCAGCGGGTCATAAGGCAATGTCTTGTAGGTATGCGGACTGATCGCCAGTGGACTGGCACTGCCTAATGTCACGGTATATCCGTCCGGCTTGGCTCGCACTGTATATTCCGTACCTATGGTGGCATTGGCTCCGGCTTTGTTTTCAACCACCACGGGTACGCCAATCGCCTCTGCAAATTTGGGTGCGAAGATGCGGGCGACGATGTCATTAGATCCACCAGGAGGGAAACCGACAACTAACGTTATGGGTTTGGACGGATAAACAGCCTGTGCGAGCGCCGGCGCGGCAACCATCGTCAGCGCGCAGGCAACGGTGGCCTTCTTGAGCAAAGCAGGCATATGGAAAATGGGATCTCTCTGCATTATTGTCTCCTCGGTTTTTGGGTAAGAGTACAGCTTAATATAATGAAATTCAGCTCACGGGATGTCGATGCAGGCTGGCTGCGATTCCCCGGAGCGCTTCTGAAACTGGCGGGTACCGCTCCATGACGAGAGGATCGTGGCCCGGAACGATATGTTGCGGCGATTCTGCAAGTTCCTCAAGGAGCCGGTAGCCTTCCAGCACCTCACCAAGATGAAAAGTCAAAGGAAAGCATCGACGACGTTCAAAGTGTTCATAGTAATGACTTGCATCAGAGGCCAGGACAACCCAGCCACGCGGGGTATGCACTCGTACGATCTGCAAGCCTGCCGTGTGTCCACCAATATGATGCAACGTGATCCCGGGGGCCAGTTCCGCCTCGCCACGATAAAATACAATTCGGTCCCGGAAAACAAGCCTGATCATACCTGCAACGTGATCAGGCTCATAAGCACGACGGAATCCTTCCGCCCGCATGTGTCTGCCGGTGGCAAACGCCATTTCCGCATCCTGTAAATGGAAGTGTGCCGCAGGAAATGCATCAAAGGTTCCCACATGATCATTGTGAAGATGCGTAATCACAATATGGCTGATCGACTCTGGTGAAACATTGATCAGCCTGAGCGCATCTGCAGGCGAGCGAAGCAGGGTTCTGTGTCGCTTGGCAGCCATGTCCTGGTTGAAGCCTGTATCGACCAACACCAATCGATTTCGGTCCCTGATAACCCAGATGTAATAATCCATCGGCATTGGAAAGTCATGGGGATCGCCACCCACAAAATGAGCCGGGCGGCGACCCTCCCGGGTCGCGTACTTGAGCGCGATTACCTCATATTGAGGCAGGGGTTCACGTTCCAATTGTCTCGACCTCGCGGGTTTGTTCGGCCAGGCCTGATGGTGTCTGCAGCAGGGACATCAATTCGCCGATATGTTTGCATGTTTCAATTGAAGACACTTTTTCTGCGATGAGTGCCGCTCGTTCCGCCCCAAGCACTGGTATAACCAGACTGTCAAATTTTGCCCTCAGTTCTGCATCGGTCATGGGATTCTGAATGGAACCCTTGGGGTAATCCACCTGGGCGCTGTATTTTTGACCGTCTTTCATGGTCACAGTCATGAGGCAAGATACACCACGTGGCAAAGTGTCATCCACGACGAACTCAACCATGCCGGACAGGCGCTTGAGCATGGGCTCGGCGAGCCTGGCGTTGTTATACTGCGCGAAAAGCGCCTGCCCGTCATTAAGTGCGACGGCAACAGAATATGGAAGACTGACCTGTGCCTCATGATACGTCTGCGGATTGGCATTCTGGTGGTAGTGCGCCCAGTCGGAATGGCGCGCCATGGTGATATGCTCGATGTTGTCAAGGTCGGGCGCATGCTGCGACCTGATCGTCAAGGCGCAATCAATGGCATTGTGAATCGGTCGCGCGCATGAGTATGGCTTGAATTCAATATCCAGCTGATAAGGCTGACCAAGGGCGGCAGTCAGTTGCGCGGGTGCATTCCTGTCGGTAAATGCTGCGAGAACACCACGCTCGCCCTCAAAAATGGTGGACGCACCGGTAAAGCCCATATTGGCCATCGAGGCAGCGGTAACCCCATTACGGGACGCCGGGCCCGGATTGAAACGCTTTTGCATGGAAGGGCCATACATTTCCATAAGCCCACCACACTGGGCTCCAGCAAGACCCAGTGCCGAAACGATTTTATTGGCCGCAAGATCCAGTATTTTCGCAGTCGCGATCGTGGCGCCAAAAACACCACATGTGGGTGTAGTGTGATACCCCCGATCACGCAGCGACGGGTTCGCTGCTTTACTCAGCCGTTCCATCATTTCGCATCCTGCGGCAAGGGCAGCAAGAAGCGTTTTGCCGTCCGCCGAAGTTTGTTCTGCGGTTGCCAGGGCTGCAGAATACACCGGCGGGCTGAAGTGAAACAGCGCCAGTACATCAATATCGTCAAGCTCCACACTGTGTGACGAAATGGCATTGGCGAACGAGGCCAGCATGGCAGGAACCTGGATATTGTCGCCAATAAGAGTAGACTGCGCTTTACCTTCGATACTCGCTGCGAATTGTCGCGCCACTTTTCCGGAACCCGTCTGGCTACCGGACACGGCAACGCCCAGATAATCCAGCAACAGACGCTTGACCGCACTTTTCGTGTCTTCGCTCAGGCAGGAATAATCAAATGCTTCGAAATGATTCGCCAACTGTTCGGCAATCGTCGGCGTATTCTGTATCGTGTTTGTCATTACGTTTTCTCTTTAAATGGAATGGAAAAATGAAGTATTCACTGGTGCGAAGGTGAAAGAAGATCAATCAGCACCTGAATGTCGTCGAGCGAGTCCGCGCGTCCGGAAAGCTCGACGATCCTGTCGATCTCGGTCGCCGGGAGGCAGGATCGGACAACATTACGGAATTTATGTTCCACATCTGAGTCACTCAGCGGATTCTCTGGGCTACCGCGGCGATGGAGGATCTCCTGCGAAAATCGACGCCCGTCACGCGTAGTGATGGCCACACGTGCAGCGTGACGAAACGCGGGGCCCATGGCGTCGATGTCCGCATCGGGATGCGCGTCGATACGTCCGATAAAATCCAGAATCTCGGGATCACCCAGTCGATCTTCCCGGTACTGATCCACGAACGCCACGCCATCCAGGGCAATGACGGCGAGACTGTAATACAGATTCATTTGTGCGGCGGTCACGCCCTGGCTTTTGTAATCCCAGACACAGTGCACATAGGTCATATGGCTGACGCCGACATCGACGGTGGCCACGTCATCCGCAGCAAGCTGATTGTCTTTCAGAAGACCGGCCATCGCATCCAGGGCTGCGTGGATGCTCGTCACGCTGGCATGCGGTTTATAGCCGATTTTTCCGGCCTCCCATATTTCTCCGAGACCGTCGGTCAGTCGCTGCGGATTGGGAGCGTCCGAATAGGTGCTTAGATAGCCGCCATAATGCGCCTCGAGCACATCGCTTATGCCGGTGAAGTCATTTTTTGCCAGCAGCGCCGAATAGACTCCGCTTTGTGCTGCGCGCCCTGAATGCAGCCGCTTCACCATGGCCCCTTCCTGGGCGGCCATAAGCCCCCCCGCCTGGGAACCGGCGATGCCCAGTGCGTGCTGCATCCTCCGAGGGTCCAGGCCCAGCATTTTCCCCGCACAAGCAGCTGCGACAAATACACCCGAGGTGCCTTGCGGGTGAAATCCTCGAAAGAATAGACTCATGGTCGCGGCGTTTCCGACACGAGTGCCGATTTCATAGCCCGCGACCAGTGCGGTGACGAAATCGCGACCGCTGCACCTGCCCGTTTTTTCGGCCAGTGCGATAACAACCGGCAAGGCAATCGATCCCGGATGAACGATGGACTCCTTATGAATATCGTCCAGCTCAAATGCGTGCCCCGCCGTCGCGTTGACGAGGACGGCGCCGGCCACCGAAGTACGTATACCTGTCCCGAAAATGGACGCGACCGGCTGGCTTTCCTCTTCTTGCACCATGGACTGTACTTTTTTAGTCCATGGCAACGTCGCCCCGAACAGGCAGCACCCTATGCTGTCAAGCACGCTGGTCTTGATACTGGCAACGACTTGCGGCGGAATCTGGTCAAATTCGAGATTTGACGCAAACGTCGCCAGGTCACGCGTGGCGTTCTCGAGCAGTGGGGGTTGAGAGCTACTCATGCAATACACTCCTAGTTTGATTAATCTAATTTGATACCGGACGCTTCGATCGCCTTGGCCCAGCTTTGGGTCTGCTCCTTGAGAAACTCCACGGTCGCAGACGGATCTTTATCAAGGACATCGACCCCCCTGGCCTCGAGCCGTCGCTTCAGATCGCCTGACTGCAGCGCCTGGCTAAAGGCCTCATGCAGCTTGCCGACAATATCTTTCTGCAGGTTCTTTGGGCCTAGCAGCATGTACCAGGTCGTCACCGAATAGCCGTCCACCCCCGCCTCATCAAACGTAGGTATCTCTGGCGCAATAGCAGAGCGTCGCGAACCGGTCTGGCCCAGCGCACGCAAAGTTTTATCATTGATATAAGGCATGCTCTCGGCGATGGGCAATACTGTCATATCCACACGGCCCCCGATCAGGTCGGTCATGGCTGTGCCACCGCCACGGTAGGGAACATGCAGATAATTTGCACCGCTCATGCTGCGGAAGACTTCCGCAGCCAGATGTGACGAACTACCGTTTCCCGAACTGGCAAAGCGGATGGCCTCAGGGTCCTTTTTGCTGGTCTCAATCAACTCGCTAAGCGTTTTCACCTTCAGGGACGGGCGTACCATCATGACCAGGGGAGACTCGCCTATCAATGTGATCGGTGTAAAGTCGCTTTGCGTGAAATTGACCTTGCGATAGAGATTGGGATTGATGGCAATACCCGGGGTGCTGAAAAGGAGCGTATAGCCATCAGGTTTCGCTGTCGCGGCAGTTTCAAATGCAATATTGCCGCCTGCACCACTGCGATTTTCAACCACAAACTCAAAGTCGGAGGTTTTCGCTACCGCCTCGGTCACCATCCGCGCGACAATGTCGGCGCTGCCCCCTGCCGGAAAACCGATCAGTACGCGGATGGGGCGATCTGGGTATGTTGTGGCGGCCGGCGTAGAAGCCGCGTACAAGGGAAGCACACAAAAAGCAGAAAGGAAAAGCTGTCTTATAGTTCGCATTGCTGTCTCCGGTGTTTATGGATGCGTTATGAATAATGAAAAATTTTTCAATCTTTCGGGTCAGTATCAAGTCGGACCGCAATACCCTTCATTTCCGGCGAGGCTTCCGGATACCGCTGCATGACCAATGGGTCATGACCAGGAATAATATGACGGGGCGACTGCGCCAGTGATTGAAGCGTTTCGTATCCGTCTATGGCCTCTCCCACATTGAACATGGTAGGAAATGCACGCTTTCTTTCGAAGTGCTCATAAAAATGGCTGCAATCAGAAGCCAGCACGATCCAGCCTCGCCGTGTGTAGACTCGGACGCATTGCAGGCCATGGGTATGCCCCCCGATGCGGTGAATGCTAAGACCAGGAGCCAGTTCGGCGGTGCCACGGTAGAATCTGACGCGGTCCTTGTATACCATGCGCACCATGCCTATCACTTCATCCACCTCATAACCGTGATTGAATTGCCTATGGCGCATATGCCGGCCAGTCGCGTAGGCCATTTCGTCATCCTGAAGATGGAACTGGGCAGAACGGAAAGCGTCAAACGTGCCTATATGGTCGTAATGCATATGCGTGATAATCACGTCTTTTACCGCAGCAGCCTCGACGTTCAACAGCGCCAGGCCTTCCATCGGGGTGCGAATAAGTTGCCGACCGCGCTTGCGGGCCACTTCTGCACCAAAGCCGGTATCCACGACAAAGATGGTATCGGCATTCCGGATGAGCCAGACGTAATAATCCATTGGCATGGGCGCGTCGTGCGCATCCCCACCAATAAAGTGATTGGTCCGCTTTCCATCGCGCGTGGCATAGCGGATCGCATAAACTTCGTATTCGGGCAGACTAACGTCCATGTCGTGATTTTCCATGTAGATAAAACGGATTGTCGGCAATTGAGGATTAATAGGTGGGAGCCGGCACGGCTGCACGTTTCAATGCATCCTGTGCGATATAGGATTCCAGGCTCAGCGCGGCCATTGAGGCATCCCGCAGGCCACTGAGAAAATCGCCTGGGACATTGCAGTCGCCAATTGTTACGAATGGAATCCCTATCGCCTCCACGATACGTACGACTTCCCGGTTTGGTCGGGGGCCCGTCGCGAAGATGAGTATTTGGCCGATATCAATGCTCGATGGCGCATGGCCGGCAATTTCGATTGTCATGTGATTTCCATCGACGTCTGTGATGGCGCAGTCTGTCAAAATTGTGGTTCCGTGTGCGGCCAGTCTCTCGATGAGTTCAAAACGATTATTTCGAGCCATTCCGCGGGCTATATCCGAGCGCAGTTCGATCAAATGACTGGTGATATCTTTCAATCGCAATGCATCAGCCACTTCTGCCCCTACCATGCCGCCGCCAACAATCGTTACGTGAATGCCCGAAGGAATGCCATCGAGCGCGGCAAGCACATCCCAGGCATGGAGCACGCGAACCGATGGAGCGAGGCGGCTGATGTCAAGTGGGGTGGGCCCCGGATTTGACCCGGTTGCGATCATGACGAAATCAGGACCATATGCTTCAATGATTTCGCGGGTAACTTCAACATTCAAGTGAGTGGGAATGACATTGGCCGCGGTGCTCCACCGATATCGCCAGGCGGGAAGTATTTCTTCCTTATCAGGCGCTGCGGCGGCCAGGTGGATCTGCCCCCCTGCTCGAGATGCCTTGTCCCATACCTCGACTTCGTGTCCGTGACCGGATAGCACCCGGGCCGCTTCCATGCCGACGATGCCGGCGCCGATAACCATGACTCGCTTGCGTGCCGAGCTGGGCTTGCGAAAGAGTTGAGGCTCCGCATACTCCAGCGTTTCGAACTCGGTGCCTATCATGGGATTGGTAACACAGGCGACATCTTTCTCCAGCGTAAGCCGCTCGAAGCAGACATTACAGGCAATACATTGTCTGATAGGGGCTGGGATTTTTCCAAATGCCTTGAGACACCAATGCGGATCGGCATACAATGCACGTCCAAGCGAAACAAAATCAGCCCCGCCAGAGGAAAGCATGAGTTCGGCATCGGCGGGTTCCACCATGCGCCCCGCCGCCAGAACCGGGATTGTCACCGCGTCCCTGATAGGTTTGGCAAAACCAGCAAGATACGCGCGGGGAAAAGATGGTGGCTGAATGCAATGTTTGGATAGTTGCGGACTTTCATTGCTGCCGCCCGAAAGATCAAGCGCGTGCACGCCGGCTTTTTCCACTGCCCTGGCCAGTTCGATAATCTCAGCCTCTGAATAGCCGCCGTTTGCAAACTCCCGGACACTGAGACGTACTATCAGATGCAGTGCAGGCAAGGCGTTGCGAATACTGTCGATAGTCTCAAGAAGAAAACGCATCCGGTTCTCGATGATGCCGCCATATGCGTCGCTACGGTGGTTGATTCGAGGACTGAAAAATTGTTGAAACAGATAGCCGTTGGCCGCATGGATTTCGACACCATCGTAGCCTGCGATCCATAACCGGCGTGCTGCTGCTACGAACTGCAGCTGTATCTCTTTGATTTCACGAATATCAAGCGCACGCACCGCGTCACCGGTATTGGGGTTCGTCCACGCAGATGGTCCTACCGGCTCCATATTCAGGACGGAGCGGCGCAGAAGCGCCCCACGGTGATTCAATTGGCCGAATACATGACAGTCGTGATTTTTTATGGCTTCAACCAGGCTTGCCAGACCGGGAATAAACCGGTCGTGATAGCAGCACAGTGAATTGTTGTGCGGGCGGGCATGCTCGGTCACCACCATGGCTTCGGTCATGATCATCGCCACCCCGCCACGCGCCCGTTCGGCGTAATACTGCTTGTCCCTTTCTGTCGACATGCCATCGGTGGTGCTGTAATTGGTTCCCATGGGCGCCATGACGATCCGGTTTTTCAAGCGTAAGCTGCCGATGCTGCCCGGCTGTTCAACAAGCATTGTCTCTCTCCAGATGACCGTGAATATCCTGTACTGGCCCATTTATTTTTCTTTCTCAACAGGCAGATGCAGTCTAATATGGACGCCGGAACGGATCAATCACATGAAATTCAGAATACTAGTGATTTAGAATCATCAATCAATTGAGAAGACAAATCTAGAATGGTCACACCAGGAATGCATTCCTTCGATACCGTTATCGAATAAGAAAAATCAATGTCGCATTGGTGACCATTATTCACAGAGGCTATAAATCATGGAAAACCTGAACGCCTTGCGCGTATTCGTCTGTGTTGTGGAAGCACGCAGCTTCTCCGGCGCCGCCAAACGACTGGGCTTGACAAGCTCGGCAATCAGCAAAGCGGTCACCCGGCTGGAGAAAGAGCTTGATGTACGCCTCTTGCAACGAACGACCCGTTCGGTCGGATTGACTGACGATGGCAAGAGCTTTTTCGAACATTGCCGACAGATACTTATCGACATTGAACATGCAGAGAATATGCTATCGAAGTCTACATCTACGGTGTATGGGCGATTGCGCCTGCATCTGCCGGTGGGCTTTGGCAGACGGGTAATCATGCCCGCACTGCCGGCCTTTCTAGATCAGCACCCGAACCTGATACTCAATGTTGAACTCAGTGATCGCAATGTCGATATGGCCTACGAGGGAATCGACGCTGCCGTATACATTGGCGAACCAGCAGACGCGCGCATTATTGCACGCAAACTCTGTAATCTGCGATTCGTTGCCTGTGCTTCGCCAGACTATCTGGCTCGGCACGGCGAGCCGAAAACACCGGATGATCTTGATCATCATCATTGCCTGGCGTATGTGCTGCTTCATTCAGGGCGCTACCGTGAGTGGCAGTTCCAGAAAGATGGCAAGATTTTCAGCAAAACGGTTTCGGGCCGCCTGAATGTGAACAACGCAGAAACGCTGCTGGAAGCCGCCGTTAGTGGCCTGGGAATTGCCATGATCAGCAATTTTACGGCAGCGGATGCGATTAGAGCCGGAAAGCTGTGTCGGATACTGACCGATTATGCGCCCATCGGGCCGCAAGTGTCGGTAGTATATCTTCCAAGCCGTAACCTGTCGCCGAAGGTCCGGGCATTCGTGGACTTTCTGCAGAATCTGTTGCCCTCAAACCCTGACTGGGACAAAATCACACTGCCGTGAAAACTCCCTGCCCGATCGACGCTTTCGGAAAATGGCTGGGACAGGCCGATAGGCGCATCTACACGGCCATAACCAGGGGATCTTCAGCTACGACCCTCGCATTTGCAAGCAAACGGTTGATATCTCTGACTGAGCCGCCGGAAAAAAGCGCAGTGGCCGCCTGCAGAATCTGGCCGGCTGCTTCGTAGCCAACCCCTGCCCCCGCGAGCGACATGAATTTTCGCTGTATATCGTCGACCGACATCGGGTTTTCGGGCATCCCTTTCGAGTAATCCACGCGGCTACGATGCTGCTTGCCATCGAGGGTCTCGATTAACACCCGCCCTCCATAAATCTGGGGATATAAGCGATCAAGCTCAGGATCGACTTCTATTTCTATGCGTCCTGCCAGTTCGCAAATGAGGGGATCTGCAATTCGTTCCTGAGAAAACTGTTCCAGATAGACTTGCTTGTCAACGATCGCAACTGCAATGTTATAGCGCAAGCTCATCTGCGCATTGAGCACGGAATCAGCCCGATAGTCAAATCCCGTCTGCGTTTGGACAACACTTGGAATGCCCGCGACGATACGCTTGATATCCTGCGGTGTGATCGCGTTTTCATTAACCAGACCGATAGCAGCGTCGACACACGCATGGTTACTGCCACAGCAGGCATGGGGCTTAAAGCACGTTTCATCTGTATGCCAGCGTGTACCCAGATCTTCGGTTATCTGCTCTGGCCGCGGAGAGTCTGACATGGCAAACAAAAAACCACCATCTTCCGCCTCAAGGATCAGACGCGGCCCCTGAAAGCCTTTTTGCGCCAGCAATGCCGCAGTAACACCAGCCTGAGCAGCACGTCCCGGGTGCAAACGCTTGCTCATGCCGCCATCTGCAGTGAACGCCCATAATCCCGCCGACTGCGTTCCGGCCAAGCCCAATGCGCTTGCCGTGGTGGCGCTGTCCAGTCCCAGCAACACACTGGCCGTGGCGGCTGCGGCAAAAGTACCCGTCGTCCCGGTCAAATGCCAGCCGCGCATGCGTGTCCTACTCGGATTGGCTGCCTGACTGATCCGGTTCATGGTTTCATAGCCCGCCGCCATGGCTGCAATAATGAGATCCGCACTGGCGTTTTGGCGCTCGGCCAATGCGAGCGCGACCGGCACGACAATCGCGCCGGGATGAATCTTGGCGCGACTATGATCGTCGAAATCAAAGCTATGAACGGCTGTCCCGGCCAATAAAACTGCGTTGGCGACACTGACCCGCTTTCCCGTTCCCCACAGCCCCGTCTCCGGAATACCGCCCTGCTCTTGCACAAACTCGCCGAGAATTCGGCCCCACGGTGTTTTCAGCCCGTACAGGCCGCATCCGAGGGCATCAATAACCGCCGACAGCAGAACCTGTCGGGTCGAAGCGGGGATCATGTCCGGCTTTAGTTCAGAAATAAACGTGGCAAGTTCATTTGTGATTCCTCTGTAAGCTCTCGCCTGGGTTTTCCAGCTATCCAAGTCGTCCATTTCGCAACCATCCTAAAAAAGTCAGTCATTCAGGATAAACAAGGAGCTGACCCGGATCAATGAGACAAAATTCACAATACTAAGGAACCAAATTCATTGGTGTGCGATTTTGCATTCACAACAGGACCGAAAAAACGACCGGATTGCCAGGAGGCGATATATCGATACTCTCCTCCCCGTCGAAGTCGTTATATCCGTGGAAACCCACTTACTAGACAGTTGTTACCGACACACTGCTCTTTAACTTCACAACAAACGCCAAATACCTCGCTGTATTTGTTCATACGAAATCACTATTGTTTTAGCCCTAACTGGTCGACCATTTTTCCCATGGTTTCATATTCACGTCGAATGTACTTGGAGAACTCATCGCGCTTGAGGATCGTTTTGGTAACCCCCGCGGTTTCAAAAAACTTATCCATCTCCGGTGAGCTCGCTGCCTTTTCAAATGCGTCTTCGATACGTTTGACAGCCTGAGCCGGCGTTCCTGCCGGAGCTATAATACCGTGCCACAAGAGCGTTTCGTTCTCCGGAATCCCGATATCCGCCAGAGTAGTTGCATTCGGTAGCGCAGCAACCGGCTTGGCTGATGTGACCAGCAGACATTTGGCGGTTTTGGCCTTTTCCATTGTTACCGCTGGTGGAATCGATCCAACATAGACATCCACCACTCCGCCCAATAACGCGGGCATGGTCTCTCCAGCGCCTCGGTAGGGTACGTCACGCGCCTTCACGCCGAAGTGCTGGAATATGCGCTCTGCCGCCAGTTGCCCCGGACCAGCGACACCATCCGTGCCAAATGTATAGGTGTTTGGCTTGCTTTTGAGTACATCAATCAGTTCCTTGCCGTTGTTTGCCGGGAATTCCGGTTTCACACAAAGCGCATAAGGCGCACTATCGAGCATAATCACAGGGATATAGTCTTTCATGCTGTAGTTGGTTTTGATACTGTGCGGGGCCACAGTAATGGGTCCCATCCATACGCCTGCGACGGTCAAACCGTCAGGTTTTGATCGCACCAGTTGGCTCACGCCTATTGCACCACCGGCGCCACCGGCATTCTGCACGACGAGCGTGGATTTCAGATGTGGTTCTGCCTGGCGGGCAATGGCTCTGAATAGCGAGTCAGTTCCTCCGCCTGGCGAAGTCGGTATGATCAGTTTAATCACATCTTGAGCGGCAACCGCCTGAGTCATAATCATTAAAAGCGCTGCACTAATATATTTATATTTGTCCATCATATTGTCCCCTGCAGATCAAAAAATAATACAAGCAATATAAGAACTACGTTTTGGGTGCTCCGAATCCAAAAAGACGCTTCGCGTTCTCCACCAGTACGCGATCCCTTGCCGTTTTGTCCGGCACCCAATCAAACAGCCAGTCTATGCAATCGGTGTAAGTGATATTGTCCTCATGACCCACCCATGGCCAGTCGGTGGCCCAGACTGCGCGCTCGCCATTGGATTGAGCAAGAATCTTTTTTGCCAGTGTCGCGGGCTCACTGCCCCGCAAACGAAAGGGCGCTGAAAGCTTGACCCATGTGTTACCGGCTTCAATGGCGTTAAGGAGCACGTGAAATCCTTGGCTATTTATTCCGTCCTTCGCTTCCGGGTGTCCAAAGTGGTCAACCACCGCGCGGGCGCCGCTTTTGTTAACCGCCTTGAGAACGGGAGGCAGAAATTCCCCTTCCAGATAGATCTCTATATGAAACCCAAGATTCTTTGCCTTCGCCAGTAGCCTCTGATACTCACGGGATTCAATATCAGGTAACACATCGCGTCTGATCCAGTTAAATCTGATTCCGCATACACCGTTCTCCTGTAAGTAAGAAAGCTCATTTTCGGTAATATCAGGTTCTACAATGGCTGTCCCCCGCAAGCGGCCATCCGCCTGTGCCAGCGCTTGCAGAAGCACTTCATTGTTGGGCCCGTAAAAACTGGGAGCCGTCAGTAACCCATGTGTGATGCCGTGGGTATCCAGCACCCGCAGATACTCTTGGACACTTGCGTCCCGTGCAGGCTGAGAGTGACGGTTACTGGACAGTGGCATATCTTTTTTTATGACATGCGCGTGGCAATCAGCTGCACCCGCCGGTATTCGACTTGGGATATCAGGCAGATCAGTCATGAGCAGGTCCTCCACTGATAGAGGTGGTTTTTTCAGAACCGTATTTGGCAATTTTCTGGGACGGTGTCAGATAACGCTGCTCCAGTGCTTCAATCTGAGCCATTCCCATTATTTCGTTCAATTCCTCAAAACTTAACGCGGCATCAGGTCGATCCGCTGCCTGCCCGCTGGCAATCGATTCACTCAGAATTTCCAGGCCTTGCTTCATGCCGGCGAGTGCGCAGGCAGTCAAGAGCCGAGGATATATCACAACTGCAACGCCAAGGTCCTGAAGTTGCGCTGCAGATAATAACGGTGTGGTTGACCGTTGGCGGATTCCGAAACCCATATTGACACATAGCGGCTTGGGCACGTTTGCCGCAACGGTGCGGATTTGTTCAGCATCAAGAAGCGCATCGGCAAAGAGCAGATCGGCCCCGGCTTCGGCGTATGCATTCAGGCGCCGCAATACTTCATCAAGTCCGTGTGTGGCAAGCGTATCGGTGCGGGACTTGATAATGAAGTCCTTATCCTTGCGCGCCTCACAAGCCGCCCGAAGCTTTTGAACCATCTCATCTTCAGGAATGACTTCCTTGCCTCGCATGTGTCCGCAGCGCTTTGGCCAGACCTGATCCTCAAGCATCACACCTGCAGCGCCCGCCTGTTCAAAAAGACGTACGGTGTGATAGGCATTAATTGCATTTCCGTAACCCGTGTCGCCGTCGGCAAGCAATGCAAGATTGGAGCATGCCGCGATGCTACGCACGGCAGCAACATTTTCTTCCAGCCCCATGAGACCGACATCAACCTGGCCAATACGAGATTCGCTAACGCCACTTCCCGTGATAAATGCACTTGTGTAACCTGAATGTTCGACAAGTCTGGTACTGAATCCGTCAAAAACGCCGGGCTGCACCAGAATCTCGGGCCCATAGATCGCGTCGCGTAGTTGTTTAGCCTTGCTCATTTGTTTCCTCTTTAAGTCGTTTAGGGTATCCTAACAAGGCCTAATACATTAAACAAATTAAACTTTTAACGGGACTTCTATAGGAAATTCCAATGCGTCATTATTCTCTGGCCCAGATTGAAGCACTTGCTGCCATCGCCAAGCTCGGTTCATTCCAGGCGGCTGCAGCGCATATCAATGTCACGCAACCAACCATTTCACTTCGAATTCGTGATTTGGAGCAAGCACTGGGAAAGACTTTCTTCGAACGGGATGGCAGGTCAGCAAAGCTCAATGCCGATGGGGTTGTCGCCACGCAATACGCTGAACAGTTACTCAAACTCCTGGATGAAATGGAAACGCGCTTAAGAACGGGCGATCCGCTTCAAGGAACCTTGCGTGTAGGATCATCGGAAACGGTTGCAATTGCGGTACTACCGCAGATCATCTCTTTTTTCGGAGAGCGTTACCCAAGAGTCAAAATTGAATTGACAGTAAGTAACAGTTATGTGCTTTCAGAAGAATTGGCTAGCAATAAACTGGACGTGGCTTTTCTTGCTGATCCCGGCAACCCGCCGCACATACATATCGAACCGCTGGCGACAGCTCCGGTTGCATGGATGGGAAGCCGGACGGCATCAGTTCAAATAAGCATGGCTCAACCGGACATGCTAGCTGACGTTACCATTCTTTGTATGCCAAAGACATCACCGCTACACGAAATGATGCTTGACTGGTGGGAAAAAGAAGGCGGCGGGGAACTCACTTCCAGCACCTGCAACAGCCTTGCCATGCTCGCACGCCTGGTGTCTGGCGGTGTAGGAATTGGGGTTTTACCAACCTGCATACTCAGAGATGAGATTCAAAAGGGTTCGGTTGTGAGCTATAGACAGAGAACGCCATTCGCGCCGCTTCATATCTGTGCGGCATATCCCAAGGCAACCCGTTCAGAAGGCATTGCCGCGCTCGTAAACATCGCCAGAAGCGTGATGCTCGAGTCCCGGTGTTTTATGCCTTTGGATTCTGAAAACACCAGATAAGTTACAAGCTCTCACTTGGCCTGCGGCGCAGTGGCGATTACCCGAACCATATACGCTGAACCGCGCAAATATTTTTGTACCCAAGAAAGGGAATCTTATTTGTCGAAGAGGAATCGGGTCCCCCTCCTCTGAAAAGTGCGGTTGCCCGATTTGAACGCAACCAAAGAAAAATAACGGTGGCAATACGTCATCCCCTTCGTTTCCGAGCCCGATGCCAGGAGAAAAATCAAATCTTTGATAGATAAGACTTCATATTGCATCGGCATCCGTATATAAACCCCTTTTTCAAAAAGTCAAACCTATTAGAAAATTGGATCCGATGCAATATGCCGGCTATCGGGCCGCAAGCTCGTTGCGACCCTCGCGATATTGCTTGAGTCTAACCTGGAGCAGGACAAAAATCTACCCAACCAACAATAGACCCGTCGTTGTGCCCTTTGCAGGAACGCTAACCCTTAGCGCCACCGTCTGCCAAGCCTGTTACTAACTTGCGCTGCACCAAGAGATAAAACAACATGACCGGAATCGCGACCAATACGGCACTGGCCATTAACATTCCCCACGAATAGATATTGTCCTGCCCGATCCAGGTCGCCAGTCCCAGGGACAAAACCTTATTACTTTCTGACGAAGTAAACACCAGAGCAAACAGAAATTCATTCCAGGCGTGATTAAAACTGAACATCCCTGTGGCAATGAGTCCCGGTAGCGCCAGAGGTAGCGTAATTTTCCGGAACGCCTGCAAACGGGTGCAGCCGTCTATCATGGCGCTTTCCTCAAGGCTTGCCGGTATGGCATTGAAATACGATTTCATATACCAGAGCGTAAGGGGCAAAGTGAAAGCGGTATTGCCGATAATAAGCGCAAACAAAGTATCGGCCATTCCCAGCTCTACGACGTATATGTAGAGCGGAATCACAATCAGGACCTCTGGCAACATATAGCAGAGCATGGTAATTCTGGAAAAACCGGCAATCCCGAAAAACCGGAAGCGACTGATGCTGTATGCGCCCAGTCCGCCGATGACAAGGGACAGAGACGTTGCGCCCACACTGACGATCAGACTGTTCAAAAAGTAAAGGCCAAAACTGGTCTGGGTAAAGAGGTCTGAATAGTTCTGTAACGTCCATTCTGCAGGGAGAAAATTGGGCGGAAAAAGATACATCTCGTTGGGCAACTTGAACGAAGAGATGACCATCCAGAACAAGGGAAATCCCACGACCGTGGCCATGGTAAGCGCGAGCATATATATCATCGCCCGGTTGGACAGGCGCTGGAATTTTGCTATTGCTCCCTCGCCAAACAGAGCGTCGGCGCCGGCCTCGGATCGCGGAGAGCCGCTGAATGTGGAAGTAAGTTGTTTATTCATTGTTTATCCTCTGCCAGCTTGATCAAAACAAAATAGATGCCCAGCAGGAATGCCAATATGACGCCGGTAACAATGGCAATCGCTGCCGCGTTTCCGGTTTCGAAGTCCACAAAGGCCTTCTGGTACACCAATACAGGCAATGTCGTGGTCGAATCCAAAGGCCCGCCACCGGTCAGAAGATAAATGATGTCAAACTTGTGAAATGTCCATATCGTTCTTAACATTGCCGTCAGCAAAAATACCGGAAGCACGTGCGGCAGCGTGATTTTGACAAACTGCTGCCAGGCACTGGCCCCGTCTATTTTGGCCGCTTCATATTGCTCCTGTGGGATCGCCTGCAATATTCCAAGCAACGCCAAAACGACAAAGGGGAAAAACTTCCAGGCGCCGACCAGAATCACAGACAGCATTGCGGTATTGGCACTGGTCAGCCACAACAAAGGCTTCTCGATAAGCCCCATCTTCAGCAACAGGTAATTGAGCACGCCCACAATATCGTGGAACATGTATTTCCAGATCAGTACTGCCACCACGGTCGGAATCAAATATGGCGCCAGGACAATCGCGCGGGCAATGCCGCGCCCGAAAAACGTCTTGCTCAGCAAAAGTGCAATGGCTGTTCCGATAAGCATGTCCAGACCCACACTGCCAAATACCCAAATAATGGTATTGACCAATGCACGATAGAAGGTATCACTGGTCAGAACGTCGATGAAGTTCGACAGCCCTACAAACGGGCCACTGTGTTCACCGAGTCCGACCTCTTGGGTACTTAATATCGCAACCAGTACGGTGGGAATCGCCACAAGTAAAAGCAGTATCAGGGCACTGGGCAACAATGTACAGTACGCGATAAATCGGTCGCCTTTTAGTGCGGAAGCAGAGTCAGACATGTCATTGCTCCCTGGCGTTCGCGTTGGGCTCTGACTTTCGACGAGTGACCGCCTTGCCGGTTTCTCCAGATTCAAAGTAATGCAATCCAGCTTCGGGAACGGCAAATGTCGACACTTCGTTTAACGGAATCGTTCCCTTGAACGTATTCGGTACCCGGGCAATGACACGATCAGAGAAAAATGGCCCGCGTGTCGCACCATAATAGATTTTCTCGTCGCCCAGATATTCGGCCCTGTATGGTTGAAACGGCACTTTCACCAAACTGGTATTGATGTCAAAGAACGACTCTGGCATGAAGTTCTCGGGTCTGAACCCTGTGATGAAATTTTCCCCCTGAATAAGATTCATCGGAGGAGTTCCAATAAATGTTGCAACAAACGTGTCGGCAGGCTGTTCGTAGATCTCCTGGGGAGTACCGATCTGCCGAATGCTGCCACTGTCCATGATCACGATCCGGTCGCCTAGCGCCATTGCCTCGGTTTGATCATGAGTGACGTAAATCGAGGTTAGTCCGACTCGCTCCTGAAAATCCCGAAGCTGTTCCCTTGCGGATTGCCTGAGTTTGGCATCCAGATTCGATAATGGTTCATCCAGAAGAAAAACAGAAGGTTCCCTGACCAGGGATCGAGCCAATGCACAACGCTGACGTTGACCGCCAGAAATTTGCCTTGGCTTTCTCTCGAACAATGGCGCTATTTCCACCATATTTGCTGCCCATTTAACCTTTTCATCCAGTTTGGAACCCTTCCAGCCCCTCATGCGTAGTGGAAACGCGATATTCTCGTAAACAGAAAGATGCGGGTACAAGGCGTAATTTTGAAATACCATGGAAATATCACGATCCTTGGGCGGCAATTGTGTCACCACCCTGCTGCCTATGATAATGTCACCCTCCGTGGGCATCTCAAGCCCGGCGATCATGCGCAGCAAAGTTGACTTTCCGCAGCCGGAAGGGCCAAGCAGAACAATAAACTCCCCATCTGCCACGTTGAGTTGGATATTCCCAACCGCTTTATGTTTTTCAAATACTTTATTAATATTTCTTATTTCAAGACTGGCCATAATTCCTCCTATTTCTGTGAATTCATATGACAGACGTCAATCGTCCGTCGAACACGCGAGGCTACGCCCCGCTGCTTTTTCTGCCAGGGCCAGCAAATGACTATCCGCCTGTTCCAGCACGGAACGCAATTGAGCAAGCTGATCAGACTGATTTGTCAAATCGGATTTGCGCCGCGCGATCATTTTTGTCATTGTCTCGGGGGCAGGTCCGCCGGTTACCGTACGCAGTTTTATATTCAGCTCGGGATTGAGCGACTGTTCGATCGTCGAAGGCTGGATATTCAGCGTCATGCCGAACAGTTTTTGTGCAGCTGCATCCAGGTCTGTAGACGAAATACTCAGCGCAGTGCGAGATGATTCAATGGTCTCGCGCACTACCATTCCGACAATGTTATGTGCTTTTCTGAATGACAGCCCGGTCTCCCGAACGATGACATCTGTTAGCTCAGTTGCCGTACCAAAACCAATCTCCGCCAAATGACTCATTCTCTCGTGATTTATTTTTAACGTCTGAAGCACGCCTGAAATAATTTCACTTGCAAAAGACGTTTTCGTTATCGCTTCCATAAGAGGCACATTCGGCGCCGTTACGCCATCGTTGACATCGGCAAAAGACGTATTTTTTGAACATGCCAGGACGGTCATCAGGGAACCGGTGACATATGCAACAGAGCCTTTGACATGCTCGAGCGCCTGAGGATTCTTCTTCTGCGGCATGATACTGCTGACGCTGGAGAATTCATCGGCCAATTCAATCATTCCATATTCCATGGTATTCCAGTTCTGCAAATCAGTAGCCACACGGGAAATACCTGTCATGAGCACGGCGATGGCGGCAGAAGCCTCGTGCGCATCGTCCCGGCTGGCTACGCCGTCGTAACCCACCTCTATCAGCCGCGGAAATCCCAATAGTTTGCTGACGTACTCTCTATCTATTGGAAAACCAGTTGTGCTTAGTGCGCCAGAGCCCAGGGGGCAGCAATTGCTGGTCTCCAACGCATGACTGACTCGCATATAATCACGACCTAACAAGTCAGCAACAGACAAAAGATAGTACCCGAATGATATTGGTTGTGCGTGCTGCGAGTGCGTATACCCGGGCATGATCGTGCCGATATTTTGTTCGGCAAGCGTTAGCACCGACTGTCTCAGTTGGTTCAGATTTTCCATCAAATCGATCAACTTCCCACGTAGCGCCATACGCCATGAAGTCGTATTCAGGTCGTTCCGACTGCGACCGGTGTGCATTCTGCCGCCGGTATCCGGTCCAAGTTGCGCAATGATATAAGACTCCACATAGGAATACAGATCCTCCTGCAGATAGTCGATATTCAACGCGGCCGCACCGTTTCTCTTTAACAGGAGCAAGGTTTTCACAATTTGCGTCACGCTATCCGAATCAACAATACCCTGGCGCTCAAGCATGAGTGAATGCGCAAGGTGGATATTCATTTCATGCTCGAACAGATAATTAATACCCGCTTCTACTGCGGGTTTGTAATAGGATTGCACAAGCGTTTTTGCAGGAGGTGACTTGACTCTTTCTCTCAAAGAGACGACTTGTTTTTCTTGCATACGGGTTCCTGTTTTGTTCTGTGTAAATAGATAGGACGGTTATTTTTTCTGGCTATCGACCAGCGCCTGCATTCTTTTCTGGCCCCATTCGGCTGCTTTTTCGGGACTCTCGTTGTTCAGCACAACCCGCTGTACTACTTCGGCAGGGATATTGCGGGCGATAATGGGGCCGATATAGGGGTTGACGACACCAGATTTGACTACCTTTCCATTCTCGAATTTTGCTCCGGCTTCAGTTTCGAAATCCAGGCTGTTTGATGTATCAAAGGGAACGTCGGCCAGATTCCTGATGCCTTTGAGCTGGGAAATGCCCTCTTCCAGCACCGTTTTCTGCACATCCTTCAGCGGTGGGATCAAATGGGGGAAAGCGGTGAGCGAAAAATCGCGGCTGCGCTCCGCCGTCAATATGTACTTGAGAAACTTCTTGGCCGCTTCCGGGTTCTTTCCACCAACCTTGGGGCTTGCGATGGCATAGTTATTTACGCTAAGAAACTTGACGCCGACACCAGACGGGCCGGCCGGCATTTGCGCTGCCGACGTTTTCTCAAGCAGGTCAGGTGTATTTGTCGCGACGTTTGCAATCAATCGTGGTGCATAAATATCCAGCGCCACTTTTCCAGTCAGGTACGTGTTGATCATCTCGCTGTATGAGTACGAAGCAATTCCTGCTGGCGAATAGGCCGCCATTTTTTTCATGAACTTGAGCGCGGCGATGGTCCCAGGATTATTGAATGTCACATTCAGATCCTTGTCAAAATAGGTTCCGCCTGCCGACCACATCAATGTCGAGAAAAACATGGTATTCATTCGTGTCTTTGCGGCAGGAAAAATAAACCCATATGAGCCGTCTTTTGTCATTTCCTGGGCAATGGCTTCGGTTTCATCCCAGTCTTTGGGCGCCTGCTTTCCGGCTTGCTTCAGTAGATCGTTACGGTACCAAAGCACATTGAAATTGCCCAGGGTATACGGCAGGTCATAGACGTGTCCATCAATTTTCATGATCGAACCATCGACGAAGTTATCGCCACCAATTTCGCCATAAAGATCATCCAGCGGTACGACATAGCCTTTTTTGGAGAATTCGAATCGCTCTTCCGAGAGCAGTTTGAAAACATCAGGCATTGATTTGGAGCTTAACGCCGAAACAACCTTCTGCAATCTCCCATCGGTGCTGGTCAATTCCATGGAAACTTTTATTTCCGGGTTCTGCTTCTCAAATTCAGCAATGGCGTTCTTGTAAAATGTGACGCTGGGTGGATCTGTTTCATTATTCAAGAAACGGATTTCTTGTTTGGCTTGCGCCATGGCGCTGCCAGAAAATACTGCGGCGCATAGCAATGTGCAGCCAATGCTTTTATTTAGATTATTGACGGACATCTTGTCTCCTTATTTTGTATGATTTATCTCGTATTGGGGCCCTGCACTCTACATCACTGATCAATCCGATATTTCTTTATGAAATCGGCATCAAATTCGAGATCAAAGCCAGGTCCTTGTGGCACCTCTATTATTCCGTCTTTAATAGACGGTCGGTTCGCAACCAGTTGCGGCCACAACGGGTCACGCTCCAGGTTGGCAAAGCATTCGACATAAGATCCGTGTGCAACGGCGGCAAGCATATGCGTGGCAATTTGCGGTTCTTCATGATGGGCCATTTTTACACCGTGCATCGCGCACATGCCCGCTACGCGACGCCACTCCGTAATACCGCCACTTTCGGATGCGTCCAGATTCACATAATCAACAGCATCGGCAGCAAGCAGTCGGCGAACACCGTGACCCGACATTTCTGATTGCCCGGCATTGATCGGGATATGAGTCTGCTTCCTGACTTGCGCCATCAAGAAGGCATCGTCATACCAGTGGCATGGCTCTTCGAACCAGCTGATATCGAGATCTTCGATCAGGTGAGCAAACTTGATTGCATCTTGTACATTCCAGCCCCGGTTGGCGTCGACGGCAAGAATGAAATCGGCGCCGGCGCCCTCGCGAGCGGCGGCAACACGCGCCGCATCTTCCTCGGGAGACAGCCCCCCGACCTTGACCTTGCAACCTGCCATGCCATTGTTTCTGAGCCAATCCATCTCCCTGGCCAGATCGTTCAGCGTCTTATCTTTTTCGTAATAGCCGGCGATAGAAATGATCGGCAGGCTTTGACGGTATCCTCCCAGCAGCGTTGAGACATTGCTGGAGCAGGCCTTGCCCAGCAAGTCCCAAAGCGCGGTATCCACGCATGCGATGGCCTCCAGTAACAGCTTGCGTTGTTGATGTGCAAGCGTTTTGAGGAACATCTTCTCCCACAGCTTTTCTATCTGGGAGGCATCCTCTCCGATCAGCAACGGTGCCAGCTCATTCTGTATGATTTGGATAATATCTTTTGTGTGGTCGCGATTGTCACCGTTATAAACCTGGCTTACCAGACCATCATCGGTCTTTATTCTGGTGATCACAGTGCAGCGTTTCAGCACGTTGTACGTGCTTCCGCCAAAGTTCTTCTTAAGTGGAATCTCCAGAGGGATGTTCTCTATTTCCCGAATGCGCATGCAAATTGCCTCATTAATAATTTTTGTGAACAACGAGGTTGTCACTATTTTTAAAAAAACCTAACGTTTCTACACTTTAACGTGGCAATCACATATGCGATAGAGTAATATTTCTTATACCAGATATCTACTTTATAAATAATCATGACTCTTGATCAATTGGAAATGTTTGAGTTGGTTGCCCAATTGGGTTCTCTATCTCAGGCAGCAAAGGTAAGCGAAGTGGCTCAACCGCTTATCAGCCGCAAGCTTGCTCAAATAGAATCTGAATGGGGAGACCGGCTGTTTCATCGTACCGGACGCGGTGTCTCGCTAACAGATTTCGGTCGTCGGATCCGACCCCAGGTTCAATCGCTACTGATTCAGGCCAGGCGTTTGAATGAGGAAGTCAAGAACGCTGCCGGCGTCCCCACAGGGACGGTTTGCATAGGCATATTGCCTTCGCTATCGCGCGAATTTGTAAATTCCATATTTTCGGATATCAGAGCCGTTGCACCCGCTGTTCGCCTGCAAATAATGGAAGGACTCTCCGGCCAACTGGACGAATTACTCGTTTCGGGCAGGCTTGATCTGGCGATATTGAACCGCTACAGAAAGGATGTGAATCCCTCCGAAGATGTTCTTGGGCAGGTCGAGTCATTTGTCGTAGGCAAACCTGACTCGCCCCTGCTCCGCAATCACGCCATTTCGTTCAGGGATCTTAAAGACGTACCTTTGGTGCTGCCCGCTGCTCCTAACGGTTTGCGCGCTGTATTAGAGCAAAATGCCAGCAAAAACGGATTCAATTTAAATGTTGTTCTGGAAGTAGGCTCTTTATCCACGATGCGTACCATCGCAACCAACGGTGATGCGTTCACAATATCGCCCTTTCTGGCTGTAGACAAAGAAGTCGCCGCAGGTACACTGAAAGCGGTCAAACTCGTCAATCCAAGTATCGCCCGAATCATCACATTGAGCATATCCAAACACCATCCGATATCGCTTGCCGCTCGCCTGGTGGTGCAGCGTGTCAGAAAACTGATTCCGGCTCTGATCGAAGAAGGGATAGCCAAGGCAGAGAAGCATGTAAGCCCACAGGGTATAGGCCAGCAATAAACAGCGTTTCTATTCACGTAGAAGTAAATATACGGAAAGCCGAAGTGGCACGGTTTGGGCACCTAGCGGCATTACCCGATATCCGAATCTCGGAATGTACATCCTGGCAAGGCTGCAAAAACTGTTCTCACACGCAACGCCTGTTCATCCTTTAATTTTCGCGTCAATCGTAGTCGTGGACAGTGCGCGAGCAAGTTGTTCACTGCTGGCAATTAATGCGCCCAGATGGGAAATCAGCCCTGCAGCGTCTAATCGTGCCGACTCTGCAGAAACGCATAGTGCACCGAACAGTTGACGACGTGCACTAAAGATCGGCACCGAGATACTACACATTGACTTATCCCGCTCACCAATCGAGACATGGTAGCCGCGGCGACGTATGGTATCGTAAAGTTCGCCTTTCTGCCCTGAGTAAGCCAGCAGGATATGCCCCGAAGCGCCTTTGTCCAGGGGTAACGCCTCTCCCACACGGATGAAGTGCCGCGCCAGACTGGGCCGCTCTATACGTGCAACACAAGTCCGGCTATGTGCTTCTCTGACAAATAAAGCTGTGGTTTCACCCGTACTTTCTGTTAAAGCACGCAGTACCGATTCAATAATATCGCGGGTATCGAAGGCGGTTTGATAGCGCACCCCCAACCACCCTGCCGCAGGTCCGAGTCGCCAACGACCATCCTCCCATTGTGCCAGATAGCCTGAACGAGCCAGGCTGCGCGCGGTGCGCAATACAGTGGTTTTCTGCATTCCTACGCGCCTGCTGAGTTCGGCCAATGTCACGCCTTGCTCATGAGGCTGGAATGCATCCAGAATGATGAGCGCGCGCGTTACCGCGTAGACGTTATCCCGATTGGTCGGATCGGGCAGCGATTGGGTAAAGCGAGTCATTTTCCGGCTCCGTTGCGCTATGCACAACGCCATTGTATTCCCGAAGCCTACCGAAGACAATGCATTACATTGGACAACCAGGAGCTTTGCACCATGCTTATCGATAATGAAAAACCCGTTTCCACCCCCGGCCAGCAATTGCGGATGGCACTCAGCCGCCATCAGCCTCTGCCAATTGTCGGGGTCATGAACCCATTTTGTGCCCTGCTGGCAGAGCGAGTCGGACACCAGGCCATCTACTTGGCTGGTGGTGGAATGGCAACCTATTCACACGGGCTTCCGGATCTTGCCCTGACAACAATGACAGAAGTATTGCAGGAGGTACGTCGCGTGACAGATGCGTGTTCATTGCCTTTAATGGTAGATGTCGACACCGGGTTCGGTGGCGTATTTAATATTGCACGCTTGATAAAGGGACTGATCAAGGACGGCGCTGCAGCCATTCATATCGAAGATCAGGTTCAATTGAAACGATGCGGGCATCGTCCTAACAAGTCACTGGTAAGTACCGCCGAAATGGTCGATCGCATCAAGTCATGCGTGGATGCACGTACCGATGAATCGTTTTTCTTAGTTGCTCGAACCGATTCGCTGGCCAATGAAGGCCTTTCAGCCGCCATTGATCGGGCATGTGCCTATATGGAAGCTGGCGCCGACATGATCTTTGCGGAAGCCTGCGCCGATCTCGAACAATATAGTCAATTCGTCAGCGCCGTTAATCGTCCTCATTCAGTATTGGCAAATATTACCGAATTCTCCTTGACCCCAACCTTTTCACTGGACCAGTTGCGCCAGGCGGGCGTGTCTGCCGCGTTATATCCCCTGTCCGCGGCACGGGCAATGGCAGCAGCAGCCCAGAATGTATATCGGGCGATTCTGGAAGAAGGTTCGGCCCAAACCATGCTCGATGCGATGCAGCCGCGCACGGAATTATATGAAGTATTGCAATATCACGCCTATGAGGCCAAGTACGACGAACTGTTTGCGAATCGGACCTGAACGCAGAAACAGCGTTCTAAATAAAAGGAGACTATTATGCAATACTCTGGACAATCTGCGCAACGGTGGCTTGCAAGCACCTTACTCACCTTGGCTGGCTGCCTCATGACCAGTTCGGCCCATGCCGAGGATGTGGTCCGACTGGTTGTGCCGTTTGCGGCTGGCAGCTACACAGACAATGTGGCCCGCCTGGTTGCGCCGGGCATGGCAAAGTATCTGAAAAAAAATGTCATCGTTGAGAACCGTGCCGGCGCCAACGGCATTATTGGTGCGGATTTCGTGGCACGGGCAAAACCAGATGGATTAACCTTGCTGGTAGGCGGAGCCAGCGTCAACACAATCAATCCCAGTGTCTACAAAAACCTGCCTTTCGATCCGGAGCAAGACCTGCTGCCCGTGGCCCGCATTGGCGTGCTTCCTTTTATGCTACTGACCCATCCCGGCCTGCCGATACATTCGGTAGCTGATCTGATCCAGTATGCAAAAGATAATCCGGATAAGCTCGCGTATGGAACACCCAATACGGCCACATTGGTGGGAACCGAGACTTTAAAACAGAAAGCAGGCATCAAATTGCTGAGTGTGCCTTACAAGTCCAGCCCACAAGCCATGACCGATCTGGCCGGCAATCAGATCCAGGTGCTGATTGCCGATTTTGCCACCGCCATGCCACAGGTCAAGGCCGGCAAGGCCCGCCTGCTCGCGGTAACCATGAAAAACCGCTCTCCGCTGCTGCCCGAGACACCGACCATCAGCGATACCGTGCCTGATTTCGATCTGTCGGCTTGGACCGGATTGCTGGCGCCGGGAAAAACGCCAAAAGACACGCTTTTGCCCATCTATGAAGCACTGCGGGTTACCTTATCCGATCCGGACTTGAAGTCCAGATTCAAAAGTATCGGCTTTGACATCGCTCCCATGGGTCCAGATGAGTTCGGTCCTTACATCCGTAAGGAAATCAAGCAATGGGACAGTCTGGCCCGTCAGGCCGGCATCGACCCGCAATGAATAACAAGGTATTGAGTGATATGAAAAATAATAGCGAACCCACTGCAACAGAATTTGCATTTGCGGTGGATGCCCACGCGCATGTCCTGGACACGGCAGCGTTTCCCTTCAGCAACCCAGAGGGCTATCGGCCCGCAGCGAATGAAATTGGTACGGCGCAGGAATTTCGCACCGTCTTGGCCTCCCATGGTCTGACGCATGCCTTGGTGGTCAATCCCTTTGCCGGCTACGGTACCGACAACAGCTGTATGCTCGATGGCATTGCCGCCTCTGGCGGACGATGGAAAGGGGTTGCGTTGGTCGGACACGACGCGAGTGATGCCCATTTGCAAATGCTGACTGACAAGGGTGTCGTTGGCGCGCGCTTCAACACGCTTTTTACGGGCGCCACCTCTCTGGACGGACCCGCCGGCCTGCGCCTGCTCGAAAGAATTCGCGAAATGGGCTGGTTTGCCCAGATCTATTATCACGATGACGGCCTGCTTCGTCTGTTGCCGATCCTGGAAGCTTCGGGTGTGCGTATCGTGGTGGATCATTGCGGATGCCCGGCCGTAGACCAGGGATTGAACCAGCCCGGCTTTCAGGCGCTTCTGGAACTCGGAAAACGCGGCAACGCAGCGATCAAACTATCGGGAGCGTTTCGCTCATCCCGGCAATCGTGGCCTTATGCCGACTGTGATAAGTACGTACAAGCATTGATTGACTCCTTCACCCTTGACAACTGTGTCTGGGGTTCTGACTGGCCGTTCGTGCGGGTGCCACATCGTATGGATTATGGGCCGGTCTACCAGTTGCTGGCGCGCTGGCTGCCCGATGCATCTGACCGGCAACGCGTCCTCTGGGATACTCCCGCCCGCTGGTTCGGCTTTGATACACCAGGAGACAATCTTGCAGGCTAATGACGCAAAGCGACATCACCTCACAGTGGAACAGGCGCACGCATTGTCCATCAATGCGCTGCGCGGCATAGGGTATGACGCAGATCAGGCCGAGACTCTGGCCCGCCATATGCTGGATGCCGCCCTGTGCGGATACGAATACTCAGGGTTGCCAAAAATACTGAACCTTGCAGAATATCATGACAAACGCCAACCTACGGGACCGACTCATACCGTACACGAAACGCCGCTATCGGTGATGCTGGACGCCTGCGGAAATAACGGCATGCTGGCGATTCAGGAAGCGACTGAGCGCGTCATTGTTAAATCGAAAGAGCACGGCTTTGCAGTAGCCGGCGTATATAACAGTTGGATGAGCGGACGCAGCGCCTATTACGTGGAGCAGATTGCCCGGGCAGGCATGATTGGCATTCACACCATCAGCTCCCGGCCACAGGTTGCACCGCCTGGCGCAGCCCGTGCTGCAATCGGAACAAACCCGATTGCTTTCGGGTTTCCGACTCAATCGGATCCTTTGATTATCGATATCGGCACATCGTCTGTGATGTTCACTGACCTCGCCCTGAAAGCCAGGCGTGGTGAACTGCTTGCCGAAGGCGTCGCCATTGATGCGCTGGGCCATCCTACACGAGATCCCGTTGCAGCCAGTCACGGTGCTGCGTTACCGTTCGGCGGATACAAGGGTTTCGCATTGGCCCTGGCGATGAATGCACTGGGAGTCTTCGCCGGATCGGGTTATGGCACGGAAGATGCCGGCTATCTCATCCTGGCCATGCGTCCGGATTTGATGATGCCATTGGAGCGTTATCAGGCGGACCTGAGTGCCAACCTCGCTCGCATCAAATCAACGGATCGCCAGCCCGGCGTGCAGGAAATCCGCATACCGTCGGAGCGCGCGTTCGCGCAACGAAAAATCAACCTGAAAAACGGCATCGAACTTGACGAAAATATATACGTAGCACTGCAAAAACTGGGGGATAAAACGAATAACTGTAGCCAAACTAGTAGATAAATGTGGAATAAATAGCCACACTAAATTTAGATAACATAGGCTATTCCTTTGCCTAATACGAACTCTGATATGTGCAACGTCAGTCACTTTCGGTTATTTCCAAGGTAGTAGCCCACGATGCGCCACATCATCATGAACAACATACACAACATGGTCCAGTTATCACGGCTGGCACGCAGACGCAGTCCAGCACCCATTAGACAGGCTGCCTGCCGAAGGATAGACCTGAACGCCGGGGTAATGAAGCCAATCGCCCGTTTCTCTCCCCGGACAGCCCTTGATTTGAAAGATACACTACGCGATGTTCAGTTCAAAGCCCAGGAAGGACGCGGCTGTCCATGACGAAAGCCCGCTACGGCAAGTATTTTTCCGAGTAAACACGAGCCGCGTCAACTTCATACTTATCTTCAGAGAATGCGTTGAGAAAATCAATATTTCGAGTCACTTGTTCAAGCGAGAATCTCGGCGAGTCTGGGAATGCAGGGATGACATTTTTCCATGCCGAATCGAAGACGTCCTTGTCTATGCCACTGAAGTATTTCTTATGTACTAGTTCACGTGCTTGATTGGTCACATCGGGATTGCGTATCGCACGCTGCCCGTCCTGAACACTCGCCATGGTGCGACGGGCCAATTCCGGATTCTTGTTTGCCCACCTATGTGTCGTCACTGCAACAAGTTGCGCCATCCCTTTGAGCCCGGGATATTCTCCTGTCGTACCATTTACCAGTAATACACCGTGATGTTGCAAAATCGCCATATCACTGGTCGGATTGGCACCCACTATGGCATCCACATTTCCTGACGACATTGCGCCAAGCATGTCTGCACCGCTGCCCACGAATGCCAGTGTCGCATCGCGTGTCGGATCCATTCCGGCGGATTTGAGCGCATACTGGATCACCTGATGGGTAGCGCCGCCCGCCCCTGTCACTCCGATTTTCAAGCCTTTAAGCGCGGCAATGCGCTGCTGGACCGGAGTGTCAGCAGTGACATGGCGTTGCTGCGCGGCCTTGCCGCTCATTACGATATTAAGAGAAATTTCCGACATGACGGTTCCGATGATGACCGCATCCGTTCCCGACTGTACCGCCCGGATCGCGCTGCCTGTCGAGCCGATATATAAGTTGACGTTGCCCGAGATAACCGCTGCCAAAGCGGTCGCGCCACCCTTGTGAAATTGAATAAAATTTGGTTCAATGCCGTGATTTTTGAAATAGCCCATGACGTCGGCAACATAGACCGGCAAATTGAGCATGCTTGTTGACGACATACTAAAGGACACCTTCTCCGGCGCTTTTGCCGGTGTCCGTGCCTGTGCTTGCGCGACGATAGCTGGACTACAGAGGGCGGCCGAAAGCACACATAGTGATGTAGTTAGGATGCGAGAAATTTTCATTAGTAATCTCCTGATTTTATATAGACATTTCACGTTTCTGCGTTTCTTTCTGCCACGGCAATACCAAATTTTCAAATGCCCGCACCGCCATATTGAGCAATATGGCGAGTATGATGAGACCGATCAACGCAGCGAATACTCCCGCTGTATCAAACTGACCAGCCGCATTGGACAACAGATACCCCAGCCCCCTATTGGCCGCGATAAGTTCACCTACGACAGCGCCAATGAGTGCATAAGGCACGGATAAACGTAGCCCGGCAAACACCCATGTCACTGCCGACGGCAACACGAGCTTGAATACTACCTGCCTCTCGGTCGCTCCCATCAGTTTCATTATTGCCACCAGCTCCCGGCTGACGTTACGAACACCGGTATAGGTACTTAGAAAGACAAGAAAAAACACAATAGTGCCGGTCAATACAATCTTCATCTCTATACCAATGCCCAGCCAGATCACGAACAGAGGCGCCAGAGCCACCTTTGGGATACTGTAAAAGACAACAATGATGGGATCGAACACTTTGCCAAGCAATTCGTTACGTCCAAGCAGCATACCTATACTCAGACCGGCCAACCCGCCAAGCAGAAAGCCGGCGAGCGCCTCGACGACCGTGATTCCTGCGTGAAAGAATAAACTGCCGTTTACAACCCACAGCCAGAATTTGGCAATAATTATCGATGGCTTGCTAACGAAAAACTCCGGAATAACGGAACCGGATCCTAACTGCCATGCGAGCAGAAATCCGCCCACGATCAATATTCTAAGTAACCAGACTCGCATCATTGTTTTTCTCCCTGTTCAAACGCGGGTGCTAACAACTCCCAGACACTGGTCGTCAATTTTGCGTATTGCAAGTCTCCGCGAAGCCGATATAAATTTCGTTCTCTGGGCAAATTGATCTCTATGATTTGTCGCACTCGGCCTGGGCGTTCCGAAAAAACGACACAGCGATCGGCCAGCGCAACAGCCTCGTCCAGGTCATGGGTAACAAAAACGACGGTTTTGCCCAGTTTCAGGCACAAAGTACGCAACTCTACTTGCATCGCGAGTCGCAGTTGCGCATCCAGCGCCCCGAACGGTTCGTCCATCAAAAGCGTTTCAGGGTCGTAAGCCAATACACGGGCCAATGCGCAGCGCTTGCGCATGCCGCCGGACAATTGAGAAGGGTATGATTTCGAAAATCCATTCAACCCAACCAAATCAATCAGTTCCTCGACCCGGCTTCGAATCTGCGTCGACGACAGCCCACGGATTTCCAATGGCAAGGCAATATTTCTCTCAACTGTTCTCCATGGCAGTAAATGGTCACTCTGGGTCATGTAACCCACCTTGCGGTTGTACCCGGTGACCATATCACCCTCGTAATAAACGGCTCCCTCTGTCGGTTGAAAAACGCCGGCTGCAGCATTTAAAAGTGTTGACTTCCCACAACCTGACGGACCGACAAGCGTAATGAACTCCCCTTTTCTAATGCTAAGTTCCACATCTTTCGTAGCAACCAGCGTCCCAAAGCTTTTGCCGAAGTTTTCGTAGCGGATAAGTGGAATCGGCTCGTCACGTGATAAAGCGGTTTCGTTTTGGATATTCACACCCATATCTCCTTTCATATTGATTTTCTGACGATTTGCATAACTGTTTTTTGATTGAATCCGGTGCCTTGGGAGATGGTTTGGTCTCCAAGTTCGGTAACAAGCCGGTCAATCAGATCACTTCACTGACTTATCATCATCAGCGTGCAATATTTCATAGATCGCTCGTCCCACATATGCGCGATGACCCGACGAGCGATCTCCTGCACGACGATCGCCTTTGTTAGAGGCCAAGGAAACGATTTTGCATGGGGTAAGCGTCGCATAGTGTGTCGTATGCATGAATGTCGCATCAGACAATGAATCCCGGATCCTGTGTTGTTCCTGTAAATTCATTATGTTGCTGGCCCCCGATGCCATTGTTTACCGATAGCAGATTTCTGTCACACAGCCTCAATCTTGAAGGCGGCGTCTACATCAGAAAAAATAACGTCGAATAATTCGTTGACATTCGCGCTCTCTTCCAGCCCACGAACAACATTGATGATTTTTTGCTGTCGCTCAGATGAAATAACGCGCTGAGTCAGATATAGAAACTTTTCGGTAATTTCCTGATTGGTCAACGGGTTTGCTACTGCCCGTGAGGCCGGGATCGTAATCTGGACCAATCTACCGTCAGTGAACGTGATTGCCATGTGAGCCGTTTGCCTTCGGTTACCTGGCAAGCTATCGAATTCCGGGTTATGTCTGGCCTCGATTTTTCCGATGAGATTCCACACATCCTCATCGTCCAGCCGGGATGCAGCAAACTGGTCGACCAGCACAGCTTTATCCAGGATGGCGACGGCTACGGCATAGGCGACGTTCATCTGCGCACCGATGACGGTTATGGGCCGTTGCGCCTGCCATCCTCCGTGATGAAATGCTGAATGTGACATATCAATAGTAATTTTGTCTATTTGATCCGGCACCAGCTCATACTGTTTCGACAGGGCAAAAACAGCATCAATAGGAGCATGCAGGGCACCCATCGCGGCATAGGGTTTGATTGCAATCCTTCCTGTTTCCCAGTCCACTCCCAGGCCGCTATCTATCTGAGAAATATCCGGGTCGAAACCCGCGCCAAAGGTAGAAAGAAATCCGCCATAATCACGCTCAAACACTCGTTTTATGCCCGTGTATCCGCCCTCAGCAAGAATCGCAGCATACAGGCCGTTTCTTGCGCTAAAGCCGTGATGCATCCGTTTTGACATTGCCTCGAACTGGGCGGCCATCAGACCTGCTGACTGGGTGCCCGCAAGACCCAGCGCATCCTCCATTTGCGCCGCATTGAGTTCTATTATCTTTCCCGCGGCAGCCGCAGCGGCATGCGTTCCGAATACAGCACCTGAGTGCCAGCCACGCGAGAGCATCTGCCGACCATGCAAAGCCATGCCCACACGGGGGCCTACTTCGTAACCGGCAATAATTGCAGTTAACAATGTTTGCCCGTTTACGCCGCCTTGGCGCTGTGCTGCAGCAAACGCGGCGGGCAACACGACGGATGCACTGTGCAGTGGCCCCCAGGGATGATAATCGTCAAGTTCGAATCCCTGAATAAACGTACCGTTAAGCAAAGCGGCTGCCGGGGCACTGGTTCTCTGTTTTTGTCCGGTCACACCATAGTTGCCGGCACCTTCAAATCTCTGGACGATATCTGCTGCGAGCGCCGACCACGGCATCTTTGCACCGATCAAGGCGCAGCCAAGGCCGTCCAGCGTTATGAATTTCGCACGCTCGATGATTTCGGCTGGAATATCCTTAAGCGTCAAACCTGCAAGCCATGTAGCCAGCTTTCCGGTGGGGCCAAGCGGGTCTGTCGGGGTCGAGTTAATTACCATCGTGATATTTCCTTATTGTCATGTTCACTTGAATAAAAGTTTGACAGAGAAGATACGAACGGTCCAATATATTGATTGTTCATAATTCATACTTTTGGCTTATCAATGGAACTTCGACATCTAAGATATTTTGACGCTATTGCTCGTCTTCAACATGTCACTCAGGCGGCCGCACTTTTAAGGGTGGCCCAACCTGCACTGACTCAGCAAATTCGTGCTTTGGAATCGGAGCTTGGATTTGCGCTATTTCAGAAATCGGGACGACGCATTGAGCTCACGACAGCAGGGAAGGAATTTCATGATCACGCAAAAAAGATACTTCATGATGTTGAAATAGCGGTGCAAACGTCTTCTGCTGTTTCTCGCGGAGAGGCCGGCCGGATTGTTGTCGGGTATACCGAGTCCTCTTCCTTCAGCAAAGCGATGGCGGCGCACATTATGCGCGCCAGACTTGCCTTGCCAGGTGTTACGTTAAATTTGATTCAAGACAGGACTGTGAACATTATCAACGGCATTTCAGCGCAAAAGATCGATGTTGCATTCGTACGGGCACCATTGCCTGCAGGGTGCAGTCTTCAATTCAGGGCGCTGGCGCATGAACATCTCTTTGCGGTGGTACCGTTCAACCATCCTTTAGCCTCAATAGACGCCAAGGCAGCGTTATCGGACTTCGCTCAAGAAAATTTCATCGCGGTAACACGATATAGCGGTTCTTCGGGTTTGGTGAATGCCATTGATCTTGCTTGCCAGCACGCTGGCTTCGAACGCAAAGTCGTTCAATACGTCTCTCAGTTTTCATCGGCCATCAATTTGGTAGCCGCCGGGCTTGGCGTCGCCATCGTGCCTGAATGCATGACAAGCATTCACAAAGATAGAGTCTGTTACGTCGCACTCTCCGACAGTTCGTCGTCTGCTTCTGTCATGGGGCTGGTATTCAACCCAAACACGATCAATGAGGCCGCTACGAATTTTGTACAACTCGAATAGAAACGAATGACCATCGGCGAGATGTCGAATCCGGCAGGAACGATCGACCTGTCTGGGATCATAGACACCGCATGCATTGTGGTCTATAGCCTCCTCATTCCTGCCCCCCGCAAGAAACAGCCGCTCAATCCCATAAAGAAGGTGGGCCCTGCACTACGCAAGCAGATCTGAGTCCAATTGAAATGATCCGAATGGTCTGTTGCCAAATTGCCCTCCGAACTCATCAATATTCGCTGTGATTCAATACGGATCCGACGGGCTTTCGTCAATCATTACAGTTTCAGGTACAAGCCCACTTTCCGAATCAGCGGTTCCCTGCGCTTGATTCCGGCATCGATCGCTCCATCCATTTGAGCAGGACTGCTTCCCACCACCGAAAAACCCATCGCCTCCAAACGGCCCTTGTTTTCGGCGAGTGCATTTCGGATCGCTTGGCTCAGGACTTCAACCACAGCGGCATCAACGCCGGCAGGTGCACTGAATCCATACCAGGTATCGGAATCGTAATCGAGCCCCTGTTCCTTAAAGGTCTGTACCTCGGGTACTGCCGGATTGCGCTGTCCGCTGCCTATCCCCAGAATTCGCGCTTTTCCCGCTGACTGAAAATTCAAGGCCGAGACCATGGGTACATAAATCATGGACACCTCGCCTCCCAACAACGCATTCATTTCTGCCGCGCCGCCTTTGTATGGAACATGCAGAATATGGATACCTGCGGTCTCGTTCAACAATTCGCCTGCGATATGCAACGAGCTGCCCACCCCCGCAGAACCATAGGACAGCTTCTCGGGATTTTTCTCCGCATAGTCCACTACGTCCCGTACAGTTTTAAACTCCGAATCGTTTCGGACTACAAGTGCATTGGACACAGAAACCGCCATGGTGAGCGACGTGAAATCTTTCTTCGAATCGTACGCGACAGCTTTATATAAAGACGGATTGACGGAGGTAATGCCGTCTGTTGTCAGCATCAGCGTATAACCATCGGGCTTTTGCTGCTTCACATAGTTGCTGGCAACAATCCCCGCGGCGCCAGGTTTATTCTCGATGATGACAGGTTGCTTAAGTTGGTTGGAGACCGATTCCCCTATGATACGTGCCAGTGTGTCGGTACTTGCTCCAGGCGTATAAGGAACAATTATCTTGATTGGTTTTTCTGGATACGCGGCGTGGGCCTGAACCGTCTGGCCGACACCCAGAAGAATAAATGTGAGCGTTGCTATCTTTTTTAATAATGGGTACATCAATATCTCCGTTGATGAGTTTTCAATTTACTGTTTTTTTTGCTTTTTCCAGCCACACCCAGGGTCTTGCCTGCTGGTCTTGCGCCTGCCATGCACGTATTTGCTCGTCGAGCATCAGCGTCTGCTCAATATCATCCCGTCCCTCAAGTAATGCGTCGCGTCTGCGCGCGTCAATCTGCAAATCGATGACTTTATTATTCGGCAGCAGAATCTGCTGTGCCTCCAGATTGACCGTCAATGCTTGCCCACTGCCGGTCAATGATTCGATCGACTCGACCGTGTCCTCTGGCACAGCAATAGGTAACAGACCATTTTGAAAGCAATTGTTGTGGAATATTTCGCCGAAGCTCGGCGCAATGACGCATCTGACACCCAGGCTGACAAGCGCCCAAACTGCACCTTCTCTGGACGAGCCACAGCCGAAGTTTTTCCCGGCCGTCAAAATCGGCGCGTGTGCAAACATTGCCTGGTTATATGGAAAAGAGGGATCAGGCTCCTTGTCTTTGCCGTAACGAATAGCCTCGAAAGCGTACTGCCCAAGCTCGCTTCTTTCTATGGTGCTAAGTCGCTCAATGCGGATGATGGTGTCGGTATCCAGATTGTCCCGGTGCAGATTGGCTACGCGACCTTGGATTATTCTGAGCTTTTCCATTCAACCTCCTTTCGTGCCGGTAATGACGCCCGCAAGCGCACATGCGGCGGCTACGCGCGGGCTGGCAAGATGGGTGCGCACCGCGGGCCCCTGACGTCCAACGAAATTTCTGTTTGTCGTCGAGACGATCCTCTCTCCAGGTTGCCCAATTTCTCCATTGGCTGCCACACACATACTGCAACCGGGTTCCCGCCACTCAAATCCGGCATTCTTGAAAACCGCGTCCAACCCCAACGCCTGGGCCTCGCGCTTCACAACTTCAGAGCCAGGCACGACCCACGCTTTGACATGTCCGGCCACATGATGCCCTTGAATCACCTGGGCCGCTTCCACAAGGTCGGATAACCGGGCGTTGGTACAGGATCCGATAAATACGCGATCCACTGGTGTCCCTGCTAGCGGGGCCCCGGGAGTCAAGCCCATGTACTCAGACGCAGTTTTTCGAGCCTTGCGTACGTTGTCGTCCAGGGACTCATCAATATCAGGAATATTTTGGTCAATGGGAATAACGTGTTCTGGACTGATACCCCAAGTGATCATCTGCCCGATCTCACTGGCGTCAATGACCACTTCACGGTCAAACTGGGCGTCGGCATCCGAGCTTAACGTACGCCAGGATTCACAGGCTTGATCCCAGATGTCTTCTTGAGGCGCATACTGACGTCCTTTTATGTATTCAAACGTGGTTTTGTCGGGTGCAATAAAACCCATTTTTGCGCCGAACTCGATCGATAGATTGCACAATGTCATGCGCTGTTCCATGGAAAGCTGCCTGACCACCGGGCCGGCGTACTCGACCGCGTAGCCTGTGCCTGCGGCAACCCCTAGCCGTCCGATTGTATAAAGAATCAGATCTTTAGCCGTCACTCCCATTGAGAGCGTGCCCTCGAATCGGATTCGCATCGATTTGGGCTTGCGCTGCTTCAATGTTTGGGTGGCCAAGGCATGCGCAAGTTCTGAAGAACCCACGCCAAATGCCAGTGCGCCCAGTGCTCCGTTGGTGCAGGTATGGCTATCGCCACAAATGACTGTGAGTCCGGGCAATACCAGACCCAGTTCTGGCGCCATCACATGTACAATGCCATGCCCTTGCTGGCCAATGTCGAAAAAACGGATATTCTCCTGCTGGGTGAGGTTGTGAAGGCGTTCCCATAATTTTCCACCCGTCTCATAGGTAAAGGCGTCCCTGCCGGGCGCTGACGAGACGGCATGGTCCGGTGTTGCATAAACCAATTCTGGATTGTGCACACCCAGGCCACGAGCGGATAATGCGTTCAGGCTTGCAGTTCCCGAAAGATCATGGAGTAATTGTCTATCAATATGCAACAATGCCCAGCCATTTTCGTATTGCTCAATGACATGGCTATCCCAGAGCTTATCCAGTAACGTACGCGCTTTCATCGTCACCCCTCTTCTGTTTCACGCCCTTGCCGACTTCTGAGGAATCCTCACGGAATCGGGTACGCAAGGCGTCCCATTCATCGGAGCGGAATCGTTGAAAACGTTCCCGCAAAGAAGTGCCCTCGGCCGACGAGGGTGGGCGACCTGTCTGGGTCAATTGCGTCAAGGCCGATTCACAAGCTTCGATCACAGCGACTGACAACAAGCTTGGCAATATTGCGAGTCGATAGCCCGCCTTTGCAGCATCCGTCAAGGATATGTCGGGAGTTTTACCACCTTTGACAATATTGATCAGGCACGGTCCGTGCACTAATTTTGGCACTTGTTCAAATTCCTCAAGCGACTGAGTTGCCTCAACAAAAATCATATCCGCACCGGCATTGAGCGCCTGATTTGCCCTGGCGATTGCTTCCTCGAACGTAGTAACGGCACGTGCATCAGTACGGGCGATAATACAAAAGCTGTTATCTTGGCGGGCAGCCACGGCAGCGCGAATCTTCGCTAAAAAGTCTTCTACCGGAACGATTTGCTTGCCATCCAAATGCCCACAACGCTTTGGAAAGACCTGATCTTCAATATGAATACCCGCCACCCCCCGCATTTCAAACTCACGGACGGTTCGTGTGACATTCAATTCATTGCCGTAGCCGGTGTCCGCGTCAGCAATAACAGGAATGTTGACTGTTCGCGCCAGGACTCCCGCGGCCTCGGCCATTTCAGTCATCGTCAGTAAGCCATAATCAGGATAGCCTCTGGCTGCAGAGGTGCCTGCCCCGGTCATGTAGGCGACGGGAAAGCCGGCCTGTTCAACAAGACGGGCCGTCAGGCCATCATAGACACCTGGCGCAACCGCCATTTCTCCTGTATCAAGGAGCGCGCGAAATTTCTCGGACGCTTTGGTCATTCAGTTTCTCCAATTATTATCAAGTGAGCACCAAGCTCAAACCCATTTTCCTGGTGCTTATCCAATTTCGCCTGTTGCCTGTTTATTCGGTAGATAGACACTACCGCTCATAATTCGTCGCGCTGTTCGACTAAAGCCCAGACGCTTGAACCTGACTGATTCCTGCGACGCGTCGGAGTCTGCATCTGCAACAACATGCATTACTCCCAAAGGATGACCGATACGCAAGGTATCGCCTTCAGTATTACGCGCTGTCAGATTCACAATCGTATTCGGCACTCTGGACATTGCAGCCGTGCACATTGAACCCGTTCCGGCCATGCTCTCGTGGCATTTGTTGTAAAAGACCAGCCTTACCCGCAGATCCATGTCTTCCTGAAGAACGGCCTTGCCATTCATGTCGGAATAATCTTCAGATGGAGCGACAATGACAACCAGAGGCAAGCTTGGCGATTTTGCTTCTGCCTGCATCCAATCACTGCAAAACCCTGCCAATACTGCAGCCCTTCCCCTGATTTCCTTGAGTCGGGAAATAAGCACCTTGTTTTCATTGATTTGCACTGGCATTTCGCTGCCAGACAGTCCAACGTCCTGTGCGTGTATGAAAACGCATGGATTGGCCAAATCCCCTAGCGTAACAGTCAGTTGGGTGCCATCCTCCAACTGAACGACATCCTGGGGACTGCCTGTCGGAAGCAATTTCCCTGTTTTGGCTCCAGCAGTTTTGCTGTAGTCCATAAAAATTTCCGCGCCCGTTCCCGGCACTCCAGGAATGGCGAATTCACCGTGAATTCTGGCAAGGCCACCGCGGACAGGCACATGAGCAACAAGTATTTTCTGCGTGTTCGTGTTGAATATACGCACCTGAGTTATTGGCTCTACTGCGTCAACAAGTCCTTCATCAATTGCAAATGAACCGACACCCGAAGAAATATTTCCGCAATTACCTGCATAACTGACGACATCGCGATCGGGAACGACTTGCGCGTAGGTGTAATCGATGTCCGCGTCGTCCCGCTCTGACCGCTTGATAATCGCGATCTTGGAAGTAATAAGGCGAGACCCGCCCAGTCCGTTGATCTGCAAGATATCCGGGCTGCCCATGATAGTTTGCAGAAAATGGTCTCTTTCCAAGCCAGGCGCCGGCACATGCGCGTCATGAAAATAGATCCCTTTACTTGTACCACCTCGGAGAATAACGCAAGGTACGGCACGCTGCTCTGGTTGCGAAGGTGTCGCTGGTTTGTTCACGATTGCTCCTGACCGAAATAAATAGCGGGTTTTAATGTCATTATTGTATCCCTATATTGTACTACAATCAATGCGTATATTCGATACTACAATATAGTAGTAAAATAACTCCCGAAGTTTTGTCGCCTTATTTCTCAATACCGCGTGGCGATTAACCTATTTTTTCTTCGAGCCTGGATCTATGTCAGAAACACTGTCGTCTTCACCCAAATTGCATGGCAATACGGTTGAACAACTCTTTAATCAGTTAAAAAAATCCATCCAGAATGGGACCTTCGCACCCGGCCAGCGTCTGGTCGCCACCGATCTGGTAAAGGACTACGGTGTCAGCCGCGGGCCATTGCGTGAAGCCTTCAGGAGACTGAGCGCAGAAGGGTTTATTGATGTCGTGCCAAACAAGGGCGCAATCGTCAAAAAATTTTCCAGAAAGCAAATCCACGATATATTTCTGATTCGACAGGTCATCGAAGGTCTAGCGGCCAGGCTCGCGACAGAGAACCTGGAAGAGCGCGGGCTTAAGCAAGAGCGTCAAATGTTTGAGCAGGTCGCGAGCGGCACCCCGGATGACATAGCGAACTTCTCTGAAGAAAACAGTAGATTTCACAGCACCATACTCAGGCTTTGCGACAACCCGAAACTGCAGAGCCTTGTCGAACAAATGCAGCTGCCCTTTGTCAAATACCAGATCAGGGGCTCGCTGGACCGGGACTACATTACAAGTTCAAAGAAGGAGCATAGTCAAATCGCAACGGCCATGCTCGCGGGCGATGCAAAACTTGCCGAGCGCCTGATGCAAAAGCACCTGGCCAACGCGGCTGACCGGGTAATGAAATTACCCGATATTTTTCCTTGAACAACGAGCCTCGAATTACTCTTGGGGTGCCCAATATTTATCCAGTAGCGTATTGAGCTGTTCGCTTTCCTGCTCCACTTCGCGCTGGAAAACATCCGGGTCATTGAACACGGGCGTGCCGCCTTCGGCGCGTATTTGAGCCTGCAAGGCTTCGTCGGCCGAAACCGCCTTGACGGCTTGAACAATACGTTCAAAAGCAGGCTGGGGTGTTTTCTTGGCAACCAGCAGACCGTACCACGTCTCACCCTGGACCGGATATTTGAGCTCGGCCAGTGTCGGAACGTCAGGCAACTGATCAAATCGGTTTTTCGATCCCACCGCCAGCGCCCTGAATGCGCCACCTTTAATTTGACCCAGGCTTGACGTTACTGCCGGAACCGCCATTGCAATATGACTTCCCAATACATCGGTCATCATCGGCGCAGTCCCACGATATGGGACATTGACGGTATCTGGAAGGGCGGCTTCTGCCATTAACTGCTTGCCGATCAGTTGCGCATAGGCGCTTCCCGAACCCCATGCACACTCATTGGATTTGCACCAAGTCAAATATTCTTCAAAATTACGCACGGGAAGCTTTGAGGAAACACCAAATACCAATGGTGAAGTCTGGATTTTCGAGACATAACGAAAATCGTTCACTGCATCGATTTTGTTGTTCGGGACGGTTTTATTCCACAACAACATCTGACTGATCTGAAACAAGAGCGTGTAGCCATCGGCCGGCGCATTGAGAACACGCTGAGTGCCGATCTGTCCTTCCGCACCGCCTGCATTTTCCACAACAACAGGCACTTTCCAATAATCTGCCAGGCTGCGGGCCAGTTTGCGTGCAAGCGCATCTGTTCCTCCGCCAGCAGGATATGGCACCATCACAGTGACTGGTCTATCGGGAAACGCGGCAACAGCCGCCGTTGAAACCCCCAGGGTTCCGCCCACGGCCAGATATAAAATTTTAGAAAATATCTTAAAATTCATGTGCTTGTCTCCAATCAGTGATTAAAGGCTGCGCTTTTTCAGAATAAACGCGCCAATGTTTTATGAACATCAGTGACTACGAAAGTGTTTCGTAAATCCGCTGAAGATACTGTCTTGAATGTCCCTCTCCCAGCCGCATCACCACCTCATATAGCTTTGAACTATCGACATTGGCGTTGCCCCATTCCAGACAATCTTTCACCTTGAGCAGCATGTCATTTTCTGACAGAGGCGCAGCCGCAGAGCCTCTTAATATTTCGCTTTTCTGGGTATATGCAGCGGTATTTTTGGCACGAATACAAACCTCTGCCCAACGGGGCGTGACGGGTGAATCAGTTTCCCTGACTTTAATACGTCGCATCAAGGCGCGCACCGAAGGTCTGCCCACCGCAGCATCGGTAAAGCTAGACAAACAGACCTGCCCGTCAAGCAGCATCGCTGCTATCCCATACTGCATACTGAACTTCCCTTCCAACCCTTTTTCTGGCCAAGGGTGTACAAGAGGGACCAAAGCGGCCGAACTCGTCTGCACTGTTATTGACTCAATATCGTCACAACAGATCTTGTGTTTCTTCATCAGATCGGTGACAGCATCAAGCGACCGATGCGTGGCGTAGCACATTGGATACTTTTTAACGTCTACGCCGATACGCTCAAATTCCAAAGCCCCCTCTCCCAACAACTTGAGCTCACGACCGCCCGTTTTATCTTGTGCATAAAGGGCAAAATAGCCAAAGGCCCCGTCCAAAGCCTCAGGCGAAGACTCGAAACCCGCCTCTGCCATCAAGACTGCACGTACCGCCGCTGCATTGGTATGGCCAACTTGAAACGATTTGGCCTGGGTTCCGACATTTTGGCGAATACCCCCTGTCTGGGCAACAGCCAGACCGATAGCGTGACTGGTTTGGGCAAGACTCAACCCCAGAAGATGCGCGCACGCAGCTGTCGCACCGATAATCCCGATTGACGCCGTGGTATGCCACCCGGCCGCATACTGCGAAATTGCGAATCCTCGAGCCAGCTTAAGCATGACCTCGAATCCTACGATATAGGCACTGGCTATTTTGGCTGTAGGCAGATCCGTATATTCTCCCAACGCAGCCAACGCAGGCCAGAGAACGACGCTGGGATGACCACGTAATGGGCTGCTCACATCGTCATAGTCAAGTACATGCGCAGCAACCCCGTTGATTAGTGCTGCGACTTCCGGCGGTGCGTTCCGTTGCAGGCCCCAGACGGATGACGTTCCTTGCCTGTCTGAGCCCGATGTATCCAAATACCGTCTGGCTGCTAAGCTGGCTGGCTCACTTTGCCCGCCAAGCGCGACTGCATAGGTATCCAACAACGTCAACGCAGTTCTTCTAACCAGGCTCGCCGACAGGCTTTCACTGGCAAATTCGTTGGAAAATTTAGAAATCAGGTATTGAGCGTTCAATTTAACAACCTTTGTTAAACAAAGAAGAGTGTTATCTACCTAAGCTTGCGAATAACAGTTCATTTAGGGTCACAATATTGTACTACAATATAATAATACAATAATTTGAGCGTAAGCGATAGATTGAGAAGGAAAACTCATACGAGACTGGTGACCAGCATCGACGAATGAGGGCAAACGCAATGCAGCTCTTTCTGCCCACATATCCAAGCCAACGCTGGTAGGAAAAGCTTCTCCCCTACGCAGTTGGCGAACATGGACACGGTCCACCAACAAGCTATTACGAACTATCAGCGTGAACTCGAAGCATGGCAACAAGACAAAACCCAGTATGGACAAGAGCAAGAACGCACGCGGGATTTCATTGAGCATGAAATTCACCATAACACCACCGCTATGGAGCGTTGGCAGGAAGAGAATCTGCAATATATCGCCCAAAATACGACATAACTACCTGACCCTAGCCACCGGCCAATGACGATCTCAATGCTGTCTATGATGAACGTATTGGTCGTTTTTTGAAATATTGAGCTGGCGTACTTCCTAGCGCTTTCTTGAACATTGTAATGAATGCGTTGACCGACTCGTAGCCCAGTTCGGTCGCGACATTTTGCACCGACTCGCCGCTTGCCAGTTCACGCAGGGCAACGATCAGGTGAAGTTGTTGCCGCCAGCGACCGAACGTCAGTCCCGTTTCCCGGATTAACAGGCGCGCCAGTGACCTCTCACTTATTGCCAGCCGCTTCGCCCACTTGCCCAACGTGCTGCGATCTGCTGGTTCGTTTGTCAAAGCCTCTGCCATCTCCCGGATCTTCGGATTGCTGGAGATCGGAAGATTGAACTGTTCACGAGGCATTTGCGCCAACTCGTCCAACACTACCCTCGCAAGCCGCGCAGCGTGGCTGTCGGCAAGATAATCTGCGCGCTCGCGAGCCAGCCGATCAATTAACTCCCGAATCATGGGAGAGACCGAAAGTGTACAACTGTACTCGGGCAGGCTCGCAGCCCCCGGTTCCACGAACAGATAGTTAAGCCGCGCGTTCATAGTCGCATGAGCGCTATGGGGCACGCCGCCTGGAATCCAGACTCCACAGTTTGGAGGAACGATCCAGATTTCATTGCCCGTCGTGCATGTGACGGCGCCGTGCAAGGCAAGAATCAACTGACCCTTTCTGTGAACATGCAAAGGCACTTCCGCCTGATAATCCGCGAAGTCCAGTTGATGGGCGACTGCCGGCAGCGGTGTGAGGTCAGGGTCGAAAACAGAAATAGCAGATCGCGATGTGTTCATAACATTGGCATGATTTAGGTATTTATTGTCAGAATACTAAATTTATTTTATATTAAAAATAGAGAATAATTGCGGCATGAATACTTCGCAGTCCTCAAACACCATTCAAAGCAAAGCCAGTGCAGCATTGCTGCACGCGGCACCAAATATCCTTCGTTCGCCCGCCATGAAGGCAGATGCGAACGCGATCCTGTTTTCGGCCAAGAGTTTCACTGCGGCGATGCTGGCCTACTACATTGCGCTGCGAATCGGGCTGCCCAACCCTTACTGGGCGATCGTTACCGTTTACGTTGTATCGCAGACTTCTGCCGGGGCATCCCTTGGTCGCGGCGTTTATCGCTTTGCCGGGACGCTTATTGGCGCAATGGCGACAGTCTTGATCGTGCCCAATTTCGTGGACGACCCGATCGTATGCAGCATGGTACTTTCCGGCTGGGTTAGCCTGTGTCTGTTCTTCTCACTGCTTGACCGCACGCCACGAGCCTATGCCTTCATTCTTGCTGGCTACACAGCGAGCCTTATCGGCTTTCCGAGCGTGCTTGACCCAAGTGCGGTTTTTGACACCGCATCCGTGCGTGTCCAGGAAATCTCTATCGGGATTCTGTGTGCTGTTCTGATTCATCGCTATGTCCTGCCAAAGCGTATGACCGGTCAATTCACCGGCAAGCTGTCGGCGACGCTGCGCGACGCCCGTCGGCTGGCTGGTGACGCACTAAATGCAACGCCAGGGAAAAATCGTCGTGGCCGCAGCCAGCTTGCAGCGGAGCTGCTTGCGCTGCAGGGGCTTGCGACGTATTTGCCATACGATGCCGCTCCCGCGACGCCACGTCGCGAGACACTGCAACTGATTCATGACCGGCTCGCTCGAATGCTTGCACTCTCGACAGAGATCGAAGACCGGATCCATTTCCTTGGCATAAGCGACGACAATGCGCCCGATGAACTGATCGCATTAGTTGGTGACGTCGGTTCCTGGATCGCAACCAACGGGACGGACAAGCAGGAGGCCACCGCAATCCAATTGATCGTCCGGGCGCGATCAATCCAGAAGCTTTTTGGCGCGGGTGCGGCAACGCCTGTCCACAGGCTTGCTGCGAACCTTGCCGGTCATCTGGCCGAGATGATCGGTTTACTTCAGGACTGCGACAGGCTTGAGCGCAATATCGCATCGCCTGCACGATCGCGTAAAGTGGCAGCACTTCATGGGCCGAACCGTGCCAAGGGTTACGTCTATCACCGTGATCCCTGGATGGCGGGCCGCGCTGCGCTGGGCGCAACCATCGGCATCCTTCTTGGCTGCGCCTTCTGGATCTGGTCGGCCTGGCCGGACGGGGCAACGGCCGTCTCCATACTCGGTGTATGCTGCGCCCTGTTCGGGAACGTCGATGCGCCAGCGCCTAACGTGGTCAAATACATAGTCGGCTCGATGTATGGGGTAGTAATCAGCTTCGCCTACAGCTTCGTTATCCTTCCCCAAGTTACAGACTTCGCAGTTCTTATCGCTGTGCTCGCCCCTGCGTTCTTGTTCGCAGGCTCGCTGCAGGCGCGCCCGCCGACAACATACATGGCACTCGGCATTACCCTCACGATTCCGATCCTCTTGAATCTGGGTGCCCATTACACCGGCGACTTCGCCAAATCCCTCAACACCTCGGTTGCGCTCTTTGCTGGGGTCGGGTTCGGGGCAGTGAGCATGTCCCTGTTCCAGACCGTACCGGTCGATGTGGCGATCAACCGGCTACTGCACTTGAGTCGGCGGGACGTCAGCAGACGAGCCCTGGGCGGTGCGCCCAATGAAGCTCGTTGGACCAGTCTTATGATCGATCGAACTGCGTTGCTGCTGCCAAGGTTGCGAGTGTCCGAGAAAAACTATACGAACATTCTCGACGACACCGTGAACCATCTTCGCATCGGCCATGCCGCAGGTCAGCTTCACAAGACAGCCCACCTGGTCACGGGCAAAGCCGCTGTCAAGTTGAACGAACTGCTTTTCAGCATCGCCGCACGCTTCAGCGCCACAGGACCAATGACGCCTGCCGAACAGATCCACTTTGACCAGCGTATCCAGACATTAACAGCGCTGATAACGAACAGCTCGTTCAATAATCGCTTGCGGATACTGGATTTGCTCATCGATCTCAGGTTCGCACTGCGCTCCACTGAAACGACAGAGTCAAGGAAACATAGCGCATGATCGTTGATCTTAATGTTGGCGGCGTCCTTGTCCCCGGCCTGGTGTTACTCGCGTTTGTTGCGCTAGTAGTGGCCGTGGCAATGACCCGTTTTTTCTCCGCGACCGGCATCCATCGCCTGTTCGCTTCACAAGCGCTCGTCGAGCTTACTACCTTCGTCATCATTTACGGTCTGCTCGCGCAGTACCTCCCATTGATTGGACTATTGCCTTGAAGTTTATGCTATCCCTACTCTACCGCTATGCCCTCACCCTTTGTCTCGTAACTATCGCCGTTATTATCGCGTTGAAGGCCTGGGCCCACTACGGGCAAACGCCCTGGACCCGCGATGGGCGGGTTGGCGTGGATGTTGTGCAGATCGCACCGGAAGTCTCCGGCACGGTCAGCTTCGTACCTGTCGTGGACAATCAGTATGTACACCGGGGCGACATTCTTTACAAGATCGACGCCGAGCGGCTTCGGATCGCAGTGGCGTTAGCGCAAGCTGACGTCCAAGCCAAACGTCAGGATTTGATCGTTCGCCAAGCGACGGCGCGGCGATACAGCCAGGTTAGGGATGCCGTGTCCAAAGAAGCGGTCCAGCAAGCTAACGGAGCGGCGGCTGTGGCCAGCGCCGCCTATCAAGCGGCAGTCGCGGCACTAAATCTTGCCAAGCTCAACCTTGCCCGATCAGTCATCCGCTCACCCGTCGACGGCTATGTCACCAATCTCAGGCTTCGGCCTGGCGATTATGCGACGGCAGGCATGACCAAGATCACCATCCTTGATTCGGCCACCTTCAGGATAACCGGTTATTTCGAGGAAACAAAGATCCGGCAAATTAATGTAGATAACCCAGCGCAGATTATGCTGATGGGCTTTGATCAGCCGATATCCGGCCACGTCGAAAGCATCGGGCACGGTATCGAAAACAGCAATGACGCACCTGGTCATCTGGGTCTGCCAAATGTCGCAGCCACGTTTTCCTGGGTGCGCCTTGCTCAGCGTATCCCGGTGCGCATCCACATTGATCGAGTTCCCTCCGGTGTCAAGCTTGCAGCGGGCATGACCGCGACCATTGAAATCATTCGACGCGAACATGAAGGCGGCCAAGAGTAAACAGCCTTGAATCTTGCGCTTGGCTTTTCTGTTCATTGCAAGGTTTGTCAGTTGTCTAACAGACAGAAGCTGCGGCGCCATTTAAAAAGAGAAATAAAGTCTGGCGCAGGAGGATAAGGTTCAGCAAACCATATGTGCGCCCAATGCATGCTAATCGCCATATTAAGACTGGTACGGTTCGGCTATGGGAATTTCGTGGTACCAAGAGCAATTGAAAGCGCTGCCACGTCAGACGCATTGACTGCCGATGTTCTGACTTCAACGCTAGTTCAAAGTGTCCATCCTTGACTGCCCGCCCAAGCAGTGATCGACTGCTCTGTGTCGCGACCTTCTTGCTGCAGCCACTCGCAAAAATCAACATTCAGAGTCTGTGCCTTGGATATCGCAACGCTGTTGACGTAGTATGTACGCATCTTGGCACCAAGAGGTCCGAACGGCACACACAGGCGGCCTGCAATTATATCGTCTATCGCCAGAAATAGCGGAACCATAGCCAACCCCAGTCCCTCTGACGCCGCCTGCAAGGCAAAGTACATCTGCTCGAAACTAAGTATATTAGCGGGTTTCAGATCGGGCACGCCAGCAGCAGCCAACCATTCGCTCCAGGCATATGGTTCAGTGGCATAGCTGATAAGCGTATGCGCCGCCAAATCACGCGGATGCGCGAGCCTTAGCGTCTCTTGCAAGTCAACGTGGCAGATGGGAATGATGATCTCGGTCATGAAGGGAATCGACCTGCAGTTATTCAGGGGACCTTGTTGCCCTCGCAGGGCAATGTCGTAGGTATTTTCCTGAAAATTCGGTGGCGCCACTGAGGTAGTCAGGCGGATTTCGACGTCAGGCCGTTTGCGTTGAAACACCGACATGCGTGCGATCAGCCAGCGCATGGTGAACGTAGGCGGCGCATTGACGCGCAACACAACGGGCGCCGCCCGCTGCATAACATGCATAGACGCGGTCACCAAGCGATCAAGCGCAGTCGAGACCTCGTTGAGATATTCCCGGCCTTCTTCGGTGAGTGATAACTGCGACGGTGTTCTGTGAAACAGCGCGACGCCCAGCCAGTCTTCAAGCAACGCAACCTGGCGGCTCACGGCTCCGTGGGTGACGTTCAGTTCCGCAGCGGCCTTCGTAAAACTCACGTGACGCGCCGCCACTTCGAACGCCCGCACGGCATTGAGCGGGGGCATTTTTCGGATGAGATCTCTCCTGTTTGTAGTTTGCTTAGCGTGAGTGAAACGCACGCTCAATGGATATTATTACTTTGTCGCGAAAGCTTCAACTGATTCGTCGCAATATATTCGCAGCAATCCCTGGCTTCTTCGCTCTGGTTATTGCAGCCAGTCTGCTTGTCTCATAGTCGTATGAAGTCGCAGCCCCAAACCCTTGCCAGAATTTAATCACGACTGAATTTGCGCCATAAATACGCACAGTTATCGGATATGGCAACTGTGGAGCGTGAGAATAACTCACGCTCTAAGAACTTAACTCGTTTGCCCCGTTAGTCCGTACCACAGATAATTTGGGAACCGAAACCACTTTGCGCTTACACGCGCTGACCATCAGGATGCTAAATATCAACCAGGCTTGTACAAAGACACCGCAAGTTGTACACCACAAGGCGATACCGCATAGGCCATTCAATCTATGAAAGCCGCTCCTTTCGAATACGTCCTCGCTGAATCTCTGGACCATGCGTTGGAATGTCTGGATCAGTACGGAGGGGACGCCAGAACCTTGGCCGGCGGTCAGAGCCTTGTGCCTATGATGGCCATGCGGCTCGCTCGCCCCTCTATGCTACTGGACATCAACCGGTTGGCTAAACTCAAACAGGTGGACATACGCGAAGGCGCAGTGTCCATGGGTGCCACAACTGGACAGCGCGCCGTTGAGGATAACATTGAAGTACATGGGGCAATACCATTAGTGCGCGATGCTCTGCGCTGGGTAGGACACATTCAGACGCGCAACCGCGGCACAATCGGTGGCAGCCTGGTTCATGCCGATCCTTCGGCAGAATTACCGTTAGCCGCCGTCGTTCTGGAAGCCACCCTGCGCCTATGCAGCAAAGCCGATGGCGAACGAGAGATCGCAGCTCAGGAGTTTTTTCTGGGCCCCATGTTCACCGCTACCGCCGAAACTGAATGTCTGACCAGTATCGAATGGCCCATTTGGGAAGGTAGCGGCGTCAGAACCGCTTTCGACGAAGCCGCTATGCGACACGGCGATTTTGCCATGGCGTCTGCCGCTTGTCAGTTACAGATTGATGAAAATGGCGTCTGCCAACGAGCGGCTATAGGTATAGGCGGCCTGGACGGTGTGCCGCGCTCTTTTCCGGAACTTGCTCAACAACTCGTCGGTCAGCGCATTGATGCACGAATTGCGCAAGAGCTGGCCCATTGCGCCGTGCAGCAGACCGAACCAGGATCTGATTTACACGCAGATGCACAGTTTCGCCGCCAACTTGCAGTTGTGATGCTGTCCCGGGTACTGCAAGCAGCGTCGATCCCAAGCACAAATGGCACAACCCATTCTGCCGCTCACGCATAATCCAAGGAGTTTCTAATGCCCTCACCGCCTGTGACGATCGAAATAAAAGTCAATGGCCTGCTTCGAGCACAAACGGTCGAGCCGCGTACCACGCTGGTCGATTTTCTGCGTGATCACCTGGGACTTACCGGGACGCACGTTGGTTGCGAACACGGTGTCTGCGGAGCCTGTTCAATCCTGCTCGACGGCGAACCCGTCAGATCTTGCTGCATGTTTGCAGTTCAAGCCAACGGTATGTCCGTCACTACCGTTGAGGGTTTGGCGCCTCAACGAGGGTGCCTATCCAAAATCCAGGATGCCTTTTGTGAAACGCACGCACTTCAGTGCGGTTACTGCACACCTGGCATGCTCATCGCCTGCCACGCGCTAGTGGAGAACACGCCACAACCGGATGAGGCTCAGATACGCGAGGCGATCGGCGGCAATCTGTGCAGGTGCACGGGCTATCAGCAGATCGTCGACGCAGTGAAACTAGCCACCACGCCAGGCTATCGAGTCAAGGGAAACTCGGGGCCTATCGCTGGCCAGCCAGGCCAATTCGCTATCAAGGAAGTATCGAATGACTGATCCGAAACATCCTGCCTACAACGCGTTCAAGTATATTGGCCGTCATCGCCGCGCGGTGGAGCATCGACGCTTTGTCACTGGCCAGGGGCACTATGCAGCTGATGTCGCTCTGCCCGGGCTTTTGCATGTAGCAATCGTCGCCAGTCCTTACGCGAGCGCGCGCATTGTTTCCATCGATACTTCCACGGCCCTGAGTATGCCCGGTGTGCACGACGTGCTCACCGGCGAGGAGCTCACTGCCCAGATCGAGCCCATGCTGCCCGGTGTCGATGCGCCGAAAGTCGCGCGTTATCCATTGGCAAGGGGCGTGGTTCGCTATGCCGGCGAGTGGGTGGTGGCGGTAGCGGCTGATACCCGCGCATTGGCCGAAGATGCTGCAGAAATGGTCATGATCGAATACGAACAGACTCCTCATGTGATTGACACAGAAGGAGCCATGGCCGAGGATGCGCCGCGGGTGCATCCCGATCACGGCCCGAATGTCATCTGGCATCGCAAGTTCACCTGGGGTCCCGTGGACGAGCACTTTGCCGGTTCTGAGCATCAACTCAATTACCGCGCCCGCTGGGCTCGCAGCTCAACGGTGCCTATTGAAACGTTTGTCGCAACCTGTTTATGGAGTGACGCGACACAGATCCTGGACGTCTGGGCATCGATCCAGATGCCAAAGTACCCCGATTTGCTCGCAAAATGCCTACGCATACCAGGAAACAGCGTGCGTGTCCATTTTGACGTGGACGTTGGCGGCAGCTATGGCGTTAAGCGTGGCTTGAAGCATTCCATTCTGGTAGGCTATCTGGCGAAAAAACTCGGTCGGCCGGTCCGTTTTCTTGAGGATCGGTTGGAGAACATGCGCGGTGGCGACATGCAGGGCCCTGATCGTATCTTCGATGTGAGTTTGGCCTTCGACGGCGATGGCACGATTCGTTCTATGCGCATGCGTGCGGTAGACGATATCGGTGCCTACTCAGGGCGTTCTCCACTGCAGCTTGGTAAGCCAGTAGGGGCTATTGTGGGACCCTATCGTATCGCGAGTGTTGAATATGATGCCTATTCGGTGATGACAAACAAAACGCCACAAGAAGCTGTGCGCGGCTTCGGCCAAGCGCCTACCAACTATGCCATCGAGACCGGTATAGACAAAGTGGCACGATTCCTGGGTATGGATCGGATCGCGCTAAGGCGTAAAAATCTGATCGGGAAAGATGAATTTCCCTATCTGATTCCCAGTGGCACTCACTACGATTCCGGCGACTACGAAACGGTGTTGGATAAGTCCCTGTCTGCCGCTCCGTTCGAGGCCATCGAGCAGCAGCGCGATGCGCTGCGTGCACAAGGCATGCTCGCCGGCATCGGCATCTCCACTTGCCTGGAGCCGTCGGGTGGCAATTCAGCGTTCGAGCCCCTCTTTAACGCCAAAAATGAAACCACCACCTGGATGGATTCATGTCTGATTCGCATTGACCTGAACGGCGCCGTAACCGCACTGATGGGCACCTCGACCTCTGGCCAGGCACATGAGACGCTTGTTTCCACCGTCGTCGGCGAAATACTGCAAAAAGAGCCTGATACCGTACGGGTGTTGCACGCCGACTCGCTCAATGCTCTACCCTCCAATAGCCCGGTAGGCAGTCGCATGGCGATCATGCTGGGCGGTGCTGCCGCCGGCGCGGCAAAAATTCTTAAATCCAAACTGCTGGCCATCGCCGCCCATAATCTTGGCGTCAATGAGGACGCGCTTACTTACGAGGACGGTAATGTCTTCATCCGGGACGACCCGGCACGTCGCCTTGACTGGGATGCACTTGTCGAAATCGCACATCGCAAATACCACCGCATGCCCACTGGGATGGAGCCGGGCCTGCAAGAGAAATTTTGCTGGGAGGTGCCGACCGGAGGCCAATTACCAACCGAGGATGGGCGTGTGCAAATGTACCCGTGCCACTCTTTTGAATGTCATGTCGTCCTGGCCAGCATCGATCCCGATACCGGCAAGACCACACTTCATCGATATGTGGTTGGCCACGATTGCGGCGTCATGATCAGTCCTGATGTTGTGCATGGCATGACCTATGGAGGCGTGGCGCATGGCCTGGGTGCGGCACTTCTGGAGAAGTTCGCCTACTCCGACGAAGGCCAGTTGCTCTCGGGTACCTTCATGGATTATCTACTTCCCAGCTCTGCAGAGGTTCCGTCGATAACGATAGTAGACCATTGCACGCCCTCGCCCCTGACCGTTTTCGGTCAAAAGGGCTCCGGCGAAGCGGGTTATCTGGGCAGTCCAGCGGCCATTGCCAGCGCACTGAATGATGCACTCTCAACAATAGATGCAGCTATCGACGAACTTCCCATGACCCCCCAAGCGATTTGGCGTGTATTGCGCAAAGCCTCTTTTTCGACCAAGGAAACAACATGATCGACAATATCGAACACCGGACCATACGCGGTGTCACTTGCGAGCTGGCAGTCTATATGCAAGGCCCGCCGGACGGCATACCGGTGGTGATGACGCACTCCATCCTTTCTTCCAGCTTAATGTGGGACAAGCAGGCTACCCTCCTCGCAGATAAGGGCTTTCGCGTGATACGTATCGACACGGCCGGCCACGGCAATTCGTCGGTACCGGCAAAAGTTTTCACGATGGACGAACTGGCAGCTGACACAGTTGCAGTACTCGAAGCATTGGATATTCCGCGAGCGCATTACGTCGGGCTATCGTTGGGCGGTATGAGCGGATTTGGCTTGGGTGTGCTCCATGCCGATCGCTTGCTCAGCCTTTTGCTTTGTGATGCACGCGCTGATGCACCTGCGGCGGTGGCTGCCACTTGGGATGACCGCATTGCGTCGGCAGAGCTCAACGGCAGTTGTGCTCCTCTGGTCGAGCCCACGCTGGAGCGCTGGTTCGGCAAACCATTTCTGCAGAGTCATCCTGAAGTTAACGAACGATTCCGATCTATCGCAAACGCTACCTCGGTACCTGGGTTCGTCGGCAGCGCGCGTGCCATTCAATCTCTAAATTATATTGATCATGTGGGCGCTATTGAGGTGCCTACTACACTTGTTGTCGGAGCCAACGATGGCGTGCTTCCTGAAACCATGCGTGATCTTCAGACGCGAATTTCCGACTCAACACTTGCAGTTATTCCGAACGCAGGCCACCTTCCCAATGTAGACCAGCCTGTAGCTTTCAACGAAGCCCTCATGCGCCACTTCGAACGCTACTCAGTATGAAATTTTTTCAATCAATGGAGACTCCTCACATGCATCAACACCTGAAGTTCGAACAAAAAGGCCGGTTGCTTCACATCACCCTGAATCGTACCGAAGACAACGGCGTATCTGACAGCATGGCGGCGGCGCTTTCCGACGTCCTGCTCAAGGCGCACGAGACGTCTGATGCAGTACTACTCACGAGTGCCGGCCCCGACTTTTGCACAGGACGCATCAGGGACGCCGGCCCGACACCAGCAGCCTCGGAGGCTTACACCCGCCGGGATGAATACGACGGCATCTTCGGTAGCTATCAAGCTATGCGAGGTGCCAAGGTACCCATCATTGGTGTGATTAAAGGCAGATGCATGGGATTTGGCACCGCCATTGCCTCGTTGTGCGATGTTAGCTTTGCCAGCGATGCCGCGACCTTCAATATCCCCGAGATCAGTCACAATGTCATGCCCACCATGGTCATGTCAGCAGTCTATGACCGGTTAAACCGCAACGCGATACTATGGATGGCTTACTCCGCCGACTTCATTGATGCACAGCGGGCGCTTGCCTATGGTCTGGTAAGTCAGGTTGTTGCAGACAATCGGCTCGACAGCGAAGTGCAACGCTTCATTGACCTGCTGCTGGCACGGCCACGGCCTGCTATTCTTGGGCTAAAGGAATATCTGCGCGTAGCGCCTCGTATGGATGAACAGGCTGCCATTGATTATGCAAGAACGCTGCATTCCATGGTAAATACGGCCGCTTCGATGAAAAAGGGGCACTGACTCCCATGGAAATCACCGGAAGCCAGACGCTTGCCGCATCCCGCCAAAAAGTGTGGGATGCGCTCAACGATCCTGATGTTCTCAAGCAATGCCTGCCAGGATGCGAATCCGTCGAAAAAATAAATGCCGAGCAATACACGGTCATCATGGCCGCCGCCATCGGTCCTTTGCGTGCTCGCTTCAATGGCACGCTGCGAATGACCGATGCCACACCGCCCTCGGCTTGCACCATGGTGTTCGAAGGCCAAGGGGGTCCCGTTGGATTTGGAAAGGGTTCTTCATCGGTCGAGTTAACCGAAACCTCAGATGGAACTCAACTGAGCTATACGGCAAGCGCGCAGGTGGGTGGCAAACTCGCCCAAGTTGGATCACGGCTTATTGACAGCGTGGCCCGCAAGATGGCCGACGACTTTTTCAAGGCCTTTAAAAAGCAGCTTACGGCACCTACTGACAGTCAAGAGGCAGAGGCATCACAGGTTGTACCCACTACATCACCCGCCAAATCCGAAACGCGTGTTCAAAGCGCGGTTACCAGCGGCCATAGTCCTTCTTCCTCGACGCATGAAGCGCGTCCCAGAGTGATGGTACCAGGCTGGTGGCTGCTGGTGGCCACTGCCTTAGGATCCGCCCTGACTGTGGTCGGAACGCTGCTGATGCGCTAAGGAGCGTTTACCTGGCTATGGCTATCGGACCTTTGCCAGTATAAATATTCAAAACAATAGGAGACAAAAAATGACACAACCCACGCATTCACGGCGAAAAATGCTTATCGCCTCAGTGAGCGCAGGACTTTGCGCTTTGGTCCATGCACAACCCTCAAAGGCTGCGGAAGTAGTAAGGATCATCGTTGGCTTTCCCCCCGGGCAGGCGACGGACATCGTAGCCAGGCTGCTTGCCGAAAAACTGCAAACCATCACGGGCGACAACTACATTGTTGACAACAGACCGGGACAGGGAGGCAGCATTGCAATGGGACTGACTGCAAAATCCCCTGCCGACGGTACAATCATGATGCTTACTCACATGTCTGCGGTTGCCACTAACCCGCATTTGTATAAATCCGTCCGCTATGACTCGATGAACGACTTTGAAGCGGTTGGACTGGTCTGCGATCTTCCTTTCGTACTGGTTTGCCACCCATCTCAGCCGTTTACTAACATACAGGAGCTGATCAGTTTCGCGAAAAACAATCCAGGCAAACTTACGCATGCTTCCTCTGGTAACGGAACCGTTTCTCACCTGGCGATGGAGGAGTTCAAGCGACAAGTAGGCATCGACCTGCTGCATGTCCCCTATAAGGGAAGCGCGCCAGGCTTAACTGATGTTGTTGCCGGTCAGGTCTCTCTTGCACTGGAAACCGCTGCCGGCGTGCAACCCTTCGTCAAAAGCGGTCAGTTGCGCGCATTGGCGACAGCCACGCCCAAGCGCCTGAGCGGCATGCCAGATATTCCCACTACTGCCGAACAAGGGTTTGCAGATTTCGTGGCCGCAACCTGGCTAATGCTGATTTATCCGCACGGAACGCCCGATCCCCGAATCAAAGCGACATTTGATGCATTGTCGGCGGCAATGCGCACACCGGACGTAAGTACCAAGCTTTCGCAGATCGGCGCTATCGTGCGCACCAGCAGTAGTCCACAAGAAGCGGCAGCCTACATTCGCTCCGAATATGATAGCTGGGGAGAGGTGGTCAAGCGTAGCGGCGTATCGTTGGAGTGAAATCGCCTGCTCAATGGAGCTAGCCCTTGCGTTGAGTGGGCATAGCTTTCATTTCAAATGTGTAAGCCAGATATTTTTCAGGCTATCCAGGCTGCGCCCTCTTCACCGACAGAATTCGGCAAATTTATGCAAGATCAAACCCAAAAATGGTCGGGTGTGATCAGCGAATCAAACATCAAGGTGGAGTAGCGCTAAGCGCGCTGGAAGGCTCTGATCAGTTGCACTGGAGGCGACGCCCGGTTTGAGGCGTTGTCTCATTGCGTCAGAGGCGTCGTGCCATATGATAGTTCGACTGCACAAGAGGTACCTGCTTTTGCAAAGCTAGCTTCGTTGGTCTACGCCAGGATCTCCGTCGGGGCCACCTGCCGCCAAAGCCCCAATAGAATGCGATGCTTTGCGCAATTCGTGTTTCGACTGTTCCCATCCTGACTCTGGGATAAACTGCCCGCTCTGATCCAAAATTCGATCCAATTGCTCGCAAACTTGCTTTGCCGGGTCGTTTTTCCCACTGACATGCACTCCCTTGGTCATGGTGATATGGGCCGATTCAAAGCTTCCTCCACCTGCCAGCATAATCATTCGCGTCGGTGCTTCTTCTCCTAGCAAGGCGATCAGGCCCGGGCTGACTCGCTCGGCCGTCAACACCTTGACAGTCTCCTCAGGCAGCAAGCCTGCTGTCATGGCCGTTATTGCTGTAGGTGCCAGGCAATTGACTCGGATGTTATGCCTGGCGCCTTCCAGAGACAATGTTTGCATCAGGCCGACCAGTGCCATCTTGGCAGCGCCATAGTTTGACTGACCAAAATTACCGTATAGCCCGGAAGAGGAAATTGTCAATGTGATCCGACCGTATTGCTGCAATTGCATTTGCGCCCAGACGGCTTTGATGGCATTTACTGCGCCCATTACGTGCACCTCCATCACCAGACGAAAATCATCCAAAGTCATTTTTGCAAACGTTCGGTCCCGTAAGATGCCTGCGTTATTCACCAGTATATCCACGCGCCCGAAGTGATCGCGTGTCTGTTCAGCCATCGCCTGCATATCCTCATACGAAGTCACGTCACCGCAGTTGGCAATGCCCTTGCCACCTGCTTCGCATATTTCATCTGCTACGGTCTGTGCCAGACCGCTGATATCATTGACCACAACCAGCGCACCATGGCGCGCCAATTCCAGTGCATGCGCGCGTCCCAGGCCGGTACCTGCGCCCGTCACAATTGCAACGCGATCCTTCAATTGCGTAGCGTCCATTGTCTATTTCTCCAGCACATGGTTTCGCCATGCGAATAGTAATAATTTTCCTGCCTGATTTTAACGATATTTCTTTTGTCATAGACTTGGCTGTCTTTAACCTACTCGCTCAATTGCCGGGTAAGAAAACGTACCTTCAAGATGTGGTCGTTGCGGCTGGTATAGGCGCAAGGTCAGATAGAAGTGTTCTCCTGGAGGGGTCGGCAACCAGTTTTTCCCTAACCCAGGGTTATCTGCCTGAATAGCAATGCTCAAACCGCCGTCTGTATCACGGCGCAAACCTTGTGTTCGGTCACCAATGGAATATCGATTGATCGGATTGGCAACAAGCAGGCAGTCGCTGCGGCGATATAAGGTGATTGACCAAAATGCATCGACTTTCGGGCCTTCACCGGGCGCAAAGCGCAAGACATAGCGTCGTTCTCCTGTCAGCGCCTCATCTCTTGCATCGACTTCAGCCATGATATACATCGCCTCGTCGATTCCCAGCGTGCCGATCCAATTGCGTGCTACTCTTGCTCGCGTCACAATGTCGTCTTCGAACCCGGTGCGTATATTGATAGCTGTCGTCCATCCGCCACCCAACGCTGATGAATTGGCCACTTCGCGCAGATTGGTATAGACTTCGCCCAACGCTGTTTGAATGTCGCATGTGGCCGGCGACCATTGCGGGGCCGGCGACGCAGGAGGATTACGCCTGAGCATAATATCCAGCACGCGCGAGTATTCGCTCGCATCCGGTATCCCCGTATCCCGATTATCGATAAGACAATCAACAACAGACAGCGCCGGCGCACCCTCGGGCCTGTAGATAGCAAAGCGATCTTGCAGCGCATGCACCTTCGCAAGATCTGCTGGATCCGCGTCCACCAGGATACGGCCGATGATCCAGACATCCGTACTGGGCGCACTGATTACATGCATCCCCGCTGGAATTTCCCCGTCCCAGCCAGGTCCGTGGACAAACAGTCGTTGTGCCTCTCCTCCTGTCGTTCGTCGCCCCGCATAGGCCCACGGGTTCGTCCAGGCATCAAGGAACCCCAGCACCCAATAACGAGAACCGAATGCCGGCACGTCGATTATCAACGACCCCCCAGACAAATCAAGCCAGGCATTCGAAAACAATGTGTCGTTATTGGGTGTAACAACTTGCTTATCGTCAGGGCTTCGCAAGCGGCGTGTATGCGTAAATTGGTTCACCCAACGCATGCTTGAGTTGGGTGTATCTCCGGCAAAACCCTGCACGGAATGACGCCGCGGGGTTGTTGCAGCCCGCATACGTGCCATCTCAAACAGCGGCAACGTAGCCATGACGGCAGAACAAGTGTCTGGTTGCGTCGTTGACATTGCAGAATCGGTCAATAAAACCGCATCCAGTGCGATTGCACCTTTGCCCTCAGGCATCACCATAATTGGATTTATTTCGAGTGAGGCGAGCCTGTTCCCAACCGACAATGCCAATTGCGAGATGCGCACGATGGCATCAGTAAGGGAGTTGACATCCGCGCTTGATAAACCCCGAGCACCGGTTAACAGAGGAGCTATTTTCAATTCGCTGATCATCTCCTGAGCCTGCTCACGATTGACAGGCGCGAGCCTGAGTGCAATATCGCCCATCAATTCGACATTGATGCCACCCGAACCCAACATGACAACGGCTCCCAGCGAGGGGTCGTGACGCACGCCAAGAATGCATTCAATGCCCCCCCGGATCATTGGTGCAATAAGCACGCCGTCTAACTGAGCAGTTGGTTGTGCACAGCCCACTGCTGCCACGATACGGTCATAAGCGGTACCAGCTTCGTTTTCATCCCGTATATTCAAGACGACGCCGCCTGCATCGCTCTTGTGGATAATGTCGGCGGACAATACCTTCATGACCACGGGAAAACCCAAATCACGGGCATAGGCAGTTGCATCATCACGAGATCGGGCTTGACGCAACGGGACAGTGGAAAAACCAAAACTGGCCAATAGATCCATCGCTTCGGCCTCATTGTAGGTCTCGCGATGCAGACGAACGGTCTGACCCTCAGGTTGGTCCGGTGTTAAAGGCCGTTCGTGATGGGCGGAAAAAAAGTTCATGGCGGCCAGAACGCGAATGGCTCTTGCCGGATCCGAAAAACACAGACAACCCAGCGCCTCGAGCACCTGCTGTTGTTCAGCACCGACGAGCGCGCTGAAGATAATGACTCGATCTGGGAAATCGCGTCGCAAATCCTGGGCCAGCTTGCGCTGAAGTTGCTGCATGATGGGGGTGCTACCATAGGCAGCAAGGAAGATAAGAAGGCTGCCAAAATCTGCCTCCCCCAACATCGCTCGGGCAGCCAGTTCGATCAGTTCTGGTTCAGTGGTTACCTGACCGGTCAGATCAACAGGATTGTCGGTAACTGCCAGAGGTATCTTCTTGCGAATCAACGCTTGAACTGCAGGTGATAAAGGCGCTACGTCAATTGAAGCTTCTGCCGCGTCATCCGCCATCATGGCACCCACGCCACCCGATACCGTAAGCAACCCCAGGCGCTCGTTGACCGGCGTTCCAGCCACGGCGAGGCCCTGGGCAATATCAAAAAACTCCTCGATCGAGCGGGCTCGCCAGACGCCACATTGACGGAACATGGCGTCATAGACAGCATCGTCGCCTGCCAAGGCTGCGGTGTGCGACGCTGCTGCCTGCGCTCCTTGTCTGGTTCGTCCCACCTTGACAAGCACCACTGGCTTTCCTGCAGCACGTGCCAGCTCCAGTGACTGTCGTAACTTGACTCCGTTGCCGCAACCTTCAAGATAGGCCATGATGATTTTAGTATCCGGATCACTTGCCATCCAGGCTATGCAATCCGCAATATCAATATCCGACTCATTTCCCGTCGTTATCCACTTTGACAGGCCAACACCACGCCGCTGTGCCATGGCATATGCATAGGCACCGAAGGCGCCGCTCTGGCTGACAATTCCAATAGGGCCTGGTTTGGCCAGCCCGACACTCAATACTGGGGAAAAGGTGGCATACACAGACCGGGCAATGTTCATGAACCCCAGACAATTGGGACCAAGCATCCGAATGCCGGCAGCCTGGGCTCTGCTCGAAAACTGATCCTGCGCCAGACTTCCTGCGTGTCCCGTTTCTGCGAACCCCGCCGAAAACATGACAATATTTTTAACACCGCTGGCAATTGCGTCATCCAGCGCCGCCTCGGCGCTGCTTGCCGGAATAGCAAAGATGGCCAGATCTATGGGCTGATTAACTGCAAGTAGCGAAGCAAACGCTGGACGCCCGTGGATCTGTCCACCGCCAGGATTGATGGCGTACAGTTCGCCGTCATAACCGTGTTCGACAAGATAACGTACCGGTACGGCACCGATTTTGTTCGGATTGGAAGATGCACCAACGACAGCAATGGACGCTGGAGATAAAAAAGAATCGAGATTGGTCTGAATCATAGTTTGTCTGCGAATTCGCGTGATATGTCTCTGCAGAGTGCACGACAGGTTCAGTTTCTTGAACCCATAGAGACGACAGAGCCATAATAGCGACCCGCTTTTTATAAGACAAACTGTAATTTATGATAGTTTAATAATAATGGATTATTAATTGGCATTCAGTTTTTGATCAAAAAAAACCGGCGACAGCCATGCATTGTGTGTTCGTCTTGCACAAGAGGTAATGTCAATCACACCGATGGTGTATTCAGGGTGAAATCAAGAAAACTCTCCACCGCTGGAGACAATGATGACCGGTGCCTGGCAAAGACTGCGATACGCCAAGTGACAGTAGGCTGCGATAGCGGACGAAACGTCAAACCAAATCCCTCTACCAGGTCTCGGGCCATCGATGGACAGATCACGTAGCCATAGCGAACCCGCAACATGGAAAGCGCAGTATTGACGCGGTGTACGGAGATAATGCTGGGAGGATGGTGTCGTTGCGGTACGTTGCTCAATACGTTGACGGTAAGGTTGGGCATATAGTTGATGAGTGGCCTGTTGCTCAGTTCTTTCCAACATACCGATTTTTTCGCCGCTAGCGGATCATCCCGCCGTAAGGCTACCCATAACGGATCGGCCCTGATCATATGGGCTTGTATGGCCTCGTCAACCGGCACGCCTTCCGGCCCAAATCCAATGTCTGCGCTACCGCTATGCAGACGGGACAATACCTGTTCGATTGGGACATCTTCAAATCGGACATCGATATCCGGATTCTGCTTCTCATAGCGCGCGATGAGCTCGGGAAGCAGCGTACAGGATAAGGGCTCCGGCGCGGCAACGCGTACCACGCCCCTGCGCAAATCCTTCAGGTTAGTAACACTCTCGAGCGCCTCTTCCAAATTACCAAGCAATCGACGCACCAGGGGTTCAAATGCGACACCTACGGTCGATGCGCTGACATTGCGCGTATCACGATCCAACAGACGTACGCCCAATCGACTTTCCAGTTCCTTGACCAGACCGCTGAGTGCTGCCTGCGACAAATGCATTGTACTGGCGGCCTCGGAGAAACTGCCGGATTCAAGAACGGCAAGAAACGCACGCAACTGACGGAGCGTGATTTCCGGCGCAGGCGCGCGTCGCTTCGGTTCGGAATCATACATGGATTTATAACCCAGGCCTTTAAATTGAAAAGAAAATCAAGCTTGTCCGTATAGAGCGGGCGACCTATTATATCAGCAGGTCTGCGCCTGCCCTGCTTACCAGGCCACCCGCCAGCGGTACAACAATTCAAATAACCAGGAGACAATGATGGGAATAAATCGACGCATGTTGTTGGGAACGGCTGTTGCGGGTATCTGCAGCGGGCTCGCTCCACGGGCATTTTCGCGGGAAGACTGGCCGTCGCGTCCGGTCAAAATTGTCTCACCCTATGGAGTGGGTGGTCCCAATGATCTGTCCGCAAGAATGATTGGCGACTATCTTGCACGGCATCTGGGACAGGCATTTATTGTCGAAAACAAAACCGGGGCCGGAACACGGGTTGGCAATAGCTTCGTGGCACATGCACCAAATGACGGATATACCATTTTGTATGCTGCGGCGCCCTACGCAACGCTGGAAGCACTGTATGGCCCGCTGCAATATGATCCGCGCAAGGATCTGCAACCTGTCGCCATGACCGCAGTGGCACCACTTTTTTTGGTTGTCAACGCAAAAACGTCGATAGGTTCCGTCAAGGATTTGATCAGCTACGGAAAAGCGCAATCCAAGGGTTTGACTTTTGGTTCCCCAGGCTATGGCTCGTTACCTCACCTGGCCAGCGAACTGCTCTTTCGCAATGCAAAAGTAAAGGGACTGACCGTTCAATATCGCGGCGATGTTGCTGCCTATACTGATTTACTAGCCGGGGGACGAATTGACGCAACGCTTACTGCAATCACAGCCGCACTGCCGCACATCCGCAGCGGAAGCCTGCGTGTGCTGGGCGTAGCCTCTGCCAAGCCTAGTGCAATTTATCCCGCAGCAACCCCGCTGAGTGAACAGGGATTATCGGACGTCGTTGCATCCGGCTGGTATGGATTCATGGCCCCGGCTGCTGTGCCCGCAGATATTGTGAAACGACTGGATGATCAGATCAATCGGGCTCTGTCTGATCCGGACATACAGCAGAAACTGTCAGCACTGGGACTGGAATCCCGGCAAAGTAACGCCACCCAGTTCGGCCAATTTATTGATGCCGAAACGCGAAAATGGAGCCAGGTCATCAAAGCGGCAGGCATAAAGGGAACATGAGTTTTTGCAGGCAGAAAGTGTGTACTTTGATTGAGTATTCATTTATAACTCAACAACGTGCTGGCCAGAAGGCAAAGTTTCTGACCAGTAATGGCTTCGAATCGGCGCACAACGCACCAGAACTATCCCAAGACTACTACCAGAACACTTCTTAAACTATGGGAATGAGCAGGAACAATCCATATGTAGCGATGCCCGCCCCTGCGACGCGAGTTAGCCAGACATTATGATTCTTCAACATGAAGCCGGCAGCCAGCCCGGTCACGTGCAGTATCAATGTTGTCAGCATAAAGCCCGCAAAAAAAGTCACAGCATTGCCGCTGGCAGGCAGTTCCGAACCATGGGCAATCCCGTGAAATACCGCAAACAATCCGACAAGCATAACGCCAGCCCATCTCGGTATGGAAATGCGGCTCAGTACCAAAAGGCCGAAAACAAACAAAGACGCCATAATCATGGGTTCAATTGCCGGCAGACTGACACCCACAACACCCAGAATTCCGCCTATCAGCAGCCAGCAAAGAAAGCTCAATGGCGTCCATATCGCGCCTCGTATATTTGTATGGGTGAGAGCTGCCCACAGCCCCACTGCAAACATGGCAAAAAGGTGATCCAAGCCGGTCAGCGGGTGCATGACGCCTATACTGAACATGTCATTGGATAAATGTTCGTGCCCAGGATGCGCCAGCACAACACTCGGGACGGCCAGAGCAACTAACGTTCTTAAGAAAAAAGTGCCAACTGTATGAAGATTAGCGCGATTAGACATGAGCAACTCCTGAAAGAATATGAATTTTTATAGACTTAACAACAAGAAGACGATTTAACAAATACATCATTTTGTAACGGGCAATGCCCGCGTTGCGCACTTATGAAGCATGTTTAGCGCGCGCATGGATGCTGAGGCCGCACCATAACCGTTGTCGATGTTTACGACTAGAAGTCCGGATGCACAGCTTACCAGTGCAGCATTCAAGGCGGTACGGCCACCTTCTATAGCGCCATAGCCAACTGATGTCGGGACTGCAATAACGACTCCGGGAACCAAACCACACACAACACTGGGTAACGCTCCATCCATGCCGGCCACGACAATGATGACAGGGCTTGTGCGAATGCTCTCAATTTTCTCCATTAAACGCCACAGGCCGGCCACACCGACGTCAGCAAAAAGATTGCAGGAATATCCAAAGAACTCCAGCGTACGAGCCGCTTCGCGGCTAACTGGAATGTCCGAAGTTCCCGCGGTAACAATGGCGACACGTTCCTTTCTTGCCCGGGCTTTAGGCGCTCCGAAAAAACCGGTGCGCGATACCGGATCATAATCAATGCAGCTTTGATGATGTTGCTTCAAGCTCGAGTACGAACCAACCTCCAGCCGGGTAAGTAAAAGTGCGCTCTCCCGCTCATGGCCAATATCCAGAATGGTGTTGAGCTGATCCACACTTTTGCCTTGGCAAAATATCGCCTCATCCAGTCCGATACGTTTACTTCTATCAAAATCCAGATTGATTTCAGATTGATTCATGTTTGATTCCAATAAATGCACTGCCAGAACGATAGAGCGCAAATTGCACTTCTAATTCAATGTCCAATGCAGCGAACATGACGTTGACTTGCTGTTTAAGCTTGCCTTCTTGTTCCGCGGTTAACCGATTCATGCTGACCTGATCAAGCTCGATGACAATACCCTGCTTGCGCAATCTGCAGCGCACTGCCTGCGGATTGATTTCCTGGATAACCAATTGCTCAGCAGAATCGATCACGGCCAGAGCAGCGGCTCGAATTCCAATCCCTGTTTCAACACGACTAGCCAAACATGGTGACGAAGGCAACGCTGCAATTTCAGGCAATCCCAAAAAGCGGGCGAACTCCCGCAAATCAACCTTTGCAATGCCCGCTTCTACATACGGATGCCTGACCAAAAAATTTTCTGCCGCCTGTAGTCCGGGTCGGTATTCCCCCAGATCATCAGCATTGGTGCCCGAGATGATCTGCTTTTTTGTACAGTTGCCAATTGAAGCGTACAGGTTGGACTTGCAGTAAAAACAGCGATTTACTGGATTAGATACGTAATGATCGTCGCTGAATTCTTCGGCATCAATGATGGACAGCTTCCAGTTCTCTAGTCTGGCGAGCGCTTGTACACGGCGTGTCGCGGCAATTGGAACAGCGGGTGATACTGCGTGGAATATTTCGCAGCGCGCGGGGCCGAGTAAACGATTTGCCACCACGGCAAGCGTCAGACTATCTACGCCTCCACTAACGGCAACTGCCGTGCTGTCCATTTTTGAGAGTATATGCCTAAGCGTAGCGAGTTTATTGGCGGTGCTATCAGTCATGTGACGTTTCCTTATCTGATAATTCTTTCTCCACAATAGTGCGTAATAATTGGCGATCAACGTGATTGGCTGCGTTCATGGCAATATCATCCATTTCTGCCTTGACTGTAACCACGCCGCCGGGTCGAACCACTTTTTTTAAACGCTGAACGCGACCGTTAACGTCCACTGTCTCATTCTCCCGAATGAGGACATACCGGTCCATCGACTGAACACGCACGCCGATTGTGGTAGTTTCTGCAAAACAGGATGCAACTGCCAATTCGCTGGTGGCCGGGTGCACCAATACCTGAATTTGCGAAGCCATACGGCCCTTTTTTCCAAACGAAGGAAGTTGAGTCACGTCAATCACCCCTGACATTTTGCGTAATCTGTCCAAACCGACCGCCAGATCTTCAGGTGACTGATCATCTATTTCAAACGACAATTGGGCCACTCGATCGGCAGCGAATTGATTTGCCGATCGGGAAGATTCATCAAAAGCCATCACGCGCAGTACATTGCTAATACCCGGAAAACTGCGCGTACCAAAACCTATACCGGATAACAAAAGGCACCGGGGACGTGAACCGATGCTTGTTTCGCATTGCAAGTGACGCAGGATCGCTGCCCCTGTCGGTGTGATTCGTTCCCCCTCAATTCCATCACTATGGGTCACCATACCGCGCAAAAGCAGAGCTGTGGCCGGAGCCGGAACCGGCATCAATCCGTGCGCGCTGTTAACCCATCCTGATCCTAGCGGTAGCGGTGCGACAGACCAGCTTACCCCCTGTGCGGAATACATTTCATTGATTGTTTCAACTAGATAAGCTGCGCCCACGATATCGGCAATGGAATCCCACGCACCGACCTCATGAAACGTCACCTCATCGGGAATTGATCCATGAACCTTTGCTTCTGCCTGGGCCAATAAGGAAAAAATCGCGATGGCCCGCAATTTAACGGCTTGCGCGAGAGTCGAGTTCATGAGATTGTCGCGCACATGTGCAAACGTGACATGTTCATGATCATGCGTGCCGTCGTGATCACGATGCAGCGAATCATCTGATTGACCAAGGCGCGGAATATGGTCCAATCCAGGGCCAGCAACCATGAAGCGAAGACCTGCCAGCACGTGGTCCTTGTGGTCGATCACACTCAACGAGATATCCGAAGGCAACCCCGCCGATTCGATCGCCGTTAATGTGCCAGCGACCAAGTGAGGAAATGTATCGAAAATTGCGGCGATGAACATATCCCCTGCCACGCCACCAACGGGATCTAGATGTAAATGCATTTCAGCCCTCGTTCGAGTCTTGCACATCAAATTTAAATTTCGGCTTGCTATAGAATGTCGGAGCGACAACCGTTATAGGGTCAGGACCCACAAGCCGCGTAGCAATTTTCCATGCATCTGCAAAGTTTGCAGTTGGCGTTAACCCAACGTCCCTGAAAGCGCCCGGATTGCTGGTTCCCGCCATGATGACCCGCGAAGCACGAGTTAGTGCATACTCATTTTCGTAGAAGAGCCAGAAAGCATGAATCGCGGGATAGGCGTGGTTATGTGTATAGGCGTGCAAGAAGTCTGGTCTATTGCAGAACTCATCCTCAAAATCCACCATTTCGCGTGCCGTGTGACATTGCCTGTAAAGTTTGATGGCCTCTGGATAAGATGGAAACACACGTTCATCAATTGTTCCCGTAGTTGGACTTACTGCAATAATCACGCCGCCTTCGCGCAACACGTGTTTACCGGAACTCAATCGAGGAGGAACCATGGCACCGATCGCCGCAACCAAAGTATTGTTCGAAGAACCATAGGCATAGGATGCCGGCAGTCCTATTACCAGGATATCAGCCTGCGGAACCGGTTGCCGGCATATTTTTTCAGCCAACTCCCAAGCTGGCGGTTTCACTGCTTCGGCTGCGCCTGCAAAAACGCCTGCTAATTTTCCGCCAATCCCATTAACGGAATTTATGTAAAATACTTGCTTTCCAAGTGCATTATCAAGAAATGCGGTCACTTCTGCTTTCACACTACCGTAGCGCTTGGTGTTGGCAGCGTTCTTTGAGCCAGGATCCGGGATGCTGTGAAAACTGTGGTGAGAAGCAATGCTCCGGGTAGAGCCAAGCCCAACCACGACCCCTGTACCGGTATAGCTCTTCCATGCGGTGGGCGCAACGTTTCCCTGATAAATCATCAGATCGGATTCGATGAAGTGACGGTTCATTTCTACGTAGCGCCCTCCCTCCGTAACGCCCAAAAACATGTGTTGCGCCGGATCCGAGCAATCGTGATTGATAATTTGACCTTTTGGCCAAAAGCGGTTGAATATCTTTGCTCCGAGATGTTTTGCTATTTCTGAGCGAGTGCTTTTTTTATGATTGCTGCACGCATTAATGAAAAGAATATCCGCTTCGCTCACGCCGGCGCCAAGCAAGACATCTACGATTTCAGGAAGAATGGTTTGCGCAGAATTGGCAGGACGCGTCGGATCGTCAAAAGCAATTGCTACACGCATGCCTGGCTTGGCCAACTCTGAGAGCGGAGGACACCCATAAGGGTTGGCCAGGGCCGCACGGACTGCAGCAGCAGGGTCTTCCAGTAGTGGCGGATTCTCAAACTCTACGACAACGGCATCCTCCGGAACTTCGATATCCAGCTTTCGATCACCATAATCGACTGTTACTGATTTCATATTCATTTTCTCTCTCCTCAATGTTCATCTGATCTTGGATGGAAATGCCGATAAAGCTCGTGGCGCTTGATTTTCCCCACACCGTTGCGCGGAAGCTCGTCGATAACGGCAATTTTCTGAGGCACTTTGAACGACGCCAAATGACTCTTGCAAAATCCGATTATGTTTGTTTCTAAATTTGCGCGTTCACTCGCCTCATGAAGCGTTACGCACGCCATAACGATCTCTCCCCACATAGGATCGGGCATTCCAAACGCTGCAGCCTCTCGCACGGCCGGGTGCCGGGCGATAACCCGCTCTACTTCGAGAGGCGAAATATTCTCGCCGCCTCTGATGATCATTTCTTTTTTTCGTCCAACAAGGAAAATGAAACCATCTTCATCTATCTTTCCCAAGTCTCCGGAGTGAAACCAGCCATTTTCTATGGCCTTGGCGGTCGCTTCAGCATCATGAAGATATCCCTTCATCAAAGTTGGTGTCTGTATCAGTAGCTCACCGACTTCACCCACGGGCACTTGCACACCTTCGTTGTTGACAATCCTGACGTCACTTTGCGGCAAAACCTTTCCGATTGATCCATGTTTGCGTGGACCGTCTATAGGGTTCATCGTGATGCCCGACGCTTCTGTCAATCCATAGCTTTCTAAAAGCAAGCCCTTTCCAAAACGGGTCTCAAATCGTTGGGCCAAATCAATGGAAGTAGGTGCTGATGCCACTTTTACAAACCGTAAGCCCGCGCCCTCGTCGGCAACACAAGGCGGCGTCTCCAAAAGAATCGCCAATATGGTCGGCGAGGCGCTAAAATTGTTGATATCGTATTTTTTACAAAGCGTCCAGTGCTGTGAGGCACTAAAGCGCCGGCAAAGTACGGTCGTTGCGCCTGCGCATAAATGAGAAAGCGTGCTGAACATCAAGGCATTGTTGTGCGACAGCGGCATAACACATAACGTCCTATCAGAGGGGCCCAGAGTGTGATTGGATTTAGAGGCAAATATTGTGCACAGAATATTGCGATGGGTAATCATGACGCCTTTTGGTTTCCCTGTGGTACCCGATGTGTATAGCAGCAACGCAATATCATGAAAATCGGGATCAGGCGTCTGGGGTGCACTCTCTGATTGCTCCATCAGCAGGCTAAACGGCAGCGGTTGCAGCGTCCTGGACGCACTCTCGCCAAAAACATCAATGCTTACCACTTTGGGTGGCGTTGCAAGCTGACCGAGCGCCTCTTCGATCACCGCCGCATGCTGGCTGGAGGTGATCAACAATTGACTGCCTGCATGCTCAAGTATGTAGGCGACCTCTTCTGCCTTCAGGCTGGAACCTAGCGCATTGGCAATGATGTTCGTCTTGAACGCACCTAAATAGGCAGCAACAAGGAGTATGTCGTTGCCCAGCATGAAGCTGACGCGGCTTTGCGGGACTAGCCCGAGGTGCCGGTACAGATTGCCAAATTTATTGGATAAGCAATCAAGCTCGCCATACGAGTAGGACTTGTCATCAAAAATGATCGCAGGATTGCCCGGTGGATGCGCTCTCAGTATCCCACCCAGCGTGCATTCCGAAGAACCATCACGTGAACTCAACTCGTCATTCATTTGCAACATCTCCTCTTTAACGTTATTTCCTAAGATGCAAAAATGCACTTAAAGGAAATGTAGATATCAAATAATAAAAAAATCCAGAATAGAGAAACTGCCAGATTTGGTATGCTTTCTTGTGACACCGTCGCCTTTCGCTGCTTTGTCTATTCTTCAGCCGGACGCTTCCACGGCGCAGACTGTGCGAGCCTATTACGCATCGTTGCTGCGGCCCGGTTGTTACCGTCCGTACTGTTCGAAATATGATTCGAATATCTCCTCTTCACCGGGCATGCGCAATTCGATTCGCCGTGATATCGTAGTAATGTTCATGTAGTGGGTGTAGTTCATATTCTTTGAAAAGCTGTTGCCTCCCCACGTCCCACATCCCATGGATAGCGAGAACGGCAAGCCATTATCGAAGTTTCCTCCTGTGGCCGCACTGTGGGCTTGGTTCACAATCACGCGCGATACTGGCAAGTGACAGGCCAAATCCATCTGGCGACCAGGTATCCTTGAATGCAAACTCACAGAATGACCTGCACCCATATATTTATAGATTTCACTGGCAATATCGGAGGCGTGCTCGAAATCTCGCGCCCGGTAAACGGAAAGTACAGGTGACAGTTTTTCTCCCGAATAAGGATGATTCTTGCCCCACCCGTCTTCCTCCACAAGCAGTACCTTGGCGCTGCGTAACACATCACGGTAAAGTCCTGCACCACTGGCGATGGTGGAGGCGCTTTGTGCCGTGATAGTTTGAGTCAAACGTCCATCAATCCACATGGCAGCCTGCAATTTCACCTTCTCTTCCTGATTCAGGAGCACCCCGCCAAGTTTTGCCAATTCTGCCAGCGCAGCGTCGTAGACTTTATCTACAACAACAAGGCTGTTTTCGGATGAACAACTGGTGGCGTTATCAAATGTTTTGGATTGAATTAATTTTTCCGCTGCATCGGCCAAATCGGCGCTCTCATCAACAATAGAGGCTACGTTTCCCGGCCCCACGCCAAAAGCGGGTGTTCCACTGCTGTAAGCCGCACGCACATTAGCCTGGCTGCCCGTCGCCACAATCAGATCTGCCTGCATCATCAACGCATGGGTTAACGCCTTTGAGGCCGGCATCGGCAGCATTTGCACCAGACCCTTTGCACACTCGGCAGGAAAGCCGACTTTTTCCAGCTGCGAATGGACAAATTCCAGCAGCAATGCACATGTACTCGTCCCCTTCGGGGAGGGAGCAATAATAATTGCGTTACGACATTTCAAAGCGTTGATAATTTTATTTGCCGGGGTTGCGCAAGGATTGGTAGACGGTGTAATTGCAGCAACCACGCCAACGGAGCGAGCAATTTCCACCAAACCAAGATCCGGATATTCGGCTATCACGCCAACGGATTTTTTCCCGGCAAGGTCTCGCAATAAGCCCAATGTCTTACGATAATTTTTTGAGATTTTATCTTGCACGTTACCTAGCCCGGTATCTCGTACCGCCAGTTCGGCAAGCTGGCGGTTCCTGTTTGGCTCCATAATGGCCCACCCCAGTGCCAGGCAAACCTCGTCAACCTTAGCTTGAGTATATGTTTCGTAATACTGCTGCGCTTGTTGTGCTGAAGCAATTAGCGCTGCAACCACCGTCATTGCTTCTGGTGTTGTTGCCAAAGGAGTCGTATCCTTGTCCATGTTTAATCACTCCACAATCATTTTTCTAATTTGTCGTACGAGAATTCGAGTTCGGCGAATTGCCTGAACAGATCGGAAGACCGATGTACCGGTACTCCTACTTGATCTCGACACCTACGGTCTTTATTACTTTTGTCCAATCGTTGACATATGTTTCAAGAGCGATTGCAGCCTCCTCTGGCGTATTCGTCAACACTTCAAGTGCCTCTTTTTTTAGAAAAGTTTTCACTTCATTGGTAGCAAGAACGTCAACGATCGTCTCGTTCAGCTTTTTCATGATTTCTTTAGGTGTGCCGGACCGAGCCAGAATTCCCCACCATCCTCGCTGAAGATAATCAGGGTAGCCGGATTCTGAAATTGTTGGGACGTCAGGCAAAAGAGAAAATCTGTTCTTCGATGTAACCGCCAACGCCCGTACCTTTCCTGACTTGATATAAGAAAGATAGAGCGTCGCAGCATCGATTCCCAGCGACGTTTGCCCGCTGATCAATGCCATTGCCGCTGGGCCGGAGCCTCCATATGGAATATGCAGCAGGTCAACCTGCGCCATGGATTTCAACAACTCGACAGCAAGATGTGACCCCCCGCCTATGCCGGACGAGCCAAAAGTGAGCTTTCCTGGATGGGCCTTGGCGTACTCGATAAACTCAGGTAGTGTTTTGGCTGGTACAGACGGATTCACGACCAATACCAATGGGCCTTCCGCGACAGAAGTAACCAGAGAAAAATCTTTAATTGTGTCATAGGGAACATCAGTCCTGATTGACGGATTTATCAGGAACCCGGAAGCTGTAATCAGCAGTGTGTAGCCGTCTGCGGGCTTTCTGGCTACTGCAGTTGCACCTATCATCGTTCCAGCCCCCGGTCTATTTTCCACCACTACTGTTTGCCCCAACTTTTCACCCACTTTTTGAGCAATTAAACGCCCCAATAAGTCGGTAGCACCACCAGGGGCGAACGGCACGACCAGCGTGATTGGCTTGTCAGGATAATTTGCCTTGGCGGCATTTGCCTGCCCCAACAGCACCGCAGATACTAAAAATACGCCCATAATTAGTTGTAAGCATTGTTTGAACATAGTCTCACTCCAGTTTGTGCATCTATTTGTAATTTCGTGCTTGGAACCTTAAAAATCTGATGCGTTTGCCCTGCACGGTGCGGGATACAAATTGTCCATTTGTTCTCGAATACGCAACAGTTGCTGATCTGACCAATAGCGCTGAATGGCACGCTTTGTATATTCAGCCAATCATCGCTTTTATCAAAAACAATGATCGATACAGAAAAATCTGACTACGTGTTCGTTGTTATGCTGAATGGGACAGCCAAAATTGCGAACGATAGCCAAGCGCTATCCTGTAGGGTATGCCTGATTGGGATGCTGTTGAACTATAATAAGCAGATAACAAATCCAATAAAAGCGAATTTGTTGCACCTTCCATGTTCGATTTTTTAGATCAACTATGTGACACAGGTCCGCGCTATCATGAATGTATCAACTTTCCCTTGGATGGTCCTATGCTGCCTGGAATACTCTCATGACCCTCAAACAACTAGAAGCATTTTATTGGGCTGCGAGCTGCAGAAATTTTGCGATCGCTGCCGCTCAACTGCACTTATCCCAATCTTCACTTTCAAAAAGGATTAGTGAGCTAGAGGAGAATCTACGTTGCGAATTATTCGATCGAAGTGGGCATAAGGCGATTTTGACCAAAGCTGGAGAGCGGCTGCTACCAAAAGCGAGAATCATGCTTTCGGCGTCAGAAGATATTATCGCCACCGTTGGTGAAACTGGCGCTATCGGCGGGCGCTGTCGATTCGGTTCCGGTGAAATCGCAGCTTCGTCGTGGCTTTCACGGTTCGTCGTCGACGCCATGAATACCTATCCTGAATTAGTGCTTGAGCCATATATTGGCCGAGAGCTGGAGCAAAGACTTATTGGGGGTGAATTAGATTTCTCAATTACCTCCAAGAAGTCATCATACTCAACAATTAGAACCGAGCTCATTGCTCAGGTAGAATTCGTTTGGGTCATTGCGGCACAACTGCCGTGCCCAAAGCATAATGCCGTGCAAGAACTTATTCACCAGTTGCCGATTATCAGCATGCACCAGAACGCGGGCCTGGCTCAGGTCCTGAATCGCTGGCAGCAATCAGGCGATCACCACGACGTAAAAGTACTCACTTGCAATAACATGTCTGCGATAGCCAGCTTAGTAGCAGCAGGATTAGGAATCAGCTACTTTCCAAAGGGATGGATTGCGCCCTTGATCAAGCGAAAAATAGTAAAAAACTTACACGATATTCCACTACCGAAACTCGACTATTATTTTCAGTGGCGTTCAGGCGATCAGCGTGCGTTAATTCAGCGGATGAGGGAACTTGTTGTAAGGCACGTTGATTATAATCACCCCGTTCTTATGTTGTAGACTGATGTTAGGCAATCACAGGACCAGCCCATATTCGAAGCTTTTGAGTGTAGAGGCGCTAGATCTTTAGCGACCCCATTTTCCTTTGCAATTTGGCTGGCAGGACAGATTACACTCATTTTGACAAACCCAAATATGATCTGGCAGGCATCCGTTTATCACGCAGTATCTGTCCGACTAGATTTGGTTCATTCCGGCGTCCAATTTATGCAGATAAATTGCCACCATAATCGATGGATATGTCGCCAGTTCGTTGGCCTGCGGTCTCTGCGAGCGTTGCTTTTATCAAGCGGATTATCAGTCGGGATGCTGCGCTTACCGGGCGGTTTGAAGGTGTCCCGCACAAAAGCCGGGTTGAAACTTTCGGAGTCAACAAGGTGGCCAGCAATTCTCCCCGCTCGATCTCTGATCGCATCGCCGAAGCACACATGACTGTATGAGCAGCTCCCGCCAAGACAATTTCCCGAACCAGATCGTGCGCATCAATCTCATACGTTACGTTCAGCGATATACCCGCATCTGCTGCAGCGATATCCATAGTGCGGCGAAGCCCGTGCATTCTCGATGGGAGCACTAAAGGCAAATTTTTAAGCGCAGAGATATCTATCGCCTCGCCTGCCTGCACGGCAAGCCTGGCCTGTGCCGATGCTGACACTAACGACAGGCTAAGTTGTGCAATGTGGTCAAATACGAGATGATCCGCACGCCTCTCATTGTCAAGAATGCCAACATCAATCCGGCCGCTGGCAAGCCATTCCAACAGATAACCGCTATAACCCGTGACAATATTTAAATTTATCTTTGGGTACTTCTCCCTTGCCGCGAGCAAGAGTCGATATCCAATTATTCTGCTGACTGCTGGCGTCATGCCTATAGAGACGGCTCCGCGCGCCGAATTACGAACCGCCTGTAGATCACTAATAGCCGAGTCTATCTCCTTGAGTAAAGGACGAATGCGTAGCAGCAACTGCGCTCCTTCCGGCGTTAAGGACGCTCCCCGTCCGTTTCTGTATAAAAGACGCATTCCACACTCGTCTTCCAGCTTGCGGATCTGTCTACCCAGTGATGGCTGAGTAACGCCTATTACAGAAGCTGCTTTCGAAAAACTGCCGTAATCGGCAATGTGGCAGAGAAATTCAAACCGTTTGACGTCCATGCGTTGCTCATAAATAGTTGTGCATAAATAGTATAACTGATAGGCCGGATATGCTCTTGCTGTTTCGCAACCGTCACTGCTAGACTAAATTAAATACTACTGAGTTGCGAGAATCCATTGAAATTTCCTGCCCATAAAGTTACTTCTGCACACGCGATGCTCAAAGTGTTTGTAGACAATGGCATAGACCGTGCATATATCGTGCCCGGTGAAAGCTATCTGGGTGTTCTTGATGCATTGAATGATTTCAAGCAGCTAGACGTCTTGGTGTGCCGTCATGAAGGCGGCGCCAGCTTTATGGCCCAGGTGGATGGAAAAATTACCGGACGCCCCGGACTGGCAATGGTCAGTCGCGGACCAGGAGCAACGAATGCCGCTATTGGCATCCACGCTGCACAACAAGACGGAACACCACTTATTCTGTTAATTGGACAAATTCCAAAGCGTGACTTGCGAAAAGGTGCGTTTCAAGAAATTGATTATCAGAAAATGTTCGGATCCGTTGCCAAATGGGTATACGAAGTAACAGCTCCGGAAGAACTGGCGCAGGCGGCCTTCAAGGCGATCCGTATTTCCACATCTGGCACGCCAGGTCCCGTGGTGCTCGTCGTGCCAGAGGACATACAACAACAAATGGTGGACCAACCTGCATGGATTTCGGTGCCCATGGCACCAACTATGCCATCAGCGCCAACGCTGCAGCGTATTCATAAGATGCTATCAGAGTCCAAACGCCCGCTAATAATCGCTGGCGGTGCCATCAGCCGAAGCGAAGGTGGCAGAACAGCACTAATTGAGTTTTCAGAAAAATTTAATATCCCAGTCGTCGTGTCATTCCGGCAAAACGATCTATTTCCCAACGACCATCGTTTATACGCCGGTCATCTTGATCTGGCTATTCCAATAGAACAACTTGAACTGTTCACTTGCGCCGATCTTTTGATTGCACTTGGAACCAGACTTGGCGATATAACGACTCAAGGTTACACGTTTCCCACAGAGCCGCGTCCTGAACAAGCTTTAATTCACTGCATCGCGGATCATCAATCTGTGAATCATGCCTTTGTCGCGGACATTGGGCTGGCAGCTGACCCGGTTGATTTTATGAATCAATTAATGTGCAATGAACTGATCCACGAGGATGACATTGAACGCGCGTCCTGGTCGAACAAGCTGCGTCGGATACAGGACGTTGCCGCGCGGTGGCCAGTTTCATCAGGACAGGATGGGATTCCATTTACAACTGTAGTCAGGGAGCTAGAGGCACAATCTCCCAAAAATCTGGTTATCTGCCTTGATACGGGGACGTTTGCTTCCTCGGTTTATAAGCATTTCTCATTTGGAGGAAACCAACGTCTGATTGCATCCCAGTCCGGAGCAATGGGATATGGTATTCCAGCAGCAACGGTAGCTCAGATGAGATTTCCGAATACCAAGATCGTGTGCCTGGTTGGCGATGGCGGGTTTTTAATGACTGGTAATGAAATTATCGCCGCTGTAGATAGACAACTGCCAATTTTATTTATCATTTCAAACAATAACTGCTATGGCTCGATACGAGTTCACCAAAATCAATTTTACCCGGACAGGAATATCGGCACTTCTCTGACCAACCCCGACTTTGTTGCGTTAACCCGTGCGTTTGGTGCACAAGCGGAATTGGTGGAGAATGAACAGCAGATAAAAGACGCAATAGCTCGCGGGCTATGCGCTACCGGCCCTTATGTAATCGAAGTAAAAACGAGTCTAGTTGCTGCGTTGCAAAAATCACTTATTAAGGGCAGGTAGATAGAAATCGCTGTAGACACGGACAACTTTGGAACTTTGAGTACCTAACTTCTAGGGCCATACCGCCATATAGTCAATCCGCCAATGATCAAACCGCTAATACCTTTAATCGCTTCACTAATAAGCTTTGTCATTCTATCGTCTTATATCGGTAGCTAACCATCGCACAGAGGTAATTATGTCGATTGGTCAATACGCACAGAAACGAGCTTCAGGAATGACTAAGTGTATAGTGAAAGTACTGCCTCCTGCTCTTTCACAAGCGCGCCCATGGCCTGAAAAACCCATTACCGTAATACTACCGGCCACTGCAGGAGCTGCGTCCGATGATTTAACACGCACCGTCGTTCAACAGATGGCGAAAAGTATTGACCAACCTTACGACTATTCTCTTTCATGAGTCTGAAAAACTAACCCGCTTGCAGGCATTGCGTGTATTCCGCCTGGCGTTCGAACACCTCTTCTGGTGAAGTACCTACAATACTACGATAGATAGACACATCAGTTGCTCCTTCGCAACCGAACAACAATACCTGACTATGAACATCGAGCCCCAATTTTTTCTTCAGCTCCGGATAAGCTAATGTATTTAGCAGGACACCCATACCACCAGAAGCGGACTCCCCACTAACAATTGGCACATCTCCTTTACCATCGGCTAACACCTTCATGGCTTGAACTACCCAATCGTCCGGTATGGCAAGATAGTCGCTGCAGAGCCAGTCCAGAACTGCCCAGGCAGCAGGCGAGACTTCCCGACACGCCAGACCGGCCATAATAGTGTGTAGATTACCGGAAGACGGCGTAGGCTTACCGTTGAGCGCACTTTGGTAAAGGCAGTCGGCTTCTATCGGCTCTACCATAACAAAGCGTGGAGGCTTGCCCGTTATTCTTTGATAAAAGCCCATGAAAACCGCAGCCGCGATGCTGCCTACTCCGCCTTGCATAAATACGTGGGTTATTTTCTCAAGCTCCGGAATCATTTCCAAGGCCTCTTCGACCATCACCATATATGCGTTCATAACATGGCGAGGTAGCGGCTCTACAAAGTTATCCCACGATGTGCTACTAACAAAATGCCAGCCATTGATATGTCCGTCCTCTTTGGCTCGGCTCACAGAGGCCTCGTATTCTCCATCAATGCGAATCACAATTGCTCCCAGAGCCTCCATGGCCTCCTTACGCCCGGGACTGACATGGCCATGGATATAGATGACACAACGACAACCAAATGTCTTAGCAGCATGGGCCAGGCCACGCCCCTGATTGCCGTCGGTCGCTACACATACGGTGATACGTTCGGTGATGGTTGCAAACACACGGTTTCGCAACTGCTCTGCAGTAGGCCGGGTTCCAGTCTTTTCCTCAACAGCATCGGCCAATAACATATATACCGCATATGGCGCACCTAGTGCCTTAAAACTGCCAAGCTCCCGCCCAAAGCGTTGACTTTCGTCCTTGTAATACAACTTTTCAATACCCAGATCTGCGGCACGACTTTCTAACGCCCACAGTGGTTGAGGCTTATATCCTGGCCATTGCTTAATTTGTGCAACAGCAGAGTCCCAACCCTGCAGATTCTCTACAGCCACTTTTGCAATTTCTTTTTTATCAGTGGCGAGCCAGTGCACAGAGTAATGGTGCCCATATTCATTTGTCATATTTACCTCAGTTAAAGTTGAATCATGAAGCGCTTCTGCTGTCATTGCGGCAGAAACTATATTGTTTTTAAAAAAATTAACAGATCTATATTGATTCAATGCCTCGATATAGACGCAATAAAATCCCGCGCTCGTTCGCTCGAAGGCTTGCGGAAGAACTGTTCAGTGGGAGTTTTTTCAACGACCTGTCCTGAATCCATGAAAACCACCCAGTTTGCCACCTGTTTGGCAAATCCCATCTCGTGTGTTACGACCAACATAGTCATGCCCTCGCGTGCTAACGAAACCATAACGTCGAGCACTTCTCCCACCATTTCTGGGTCCAGAGCGGACGTCGGTTCGTCGAACAACATTACCGATGGATTCATCGCCAGGGCACGCGCGATGGCAACACGTTGTTGTTGCCCGCCTGACAATTGGCCCGGGTATTTGTTAGCGTGTTCATGTATAGCCACCCGCCGCAAAAGTTCATGCGCTTGTTTACTCGATTCCTTTGCTGAACGCTTAAGAACTTTGCGTTGTGCCAGACACAAATTGTCAACAACAGACATATGGGGAAAGAGCTCAAAGTTCTGGAATACCATCCCTACACTACGACGTACTAAAGGCAGATCTGCTTTAGGATCGCCAACGGAGATACCGTTGACTTCAATAACTCCGCTTTGAAAAGGTTCCAGTCCATTTACACACTTAATAAGGGTCGATTTGCCGGAGCCTGACGGCCCACAGACAACAATTACATCGCCTTTGGCAACTGTGACATTACAATCGGACAAAACTTGGGTACTCCCATAAAACTTTGAGAGTTTACTAATACTGATCATGGTTCAAGAATTCCTTTTATCGTGGCGTCGCGACACGGGTTTGAAGGCGCTGCACTAAATGCGAAGCAGTAATTGAAATGACGAAATAGACTGCAGTCGCAAAAAGGTACATTTCGACCAGCCGTCCATCCCGTTGAGCAACTTTAGTCGCGGCCCCGAGCACATCAGTCAGCGACAGGACATATACCAAGGAGGAATCCTGAAAAAGGATGATTGTCTGCGTTGCGAGCACTGGTAGCATGTTGCGTAATGCCTGAGGAACCACTATAGAACCCATTACTTGTGGATAGCGCATTCCGAGCGAATAACCCGCATCGATTTGACCTTGTTTTATTCCTCGCAAGCCAGAGCGTATGATTTCTGCAAAGTAAGCTGCTTCGAAAAGCGTGAATGTCACAAACGCAGACGCATTGGCGCCAACGGTAATGGGTCGTGACGCCCCGGTAACCCACTGCGCGATGTATGGCAGGAGAAAATATATCCAGAAAATTACCAAAATCAATGGGAGCGAGCGGGCTACGTCAATGTAAATTTCAGCAGGTTTTCTGATGAGCGTTAGCCTGGATTGCCGCATTAATGCTAACAGGATGCCCAAAACGATGCCCCCCGCCGTTGCTACCAACGTTAAAGTGAGGGTAAATCCAAGCCCATCGACCAGAACATACCCCAACGATCGCCAGACAACGTCCCAATCTAAATCGTTCATAAATTCTAATTCCTGAAATTTCCGAATACATACGGTTGTATGAACTACAACCGATGAGCGGTTCGACGTTCGATGAACTTCGAAAACTGTACGATAACGACGTTAAGTGCAAAATACATTAGCGTCGCAGCAGAGAACGCCTCAAACACATGAAAAGTGTATTCCTGCATTGCTCTGGCTTGCGCGGTCAGTTCGGCCAGCCCGATGGTCAGCGCGACTGACGTATTTTTCATCAACGCGAGACCTTCAGAGGTAAGGCTCGGAAGCATCGTTACATAAGTTCTCGGGATTAAGATATAACGATATGCTTGAGATCGTGTCATTCCCAACGCCAGCGCTGCGCTTGTCTGTCCTGTTGGCAGCGCCTGAATGCCGGCTCGCACCTGCTCAGCAATACGTGCAGAGGTGTAGAATCCCAATCCAATAAATCCGACATAAAAAGAACCATACTCAAGCGACTTCAACCAATCTCCCAGCGTTTTCGGAAGCATCTCCGGCAACACGAAATACCATAGAAAAAGTTGCAGAAGTAGCGGAATGTTGCGGAACAATTCTACGTATGCTCTGGCGAAAGCGCTCAAGCTTGATGAAGTAGTCGTTCGCATCACACCTATGACGGTGCCAAACGCCAGTGCAATCACCCATGCCAATATTGCGGTTGCAACGGTGACCGCCACTCCCTGAACAAGACGCTCAAGATAGTTCATCGAACCATCAAGCGTAGGCTGAACAAAGACGCTCCAACTCCAGTCGTAATTCATATTATCCAATCTCTCAGAAAATCACTTTTGACCTATTCGATAATGTATTTAGCGGGATCTGCAGAGTCAGTTGGCTCTTTCCATACTTGTTGCAAAGCTTTACTTGGAGGCAAGTTTAGATTTATGCCTCGCGGAGCAATAGGCGATTGAAACCATTTCTTGTATAATTTTTGCGCTTCCCCAGATGAATAAAGCGCCGCGAGCTTCTCATTGACCAAGGCCTTAAAGTTCGGATCATCCCGACGCATCATGATTGCGTATGGTTCAGCTGACAGCCCTTCAGAGGAAATGACAAACTGCGTTGGATTTTTCGAGTTAGCCACCACTCCGGCTAAAAGAATGTCATCGAGTACGAGGGCCTGGGCGCGTCCGGTCTCCAACATGAGAAATCCCTCCGCAAAATCCTTTGAAGGAAGTATCCGCATATCCAGCTTATTTGAAGCATTGAGTTTGTGAGTTAGCTCAAGATTATTCGACCCGGCATTCGCAGTAACGGCACGACCTTTTAGATCACTTATATTTTTGAGATTATCAGCTCGTTTCGACGCAAAACGGGCCGCTGCGACGAATACGGTGTCTGAAAACGACACTTGCTTTTGGCGTTCAATATTATTCGTAGTAGTCCCGCATTCAAGATCGATAGTTCCATTGGCAATTAACGGGATACGGGTCGATCCATTCACTTCTGCGAATCTGACCTTAATTTCCGGCTGTTTGAGATGCTCTCTAATTGCTTCTGCGACTTTGACGCATAGATCCACGGCATAGCCTACTGGTTGCTGTTTGTCGTCTACGTAAGAAAGTGGAATTCCGCTCTCACGGTGTCCAATTGTGATTGTCTGGGTCTCTGAAATTTTGTCCAAAGTGCCTGAGAGGCTTTGCGCGGATACCGGAAAACAAGCCACGGTAGCGCACACGGCAATGATATGCTTCGATTTCATAAACTCCACCTTTTTGTAAGAAAAATCATTGTTATTTTTGTTGATTATAAGTTCAATATATAATTGTTTATATTCAATAATTTGACCATATATTCAATTTTTATGAACTTAAAACAATTACGATATTTCTGTGAAATTGTGAAAATGGGAAGTGCTGTACAAGCCGCGGCAGCACTCTACATCGCACCTACCGCCGTTAGCATGCAACTGAGCCAACTTGAGGACGAGCTGGGAGGTGAACTTTTTGACCGCTCGCATCGCCCTATGCAACTTACGCCACTAGGTCAATATTTGTATCCACGTGCTGAAGAGTTAATCGCAGCTGCGTCAAGACTCAAAGACGATGCCCAAGGCATCGCCGCTGGGCAGCGCGGCTGGCTTGCAATTGGGTTCACAAGGTCTGCAATGTTTTCGCTGTTGCCAAAAGCCATTCGCCACTTTCAAAAAAAATATCCCGACGTGCAGCTGGAACTGCTACCACTGCAATCCGAAAGTCAGCCTTCTGAGCTATTGTCGGGTAGAATTCAAGTGGGAGTGTCTCGTTTTCTAGGATCGTATGATCAGGTCGATGGACTCAATTATCAGTCCATAATGTCGGACCCATTCGTAGCAGCACTATCCCGCGCTCATCCACTTGCAAAAAGACAGAGAATCAAGGCACAAGAGCTGAGCGATACCGCATGTATCATTTATCCCAAAGTCCCTCAGAGCCATTACGCCGAAGATATTACGTCCCTTTTGCGCGATGCTGGTGTTAGTCTGAGCAGCTCATACTATGCAGAGGACATCTATATCGCTTTGGGAATGGCAGCTTCCGGGCTCGGATATTGCCTGGTCGGAAAGTCAGTTAGCGAAGAACGCTACGCAGAAGTATCTTTTGTGCCGCTGTCGGATATACAGGAGGCAGGCACCGTCGTTGCAATAACTAAAGCTTCAGAGAGCGGAAAAATAGTTAGATCGTTTGTCGAATCGCTCGCGTATTCGAATCAAGAAATTGATAGCAGTAAGTCTTAAATGCCGAGAGCAGAGAATATCTTGTGAAAAAAACCTCATTGAGCACTCGGAACTCAATGAGGCAAATCGATGATATTGCCTTCTTAATTGCCAACAATCTATGGTTCATACCATAATTGGTATCTTAAGATGCCATTAGCTTGGGTTAACCTCGAGAGGTTTACGCAGTTCATCCTCTACAAAATCCATCCTGTCTTTTCCCCAAAACATTTCTTGATTGGCAATAATCATGGGTACCCCGAAAACCTCGCGTTCAATACCTTTATCTGTGCTTTGAGCGAGCTCTGCCGCAATCTCATCACTCGCGCTCATGCGCTCAAACACCTCGGGGTCAACTCCCAATTCTGCCGCAATCGGCCTCAGGCCGGAATATTCGGCAATTGATGCGTCGCCTTGTTCCCAATATCGGTCCATCACTCTTTCGACAAAATCCAGTTCTTTTCCGTAGCGTCTCATCACCAAAGACCCCCGCAACACGCGGCTCGATTTGATCGGAAACTGCCGCGGAATTTGAAACGGCAGACCGTATTTTCGGGCCCAGCGCATGAGATCCTGCTTTCGATTGCGCAACTTGGCTTTTGGTTCTTTCATCAGTTCGTAGTTGTTATTCCGGAAAACGTATCCGAGGTTGAACGGATGAAGTACAAGTTCACAATCGTAGCGCTCTAGAAGCGGCTTAATCAGCTTTAATGCGAAGTAAGTATTGGTGCTCCCTACGTCCCAATACATCTCTATTTTTTGTTTAGACATTTATATACTCCATATAATGATATTGCTATTTCAAATAAACTGAAGATTGCTCAATTAACGGTGACCATAGGGATATCTGGCTGCGCAGATGCTGCTGCAGACTTGCCGGTGTAGCACGGTCAGTGCTGACAGGCACGGCGCCCAATTTGGACATGCTATCGATAAATTGCTTATCGGCCAGCGCAGCCTGAAGCGCCCCACTTAAGCGATTAATTGCAGGTTCCGGTGTTCCCTTGGGGGCATAAATGCCATGCCAGACATCTATTTCAAAATTTTTTAAACCCTGCTCGCTCAGTGTCGGCAGATCGGGCAGGCTGTCCAGCCTTTTCCGGCTCGTTGTTCCATAGCTCTGAACCCGTTTTGCTTGAATAGGTGAAAGCGTTGTAGTGATTTGATCGCACAAAAGATCTACCTGCCCGCCCTGCAAGTCCGTCAACGCTGGCGCTGCACCCTTGTACGGAATCATAGTCATGTCCAGCTTGAGTTTGGACATCAGCATCAGCGCACATAAATGCGAAGCCGTGCCGATACCCGCATTACTGATATTGATGGCTTTTCCGTGTTCCTGCAGATAACTGCGAAGACTGCCAAAATTCTTTGGTGGCAGTGCCCTCTTTCCGACCAATGTCATAGGCACATCGGCAACTTCGCCAACATAGGAAAAATCCTTTTGCGGATCGAATTGAAGCTGAGGATTAATCGATTTGACGGTAGACATGCCAATGTTATGTATAAGCAAGGTATAACCATCCGCGGCAGAACGCAGCAGTTTTTCCATACCGACGATGCCACCTGCGCTGGGCCGATTTTCCACGACAATGGTCTGTTTCAGATCCTTTTCCATGGCTTTGGCCAGATGCCTTGCGACGACATCGGTTGGACCGCCTGCCGAAAACGGAACAATCAGCGTAATTGCATGGTCAGGAAAGCTGCTGGCCATAGCAACTGGCGTTGCCAACACAAGCGAAACTGCAACTGTACGTATAAACATGGTTGTCTCCTCCATGATTGGTTTTAAAATCCTATTGGCTCGGACACTACATTTCCGGATTTTTTATCCTTGATAAGCACCCCTTCTTCGTATAAGTGTGCAATATCGTTTTCCGACATATTAAGCACGTCACGCAGCACACTCTCATTGTGTTGACCCAGCAAGTCTGCCCGCAGCTTCTCTTCTGGCTCCCAATCCGAAAACTTGACCGGCAGACCAGGAATTTGAAATTCACCCAACCCTTCGTCCTGTACGTTGCGGATGGTGCTTCGTTGTTTTAAGTGAGGATGTTCCATCGCTTCGTTTAGCGTCAGCACAGGTGCACAGGGAATGCGATATTTTTCAAGTTCTGCCAGAGCCTCATCACGGCTGTCGAAACTGCCAAGCCATGTTTCCAGTCTGTCTTTCAGGCTTTCGTTGTTATCACGTCTTAGCGCTGCAGTGGCGTACCGGGCGTCCGTCAGTAATTCGGATGCGTTCAGCGCCTTGACAAAGGCTTCCCACTGATGTGGCAGTATAGCCAGAGCAATATAACTTCCGTCTGCACACTTGAAAACGCCGGTCGGCCCACCATCCGGATGCTGGGAGCCCGTACGTTTGGGTGTATAGTTTTTGCGCAGCGAAACTCTGGGTATGGCTACTTCGTGCATTTGAAAATAGGTATCCAGTAACGTAGCCTCTACATATTGCCCACAACCGGTCCGTTCGCGATGTAAAAGTGCATATCCGATAGCCATCGCCGCGGAGATGCCGGTGGCCGTGTCTCCCATAGCCATGGTGATAAGCGCTGGATCTCCTTGCGGATCGCCAATCAGATCCGTGATTCCCGCATATGCCTGCGCAATATAGTCGTAACCCGGTTTTTGACTCAAAGGGCCGGTCTGTCCGGCTAATGAAATGGAGCACATTACCAGGCGGGGATTAAGCGCCTTTAGATCCTCATATGCCAATCCGGCACGTGCCATGACTCCGGGGCTGAAGTTCTCAACAAGCACATCGAAATGTGGAATCAGGGCTCGCAACAGCGCCTGCCCTTTTGGATGCTTCCAATCTAATGCCAGACTTTTCTTCGAATGATTATGCTGAAAAAAATATGTGCTTTGCGACGATCCTTTATGGACTGGGTCTCGCGGTTTCAGGCCCCCCACCCTGGTGCGGTCTCCAAAAGGCGCCAGCTCCAGTTTGACAACATCAGCCCCAAGCTCGGCCATAATACGACTGCACGTGGGGCCGGCGACAATTTGTGTCATATCAAGGACTCGATATCCTTGAAGCATTGAATTCATATTATTCATGACTCATCTCCTGAACCAGACACCGGCGCACCCTGTTTAAACTGCGTATCGCCGAACAAATTGTTCCACCGCTGGCCGTCAGGCTTTGCACCACTTCTATCGACTTTGTCTGCTAGAACCGCGAGGCCACGCTGAACGGCAGGACGGGCTCTTACAGCGCTGAACCAGCGCTGCAGGTTTGGCCACTGGTCAATATTTTGCCCTTGCCACTTGTAAGGGCGTAGCCAAGGATAGGTGGCAATATCGGCAAGCGAGTAGGCTTCTCCACCCAAATATTCGGTTTCACCGAGTCGGCGGTCTAGCACACCATATATGCGATGGGCCTCGTTGGTATATCGATTGATCGCATAATCAATAACTTCCGGTGCATATTTTCTGAAGTGATGCGCTTGGCCCAGCATCGGGCCGATTCCGCCCATTTGAAACATCAGCCATTGCAAGACGCTGTAGCGATTTGCATAGTCGTTTGGATATAGCTCGCTGGATACCTTATCCGCGAGATAAATCATGATTGCACCGGATTCGAATAGCGAAATGGTCTTGCCACCCGGTCCGCATGTATCGACGATGGCCGGGATTTTATTGTTCGGGCTGATGCGTAGAAATTCGGCAGAAAACTGCTCGCCCTTGCCAATATGTATCGGTACGACCTCATACGGCAATGCAAGCTCCTCTAGCAGAATAGAGACCTTGTACGCGTTGGGGGTTGACCAGAAATAGAGTTTAATCATGGTGTTGGTATGCCGGATCGTTGCTGTAGTAAACGGTTTTAATAATAGACGAGCGTTATGGTTTCGGATAATATGTCATTCAGATTGCGGTATATCTCAAAGCTATAACACCATGATCGTAGTGTTAATAACGGACCACAATGGAACTCAGGCAACTTAGATATTTCATACGAATTGTGGAATTGGGTAGTGTCTCTCGTGCAGCGAAAGATCTTTACATTGCTCAGCCAGCGTTAAGCGCTCAAATCACCAAACTGGAAGACGAATTAGGCGTCAAAGTGCTGGCCCGCAGCGTACGCGGGGTCACCACAACCAAAGCGGGAGAGTCTCTCTATCTGCATGCACAGGCCGTGCTGCGCCAGATCGACAGGTTACGGCATGATGTTGTTAATATTGGAACCAAACCAGCCGGCCCAGTATCCATAGGCGTTCCAACCAGCGCAGCAAACGTCCTGGCCGGCCCTCTGATCAGCACAGTCCAGGATCGTTACCCAGATATTCAATTGCGGATAGTCGAAAGCTTGAGCGGGCATCTGCAAGAGCTGGTAACCAATGGTCGAATAGAAATGAGCCTGCTTTTCGAAGCGCCATCAGATCATCTGAAGCCTATTAGGGACGATTCGGCACAACCTTCACATTTGCGTTGGATGCCGCTACTGGAAGAACAATTGTTCTTATTAAGCAAGCTGCAAGAGAATGATGCCGAGTCAACAACAATCAGCTTTAAGCAAGCATCCACAATTGGCCTGGTTCTTCCTGGACAGGCTAACCTGACGCGTCAACTGATAGACGATGCATTCAATGCCGAAGGTTACAAACCGAATATCGTTGCGGAAATCGATTCACTTTCCACCATTCAATCCATCGTAGAAAGCGGCTATGCCTCTACTATCTTGTCCAAGTCCGCGATGGTAAGTAAAAATAAAGACACCAGCATCCGTGCCAGATCAATCGAAGGGGGAGGACTAAAGAGAAGGCTATCGCTTTGCATTTCAGATATTGTCGGATACGGAACCGCTGCAGAATGTGTGGCCGCTCTGATTCCTGAACTGGTCAATAGCTGCATTCTCAGTGGAAACTGGTCCGGCGCCACATCCCTTCAGTCACCTCCGAATTAATTCAAGAACAGATAAGCCATAGCATTTGTATATGACCCTAGTGCAAAGTCATATTATCTAGCCTTCGGCAACACTGCGTAGAATATCTTCATCAAACGTGGAGACCGTTTTATGCAAAAGATACTTTCAGGTACTGTGGTGCTTGATTTGACCCGATTTTTTTCCGGACCTCAGGCAACGCTGTTGTTGGCAGGACTTGGTGCTGAAGTCATAAAGATTGACGATCCAAAAACCGGTGACCCAACCGCATTTTCTCCTCCCTTTGCCGGTCTGAAAGGCGTTTCTTTTTTCCGCCAGACACAGGACGACATGGGCATTGCTTATCTGAAACGGGCCAGAGGTAAAAAGTCAGTCACTTTGGATTTGAAGTCGTCCGAAGGAAAGCAATTGTTTATGAAACTGGTCGAAAGTGCTGATGTAGTGATAGATAATTTTAGCGCGGGCGTCGCCGATCGACTGGGCATTGATTACGCGAGCTTGTCAGCTGTCAATCCCAATATCATTTATTGTTCATTAACGGGTTACGGATCTACGGGTGCAGACCGCGACTTGAAGGCCTACGACCTCATGGTGCAGGCCGGCGTAGGTCTGATGAGCCTTACGGGACACGCTGACAGCGAACCGGTAAAGGCTGGATCACCATTATCAGACGCTATTTCTGGTGTCTTTGCAGCCTATGGGATTGTCGCAGCATTGTTTCATCGGCAACGTACGGGCCAGGGGCAGTCGATTGATGTCTCTATGGCTGATTGTCTTTTTGCGTTGATGTTCGATGAGCCGGTCGACTGTTACATGCAGCTTGGACTTGAGCATAGGCAAGGCAACAGGATAATGAGATTTTCCCCGTTCAATTCCTATCGCACAAAAGACGGATTTATTGCTCTGGGAGCTGCGACCAACGCGGAATGGAAGACACTGCTGGGCGTAATGGCACGCGAAGATCTATTGAACGATGGCAATATGATGAATCTGGGTTGGCGCATTGCACATAATCGCGAAGTAGATCAAGTTGTTTCAGAATGGACCGGTACGAGAGCAACAGAAGAACTTCGTACCCTGTTGAATGAACTGAAAATACCCAATAGCCCGGTACGAACTATTGCAGATGTGATGACCTGGCAGCAATTGTACGATCGCGATATGATACAACCATTATGGAACCCGATGGCTCAAACTGAAGTTTTGGCAAAGGGGCCGGGATATCCTGTCAAGTTCAGCAATACAAAGGCCATTTACGATTCTCCAGCTCCGCGTCCCGGTGAACATAGTCGCGAAATATTGCGAAGATTGGTTGATTTATCTGATGAAGAGATTGACCTGCTTGAAGCAAAAGGAATAACCTAGCGGGGAATTTTTCGGCCCGCATGCATTATCTCTCGTTCAATCCGGACCATAACCTATCTCTATTTTTGCAATTGAGAACGTGCTGCCTTCATTCGCTACTGGATTTGCTCGCTCGGAATTGTCGCAATGATTTCTGATAGATTCCATGCGCTTGGAGTCATCTAAGAGCACGATAAACAATAATAAGAAAATGAGCAATATTCACAGATTGAATGTTCCCATACCATATATCCATTAGACGCCGTTGATCCCATCTTCTAGTATTCACGGTACTTCGGTGCCAATAATTTGCAAATTCCACGCGAAAGTACTGTGAATAATATAAGGAGACATTCCATGTTGAAACTGTTCATGAACGGTGCAGTATTTGCTGTCGCCGCCATAGGTCTGCACGCCAACGCGGCGGATTATCCCGGCAAGCCAGTTCATATCATTGTGCCTTATGGCCCCGGCGGCGGCGTAGATACCTTTACCCGGCCAATTGCCATTGCATTGGGTGAACAGACAGGTCAGTCGTTTGTAGTTGAGAATAAACCCGGAGGTGGTGGCACGATTGGTGTTCGACAAGTGACACGCACCCCCTCCGATGGCTATACACTGCTTTCTGGCGGCGCCCACCAGGCCATGGCCGAAGGCCTGTATCCAAAGCGCGGTTATACACTGGATCAAGATTTCAAGCCCCTTGCCTTTACCGCAATTGTTCCAAATGTGCTAATTGCCAACCTCAACGCACCATTTAAAACAGTCAGGGAGTTGATCGGCTACGCGAAGCAACATCCCACCGAAGTGAACTACTGCTCTTCGGGAGTCGGTACCGCACAGCATCTTGTTGCCGAGCTGTTTATGGAAGCGACATCGATCAAGATGACTCATATTCCATATACGGGAACGGCCGCCGCATTGACCGATTTGATGGGCGGACAATGCCAGGTGATGTTTGATGGTCTGGGTACGTCAGCCCAACTGATCAGAAGCCAAAAGGTACAGCCCCTGGCATTCACCACAAAAGAGCGCTCGCCCTATTTTCCCGATATTCCGACGACACATGAAGCAGGAGGACCGCAAATGGATGCCGGAATCTGGTACGCGCTATGGACGCCCGCAAAAACCCCTGCAGAAACAGTTTCATATTTGCAAAATCAAATTTCAATTGCAATGAAGTCGGAAATGGTAAAAAAAGCGTTTGAAGCACAAGGTGCTACAATTTCCGACAAACCAGTAAATGAGCTTCCCGCTTTCGTCTCCGCTGAAGTAAAAAGATGGACGCAAGTTAGCCAGCGGACGGCGGCCGCCCCAAAATAACCCAAAAGATGACTATCCATTCCATTCCCAATACGATATCAGGCCAAGACGATATTGCCCGGCTACAAGCTGCTGCAACTCGCGAAACAACCCCTTGCGGTTCAGGCCAACTGGTCTGGCGAATTTGGGGAAAGAGTGGCACTCCGGTAGTGCTTTTGCACGGCGGCTCGGGAAGCTGGATACATTGGGTAAGAAATATCGGTGCCTTGGTCAAGGCTGGTCATGTGGTCTATGTACCGGACTTACCGGGTTTCGGCGAGTCCGATATTGCTCCAGAGGCTTTTGATGCCGATGGTCAGGCAGAATGGGTGGCTCAGGGAATACAGCAATTTCTTGGCGACATGCCATATGATCTGATCGGATTTTCGTTTGGTTCCATGGTGGCAACGTTTATGGCCGTTCAATACCCCCAGCAGGTACGGCGACTTGTTGTCGTCGGCGCACCTGCTTTGACTGAAGAATCTGTCCGCCGGGTCAATATCCAAAGTTGGAGACCAATCAATACCAGTATTGAAAGACACGCTGTCCATAAACATAATATACGCACCCTCATGCTCGCACAGGATGAATCGGTCGAGGACTACATCGTCAAACACTATGGCACTGATGCAGAAAATGATCGTATACCACAGCGACGTTTATTCAAAACTGATATCCTGCGCCAGAAAATGCCCTATGTTCGTTGCCCCGTATGGGGCATATGGGGTGCTCAGGACGTGCTGTACCTGGGAGTCGAGACATCTGTACTTGCTGGGCTATCGCGAGCGCCCTGCTTTCAGGCATTGACTCAAATTCCTTCGGCCGGCCATTGGGTCCAATATGAAGGGTTCAGACATTTCAATCGCGATTTGCTTACAATCCTCGAAACAGACACGGTTGCAACCTGATTTGGCCTGAATGCCTGCGCAGCTATTCATTCAGGGCGCGGGCATTCACAACCTCGTGAAGCTGAGCGCGCAGCCACTGATGCGCCATACTGTGCTCGTAACGCCGATGCCAGTAGGCCCTCCAAGTAAAACTTGGTGCCGCAAAAGGCAATTCGCGTATCACAACATCTGCCCCTGAAATCTGTTGCGCTGCCCGCTGCGACATCACTGCAACAAGATCGGTCTCCTGCAAAATTTGAGGCACCAGTAGCCAATGCGTCACGTTGAGCGCGATTTTACGTTCAAGCCCCTTTCCTGCAAGCACACTGTCCACAAAACGAATATCGGTCGGACTCATCGACACGCGTAAATGGCTATACGCCAGAAATTGCTTCAGTGTAAGTTTTCCCTCAGCCAAGGGATGTCTCTTTCCAACTACACATGCCATGCGATCAGTAAATAGCGTTTCCGAGCGTATGGCGCTTGTGTGTTGCAGCTCCATACTCACGGCAAGATCCAGACGATCGGTCTCCAGTGCATCGATAGTATGTTCGGGAGACAAATGGACGGTATCAAGGGAGACACCTGCCGCTTCGGCGCGCAGACGGGCCGTCAAACCGGGAAGAATCAGAATGCCTACCAGATCCGACATACGAACACTAAAAGTGCGATCCGAGGTGCGTGGATCGAACTGAATATCACTTGTCATCAAGCGGCTGGCCTGAAGCAGGATTGAGTGGATCTGCTCGGCCAATTCGAGAGCACGTGGCGTGGGCTCCATCCCTTTTGCCGTGCGAACGAAAAGCTCGTCCTTGAATACAATGCGCAACCGCGCCAGCGCATTGCTCATCGCCGGCTGGCTGATGGCAACTTTATCTGCAGCCCGGGTGACGTGTCTTTCGGACATGAGCGCATTGAAGAACACAAGCAGGTTCAGGTCGACGGATCGCAAATTTATAGTGTTTTTCACAGCAGACCCCTGGGAAATAGATATTAGTTATTTTATGGCACTTTCCATAAAAAATCGTTATACCACTTCCGTGGCGACAGCAAGAATTCGGTGAGGGCCTGCGCGCATGACCATTATTTATTTTATTGATTATTGCATATTCATTATCCATTAGACGAATAACTTTGGCGACGATACAGTACCTCCAAGCGAATAATCGCCTTAATGCCAAACAGGAGAAATCACATGGCTACAGCTGAAGAGTTGAAAAAGAAAATAAAGGTTGTCATGTTTGACCAGTACGGAACGGTCGTTGACATGCAAACGGGTCTGGTTGAGATCGCCACCCCATTTCTGAAAGAAAAAGGTTGGAGCGGCAATCCCAACTCATTTGTCACATGGTGGCGTCGAACTCATTTCGAAAATTCGATGATCGATGCGTTGTTGCACAAGGAGCATACCCCTTATCGCACTATTGGCGAACGCGCAGTTGCCTATACGCTGGAGCGCGCAGATATCCAGCATACAGAAGATGACGTGAAATATCTGGTAAGCTGCATCGAAAAATTGAAACCGTTTCCGGATGTGCCCGAAGCACTGGCAAAACTCAAAACGAAATACCGCATTGTGGTGCTGTCAAACGGCGACAGGGACATGCTGGAAACAGCCAAAAAATATCACGGCGTTCCTTTCAATAACGTGATCTCCGTGGCCGAGTCAAATTCGTTCAAACCTCATGTGGATACCTACACAAAGGCCGCCCAAATCGAAGGCGTGCGACTTGACGACGTTCTTTTCGTAGCCAATCATGCATTCGATTGCCTTGGTGCCAAGGCAGCCGGCATGCACAGTGCCTTCATTGATCGGCGCAAACGTCCCTTTGGCGGCACGCCACATCAACCTGATCTGTGGGTAGATGATATGCAATCGCTGGCCAATCTGATGGTGGACTGATTATGCGGCCACTGAACGGAATTCGTGTACTGGACCTGACCCGGGTAGTTTCTGGACCATTTTGCACGATGCTTCTGGGTGATCTGGGCGCCGAAGTCATCAAAATAGAAGAGCCTGTCAATGGGGACGACAGCCGGGCATTCGGACCTCCGTTCAGCGGCAGTGAGAGCGCATACTTTCTTTCCGTCAATCGTAATAAACGCAGTTGTGCGATTAACCTGAAAACCCCTGATGGAGTCGATTTGATACGACAAATGGCACAGAAAGCCGATGTCATTATCGATAACTTCCGTCCTGGGACGATGGACAGACTTGGATTGAACTACAACACACTGCGAACGGAAAATGCAAAACTGATCAGTTGCTCAATCACCGGCTTTGGTCGTACGGGTGTAGATGCTCAACGCCCGGGGTATGATCTAATCATACAGGGCGAGTCGGGCATCATGGATATCACAGGAGATCCCGATGGCTTACCGACCAAAGTGGGTACTTCAATCGCAGATCTCGTAACAGGTCAATACGCAGCCCAGGCAATAATGGCTGCGCTGATCGAGCGTGCAAACGCAGCCAAGGGCCATCACGTCGACATTTCTATGCTGGACTGTATGGCTTCACTGCTCACCTTCAATGCCGGAATTTATTTTTCAACGGGCCAGAGTCCCAGGCGCAAGGGCAATGCGCATCCGACTATCGCGCCATATGAAACATTCAGGGCCTCGGATGGATGGCTGAATATCGGCGTGGCTAACGACAAGTTCTGGCAACTGTTCTGTGGCGTGATCGAACGACCCGATCTGGCGACAGAGCCACGTTATGCGAAAGCAAACGATCGGGTCGCGCTGCGAACGGAACTGGTACCTATCGTAGCCCGGGAAATTGCCGAAAAGCCCCGTCAGCATTGGATAGGCAGACTGCGCGATGCCGGCGTTCCTTATGGTGATATCCGTTCCATCAAAGAAGTTTGCGAAGCAGAGCAATTGACCAGCCGCGATATGGTAATCGAAATGCAACACCCCACTGCAGGAACCGTGAAAAACATCCTTAGTCCATTCCGCTTTGACAGTGAAACAAACAGCAGCCATATGCCGCCACCCATGCACGGACAGCATACGTCAGATATATTGCGAGAGAATCTTGGCATATCCGAAAAACAGATTGTCGAGCTAAGCAACAGGGGTATCATCAAAACCCTGACCATTGACACGACGAAAAAGGCAAACCATGGATAGAGCTGCAGCTACATTTGCATTCAACAACGCCATCGAATCAGAAATTCCGGCATTCGAGACGTTTTTTCTAGCTCGCTTTCTTGACCTGAAATTCGAGTATTCAGAGGACAAATGCGAGGTTACCTTTGAACTCAAAGATTTCATGTTCAATCCTCAAGGGTCCTTGCACGGTGGAATTATTGCGACTGCCATGGATATTTCAATGGGACATTTGTTGAATCACGTTCAGGGCCCGGGCACCACACTCGAAATGAAAACACAGTATGTAAAAGCAGCTCGCCGGGGAAAAGTCACCTGTACAGGTGAGTTTATCCGTCGTGGCCGTAACATATCTTTTCTTAAATCAACGATGGTTGATGACCAGGCACAGGTCATCGCCTTTGCAACAGCAACCTGGATGCAGCTTAATAAGAGCGCCTGAATCCACGTAGCGCAAGCTGATCAACCTATAGATAAAAATCAGCAAATTGGCACGCCCCACTGCTCTCGATTGATGGGTCAGGTATGCGCATCAACCGGACTGACATCACGCGAGCCAACACATATGGCTCTTCCAGCGGGATCATCTGTCCTGAGCTTTTGACTACAGCCAGTTCTATTCCCGGAGTCCCGGCAGCCAGTTCCCGCGACTTATTGATGCCATGCGGGTGACCTTTCTGGCGCCACCACCCCGGTCAGATATTTACCAAGATGCCCGGTTTTCAGATAAAGACTCGCGCCCTGGGGACCGGCAACAATTTGCGGATATTTTCCAGGCGGCAGACGCAGCCAGCTGCCCTGCTCATACGTGTGCGCCGCCTCGTTCAGGCTTCCTTCGAGCACCAGCAATTCCGCCCCTTCAACAAACTGACTGAAAAGCTGACTACCTGCGGCAGGCTTCTCCAGCGATACCTGCTCACGCTCGTCCGTGAACACGGGACAGGACTGTCCCGCACTGTGCCTGATCCAAGAGGAAGGTTCACGCGTATTGATTCGCACGCTGCGGCGCTCCCCTTCTGGCATTTGCCGTAGCTTTACGAATATAGTGGCGCCCTCACGGGTGAACGGTTGGTGACTGGAACCGGGCGGATTACGCAAGTACCAGCCCGTCGGGTAATCGCCGTTTTCGTCAGAAAACGTTCCTGACAACACCAGGATTTCTTCGCCACCAGGATGTTCATGCCCTGGAAAACGGGACGCAGGCGCATAGCGTACGATGCTGGTCGCCCTGGCTTTCTCTTCACCGACCCGATCCAGCATCACGCGCTCTACACCGGGCTGCGGCGAGGCAACCCACTGGTACTGCTGCGGCAACACGGCAGCACGCTGTAAAAAATTGGAATGTATCAACATAGCTCAAGGGCGAAAAGTATTCATGGAAAAAATCAGGCAATACCGTGGATCCGGGCGATCGGCTCAGCATCCAGCAACAGCTTGAGTTGACCGACGATTATTGTTTCCTAACAATGTGCTTTGCAGATAAGCACCCGCAGTATCATGGCTGTCGAAACCATGGAAGAACTCAATCTCCTCGTAACACACTTGCAATTTTATCAGCTCGGTTTCAGCTATTGTGCAAGGTGAGGCTGCTGAACGCTATAAAACCGCGGAGTGAATAATCGTGTTGAAAGCTATTCGCGCAGGGCAAGAAAAACCAGGAAGGACAGCGTAAGGTTGCCAGTCAGGATCATGCCAAGCGATGTATAAACGGGAAAAGGGAGAGTCGCAGCAATACTGATGGACAGAGCGGCACACCCCATCTGCAGGAACCCCAACAGCGCCGAAGCGGCCCCTGCATGCCGTGCGAAGGGCTGTAACGCAATGGCAGTGCCGAGTGGATTGATAAGCCCCATTCCCAGCAGAAATACAATCAAGGCTGCAGAGAAAAAGAAAATATCTTCTTTACCAAGTAATAAGGCGACGCTGCCCGCTAGCGCAACAATGATCCCCGTGCGCGCCACTGGCCCTGACCCCCGTCTTTTGGCCAATCGAGGTGCTAATAAACCTGCGCCAAACACGACAAAAACGATTGATGCAAAGAACAGGCCCAGTTCAAACGGCGAGAAGTGGAATCCGGCCATCAAAATTGCCGGCGCCATCGCAAAGAATGCGTACAACGCGCCGATGACAAGACTCACGGAAAGAGCTGGAGTAGTAAAGCGTCGGTCGATCAGCAGTTGCCAGTAGATTCTCAATATTGCCCAGACCGATAGGGTCGAGCGCTTGTCAGCCCCATGTGTTTCTCCCAGCTTTGAATTGTAGTAAAAAGCGAGTAAAACGGCCAACACCCCCACAAACCCGAACGTTGCCCGCCAGCCCAGCCAACTATTGAACATGCCACCCAGGAGTGGTGAAAATCCTGGTGCGGCAGCCATCGCGATCATGGTGAGCGACAGCGCACGCGCAAGCTCTTGCCCATCGAACAAGTCGCGGGCGATAGCCCGGGACAGTACGGACGTAGCACAAACGCCTAGCGCCTGAATGATCCGGCCACCGATCAACTGTGGCAGTGTGCTGGCCACTGCGCAGACCAGACAGCCGATGATAAAGATGGCTAGTCCGAAGAGCACCAGGCGCTGGCGCCCGAAGCGATCGGACAGCGGGCCGACAAACAACTGGCCCAACGCGAAGGCCAGGAAGAAACTGGTCAGCGTCGCACTCAACTCCCTGACCGAGACGCCAAGATCCTTGCCCAGTTCAGGAAATGCAGGAAGGATAATGTTGGTGGCCAACGCCCCCAGTGCCGCCAGCGCGGCCAGCAGGAACAGCACGCTGGCCGTGAGCCTTTGCTCACTAGGCGGACAGCGTGCTTGCGATGATGTACGTGTTACGTTGGTATTGCTCACTAGCTCGACGCCTTAAGCGCTGGGTAATCCACATAGCCTTCGGCCCCGCCACCGTAGAAGGTGGCTCGGGCGTAGGCGTTGAGGTCAGCGCCCCGACGCGCACGCTCGGGCAAGTCCGGGTTGGCGATAAACAGCCGTCCGAACGCAATGGCGTCCGCCCCACCAGCTTCGATTGCGGCAGCCGCGGTGTCAGGTCTGTAGTTGCCCGCCGCGATCAGGACGTTCGGCCAGTGCGGGCGGAACAGTTCCGATGTAAAGGGCACATTCTGATGATCCACTTCAGCCTGGCCCGCACCGCTAGCCCGGGGCTCGATCAGATGCAGATACGCCAGATCCAGTGCCGCCAATTGCTCGATAAGGTACGTATAGAGAGGCAATGGATCATCCTCGCCACTACCGTTAGCCACACCGAATGGCGATAACCGGATGCCGACACGATCAGCCCCGAAAACGGTTGAGACCGCCGCAGCAATCTCCAGCACGATGCGGCAGCGATTCTCAATCGACCCACCATAGACGTCGGTACGCTGGTTGCTCCGGCTCTGCAAAAACTGCTCCAATAGGTAGCCGTTGGCCGCGTGGATCTCCACGCCATCGAAACCGGCTTGCTGCGCATGCCGTGCCGCCTGGGCATAGTCATCGATGACCGAAGCGATTTCTGCCGTTTCCAATGCTCGAGGTGTTTCGAAGGGTGCTCGTTCAAATGTAGCTGTGAATGCATTACCCGGGGCGGCAATGGCGGACGGGGCGACCGGCAATTGACCACCCAGAAGCGACGAATGCGAGATACGCCCGACATGCCACAATTGCAGAAAGATCAGGCCATCTTGTGAATGAACCGCTTCCGTTATCGCTTTCCAGCCGGCGATCTGCTCCTCGCTGTGGATGCCAGGCGTTGCCGGCATTCCCTGCCCGGTGCGTGAAATCTGCGAGCCTTCCGTAATGATCAGCCCACCCTGCGAGGCGCGCTGACGATAGTACTCCACGTTAAGCGCATGGGGAATATTGCCGGGCTGAGCCGCCCGCATGCGGGTCAACGGGGCCATGACCAAGCGGTGCTTCAAATCCAGGGACCCGAGGCGTAAAGGAAAAAACAATGTCTGCGTCATGCTGTCGTCCATCAAAAGTTGTACAAATAGATAGCAATTACTCTGCTGGGTCTCTCTCCGGACCGCTATCAAGGTTTTCAATACAAGTATCAAGCAAATCATGCAACGCGGCGACACGCTCCACACCCAACCGCTCGTTGAGTGCCGTTTGTGCCGATTTCCATGCGCGCTGTCCTTCGGCCTGCTTCATACGCCCCACCTCGGTCGCTTCGACCAGGCGGCTGCGTGCATCCTTGCCTGCGACGATCGCCAACAAGCCCTGCATAGCCAGCGGCTGCATATTGCGCGTCAAGGTCGACGCATCCATCCGCATGAGCCTGGCCAGATCGACTGGTTGAATAGGACCTAACCGGACGACGTGCGACAGCAAGGCATATTGCGTATTCTTGAGCCCCGTCTCGGCGATATAGCCATCGTAATGACGCGTCACCATGCGCGTAAGTTGGCGAAGTTTCAGGTTGGTACACCCCTGCGGCTTGATTGAATTCTTCATATCATGTATTGTACCTACAACTATTGTATATGCAACCTTTTTATTAATGCAGGAGTGGCTGATGAATGTTGATCAGATGGTGGCGTGCTGGGAAGCGGACGAAGAGCGTGTGCGAGCGCGGTGGAGTGCGCCTGGTGCCGGGCCTAAAGTACAGACCGTTGGGCTCTCGGGGATGCAGCTGTTCGAGGCGATCTTCGCCGGTGACTTGCCACCAGCGCCAATGGGCGCCACGCTCGATTTCGTACCGATTCACATGGAGCCAGGTGTCGCGGTCTTTCAAGGCCGGCCGCAGCGCCGGCACTACAACCCACTAGGCACCGTACATGGGGGCTGGTTCGCCACGCTGCTTGATTCGGCGGTTGGATGTGCTGTGCACTCGATGCTGCCCGCCGGCAAAGGCTACACCACTTTGGAGCTCAAGGTAAACATGGTCCGCGCCCTGACTGATGGGGTTCCGCTGATACGCGCCGAAGGCAAAATCATCCACGCGGGACGACAAGTAGCGACGGCCGAAGGCCGCCTCGTCGGCCCGGACGGCAAACTGTACGCGCATGCGACCACGACATGCCTGATCTTCGAGCAATCTGCGCCGGGCTAAGTGGAAAACGCCGCCTACGCTGGACACGCCAGCAGCTTCGGATCCCGCCAAACCTGCATTACCTATGTGATGTTCAACGAAAAACCGATCTGTGGAAAGAGGTATGACTACTGATACGCATGTCACTGCCCCCACCGATTTAGCCAGGGTATCACACTCGACACGCTCTCAAAGGACACAGACCATGCCACTCTATCTCGACGACATCATGCCAGGCCAGCGATTTAACGGCACCACGCGTATACGCATAGACGAAGCTCGCATCAAGACGTTTGCTGCTGAGTTCGATCCCCAGCCATTCCACTTAGACCAGGCCGCTGCCGATGCTTCGATCTTCCGTGGCTTGGCCGCCAGCGGCTGGCACACTGCAGCAGCGACGATGCGACTGCTGGTAGAAAGCGAATTCAATCCGGCAGGTGGCATCGTCGGTGCTGGCTTCGATGAGCTGCGCTGGCCGCGTCCCTTGCGCGCAGGCGACGAACTACGGGTGGAGAGCGAAGTTCTGGAAGTCCGCCCCTCGGAATCCCGGCCATATCAGGGGCTGGTCAAGCTGCGCATCATCACGCTCAACCAGAATCAAGAGCCCGTACAGATTTCCGTAGGCAACGTCATGGTCCCGCGCCGCCGGGAACCAGAAGACCAACAGGACTGTCCTTAATCGCTTAACAAGGGGAGATTTTGCATGCTACCGCAAGGGCGAGCCAGGCCGTGCAGAGGGTTCGGCGGCAAGGTGTTCCAGCCAGAGAATTGCGCGCAGCGCACGCAGGTGCTGGACACGGTTATTGACATCGTCGAGGAACTAGGCGTGACTCCGGGCCAGGTCGCCATTGTCTAGGCCCAGGCAGCTGCGCTCAGGGTTGTTGCCTGAACTACCTCATCATCTGGACTTCGAATCCGCTTGCTTTTGCAACGTCGCTTGATGAAAGGCGTCCGCGAACTCGTCGGAAAATATATCTGCAAGCGATCTGCGCAAGGCTGCAGCGCGATCAGCCCCATAAGCAGCTTCGAAGCTGTTTTGAGCTGCACGCCAGAGCAGGTTCGACTCGGCCAGTTTCGTTCGTCCCGCATCAGTCAATTCTATGCGTCGGCTGCGACCATCCGATGCGTCGCGCTTTTGCACCACGTAACCGTCCCGCTCCAGCGGCTTGATATTGTGAGCCAGGGCTGAACGATCAAGCACCATGGCGTGAGCAAGCTCGGTCATTGTCGGACTGCCTGCACGTTCTATATGCACTAGCGCTGAGCGTTGAGATACGCTCAGTTTACATGGCGCGAGCACCGAGTCATAAAGCTGCGTGACACGACGGGTTGCCTTACGTAAAACAGCACCATTGCATACAAGTGGGTCTTTCACACGGGTTGGTGACGACATATCGATCGGCTCCTTTGGAGCTGTGCTTTCTACTTGAACAGCAGTCTTTGGTGATTGATCTGCACAGCAAATTTTCTTGACATATATTAGCATATGCAACTATATTGATCTAAAATACTTGCATATGCCTGTACTTTTGGAACTTCCGCGATGCATCAGCCTTCGAGCACTTCATGAATACATTATCGCCCTCGATACGAGTGCACACACCGCATATTGTCAGCCCACGTTTGACTCGGATGCTCACGGCCCCCATCTTGCCTACCCTGCTGCGAATGAGCTGGCCAAACGTGCTAATGATGCTCTCGCTGGCTTCAACCAGCCTGATTGAAATGTGGTTTCTGTCCAAGCTGGGCACCGACGTCCTCGCTGGGGTTGGCGTGGTCATTCCTGTGCTCATGCTGATGCAAAACATGTCACAAGGCGCGATGGGCGGTGGCATATCAGCGGCTGTCGCGCGAGCGTTGGGCGCCGGAGATTCTGCTCTGGCAAATTCGCTGGCACGCCATGCCGTCGTATTAACGGCAGCGATCGGGCTTGTATTCACCGTCTTACTTGTGGCGTTCAGTTCACCCCTGTTCAGCGCCCTTGGGGCCCAGGGTGCTTCGCTGGATGCTGCGATGACATATGGGCATATCGTTTTTGCCAGCCTGATCCCGCTTTGGATCATGAGCGCCTTGGCCAGCGTGATCCGCGGTACAGGCAACATGCTGCTGCCAGGAACCGTTATCTGTGGCGGCGCGATGCTTTTGATCCCGCTATGCGCGGCGCTGATCTTCGGATTTGGTCCGATTCCTGCACTTGGCGTCGCCGGCGGCGCCCTGGCTCTGGCCATCTACCATACTTGCGGCGCGCTCGTACTAGGCTGGTATTGCCTCAGTGGCCGCAACCCGGCGCGACTGGTCCGTGGGCCTCTACATTGGGCTCCGATGCGCAACATCCTTACAGTCGGGGGGCTGGCCTGCCTGAATCCATTATTCACCAACGGACTGATTGCCACGACCACCGCCATTGTGGGAGCCTATGGAGGAACGCAAGCGCTGGCCGGCTATGCTACGGCCATCCGCCTGGAGTACGTCCTCATTCCAATCGCCTTCGGATTGGGCGCGCCCATGGTGGCATTGGTCGGAGCCAACATCGGCGCTGGTCAGCCCGGGCGCGCTCGTAATATCGCGCTGGTTGGCGGGGCGATTGCGTTCGCGGTCGGCTCCTCTGTCGGGCTTGCCGCTGCTGTTTGGCCGCAGGCCTGGCTCGGACTGTTCGGTGGGGATGAGCGCTTACTGGAAACCGGCTCGTATTATCTACGCATCGTCGGTCCGTTCTATGGCTTCTTCGCCATGGGCTTTTCGCTCTATTTCGCCTCCCAGGGCGCGGGCCGCTTAAAGTGGCCGCTTCTGGCCGGCGCATTGCGCCTGTTTTTATTCGCAGGGCTGGGTTGGGTCGTGCTTGCCGCGACAGGGTCGTTGACCGCCTTCTTCGCAATGGGGGCATTAGCGATGGCGCTGTATGGGCTTTGCATTTTGTGGGCCGTGAGCGCCGGTCGCTGGTTTGAGCGCAATTGAGCGAAGTACCTAATACGTCATTTATCAAATCTTCGAAGACCGTTTTTTACTATAGTGAGGGTAGCATGAGAATTCTTGTCGTTGGGGCCGGTGCTATCGGCGGATATTACGGTGCAAGACTGCTGCAGGCAGGCGCCGATGTCACCTTTTTAGTACGACCCCGCCGTGCCGCATACCTTGCATCTAACGGACTGTATGTCTACAGCGAGTTGGGCAATTTCAGTGGCCCCGTTGCCACGATCTCACGCCAGGAGCTGGAGCCAAACTACGATCTGGTCTTGCTCAGTTGCAAATCCTACGATCTCGAAAACACACTGCAGGACATCGCTCCCGCACTGAGCGATTCCACTGCCATCCTTCCATTTCTTAATGGGCTTTCCGTTTACGATCGGTTAGACCAGATGTTGGGCCGCGCCAGAGTACTGGGCGGCGTGGCGTACATTGCTGTCATGCTGGATCCAGACGGCAGCATTCGTCATTTTGGCGGCACTGACGTGGTCATTACCGGTGCACGTTCGGATAGCGCGATACGTGTCGCGCAGGCGTTTCATGCAATAATCAGGCAGTCTCCAGGCACGCGCAGTCTTTCTGCCAACGTGGACGAGATACTCTGGACCAAGTGGGTCATGCTCGCTTCTGGTGCCGTAATGACCTGTCTGATGCGCGGAACAGTGGGAGACATCCTTGCCACAAATGACGGTCCGGGGTTGATGGTTCAGGCTATGGCTGAATGCCGCTCAGTCGCCAATGCAGAAGGCATCCAGTTTTCCACAGACGACGTGCAGCGACTGGAAGCCCGTCTTCTTGACAGACAATCAACCTGGGCGGCCTCAATGATGCGCGACATCAGCCAGGATGCGCCGCGTATAGAGGCGCAGGCCATTGTGGGCGATATGCTGATTCGAGCCGGACGCCATGATTTGCAAACGCCTTTGCTCAGAGTGGCATATTGTCACTTGCAGGTTTACCAACGTCGCCACGATACACTTGGATAAATTGGTAACAGGCTGTGCGCATCACAGCCTCACTGTCGGATTGTCACTGAGCGCCTATAACGAAGGTGAAATAGCGAAGGCGAACACTCTCCAACGACAGTATTCCATTGATCAGCGAAAGCTGCGGTTTTATTTTGGGCAAGCCAGCATGCCGCGTTCTCTGCAGGGCGTGGTTTGCGAAGGCATTCTCTTAGCGACGCTCACTGTTCGGCACGAGGAGACACTGGTTTTTCGCTATACTGAAATTGACCACCGTTAGCCTCATTTTCGTATTAAAGTGTTTCGCAAAAAACCACATCGGAGCCTTCATGCCACTACCTGCCCAGGCGATCAACCATATCGCCGATCTGTTGCTTCATGCACGCGCAACGAACGAACTCATTTCTTTCCAGGAATATACCAAGACGCCACTGACCCTGGACGATGCGTATTCGATTCAGGCGCGCGTTGCTTCTAATAGCGGCCCCATCGGCGCCTGGAAGACCGGCCGTCCCGATAACACCAGCGTCCCGGTCTACGCCCCGATCCTGGCGCAAACCCTGCGGCCCAGCCCGGCCAGTTACGGCGCACACGAACTGCACTACTGTGGCATCGAACTGGAAATAGGCTTTTGCATCGACCGTCCGTTGCCGCCTCCCAGCCCCGATTTTTCGGATGAATTGCGCAACTGCGTGCGTCCGGTAGTCACACTGGAAATGGTCGATAGCCGCGTACAAGACTTTACGGAACTACCTGCCGCAGCCAAGCTTGCTGATAATCAGGTCAACGGTGGGCTGGTCATCGGCAAGCCTGTGGATGATTGGACTGGCGTAAACCTGACGCAAGCAGAGGTCACGCTATCGGTCAACGGGAAGGTGGTTGTTTCATGCCTCAGCGACGTGCCAGGCGGCAACGCATTCGATACGCTGGCAGCCATGGCGAGCCGGGTGGGTACTCATTGTGGTGGCCTGCAGCCAGGCCAGTTCGTCACCACAGGCACACTTAGCGGCATCATATTTCTTGAGCCTGGCAGTACGGTCGAAGGCCATGTGGCGGGTCTTGGCTCGATCAGCGCCACCTATGGCACTTGAAATAATCCCTCAGCGACTAGGCACAGTAGGGCCAACGTTCACTCCATGGGGCCTGATGCTCGAACGCAGCCCCCAGCGACAGCAATAGCGCCTCACTACCGTGCCTGCCAATCAATTGGAAGCCTATCGGCAATCCGCTACTGGAGGGCGCCGACGGCAGGCTGATGGCAGGCAGCCCTGCCGCATTTACCCACCCCGTATACACAGCGTGACCACGCGGTCCAACCGTCTGGCCGTCAATCGTGGTTGGATAAGGCTGGTCTGCATCCCATGGCATGGCGGCGCAGGCGGGCATCATAATAACGTCACAGGCCTCAAACATCTGATCAGCGTCACTGCGCAAATCAGATACGATTGCATCCATCTCGGCCCTCTCGCCTGGGCTGACTTTGGCTCCTCTGCGCGCCATTGCGAGATATCGCTCGCCCGCCAGACTGGCAACCCGAGCATCCTGCGCAACAAGTGCACACAGACCTGCTTCGGCTATACCAGGCCAGATGGTATTGATCCCCGTCAGATCCAGTGGCAACACCCCTTCCTCAATAACATGTCCCAATGCAGCAAGCGCACCTTTTGCCTGCTGCAATGAATGCAGTATTTCAGGATCGCAAGGATTGCCGCCCAGTCTATCGACCAGCAGGATACGAATGACGCCCGTTCCCTTCCCGGCAATCGCCCCACCTTGCGGCAATGCCAGCACTTGGTCAAACAGCATAATATCTCTGACAGTGCGAGCAAAATAGCCAACCTCTTCAAAATCGCGCAGCACCTGTGGAAGACCCCCGCCCCGTGGTACATGGCCCATACCGGGCTTGAATCCGACCAGACCAGTGTAGGCCGCCGGCCGACGGGTTGAGCCCCCGCCGTCGGTGCCCAGGGCCACGGGCGTCATCCCTGCCGCCACTGCGGTCACCGAGCCGCCGCTGGAGCCGCCCGGTGTCAGATGTGGCGCCCAGGGATTGCGGGTCGGGCCGAACAGCGTATTCGAGGTATATCCCTCCACCGCAAATTCCGGCGTGTTCGTTTTACCAATGATAATAGCGCCCGCATCTCGCAGGCGCTGCACCGGCAATTCGTCTTTCGAAAACAGGCGATCAGCGAAGGCCGCACTCCCCCAGGTGGTTGGCATGTCGCGAACGACCAAGTTATCCTTAACTGCCACAGGCACCCCGTCCAGCAGGCCGATGGGCGCACCGGCCTGCCAGCGTAACGCCGACGCCCTGGCCTCTTGCCCTGCGCTGTTCGACAGAAACACAAATGCATTAAGGTCGTCATCAAGTCTGGAGATACGTTCAAAGCAGGCATCAACCACCAATGACGGGCTGAGTGTTCCGGCACAATACGCCTGTGTTAATGCCGTGGCATCCATTTTCCAGATTTCATCATTCATCATTTTCTATCTCCCAGATTTTTCGGGTAACCACAACACCAGATCAGGGAACAAAATCAGCAAAATCGTGAACAGGATCATGATCACCACATAAGGCAGGGAACCATAGACCACATCACGAAACGGCCCGCCGTCCTTACGAATACCATGCACCACGTACAGGTTCATCCCCACCGGCGGCGTTATCATGCCCAGCTCGCACATCAACACGATGAATATGCCAAACCACACTGGGTCGATACCCGCTGCAACAACAATAGGCAACACCACCGGCACCGTTAATACTTGCATGGACAGGACATCCATGAACATACCGAGCAAGAGGTAAAACACAATCAGTGCCAGCAGCAGTCCTGTCGAGGACAGGCCAAGCGAGGCCACCCATTCGCTCATGGCCTGTGCGGTTCCACCCAAAGCCAGCGTAACGTTAAGCATAAAGGCCGCTACGACGATCAAGAGAATCATGCCGCTAGTCTTGGCGGTCTGCCGAAAGCACGTATCCAGAAACGTCCAGCTCAACCGCCCCTCGGCCACCACGAAGCCCAGCGACACAACGACACCAAGCGCGGCCGACTCCGTCGGCGTAGCAATACCCAGATAGATCGATCCCATGACAACACCCAAGATAATCAAAGGCGGCAAGAGATGTCGTGTGAGTCTGAGCTTTTCCGCCAGCGGCACGGCAGGTTCTTGCGCCTGGCCTTCATCGCGATCCAACAGTGCCTGTCCGGCAATAAACAGCATGAAAAACGCAGTCAACAGTATCCCCGGCACAATACCGGCCAGAAACAGCTTGCCCACAGAAGTCTCTGCCATCGAGCCGTAAATCAACATATTGACGCTGGGTGGAATCAGAATGCCTAGCGTTCCACCCGCCGCCAGTGAACCCAGCGTCCGGCTGGGCCGGTAGCCGCGTTGATCCAATGCCGGCAGCGCCACCGTACCTATGGTGGCGGCCGTGGCCACCGAAGAACCCGACGTGGCGGCAAATAAGGCACATGCCCCAATATTCGTATGCAGCAGGCCGCCCGGCAGCCGAACAAACCAGACCGCCAAGGCCAGGAACATCTTATCGGCCAGACCACTACGCAACAGCAATTCTCCCAACAGGATAAACAGTGGAATCGCCGTCAACACATTTTCATTGAGCACGCTCCAGGCGGCGGGGCCCATTGATTGCATCAACGGCCAGCCGAACAGCATTGCACCGCCGGCGACGCCCACAAGCACCATGGCCACCGCCACCGGTATGCTGAAGAACAGGAGTCCCAGCATGGAAACAAAACCAATCAATATAGCACCACTGCTCATACCGCCTCCTTGAGAGTAACGCCACTATTTGAATCTCGCTGCGCAGCGTCACCCAGTTCCTCGTGCAGGTCTTCTTGCACACTTTTGGGATCGAATCGGCCCGATAATGCTCGCCACTTTCCGGTAAACACAAGCAGACTGGCCTTCAAGGCCATGCCTGCCGTCGCACAGGCGAACAGCACCAGGGCGGAGTACCACAGAGTTTGCGGATAAATCATCGGAGTGGCCCAGGGGGTGGGTGCGACGCTACCGTAAGTGAGTGTATCCTCGATAACGAAGTAGCCCACATAGGCCAGAAATATTCCGAATACCGCCATCGAGACCGCCGCGACCCAATCGAGCAAAGCGCGCCAGCGCGGCCCCAGACGCTGGTGCACGAAATCGATCCGAATATGTCCGCGGTCGACCAGGGCGACGGTGAAAGACAAAGCTGCTCCAATGGCCAGGATATAGCCACCCAGTTCATCAACCCCTTCAAAGGAAAAACCGATGGTTTTCCGGGCCACGGTATCGATCGCCACAAAAAACGACAGCGCCAACATTGAAATGCCGAACAGGCGGCTGGCCAGATTAGCAAATTGCTGCATATTCATACTCCCATAACCGGCGCGTCTTCGACGGCCGATGAACTTAAAGATCGCTGCCATGCAGGCATACGACTACAACCCCAACGCGGCGCCCACGGTAGATTTCCATTGTGAAGAACACTGCGCAAAAACCTTGTCGCACATGGACGACCAGACAGGCAAAGCAATGTTCTTGAGCGCGTTCTGCATGGTTGCCTTATCTTCCTGTAACACAGGCACCAGTTTCAGGTCATACTTTTTGACTGTCTTGCATGGCTCCTGGCCAACATTGCATCGCACTGCATCCTGGAAAATTTCCTCTGAATACGCCCAGATATCATTGGTTAGTTTGGTAAATGCCGCCTGCAGCTTGTCCTGCTGTTCTTTGGGAAACTTATCCCAGGTTTTCATATTGATGCCATAACCTTGCACTGCAATTTGAAAGCCAATGGGCAACATATAGTTCGTTTCCTCAGGCCAGCCGGCTGTATTGGCTGAGCTGGGGCCGGTGATCGCGCAATCGATCACACCACGAGCCAGCGACTGCTGTACTTCGGCAAAGCCAACCGTCACCGGTGTGCCACCGACTGACGATACGAAGTTGGCCAGACTTTGGTCATAGACGCGTACTTTATGGCCCTTGAGGTCTGCCAACTTCTTGATTTCGGGCTTACAAAACAGCACCTGTGGTCCAAAAGGCCAGACGCCGAGCAGCTTGACATTGAATTTTTCCTGCAATTGCTTGTCTACCACAGGCGTAAACGCATCAATCGTCTTGCGCGCAGTTGCGTAATCAGGATTTTGTCCCACCAAGTCCAGCCCGAGTATCGTCGGCTCGTCGCGCGAGACCTGTGACATACGCAGCGACACAATGTCGAATAACCCGCTTTTGAGTATGCGCAACTGCTCGGTGTCCTTAATCCCCGTGGCTTCGACCGACGTGAAATCGGCGTGTATGTCCAGTCCGGTCCTTTCAGCCAGCGCTTTAAAAAATGGCGCCTCGTAATTTTTCAGAATCAACCCAGTTGATGTGGGCTGGCCCATCACCTTAAGCTTGATAGTCTCCGCTTGCGAGGGCATAGCAGCCAGACCGCCCACAGCCAATGCCGCGATCAACACTAACTTTAAGTTTTGCACTGTTTTTTCTCCACGTAGAGGTTGGAGCTGCGAGATCTCAATGATTCGAGCGCAACTGGTAAAACTCTATTTAAGCAAGACCTGTGCCAGCCTGAAGACCGACTGTTCGCAAAATAATGGAGCACAATTGACGGTGCATTGCTTCCTCATGGGTACCGGTGGCAGACTGCACCATAACTTGCGGATGGTTCCGCACCAATAAGGGGAAACAACATAATATTGGACATTCTTACCCTATCATTGCTACTATAAACCGCATGCAAACGCCCTGTTTTTGAATGGAGTGATCATGCAGTTGTGTCTTGCCCCCCTGCAGGAGATAGCCCCAGCCGGCTTTCAATTGCCTGCCAATGCCTGCGATACCCACGCTCATGTCGTGTCCGACGATACCGATGCGTATCCCTTTGTCCCCAATCGCAGCTATACCCCGCCCGGGGCTCCTGAATCCCGCTATTTATCCATGCTAGAACGCACTGGCATGCAACGCGGCGTGCTCATTCAAATCAGCGTCTATGGTGATGACAATCGCTATATGCTGGAGGTATTGAAACGGCATCCAGACAGGTTGCGGGGCATTGCCGTTGTGCGCGACGATGTCACACACGCACAATTGCAACAGATGCACGAGGCAGGTGTCAGGGGCCTGCGCATCAATGTGCTTTTTGGCGGCGGGACCGGCTTTGACGCCATGGAAAATCTTGCCCGCAAGATCGCCGACTTCGGCTGGCATATGCAGTTTCTGATGGATGCCCGCCAATTACCCGAGCTACTGCCAAGGCTCAAGCAACTACCTGTGCCCGGTGTCATTGATCATATGGGTCATATGCCTGTCTCTGAAGGTATAGATCACCCCGGTTTCCGGGCCATGCAGGAATTGATAGAAAAACATAACTGGTGGGTGAAACTGTCGGGCGCGTATCGTATCAGTGACGATTTTCCGGAATTTGCCGATGTGGTGCCGTGGGCTCAGGCCCTCATCAAAACAAATGAAAACCGCATGCTGTGGGGAAGCGACTGGCCTCACGTTTCCATCCCCAGAATGCCAAATACCGGCCTGCTTCTGGCGCAGCTTGAAAAATGGGCACCCCAGGCCCGCCAGCGCAACAAAATTCTGGTAGACAACCCTGCCGCCCTTTACGGATTTAGACTCTGAATATGTGCTCACAGCCCGAAAGGCTGTGTCTATGCCGCACCTGATCGTCAAGATATAGTCTCAACGGAGAAGCGAGATGAATTGGTATAAGCAATTGAATCGGACAGAGAAAAACACATTTATCGCCGCATTTGGCGGATGGGCAACCGACGCCTTCGACTTCATGGTGTTCACATTTGTCATTAGCGCCATTATCCAGCTTTGGGGTATCAGCAATGCAGAGGCAGGTATTCTGGGCACCATCACGTTGTTGTTTTCGGCAATCGGTGGCTGGGGCGCCGGTATCCTGGCCGACCGCTATGGCCGGGTGCGCATCCTGCAAATTACCATTCTCTGGTTCTCGGTATGTACAGTGCTGATCGGTTTTGCACAAAATTTTGAACAGTTTTTTATATTACGGGCGCTGCAAGGGCTGGGTTTTGGCGGCGAATGGGCGGTGGGATCCGTTCTGATGGGGGAAATTATCCGGGCAGAGCATCGCGGCAAGGCCGTGGGAACGGTTCAAAGCGGCTGGGCCATCGGCTGGGGCGTCGCCGCACTGGTCTACACGCTTATGTTCTCTATTTTGCCCGTTGAATGGGCCTGGCGCAGCCTGTTCTGGATCGGTGTATTACCAGCACTGCTGGTGCTGTTTATTCGTCGCCACGTTCCCGAGCCGGAAATTTTCAAGAAAAAGGTACTTGAGCAGAAAAATGTATCCAATATTTGGGGAATCTTCGCCCCAGGTGTTATCAAAACCACCCTGCTTACCGCCCTGCTCTGCACCGGGGTGCAAGGCGGTTACTATGCCATCACCACCTGGCTGCCTACCTTTTTGAAAACTGAAAGACATCTGTCTATTGTTGGCACGGGTGGCTATCTACTGGTCATTATCGCAGGGTCGTTTTGCGGATATATTGCTGGCGCGTACTTTGCCGACCGGTTCGGGCGCAAGGCCAATCTGATCCTGTTTTCCGTACTCTCGGGAGTTTGCATCTATCTATATACCGCGCTCGCCCTTAGCAATACACAGATGCTGATACTGGGCTTTCCACTGGGTTTTGCCGCCTCGGGCATCTTCAGCGGCATTGGCGCCTACCTGACCGAACTGTATCCGTCCGCTATCCGCGCCAACGGCCAGGGCTTCTCCTATAACTTCGGACGTGGTGTGGGCGCCCTTTTTCCGGGGCTCGTGGGCTATCTGAGTCAATCCATGGGATTGGCCGGCGCCATTGCCGCGTTTGCCACCGGTGCCTATGTGCTCGTACTGCTTACAACGTTTATGCTGCCGGAAACAAAAGGAAAAGAACTGACCGATTGACCAAAAAGCGACGCATTTGCCTGATTTGGATAAAAAACACTGGCGTTATGTTCCGAAAACACAACATATTTTAGGGAATATCACAATTGAGTGTATAATAAACAACGTACGGTCCCATATAAAAACATAATCCAACAGCCGTGACGGCTATGCCCCACCAGGCACCTTCACGAACAGACACAACGCTTACCGTCGGTATGACCTTGTGAACCATACCAGCATCAAACGGATAACTTCCCTCACTTGATGGCAGCAGAAGCATCGTTTTCTGTACACAGACATCATTTTTTCAGACTGCAGTACGACCCGCTTTCGTGAGTGGTAATGCAGAATCAGCTTTCTGCGAAAGCGCCTGGCATCCGCATTTGCATTTTCCGGCATTCTGCCGTGGTTTGTGTGTTCGCGCCCTTTGGGTTGCACCGCTTTCCACTGCATCCTGCCGTTGATTATTAATCTTTACAGGAGAACAACATATGGCAAAAGAAGAACTACTTGAAATGAGTGGATCTGTTACAGAAGTATTGCCTGATTCCCGCTTTCGGGTCACGCTGGACAATGGGCATCCCATTATTGCGTACACCGGTGGCAAAATGCGAAAGCATCATATTCGTATTCTGGCTGGGGATAAAGTCACCCTGGAAATGTCCCCCTATGACCTGAGCAAAGGTCGTATCACGTTCCGCCACATTGCCGGTCGTGCACCTTCGGGCCCCGCACGCCCACGTCGCCGTTAAGGCCAGTCGGCCCCAACGGCCGCCTTCTATTATGCAGTCTTGCAGGCAGATATTCGTGCAATACTCTGCCGCAAGCCTGACATAAAAAAATATGTTAGAATTTTCGACTCTGTAAGACTGCCGATATAGCTCAGTTGGTAGAGCAGCGCATTCGTAATGCGAAGGTCGGAGGTTCGACTCCTCTTATCGGCACCACTGCATGAAAATCCGTTGATTAAATATTGCCAATAACTATCAAAATCAATGGCTTATGGGAATGAATTAAAATCTGTTGATGCTATATTACGCACAGATTTACACAAAACTCCCTAAGATTTACCCAAGCAACTCTTCACAAAACGGCTAGCATCCAGAAAACCTTCAGAGGCTTTGGAGTCCAACTGTCTGTCACGGGCGTTCGCAAGTGTGCATCCTTGCCCACCAAGCGTGAATGTATAGCATGGGCTGCTGACCAGACTCGCCTTATTAAAACCTCTTCTTATAGAATCACCTTCGGTGGTACGCTGAACGAGTATCTGCAGACAGTCAGCCAAAGAAGAAAGGATTGCGTTGGAACGAGATCCGCATCAATGCTTTTCTACGCGACGATAAACAATTGCGTGCAAAATTCATCGGAAATATAACGAAGGTCGATATAACGAACCGTTGGGATGTATTCAGTTGACTTGCGTCTTCGCAGCCACCATTCCCCCTCTTTCCAGATGCTCTGAAATTAGAGAACGATTTAGCAGCGTGGCGCCAAAGGATTGATCCTCCTGAATAAACAGCTAACAAGGATCGCATCTCGACTGATGACCTGCCGTGCATACTATTTGAGATGTTGCTGTCGGTACATATCGCAAAGCATCTCTAAAGTCGCCGGCCGGCTCAAGCCGCGCTCCTGAGCAATAGCGTCAAACTCATTTGCCAGATCAGTTTTGAGCCGAAACGTGACAAGCTTAATCAGGCCAGCAGCAACCAGGCGTTTGTTCGTCTCAGTCGCATTTTTTGCTCTCAATTTACGGCTGTGTTCTGTGTTGCTGTTTGCCATATTGGATCCCCTTCCTGAAATTGACAAGGTCGAAAAAATTTAGTAAATTTGGACTGAAACCGGTGGAGTGGTAGCTCCACCGGTCCCCCGATTAGTAGGCTGGAGCAACTAGCAACAGCATCATGCTAATCAGGATAAGTAGTAAAGCGATTCGCGACATCGCAATCTCCTTATCAGTAACCCCCGGTTCGTCCGGGTCCGCATGGGCTGCTTGTCAGCCCATTGCGCTTATTATAGAAAATCCTATAATTACACCAAATGATGCGAATCAAGAAGCCGCGCAACTCAAATTATTTTTACCCTCTTGATGTATCAAAAGCACATAGTCCTGCAGTGCGTTCAACTGCCAAATTGCCTGATCCCCCTCTGCCACTATTCCGATAAAATCTGGAGTAATCTGTCCGTCAAGTTCGGCTCGTGGCGCTCCATTGTTCAGGCGGGCGGTTTTGGCGTCTTGAGCGGGAACTACCCTACGTTTGACCCGGACCGACAGCCGGCGACAACCGCAGCAACTTCAGCACAGAGACGATCAATAGTTTTCTGTGCATCGCGCAGTTCCTCACAATGTTTCTTATCCAATTTGCGGGGATTCCCTCCAGGTTCCGTTCCCTCGTGCGAGCAATGTAGTTCTATAGGGGACGGTGGCAAGGCGCGGATGCCCTGACTTTAGTTACCATTGCTATTTTTCTGACTGAAAAAAAAACGTGTTACTTTCGGTGAATACCCTTTGCCCACTACATCGGAGCAACTGTAAATGAATTTTAGGACGTTTGTTCGGCTTCAGGCGAAATCGCGTCGGGCTGACCAAAGCAAGTGCTAAAGTAAGATTTTTAATCTGCCTTCAGCAAGAGATAATAGAAAATGAAAGAATTGAAAACGATAGCCTTAGCTCTAAACCTTTTGGTTATTGTGGTGATGATAGGCGGATTTCTGTCGGCGCTCACCTCCTCTGGCTCACTTGTCCGCTACTTTGCCGTTGTTATGATGGTAGCGTTTCCGTCGTTTATTAACGTATTCGTGCTTTGGCGGACATGGAGAAAACCTAACAATACATATCAATCCAATGGTCTTCAATGGACATATATCACAAGAATATTGGCAATTGCGGCTAACGGTATCTATCTGGTCTTGGTGGCAAATACTATTTACGAAAAGCAGTTCAATGGATATGTAGCACTACTTGCAATCGTTTACGCTATTTCGTTTTATGTGCTGTGGCGGGATTGGCGCATAAATAAACCAAGGCAAGGGCAACATCGCTGACTAATGATCTATTTTAGATGCTCGGAAGATGAATGAAATTATGTTTTTTGGCTGACGGCCAATGACAGTCTGTCAAGTTACATTTACGCCTAAAACGGCAGATAAGTTGTACTACAAATTTATTTGTAGCTCCAGAATCTTTTAGGGCAACGTATACGTTTCAGGACCTTCATCTTGGGTATTGATGAGTTCCCCCAGCCTCACATTGATGTGGTTTTTTTGCGTGAGATATTTTTGGCAATAACGGTACGCATCCAGCCACCAAACGCATGAAACATTACCATCGAAAAAGACGCATATTATTTTGGGGGAGTCATTGGCATCGCTTTTTCCTGACTCTTCATTAAAGCGACAGCCTTTTTCCAGTGTTTAATATCCTCACTCACGAAATCAGCGAGCTGTTCCGGGTTTTGGTATGCAACATTGACACAGGCTTTTGAGAGCGCCTGTCGAACACTATCCTTCTTTAATGCACTTTCCAGAGACCGTGCCAATCTGGCAATTCGGTCTGGCGGTGTACCGGCAGGCGCATGCAGGCCATACCAGCCTTGGGTATTAATTTGAGGAAGACCCGCTTCTTTCATTGTAGGAATATTGGGCGCTTGACTGGATCGCTCGTCCCCGGTAACGGCCAGGACGTTCACCTTATTGTCATTGATGGCCCCACAGGCAAGGTTACCCGACACCGTTGCAAGTGATACGCGACCCTCATAAAGGTCAGTCATATGTTGGGCAGCGCCCTGATACGGCACAAACAGCAAGTTAATATCTGCCTCTTTAGCCAACATACGCGTGACAATAGTAGTGAATGCTCCACCAATGAGTACCGCGCTGGGTAGTCCGGGATTCTTTTTCACATAAGCAGTGAGCTCCGGGATTGATTTTACTGGCAGCTTTGCAGACGAGACAATAAATCCGGAAGATGTCGCAAACCGGCCAATGGGAGAAAAATCATTCGCGCTCCATTCGATGTCATCAAATAAAACCGGAATACTTGTTAATACGGCCGAACTGGACAGTAATGTATACCCGTCTGGCTTGGCCCTGGCAACGGCCATCGCGGCAATGTTGCCCTCCCCGCCTGGACGTGGCTGCACGACAATCGGTTGACCTAGATCATTGCTCATCTCTTTGCCAATAATTCGGGTCAGAACGTCAACAGCCCCGCCAGCGCTATACGGAACAACAATTTGAATAGGCTGGGCAGGCCAGTCTTGCGCAGTTGAAGTCAGCGGGGCCAAGCTACAAAAAGCGGCCGAAGTGATCGCTCCAGCAAGTATAAATAATTTATTCTTCATGCCTTCCTCCAGCTAAATAGTTTTTCTTGTTCTCACAATGGTGATACCCATCCTGACTGTTCTATTGGCGCTATGTGAATAAACAAAACACGCAGAACTAATTCAGATATCTTCAAGCGTAAAGTTAAGACGAGTATCCTTGACCACGATGCCCCCACGATTGCCCGGCTCCAATGAGCCGTACCTGGCGGCGAAGCTCTCTGGCAGCGGCCGCGACGTTTTGGGCGAGAGCCACAGCCTCAGGAGATGTCGGCGACGTTCCGGCTCAGGCCAATCTTCAAAGTCTGTGCGAGAATGCAGTATCTGATGATTATGCAGAAACTGCATGTCGCCTACCCTGAACTCCATTTGCAGGTTGATTGCTCGATCGTTGGTGAGGTTGTCCAGCATCTCAAGCGCCTCTATTTCGCGCGGTGTCAGGCGTCTTGCTTCAGGGCAATTCTTTTGTGCGCTTCGGATGTACTGTCCGGAGTAAAGTGTCGTCAGATAGCCGGCATACCAGTTGAAAACAGGGATCTCGAACCATGGCTTCATGCCGTCGGGCACCTCTCCACGGCGATCAGTGGGAAATGCATGGAACAATTGCGCGGCAAAATCCGGTCGGCGCTGCATTATCTCGTTATAAATGGTCACGGAGCTTGCTATACGGCTTTCTCCACCGCTTTTTGACGTTTGCAGACACAACAAGCCCACAATATCGCAAGAATCTGTATGGTACTCCAGGCCGCGGTTCGTCTGATAATAGCGCGTCTTGGCTTTATTGATATCCGCGCCCATATCGCGAACATGGCCTAGCAAATGTCCCTTGGCATTTTGCGAACGGAAGCTCCCTAGATGAGAGCCTATACCAAGGTAGGCGATTGCTGAATCGCCTTTACCATATCGCTCTACCGGTAAGCCTCGCAATAACACAAAACCTCGTCCGTCGATAATTTCAGTCAAAATCAGATTCAGTTTTTTCGATAAGCTAGGCAAGGGAAACGTTTCAGGACTAATGTCTGCCATGGAGAGGCCACCGGCGTGAAAAGCGGCAATGGCCAGATCGATTTCTTGAATATCCTCAGGGTTAAGCTGGTGAATCCATTCTGAACGATTGGACATGTCCTGTCCGTACCAGGCAGCCTTGCCTGTAAATGCTTCTGGAACGCTTTCAACATCACTTTTTCGCGCGCTGTTCATTACTTTTCCTGTATGAAAATTAATAATCTGAAAATAGTTTAAACTTGAGCCAATACTTGAACAAACGAATAATTTCTATCCATTAATGGATTTTGTCAATGGTAAATATCACCCTAAAACAGATACGCGCCTTTATTGCCGTTGCAGCAGAGGGCAGCTTTACCAAGGCAGCCGATAGCCTGCACGTCACTCAATCAACCTTAACTTCTTCAATTAAAGTGCTTGAAGATGAGATTGGCCTGCAGCTGTTGGACCGCTCTACTCGGTCGGTGATACCTACGCGGCAAGGTGAAATATTTTTACCAACTGCTCAGCGCATACTGCGGGACCTGGAAGAAGCGCTGGACGATTTACGTATGGTGGCCGAACGAGAACGCGGATCAGTTTCGGTCTGCGCGGCAGGCTCTTTCATTACTTACGTGCTAACCCCCGCATTGATGGATTTAGCACGACATTACCCAGGTATTCATACCCGCTTTACTGAAGGTACGACACAGAGTGTTGCCCAGCAAGTTCTGTCAGGTGAAGCAGACTTTGGGGTGACTACCCTGTTTGAGCCGATTCCCGAGCTCGATGCTACGCTACTTCTCACCGACGCCTATGGCGCTGTATACGGTGCTGAACATCCATTGAATGAGGAGCAATCCTCATTGACATGGAAAAAATTATCGCAACACACTATGGTCCGACTGAGCAAGGCAAATGGCATACGCATACTTCTTGACAGCGAACCGAAAATTGCAGGTCTGTTCAAAAATACTGTATATGAAGTCAGCGGAGTCGCGGCGCTTCAGGCACTGCTCAGGCGTGGCTTCGGTTTTAGCGCGCTACCCGCGCTCGCTGCCAGGTCCCTGGTGGTAGAAGGACTCAGGTTCAGCATCCTGGCACGCCCAGGCATACGTCGTAAGCTCTATGTAGTTAAAAAGAAGGGGCGTAGTCTTTCTCCGGCTGCAGTTGCTCTTTTTCGAGCCATGATTGAAGCGTTGGAGGATATGTCTCCAGATGAAGCCATCGATGTCACATTTACCCAACCCGAGATTCGGGCATTCTGCGGAGTCTGAAAAAAGTGATGTGGCATCAATACGCCTGTACATGTTGAGACTTCTTAATTCATTTGGGTTAGACGTTTATGACCCGTCTTTCCTCCATGGAGTATTTCAAAAACAAAAGCTCATTGCTCCGCTATTTATCAAATCTTCACTTTATACTCACACCAGCTCAAGCCATTTCGTCCGTTTCACCGTCGTGCACGCCAACAAAAACAGCTGCCCCAAAATGAACTGCACCCTGATCGTCTTCGTCAACAATGCCCGGACGAGAACAATCCATACGGCGTCAGCATTGACTGCTTTCTTAAAGTGAGCAATTGAACCATGAACACCTTGCCCCCGCCCTCTTCTGCAAAAATTCCAAAAGGTATCTGGGTTCTCGGCTTTGTCAGCATGTTTATGGATATTTCGTCTGAAATCATCCATAGCCTGCTCCCGGTTTTCATGGTTACCACGCTTGGCGCGAGCATGTTTGTGGTGGGGGTCATTGAAGGCGTCGCCGAGGCAACCGCATTAATCGTGAAGATTTTCTCTGGCGCTTTAAGTGATTATCTGGGTAAGCGCAAAGGGCTCGCAATGCTCGGCTATGGACTGGGCGCCCTGTCCAAGCCCTTTTTTGCGATTGCAGGCACATCAGGCATGGTGTTTACAGCGCGTTTTGCCGATAGAATCGGCAAGGGGATTCGCGGTGCGCCGCGCGACGCCCTGGTTGCCGATTTAGTCTCGCCCGACATACGCGGCGCAGCATTCGGTTTGCGACAGTCTTTAGATACAATCGGCGCGTTTCTTGGCCCGCTGCTGGCTATCGGTTTAATGCTCCTGCTGGCCAATGATTTTCGTACCATATTCTGGCTGGCGGCGATCCCAGCATTTATTTCAGTGGCGTTACTCTATTTCGGCCTGAAAGAGCCCGCACATAAGGTGGGCGCTCCGCGAACCAATCCGATTAAACAGGAAAACATCAAACGCCTGAGCCGGTCCTATTGGTGGGTGGTGTTCATCGGCGCCGTGTTTACGCTGGCCCGGTTCAGCGAGGCTTTTCTGGTGCTCAGGGCCCAGCAAGGCGGTCTGACGCTCGCACTGGTGCCTTTAGTGCTGGTGGTCATGAACCTGGTGTATTCCATGTCGGCCTATCCAATAGGAAAACTGTCCGACCGCGTGAACCATCACACGCTGTTGGCGTTGGGGCTGGTTGTCCTGATCATTGCCGATCTGGTGCTTGCAACCAGCAACCATTGGGCATTCGTGCTTATAGGGGTTGCTATTTGGGGGCTGCATATGGGAATGACCCAGGGGCTGCTGGCAACCATGATTGCAAACACTGCACCCGCAGATCTGCGCGGCACCGCTTTTGGTTTTTTTAACCTGGTCAGCGGAATTGCAATGTTGTTTGCCAGTATAGTGGCGGGCCTGACCTGGGACAGTTTCGGTGCCCAATATACTTTTATTGTCGGCGCGGCAACGTCGCTACTGGCGTTAATTCTTGTACTTAGAAATAAGGCACGCCAGTAGTAAACTAGATCAATAATAGAAAAAGAGCCGCTATGAGCACCTGGTCAGCTGAACTTCCCTAAACACCAGGTGAACATCTGGAGCGTGTACAGCTTAATAATCGATGTTAATGTTGTTCCCTATTAGCCGTGGACACGCTCTGCTTTTTGCCAATTTACTGCCGGCCAGGTTACTACAGTGTTTTAGCTCGCAACGAGCGTTTTCGACAGAAAAGTTAAGCCTGGCGCAGCCACGCTCGCCAGAGCGTAACCATTGCAAATGGTCAACCTATTCATTGACCTGTAACTCCGAACACGCAATGACCGAAGCAAAGTCTGCATCCAATAAAGCAAGGGTCACATTGTGAATCTGTGCTGCTCCAAGTTCATACTGGTCAAGTTCGAAACTAATTACGGCATCTTTCACAACGGTCATCTTAAGGCCCAAATCTGCTCCCGCCCGAACGCTGGAGTTGATACAGAATCCCGCAACAGCACCAATGACGACAAGCTCTGATATCCTGGTTGTCTGTAGATAGGACAATAGGTCCGTTGCACTAAAAGCGGAGGACGTACTTTTGATGAATACAGGTTCTTCAGCTAATGCCTGAAAGGATGCCAGCGGTACAGACGATGGGGAACTTTCGTGAAAAGGCGAGCCTTGTTCTGCAGATTGATGACGAACATGCACAATTGGCTGCCCGGCCTGCCTGAATTTCTCAAGCACGCGTTTCATGTTTTCAATGCAGTTTTCGGGATAGTACTGAACACCCCGCTCAATCCGCTCCACAACGAAATGTTGCATATCAATGATAAGTAAGGCTTTTCGCACGTGCTCTCCCCCCTTTAAAAAATACAACAATATCGTATAAATATACGTGTTTATTTTGCCATGCAATTTGCACATTAACGCCATCGCAGCAGACTCGTCATATTAACTGCAAATGGCGGTCCTTCACTGCACTACCCAATATTTTCTATTCCATGCGCGGGCTGCCCTGCAATACACCGTGTAGAAAAACACGGGTTGCTACGGTGTATTGTCGGCCCGGTCCGCTGGGTGTGTGCCGAACTTTTCCATGCCAGACGATCAGATCAGTCCAATCTCCTTGAGTACCGATTTGGTCACCTCCAGGCGCAATTGCGCACCGGTCGCTTTTGTAATGTCCATATTCATGGCGTAGATATAGGTGTTATCGGCGGTCTCCACATAACCCACCAGCCACCCCAGCTTGACTTCTGCTGTATCGCCAAAACCGACCATGCCGGTTTTGCCGCTTAAGGTCCATGCCGGTGTTTTTTCCAGTACGATCGCCTGTTTTACGATATCGGTATTTCGCCTGGCAACCCCGAGCTGCTGAAAATAAAAGCGCTGCAAAAACGCAATCTGCTCAAGTGCAGAGATTTTCAGTTTACCTTTCAACCAGAACTGGTCTATTGCACCTGAAATATCGCGATTGCCATAACCGAACTGGTCCACGTATTCCTGCATACGTTGCGGGTTGATGCGTCGGGCCAGTTCCTGGTAATACCAGACGACAGAGTTAGACAGCGCGCTGTTCAGGGTCTGATCTTTCGCCCAGGCTGCGGGCCACCACGCCTGGCGCGGATTACGCTTCTGATTCCAGTCGATGCGGAAATCTGCTCCACTGGCTACCCCCGTCTCAAGCGCAATCAGCGTATTCGGGATCTTGTACGTGGATGCCGGCAAATATGGTCGATTGGCGCGAGTGGCATTATGGCAAATCACCTCTCCCGTTTTTGTGTTCAGCAGTGCGATCGTGCCTTGCACCGCGGCTTTTTCAAACGCAGCGGTAACTTTGGGGCTGTCAGCACACCGCGTGCTTGCGTACGCTGATGTGCAGGTAAAAATCAATACTGCCACGGTCGTACTAATCGCTCGGATGATAGGTGAGTGCTTCATAGAAAAAATTCCTTGAGTGTGAGGTTGTTATAGACAATCCAATGCCAGATCAGGCCAGACGAATGGTAAGTGCATGATTCGTGTGGGTAAAATAACTTGTCGTAACTGTCGTAACCTCCCTATGTGTGTGCTACCATGGCGCATTGGATTCTGCTCATATGCCTGCATCGACACTTAACATTGACTTGACTCCAACACCCGGGATCAACGGCAAGCCAGCACGATACCAATCGCTCTGGCTACTTTTGCGTGTCTATTACGCTGGGCATACCGATCATCCGGATCTGCCGGCCTACGAGATCCGGTCCCGCTTTCCAGGTAAAACCAATGGACGCATGATCATCTCACGCGCATTTGAAGATTTTCGTGACTGGGGTGTTGATGTCGGCTGGGGATGGGACAGATCGATACCACTCAGTTTGCTCAATACGCGCAACCGCAGTCGCGGGCCGTTTTGGCTCGCCAAGAAAAGCACACGCCGGATAAAGATCACTGCCGGTGGGAAAAAAGCCAGTCTTGATGTGCTTGCCGGGTTTCTTGGAATCAATAAGCCCGGTCAACAACCACCCAGCCCACTTGCCTATGCAATGCAGGATGTGGGGTACTGGAACAATCTGACGCAGGCAATGCGCCTTGCCAAGGACGGCTTTGCCGGCACAAATGCCTCTGGCGTGGCGGAACACTTCCAGACGGCGCGACTGGCAGCACACGATCATTTCCAGTCGGCCTTATCGATCCTCAAGGAAAGCCTGGCCTTGCGCAAGCAGGGCCAGATTCAACGCAGCTGGGAGGCACTCGATAGCCTATCGCCCTTTCTGGCCAATGACTCAGAGGACGATCATGAATCGATGGCGGCTTTTGCGGCTATGGCGGGCATCGCCCGGGCCTGGAATCTGTATATGACGGAAGGAACCCGGGCTGCACATGTAGAAATCAACCGGCTTCACGCAGATAGTCGCTCGCGACTGGTTGTTCGTTACAACCCGCGCGTGCGCTTCGAGTATCTGAATCTGAAAGCCCTTATTTTCAGAGCAATCGCCCTGGAGGTCGACGATGCGCCAATGGCCGAACGCAGGCATGCGGCAGGCCAGTCAATTACCCATTTTTCTCGTGCCTTGCGGGCCGCATATGAAGCCGATTCGATCGAAGCAGCCCAGGATGTGGCGGCCAACATCGGTCTGAGCCTCTGGCTATTATGGAAGAACGCGTTGCTGGATGCTCCCTCGGGCACCGCCGAAGCAACTATCCAGATGCAATCCTTGCGGTGGATATGCCTGTCTGAATGGATCTGCGATCGGTTTGGGGTTGGTGGCGGCTCGGTATGGAACACGGTATTTCTGCTTAGGATTGTGCGCGGCGCCTGTTCGGTGAACCAATCCCCAACTCTTGTGCAGTTGCGCCGATTCTCGCCTCTGAGCGTGGCGCAGGTCGTCGCGGGAACAAAACCGTTTCATACGGCATTTTCTGCTGCCAAGGGGTATACCGACTGGTCCAGTGTTATCGGTTTTACATTAGAGGAGCACGATAGCGGCCAGGCCAGATACGAAACCTTGCAACTGGCAAATTTGCTGCTGGAAGCCATCTGGTTCTATACTTTTGAAAAAGGCCTGAGCCAGCCGGCCATCGCGGCAACCGAGAGGCTGGCCCTATTGCAGCATGAGTTGTCCGCGCCCAAGCGTCGGTTCTTTAAGGAAAATATCAAAACCCTGCCAGATATCGTGCAATCTGTTTTTGAGGAAGCGTTGCAGGACTCCTAATTCGTAATCTGATTTTGCCTGGTCCGATTCGCGCAACCGCGAGCCCGATACCAGCCAATAATGCAATTGTTTTTTCCCTGTCCCGATACTTGCATAATAATTGTCAATGTTGCTCGTTGGCCAAATATCGTGGTTACAGCAGCCCCGGCTTGCTGATTTCCAGCAAGGTGAAATACCCGTTGTACTCATCCGGCAGCCACCCACCTGTATCAATATGATGGACATTGCCAAGTGTCATAATCGTTGGATGGCAATTGTGGCCCACGATGACATGATCGACGCCAGCCACCCGAGTCTCGTCTTGGCGCTCGAATCGATCGCGCGCCCACATTGCACGCTGGCGATGCGCCTTGGAATCAAAATAACTTTCCAGATTGTTCCAGTCTCGACAAGGTACGTCGGCATGAACAATGCCGATTCGCCCGTTTGCCGTCGCAACCTCTATGGCCATGGGCAGAAGCTCCAGCCTGGCCACCAGCATTTCCCGCTCGTCAGGATCTTTCTCAATAAACCAGCCTCCGCCGTTGAGCCGGTAATTGCCATCATCCATCCGACCAATGCGATGATAACGGATGGCATAATCATCGTGATTGCCGCAAACCGGAAAAAACCAGCCGGTGTCGATCAGATTAATCACCTGTTCGTTTTCCGTGCCGCGATCGACCAGATCACCCACCGAAAAAAGCCGGTCTTTGGCAGTATCGAACGTTACAGCTTCTAACGCCTGCATCAGCTTTGTATAGTGGCCGTGGATATCGCCGACAACGAAATCACGGCCAACACGGTTCAAATCGAATTTGTGTACGTATGCCATTTACTTTGCTCCGTTACACTGGCCATCAGGGTTCGGTCTCCGACTGGCCTGTTCACACTAAAAGTGAGCGGACCAATATTCTATTTTTTATTATTCTTATTATTCTTGTACCCTTTGACCGCGTACCAACAGGGAATCGCAATCATGACCACCGCGCTAAGTATTGCAAAAGCAATTTCCGTACCTTCGGTATCGGACGGGGAAAAGTAAAAAAGAGAAGCACACACGGCAGCCGCGCTGAACGCGAACACTGAGGCAACGATCTGGCGCACGTAAAGTGGTTCCTTCTCCTTTCCTGATGGCGCAAAAAAGAAGGCCACGACTGTGGCGGCCACCATCAATATCCCAATCAGTTGGGCCCACACATCCATGACAATCCCCGTATTCATTCATCATATGACCATTATACGGTACCCAGCCCGGACATACAGCGCCACAAAGGCTGTTGATACACCCTGGCGTGCCGCACTTTCAATAGCAGCAAAGTGTGTTGTCCAATCCTCCTGCCAACATCCATTATCCTATTTGATGCGCGTTAGTGCACCGGCATATGCATTGATATCCAATGGCCTGTCCGGCACTTTCTGGCCATCCTAGTGCACACCCTGGCTCACATCCTATGACGCATTACAATTGTGTACGTCCCAAAACAGCGGCAGTCACTTCGTGGCCGTATCAATGAATAGCCGTACCAATGAATGGCTGTAAGCGGACTACTGCGTCGCTTCAAACGCCCCATGAAAAGACACCTGGCCACAAGGTATCTCTCCGGCAAAAGCCAATGCCTGAAAATAGATGGCTGGTGCGTCGGCGTACAGCAAAGAAGAATTGGCCTTGAAACCAAAACGGCCATAGAAATCCGGGCTTCCTAACACCACACAGCCACATGCACCCTGGCGCTGCAATTGGGCAAGCCCCGAGCGGATTAACCGGGTACCGATACCATGCCCATGCCATTGAGGAAGCACGCTGACGGGACCCAGGCCATACCAACCCTGCTCCCCCGAGGAGATACTGACTGGTGAGAAAGCGATATGGCCGACTATTGTGCCCTCATAAAGTGCTACCAAGGATATCGCCAACTGGTTGGCTCGCCTTAAGGCATTGATAATAAACTGTTCGGTATGGCTGGCGAACTGCTCTGGCGCAAATGCATTTTTGGTTACCCATGCAATGACATCGATGTCGTCTGGTTGCTCGTTACGAATGGTTATATTCAACATGGTTTTGCCGGGATAGTGAACTGGACGGGCCGGAAGATAAAAATCAAACCATAGCCGATAGCACGGCAAGATGCAAGTCTAGAAAAAAACGGCAACCGCCCAGCAGCCGGCACGCTTTATGCGCACGCCGGCCTCTCGGTCAAGGGGGCATGACACCCTTACATTCCCTTGCATCAGCAAGTATGCAATCGAGCACAAATGCGTTTAATTAATGGCTGTTTTATATAAACAGCTTTTTACTTTCCCAGTTTATTCATGGCAACAATAAATTTATCCATGTCGCTATCACGAGTGAAAAGCGCAGGCGACACGCGGATAGCGTCACCGTTATGAATACCGCCACGGCGCACCGTAAGAATACCGTGCTGGTTCCTCAACGTCTTTACCAAGCCTTCATTCTGTTGCTTGTCGCGAGCATCGCCAAACCGAAAGGAGGTAATGCCTGCATACAGGCGAGCATCATCGGGCGTCAATACATGGACTGATTTATTGCTCCGCAGCGCGTCGACCCAGTAATCACGCAAATAAGTCAGCCTTTGCTGCTTGGCCTTTGCCGATATTTTCTGATGCAAATCCAGTGAGACGGGAACGGTGAGCAAGGCGGCAAAGTTGGTGGTTCCGGTGTGTACGCGAGAGCGGATATCATCCGACTCATAATCCTCGTCAGCATAATCCGGATCGATATCCACCAGGCGATTTTTTGAAATATACATAAAGCCTACGCCTACTGGCGCTGATATCCATTTATGAAGATTAAAGCCCACGAAGTCGGCGCTTAAATCTTTCACATTGAAGTCTATTTGCCCCCATGAATGAGCCGCATCCACAATAACGTCCACGCCCTGGGCCCGGGCCATCTGGGCGATTTCGGCGACAGGAATGACCAATCCCGTCCGGTGAGAAAGATGCGTCAATAAAAGCAGCTTTAACTTGGGTGTACTTAAAATTTTCTCATAGATATCAAGAATATTTTGCCGGGTAGCAGGTTCTGGAATGTTGAACATCTTTACCTGCACTGCTCGCCGTTGCTGCAGCCAATTCATTGCGTACTGCATTGAGTCGTAATCGAGATCGCTATAGGCAACAACATCGCCCGGCCGCAGCGCATTATAGCCAGTGATCAATTTTTGCAGCGCTTCGGTTGCGCCTCGTGTCAGTGCAATTTCCGAGACGTCTGCGCCAACAGCCCGTGCCACTTGCTCTCGCACTTTTTCCAGGTCGCCACTGAACTGGGCACGCGCATAAATGGTGTTATTGGTATTAATGAAATCGGTGTTTTCTTTGTAAGCGGCAAGTACCGGTTGCGGCATGGCCCCCCAGTATCCGTTCTCCAGGTTGGTTATTTCCCGGTTGACGGCATAGAGTTCCTGTATATCCTTCCATGCGGCATCTGATGCTGAAAGTGGAGCGCTGATCGGGCTTGTACTATTGCGTGCCTGCAAAACACTCGGAACCAACGAAAGCGCAGTGCTGGCCAGAGAGCCAAAAACCATCTGGCGCCGGGAAATATTTAACATGATGTTTACTTTACTTGGTTATAAAAAATAAAGCGATCATCATAAGAACAGTCCATTGCTCCCTCATGACAGCGCAATGGCCGGTTGTGTATCCAGACATTACAGATGGTATAGCTATGCGATGCGCCCAATATTTTATCGCACACGCCAGGCAGTGCCCTGCCCGCTTACTAGCAGTAACGCGATGATCGGCCGCAACGCGCGTACCGTCAATACGACTCAATGAAGCTGACCAAGTCAATCGGCCAGCACAACCCCTCATTCAATAGCATCACAATGCTACGTTGAGGTCGCTTTCATCTGCCCTTAATCGATCGGCTTGTCGGCGAAGTTCGGCAAGGAAATCGCCGAGCACCGGATGCGAGTCACGTTCACGATATACAGCCCCCACCGGGCCAAAGCCGGCAGTCAACGGCAAAGCATGCACCAACCCCAAACGGTGCAAATGTGCTCCCAACGAAGCCGAACACACTGCGACATAATCAGTTTGCCTGAGAACCGTTTCAATGATGATGATGGATGCGGTTTCCAGGCGCGGGCGCACACCCGCCCCACCATTTTCCAGCAATACGGTGTCCAGCCGGTTTCGCATGAGCGTATTTTTTTCAGGCATGATCCAGGGATACGATACCAGATCCGACCACAGCGGCTTTGCTTTTTGACGTAAAGCGTGCTGCAAACCAACAATCGCCACAATACGGTCTTCGAACAGTACCTCATGAGCCAGACCGGCCGCATAGGCCCTTGCGTCTATGGAACCGACAACTATATCGAGTTCCCTGGCCTCCAACCGCTCGAGCAACAACGAAAAAGCGCCCTCGGTCATATGAATCGCAATTTGTGGGACCTGCATCTGAAAGCTGCAGATTGAATTGGGAATCAGATGAGCCAGCCCCGCCGTTACGCTGCCCACATGAAGACTGGCTGGCGCACCCTGGGCCAACAATTCCAGTTCATCCTGGGTTCTGGCGATATCTCCTAGCAGCCGGGTTGCCAGACGCAGCAAAACCTCGCCCTCCGGCGTAAACCTGATCCGGCGGCCGCGCACAACCAGCCTGACCCCGAGCAATGTCTCAAGTTCGTTCAGCCAGTGAGACATTGCCGACTGCGTCATATGCAATGCACGAGCAGCCTCGGACAAGGTGCCTACATTTCTGAGAATAAGAAAATATTCCAGGTGTCGTACCTTGAGCCGGCGCGCCCAGGCAATACTATTTGCACTTGATATATGAGTATTCACTCATGTTCCGTCCGTAAAATTTCATAGAAATATCCTGCATTTTCACACTATCAGATATATACAATAGGGGGAATTACAAAATATTCGATAAGGCATAAACATGAGAGTTTACTCCAGTCTACACAAATTGATCCCTACCGCACTACTGCTGGCCTGTCTGGGCCAGGCGCATGCCGCAGATGAATTTCCGCAACGTGCGATAAAAATTATTGTTTCTCAGCAAGCCGGCGGTGGCACAGACAATCTTGCGCGCATGTGGGCAGAAAGCGTTGGAAAAACGCTTAACGTACCTATTGTCGTAGAGAACAAGCCTGGTGCGGGTGGCGTGATCGCGGCCAAGGCCGTTTTGTCCCAGCCAGCCAACGGCTATACGCTGTTTTTGGCCGGCGTATCCCAGATGGTGCTCAATAAATTCGTATATAAACCCCTGTCCTATTCTCCTGAAAAGGACTTCGCCGGTATTGGCATGCTCACCACAGTACCGTTTGTCCTGGCAGCAAGCCCGCAATCAGGTTTCAACAATTACGACGATTTACAAAAGGCGGCCAAATCAGATCCTGAAAAAATCACTTTTGCCTCCTCTGGCAATGGCAACTCCACACACCTGGTTGTCGAAATGTTGATGAAGCAGGCGGGTTTTAAAATGCTGCATATCCCTTATCGCGGCGAACCGGACAGTATTGTTTCCACCGTAGGTGGAAACACTCAAATTGTGGCGCCTGTCTTAAGCAGCGCCCTGCCTTTGATCAAAGAAGGCAAGCTCAAACCTCTGTTGGTTTTCAATGACAGTCGTGTTCCCGAACTTCCCGACGTGCCTACCGCGGGCGAATTAGGTCTGAAGGGCTTTGAAAACATCGGATGGAGCGCTGTGGCTGCCAAGGCGGGCACACCCGAAGCAGTAATAAGGAAACTGCACGCTGCAACACAGACTTTCCTGAATGATCCGGCAGCCCAGGAGAAATTCGCCGCAGTTCAGGTCCGGGCAATGCCTGGTCCATCGTCGGCTTTGATCGACTTCACTGTTCGCGATACAGCCAAATGGCAAGAAGCCGTTGGTGACCTGAACCTGAATGTCAAATAATCAGGAATGACAAATGAATAGACAAGGCATGGTGGTTTGCCCTCAACCCGAGGCCGCAGAATCAGGCATCGAAATCCTGCATGCAGGGGGCAACGCGGTAGATGCCGCAGTAGCCTGCGCTTTTTCCCAGACTGTCGTTGATCCCTTGATGTGCGGTATTGCCGGTTTCGGCACGGCAGCGCTTTATCTGCCCGGCAAGCAATCGCATGAGTATGTGGATTTTCACGCACCAGCACCGGGACTGGCCCGGGCCGATATGTGGGAACATCTTCTGCAGGGCGAAGCACGCGACGGATTTGGCTTTTCAATCAAGGGACGACTCAATGACCTGGGAGCGCAATCGATCGGCGTGCCGGGCACTTTACTAGGCCTGAAGCGCATGCACGAGCGCCATGGGCGCCTGCCGTGGCGCGACGTCATTGCGCCTGCGATAGAATGGGCGCGCGGCGGTTACTTTGTTCGTCCGGCCATGTATGCCTTCTGGATTGACGAGCCTCTGGCAGGCCGGGCAGCCAATCGCGAGCGGCTGGCGCTTACGCAATCCGGACGTGATTTATATTGCCGTACCGACGGCTCGCCCAAAACCATTGGAACACCGCTGTATAACCGGGATTATGCAACAACGCTGGAGCTGATCGCGCGCGATGGCGCCGATACGTTCTACCGTGGAGACATGGCGCAGCAAATGATCGCTGACCTGACCAGTCAGGGCGGGATTCTGTCACTGGAAGACCTATCGGCTTATGAGCCGACCTTGAACCGACCGCTGGTCGGCACTTACCGGGATCGCCGTATCACAACCAATCAGCCACCCGGAGGCGGCGCAATGCTCATCGAAATGCTCAATATCATTGAGCATTTCGATTTACCCGGTTACAAACATAATAGCGCCGAATATATACAACTGGTCTGCGAGGCAATGAAACAGGCTACGGTTGACAAAGACCGCCATATCGCAGACCCGGCATTTGTCGACGTTCCCCTGGATCAAATATTATCCAAGTCATATGCCGCCGCAACTGCACAGATGATCAGCGCAGGACAAAAGGTCGACGTGCCCCGATTTAACGAGGCAATTGCACCACCGAAAGACACCACGCATTTATCTGTTATCGATGCCGATGGCAACTGTGTGGCGATGACGCATTCGCTGGGCATGCCGTCTGGCGTCATTACGCCAGGACTAGGGTTCATGTATAACGGCTGCATGGGGGTGTTTGACCCGCGTCCAGGTCGTGCGGGCAGTATCGCTCCGGGAAAATCACGCTTTACTTCTTCCTGCCCCAGTATCGTTTTTAGAAACGACAAGCCGGAAATCATACTGGGTGCGCCAGGCGGCACACAAATCGTGATGGGTGTTCTGCAGACCATCCTGAACGTCGTCGACTTTGATATGCCTATTGACGCAGCGGTTTCGGCTGCCCGGTTCTCGTCGACCAGCAATATCGTCGACATATCTAATCGTATCCCACGATCAGTGAGCCGTGCGGTAGAAGCGATGGGATATCAGGTGGCAAGGAACCCGTTTGGACACACCATAGCCTGGGTTCATGCCATTCATATCGACCAGACCGGTGCGCTATCCGGTGCGGCAGACCCGGGCCGTGATGGCGTTGCCTATGGGCTTTGACCCATTCATCTGATCACAACCAGGCCGGCAAATTACAATCCCAGCTGGCTTAAGCCCGGATGGTCATCGGGGCGTCTTCCCAATGGCCACCGGAACTTGCGATCGGTCTCGGCGATAGGCAGATCGTTGATGGAAGCATGACGTTGCAACATCAATCCGTTACCATCAAATTCCCAGTTTTCATTGCCATACGACCGAAACCACTGCAGGGAGTCATCGTGCCATTCGTAGGCAAACCGCACGGCGATACGCGCGTCATCGAATGCCCATAACTCCTTAATCAGGCGGTAGTCCAGCTCCCTGACCCATTTGCGCGTCAGAAAAGAAACAATTTGCTCCCTGCCGTTGACAAACTCCGCCCGGTTCCGCCATTTGCTATCTACGGTATAGGCAAGCGATACACGCTGCGGATCGCGTGAATTCCAGCCGTCCTCGGCCAGGCGCACTTTCTGGACGGCTGAGTCAGGCGTAAACGGCGGTACCGGCTGCCGTATTTCAGGTGTCATTTCCATAAACAATTTCCTTTGTCTGTAAAGTAAGATCAATCGCTAACGTCTGGCAATATCATTTTTCGGCACCGCAATACATTCCGGGCATGCCCACATATCCAGGCAACGCCTGTATTCGCCCAACCCACTTGATCAGCGCCGGGTACGGCGCCAGGCTGATCTGGCTTTCAGGCGACAATGCGATGTACGGATACACAGCGATATCGGCAATGGTGATATGGTCGCCGACAAGCCAGCCTGAAGCCTGAAGCTGCTGCTCAACAATACCATACAGCCTTTCGGTGATCTGTTGAGCCGCGACAAGATCCAGTTGCCGGCCAAATTTATAATGCAAGCGCAGATCATTTGGCCCGCGCGCAACTTCATTGGCCGCGGTAGACAGCCACGCCGTAACCTGCGCCATGGCGTTGGGGTCATCTGCTGCAAGCCAGCCGTGATCGCCATACTGTTTCGCCAAATAAACCAGGATTGCCTGGCTGTCACGCAATATCACATCATCATCAACCAGCACCGGCACCTGACCAAATGAGTTCATTTGCAAAAACTGCGCCGACTTTTGCTCACCGTCCATCAAATTGACAGCACGACTGTGATATTGAACGCCCAGTAAGGACAAGAGCAGACGTACTTTGTGGCAATTGCCGGATGCAGCAAGGTCATAGAGCGTAATCATTGGGGCTCCTTTGTCTTGTTCATGGCGGCAAATTCATCTTCGGTGAAGCGTGCCGTAATGTGTTGCGGACAATTAAAATCCAGCGCCTGTATGGTGATGATATATCCGCGCTCAACCCGGGCGCGATAGCCGGGCATTTGCAGGCGGGCAAGCAGCTCCGGCTCATCGGCATCGTGAATGATTCGCGCACGTCCCCATATCTTCAAGCGCCGGCGATGAGCAAAATCCATGACAATAAGCATGACGCGGTCATCGTTCATCAGATTGCCGGCCGAAATGTATTGCCGGTTGCCGGCGTAGTCAGCAAATCCCAAAGTATGATCGTCCAGGATTTTCAAAAACCCCTTGGGACCCCCTCTATGCTGCACATAGGGCCAGCCGTTTGCGCCAACGCTTGATATAAAGAAAGTGTCAATATAAGGTATAAACGCCCGTTCCTGCTCCGCAATTGCATTGCGCTCTTGCGAATCTTCTTCGAACAGCATATTTCTTTCGCGACTGCCGTACTGCGCCTGCGCTGCACGGACAGCGGGTGTAAAAGTAATGGTTGAGAATGCGCGTGACATGATGCTCGCTCCGGCGGTTTTATCTTGATTGGGTGCCGCAAGGTTGCTGCGGACACCATCACTATGCAGTATTTCTTTATATAGAAGAATAGTCGTACAATACATTTCACTCTTGCATATATCGGAATAATATATGGATCGTCTACGAGCCATGTCAATCTTTGTGGCGGTAGCGCAAGCCGAAAGCTTTTCTGCTGCTGCCCGCAGCCTGGGAATGTCGGCGCCAGCTGTCACTCGCGCCATTTCCGAATTGGAAACCTATTTGGGCGTGCGTTTGCTTACTCGCACGACCCGTATCGTCAGGGCAACCGAAGCGGGTATCCGTTATCTTGAAGACGCGCGACGGGTGATTGCCGAAGCCGACGAAGCAGACGAGGCAGTATCCGGCATCACTACCGAACCGCGCGGGCGCCTGGCGATTACCGCGCCCGCCCTGTTTGGTCGAATGTTTGTAACGCCAATTATCGTGCGCTATTTGCGCCGCTACCCTGCAGTAAATGTGACCTCGCTGTTTGTAGACCGGGTTGTCAATCTGATCGAAGAAGGCTTGGACGCAGGCCTGCGCATTGGTCATCTTCCCGATTCCAGCATGAAAGCCATCCGAGTGGGCCAGGTGCGTACCGTGGTGTGCGCCTCCCCTGAATATCTGGCTGCCCATGGTGTACCGGGTACGCCAGATCAATTGCACGCTCATACCATTATTACAACCAATGGTATTTCACCTGTTCCGGAATGGCGGTTCGTTCATCAGGACAAGACCAGTGCCATTCGCATGACACCGCGACTGACCCTCACTACAAATGATGCAGCGATCGAGGCAGCCCTGACCGGGTTCGGGATCACGCGGCTGCTGTCATATCAGATAGCGCCCTACCTTGCTTGCGGAAAACTGGAAATCGTACTGCACGATTATGAGCCAGCACCCTTGCCTATCCACGTAATTCACCGTGAAAACCGGCAGGCGGCGGCCAAGGTACGTACGTTCGTTGACATGGCCGTAACCCACTTGCGCGAAGACGCAGCACTTGCTTATAGGCCTTGACGCTCGAATCATCGATGTGCCTGGCCCGGTCATCGAAACAAACCGAGAGCAACGCTTAGCCACCACTTCATGGCACTTGGATTGAAAAAAACAGATAGCACCCCGAGACTTTTTTTATGAAGGATAGCATTTCGTACCCGAAAGATTAGGCCTGGTTCCCTTCGCATGAAGCTACCTATCCCTTCCATAGGTAGAATATGACAGCACAGCACAGGCCAATAGCATCTGCAATACATACTTAAACGCGTTGAACCCTGCCCAACCGGCGGGCTTGCGCCATAAACTGAAGCGCGTCGCCATTTTCCGGGCTGCAGCGTTGCAGCGCCAGCCATTGAGGCAGATAGGTAAGAATTGGTACTGGGTATAGCTCAACCTGAGTTTTTATAAACTGACAGATGATTGTACAAATGTAGAGGAATATATGAATACGCTTGAAAACGAAGTCATCCGGGTAATATCCAAACCAACCGGCATTCCTGCCTCGGACAATTTCCGACTGGTAAAGCAGCCGGTACCTGAACTTGGCGCCGGCCAAATACGGGTGCGCAATGAATGGTTGTCGGTTGATCCGGCAATGCGTGGCTGGCTGGCCGATGCCAACAACTACGCAAGTGTGAATGTCGGTGACGTAATGCGTTCGCTTTGTGTGGGAACGGTCGTTGAATCCACCGTATCGACAGTCAGCAAGGGCGAGCGCCTGATGGGCTGGTTCGGCTGGCAAACCTACGCCACGGTCAAACCCGAGGCGATTGTCCAGAAAATAACCGCCAGTGATCTTCCCCCATCCCTGTATCTGGGGGTATTGGGATTGAACGGCATCACGGCTGCCACTGCACTGGACAAACTGGGCTCCCCCAAACCAGGTGACACCGTCGTGGTGTCCACCGCTGCCGGCGGCGTGGGCTCTTGCGTGGGGCAACTTGCCAAAACCATCGGCTGTCGTACAGTCGGTTTGACCAGTTCATCTGAAAAAGCCAAAGCGTGTTATGAAGCGTTTGGCTACGATCATGTCATCAACTATAAAACTGACGATATTGATCAGGCCATCAAAAATGCATGCCCAGAGGGTGTAGATGTCTATTTTGATAACACGGCGGGAACCATTTCAGACGCAGTCATGCAGCATCTGGCTATCGGTGCCCGTGTGATTGTGTGCGGAACAGCCTCAATCCCAAGCTGGGATCCACCGCCCATGGGCCCTCGCGTAAACCGTATTCTGCTAACCCGTCGGGCCCGAATGCAGGGTTTCATCCTTTTCGACCACAAGGACACCTATGCTTCTTACGTTGAGCAGCTTGAGCAATTGGTCAGGGCAAAGAAATTGACTTACCGTGAACACATTACTGATGGTCTGCACACAGCGCCCGGTGCAATTGCTGAGCTATATCGGGGTGAGAACCTGGGTAAACGACTGATCCGGATCTAGTACGTAATAAACCGACTCCTGATACACGAACCGACGCACATACTTGCAAATGTAAAAGCAGCAGGCAATGCTTTGGATCGTGCTCGCTTTATGATTTCACAACGCCGGCTCCAGAGGCACACGAGTCAGGCACTGATGTCACGGCAAAGAAATTTATTCGCAGGCAATGCTGATCACTGCTATATTGCTGCATATGGGACAGGGATCGGCATACGGTAAATTACTGGGCAAAGTGTGATGCCAAAGCCGGCGCCAGACTGCAGATAAAAGCGACAGTAGCCTGGACTGTTGCATGTGCAACAAATAGAGACAGGAGCAGTCCGATGAAAACATGCCCGAAGTGCACTACCGAACTTGAAGACGCGGCCACCAAATGCGTTTCTTGCGGTTTTCAATTAGAAGAACCACAACGAACCCTGACAGGAAAAGTCGTCAAATGGCTTTTTATCGCCTTTAACCTGGCCATGATTTGCTGGGTTATGGTCAGTATGGGCGTGCTCGATCGCGGCTCGCAGTCCAGCGCCCTGCCTCGCGGCACCGAAGACGCCGAAGGCCTAGGCCTGACCATGATTATTATGATATGGCTCATTTGCAACCTTATCTTTGGACTGGTTGTTTGGGATACCAGGGCAAAGAACAAGGCATTGCAGGAATCGCATAACAAGCCTGAAGATTAAAGCGTATCTAATAAATTTTCACCCCAAAAGTAAACACTAACCCCGCCGTTTCTCCCTGACAATTTCTGGCTCATAGGTTTTCATATCCGGTATCATCTTGTGCTGCTTCAAATAATTTTCCAGCACATCCAGCATGGTCAGTATTGTTCTGGCCGGTATATATTCTGATTCAATGGTTGTCGCGTTGGCCTGCGTTGTATCTTTACTTTCAATGCCGTTGCTTATTTTCGTTTTACCGTCCGCACTGCTGACCTTTGTTGGCGCTGTCTGGTCAAATTCAAATGGCACGTTCAATCCCCAGGTCGCCACTTTATATTTTTCATCGGCCAGCAGCGGCTGACTGCCAACCATGACGTTTGTAATACGCTTGCCCGGCTCCTGGTCTGGATCGATCCGGTAATGCAAGCCACCGGTTCGCACCATATCCTGTTCTGAACGCTTGTACGCGTCAGGGTCGAAAAGCGCCTGAGCGGCGGCTTCCAGTACGGCATGGATATGCCTGCCGGGCACCGTTCCCGAACACATTTGTGTTTCGCCCAATGCCAACTGGTTGATCATATCTTCGCGAGTAATCGCAGCGCCAGCTAGCAAGCTCGGCCCCCAGCGGTATCCGGGATACAGCGCTATCTGCGCCCCGCTTCGCTGTAACATGGCTTGCAACAAGAGTTCATCCCAAGTGCCGTTAAAAGTGCCCCGGCGGTAAAGCAACCCTTCGGTCATGGCTATTTTTTCTGACAAGCTGGTCTTGGCTGTCGCATAGGCATCATCGACTTTTTTTGCCATGCGGCTGTCAGCCTGTACAAAGCTGGCCACCACGGGCAACAGGCTATAGCGAAAATCCACCAGGCCGCCTTTGCCGATATCCAGATCCAGTACGGCCAGAAACCGTCCCTGCGCGCCGGCGTTAGTGACGGCGGTTTTACCCTTGTTGTTGGAAACAAGAATGGGTTCAGGCAATGGAGTCACCGAACGCCCGCCCAGTATCACATCAATACCGGTAACACGGGTTGCCAGTTGCAAATCTGCATCTATACCGGCCCGGGAAAGCAAGAGCACGGCTTGCGCACCTTTGTCCCGCACTTGATCAACAATGCGCTGTAAATCGTGTTCGTCCACACGTATAACCCATCGATCTTTTACGCCGGCCTTAGAGTCTGGCATGGTGTTTTCGCCGCAGTTATCCCTGGCAAACAGTTCGTTATAGGCGGCCTGTCCAATAATGGCAACCGTGATGCCGTTTCGTTTCTGCAGGATATAGGGCGCACATAGCGGCTTATCGTTAACCGGATCGAACACATTGTGTGCAATGTATGGATAGTGCGCAGCTCGCCCCTGTGCGGGTGCCGATAAATTGGAATCTGATGGCTGCGTCAGGCCTGCATCCTCTGAAGCTGCGGCTGCCTGAATATGCGCCCGGTCCGGCAAACCCAGGTCTATGCCCAGGGCATGACGAATTGCGATCCCTCCATCAGCTATCGCCCAGGGGGCCAACGATTCCAGTGTGCCATTGCCGCCATCCAGCAGCCAAGCCTGCTTGCGGGAGCGCTTGACGATGCCAATCAATGATACGAGGTGCGCCACTCCGCCCAACATTCCGTAGTCGGCTGCCGAGGCTGCATAGTCTGCGCTGCTGAAAGCATAGGCCTGGGCCGAGCCGATCATCAGGTTATAGTATTGCAACAGCGCATCACCGGTCATATTGGGCGGTGTTGCATCTGCCGGATCAATCGCCGCCTGCCCGGCAGGCTCGCGATAATACAAAGGTTTGAATTGAGCCTGCAGGTCTGTGATGTGCATGAAGCTGACGTTGCCAAACGCAGGCAGATCATAAAACTGCTCCATCCCTTGCTGCGCACGCAGCACTGCGGGGGTGAACATGCCAGCGCCCGCTGCCGCCATCAACTGAAGAAAAGCCCTTCGATCTGTGATATGCATCGCCCCCTGTTTCCTTAACCGGTCTGGTAACCTCATATGTGGTATCGATTCGCGACATCGATTTGCGGCAACAATCATGAGTAAGGCGGCTGCCGCGAATCAGCACCCATTTTACTGCGGCTTGGTTTTGGCAATGCTCTCACGTACGGAAAATTTGTCATACCAGGCTTTCAGACCCGGGAAACGTTTCTGCCAGTTATAGTCCGGCAACCGAAAATCCAGGTAATCGAAAGCACATGCCAGCGTGATAGTAACAATATCTATTCGATCGTAAAGTTCCTGCGCCTTGTCTTCGAAGTATTGCAATGCAGTCGTGATTTTATCGGTCTGGCCCTCCAACCATTGATCCCAGCGCAACGCTTCGGGGCGCGCCAACAGTTCATAGCGGACCAACAATGAAGCGGCAATGGCGCCGTCTGCCACTGCATGATCTGTCAGCAACTTGAAGCGGTTGTTATCATCGCCAAACAGCTTGCCCTTGAAAGTCGTGTTCAGGTATTCACAAATGACTTTGCTATCAAACAGTACCTGCTCATCGTCCGTGATAAACGTTGGCACCTGGCCCAGCGGGTTGAACGGAATAATATTACGATCGCGATTCACAGGACTGGCTGCGGCCGGCAGGCGTTCAATTCGGTCCACGACCCCAAGTTCGTCTGCAACGATCATCGTCTTGCGCACGAAAGGCGAAGCGGCTGAATAAAAAATTTTCATTTGTGTCTCCCTTGATCAAAAATAAATAAAAAATTGACTTCTATTGTTCTGTTGTTGCTGTTGCGGGTGTATGGTCGGCACGCACGATAGCTGACTTGACCTTGCGGTCTGCCCAGGTGGCCAGACCGGTCATGATCGCCAACAAGCCTCCCAGCAGGCAGGTGCCGGCCCATCCGCCGTAAGTCCAGGCGACTGTACCCAATGTCGATCCAGAGGCGCCGCCAATGAAATAGCTGGTCATATATACCGCATTCAAGCGCGACCGTGCATGTGGCAGCAAGGCAAATATGGTGGTTTGATTATTGATGTGCACACCCTGCAGGGCCAGGTCGATCACCAGCATGCCCGCAATAAACCACCACAGGTTATCGTGTCCCAGCCATAGCAAGCCCCAACTGAGCAGCAATAGCACAACGCTGACAGCAGTCACGGTATCACCCAGGCCGCGATCGGCCAGGCGGCCTCCCAAAGACGCCATCAAGGCGCCCATGACGCCGGCCAGGCCCACCAGGCCAATGGCCACATCACTCAAACCGTGTGCAGGTCCGGCCAAGAGCAGGGCCATGGTCGAAAACAGTGCACTGACCGATGCGAAACCCAGCCCGCCCATGAGCGCGCGGGTGCGCAGGCGCGGCTGCTCACGCAGCAAAGTAAACAACGACACGAGAATGGACAGATAGCTGTGGGTTTGCGGGTTTCGGGACGATGGCAGTTTGAGCCAGAGGACCACTGCAATGCCAAGCATGATGACGCCGGACACCAGATACACGGTTGACCATCCGCCAATACCGGACAGCAAGCCGGCAACACTTCGGGCGAGCAAAATACCGGTAAGCAGGCCGCTCATGACCATGCCCACTGCCCGGCCGCTACGCGATGGCGCTGACAGAATGGCAGCCATCGGCACCAGAACCTGTGCGGCAACCGAAAACAGCCCTGCCATGCCGACTCCGACAAACAACATGCTGCTGTTGATTGCCAGGCCACTGATAAATTGTCCGATCGCAGCCAGCACCATCAGCCCGACAGCAAGCTGCCGGCGCTCGAACTTGTCGCCCAGCGGTACAATGAACAGCAGACCCAGCGCATAGCTAACCTGCGCGACCGTTACAGTGAGCGCCGCACGGGTCTCTGTAATGCCCAGGCTGACGGAAATGGAATGCAGCAGCGGTTGGTTGAAATAGTTGCCACCTGCGCACAGGCCGCAAGCGACGGCCATCAAAAAAAGCACAGGTGTTGTCAGGTAAGATGGATGTTGCGATTGCTCGGACATGGGTAACCAAAAATAAAATACTATATATTTAAACAGTATTATTATAAAATAACAGCATGACAGGAAACAGACCGGTCGTCGCTGCCATAACGGCCTTAGTGGTCATAGCGCCTGGCCCCCGTAATCCAGAACCCGGGCTGCTCGGTCTCAACGTTGACGCACTGCTGTGTTGTTCTCACTAAAGCATAATCCGGCTTCAGCAGAAGAAACATTAAACCACAGTAAGAACCCAATGTCGCCGACAGACCCCGCAGTCCAGTGCTGCCGGCGCCAACTACAGCCAGCTTCGTTGTTTGCAGGCCGCGGGTTTTACACCTCAACGTTATATGCTGGCATTTTTATACGCAGGCATTTTTTATATTTGAACAGGTCGTTTCACCCAGCGAGCAGGTAATTCAAGCAGTTGGCATTGCCCGGGGAATCGACACCATCGCGCTATGGGGCAACGGTCACTTGCATCACTGCATTTATCCTGCTTTATGTCGCAATGCCGATTTTCAACAAGCCTTTTGCCGTAGCGCTGCGCGCAGCGCGATATTTGACTTCAATATTATGAGTACGATTTCACTTTTCCCACCTGATGCCTTGCCGGCACCCGATACAGATGCCACAGACTTGCAATTGGGACCCGGTGCATGGGTATTGCGTGGATATGCGCTGGAATATGTGGACAGGGTGTTGACGCAGTTGCGTCAGATTCGCCAGCAATCGCCATTTCGCCATATGGTCACACCAGGCGGCTACACCATGTCCGTAGCCCTCACCTGCTGTGGCGCCGCCGGCTGGACCGCCGATCGCAAAGGCTATCGTTATGCGGCGCTTGACCCGGAAACCGGCCAGCCTTGGCCTGCTATGCCGGACGTATTTCTGGCGCTCGCCCGACAGGCAGCTGACCACTGTGGTTATGCCGGCTTTGTGCCTGATTCCTGCCTGATCAACCGCTACGTGCCGGGCGCCCGGCTCAGCCTGCATCAAGACAAGGATGAGACTGACTTTTCCGCCCCCATTGTGTCAGTTTCACTGGGAATGCCAGCCATGTTTCAGTTCGGTGGTCTCAAACGCAACGATCGTCCCGAGAAAATTCCGCTGTTTCATGGCGATATTGTGGTCTGGGGAGGCCCCGATCGTTTGCGTTACCACGGCGTCATGGCGCTTAAAGACAATCCGCACCCGTCGCTCGGTTCAAACCGCATTAATCTGACCTTTCGCAAAACCAGCTGATAGCCGGCGCATTATTGCACAGGCAGCGCTGCCAATCGATTTGAACAGCACCTGGCTATATAACCACGCCTCAACTTCACAAGCCTTGCCTTAATCAACCGTCGCGCCAGAATCCTTAACTGCCTTGCCCCATTTGGCAACTTCGGCCTTGATAAAGTCATTGGCCTGTTGCGTCGTTTGCGGCATCGGTATCGCTCCGCGATCAGCAATAAAGGCCGACAATTTAGGACTGTTGAGCGCCTTGACGATTTCACTGTTCAATTTTTCAACCACGTCTGCGGGTGTTTGGCGAGGTACAAATACAGCAGCCCAGCCAATGGCCTCAAAGCCGGGGACCATCTCGCCTACTGTCGGCACATCGGGCAATGCCTTTAAGCGAGTGGCCGTCGTCACACCCAAAGGCACGGCCTTTTTGTCCTTGATATAAGGCAATGCGGCGGTCACCGAATCGACCATGAGCGGTACCTGATTGCCGATAAAATCAGTTTGTGCAGGACCGCTGCCTTTATATGGAATATGTCTGAGCGAAATATTCGTGCCTGCCTGAAACATTTCTGCCGACAAATGCTGGGTGCCGCCAATGCCAGCACTGGCATAGGCCAGCGACTCGGGTTCCGCCCGGGATTTGTCGACTACATCCTGCAGCGAATGAATCCCGGACTTGGGATTAGCCAGAAAAATCAGAGGCACAGAAAATACGCCTGATACAACCTTCAGATCGCCCTGCAGACTATATCCGGGTTTGGTGTAGAGTGTCTGGTTCACGGCCGCGGCGCTGCCGCCTACCACAATCGTGTAGCCGTCGGGCTTGGCTCTCACAGCCTGCTGCATGCCAATATTGCTGCCAGCACCCGCTTTGTTTTCCGTGATAACAGGCTGCCCTACCGCTTTACCCAATTCATCGGCAAGCGCCCGCGCAAAGGTATCGGTCGCCTGTCCCGGCGGAAACGGAATGATCATGGTAATTGGCTTTTCCGGATACGCGGCCAACGCGCTGCCCGAGGCCAATGCCGCCATAACGGCCAGTATGGATTTTTTCAATTCTGTCTCCCCATCAGTAAAAAAATATGCCGCTATCATATATGCAATAGTGGCCGGGGCTGCATGTGCAGGCCCCGGCCACTAAAAATTTCATTGCAACCGTAAACGTTCTTTCCTGCCGAATGCGCTCACTAGGTGCTCAGGTAAACCGGTCAATTGCTCAGTTGCCACCCTTGATACCAGCAGCATCAATCACTTTTTTCCACCGGGCAAACTCCTCGCCGGTATATTTACCCAACTGTTCCGGACCCATGTACTCAGCGGTCGCACCCAGCCCTTCTGCTTTCTTTTTATACTCTGGCGTTGCCATGATTTTTTCAATCGCCGCATTCAACCGCTGCACCACGTCGCTGGGCACGCCTTTTGGACCGTACATGGCAAACCAGGAAGAGACCAGCAAATCCGGGTAGCCTGCAGCACTGGCGGTAGGCACGTTCGGGAGCGAAGGCAGTGGCTCCTTGCTTGTGACAACCAATGCCTTGAGCGCACCGGATTTGATATGCGGCAAAAGCGGTGGCGGCGTCGTAATGGTCAGGTCAACCACACCGGCCAGCAAATCAGTCAGCGCAGGCCCGGTCCCTTTATATGGAACATGGGTTGTCTTGATGCCGGCCATCTGGTTAAGCTGCTCGGTCGCCACATGCTGAAGCGCACCGGTGCCGGAAGATGCGTAATTGAGCTTGCCCGGATTATCTTTGGCGTACTGCACCAATTCTTTCAGGCTGTTGACTGGAAGGTCTTTTTTGACAACCAGCAATTGAGGAGCCGACAACACATTTGCGATGGGCGTAAAGTCGTTTACGGGGTCCCAGCTGACTTTTTCTATACTTGGCGTAATAACCTGGTAACCCGAATACTGCAGCAGTAAAGTGTAGCCATCGGGCTTGGCACGCAATACCTGCTGTGCAGCGATACCGCCCGAAGCACCTGGTTTGTTTTCCACTACCACCGGCTGACCCAGTTCCTTGCTGAGCGGATCGGCAATCATACGCGCCGCCAGATCGGTCGTGCCACCCGGGGCGGCTGAAACGATCAGTGAAATGGGGCGCTGTGGGTACGCCGCTTCCTGTGCCATTGCGTTCGTAATAGCAATCGTACTTGCGGCCAGTGTCAGCAGCGCGTGTTTTAATAACTTGCGTTTCATGTATGTCTCCATTGTTTTGTATGAGTACTCATCTATCGTTCCGGGAATCAGAACAGGCTATCTTTGTTCCGCTCATTGCAATTGATTTTGATCCTGCTCTGGCCTTCACTGCGTCTGCTGCAACTGCCTGACGTAATCCGGTATCGGGTGCAAAGCCATGCGGGTACCCGCGGCAAGCGTCTGACTGTTCACGTCATGTCCGATCAGCGGCACAAGCGTGCGACTGATCGCCAGAATGCCCTCCAGGTTCACGCCGGTGTCATAGCCCATCAGCTCGAGCATATGAACCATATCTTCGGTCGTGACATTTCCAGAGGCGCCTGGCGCATAGGGGCAACCGCCAAGCCCTCCCAGAGAGCTGTCAAAACGCACGACCCCGGCCTGCAAGGCGGTCACGGTATTGGCCAGCGCCATGCCGCGCGTATTATGAAAATGTGCGGTCACTTGCAAATCCGGGAAGCGCGCCAGGACAGCAGCAAACAGGTTGCCCGCTTGCGTCGGATAGGCCATGCCCGTGGTATCACATAGCGTTACACCCTCCACACCCAACTGTGCGAATCGGTCCACCCAGGCCAGCACGTCGTCCTGTGCAATATCGCCCTGCATCGGACAGCCAAAAACCGTAGACAAAGACACGTTGATAGCGGTACTGGTGTTTCTGACTTCGCCTATCACGGCCGCGAGCTGTTCAAATGAGCGCTCGCGGCTCATGCGCAGATTCGACAGATTGTGCGTTTCGCTCACCGACATGACCAGATTGACTTCATCCACACCGCAGGACATGGCCCTTTCCGCACCCCGCAGATTAGGCACCAGCACGGTATAGACGACCTTTGGATTGCGGCGGATCCGGTGCATCACCGCCTCGGCATCCTTGAGGGCAGGAATGGCTTTGGGAGACGTAAACGAGGTCACTTCTACTTTGGCATAGCCGCATTGACTCAACTGGTCAATAAAAGCAATCTTGTCGTCTGTTTCAATAAACCGCGCTTCGTTCTGGAACCCGTCCCTTGGGGCGACTTCCTGGATAAATAGTTTTTTCATATATTGCTCCTGACGCGTAGCGCGTCAATAAATTGCGTGCCTGGCTATACCGGAAGGGCTGCTGAAAATAATTATTTGGCCGCAGTCATGACCTTGCGCCTCAAATAATGCCTCGCGCTTTCCAGTCGTCACGGGTTGCGGCATCAATGCCCAACCGATCCAGTACCTGCTCGGTGTCCTGTCCCAGCACCGGCGCTCGTCGTCGCACATCACCCGGTGTTTCGCTCAATTTGGGCAAAATTCCAGGCAAGGTTACCGGTGTGCCATCTTCAAGCTCGCCTTCGATGAGCATTTGCCGCTCATGATAATGCGGATCTTTAGCGATATCGGCCGCATCATAAATGCGTCCACCGGGTATGCGGTGCGCATGCAGTTGCTCAAGTACCTGATCAAGCGTATGCTGCGCCGTCCATTGTCCGATCACGCCATCTATATAGTCGGCCTGCTTTGAACGCCCGTCGTTATATTGAAATGCAGGATCCTCGCCAATGTCATCACGTCCGATCAGGGACATCAGCCGTTTGAATATGCTGTCTCCGTTTCCGGCAATCAAAGCATATTTGTCGTCGGCACAGCGATAGGCATTGCTTGGCGTTATTCCCGGCAGGCTGCTGCCCGCCGGCTGACGCACCTGCCCGAATACCGAATATTCGGCGATGGTACTTTCCATCATATTGAACACGGATTCATACAAGGCGACATCCACCATCTGGCCGGCGCCATTGAACTGATCACGATGCCGCAAGGCCAGCAGCACGCCAATCACGCCATGCAGGGCAGAGAGCGAATCGCCAATTGAAATACCCACGCGCACCGGGGGTCGATCGGGCTCACCGCTCAAATGACGCAAACCGCCCATCGCCTCGCCCACCACGCCAAACCCCGGGAGATCTTTATAGGGGCCCGTCTGTCCGTAACCCGATACGCGCAGCATGATCAGCCGTGGATTAATCTGCTTGAGTGCCTCAAAACCCAGATTCCACTTTTCCAGCGTGCCGGGGCGAAAGTTCTCTACAATCACATCTGCATCAACCACCAGACGGCGTATGACATCCTGGCCTTCCGGTTCATGCAAATTGAGCGTGACCGATTTCTTGTTGCGCGACTGCGACGCCCACCAGACAGACGTTCCTTCGTGCAGCAAGCGCCATTTTCTTAGCGGATCACCGGTACCAGGCGGTTCTATCTTGATGACTTCTGCGCCGAACTCGGCCAGCATTTTGGTGGCAAAGGGTCCGGCAATGAGCTGCCCCAGCTCCAGTACTTTGATTCCATCCAGCGGTTTCGACATGCATTACCTGTTTATTCAATATGGGTTTTCGCCATCATGACTGGAATATGCCAGTTTGAAAATTGGTAATTTGCTGATGACCCTTTCCAAATTTTCAAGGCTTGTGGTCCGTCGGAAGTAGATTGACCGCTTTTTCCCTCGCAAACGAAAGGCTGGAAGGCCACCCCAACGTGCTTTTTGCAGCGTAAATGGGCAATTCGATGGTGCATTATTCGGCGCATCCTCATATGCCATATGCAATTGGCTATATGCCGATACTCATATACCAATATTCATGTGCTGATATTCATCATGGCAGTACACGCGCAGACGTGCCCGTCTGCCGCCACTGCCACGAGCGGATGTATCTGTCAGCGGTCATCCCGCTTGATGTGCCTGCTTCAGAAAGTCAAGTAATCGCTGCGCATCGGGTTTGAGACCAACGGCGCTACGTACGCCGACATACAAGGTGCGTTGACCCCAGTCGTCATCCAGCGCCAGCGCGTGAAGCCCTTTGCCGATAATTTCCGGCCGGACCGCTTCCAGCGGCAACAAACCGACCCCCAACCCTGCTTCAATCATCCGGCAGATTGCGTCGAAGCTGCTGACCTGAACGCGCAGCCGAAGTGTTTTGCCGGCAGCCAAAGCGGCATCCTGCATGCGCACCTGCAGCGAACTGCCATCCGACAGACCGACAAAGTCGTTGTCCAGCACCTGCGCAAAACGAATCCGCTTGTGTTTTCCTAACGGATGTCCGCGCGGTACCAGCACCACTAATTGATCATGACGGTAGAAATATTTTTCTACCTGGCCGCTGGGAATGTTGTCAGCAAAAATACCGATATCAATTCTTTCCTGCGTGAGCGCAGTAATAATTTCATGACTTAGCTTTTCGTCAAGGCTCAACCTGATCGCCGGATGCGTTCTGGAAAATGCGGCCAGGTCCCGTGGCAGGAACTGAATCACAGATGACGTATTGGCCCAGATTCGCACCTGGCCACGCAGACCGGCTGAATACGCACTCATGTCTGAAGTGAGCCGCGTCACAGCGGCAATAACCAATTGTGCATGTTCGACCAATGCATGACCCGCGGGCGTCAGCTCCAGCCCCCTTGCCCTGCGGATAAACAGTTCGCAACCGATCTGCTTTTCCAGTTCCGAAATCCGCTTGCTCAGCGCCGACAGCGTCATATGCGCATCCTGCGCAGCCCGGGTCAGGTTCAGCGAACGTGCCGCCAGCAAATACAACCTGAGGGTCTGTGGGTCGAAGCGCGACAGATTCACCGGTTCAGGCAGCATGAGTTTCCATCCTTTTGGACAAAAGCGCGTGGTGTGCCTGGTCAACCGGCACATAGACAAGCAAACGCTCACCGGCCATCGGCATGCTCCACCAATTGGTCTGCAATACTTCCAGCGCGCCAAGACCGGCATATTTGTAGCGCACGATATGATCCACCGTGGCGCACACGCGGTTCTGGTTCCAGATTTCGGCAAATTCATTGGAACAGGCAAGCAAACGCTGCAAATAGCGTTCCCAGGTGGGGTCTCCCAGATGCGCGGCCATCTGCGCGCGTAGCCGGGCCGCCATGTGCGTGATCGTCTCCGGCAGGTCCTGCGTGACCTTCCTGATCTGCGGATCGGTAAGGGTCAGATAAATACAATTACGGTCTTCAGGGGAAACCTGATTCAGGTCGCGATCGATCATTCGGCAGAAGGCATCGTTAAAGGCAACAATGTCATATCTGGCATTTTGCACAATGGCCGGCAATGGATGCAATTGGTCCAGAATAGTCTGTATGGCATTTGGCATCATGCGGCAGATTTTCCCGGACACGGCCGAGGCCGGGCTGGCCAGGCCTGCCAGAGTAAAGATATAACGCGTTTCCGTATCGGTACACTGTAGCGCAGATGCGACAGCCTGCAGCACTTTGGGCGATACGCGTATGGGACGCCCCTGTTCCAGTTTGGTATACCAGGTGATACCGATCTCAGCCAACTGCGCCACTTCTTCGCGGCGCAAGCCGGGCGTGCGCGTACGCCCGTATCTGGGCAGCCCCAGGCGGCGTGGATCAAGACTTTCACGTCGGGCTCGCAGAAACATGCCCAACTCCATCGCCCGATCTACCCTATCGTCAATAGGTGTTTTCCAGTTCTCTGCTGCCGCATGCGTTATAACGGCGGTCATGCTGTCAGTCAATTTCATTTTCACTCCTGCCATTTGGCCAGCACTGTTGCAACGGTTTTTACAAACGTGATAATGCAAGCGCGCTTGTATGCCTGCCTGCGTTCAGTCAATACCTGTTGCGACCACAATTGCATTAGTTTGACCTGGCCCCGCCGCTGCGGCCGCTCAAGCTTCTCAGACCTACACTATTTATACCAGGCTAAACAGGCTCTGGTACCCGTCTAAAAACATATTCATAATACTTCATCGATGATATTTTTCCAGGATTTTTTATGATGTCGGATGCAACGCAAGATACCAGCCGCCTGAACAACGCCGGCCTGTCCGTCCTGCTGGCAGGCATGTTCCTGCCACAAATAGACTTTTCCATTATCAACGTGGCCTTGGATTCCGTTGCCCGCTCCCTGCACGCAACCGAGTATGAACTTGAGCTGATGGTCGCGGTATACGGCGTGGCTTTCGCCGTGATGCTGGCAATGGGAGGCCGGCTGGGCGATATGTACGGACGCCGGCGCCTTTTCAATATCGGCGTACTGCTCTTTGGTATTTCATCACTGCTTTGTGGTGTTGCACCCAGCATTTCGCTACTATTGCTGGCCCGTACACTGCAAGGCGTCGCTGCCGCCCTGCTGGTGCCGCAAATACTGGCTACAATCCACGTCTGCCTCAAGGGCCATTCACACTCCCGCGCCATTGGCCTGTACAGTTCCATAGGCGGCCTGTCATTCATTATCGGGCAAGTATTGGGCGGCTTCCTGGTTCATGCCAATATCGCAGGCTCGGAATGGCGCAGTATTTTTCTGATCAATTTACCTGTTTGTGCTGCCGTATTGTTTTTATCGTCACGCCATATCCCTGAAACCCGCAGGGAGAATCCGGCAGGCATCGATGGCCCAGGAACACTCTTGCTGGCATTGCTCATTATCAGTATTCTGCTTCCCGTCGCGCTCGGACCTTCGATGCACTGGAACTGGCTATGCCTGGCGGCGCTCGCTTGCGCAATACCGCTGGCCGTTGCTCTGTGGAAAACAGAAGCCCGTCAGGAACGCCGCGGTGTCCTGCCCTTACTGCCTCCTTCCCTGCTGCGGCTGTCCACCGTTCGTTTCGGCTTTTTCACCGCCATCCTGTTTTTCGCCTGCTGGAGCGGCTTCATGTTCGTGCTGGCGCTCACGCTACAGGCCGGTGCCGGCCTGACGCCGTTGCAATCGGGCAATTCATTTATTGCGCTGGGCGTCTTCTTTTTCGTGGGCTCGCTGCTCAGCACCCGCGTGGTGGCCCGCATAGGATTGCTCCCGACGCTCATACTGGGTTGCGCCATGGTCATTCCGGGTCTGCTCATTCTGCTTTGGGTCTTGCAACAAGTCTGGCCAGCCCCCAACCTGCTGTCGCTGACGATTCCTTCTCTATTTATCGGTATCGGCCAGGCATTTATTGTCGGCGCCTTCTACCGCATCGGTATGTCGCAGATCCCGCCAGATCAGGCCGGTTCGGGCAGCGCTATGCTGTCGACGATACAACAAGCATCAATGGGTTTTGGACCGGCGCTGCTGGGCGTGGTGTTTTCACAATCGCTGCTGCAGGGTCATGACTACCAACAAGCCTTCAATGCCAGCATCCAGCTTGAGATGGTGCTCCTGGGCACATTGATGGCCGTGTCAATCTGGTATTTCCTGCGCACGCGCAGCCGGACACGACTGGCTGTTCAGGGCAATACCTGATGAACAGCAGGACATCCGCACGTAACCTGGCATGAAATTGCAGAGGACGACGCGCACTTGAAGCGCTGGCCAGATTATTGAAGAGAGCCACAGATCGTCACCCGGCATCATCGCGCATGATGCTGCAATCCCTGCATGGCGTGCCCACATCGCACTTTATATTGCCGCTTGATTTCGCCTGATCGGGTCCACAGTTGTGATAATGACAACAGTCGGGGTCAGAAAGCACAACCGGCAACCACATACGCTGGTGTTGTCAGGGTAAATCCTCTACCATAAGAGTCAGGATTTACCCCAGTACCTTTTGCCGGACACTGCACCCGTGACAGCCCCGGCCTGCAGCCTTCGGAATCACATGAATCAGCCGACTTTGCCTATTTCCAGCCCCCTGCCCGGAATCCTTTCCCTGCTGGTGGCGATGTCGGTGCTGTCCATGCTGGATGCCACCGGTAAATGGTTGATGTCTGTCGGCGTCCCCCTGCTTATACTATGTTGGGTGCGCTATTCGGTGCATCTGATTCTGGTGGCCTCCATTATCATACCGGCCAGGGGCTGGCGGATTCTGAAAACAAAAAAGCCGGTGGAACAGCTGCTGCGTGGCGTTTTCATGCTCACTTCCACCATGGTGTTTTTCACGACGTTACGCTACCTGCCCCAGGCGCAGGCCACCGCGATCAATTTTATTGCGCCGCTTATTCTTCTGGCGGTCGCGCCGTGGATACTCAAGGAAAAGGCCATGCTGTCACGGTGGATTGCCGCCATCGTGGGATTTCTTGGCATTCTGATTGTGATCCGTCCGTCAGGCGGGCTTGATCCTACCGGGGTATTTTTCGGGTTGTCCAATGCCGTGATTTTTTCCATGCAGTTTATCGCCAACCGACGATTGGCCGGTGACAATCCATTTACAACGCTGATCTGGAGCGGATTGTTTGGCACCGTCGTGCTGACCGTATATACGTTGTTTACAATCGACGAAGTGCTGCAGGTGCTCGCAGTGCTGGACCTGAAACAATGGCTGTTGCTTCTGTCTACCGGCATTACCGGCGGCCTGGGCCATTTGTTGCAGATTCAGGCATATCGCCAGGCGCCTGCATCGCTCTTATCGCCCTTTGTCTATCTGCAAATTATCAGCGCAACAGCGTTAGGCTGGTTGATATGGAACCAGTTTCCCGATAGCATCACCTGGCTTGGCATCGGAGTCATCTGCGCCAGCGGCATTGGCATTACGCTGTATGAGCTACGCGCCAGGCCAGTGCCAATCGCCGCCTGACACCTACTGCAGATTGCATATCGCATTGGAATGAGCGTGCGCGTCTAATCTGGTGTTAGCGTCTAATTACCACGAGTACGGGTCAATCTCCTCATCAGACGCCCTTTCGGAAATGGATTCAAGACCTGGAATGTCGTTGAACTTCTTGCGTATCATCAGGTACTCCTGAGGTGACATCCTGGAAAAGACGACGTACACGTTATCGTATTCTTCTTTTTCAGAGGGCTGCACAATAAACTGCTTGACTCGATTCGCGCTCACGCCAAGCGCCTGGTTGAAGATACCCAGGGTTAGTAGCCCGCGCTTGACCTTGATGGTGATATGACGCCGCTGGTGGTATGCGATAAAACGTTTTTCCAGCGGCTTGATGCCGGCAAGTATCAATAAAATGATAATCGTCGCCGAAATGGACGGAATATACAGCCCGCCCCCTACGGCAAGCCCAACACCGGCAACCGACCAAACGCTGGCTGCTGTTGTCAGCCCGCGGATGACCTGTCCTCGCGCAAGAATGGCGCCCGCCCCCAGAAAACCAATACCTGAGACGACCTGTGCAGCCACACGGGACGGGTCAAGGGTGACATGCTCACCCAATGAATCTGAAAACCCATAGATGGAAACGATCATGATCAGCGTCGATCCCACACACACAAGCATATGTGTTCGCAGGCCCGCTGCCCAGGATAGTCGCTCCCGTTCGAAGCCGATAACACTGCCCAGCACCGCAGACATAACCAGCCTTCCTACCAGTTCCAGATCTGACGCCATTGCCGATTTCCTCGTTCGTTTCAGTTGTACCCGCAACCGGTAAACCGATACACGATTCACCATCGATAACGATTGTGATACGCCGCGATATTCGCTTGTTGGGTAGCCTGGACTGCCCACGCTACCTTTTTCCTAATACAACTTTTCTTGTGATACGATTTTTTAATTTTCTGTTTCATTTGCAGTATAGCAGGATCATCCGACCTTCAAGCAGCAACCGTTTCGCGCAACGGCGGGATGACATATGCCATATGGTCAGCCAGCATTCAGGTGGCGTCCGTTTTTAAGAAGACGCCCCGTGCCCGGAGCACCTGAGGCGACCGGTTTGAAGCGGCAAAGTCCTCTGTCCCACACTTGCTGGCCAGCCTATAACGCGATCGCCGGCATGGCCCTGTGTCCGGGCAAACCTTGTATTCCGCTGCACAGACAGTATGCTATATTCGGTTTTTTCCCTTAACTACATATCCGACTTCATGAAAGCAGAATCCGTACTTGACACTATTGGTCAAACTCCACATATCCGTTTTTCCCGTATGTTTCCCGGTCAGCAGCAAGTCTGGATCAAGGCAGAACGTTTCAATCCCGGCGGCTCCCTGAAAGACCGCGCTGCCCTTTCCATGATCGAAGCGGCCGAACAGTCCGGTGCACTTAAACCGGGCGCGACCATTATCGAACCCACCTCTGGTAATACGGGCGTTGGCCTGGCCATGGTGGCTGCAATCAAAGGTTATAAGCTTATTCTTGTCATGCCTGAAAGCATGAGCGTAGAGCGACGTCGTCTGATCAAGGCCTATGGCGCCCAGTTTGATCTGACCCCCAAGGAAAAAGGAATGAAAGGCGCCATTGCGCGCGCTATCGAACTGGCCGAACAAACACCTGGCGCATGGATTCCGCAGCAGTTCGACAACCCAGCCAACCCACAGGTGCATGCCGAGCGCACAGCGAAGGAAATTCTCGACGACTTTCCTGAAGGACTGGACTATCTGATTACCGCTGTGGGTACCGGCGGCCATATTACCGGTATCGCCCGTACCCTGAAAAAGCAGTGGCCGCAATTGAAAGTGCTTGCCGTTGAACCTGCCGCCTCTGCTGTCATTGCCGGCGGCGAACCGGGTCCGCATGCGCTGCAGGGCATTGGCGCCGGCTTCATTCCTGTCAATCTGGACATGAGCCTGCTTGATGGCACGATCTCGGTTGAGGTTCCCGAATCGCTGGATTATGCCCGCCGTGCGGCTACGCAGGAAGGGCTGCTGGTTGGCATCAGCAGCGGCGCAACACTGGCGGCAATTGCCAAAACATTGCCCAGTCTACCAGCCAACGCCAAGGTCATGGGCATCAACTATGATACTGGCGAACGGTATCTTTCAGTCAACGGTTTTTTGCCTGAGTAGCAACAGGCCGCCGATGCAAGACCCGGAACACGGCCAACAACAGGACAGGAGCAACCTCTGTCTGCCGTCATCCGGGCAACCCGCTCACGATGGCTACAAGAGCCAGCAGCAATCAATATTAAAACAAGGAGACAGCAGCATGAACCATAACCTATTTCGTTTGAACCCCCAGGCGCTGGCGATCGTGGCGCTCAGCCTGGCTGCCACACTGGCCCACGCAGCCAATACGGGCGAGATGCCCTGCAAGACAACGGCAGAATGCGAGCAGCAGGCCATCAAGGCAGGCGCCATAGCCAAGCCGACATCCAGCAAGGCCACCAGCAAGAACGATGAAAAGGAAGATCAATTCTACTGGATTGGAAAAATCAACAAGGCCTCTGCCGTGATGCTGACCGAGGAGAAAATTGTTGATCCGCAAATGGGCGCAAAGCTTGCCAGCGGTGTTGCCTATTCGTTGGTGCAATCAGAAAAGCCTGACGGCAAGCGACCCAAAGATGTCCTTCAAATTGAAAAAATCATCACAGATGAAGTTGGCCCGGATGCCTCTCTGATCCATACCGGGCGCAGTCGCCAGGATATGTACGCAACCTACCGGATGGCCAAACTGCGCAATCAGGTACTGGACTATTCGGACGCGCTGAACCAATTGCGGAACGCGTTGCTTGCGGCCGCGGCCAAGAACGTCAATACCATTGTGCCGGCCTATACCAACGGTGTGCAGGCAATGCCCATCAGCTATGCGCATTATCTGCTTGCCTACGAAGCCTCTTTTGCCAGAGATGCGCAACGCATTCACGAACTGTACAAACGCATGAACCTGTCTGCCATGGGCACAGCTGTGCTGGCCAATTCGAGCTGGCCGCTTAATCGTGAACGCATGGCAGCCCTGCTGGGCTTTGACGGCATTATTGAAAATTCCCTGGATTCCAGCCAGGTCGCGCCATCGGACGTATCGCTGGAAGCCACTGGCATTCCTTCGTCTTCGGCCATCCGCCTGGGCGCCCTGCTGCAGGACATTCATACCCAGTACCACCAGACCCGTCCCTGGCTGTTACTGGATGAAGGCAGCACCTACACCAGCAGTGCCATGCCGCAAAAACGCAATCCCGGGGTGATCATGCGCGCCCGCGAAGCGGCATCCAATGTGGTCGGTCTGGCCCAAACAGTCATATTCCGTGCCCATAACGTGACCACAGGTATGACCGACTATAAATCTTCATGGGACGACCTTGGGCTCTTTCCGCAAGCGATCAAAATGGTCGACAACGTCAATACCGTCCTGAAAGCGCTCAATGTGAATGCAAAACGTTCTCTTGAGGAGTTGGAAGACGACTGGACAACGTCCATGGAACTGGCCGAAGCCCTGCAAAAGGAACATCAGATTCCGTTCCGTGTGGGCCACAGCTTTGCTTCAGCAATCGTCACCGAAGCGCGCGCCAACGGCTTCAAGCCTAAAGACTTCCCTTATGCCAAGGCTACTGAACTGTACACCAAGGCGCTTCAGAAGTATAAATTGCCCGAAGCTAAATTACCTATCAATGAAGCCCATTTCCGGGAAGTACTATCTCCTGAATTCATGGTAAAAACAAGAGTGGGTACCGGTGGCCCGCAACCGGCTGAAGTGGAACGCATGCTGACCGAAAGCAACAAGCGCTTGAGCGACGACAAGGCCTGGATGCAATCAACGCGAGATAAACTGGTACAGGCAGATCGTAATCTGGACGAAGCGTTCACAAAGCTGAAGGACTCGGCAGGCCAGCCAGCCGATAAGCCATCCTCTGAAGACAAGTCGGCAAAACCAGCAACACCAGCACAAGACAAACCCAAAGCATAGTGATAATGCTGCGGCATTCTTGATGTTGGTAAAGACTGCGCTTATGCAGCAAAAAAACCACCCCGAAGGGTGGTTTTTCTATCTTAAGAACACATCGCCACGCGATGCATTTCATTAGAAGCGGTGTTGCAAACCCAAGCCAACCAGGGTAGATTTGAGCTTGACGTTACCAATGTTGCGATTGTCAAACTTCATTTTGCCTACACCGTGAGAAGCGGCGCCATACAAGCGGGTACGTTTGGACAGATCCTGAACATAACCCAGGCTGAAAATATTCAGTTTGCCTCTCATGCCATCAAAGGCATCGTTCATGTTTTTGGACCGGTTGCCCTGGTAAGAGAACAGGATTGTGCCGGTGTCGCTCACACGCGAACTCAGGCCTGCCATCCAGGACTGTTGGCGGAAGCCATTGGTTTGTGTGTAATTCAAACCAAAAGCATCACTGGTAGGATTCATCACTTTTGTGGTTATAGCCAGAGCGCCATTCAGGCCGACGCCGCTCACACCCTCGGCATTGGTAACGGCCCCACGAATCTGACCATAACCCAGGTGCAATTTGACGGCTTCAAAGTCATAGGCACCAAACAGGTTCCACATGTGCGTGGTGCCATTCTTGTATGTTTCCTCTTTATCTACGACCCGACCCCGCACCTGAGACTCTTCCCACTTGCGGTATGCTGTGCGGAAACGATCATAGGAGGCGCCGAGAGAAACCGGACCATTTTCGAAGCCCAGACCCAATGATAGCCAGTTGGATGTATCCTTTTCGCCGGCATTTACCACTTCATCGCCACGAGGGTCAAGCTTCGCGGACGAGGCCTCCTTAGTATGTTTGCCCGAATAGGCAATACCGAATTTGAAGCCACCGAAATCGGGCGTCATATACTTGATGGAATTGTCCATGCGGGCAGAAGGTGAATCACCAAACGCACCACCAGTCACACCAGCCTGCCCAACGCCAGTACCGAAGGGATCGATTCCAGAGACAACATCATCGGCCAGGTTGTACTGGCGACCCAGGGTCAAGGTACCCCAGCTATCGCCGGTCAGGCCAATAATGGCTTTGCGACCGAACAGGCGGCCCTCTTGACCTGCGTGACCACTATCCAGATCAAACCCGCTTTCCAACTGGAAAATGGCGCTGGTGCCGTTGCCCAGGTCTTCAGTGCCTTTCAGGCCCCAACGGTTGCCGTTCAGGAGACCATCGACCATCCCGACGTCGCGTTTTTCTGCCCAGCCTTCACCTTCGAACCTGGTTGCGTCTTGCGTTACTTTGGTCTTGCTATAACCGATACCGCCGTCAACCAGACCGTACAGCGTTACAGAAGTTGCAGCTTGCGCCACCCCGGTTGCCGCACCGAGCAGCACGATAGATTGCAATGCCTTTTTCATATTGAATACTCCATTTACAAATTTCATTCCGGCGTACCGGATTACTTCATCACCTTTGGGCTAGCGGTATGACACCGGCCAGCTTTACCGGATTACTCCGATCGCTCGACACCATGATTGCCGGTTTTGCCTTTTAGCAAACAGAGCAGATACGGCAACCATGTTGACAAACCACTGCATACGGGCCCGCTTATCTTTTTGAATCAAAGGGTTACGGAAGCAGCTTGAGAAGTATTGTATTTTTGAGGGGCTGATCGCCGCCTTGATCCATGTAAAGGAAAATTGAATGAAAAGCATGTATATGGGAATGCCGGGCACCACCGGTGCAACGGTATGCTTGACGGCACACTCAGTGCAAAAGCCCCTGCGACACCCGGAAAATAACAGCCATAGCAAAAGCCTGAAAGATGTCGCTTTTACGCATCAATCAGGCTTTTTTACGACATTTGGGGTGGTCGTTTAGAAGCGGTGTTGCATTCCTGCAGCAATCAGCGTGGATTTCAGCTTGACCTTATCGTCCAGCGCGTCAAACCGCACACTGCCGCTACCGTATGACGCAACGGCATAGAGCGTGGTTCGTTTGGACAAATCCTGACTGTATCCGAGGCTACCAATATGCAGGCTGCCGCGCGCCTTGTCGAACACACTGTCCGAGTTTTTTACATGATTGCCCTGATAGGACAGCATCACTTTACCCGCATCCCCGACCGGAATCGTCAGCCCGGCCAGCCACGCCTGCTGGCGATATCCGCTGGTACTGCTGAGCAATGCCGGATAGCCGCTATCTGCAAATGCGGTATCCAGAGAATAGATCAGTCCTGACGACAAGCCTGATGCCGGCAGCGCGCCACGTGTCTGGCCATACATCAAGTGCGCCTTGACCACACTGAAATCATAGGTAAGACCGACATTCCACATATTGGTGGTGGATTTTTCATGTTGATCCCCCAAGGTCAGGTCGCTGCGAAACCGGTCATAAGCTGCGGCTGCGGTCAAGGGACCATTGGTATAGGACAGCCCCGCGGTAATCCAGTTAGAAGTGTCTCTATCAACGCTGCGCCCGGCGCTGCTGCTGTATTCCGTTTTTTGATTACGCCCGGAAAATCCCAGTCCAAATTGAAAACCGCTCCAGATCGGAGCTCATATATTTTACCGAATCGGACATGTTGGCCGAGACAGCATCGCCAAACGCGCCACCTGTAACACCGGCCTGCCCGAAATTGGTGCCAAAAGGATCCAGGGGGGATAGCAGATCATCAGCTACGTTAAACTGGCGGCCCAGCGTCACGGTACCCCAGTCTGATCCCGTCAACCCCACCAGCGCGCGCCTGCTAAACAACGTATCTTCGGACAGTGAACGACCCGTTCCGAGGCTAAAGCCGCTTTCCAACTGAAAAATGGCGCTGGTGCCATTGCCCAGATCTTCATTGCCTTTCAAGCCCCAGTTATTGGTGCCGCCAATGCCATCGACCAGGCCGATGTCACGGGTCTTGACCCAGCTGTCACCATAGCTGACCTTCTTTTGTGAATATCCCACACCGGCATCAACCAATCCGTACAGTTGCACCGATGTTTCGGCTTGCGCCAGGCCCGCAAAAGCGGTCAGCACCAATCCCGACAACAGACTCTTGTTCATACTTATTTCTCCAGTTACAGACAGGCTTTGCGGCGGCGCCCAAAGCGTTCACATATGTGTTAAACACCTGTGTCCGGGATCGACCAGCCTGCTCGCATGCAGGCGCAGTGCTGGACGTATCTCATCAGTGATAAAGCAAAAATTGTGCCCGTTTTACTGACAAAGCGCCAAAGACCGAAAGGGGTGGGATTGACCAGCGGCAACGGCACCATTTGGTCGTCAAAGAAGTTGGTTAGAGAAGGCGCAATCGGTGATCGTTATTGCGTCTGCGTTATTGTTTTTATGAACGAAATTGTGGGACCAGGAGACGGGCAACGGGCCGGCAACAGAGTGCCGTTGCTGGCCCTGGTATGCAGAGTGTCAAAGGATCATGGCAACTTAAAGGGCCAAAACAAGCTATAGGACCAAGGCGAAAACATCAACGGCTAGACAATATGAAATGCCAGCACCCGTTTGGTGCGAGATCCGCACCAAACCGAAGCGCTATTGAACAGCCTGCAACACTACAGGCGATGACAGCAGGTGCCTGAATCCAGGGGCTCGTGCACCAACAAGCTGGAACCGATCAGGCCCCGGCCTTGTGCAACATGCAATAGTCGTACGCTTCCTTTCCGATCCCGGTCTTGTTAAGGTCGCTATCGTACGCGACATCAATAGCATACATATACATCGGATCATTACTCTTGTTGCCCAGCTTGGCCTTGTCTGCGGCCCTGTCATTGTGACCACCCTTGCGCGCCTGCAATGTAGCCTCTGCCGTTTCCTGAACGCGCTTGCACACTGAAGCGGCGTTCTGATGCGCCGGCTTTACCGGCTCTGCCGCATAGGCTTGCAAGGACGCCACGGCACATATTGTACCTACCACATATGTCATCATTTTCATTTGAATACTCCTTTTTATACTTACGGTGCATCGATGCTGCACCATAGCTTACCGGAAAATCACAAGTCTGATGTTTCACATTGACATACTTATAATCCTGCGCCCTCGCACTTCGAACTGCATTATGATTATGACATTCAGGGCATTCCTGTTGATAACATCTGAAATAACATTATTTCCGCAAAGTCGCCTGCCCTGCTGACCAATGAAGATTCCAATCCACCCTACTGGCATGCCTGAACAAATATGAGTACGATCGCGTCCGTCACTGCTGTACCGTTCAATGTTTCCCCGAGAACAAACTGGTTTTTCATTCTCGTTCAATTGGATGATGGCAGCCAGGCCTGGGGAGAAGCATCGCTTAACGGCTGGGAAATGGCCCTTCACACCGCGACCCAGCTGCATGGTCAGCCGCTGGTCGGCATGACGGTAGAAGCGGCCATTGCACAATTGCGACCGTCTGCCTCGCTACCTGGCGGACTGGTTTCCAATGCTGTGCTCAGCGCCCTGGCCCAGGCGCTCTGGACGATTCGTGCCGAGCAGGATGCGGTACCGCTACATGCCGTGCTTGCCCCTCTGCAACGAAAAGCAATTTCAGTATACGCAAACATTAATCGCGCCACGGTTGATCGCACGCCGGCAGGCTTTGCCGCCACAGCCAAAAGAGCCGCCGCTGCCGGCTTCTTGGGATTCAAGGCTGCACCCTTTGACGGGGTCACACCCGGTGCGTGCGCTGCAGGAGAAGCTGAACAGTTGATCCGACACGGGGTAGATTGCCTGTATGCCATCCGTGAAGCCGTTGGACCGCAAGCCAGATTAATGGTGGATTGTCACTGGCGTTTTGACGAGAAAAGCGCGCTTGAGGTACTGGATCAGTTGCAGGCAGTTGGCCTGCACTGGTTTGAATGCCCCCTTGCAGAAACCTATGACAACTGGGATTCGCTGCGCAAAATCAAGGCTCACGCCAATGAACAGAACGTACTCATTGCAGCAGCAGAGACCCAGGTTGGCGTCGCTTCCTTCGAGATGCAGATTCGTGAAAAACTGCTTGATGTGGTCATGCCCGATATCAAGTATTGTGGCGGTCCGGCCCATATGTTGGCGATTGCCGAAATGGCCGCCGCTCACGATATCCTGTTTGCCCCCCACAATCCGACCGGCCCGGTGTGCACTGTCGCATCGCTGCATGTCGCTTGTGTCGCCAGCAAAGCCCATATGCTTGAATTGCAATTTGAGGAAAGTCCGCTATATGATGCGCTGGTCGGGCAGCAACACCCGACGCTGGAAAAAGGCAAGTACCATGTTCCCAATCGTACTGGCCTGGGTGTGGCGCCGGACATGCAATTGATAAGCGCCCATCCCTTCAAGCCTGTGCCTTTTGGAATTGAAACGTTACTGGCGGTCTAACTGCATGACGGCTGCCAGACCGCTAGCATCGTATCAATCGGCCTTGATATTCTTTTCCTGGGCCAATTTTTTCCAACGACTGACATCATTGCGGATGCGCCCGGCAAACTCCTCGGGCGTACCACCAGCTGGCGCACAGCTGACTGCCTTAAGCCGCTCCTGAATATCCGCAGACGCCAGCGCCACATTGATTTGCTTATTGACCCGTTCTATTATTTCGCCCGGGGTTCCGGCTGGCGCCAGCAAACCAAACCACGCTACCGTTTCAAATCCCGGATAGGTTTCTGCCAGTGTCGGTACGTCGGGCAGCTCTGGCACTCGCTCCCTTGTAGTCACGGCCAGGGCCTTCGCCTTGCCCGACTTGATCTGACTTAGCCACGGAGGCAAATTGCCAATCATGGTAACCACTTCACCGGACAGCACGGCCTGGACCGCGGGCGTTGCGCCACGGTACGGAATGTGAACCAGCGGCACGTCGGCAAGACTCTTGAACAATTCTGCAGAAAGATGAGCCGAACTACCGATACCGCCGGAGGAATAATTCAGCGAGGTTTTGCTGTTGTTTACATAGGCGACAAATTCTTTCAGATTGCTGACCGGCAAATCCTGACGAACCGCCAGCACATTGGCTGCTGTACAGAACAGCCCTACGGGCTGAAAGCTTTTAACAACGTCGTAGCGCAATTTGCTATAGATAGCAGCATTGATTCCATGCGAGCCGGCATTGCCGACAATCATGGTATACCCGTCGGGTTTGGCGCCGGCAACCGACTCCGATCCAATCACCCCCCCTGCCCCTGGTTTGTTCTGTACCACGATTGTTTGCCCGAGCGCCCTGCCTACCTTGTCGGCCAGCAAGCGGCCGATGGAATCTGAGCCGTCGCCTGGCGGGCTGGGAATAACCCAGGTAATCGGCCGTTCCGGATAGGCAGCCAGCGCAGGCGTACAAGCCAGGGATAAGGTAAATGCCATGAATATCGAACGCTTCAATATATGTCTCCCAAATGCCCCAGTGTATAAAAGGGCTTATATAATTTGAACGAATTTCTGATTCAAATGTTATTGCTCTTAAGTATAACGATTGTGATAACGCAGAGGAGCTTGAGATGTAAGGAATATACCGCTGCAGCCCGTAATGCAATCAATACCGACGCACAGGCGCGACAGCGTGAACGGCCTGTAGCCGGAATCAGGCATATTGGATATTGCCAATGATGACCATCGCCAATGAGACGCTCGTCCGGCCAGATAATGACAAACACGTAATGACAAATGTAGTTGACCCGGCACAACCACAACTGCGACGTATTAACCGAGGGCGTAAAAAAACGCCCAGGCACGTGTGCCGATAGGCGAAAATGCATACGACACTTAGGATGAAACGCACGCATTTCTGAATATTACGAAACTTAACGTTTATTAACAATCTCGGGTTTACCCGGGATTGCGCAAGATCCATTGCAAAAGGAGTGGTAAATGAATGAAGAACCCAAACACGGTTTTTTTGACACATTCTTTTCTGTAGGAATCCGACCCGTATGTCCAAAATGCGGACATCGACGATTTATCGTGCTCCGCGAAGATGCGATAGTGAATGCAGACAAAGATATTGCAATTGTCACGTGCGAATCTAAAAGCTGTCACGCTGCAATAGGTGTGCTTGCAGCCAGCGCGGTGTGGGACGAGTAACTACACCGGGTCATTGACCGCAAACCTGCTGATCAACATTGCTGATCCATTGATTTGCCAAGACCGACGCATGCATTTTGATGTTCAACCACTTCTCTTTTGATTACAAGTGCACCCGCTAACCTGTTGATTTTGATGATTATTGATTCTATACAATCAACAGGTTTAAATACTGTGGTGCGAGCGAAGAGACTCGAACTCTTACACCTTTCGGCGCTGGAACCTAAATCCAGTGCGTCTACCAATTCCGCCACGCTCGCATCAAAGAACGGGGATTATAGTAGGGTTTAGTGCCCTGCGTAAAGAAATTATGTTAATTCGATGATTTTCACAGTCGAAATCACGTAAATAGCGATAAATAACCCACAAAACACCAGTTTGTTTTTAGGTGCGCTTCTGTTTTTGCGCATTCACGGGCAAGCGATGTGGTACGTCAAACGCACAAACTTGCGCGCCTGTTCCCGTTTGACAATAACGCCGCCTATCGATTTCGCAATGCGACGGCTTGCCCTGTTTTCCTCGGCTACGGGATAAACCAGAATATCGGGATTCAAAGTGGCTCGGGCCCAGACGCTTAACGTTTGCACCGCTTCACGCCCGTAGCCATTCCCATGCTCATCCTCGCGGATCCATATGCCAAGTTCGGGCGAGCCAGTATTTGCCGAATGCACGCCACAGAAGCCCAAAAACTGGTTGTGCCTGAGCAGGCGGATGGAAAAAACAAAATCTGTTCCCTTCTCAAATCCGCTGAGCCAACCCTGCCATACGTGCCGAAATGCTTCCTCATTCGGACTCATGTCCCATTCCATGTAGCGAGCAAGCGTCGGCGTCTGGCAGGCCCAGGCATCTTGCGCATCGGCTTCGGTAAACGAAGACAGAATAAGACGAGTGCTCGTCATGGAAAACGAATGGGAAAACTTCGTCATATCAAAACCTCTAAAGCGGCCAATTCGCCGGTCATGGTGACTCTATCATAGTGGATCCAGTCATACTTGCGAAAAATAGCAACCACGAACTTATCCCATTACGACGGTCTGAAATAAGCCGCCATATGATAGAGAAAACGGGGGCCGCCTCGATGCTGACCAGCCCCTATAAATGGTAAACTTGCGCATCTACGCAAGGTCTGTCATGAATCCTAAATTACGTCTGCTGCAACCCTATCCCTTTGAAAAATTGCGGGCGCTTCTTGCCACTGCCCCTACCCCTGCTGCGGGGCTGACCCATGTGAACCTGTCGATCGGTGAACCGAAGCATGCCACGCCGGCACTGGTTAACGAGGCTATCGCCAATCACTTGTCCGGCCTGTCCGCCTATCCGCCGACCAAGGGTGATGCGCTGTTGCGTGAAACGATTGCCGCCTGGATCGGCCGCCGTTATGGCATGCCCGCGCCAGATCCACAAAGCCAGGTTCTTCCTTGCCTGGGGTCCCGAGAAGCGCTGTTTGCCTTTGCCCAAACCGTGCTCGACGGCGCCAGCGACAGCCTGGTCATCTGCCCGAATCCGTTTTACCAGATTTATGAAGGCGCCGCCCTGCTGGGGGGCGCACAGCCCTATTACGTCAACGCTGTGCCTGAACGCAACTTCAGCCCCGATTGGTCGGCCGTGCCTGCGCACATCTGGGAAAAGACACAATTGCTATTTGTGTGTTCTCCCGGCAATCCTGCAGGCAATGTCATGCCGCAAGCCGAGTGGGCATTGTTGTTCGAACTGTCGGACCGCTACGGCTTTGTGATTGCCTCCGATGAATGCTATTCCGAAATCTATTTCGACGGTGCACAGCCACCGGTAGGCGTCTTGCAGGCTGCTCACAGGTTGGGCCGTACCGATTTCAAAAATTGCGTCTGTTTCTCCAGCCTGTCCAAACGCTCGAATGTGCCTGGCATGCGCTCGGGTTTTGTCGCCGGCGATGCGAGCCTGCTTGAATCGTTTCTCCTTTATCGAACTTATCATGGCAGCGCCATGAGTCCGGTCTTTAGCGCCGCCAGCACAGCTGCATGGAATGATGAAACGCATGTTGAGCAAAACCGCGCCCTGTATAAAGCCAAATTTGATGCGGTTTACCCGATTCTGGCCGAGGTGCTGGACGTAAAAATGCCCGATGCCTCGTTCTATCTCTGGGCGGGAACGCCGGTCGCCGACCCTGATTTCGTTCATGATTTGTTTGGCGCACAGCATGTGACAGTACTGCCTGGCAGCTATCTGGCGCGCGAGGCGCATGGCATTAATCCAGGTGCCAACCGCATTAGGCTGGCGCTGGTTGCACCGCTGGATCAATGTGTGGAAGGCGCGCAGCGCATCGCCCGGTTTGTCCGCGATCGCTACCCCAGTTGACTGTAACCGGGTCGCTCGCGATCCGGCCCCTTCGGCAGCCCAGGTAAAGGGCCGCGCAAGCGCCCAGTTTCACTGTAACGCCGGGGATTTTGTTAAGCTTCGGTATCCCGAGAAGGAAAAGCGCATTAGCCGGCCATGGGCAGACCCTATCCGGAAGATGGCATATCCTTCACAATTGTGTTTATTATTTTTCAAACTATCCAAATCTTATGAATACTGATCTTCAAACCGTTCTGGAAAAAGCGTGGGATGACCGCGCCAATTTGTCTTCCTCTACTGTTTCGGCCGAGGTGCGCGATGCCGTGGGCACTGCCCTGGCCGGACTGGACAACGGAACGCTGCGCGTTGCCGAGAAAAAGGACGCAGACTGGGTAGTGAACCAGTGGTTGAAAAAAGCGGTGCTATTGTCTTTCCGCCTGAACGACAACGTGGTCATGAACAACGCGCCGATGCAGTTTTTCGATAAAGTGCCACTCAAGTTCCAGGACTTTAGCGAAGCAGATTTCAAGGCGGGCGGTTATCGCGTCGTGCCCAATGCCGTTGCTCGTCGTGGCGCTTTTATCGGTAAAAACGTGGTTCTGATGCCTTCATACGTCAATATCGGCGCCTATGTAGATGAAAACACCATGGTCGATACCTGGGCAACCGTGGGATCCTGCGCACAAATCGGTAAAAACGTCCATCTGTCCGGTGGCGTGGGCATAGGCGGCGTGCTGGAACCGCTACAGGCGAACCCGACCATTATTGAAGACAACTGCTTTATTGGCGCACGTTCTGAGGTGGTCGAAGGCGTGATCATTGAAGAAAACTCAGTCCTCGCCATGGGCGTCTTCATTTCCCAAAGCACCAAAATCTATAACCGCGAAACCGGCGAAGTGACATATGGTCGCGTGCCTGCCGGTTCAGTGGTGGTTCCCGGATCCTTGCCCGCTGCTGATGGCTCACACAGCCTGGCGTGCGCCGTGATCGTCAAGCGCGTGGATGCGAAGACCCGCGCCAAGACCAGCATTAACGATCTGCTGCGTGCCTGATCATGACTGATGCAATTTCTTCACCGGTACTGGCCCTGACACAGACGCTGATCGCCCGCCAGTCGGTTACGCCAGACGACCGGGATTGCCAGCAGATACTGGCCGCTGAACTGGCCGATTCTGGCTTTGTCGCAAAGCACCTGCCTTTCGAAGAAGTGCAAAACCTCTGGCTGCGACGCAACACTGCGTCGCCCCTGCTCATTTTTGCAGGGCATACAGATGTGGTCCCCACCGGTCCGCTGGATCAGTGGGACAACGACCCCTTTGTGCCCACGATTCGCGACGGCAAGCTGTACGGCCGTGGTGCAGCGGATATGAAAAGCTCCATCGCCGCGTTTACCATCGCTGCCAAAGCGTTTGTGCAGGCTCACCCCGACCATCGGGGTTCCATTGCCATGCTTATTACCTCCGACGAAGAAGGCCCGTCGGTCAATGGTACGGTCAAGGTCTGTGAATATCTGAAGCAACAGGGCGTGCAGCCGGATTACTGCATCGTGGGCGAACCTACATCAACAGCAGCACTAGGTGATGTCATCAAGAATGGCCGTCGGGGATCGTTGTCAGGCAAGGTAGTGGTCAACGGCTTGCAAGGCCATGTGGCCTATCCCCATCTTGCCCGTAATCCGATTCATTTGTGCGCACCGGCATTGCATGAACTGGCGAGCACCGAATGGGATCAGGGAAATGAGTACTTTCCTCCTACCACCTTCCAGATTTCCAATTTCCATGCTGGAACGGGCGCGACCAACGTTGTCCCAGGCACCGCCGAATTTCTGTTCAATATCCGATTTTCCACCGCCAGTACCGTTGAATCGCTCAAAACGCGTGTGCAGGCCATTTTGGACGCGCACCAGCTGGAGAGCACCATTGAATGGACCCTCGGCGGCGAACCGTTTCTGACGCCACGGGGCGAACTGTCCGAAGCTTTGTCCGCCGCGATCCAGGACGTAACAGGTGCGCAAACGACACTGTCGACCACCGGTGGAACGTCGGATGGGCGGTTCATTGCAAAAATCTGCCCGCAAGTGATTGAATTTGGGCCGATCAATGCCACCATCCATCAGATCAACGAGCATATCGAGGTAGACAGCCTGGAGCCGCTGGCCGCGATTTATCGTAAAACGCTTGAAAACCTTCTGTTATAGACTGTCACTACGCAGTTGTATATCAAACATTCAATATCGGATATTTTATGGCTTCAAAAATCCACAATGAACTGAAAACGGTACGCGATGTTATTCGCTACGCGGTCTCCCGCTTCAATGACGCACAGCTGGCCTTCGGTCACGGCAGTGACAATGCCTGGGACGAAGCCGTCTATCTGGTCCTCTCGACACTGCACTTGCCGCTGGATACGCTGGATCCGTTTCTGGATGCCCGATTGTTGGAAGACGAGAAAAAGAAATGCGTCAGTCTGATCGAGCTGCGTGTCAAAAAACGCGTCCCGCTGGCATACCTGACTGGCGAAGCCTGGTTGCAAGGTCAACGTTTCCTGACAGACAAGCGGGTCATTGTGCCGCGTTCGCCCATTTCAGAACTGTTGGCCGAGCATCTTGAGCCCTGGGTGGATGATCCTGAGAGCGTACAGAATGTACTTGATCTTTGTACCGGTTCCGGCTGCCTGGCGATTCTTGCCGCGCTGGCCTTTCCGAATGCACAGGTAGACGCGGTTGATCTGTCTGATCATGCCATTCGCCTGGCACAAAGAAATGTGGACTTGTATCAACTGGGCGAGCGGGTAAACGTGCTGCAGGGCGATCTGTACACCCCGCTCAAAAAGCATCGGTACGACGTCATTGTGTGCAATCCGCCCTATGTGAACAGCACCACCATGGCGCAGTTACCCAGCGAATACCAGCACGAACCGGCGCTAGCCCTGGCCGGCGGGGACGACGGCATGGACATCATTCGCAACATTCTGGACCAGGCCGCAGCGCATCTTGACGACGACGGCTTTATCATTCTTGAAATCGGCAACGAATATGAAAATTTCATGAACGCCTTCCCGGCACTGAATCCGGTATTTCTTGAAACGGCCGAGGGCGACGACTCCGTCCTGCTATTGACGCGGGAACAGTTGCAGCCACGCTGACGCTATCCTGCAAACATTCAGAGGCCTGCCCCGTGCCACATCGGGCAAGTGCAAGCCCTGGTTTGCACGGTCGCAACCGGCACCGAGAGATTGAACGTCGCTGCTGGGCGCCAGGCTGGCAAATGCGATTCGCCGGCCATCATGATTGATTACCACCTGGGTACTACCGGTCCGCCGGACGCTGCTGGATGGTTGTCGATTGGTGATTGGTCTCACCGGTCATATTCTGACTGGTGCCGCCAATCATGTTCTAATTTTTACTTTTCCTCGGATTACTCGCTTTGATTCGTTCTTCTGGCCTTACTTTACGTCGCGGCACCAAGGTGCTGCTGGAAAATGCCGACTTCGTGGTGCATCCCAAGGAACACGTTGGCGTTGTCGGCAAAAATGGCTCAGGCAAAACGACGCTGTTCGCCCTGCTGCAGGGCCGGATAGATGCCGACGCCGGCGATCTGTTCATTCCCGACTCGTGGCGGATTGCCACCGTCGAACAGGAGATCCACGCCACGACCCAGCCTGCCCGGGAATTTGTCATTGACGGAGACAGGCATCTGCGCGAACTGCAGCAGGCACGTGCTGCCACACCCGATACAGATGGCACCCGCATTGCCGAGCTGGAAGCGGCGCTGGTAGAGGCTGACGCCTGGAGCGCGCCATCACGGGCCGAGCAATTGCTCGCCGGCTTAGGTTTCAGGCCCGAACAGTGGACCCAGGCGGTCAACAGCTTCTCCGGCGGCTGGCAAATGCGCCTGGCGCTGGCCCGCGCACTGATGGCCCCCTCGGAGTTGCTGCTACTGGACGAGCCGACCAACCACCTGGACCTGGATGCCATGTTGTGGCTGGAAAAATGGCTGGCTGCCTATGAGGGAACGATCATTCTGATTTCCCACGATACCGAGTTTCTGAATGCGGTGGCCCGGACCATTTTGCACGTGGATCAGCAAAAACTCGTGCGCTATAAGGGCGGATACGATGATTTTCTGACCCAGCGCGCCGAGCGTGTACGGCAGCTTCAGGTAGCGATTGATCGCCAGGGTCGGGAGTCAGCCAGACTGCAGTCATTCATTGACCGCTTCAAAGCGAAAGCCACCAAGGCCAAGCAGGCGCAAAGCCGGGTCAAGGCACTGGCCCGCATGGAAAAACTGGCTCCACTGCAGGCCGAGTCTGGCATTTATATTCATATTCCTTCACCGCCATCCATGCCGGATCCGCTGCTTCGCCTGGACAAGGTGTCCACCGGGTATATTGACGAGCAGGAAAATCAGACAGTCATTCTCAGAAATATAGAGCTGATGATTCGCTCTGGCGCCAGAATCGGCGTACTTGGGGTCAATGGCGCCGGTAAAAGTACCCTGATCAAAACCATTGCTCGCGAATTGGTGCCTCTTGCCGGCCACTACAAGCCATCAAAGGGCCTGGAAATTGGCTATTTCGCCCAGCACCAGCTCGATATGCTTGACGTTGACGCCAGCCCGTTGCAGCATTTGCAGCGTATTGCGCCCGAGGCACGCGAACAGGAACTGCGCAATTATCTGGGCGGATTCGGCTTTGGCGGCGATAAAGTCAATGACAAAGTGGCGCCCTTTTCCGGGGGCGAAAAGGCCAGGCTCGCCCTGTCGCTGATCGTCTGGCAAAAGCCCAATTTGCTGTTACTTGACGAACCCAGCAATCACCTGGATGTGGATACCCGCGAAGCGCTGGCCACCGCCCTGGCCGAATTTGACGGCAGCATGCTGATGGTCTCGCACGACCGGCATCTGCTGCGCACCACGGTCGACAGTTTCTGGATTGTTGCAGATGGTCAGGTGATTGAATTTGACGGAGACCTGGACGACTATCGCGACTGGCTTGCCCAGCGCGCCCTGTCCATGCGCCAGGAAGAGCGCGATGCCTCGCTTGCAGCCGATGGATTGAGCGCCGCTCCGGATCGCAAGGCTGTGCGGCGCCTGCAGGCTGAAGAACGTCAACGCATTGCACAGCTGCGCAAACCGCTGGACAAACGCCTTGCGCAGGTCGAAAAGGCCATGGAAACCGCGCAAGCGCGGATTGCCCAGATCAATGTGCTGATCGCCGACGAAAATTTTTATTCTGATGCGCGCAGAGATGAACGCGTTGCCGTGCTGGCCGAGCATGGCGAGCTGACCGCCACCGCCGAAACGCTGGAAGAGGAATGGCTACAATTGCATGAATCGATTGAAGCGCTGACAAATCAGGCCCAAATCGAATAACGAGTCCATGCGCGGGCGCCCCGAACCAGCAACCATCGCCAATTGCCTGGCGCCAGCTTTGACGGCCCCATCATCCGCTGTCGCCTGCGGCGACTTAGAGTTTAACGGGCCAGTGCAACTTGTCTGCCTGGGAAAGCGCCAGCATAAAGGAACGCATTTTGCCGGCGCTTTTTTCGCCAGGCGCAATTTCAATACCACTACTCAAATCAACTGCGTAGGGATGATAGCTGCTCACCAGCGCCGCAATGTTGGATGCATTCAGGCCACCGGCAATCATTATTTTGTGCGTCGGCAGAATCTGCCTGACTCGCGCCAGCAACCCCATGTCAAATGAAATACCAGCACCGCCATAAGCGGGCGAATAGGCGTCAAACAGAAAAGCCCGGGCGTTCGGATAGCCACTGACCGCTGTTGCGATATTCTCGGGCGAAGTCAGCCCCGGAGCACCGACTCTCAGAGCCCGGATATAAGGATAGGAAAATTGTTCACAGAAATCAGCCGTTTCATCACCGTGAAACTGTATGAAATCTGGCCGCACCATATTCATAATCTGTTCGATGGTTTGCACGTCAGCGTTTACGGTCAGCGTGACGGCATCCACAAACGCAGGCACCGTGCGTCGCAACACCGCCGCCTGTGCCAGGGGCACATAACGTTTGCTCTTTTCATAGAGCACCAGCCCGATGGCGTCGGCCCCGGCGCCAACCGCATCGTGAATATCTTTTTCTGATGACAGTCCACAGAATTTAACGCGGGTTCTCATTTTCAGTCCCATAAAAAAACCCCGGCAAAAACGGATGCCAGGGTTCTGAGTTTAACGAAATTTCAGGGACAATGCCGCGAAAATGCCATTACCGGTGCGCCGGAACAGGGAAAAATACCCCTGCCCCAGAAAAACCGTTATTTAAATGCATTGGCCGGATCGTCGTAGGCGTCACTGGAACTGCCTTCCCCTTTGCCTTCACCTTTGTCAGCACCGCTATCGGATCCGTAAGGGTCAGTACCGTAGGAATTGCCGGTGTCGAAAGTGACCTGGCTCGGATCGATACCGGTGCCGGTACCCTTGTAGTGCATGACCATGCCCGGGAACGCCATGACCGAAGCCACCATAAGCAGCTGAATGACAATGAACGGAATGGAGCCCTTGTAGATCTCGCCGGTCGTAACCCGCTTGATCGGCTTGCCGGTCACCCGGTCAGTGTAGTCCTGCTTGGGTGCAACCGAGCGCAGGTAGAACAACGCAAAGCCAAACGGCGGGTGCATAAAGGAGGTTTGCATGTTGACCGCCAGCAACACACCGAACCAGATCAGGTCGATACCCATCTTGTCGGCTACCGGGCCCAGCAATGGCACAATAATAAAGGCCAGCTCGAAAAAATCCAGGAAAAATGCCAAAAAGAATGTGGCAATACTCACGACAATCAAAAAGCCGATCTCTCCGCCAGGCAAAGAAGCAAAGAGACCTTCTACCCAGTGCTGGCCACCAAACCCGGTGAAGGTCAGTGTAAAGATGGTTGAACCCACCAGAATGAAGACGACAAAGCTGGTCAGCTTGGTGGTCGTATCCATCGCCTGCTTGAGCAGCGACAGCGTCAAGCGGCCGCGGATCAGCGCCATGATAATGGCGCCAACGGCCCCCATAGCGCCGCCTTCGGTTGGTGTGGCCACGCCAATAAATATGGTGCCCAATACCAGGAAGATCAAAAACAGCGGCGGCACCATCACGAAAACCACCCGTTCGGCAATCTGTGACAGCATTTTCAGCCGGAGCAGTTTGTTCAGACCAGCGATCGCAAATGCAATAACCCCCCACAGCAACAGGTTCAGAACGATGGTTTCATCGGCAGCGCTCTTTTCAGATAGAAAAACTTTGCCCAGCAGCCACGCCCCCACGCTGGCGACAACGATCAGCACAACTAATGACGGCAGACCATTGCTGCCATTGGGCTCGCGATAGATACGCGCCTCTGGCGGCAAGGCTGGTGCATACGACGGCTTGATCAACGATGCGATCACCACGTACACAATATAGGCACCTGCCAGGATGAAGCCGGGAATCATGGCGCCGCGATACATATCGCCAATGGAACGCCCCAACTGGTCAGCCAGAATAATAAGCACCAGTGACGGCGGAATGATTTGCGACAGCGTACCCGAGGCTGCGATAACCCCGGTTGCCAACTTGCGGTCATAGCCGTACCGCAGCATGATGGGTAGTGAAATCAGGCCCATGGAGATGACCGAAGCCGATACTACGCCCGTGGTGGCTGCCAACATGGCGCCCACAAACACAACTGCAATAGCCAGCCCGCCACGAATCGGCCCGAATAGCTGGCCGATAGTCTCCAGCAAATCCTCGGCCATGCCCGATCGTTCCAGGATGAGGCCCATGAGGGTAAAAAACGGCACGGCCAGCAACGAATCGTTCTGTACGATCCCAAATACCCGGTCAGGCAATGCCTGCAGAAAAGGGAAGGTAAACTCGCCAAAGGCGATACCCAGCAACGCGTAAAGAATGCCGTTGGCAGCAAGCGAAAAGGCAACCGGAAAGCCCAACAGCAAAAAGCAGATCAATGTCAGGAACATGATCGGCGGCATATTTTGAATTAAGAACTCCATGCTTAGTTACCCGCCTGCAATGATTGTTGTCGTTTCAGTTCCGCTTCCGCCGCGATTTCTTCGGCCAGCAGCTCTTCAGCTGTCTTTCCACCCATCGGCGCCAGAGGATCAGGACCTTTCCCGCTGAGGTAAGCCACGCATTTGATAAGATGAGAGATACCCGCCAGCACCAGTAACGAGAAGCCGATAGGGATCAGCAATTTGACCGGCCAGCGCACCAGCCCACCCGCATTGGAGGACTGCTCGTTGGTCTCGAACGACAACATGAAAAAGGGCCAGGAGAGATAAATGAGCAACAGGCAGGCCGGCAACATGAATAACAGCACGCCTACCGTCTCGATAATGATCTGAGTCCGCTTGGACAGACGCTGTGAAATAATATCCACGCGTACGTGCTCATTCTTAAGAAAGGTATAACCGGCCGCAAGCAGAAAGATCGCGCCAAAAAGATACCATTGGATTTCCAGCCAGCCATTGGAACTGTAATGAAATACCTTGCGCACTACTGCGTTTGCGGCGCTGATCAGCACCACGACGAGCGTGAGCCAGATCACAACGCGGCCAACCGCAGTCATGAGCGCGTCAATAGCCCGGGAAAGAGTGAAGAGAAACTTCATTTGCTTTCACACCAAAAATAGGGAAAAAGAAGAGAAAACAGCATACGCCTGTTTTGCTGACTCATTTAACCCTGAGGAAAAATAGCCAGCAAAACAGGAATTTTACACGGTGTTTTTATTTTTTATTTCTCAATGCGTCCAGCATGAATGCATCGTAGCTGAACTCGGCAACCCCAAACCAGGGGTAAACGTCATTGCGGAATGCCATGTAGTCGTCATGGACTTTCTTGAACAGCGGGTCTTTTGCAGACAGCTCTTCATACACTTTGGTCGCTTCGGCAAAAGAGGCGTCAAGCACAGCCTTGGGAAACCGCTTTAGGACACCGCCGCCGGCGATCAGACGACGCAATGCACCGGGGTTTTTAGCGTCATACGTGCCAATCATTTCTTCAGTTGCCAGCGCACTGGCCTGCATGATGGCAGCCTGATAATGTTTAGGCAGTTTTTCGTACTCGCCATCATTGACGTACAACGATACCTGAAAGCCGCCTTCCCACCAGCCCGGATAATAATAGTACTTGGCTACCTTGTTAAAGCCGAGTTTTTCATCGTCATACGGACCAATCCATTCAGCGGCGTCAATAGTGCCTTTCTCCAGCGAGGGATAAATATCCCCCCCCGCAACCTGTTGCGGAATCACGCCCAGACGTGACAGCACCGCACCGGCAAAGGCGCTGCAACGCATTTTCAGACCCTTGAGGTCCTCGACGCTATTGATTTCCTTACGGAACCAGCCGCCCATCTGCGTGCCGGTATGGCCGCAAGGAAAATTGACGATATTGAATTTTTTGTATACTTCACGAGTCAGCGCAAGACCGTTGCCGGCCCGCATCCAGGCATTGTATTGCCGGGTATTCAGGCCAAACGGCACTGCTGCATCAAAACTAAGAGCAGGATCCTTCCCGTAATAATAATAGGCTGCGCTGTGACCACATTGCACCGTGTTGTTTTGAACCGCGTCCAGCACCTGCAGAGCAGGAACAACTTCGCCGGCATGATGGACACTGACTTTGAACTTGCCATCTGTCGCTTCGGCCAGGTGCTTGGCAAAATTCACGCTGCCGTTATAGATCGCATCGGCACTTGTTGGGAAGCTGGAAGCCAGACGCCAACTGATACTGGGTGCGTCTTGCGCAAAAACGGGGGATGCCAATACAGCACCACCCGTTGCGGCAACACCGGCTGTAGCCTGCTTGAGGAAGGAACGACGTTTCATCGTTGATGTCTCCAATGGGTATTGTGAGTAAAAGAGAAGCGAAACTTTTGGTTACCGGGGCATGCTACAGGAATTGTTAGTGTTTTACCCTCAAGAATTACCCTTATTTCTCTGCTCATACAGGGCTATTTCGTATGCAATAGATCGCCCGGACAAGCTTGCTGCGCGCGGTCTCTTCCATCTTCATTGCATATGAAATGAATTGACGACAACCAACCCGGTGGGTCATGGCGCTTGTTTCTGTTGTTGTTTTTATTGCATATGTAAAGAATGTGGCAAGACAAAGGCACAAGCAGCGGCATAGGGGGATACAAGCAAGCTGACCAGTTGCTGACAATTGGCGTGCACACAGCGCCGGATTATGTGTATTACGCTCTTGGTGCTACGCATCCGGTTGTGTTGTCTCGCCAATGACCTGGCAACCACAAATGGTCCGCACCTTGCCCCTGATGCTCCGCTCAGGACTCAAACAACAGCGCCTGGATCGGCTGACTCAGATCGAAGGCGTCAAATTGTTCCAGAGCGAAATGGGCGGGATAACTGGCCTGGGCAAAATACAACCCATCGGCCATAAAGGTAGGCGCAGCCACCTTGCGGTCACGCGCAGCCATCACCTGGGGCATCCAGTCTGGCGGGTAGCGGCCCTTGCCCACATACAACAGACAGCCCACAATATTGCGCACCATGTGATGCAGAAACGCGTTGGCCCTGAGAGTGAAAACAAAAAAAGCGCCCTGCTGGACAATATTGAGATGCTCAATGGTGCGAACTGGACTGGCTGCCTGGCATTGCGAGGAGCGAAAACTGCTGAAATCATGCTGGCCGACCAGATACTGCGCAGCCATTTGCATGGCATTCAGATCCAGCGGATGAAAATCCCAACCGGCCCGGCCATGCCAGTGCGGAGACAGAATGCGCTCGTTTCTGAGCAAATAAACATAGCTGCGAGAGGTCGCGGAGAAACGCGCATGAAACTCGGCGGGCATCTCCTGCGCCCAGCGCACGGTAATATCTGGCGGCAGATGGGCATTGACCCCTCTGACCCATGATTCCATCCGCCGGTGTATGGCAGTATTAATGTGCACCACCTGGGCCCGCGCGTGGACACCTGTATCGGTACGGCCCGCACAGATGGTGGGTGTCGGTTCGCAGGTGAATGCTGCCAGCGCCTTTTCCAGCCTGTCCTGGACAGTGCGCCCGCCCGGCTGCGTCTGCCAGCCCAGATAGGGTTTGCCATTATAGGCGATGCCCAGCGCGATCCGTCTGGACACAGGCTCACCGTCCTGAGTGACTTGCTGCTCAGGAACGGGTTGATGCGTCGGAGTCAGGTGCATCAAGATCCAGATTGATGGATTTGAGTTTCTGCTGGAACGCATCATAGCCCGGGCCCGCAGGGATTCGAGCCTTCTGGCGCTGGTCATACCGCAGCATGATGAACAGGCCCACGACGATGACGCCTAATACTCCAAGCAGCCAAAACGAAATGTAATTCGCTATCCAGGTGGGCAGTTCCATGATTACAGCTCTCCGACGCTGATACGCAACATGCGGCGCAACGGTTCTGCCGCCCCCCACAACAATTGGTCGCCGACAGTGAAAGCACTCAGATATTCCGGCCCCATGGACATTTTGCGCAGACGCCCTACCGGGATATCCAATGTGCCGGTCGTAGCCACGGGGGTCAGGTCCTGCATGGTTTCGTCACGGGTGTTCGGGATGACTTTAGCCCACTGGGTGCCTTCCTTGAGCATGTCGCTTATTTCGTCAATAGACACGTCTTTTTTCAGTTTGATTGTCAGTGCCTGGCTGTGACAGCGCATGGCGCCGATTCGCACGCACAAGCCGTCAATGGGAATGGGTGCGCTGCCAAAGCCTTCGCCACGACCCAGGATCTTATTGGTTTCAGCCTCGGCCTTCCACTCTTCGCGGGATTGGCCATTGCCCAGATCCTTGTCAATCCAGGGGATCAGACTGCCCCCTAGCGGCACACCAAACATATCGCGCGGCAGCTCCGGGTCCTGCTGTTTTGCCAGAACCTGGCGGTCGATTTCAAGAATGGCAGAGGCCGGATCGTCCAGCAATGGTTTGACAGCCGCATTCAGTTGACCAAACTGGGTAAGCAGTTCGCGCATATGCTGGGCGCCACCGCCCGACGCCGCCTGATAGGTCATGCTGGTCATCCAGTCGATCAGATCATGCTTGAACAAACCAGCCAGCCCCATCAACATGCAGCTGACAGTACAGTTGCCGCCGACAAAATCCCGCACGCCTTTGCCAATGGCCGCATCGATCACATTGCGGTTGACCGGATCCAGCACAATGATTGCATTGTCTTTCATGCGCAAGGTGCTGGCCGCATCAATCCAGATCCCGTCCCAGCCGGCATCGCGTAATTTGCCATGCACCTGCGTGGTATAGTCGCCCCCCTGGGCTGTCACAATAATAGGCAACTTCTTCAGTGCATCAATGTCATGTGCGTCCTGCAAGGGCGCTGCACCCTCGGCCCACGCTGGGGCCTTGCCGCCGGCATTGCTCGTTGAAAAGAAGACCGGATTGATGAAGGCAAAGTCGCCCTCATCGCGCATACGCTGCATAAGAACGGAACCCACCATTCCGCGCCATCCGACAAAACCCACTGACTGTGACATGATTCTTTACCTGATTCTGTGAAGCTGAAAAATGAACTATTGTTGAATATAACTGCAATATATAACTGCAATAGCGGATGCGCGCAGCCCTGTGCGCCATCCGCCATTATAAGTGACTGAATCTTATAACTATATCAGTTTAACGCCTTCAATACGGCATCACCCATTTGAGAAGTTGAAACTTTTGTGGTGCCAGCCTCGAAAATGTCGGCTGTACGCAACCCCTGCTCCAGGACGGCCTTGACCGCATTTTCGACCCGATCCGCAGCCGCCGCTTCGTTCAGGGAATAGCGCAACATCATGGCCGCCGACAGAATGGTAGCCAGCGGGTTGGCAATATTTTTGCCGGCAATATCCGGTGCCGAACCGTGGCTGGGCTCGTAAAGGCCCTGATTGGAAGCATTGAGCGATGCCGAAGGCAGCATACCGATAGAGCCTGTGAGCATGGCCGCTTCGTCCGACAGGATATCGCCGAAAATATTGCCGGTCACAATCACGTCAAATTCCTTGGGTGCGCGCACCAATTGCATGGCGGCGTTATCAATATACATATGCGACAACTCGACATCCGGATAGTTCTTGGAGACATCAATCATGATATCGCGCCAGAACTGCGATGTTTCCAGCACATTGGCCTTGTCCACACTGCACAGTTTCTTGCTGCGTTTCTGTGCCGCTTCAAAGCCGATACGTGCAATACGGCGCACCTCGGACTCGGCATAACGCATGGTATCAAAGCCTTCCTGCTCGCCCTTGAATTCACCCTCCTCTACCACGCGCACGCCTCGCGGCTTGCCGAAATAGATATCGCCGGTCAGCTCGCGGATGATCAGGATATCCAAACCCGATACAATTTCCGGCTTGAGCGATGAGGCATTGGCCAGTTGCGGATAAAGAATGGCTGGCCGCAAATTGGCAAACAGGCCCAGGCTCTTGCGCAGGCCCAGAATGGCCTGTTCAGGGCGATGCTCGCGCGGCAGCGAGTCGTAGTTCCACCCGCCCACAGCACCAAACAGAATGGCGCTGCTGCGTTTTGCCAGTTCCAGGGTGGCTTGCGGCAGCGGATGGCCGTGCAAATCATAGGCGGTGCCGCCGACAGGCGCTGTTTCCATGGTCAGATCCAGACCCAGCGCCCCCAGCACGCGCTGGGCCTGTTCAACGATTTCATGACCGATGCCATCACCGGGAAGGACTGCAATTGTATGTGTCATAACGCGTATTTCTCTTTACTAATGCTAATAGGATTATCGTGACAGGCCGGCGCTGCCTTCCAGCCAGGGATGGCGCGCCAGGCGCTCGGCTTCGAACGTGCGGATCTGGTCGGAACGACGCAATGTCAGACCGATGTCGTCAAAGCCATTGAGCAGACAGTATTTGCGAAAGGCGTCTACTTCAAAGCCCAATTCCCGTCCGTCGGCGGCAATGACCACCTGGCGTTCCAGGTCAATTCGCAGCTTGTAGCCATTGAATGCGCGCACTTCGTCAAACAGCCGGCTCACTTCCAGCTCGGAGAGCACAATCGGCAGCAAGCCGTTCTTAAAGCTATTGTTGAAAAAGATATCGGCATACGAAGGCGCAATAATCGCCTTGAACCCGTACTGGGTAAGCGCCCACGGCGCATGTTCCCGGCTGGAACCACAACCGAAATTTTTACGCGCAAGCAGTACACTGGCGCCCTGATAGCGCGGCTGATTGAGCACGAACTCTGGGTTAAGCGGCCGCTTGCTGTTATCCATGCCCGGCTCGCCATGATCCAGATAACGCAGTTCATCGAACAGATTGGGACCAAAACCCGAGCGCTTGATGGATTTTAAAAACTGCTTCGGAATGATCAGGTCTGTATCCACGTTCTCGCGATCCAAGGGGGCGACCAGACCTTCATGAATGGTAAATGCTTCCATGCTGTTATCCTAATTTTCTGACGTCGACAAAATGGCCGGCAATAGCGGCTGCGGCAGCCATGGCCGGGCTTACCAGGTGGGTTCTGCCACCCTGGCCCTGGCGGCCTTCGAAATTACGGTTGGAGGTGGAAGCGCAACGCTCCCCCGGCTCAAGACGGTCGGCATTCATGGCCAGACACATGGAGCAGCCCGGTTCACGCCATTCGAAGCCGGCGTCCACAAAGATCTTGTCCAGCCCTTCCTTTTCCGCCTGCTGCTTGACCAGACCGGACCCGGGAACCACCATGGCCTGAATCACATTGGACGCCACGCGGCGGCCACGCGCCACTTTGGCTGCGGCGCGCAGATCCTCAATTCGGGAATTGGTACAGGAACCAATGAACACGCGGTCTACCCGGATGTCGGAAATGGGCGTATTGGGTTTCAGACCCATATACTGCAGCGCGCGTTCCATGCCATTGCGGCGAACATCATCCTTTTCACGATCAGGATCGGGGATGCGATCTTCAATGGAAAGTACCATCTCGGGCGACGTGCCCCAGGTCACTTGCGGGCGTACCTGACGGGCATCGATATCAATGATTTTGTCAAACTTGGCATCGGCATCCGAATGCAATGTCTTCCAGTAGCCCACCGCCTGATCCCACAAGACGCCAGTAGGCGAATATGGGCGGTTCTTGAAATACTGAATGGTTTTATCGTCCACGGCGACCATGCCTGAGCGGGCACCGGCTTCAATCGCCATATTACAGACTGTCATGCGACCTTCCATGGACAGGTCACTGATGGCCTTGCCGGCAAATTCAATGGCATGGCCTGTGCCGCCTGCGGTGCCAATGACGCCGATTATATACAGGACCAGATCCTTGGCCGTACAGCCAAAGGGCAGATCGCCGCTGACACGAATCAGCATGTTCTTGTTTTTTTTCATCAGCAGCGTTTGCGTGGCCAGCACATGCTCAACTTCGGATGTCCCGATGCCGAAAGCCAGTGCGCCCATGGCGCCATGGGTGCTGGTGTGCGAATCGCCACAAACCACGGTCATGCCGGGCAGTGTTGCACCTTGCTCTGGTCCGATCACGTGCACGATACCCTGACGCAGATCATTCATGCGAAACTCGGTAACCCCATAAGTCTCACAGTTTTTGTCTAGCGTATCGACCTGCAGTTTCGAGATAGGGTCACTGATGCCCTGGGCACGGCCCAAGGTTGGCACATTATGGTCGGCCACCGCCAGATTGGCCGACAGGCGCCATGGCTTGCGTTCAGCCAGCGCCAGCCCTTCAAAGGCTTGCGGGCTGGTCACTTCATGCAATAAATGACGGTCAATGTACAAAAGACAGGTGCCGTCGTCTTCCTGGTGCACCACGTGGGCGTCCCAGAGTTTGTCGTAAAGGGTCTGAGCCAAAATGTTCTCCTGATAATGCTGGTATGCGGATTCATCGACTGTTGCGTGAATCCTGCGGTGCGCTGCTCGTTCTGCTGTTGTCCCGAAACAATATGGTATGAATACGCTCTCGCTTCCCGGACTGCGCATGGCAGAGTGGACGACCCCGCGTCGACAAGGATCGCGGTCGCTATCGTCGCCTCATGCGCTATTTACGTATTATGGCCGAATCAATATTGATAACAAGTCAATATATTATACTGGTATCAATACTACTATATTGCATAATAACGCCAGCGCCGACGTCCTAATTGTCGCTTCCCGGTCAAACCTTCGAGCGAAGCAGAAAATTGCCGCTATTGTGAGTAGAATAGAACATCTACTCGGAGACACGAATGACGACTCAGATCCCAGATCTTTCCCATTTATGGATGCCCTTTACCGCCAACCGAAGCTTTAAGGCAGCGCCTCGCCTGCTTGCCTCTGCCAAGGGCATGTATTACAAGAGCACCGACGGTCGCCAGATTCTGGACGGATGCGCCGGATTATGGTGTGTCAATGCGGGACATTGCCGTGACGAAATTGTCCAGGCCATTGCTACTCAGGCCGCCACGCTGGACTATGCGCCCAGTTTCCAGATGGGCCATCCGCTGGCATTCGAAACTGCCACTGCGGTGGCCGCGCTGATGCCCAAAGGGATGCAGCGCATTTTCTTTACCAATTCCGGCTCCGAATCGGTCGATACCGCCCTGAAGATCGCCCTGGCGTACCATCGCGCAAATGGCCAGTCGCAACGCACCCGCCTGATCGGGCGTGAGCGCGGCTATCATGGCGTCGGTTTCGGCGGCATTTCGGTGGGCGGCATCAGCCCGAATCGCAAGGCTTTCTCCAACTCGCTAATTCCGAATGTCGATCATCTTCCCCATACCCACAATCTGGAACAAAATGCCTTCAGCAAAGGACAGCCAGCCTGGGGCGCGCATCTGGCCGACGAACTGGAGCGGATCGTAACGCTGCATGACGCCTCTACGATCGCCGCCGTCATTGTCGAGCCCATGGCCGGATCAACGGGCGTGCTGATTCCGCCCAAAGGCTATCTGGAACGCTTGCGCGAGATCACCAGCAAGCACGGCATCCTGCTGATTTTCGACGAAGTCATTACCGGATTTGGCCGACTGGGCGCCAACACGGCAAGTGACTACTTCAGCGTCACGCCGGACATTATCACCATGGCCAAGGGTATCAGCAATGCGGCTGTACCGGCCGGTGCGGTTGCTGTCACAAACTCCCTGTACGATACCGTTGTCAACGCCAGCGAAAACGGCATCGAGCTATTCCATGGCTATACCTATTCAGGTCACCCGCTGGCGATGGCAGCCATTGGCGCGACCCTGGCGCTTTATCAGTCCGAAGGCATCTTCGATAACGCCAGAAAGCTCTCGCCCACTTTCGAAGCGGCCGCCCATGCCCTGAACGGCTTGCCAAATGTCATCGACGTGCGCAACCTGGGTATGGTCGCAGGCGTAGAACTGGCGCCGCGCGAGAGCGCGCCAGGCGCACGAGCTGCCGAGGTATTCCAGCGCTGCTATGATGCCGGGGTCCTATTGCGCTATACCGGCGACACCATTGCCTTGTCGCCGCCATTGATTGTCAATGAAGAACAGATCAATACGCTGTTTGACGTACTTGGCCAGGCCATTAGTCAGACAGCTTAAGTGACCACCGACACTGGCCACTAATACCCGCAGGGGTCCGCAAGACGCCTGCGGGATTCTGCGAATGTGCCACAACTGCAATATTAGGTACACTTCTCAACCGGAATTTTTATTGTTAACTATTGAATCATGATTACACTTAACGCGACACACCAGGCAGACCTCACCAGCTGGGTGGACAGTGCCAACACAACCGGCAACGGTTTCCCCATTCAGAACTTGCCTTTTGCCTCGTTTCGCCGTCGCGGATCCGGCGAAGCATTTCGTCCCGGTGTAGGCATCGGCAATCAGATCGTCGACCTGTCCCGCCTATATGACCTGAATCTGTTTACCGACAAGGCGCAACAGGCTCTGGAGGCATGCCAGGGCATCCAGCTCAATGGCCTGATGGCGCTTGGCCAGCCCTACTGGTCTGCACTGCGCCTGGCATTATCAGACGCCCTGCGTTCCGGATCCCCACATGAGGAGGCCATCCGTCCATTGCTGGTGGCCCAGGACGAAGCCGAATTTATCACACCATCGCGCATCGGCGACTACACCGATTTTTATATCTCCGTGCACCACGCCACCTCTATCGGCAAACAGTTCCGGCCCGACAATCCGCTGCTGCCAAACTATAAATGGGTACCCATCGGCTACCATGGCCGGGCCTCAAGCATCGGCGTGTCCGGCCAGGCATTCCCGCGCCCGGTAGGCCAGACAAAACCACAAAACGAAGGCGATGCACCCGACTTCGGCCCATGCAAACGGCTGGACTACGAACTGGAACTGGGAATATTCGTTGGTGAAAGCAATGAACAGGGCCAGCGCATTGATATCGAACAGGCAGAAAAACATATCTTTGGTTTTTGCATCCTGAACGACTGGTCGGCCCGCGACCTGCAAGCCTGGGAATACGTGCCGCTGGGTCCGTTCCTTTCCAAGAACTTTGCTTCTACCATTTCACCGTGGGTCATCACCCTGGAAGCGCTCGAACCATTCCGTACCGCATTTTCCCATCCGGCCACAGATCCGCAACCGCTGCCCTATCTGCATTCGCAAGCCAACGCTGAAGGCGGCGCCTATGATATCGAGCTGGAAGTGCAAATCACAACGCAGCAGTCGCGCGATAGCGGTCAGCAACCCTTTACGCTGGCCACCAGCAATTTCAAGGATGCCTACTGGACTGCCGCACAACTGATCACTCATCACACAGTCAACGGCTGCAATCTGCAACCTGGCGATATGCTGGGCACCGGTACGCTGTCCGGTCCCGATGCCGACCAGGCGGGCTCTCTGCTTGAGCTTTCTGCTGCCGGCAAAAAACCCATTTCCCTGCCATGGGGTGAAAGCCGCAGCTTTCTGGAAGATGGTGATGAGATCATCATGAAGGCCGTCTGCAAAAAGGACGGCTATCCCGATATTTCATTCGGGTCGGTATCGGGCACGGTGCTCAAAGCCAATTTCAAATCAGAGTAACACAGCCGTGAAAACGAAGCGGATAGCGCACAAATGCCTGCCTGTCCGCTTCAATATTGGCTCAGTTTGCAAACGCCTGTTCTATCCGCTGTGACGCACTGGGTCTGGCATACATCCGCGCAAAGTAAGCCTTGAGATTCGGGAAGCTACATTAACGATAGGCTTGCTGTCGCAATGCGTGATCAATCAAAACCAAGGCCAGCAATGCTTCGGCAATAGGAGTGGCGCGAATGCCCACGCACGGATCATGGCGACCCAGCGTCTGCACCATGACCGGCTCACCCGCCTGGTTTACCGACTTGCGTTCGATGCGAATACTGGAGGTGGGTTTAATGGCAAGCGAAACTGTGATGTCCTGGCCTGTGGAAATACCACCAAGCACCCCACCGGCATGATTACTCAAGTAGCCTTCGGGTGTAAGCTCATCACCATGCTCTGAACCGCGCTGGGTAATACACTCAAAACCAGCGCCAATGGATACGCCCTTGACCGCATTCAGCCCCATCATTGCAAATGCAATATCGGCATCAAGCCTATCATACAGGGGCTCGCCCCAGCCAGCCGGCAGCCCCTGGGCCACCACTTCGATGCGCGCGCCAATAGAGTCACCATCCTTGCGCAACTGATCCATAAATGCCTCCAGCTCGGGCACCACCGAGGCATCGGGTGCATAAAACGGATTGGTTGCAATCTCGTCCCAGGATTTGAAAGGGATCTGGATAGGGCCCAACTGGCTCATGTAGCCCCTGATGACTGTCCCGAACTTTTCGTTCAGCCATTTTTTGGCGATGGCTCCGGCAGCAACCGTTGGCGCCGTCAGCCGTGCCGAAGAACGGCCGCCCCCGCGCGGATCACGAATGCCATATTTTTCCCAATAGGTCCGATCGGCGTGGCCAGGACGGAAGGTATCGGCGATCGCGGAATAGTCCTTGCTGCGCTGATCCTGATTGCGGATCAACAGACCAATTGCCGTACCTGTGGTTTTGCCTTCATACACGCCAGACAAAATCTCAACGGTATCCGGCTCCTGCCGTTGCGTCACATGGCGCGAGGTTCCGGGACGCCGACGATCAAGCTCGATCTGAATATCCTGGGCAGACAAGTCCATACCCGCCGGACAGCCATCCACCACGCAGCCGATCGCCGGCCCGTGGGATTCACCGAAGTTGGTGACCGAAAAAAGTTTGCCTAATGTGTTACCCGACATATCTTATCCAGTAAAAATGTGTTGCACGTCTGTTGCGGACCGAGGAAAGTACTGAAGAATACCAGAAACTGCGGCAGTGATCGCATTAACGTCACATGCAGCTGGCTGCGGCTGGCCGGCCAGCCAGACCCGATGAAAATCCAGCTGCCGTTGACCGCTTCCAGCTATGATGAACAACTGACTTCAAGCTCCCGCCCCCACTGCGGCGGCGGTTCCGCATAATGTTCCATACCCGGCTGGGCAGTATAGGGATCACGCAGCACCTGCAGCAGAGAATCGGTCACGCTCATATCCCCTTTTGCCGCCGCCTGTATCGCTTCTTCTGCCAGATAGTTGCGCAATACATAAAGCGGATTGACTCGATCCATCCGGCTGGCACGGGCCCGGGCATCGCCGTCATTGTCCTGCAAGCGCGTGCGATACGATACCAGCCATTGCTCAAGCCCGGCCGTATCGGCAAACAGGCTGCGCAATGCGCTTTCATCGTCATCAATCTGCGCCAGATAACGAAAACTCAGGGAAAAATCTGCTGACTGGTCATGCAGCACGCGCCACCAGCCGTCAATAAGCTCATCGTCTCCTTCCTTCCAGGCTTGCAACCCCAGCTTGGCAAGCATGCGGTCCCTGTAGGCGGTAATGAACAAACCCTCGTAGCGTTCAAGCCGTGCCTTCAGGCGCTCGGGGTCTGCCCCCAGGGCAACAAAGCAGTTGGCAAAACGATATAGATTCCATAAACCGACAGACGGTTGCGCGTTCCAGGCGTAGCGCCCCTGTGTATCGGTGTGATTACAGACGTGATTGATACGGAATGCGTCCATGAAACCGTAGGGGCCGTAATCCAGCGTCAGGCCCAGCACCGACATGTTGTCGGTATTCATGACGCCGTGATTGAAGCCCACGGATTGCCAGTCGGCCATCAATGTGGCTGTGCGCTCGATAACGATATCAACAAACCGCTCGATAACATCGTTCAAGGTGTGTTCACTATCCGGGGCCGGCATCTGGTCGGCAAAAAAACTGCTAACCACATAGTCCAGCAGCTCCCGCAGGCGTGCCGGATCCTTTGCCGCATACCAATGTTCAAAGGAACCGAACCGGACAAAAGACGGCGCTACACGCGCCACAATCGCCGCCGTTTCAACCGTTTCGCGGTACACGGGATCGTCCGAGCCGATCAGGCACAGCGCCTGGGTAGTTGGGATGCCCAGTCCGGTCATGGCCGCGCTGGCCAGATATTCACGCACGGAAGAGCGCAACACGGCGCGACCATCTCCCATACGTGAATATGGCGTCTTGCCCGATCCCTTGAGCTGAATTTCCCAGTCTGCCGGTTTGCCTTTGCCGTCTGTGCCGCCAATGGCTCCCAACAGATGAGCGCGCCCGTCGCCCAGTTGGCCAGCCCAGACCCCGAACTGATGTCCGCTATATACTGCAGAAAGCGTTACACCCTTGGGCAAGTCGGCGTTACCGGACATGATAGACAAAAACTGTGGCGAACGCGCATCCTCCATGGTCAGTCCCAGCAGGGCCAGTACGTCGGGATTGACATGCAGCAAGGTCGGATCTGTCAGCCCCTGCATTCTGAGCCGCGTATAAAACGCCGGCGACAAGGATGCAAACCGGTTGCTGACTTTCAGATTCGATTGCATTGTTATTTCCCCTGTTTTTTGGCGCGTTTTGCCGCCTGTTTGGCCGGTCGCACATAAAGGATAGCGGCCAGAAAAAACACCAGCGACAATACCGTTTCAACGGCCCCAAGCATGGACGACGTGGTGCTGATATCAGAATACCAGCGAACCACCCCTTCGGTAAAATACAGCAGCACCAGCATGGATGACCATTGCAGCGTATACAGATTGCCTTTGTAAACACCATACAAGGGAAATAGCAGTGGTAGCGCCTTGAGTACGTACACGCTGCCGCCAGGCACCAGCGGATCAAGGAATAATTCCCAGGCGATGCATAGCAAAAACAGCAGCAAAAGCGAGACAAACGCCGCCACCCGATAGCGTGGATTCAATGCAATCTGCCGGGCCTGGTGAACCGACGCAGGCGCCGGCTCAGTTGCGGATGACGGCGAGAGCTGCGGGTTGGCGGGACCGGCCTGCGGCACATCGGCAACAGGCGCTGAAGAAGGTTTTGTCAAAATAATGTCCAGTCTGGCTAATCAATCTGCTCATTATATTCGTTGTCATCCCCGCAATCGCTGCAAGTGCGACCACCGCCCAGCAATTACAATTTGCAACTGAGCCCCGCGACGGCGCAACAGCGTGACCTTTGTGGTTTGTTATACTAAAACGATACTGAACCGAGTACCATCGCGTTGGCCTTCCAACGTGGTAAACGAGCCATCTGATCATGACAAAACACAACGATTTCGATTTGGAACAGCAAAAGAAACAGGAACAACAGGAAGCAATGGAAGCCCAGGAGGAGTTGCGACTGAACATGGGAGACTCTGAACTGGGCTTTGTTTTCTACAAAAAAGCCATCAAATTCGGCGGCCAGCGGCTGATCCGCGACAAACTCACGCAAGTGGCCTCGAGTCTGACCTTTACGACTGTGCTGGCCATCGTGCCGATGCTGGCGGTTATTCTTTCGCTGTTTACCGCCTTCCCTCTGTTTACCGATTTCAAAATCTCGCTCGAGCAGTTTCTGACGCACAACCTGATGCCCGAGACGGTCTCAGAAACCATCATGAGCTATCTGAACCTGTTCGCCCAACAGGCCTCCAAGCTGACTGCCATCGGCGTAGGCTTTCTGATCGTGACATCCATCATGCTGATGATGACGATCGACGAAGTGCTCAATGATATCTGGAATGTGACACGTCGCCGCCCGATCGGGCAGCGCATCCTGGTGTACTGGGCAATTTTGTCGCTGGGTCCTGTTTTCCTGGGCGCCAGCCTGTGGACCTCGTCCTACATTGCACAGGAAAAACTCGGGCTGGTTACCCAGTTTTCCGTCATAAAGAGCGTGTTATTCACCCTGGTGCCGGTGATCGTCTCTGGGCTGATCTTCGCCCTGCTCTATTATCTGGTTCCTAACCGGAAAGTCGCCTGGAAAGACGCCATGATCGGTGGCTACACCACGGCGGTCCTGCTGGAAATCATGAAGGCGGGGTTCGCATACTACATTACCCGGTTCCCCTCCTATACGCTGATTTACGGCGCCTTTGCCACGATCCCGATCTTCCTGTTGTGGATTTATCTGTCCTGGCTGGTCGTGTTGTTTGGGGCAACCGTGGCCGCGCTGGCGCCACAGATACGCAGTGGTCAAATGCGCGACAAGATGTCACCCGGCGTACATTTTGTGACCGCTTTGTTTGTGCTGCGCCTGTTGCATAGCGCACGCGATCAGAACCCCCCAGGTTATGGCACCAGCTATATTGCCGGCCAGATCAAAATGAACTACAGCGAAACGCTGGATATTCTTGAGCCGCTGGTTTCCATGGGCTACATTGTCAATACGGCTGGCAAGCGCTCGGAGAGATGGGTGCTTGCCAGCAGCCTGGATGCCAGCCTGGACCCACTGGCCGATTGCTTTTTGTTTGACAGCAAGGTCATCGAAATCAATCACGACCCCGCGTTGCGCCAGGTGATCGCCCGGCTACTGACCGAAGACAACACGGTAAAATTGCGTGACATCCTGTATCTGACGCAGACCGGCTCGGAACCGGCAGCAGCGCCTGCCCCAGACACAGATAACGGCGGCGACAAGGACAACAACACTACTGCGTCAACGTTGCCCGGTATCACGAATACCACAGTACACACCGGTTGACGCCAGAATCACAATGCCAGACCACAGGCGCATGATCATTGCGTGCAGCGGCCAGAGCTGCCACTAACGGCGCCTGTCACGGGCATGGTTCGTATCCGGTTTGTGACCTGCAGGGCACACACCCGGGCTGAATGGCTTTGCATCACGGTCGATTTCGGGTACATTTCCATATAACCAGTATCAGTTTCCGGTCAGCGCACCGGAGCGAGAGAAAAAAGGCTACAGGAGGATTGCCATGTTAAAAATCAGTGAAGTCTTGCGGGTCAAGGGCAATATCCTTTACACCGCCACGCCGGATCAATCTGTGGCGCAGGCCGTTGCGACAATGAGTGAGCGCGATATCGGTTCGCTGGTCATTATGGAGCAGGGGCAACTGACGGGGATGCTGACCTTCCGCGAAATCATTCGTCACATGCACGATTCTCCCGGGTCTCTTGAAAATACCACCATCCGCAAGATCATGGATGATGCGCCTGTGAGCGTATCGCCCAATACCGAGGCCGAAGAAGTACGGCGACTCATGCTGGAGCATCACGCGCGCTATGTCCCTGTCATGGACGGGCCAGTGCTGATGGGGGTGATCTCGTTCTATGATATGGCGCGCGCCATGCTTGAAGCGTCCAAGTTCGAAAACAAAATGCTCAAGGCCTATATCCGCGACTGGCCGGGTGAACCCGAAGACGAAAAAGACTGAAAAATGAGCCACTGACGGGCAGCGCGCCCGTCGGCCTGCCGAAAAGTGCCGCAGCCCGCCGGCTGTGCTTTACAACGCTTGCAACCCCTACAATCCCTGTTACCACAATAACGTCTTGCAAAATCGGGCGCAGCCGCCTTCTGCACCAAGCCCGTAGCTGCAACGCCCCGTCAGACAGACCGGATCTAGCTGGTCTTCCACTGATCCTTTTCCACACACATGAACCGGTTGGGATGACTGCCATCTCGTGGCTGGTAGGTCCAGGTCGTAATGTGGATCTTCTTTTCCGGATACAGATCTATAACGTTCAATGAGTTGGGGATATGTCGGCGGACCCGCAATGAAGTGGTAGTGCCCCCCTGCACAACCAGCATCGGATTGGCCAGGTCAGGATAGCGTTGAATCAACGGATAGACAAACGGCACATGAATATGTCCGCCCAGGATCAGGTCTACACCGGCGGCAGCCCAGGCGCGGATAGCCGCCTCGTGGTTTTCGACCAGTTGCTCCTGGTCGGCCGGATCCACCACATGAAACGGATGATGTGCCACCACCAGCACACTTTTGCCCGCGCTATTGTCTTGCGCCAGTTGTTCCACCCGCCGGATCTGCGCTTCGGTCACAATACCGCGCTTATGTCGAAATGGTGTAGTGGTATTGACGCCGATAACGATCGCGGTACCAGTCTCGAACAGCGGCTCTACATCCTTGTGCAGATAACGGCGATAACGCCCGTAAGGATCCGTGAAACGGGCCCACAGCGCGAACAGCGGAATATCATGGTTACCGGGAATACACAGCACCGGTGAGGGCAGGGTTTTCAGATACGCATTGGCCGCCAGGAACTCGCGACGCGTGGCACGCTGGGTGATATCGCCGGACACGACGCACAAGGCGGGAGACAACTGTCTGACCGCATGCACCAGCGCATTGAGCACCTGTGCATTGACCGTGCCAAAGTGGACATCTGAAAGCTGGATGATCCGATACATGCGCGATATTATTCCTGTGATGGCTGCTGCGCCACCGATGCGGGCATCAGTATCTTGAGCAGATCTTTATTGGCCTTAACAGTAAAGGGCGCCTGCAGCGTATGGACCTCGCCGTCCATCGCCACCTCGATGCTGCGCCCTCCTTTTTTCTTGTCGATATCCAGTGATTCGAACGGAAAGCTGATGATCTGCCGATCCTGATCCAGCCGCCGGAAAATCAGCTTCAAGGCCAGCAGCAGCATACGCTTGCGACTTGATGGCTTGAGCACAATACCGTAAAGATAGCCATCGCCCATTTCCTCGTCATACTGCACGCCGGCCTGCTCGGCCTGAAGATTGTTATTACAGGCCATAAAGCTGACCGTCTTCACCACTTGCCGACCCTCTCCCTTATTAAATTGCAAAATATAGGAACGGCCGTACTTCATAATGGTGGAAAATGCCGCAAAAATGGCAATGCCGCGGCGCCGGCCGAATTGGTTCTTCCATTGCTCCCTGTCGGCAAGCAACTGAGAGTACAGGCCCAGCGTTGCATTCACAATGAAATGCACCCCACCGATTTCTCCGGTCTGTACCGCCTGGATCCGGCCGGTGAGCAAATCGCGCAATGCCGTGTCTGTGTCCAGCGACAGGCCATGATCCCGTGCAAACATATTGAATGTACCAAAAGGAACGATCGCCATCGGAAACTGTTCGGCAATGGCATGATTGGCCATGGCACTGATCGTGCCATCACCGCCGGCCACCACCAGTATTGCATCATGTTTTTTTACCAGACTGACCGCTTCTTTTTGCTTTTGCTCATGACTGTCCTGCGGGTAGATACAGACAATGTGGTGCTCGCGCCCCTGCATCACAGTGGCAATTTTTTCCAGAAACACTTCCGTGTCCTGGTTGCCGGAGTTGGCATTGGTAAAGAAAACAAATGTGCGCCCCGATACATCGGCCGACGTTGATTCGGCCTGGACAGCGTCCGCACGGACGCCGTCACTATCAGCACAAGCCTGGGATTCAATATTGGGAATAGTCATTATCTTTCCTTTTACGGCGTCAGGACAGCCCTGCCGATCACTTTGCCTGCGTGCAGCGCCATCAGGGCCTGATCTGCCTGCGCCAGCGGATGCCGGCTGACAGGAATAGGACGGATCCCACCCTGTCTGACCAGCGCCATCAATTGCTGCAACTCGGCCAAATTACCGACATAGGACCCCTGTACCGTCGCGGCCTTCAAGGGAAACATCGCCAGCGGCCACTCACTTTGTCCGCCGAATAAACCAATAATGACCAGCTTGCCACCCTTGGCCAGCAGATTGAACGCCTGCGTTGCCGTGGACGGGGCACCGACATAGTCGATCACGGACCAGATGGTGCGCGTACCCGCCGCCGCCTGAATATCCTGGGTCAGCGTGGGGCTGTTGCCATCGACAGCGGCCAATGCCCCAGCCTGCAGCGCTGCTTCTCGTTTAACCGGGTCCAGATCGACGACGACCGCCCCCTTGCCGCCCATGGCGTGCAGCCATTGCAAACACATCAGGCCCAGGCCGCCGGCACCAAAGATGATCACAGGCTCATTTTGCAGGACTGCCCGATCAAACTTGCGCAACGCCGAATAGGTGGTCAGGCCGGAGCAGGCGTAAGGCGCTGCCTGTACCGGGTCCATATCGCCAATATCCACCAGATACCTGGGATGCGGCACGACGATCTGCGTGGCATAGCCGCCATCACGATGAATACCCAGGCAGGCAGGCGCCGTACACAGATTTTCGTCGCCGCGCTGGCAGACAACGCAGCTGCCACAGCCAATCCAGGGATAGATCAGGTAATTTTTTTCGGCATCCAGTTGCCCCGCATCCGGCCCCACTGCCCGCACTGTCCCCACGGTCTCGTGCCCCGGCGTCAGCGGCAGACTGACGCCACGATCCTTCAGTTCCAGGCGCTTTCCCTGGCCCAGATCGTAACCCCCCTCCCACAGGTGCAAGTCACTGTGACAAACACCCGCCGCCTTGACGTCCAGTACGACCTGGGTCCCTTGCGGGATAAAGTCATCTTTTTCGAGCATTTGCAGGGGGGATTTGAAACCGGTAATACAGTAACATTTCATATATTTACCACTCCTATGTTCACGCATGCCACAAGGGTCATGCCACAGCTCCTCTGGAATAGGTATTGTATATGAGGGTTTCACTAATGCAGCGTACAGTTCGGACAATAATGGTCAATCTGCTATCTGAACCGCAGCAATATAGTCATAAGCATACGGTATTTCACATCGGAACAATGATCGCCTAGACTAGCAGTTAATACTGCCGGTGGGTAACCCTGCCCGCTCACAAAGGCTCGTGCCGGCAGGCATTGCCAGATAACAGGGGAAATCGATGAAACCAGATCCGAAATGGTCTTTTGTATTAACCGTTCTGCTTTTTGCAGGGATGATGATCGGATTGTCGCTATCGGTCCTGAACGACTTCATGTCACAAGCGGCGCCACTGGCCGGGCGTGATATTTTCGTGATGACCATGCACGTTATCTGGTTACTGCTGTGGTCCATTGCCACGGTATTCGCACTGAAGTACGCCCTGCGGCCGAACGACAAGAACAATCGGCATAAGGGCGCGCCTACTTCTGCTCATCAGCCCCGAAATCCAGCGACGTCTGAATATTAAATTCTTCACCGAGCGAAGGCTGTTCAGACATATGCAACAGCTTGGCCTCAATTTGCAATGGCCCCTCGGGCACGCAACAGCAAGGTAGTATTTCGTCTTTCGCAATATAGGCCAGTGGCTCGGTCAGATACTTTACCCTGCCCGCCAGCACATGCGTCCTGCATGAGCCGCAATAGCCGGCGCGGCACTGGAACTCCACTTCGTGATTGGTGCGTTCCAGTCCTTCAAGCAGCGTTTCTCCCTCCAGCAATTCGAACCTGCTATCGGTCGTTACGACAGATGTCATAGTTCGAAATGCTGCAGATCGTCGGTATTCATTTGTGAATCAATTTGCCCGATCAGATAAGAGCTGATTTCCACTTCCTGCGGTGCAACCTGGACATTATCTGAAGACAACCAGGCATTGATCCATGGAATCGGATTCTGGCGTACTCCCGGAAATGCAGCTGGCAGCCCAACTGCCTGCATGCGCAGGTTGGTAATATATTCAACGTACTGGCACAGGATGTCCTTGTTCAGCCCGATCATGGAACCCCCTTTGAACAGGTATTCGGCCCATTCCTTTTCCTGCAGGGCGGCCTGCTTGAACAGATCAAAGCACTGTTCACGGGTTTCATTGGCGATCTCAGCCATTTGCGGATCGTCTTCGCCGCTGCGCAAAATATTGAGCATATGCTGCGTGCCCGTCAGGTGCAGGGCCTCGTCACGGGCAATCAATTTAATAATTTTGGCATTGCCTTCCATCAGCTCGCGCTCTGCAAAGGCAAAGGAGCACGCGAAACTGACATAAAAGCGAATCGCCTCAAGCACATTGACGACCATCAGGCACAAATACAGCTTTTTCTTGAGTTCGCGCAGGGATACGACCACTTCCTTGCCGGCGAGCATGTGCGTGCCTTCACCAAACTGGTTATACAACTGTGTATACGAGATTACATCATCGTAGTAGAAAGCGATATCGCGCGCGCGTTTCAGAATATATTCATTGGCAACGATATCGTCGAACACCACTGAAGGATTGTTCACGATATTGCGGATGATATGCGTGTATGAGCGCGAATGGATCGTCTCGGAAAACGACCAGGTCTCAATCCAGGTTTCCAGCTCAGGAATGGACACCAGCGGAAGCAGCGCCACATTCGGGCTGCGACCCTGAATCGAATCGAGCAGTGTCTGATATTTCAGATTGCTGATAAAAATATGCTTTTCATGTTCCGGCAGCGTCTGATAGTCGATCCTGTCCTGAGACACGTCCACCTCTTCGGGACGCCAGAAAAAAGATAGTTGCTTTTCAATCAACTTTTCAAAGATTTCGTATTTCTGCTGATCGTAACGTGCCACATTGACCGACTGACCAAAGAACATGGGTTCTTTCATCTGGTCGTTCGGTGTCTGACAAAAGGTACTGTATGCCATTGTTTTCTCTTACTCAATTACTGCTTGGTCAGATCTTGCATGCGCCGCTTTCGCAGTCGTCCTGTGCCTGATCTTCCTGTTTATCTTCCGCGCCGTCACGGGTGTTCTGGTAATACAGTGTTTTGACACCAAACTTGTACGCCGTGAGCAAGTCCTTGATCATTTGGTTCATGGGAACACGACCGCCCTCAAAACGGGCTGGATCGTAATTCGTATTGGCCGAAATAGACTGGTCCACAAATTTCTGCATGATGCCCACAATCTGCAGATAGCCATCATTGTTTGGCATGCTCCACAGCAATTCGTACTTATCCTTAAGGCGATCGTACTCCGGCACTACCTGTTTCAGAATCCCGTCTTTGGAAGCCTTGACGGTAACCAGGCCGCGCGGCGGTTCAATACCGTTGGTAGCGTTGGATATTTGCGAGGAAGTCTCCGAAGGCATCAGCGCCGTCAGGGTGGAGTTGCGCAGACCATGGGTAGTAATATCCTTGCGCAGCGATTCCCAATCCAGATGCAGCGGCTCGTTGCAAATGCCGTCAAGATCCTTCTTGTAGGTATCGATTGGCAAAATCCCCTTGGAATAGGTCGTTTCATCAAAGGCCGTGCATGGGCCGAACTCCTTGGACAGCCCGACCGAGGCCTTGAGCAGATAATACTGGATTGCCTCGAAGGTGCGGTGCGTCAGGGCATTGCCGCTGCCATCGGAATATTTGGCATTGTTCTTGGCCAGGTAATAGGCGTAATTGATGACGCCAATACCCAGTGTACGCCGCTTCATGGAACCAATATACGCGGCCTTTATCGGATAGTCCTGATAATCAAGCAAGGCATCGAGCGCACGCACGGCCAGATCGGCCAGGCCTTCGAGTTCGTCCAGCGATTCAATGGCGCCCAGATTGAACGCAGACAGCGTGCACAATGCAATTTCGCCGTTCTCGTCATTGATATCTTCCAGCGGCTTGGTCGGCAGCGCGATTTCCAGGCACAGATTGCTCTGGCGCACGGGCGCCACGGCCGGATCAAACGGGCTGTGGGTATTGCAATGGTCGACGTTCTGAATGTATATGCGGCCAGTACCGGCGCGCTCCTGCATCATCAATGAAAACAGCTCTGTTGCCTTGACCGTACGCTTGCGAATGGTCGGGTCTTGCTCGTATTTGGCATACAGTTGCTCGAAGCGGTTCTGGTCTTCGAAAAACGCATCGTACAGGCCCGGCACATCCGAAGGAGAAAACAGCGTGATATCGCCGTTTCTGATCAGACGCTGATACAGTAGCCGGTTGATCTGTACACCATAGTCCATATGACGTACGCGATTTTCCTCGACACCCCGATTATTCTTGAGCACCAGCAGCGATTCAATTTCCAGATGCCACATGGGATAGAACAATGTGGCCGCACCACCGCGTACGCCCCCCTGCGAGCAGCATTTGACGGCTGTCTGAAAGTGCTTGTAAAAAGGGATGCATCCGGTATGCTGTGCCTCGCCACCGCGAATGGGACTACCAACGGCACGAATGCGACCGGCGTTGATGCCGATACCGGCGCGTTGCGACACGTAGCGCACGATTGCGCTGGTCGTAGCATTAATGGAATCCAGACTATCGCCACATTCGATCAGTACGCAGGAGCTGAACTGACGCGTAGGCGTACGCACCCCCGACATGATGGGCGTGGGCAAGGAAATCTTGAACAGCGAGGTCGCATCATAGAAACCCTTGATGTACGACAGGCGCGTCTCTTTCGGATACTTCGAAAACAGGCATGCGGCCACCAGAATATACAGAAACTGGGGGCTTTCATAGATTTCGTGATTGACACGATTTTGCACCAGGTACTTGCCCTCAAGCTGCTTGACCGCTCCGTAAGAGAACCGCATATCACGGCTGTGATCGATATAGCTGTTCAGCTCGTCAAACTCTTCCCGTGTGTAGTCCTGCAGGATATGTTCGTCGTATTTGCCCATTTCGGTGAGCCGGCTGACATGATCGTACAGGGATGGCGGATCGAACTGCTGGAAGGCTTTCTTGCGCAAATGAAAGATGGCCAGACGCGCTGCCAGGTACTGATAATCAGGCGTAGCCTGTGAAATCAGATCCGCCGCTGCCTTGATAATGGTTTCATGGATGTCTTCAGTCTTGATCCCGTCGTAGAACTGAATATGAGACTTGAGCTCAACTTGAGATACCGAAACATGATCCAGACCTTCTGCCGCCCACGCAATGACGCGGTGAATTTTGTCCAGATCGATAGGTTCTTTTCTGCCGTCACGTTTGGTGACCAAGAGTGTGCTGTTCATTGCGTATGCATATCCATGATGGTTGATGGAACGGTTCGGAGCCGGACCGACTACAATCTATATATAGTGTTTTATTTTAGATTTAACACAATATATAGTATTGACCAGGATATTTCAAGTAATTTCGGCTTCGTGCAAAACCTTGAAAAACAACACAATGCATTGATTAATATAGTTATTTTATCTATTAGAAAAAAATGTAACGGTGTTGATTATACGCAATTGCTGTACACATTTTTTCAGGCACGGCATACTGCTTGTTTATGCCTTCCCTTCTTGCCTCGCAATCGCCAATTGCTGCGCTGCTAGTCAATAAAAGCAAAGGCCTGATGCAAGACGTCCGGGTTCTGTGTTGCCAATTGCGCCGGATCGGACAGATGGCGTCGCCATTGGCGCGCGCCTTTGCGTCCGTTGAACAGGCCCAGCATGGACTTGACAATGGCGCGTAGCGGAACGCCCTGCGCAACTTCCGACCGTGCATAGCCGGCCATCTGCTGCACGATCGTTGCATCATCAGCAACCGGGGTCTCGGGCCATAATCGCCGGCTGATATCACGCAGCAAATAAGGTTCGTGCCATGCTGCCCGCCCTACCATCGCACCGTCGAATGTGTCGACTGCAGACGTGATCAGATCAGGCGTGTTCAGACCACCGTTGAGTACGAACAGCGCATCCGGAAAATCGCGCTTGAGCCGGTCCACAATGTCGTAGCGCAGTGGCGGAATTTCGCGATTGTCTTTAGGAGACAGTCCTTTGAGCACCGCGTTGCGCGCATGCGCGATAAACACCCGGCACCCGACCTCATACAGCCGCCCGACAAAATCACGCACGAAATCATAGGATTGATCGTAGTCCAGCCCAAGCCGATGCTTGACCGTGACGGGCACACTGACCGCATCCTGCATCGCCTTGACGCAATCGGCCACCAGAGCCGGCTCGGCCATCAGGCAGGCGCCGAACGCCCCCTTTTGTACCCGCTCAGAGGGGCAACCGCAATTTAGGTTGATTTCATCATACCCCCAGCTTTGTCCCAACCGGGCGCAATGAGCCAGTGCTGCCGGGTCGCTGCCGCCCAGTTGCAAAGCAACCGGGTGTTCCTGAGCGCTAAAGTGCAAATGTCTTGGCACATCGCCAAAAACCAGGGCGCCGGTGGTGATCATCTCCGTATATAGCAACGCATTGGGCGCCAGCAGACGATGAAAATAGCGGCAATGCCTGTCTGTAACATCAATCATCGGCGCCACACTGAACTGCCAGGGTCGCAGGCCCGCTTTATCCGTATAGTCGAGCACAGCGCTGCCTGTGGGACTCGCCACGGCAACAGCAACGGCATGGATATCGGTGCTGCCGCTGCAGGTGTTCGGACCCGCTGCTGCAACCCGCTCTGTTATCTCTGAATGTGTCATGATCATTTGTCGCCGGAAATGCGAAAATCAATATGCGGTGGCTGATGCCTCTCACTAAGTGCACGCTGCTCTTCCAGTTGCTCAAGAATGGCCGATTTGCGCACCACTCCCAGCAATATCGGTTCATCTTTTGACAACAACATCGGCAAACGCTCACCCATAAAAGTCAGAAACAGTTCCAGCCCATCGCCCAGCGTCATGTCGGGATGCAGAACCGGAATAAAATGGGGCTGCACCATGAGTTCGGATATGGGCGTGGTCATGGCCGACTGCGACAGCAGCCAGCGCGTTACTTCCTGGTTGGATAACACCCCCTGGTAGTGATCATTCTCATCCACCACGTAAATATACCGCACCGGATGATCCTGGAACATGGCCACTGCCTGTTCCAGCGTCTGATCCTGGCGCAGCACGGTTTGCGCTTCAATTACCAGCCCCTTGAGCGTCATGCTGCTTATCTGCCTCCTGAGCCGTGCCGCCTGTTCCCGCGACAGCGTCACGCCATACATGGCCGGGGTGCTGAACAGGCTGCTGACCACATTTGCAATAACGCAGGCGAACATGAGCGGCAGCACCAGGTCAATCCGGTGAGTCATTTCAAACATCATCAGAATCGCCATCAGGGGCGCATGCGTGCCGGCTGCCAGAAATGCGCCCATGCCAATCAATATGTATAGTGCCGGCTGGGCCGCCAGCTCCGGCATCACGAATGAAATGACCTGGTAAAACAGCATACCCACGCTGGCGCCTACCATCAACATGGGAGTAAATACGCCGCCGGTCGCGCCCGAACCGACGGTCGCAGCGGTGGCCAGCACCTTGTAGGCCAGCATTAGCAATACCGCCGGCATGGTCCAGGACAGCGTCAGCATATCTTCAATCGGACCATAGCCATTGCCCGACGCAGCAGGCTGCAGAATCAGTATACCCCCCAGCAGCGCCCCACCCAGTGCCAGACTGAATGGCAGCGGCAATCGGGTTTTACGAAACAGCTGGCGAATGGTGTCCAAAAAACGCAGGAACAGCGGCGCCAGCAATCCCGCAACAATCGCCAGCGCACACAGCAACAGCAGGCTCGCATCGATCGACAATGAAATGGGTTTCACATCATAAGTGACGCGATAATAACCGGTCAGCTGCATGGTAATGTTGGCAACCCCTGCCGAAATAATGAGCGGCCCCAGTGTCGTGACCGACAGGGTTCCCAATACAATTTCGGCAACAAACAACGCGGCGGCAAGGGGCGCATTGTAGGCCGCCGACACGCCAGCCGCGGCCCCGCAAGCGACCAGCAGCCGGATATCATTGGCGTTGAAAGCCAGAAAGCGGCCGATAGCCGACGCGACCATGGCGCCCAGGTGCACCATAGCCCCTTCTCGGCCGATGGAACCGCCGCTGACTACGGTGGACAGTGACGAGAGTACCCGTAGCGCCCCCTGGCGCAGGGACAGGCGTCCATCCGACAGGGCCACCGCTTCCATGTAGTCCGCGTTCATATCCTTGCGCACTTTTGACGACAGCCACAGCAAAGTGCCCGCAATCAGTCCGCCCACGACAGGAAACAGAATGCGCTCGGTATCGGTCCAGCGACTGACCACGGTCTCGATCTCGCCTGGCACCGAGCCGGTCAGCAATTGCCCCCAATGTATGGCCATGTGAAACAAAATAGTCATGCCGGCGGCGGCCACACCCACGACAATGGCCCAGACAAAGAACGCCGGACGGTTGGTCAGCCAGGCAAACTGAGTCAGTTTGTTGCGTGCCTCAAAAGGAGAAAACATGGCCATTTATTGGTCTCGAAGAAATCACAAGCGGCGCGCGAGACAGATCCCGGCAAACTGTAAAAAGTGCTCCATTGTAGCAAAACTCGATTGTGATTCTTTTGCACGCGGACCGCCCCACGCGCTTATCGTGCTCAACCTGCACTAAAATGATCGGCATTCAATGATTTTGTGTATCGTATTTTCTCATGGCCGTCTTTACTCCCATCACAAACCAGGAAGCTGCCGAATTTCTCGGCCACTATGCGCTTGGACAATTCGTCTCCCTTCGCGGCATTACCGCTGGTATTGAAAACACCAACTTCTTTCTGAACACGACCCAGGGAGAATATGTATTGACGGTGTTCGAGGTGCTCAATCATGAGCAGTTGAATTTCTATATCGAACTGATGCATACGCTTGCCAGCAATGACGTCAAGGTGCCCATGCCCCAGACGCAGCGCGATGGAAAACGCATCGGCACCCTGAAGGGAAAACCGGCAGCTATCGTTGATCGCCTGCCCGGCGGGTACGAATCCGACCCTGGTGTGCAGCACTGTATTATTGCTGCCCGCACGCAGGCCCAGGCGCATCTGGCCGCCAAAGACTTTACCTTGTACCAGCCCAATCTGCGTGGCCTGCCCTGGTGGGAAGAAACCTATCCGGCCATCCGCCCGTTCCTGACAGAATCCCAGAACACCCTGTTTGTCTCGAGCCTGGATGAACAGCGCCAGATCCAGTCGGGAAACGACTGGAAGAATATGCCGGCCGGCGCCTGCCACTGTGATCTGTTCCGCGATAACGTCCTGTTCGATGGAACCTATGATGATCCGCGAATGGGCGGCATCATCGATTTTTATTTTGCCGGGCACGATGCCTGGCTGTTCGATGTCGCGATTGCGGTAAATGATTGGTGCATAGAGCGCAGCACCGGCGCACTGACGCCCTGGCTGGTTCAGGCCTGGCTTGATGCCTACGCACAGGAGCGCCCGTTCACGGAAACCGAAAAGGCCTTGTGGCCGGTCGCCCTGCGCGCCGCTGCCCTGCGTTTCTGGGCATCCCGCCTGAACGATTATTTCCGTCCGCGCCCTGCCCAGACACTCAAGCCGCACGATCCGACGCATTTTGAGCGTATCTTGACGCTCCGTATTCAACAACCGGCTCCGCCACTACCGTAACTATCATGATTGCTGCAACACTTCCCGCCTCATCTGGCTGGCAATGGCTCAAAGATGCCTTCCAGATCTTTCGCAAGCAACCTTTTGCATTGCTCGCGCTGCTGTTTGTCATCAATATGATCAGCCAGATCCTGATGCAAATCCCGGTACTCGGTGTTGGGCTGTTCATTATTACGATGCCTATTGCCAGCCTGATTGTGGTCAGTGCCTGCCGGGATATCCAAAGCAAGCCGGCAGGATTCAATCAGCTTGATCCCAAAAGCTGGGTAGCCAGCCTGCAAAAACCCAAGGTCATTTCCCGCCTGGCTTTTTCCGGTTTCATTTACGCCGCCCTTTTGCTGCTGCTGAGCGTCGTGCTGCTCTACCCGTTACTGGATGAGCAGACCATCGCCCAGATCAGCAGCATCCTCTATGGTGTCCAGGGCGGCGCCGAGACCACTGCCGACGCCCTGCCCGATGGCAGCTCGCTCGTGTTGCTATTGGGCTGGGCGATCTTGCTGTTTGTCGTCACCCTCATGTTCTGGCACGTGCCGCAACTGATCGGGTGGGAAGGCCTCACTATCGGCAAGGCCATTTTCTATTCTTTTATCGCGTCCTGGCGCAACAAAGCGGCCTTTCTGATGTATTTTCTAAGCTGGTTCCTGTTATTTGTCTTGCTGCAGTTTATCGTCATACCCCTGTTGGTATTGCTGGGGCTGCCCGCCCTGCTGATTGCATTTGTAATGCAAGTGTTGCTGATGATCATGGTTGCAACGATTTACTGCGGGTTCTATTCCAGTTATGCAGCCATTTTCAGCACAGAAAGACCCACGGTGATGTAATCGGTCCGATGAGCATGCCAATGCAGCAGGCGCGCCCCTTGTTGGACCGCATTGTTAGACCTGTTGTTGTCCCCAATGGTCAAAAGACGACAAAATAAATATAATCAGCAAAAATTTTACGTCGCTTTCAGTGGTTTTGCTGTTGTTCAGGCCCGTCCTATACGCGCATGGCTGCCGTGCCTGCTCTGCGGGACACGGTGGGCTGCCGCTATCAGCAAGGCTTTATCAAAGGAAAATACATGTTCAGACACATCGCTCTTGCCGCACTCGCCGTAAGTTCCCTGACTGCCTGCCAGAATATGGATGTGGCGGGCATGGTCGGCGCCGCTTCTTCCCTGTTTCAGGCAGCCACGGTTTCCGACGAACAGATTCAGGCGCTGGCGGTCAGTTCCCAGCAACAGCTCGATTCGCAGAACAAAATTGCCTCTGCAAACAGCAAATATGCCACCCGGCTTGCCAAAGTCACGCGTAATCTGCGCAGCTATCAGGGCACGCCGTTACAGTTCAAGGCCTATGTCAATCCCGAAGTCAATGCCTTTGCGCTGCCCAATGGCAGTATCCGCGTCTACTCCGGCCTGATGGACAAAATGACCGATAACGAATTGCTGTTTGTGCTGGGCCACGAGGTCGGGCACGTCATCGAAGGGCATTCCAAGGCCCAGGCGCGCTCAAGCATGCTAACCCTGGCTGCGCAGCAGGCGGGCGCAGCCAGTGGAGTCCCCATTCTATCCACGCTTTCGGGTAGCCAGCTGGGCGCACTTGCCAACGGTCTGGTCAATGCCCAGTATTCGCAGTCGCATGAATACGCGGCCGATGCTTTCGGCCTGAAAGTGCTCAAGGAACAGGGGCATGACAAATCAGCCGCTGTGTCCGCCCTGCGCAAGCTCGAATCCCTGTCCCAGGGCGGCTCCAGCGTATTTTCCAGCCACCCCGATTCGGGCAACCGGGCCGATCGCATCGAAGCAATGTAATCTGCGCCTGCGGGCGAGGCCGGTTCAGCAGTGCCGGCCCCCTTCCCGTCCCGTTCAGCCCTTCGGGTTCAACCATCCGGGGCTGGACCCTGTGACGCATCCCCTTATGACGATACGCGCTTAAGTGCCGTTTTTTTGCTGTACCACTTCACACTGCTATTTTTCAGATTGCTGTTCCACACAATGCGATGCTTTAGATTGCAATGCTTCAGATCGCTTCAGCCAAATGCATTTCACCCGTGGTACCGACCTGATAGAGGCCGGCATCACGGGTGAAATTTTCTGCCAAACGTGTTTTCTGCTGTATACGGCAGACAAATCTATAAATTGCATCTGCCTGCACGTATTTTGCAACAGAACTGGATCAGATTGCTTTTTCCAGTTCGGGTACGGCAGTGAACAGGTCGGCAACCAAGCCGTAGTCCGCAACGCCAAAAATCGGCGCTTCCGCATCTTTATTGATGGCCACGATGACTTTGGAGTCTTTCATGCCGGCCAGATGCTGGATCGCACCCGAAATACCGATGGCCACGTACAATTGCGGCGCAACGATTTTCCCGGTTTGACCTACCTGCCAGTCGTTCGGTGCGAAACCGGCGTCAACCGCTGCACGCGAAGCGCCCAATGCGGCGCCAAGCTTGTCGGCCAGCGGTTCGAGCAGCTTGAAGTTTTCTGCACTGCCCATACCGCGACCGCCAGACACAACAACCGTTGCAGCCGTCAGTTCAGGACGATCATTCTTGGCCACTTCACGACCCACGAATGAAGACAGACCGGAATCGGCAACCGCCTGCAGGGTTTTGATTTCGGCACTGCCGCCTTCGGCCGCAACACCATCAAAAGAGGTAACGCGCACGGTGATGACTTTTTTCTCATCGGAAGACTGGACAATGGCAACAGCATTACCCGCATAAATGGGACGCTCGAAGGTGTCTGGCGAATCGACTGCAGTAATATCGGAGATCTGTGCCACATCCAGCTTCGCGGCAACGCGCGGCGCCACGTTTTTACCGGAAGCGGTAGCCGGGAAAAGAATATGGCTGTAATCGCCAGCAACCGCCAAGACTTGCTCGGCCACGTTTTCAGCCAGGGAATCTTTCAGATGCTCGGCATCGGCCAGCAGCACGCTGGCTACACCGGCAACCTTGGCCGCCTGGGCCGCGACATCCTGTGCGCCGCTACCGGCAACCAGAATATGAATGTCGCCACCGATTTTCTGTGCGGCTGCTACCGCATTCAATGTTGCCGGTTTTAACTGCTGGTTATCATGTTCTGCAATAACTAGGGTTGTCATATTAAATCACCTTCGCTTCATTCTTGAGTTTGTCTACCAGCGCTGCCACATCGGCCACTTTGATACCCGCCTTGCGTGAAGGTGGCTCGCTCACTTTCAGTGTTTTGATCCGTGGCGTTACATCGACCCCCAGTTCTTCCGGTGTCAGCGTATCCAGCTGCTTTTTCTTCGCTTTCATGATGTTTGGCAGCGTAACGTAGCGCGGTTCGTTCAGACGAAGATCGGTTGTAATGATCGCGGGCAGTTTCACCGAAATGGTTTCCAGGCCACCATCTACTTCACGCGTCACTTTGGCATTCTCGCCTTCGATTACGACCTTGCTGGCAAACGTGGCTTGCGGCCAGCCCAGCAGCGCAGCCAGCATTTGGCCGGTCTGGTTGGCGTCGTCGTCAATGGCCTGTTTGCCCAGAATGACCAGATTAACCTGTTCTTTCTCGGCAACTGCCTTGAGCAGCTTGGCCACGGCAAGGGGCTGTAATTCGACATCAGTCTGAACCAGCGCAGCGCGATCAGCGCCAATGGCCATGGCTGTGCGCAGGGTTTCCTGGCACTGAGCCACACCGCAAGAGACCGCAATGACCTCTGTGGCTGTGCCTGCTTCCTTGAGACGTGTTGCTTCTTCAACAGCGATTTCATCAAACGGATTCATTGACATCTTCACGTTTGCAATATCAACGCCAGACTGATCTGACTTCACGCGCACTTTGACGTTGTAGTCAACAACACGCTTAACAGGCACCAATACCTTCATCCAACAATCTCCTTGATTTACGGGGCGCTCGCCCCGGACTTATTACTGAACCCGATTATTTTACATGCTTGCTACGAGTGATTTGACTAATTCATTCAATCGGATGAATTTTACGTTCCCTGTTTTGCACAGCGCAACAAACCGCCCCATATTGGCAATCCAGAGCAGTTTTTCGGGTCAATAACCGGCTTTTATCGCAAAAAATGCATGGCCCGGCAGCTCACAGGCCGGCAAGCGTCCGGATATGGGCCTCTACACTTCGCCCCAGCGCCGATAGCGCATATCCACCCTCGAGCATGCTGACGATACGTCCATTACTGTATTTATCGGCTATTGCCTTCACCTGGCTGGTGAGCCAGACGTAATCCTTTTCTACCAGATCAAGCTGCCCCATGTCGTCTTCGCGATGGGCGTCAAAGCCAGCCGAAATAAAAATCAACTCTGGCCTGAATGCCTGCAGGGCCGGCAGCCAAAGACTCGCAACCAGTTCGCGGATCTTTTCGGCTTTGGTGTAGGCAGCCACGGGACTGTTGTGCATATTGTCAGCCGGATGATCCACACCGCTGTTCGGAAACAGAGGGTACTGAAAAAAACTGCACATCATGACCGACTCATCGTTGGCAAACGCCGCCTCGGTGCCATTGCCATGATGAACGTCGAAATCGACAATAGCGATGCGCTTGAGACCATATTGTTGCTGCGCATAGCGCACACCAATTGCCACATTATTCAGAAAGCAGAACCCACTGGAGCGCGCCGGCTCGGCATGATGGCCTGGCGGACGGACGGCGCAAAAGGCGTTGCGCGCGTGGCCGGCCATGATCTGGTCTATGGCCTCCAGCCCGGCGCCTGCTGCATGTAATGCCGCCTGCCATGTATGGGGGTTCATGCAGGTTTCTTCGGTATCGACGTTGAAATACCCTTGTTGCGGTGCATGCTCGCGCAGAAACCGCACATGTTCCTCGGTATGAACACGCAACAGATCGGCTTCCTGAGCTTCGCGCGCCGGCACATGATTCAGAAAATCGGCAAGACCGCTTGCTACAAGCCGGTCATTAATGGCATCCAGCCGCGCTGGCGACTCGGGATGCCAGGCATGCATTTCGTGCCTGTGGCACGAAGAATGCGTTATGAATAGTGTCTCCACAATATTCGTCCTGCTTTTAAATTACTGATTTGCTATTGATTGATCTTATTTTATCTGCATACAATCTACCATATTTTGCGACGCAAAGAGACGCGCGGCAATCCGGCGACCCATACTCAATCGCTCAGCTTTTGCAGCAACTTGTGGCATGATGTTGCTAACTGCCATATCTCAATACAACTTCACGGGGTTCCTCTTGAAACGATCATTTGCACTGCTTGTTCCGGTATTGCTGCTGTCCCTTGCAGCCTGCTCCTCCACCAGCCAATCGGGTAGTAACGGCTCAACAACCTCAGCCGGCGCCAGCGGGCCCACCGGTTGGGCGGCAGAAAACAGGAGCCTGAGCGCGGACCGCAATACCTTTGTGACCCAGGTATCCGAACGTCATGCCATACCACGCTCGCATATCGAACAGTTACTTGCCACGGCTACCGTGGATGATCGGGTCATTCGCCTGATGACACCCAAGGGCTCGGGCGGACGCGTCACACGCGCCTGGCAAAGCTACCGCAGCCGTTTCGTCGAACCGATTCGTCTGCGCAAGGGAACCGCGTTCTGGAACGCCAACCGGCAGACGCTGAACCGGGCAGAGAAAACGTACGGCGTGCCCGCAGCAATCGTTGCCGCCATCATTGGCGTGGAAACAGTGTATGGCGAACAGACCGGATCATTCCGCGTTTTGGATACCCTGTACACGCTGGGCTTTAACCATCCGGAACCGAACCGTCCTGAAAAAGGCCAGATGTTCCGCAACCAGCTGGCCGCCCTGCTGGATCTGGACTACCGCGACAAAGTGGACGCCAACAGCGCGACCGGATCATTTGCCGGCGCTATCGGCCTGCCGCAATTCATGCCGGTCAGTATCGAACACTATGCGGTAGACGGCGACAATGACGGGCACATTGATCTGCGCAACAGTACGCAGGACGCCATTCTGTCCGTGGCCAACTATCTTGCCAAGCATGGCTGGCGTGCAGATAACCCGGTCTTTGCGCCGGTCATATTGCCGACCGGGGCCGCATCGCTGGTTGACGGTGGCCTGGAGCCATCCATGAGCTGGAGCCAGTTGCAAAGTCGCGGAGCGACGCTGCGCGCTGGCGGCACGGGCGGCAACTGGCAGAACGGCAAGGAGATCGGCGTCATTGATCTGCGCGACGAAGTTCGTGGCAGCCATGAATATCGTACGGCCACACGCAACTTTTTCGCCATCACCAAATACAATCGCAGCTATTTTTATGCTGCCTCGGTGGCAGATTTGGCCTATGGCCTGGCAAGCCGGCAGCGCAGCAGCGGCCATCAGGTCACCATGCCGTATTGACAAGGCTTCTGTCCGGGCAAGGACTGGCACACTTTGGAACCTGTGCCGGTTAACACAGATCCGGACTCAGGCGCTCGCCAGTTAACACACGTGTAACTAGCCAGCAACAAACAGGCCGCCGACTAATTACACGGATATATTCCACCGATTGGTTATTTAGCCCTGTGGTCCACGATGGCATGCGCCCAGCAAAAGGGCCACCGGCATATTCGATCCGGTGGCCCTTTTTATTGGCCTATCGTCAACGCGCGGCACCCGATCCGGTCAACCCAGCGACCGTACCGGGCCAGTTGCACCATCAACCGTGAGAGAACTGAGCCTCTTCGGTAGATCCGGTCAGCGCGGTCGTCGAAGAGCGGCCCCCTTCAATTGTCTGAGTGACGGCGTCAAAATAACCTGTACCCACTTCGCGCTGATGTTTAACAGCGGTAAAGCCCAGCTCGGCCGCAGCAAACTCTTTCTGCTGCAACTCGACAAATGCACTCATCTGATTGCGTGCATAACCATGAGCCAGTTCAAACATGCCATAGTTCAGCGCATGGAAACCAGCCAGAGTGATGAACTGGAATTTGTAGCCCATGGCACCCAGTTCGCGCTGGAATTTGGCAATGGTGACGTCGTCCAGGTTCTTTTTCCAGTTAAATGATGGCGAGCAGTTATAGGCCAGCAGTTTGCCCGGGAATTGTTTGTGAATCGCTTCAGCAAATTTTTTCGCATCCTCCAGATTCGGTGTCGACGTCTCGCACCACAGCAGATCGGCATACGGTGCATAGGCCAGTCCGCGCGAAATAGCCTGGTCCATACCTGGTTTGGTGCGGAAAAAGCCTTCGGGTGTGCGCTCGCCGGTCAGGAACGGTTGATCGTTCTCATCGACATCGCTGGTAATCAGGTCAGCGGCATCCGCATCGGTACGTGCCAGCAACACGGTGGGTACGCCCATGACGTCCGCTGCCAGCCGGGCCGATACCAGCTTGGCAACAGCCTCACGCGTTGGCACCAAGACCTTGCCGCCCATGTGACCGCATTTTTTAACCGAAGCCAACTGATCCTCAAAGTGAACGCCTGAAGCGCCGGCATCGATCATGGACTTCATCAGCTCGAACGCATTCAATACGCCGCCAAATCCGGCTTCGGCATCGGCAATGATCGGCGCAAAGTAGTCAATATAGCCATCATCACCCTCTTCCTTGCCTTCCATCCACTGAATCTGGTCACAACGTGTCAGTGAATTGTTGATACGGCGAACCACGGAAGGAACCGAGTTTGCAGGATACAGCGACTGGTCCGGATACATTTCACCTGCGATATTGGCATCGCCGGCGACTTGCCAGCCCGACAGGTAGATCGCTTTGAGGCCCGCCTTGATCTGTTGCATTGCCTGGTTGCCGGTCAGCGCGCCCAGTGTATTGACGAATGGCTCATTGTTGAGCAGGTCCCACAGTTTTTCTGAGCCGGTACGGGCCAGTGTGTACTCATTCTGCCGGGAACCACGCAGCTTGATAACTTCCTCGGCGCCATAGCCCCGTTTGATACCCTGCCAGCGTGGATTTTCTGCCCACTCTTTTTGCAGGTTACGGATGGCGGTTTCGCGTTTTGACATGATTTACTCCTGTATATAAAAAAAGATCCATGGAGAAAATTCTATCTGAAGACCGCAGTGCAATATACACTTATGTCTTATATAAGACTAATTATTATATCCATACAAATCAATTAGTTATGATTTTCATTTTATATTATGAAATCAAATTTGCGATAATGAAATATTAAATTTGCGACTGCAGCATGCACAATTCATGTTATGAAATGGCAATATCATAATGTGAAATTTATCGTGATTTCACTCGTATCATATACAGCCCATATCGCATGATGCTTTTTCCTACAAAATCTGCCGGCTTAATCCAGACTCGGCGCAACGACACCCGCAGCAGCGCTGAATTTGAAAACAATGATATTGTCCTGGCCCTTGATGTTGTCATGGCTGTTAGCAGCCACCATATGCGAGATGCTGGGTAAATAAGTACGCAGCCCCATTCGTGCGCGGATATACGCAGGCGACGGTATCTACGGCTTGCAGGCAAGCGCCACAGGTGAACAACGCATCGGCAAATGAGCAGAGAACCGGGAACACGGCATTGCGTTCACATTCGACCGCGAACGCCCCATGACAAGCAGGGGTTTATTAAAGCGCCCCGAAGCAGGACCAGAAAAGATTGGAGACAGACACGTACAGGTCCGGATTGATGTACAGGGAAAACACAAACAGGAGCGCCGCCAGGGCCAGGCCGTATCCAGCCAATCGTTTGATGCTTGGTTTAATGTTTGTCATCATGGGAGCCTCCCTGAAAATTTAACAGCGCGCATGTTGGCGCTTCGGCTGAAACACGTGATTGCCTGTATAAATATATCGTCGCCTTGACGCTATATCCAAGAATGATCAGACAAGTATACGCCAGAATGCCCGCAGGTCAATTGCCTCTTTGCCCATGGCCGCCTCCGCGCAAAGGCCGGGTTGTAGGCAGTTTGAAGCCGGTTTGACCTCCCGCATAGCCACAAGGATGCGCGGGGCGCCTGGCGATTCAGATGTTTATGCGGCACTGCCCTGGGGGGCAGAGCGGACCTCCTGCTGCCTGCGAGCGCAATAGGCAACCCAGAGCGCCGCCAGCACCGCGCCAAACAGCGCCAGACCCGACACCAGCCAGGGACCACGATACGTTTGGTGATCCAGCATAAAACCATATACGACAGGTCCCAAGGCAGAACCCACATCCATGCCGGAATAGACCAAACCGTAAACGGAGCCAAGGGCGCCTTTGGGCGTAACACGTCGAACCAGCATATCGCGGGACGGTCCAGCCATGCCGCTCAGGAATCCGGCCACGCACAGCCCGGCCACCGCCAGTCCGGAGGGGAGCATTCCCATGGCCAGCAAAATAAAGACAAGCCCCGAGGTTGCCAGCGAGCCGGCCACAATGCGTTCAGTCCTGTCGGTGCTGCCTGCCAGAAAGCCGCCAATAAGCAGCCCCACGCCCGCTGAAACCATATACAACGAAAGCGCGGAACTGGCCCATTCCTTGCCAATGCCATAAAGCGATCCAAGAATGGGAATCGTGAAATTCTGTACCGACGACATTGAGCCGGAGGTAAATGCAAAGAACAGGAATGCGCCCCACAGCGCCGGGTTTTTCAACAGCAGGCGCAGCTTGGCGGCAAAGCCCGGTTCAGCTGCACGGGGACGTTCCTGGGCCAGCTTATCGGTGTGCTTATCGCTCTTGGTATCGGTCTGCGCCGCCGGCGTCGCCAGTAGCGACGCTCCGAGAAAGGTTGCCAGAAACAGGGCAAAAAGCACGACCGCAGCAGCGGCCGCAGCAAAGCGCCACGAACCGGTCTGGACAATAAAAAAGGTAATGAAGATTGGCGCCAGCGCCCAGCCCAGATTGCCCGATACGCCATGAATACTGAAAGCATGGCCCAGACGCCGCTGGCTCACATTCTGGTTGATAATGGAAAAGTCGACCGGATGAAAGACCGAGTTGCCGGCCCCGCCGATAAGAGCAGCAATGATAAAAACCCAATAGGCATCAGCGACCGCAATCAGCAACGCAGAGACAACCATACAGGCCAATCCGAAACGCAATACGGGACGCGCGCCCAGATGGTCTACAACAAAGCCCGATGACGCCTGTCCGACACCCGAGACCACAAAGAATACCGTGGCCAAAAATCCCAGTTCTGCAAAACTATAGCCAAAATCACGATTGAGCGACAGGTACAGTGACGGCAACACCAGTTGATAAAAATGCGAACCGCCATGCAGCAGCCCGATCAGCGCAATCACCTTCCAGTCGCGTGGGTCCCCATCTGAATTGGGAGCCCTGATTGAAGAAGTCAGCACCTGCGAAGTCATATGATACCTGTGATAGCCGGATTAATATGCCAGAAGAAAAAGAGTTAGTTTTGCTGTTGTTTGATGATGGGCCAGGCTTTTTTCATGTAGTAGAACATGGACCAGATCGTCAGAATGGCGGCAATATAGACCAGTACTGTTCCGATGGGCGCAAACGGAATGGCATGCCAATCCTGATAAAACAGCAGGCAGGGAATGGCGGTCATTTGCGCAGCGGTTTTGAATTTACCCAGCCAATGCACCGCCACGCTATCGCGCGCACCGATGGTTGCCATCCATTCGCGCAGCGCCGAAATGGTGATCTCACGCCCGATAATGATAAGTGCAATAAAGGAATCAAGCCGGTTCAGGTCAAGCAGGATCAACAGGGCCGCGCACACCATAAGCTTGTCTGCAACCGGATCCAGAAAGGCGCCAAACGATGAAGTCTGATTCCAGCGCCGCGCCAGCCAACCATCGAACCAGTCTGTCAGCGCTGCAAAAATAAAGGCCAGCGCACCGATGGTGTCGCGCAAAGGAACGTCAATCCAGTTCAGTGGCAGATAGTAAAGCGCAATGACCAGCGGAATCATGGCGATCCGCATCCAGGTCAGGATAATAGGTATGTTCAGTGGCATAGGGCTTTAATACACAAAATACGGCGGAGGCATTATGTGTAATCCTACCACTAACGCAAAGATTCATAGATGCGTTCAGCAAGTTCCCTGGAAATACCTTCTACCGAACGCAAATCATCGATGCTTGCCGATGCCACGCCGGAAAATCCGCCGAAACGCGCGAGTAGTTTTTGTCGGCGTTTGGCGCCCACGCCTTCGATTTCTTCCAGTCGCGACACATTTCTGGCCTTGGCGCGGCGCGCCCGCATGCCGGTGATGGCGAACCGGTGGGCTTCATCGCGTACCTGCGCCACCAGCATCAGCGCAGCCGATCCCAGCCCAAGCGCGACCGACTCGCGTTCGTCCGTAAACACCAGGGTTTCCAGGCCGACCTTGCGCCCTTCGCCCTTGGCCACCCCAACAATCACACGGGTGTCCAGGCCAAATTCCACAAACACCTGGCGGGCGATTTCCACTTGTCCCTTGCCGCCGTCAATCAGCACCACTTCCGGTAGCGGCGCCTCGCCGTCTGCCACCTTGGAAAAGCGTCGGATCAGCACCTGACGCATTGCCGCGTAATCGTCTCCTTCGGTGATGCCGGCGATGTTATAACGCCGGTACAACGAAGGCTGCATATCATGATGGTGGTAAACCACACAGGATGCCTGGGTTGCCTCGCCAGCGGTATGACTAATGTCAAAGCATTCGATGCGCAACGCATCAAGCGATTCATCATCGGTATCCAGTTGCAGCAGCTCGGCCAGCGCACGCGTGCGCGCAGCCCGCGACACCGACTCGGAAAGCGTACGCGCCAGGGAAAACTCGGCATTGCGCAATGCCTGATCCAGCCAGGTACGGCGTACCCCCTGAGGGCGCGTCTGCAAACGGGTTTTGATCCGGGACGGCTGTTGTTCATTGAGCAGCGCCAGCAAATTTTCATCTGCCAGCGCCTCGGAGCATACCAACACCGGCGGCAGTGGATTTTCCAGATAATGCTGCGCAATAAAAGCTGTCATCACGTCGGCGCGACTTTCACCATCGGCCTGGGTCGGAAAAAACGAGCGATCGCCCAGATGCCGGCCACCGCGCACCATGGCCAGATTGACACACGCCTTATCGGCCGCCTGCGCCACGGCAATGATATCGACATCGGTCTTGTCCACCTCTTCCATTGATTGCTGATGCAGCACGGTTGCCAGCGCATGCATCTGGTCCCGCAGCGCCGCGGCCTGCTCAAAACGCAATTGGTCTGAGGCCTGCTGCATGCGCGCCTGCAAATCATTAACCACGTCGTCGGCCTCGCCATCCAGAAAACGTACGGCCTGCTGTACATCCCGCTGATAGTCGTCTTCCTTGATAAAGTTGACGCAAGGCGCAGTACACCGTCCGATCTGATACTGCAGACAGGGTCGGGAGCGATTGGCAAAAACGGTGTCTTCACAAGTGCGCAGGCGAAACACCTTTTGCAGAATCTGTATGGTTTCGCGTACGGCCCAGGAATTGGGATATGGTCCGAAAAAACGCCCCTTGCGACTGGTAATGCCACGGTAGTATGCAATCCGCGGATAGTCATGCGCGCTGATCATCAGGTACGGGTACGACTTATCGTCACGAAACAGAATGTTGTAACGCGGCCGCAGGCTTTTGATCAGGTTGTTTTCCAGAATCAGCGCCTCGGCCTCCGAACGCGTCACTGTAACTTCCACGCGCCAAACCCTTGCGACCATCAGCGCAATGCGCGGGCTGTCAGGGGTTTTCTGAAAATAGGAAGAAACGCGTTTCTTCAGATCCCTGGCCTTGCCGACATACAATACCGTGCCCTCCGCATCCAGATGACGGTAGACGCCAGGCAGATGCGGCAGGTCACTCAGAAAGGATTTGAGATCGAAAGTCTCGGGCATACTGATATCGTGAGTCTGATTGCAAGGTATTCCAGTCCATGAACGGCACAGCCGGCTTCAGGGCACGGATTCGGGAAACTGATGAGGCCGACGGCGCTACTTTCAGGGACGCGAGCAAGGCATCGGCCAGATCGGGACGGTTGCATACCAATACCATATCACATCCGGCAGACAGTGCCGCCTGGGCGCGGGCCGTAATGTCGCCGGCAACCGATGCCCCTTGCATGGTCAGGTCGTCCGAAAAAACCACGCCATCGTACTTCAGGCGCCGGCGCAATATTTGCTGCACCCATACTTTGGAAAAACCGGCGGGTGAGGCATCCACCTTGGGATAGATGACATGTGCCGGCATCACGGCCGACAACACCGGCGCGCCCAGCCAATCATAAGGCATGGCATCGTCTGCCATGATCTGCTCCAGATCCCGTTCATCTACCGGAATGGCCACATGAGAATCTGCATCGACAAAACCATGACCGGGAAAATGCTTGCCGCAGGAGCGCATATCGGCCAGACTCAGGCCCTGAATCAGGGCACGCGCCAGCATCGCAACGACCCGAGGATCACGATGAAAGGCACGGCTGCCAACAACCTTGCTAACGCCATAATCCAGATCCAGAACCGGTGTAAAGCTGAAATCGACGCCGCAGGCGCGCAACTCGGCAGCCAGAACATAACCGATCTCGGTCGCCGCACGCATGGCCTGCAGCGGGTTACGCTCCCAATAACGGCCCAGGTCCTGCATGGATGGCAGATGCGTAAAACCGTTGTCGCGAAACCGCTGTACCCGACCGCCTTCATGATCAACCGCAATCAGCAGCGGTTCATCTCTGGCTGCGTGAATTTGTGCAGTTAGCTCGGCCAGTTGGCCGGGGCTTTCATAATTGCGGGCAAACAGGATCACTGCGCCGGTCAGTGGATGCGCCAGGCGATCCCGCTCCTGACTGGTCAGGCTGTGGCCAGCAACATCAAGCATCACCGGGCCAGGCATTTGCCGGACAACGGTGGCAGCAGATTGAGCAGATCGGCGGGCAGGACGGGATTGGGAAGCAGGCACCTGGACTCCTTTTTTGGTGTTGGGCAACAGGTTGGTTAAACCGGTTTACGTTCCACCATGGCAAAGGCCATGGCCAGATCGGATTCATCGGTCAGGGAAATATGGGCCGGTCCGAAGCGTGATTCGTACCAGTCTTTCAAGGGCGAAGCCAGCACCACCAGTGGCTGTCCGCTGCGCGCATTGAGCGTCTGCATGCGCGACCACGTCATGGGCGTTCGCATGCCCAGCCCGATCGCCTTGGAAAATGCCTCTTTGGCGGCAAAGCGGGTAGCCAGAAAACGAACTCCGCGCTCGGGGTCACGCGCCTGTCTACGCAGAAATTTCTCCCGTTCCTGCGGGCCCAGAATCCGGACGACAAAACGGTCGCCAAAGCGCTCGTACGCCTGGGCGATTCGATGGATATGGATCAGGTCCGTACCGATACCGGCAATCGCTGCAGGTAGTGTGACTTCGTTAGCCATGGGCATTTCACCGTGAAGTGCTAAAGCTTGATAAAATGTTCTCGGTAATACTTGAGTTCATCAATGGATTCGTAAATATCGGCCAGTGCCTCGTGTCGGCTCTTCTTGTCGAATCCTTTGTAGACCTCTGGTTTCCAGCGGCGGGACAGTTCCTTGAGCGTACTTACATCCAGATTGCGGTAATGAAAGTGGCTTTCGAAACGCGGCATGTACTTGTACATGAAACGCCGGTCCTGGCTGATCGTATTGCCGCAAAGCGGTGACGCGCCTTTGGGTACCAGCGGCGCAAGAAACTCGAGCAGGATGTCTTCCGCCTGTTCTTCGGTGAGTACAGAGGTGCGTACTTTTTCGGTCAGGCCGCTGCGGCCATGGGTGGATGTATTCCATTTATCCATGCCCGCCAGAACCTCATCGGATTGGTGGATAACCAGAACCGGGCCTTCCGCTACCAGCGTGAGATCAGGTTCGGTGACGACAACAGCCACTTCCAGAATACGTTCTTTTTCGGGATCAAGGCCGCTCATTTCCATATCCAGCCATACCAGTCGCAGATCATTTACCGCCATTTTCGATCCTTATTGTTCAGAAACATTATTTTCGCACAGAGCACACAATAGAAATGTCCCCAACCCCGTTTACGCTTTTATTTGTCCTTTTCCTTCTTCTGGAGACGATCACCCATTTATGGCTGGCAAGCCGTCAGGCACGCCACGTTACGCGTCATCGCGCCAGAGTGCCGGACGAATTTGCCGAAAAAATCGGGCTGCAAAGTCACCAGCGCGCCGCCGACTACACAGTCGAGCGCATGAAGCTGTCCGTGACCCGGCGGGTCTTTGATGCCATGGTGCTCATTGCCTTTACCCTGCTTGGTGGCCTGCAGATGATCAATGAGTATCTGATCAGCATTATTCCCAACGATTTCTGGCGCCAGATTCTGCTACTGGGTTCGGTCCTGTTGATCTCCGGGGCGCTGCAACTGCCCTTTAGCTTATGGAAGCAATTCAGACTGGAACAGAAATTTGGCTTTAACCGCATGACACTGGGCCTGTTTGTAAGCGACACGATCAAGGGCTTGTTGGTCAGCGTAGTGCTGGGGCTGCCGCTGGCTGCCGTCACGCTCTGGCTGATGGCGGCTTCCGGCCCCCTGTGGTGGCTGTGGGCATGGATGGTGTGGGTGGCGTTCAACGCATTCATTCTGTTTGTATTTCCAACATGGATTGCCCCACTTTTCAATAAATTTACGCCACTGGACAATCCCGAACTGGCCGATCGCATCAACAATCTGGCGCAGCGCTGCCACTTTGCCCTCAAGGGGCTGTTTGTCATGGACGGCTCCAGGCGCTCAGCCCATGGCAATGCCTATTTCACCGGGTTTGGCAAATCACGCCGGATTGTGTTTTTCGATACCCTGCTGGGCAAGCTGAACCCTGACGAGATCGAAGCCGTACTGGCCCATGAATTGGGACATTTCAGCCATAAACATGTGCAAAAACGCATGATTTTCAGCTTTTTGCTGGCGCTGGTGTTTTTTGCCGTGCTGGGTTTTCTGAAAAACCAAATCTGGTTCTATCAAGGACTGGGCGTTTCCCCTGTCATCAATGGCTCCAATGACGCCATGGCACTGCTGCTGTTCTTTATGGCGATGCCTGTCTTCACATTTTTCTTTGCCCCTATATTCAGCTTCTTTTCCCGTAAGGACGAGTTCGAAGCCGACCATTACGCACACACACAGGCCAGCTCCGAGGCGCTGATTTCTGCGCTGGTCAAGCTTTACAATGACAATGCGTCGACCCTGACGCCAGACCCTGTGCATTCGGCGTTTTACGACAGCCATCCTCCGGCCTCCTTGCGCATTCGCCGGCTGCAAGAGTTGCAGGCAACAAACGGATGATGGCCGGGCGCGTCATTGCCGCTCACGGCCGTCACTATCAGGTGGAGCTGGACGACGGACAGCTGCGCCAGTGCTATACGCGTGGCAAGAAAACCGGCATTTGTGTCGGCGACTATGTAGACATAGAACCCCAAGGGCAGGACGAGGGGCGAATCGAACGGGTGCATGAGCGGCGCAATTTACTGTACCGCTCGGACGAAATGCGAGCCAAGCAATTTGCCGCCAATGTCGATCAGTTACTGATTGTGATCGCAGTCGAGCCGCTATTTTCCGAAGACCTGACCGGGCGCGCACTGGCTGGGGCGTTCAGCGCCGACATCACGCCCGTCATCGTTCTGAATAAATGCGATCTGACCGAAAGCCTGCCGCGTGCACGCGCCCTGCTCTCGGATATGAACGCATTGGGTGTGCATATTATTGAAACCAGCACCCTGCAACCGCAGGCGTTGCGTGACAGTCTTTTGCCGTTATTGGCAGACAAAACCAGCCTGTTGCTTGGCCAGAGCGGTATGGGAAAATCCAGTATTTTGAATATCCTGGTTCCTGAAGCGCGCGCCGATACGCAAGCACATTCCATTGCGCTGGGCACCGGTAAACATACAACAACCTCTTCGCGTCTGTACCACCTGCCCGGTGCCGGAGGCGATCTGATCGATTCCCCTGGTTTCCAGGCCTTTGGCCTGAAACACCTGGGCCAGACAGAAGTTGAGCAGGGCTTTCCCGAATTTGCGCCGTACAGCCAGAATTGCCGATTCTACAATTGCACGCATCGGCACGAACCCGGCTGTGGTGTGCTGGCCGCCAAAGAACAGGGGTTAATCAGCATCAAGCGGCATGAACTTTACTTGCGCATCTTAGCCGAGTCGACCGCGCCGCAGAAATATTGAAAATACCGCCTCACCTCTTGATTTGAGCATGGAGAGCGGCATCAGCAGAGCCAGAGACATCGGGGCGCTGGCCCCGAACGGCTTTACCCCGAATCCCGGTCATGCCCAGCTGCAATTTCAGTAAAAATGGCTGTCTTGATTTGACATTTTTTTCAGCAACTGGGGATTCGCATTCTGTCGAAATTGCACAATGAATGCAAATATCTCGATTTAGTTTCACAATTAGCCTGACTATTTTCAAAGCAACAAAACAACCGTCAGCCGTCATCGAAAACCGAAAGCGGTTGCATCCACACGGAATTGTTATGGAACACGCTGGCCAAATCCTTATTCTTACTGGCCCACCCGGCTCAGGAAAAACAACCACTGCACTGGCCCTGGCCGAACAACATGGGTCTGCAAAGGTTCACCTGCATACCGACGACTTCTGGCGCTTCATCAAAAATGGCGCCATTGCGCCCTATCTGCCCAGTGCGCATATACAAAACAATGTGGTCATGAATGTGCTCTCTGGCGCGGCGCAAAGCTATGCGAATGGCGGCTATTTTGTTGTTGTTGATGGCATAATTGGCCCATGGTTTTTGCCGTCTTTCCAGACAATTGCCACGCCGGTGCATTACATTGTCCTGCGCCCTACATTAGCGCTGGCAATCGCTCGCTGTCAGCAACGCGGTAACGACACGTTGACAGACCCAGAACCTATCGCCACCCTGCATCAGCAGTTTTCTTCACTCGGCGAACTGGATCGTCATGTTCTGTCTGTTGACGACAAAACCCGACAGGAAACGCTTGAGATGGTCATTAGCGCCATGCAAACCGGTAAGTTTCGTTTATGACGCCTTGACTCCAATAATTAAATTCCATTCTCACACATTATGGAATATTTTCAGTTAAGGGCAAATGCTACAGATCAGGCCTGCACCACGGCCAATAGGCGATGGTAGAAGTTTCTGATCACGTTTGCGGTTGCACCCCATATGAAATAACCGTTCCAGGGCATGGAGTAATAATATCTTTCATTGCCATCCGGGGCGATGGCATGATGCAGACGATGGTTGACCGGATCCATCAGAAACGCCAGTGGCACCTGAAAGACTTCTGCGACCTCCACCTGGTCAGTCTTTATTTCAACCGAATTAGAAAGCCAGCCAACGTAGGGGCGCAGCAAAAAGCCCGTGCCAGTATAAAACTCGGGCAATTGACCGAGCATCGTAACCGCCTGCGTGGGTACACCAATTTCTTCAAAGGTTTCCCGCAATGCCGTGTGCTGTGGATTGATATCGCCGTCTTCTACCCGTCCACCGGGGAAACTGATCTGCCCCGGATGGTGATACAGCTTTTCGGAGCGCTTGGTCAACAGCACGAAAATTTCATCATCGCGCTTTACCAGAGGCATAAGTACCGCAGAGTCAATATAGGACTCTGACTGGTATTGAATGATTTTTGCTTCGTTCCATTGGTGAACCAGTGCATCGGCAGACCAGACCAACCCATGATCAAAGGCGCGCTCGATGAGCGAAGCCGTGAGCACAGAAGGAGAAATAGCGTGCAGGTTTTCGTTGGCCACCGTCCATTTTTGTGCCTGCACGTCAAAACCGGGCGTAATAGGCTTTCTTAGTGGTTCAGTCAAAACAGTGTCCTATGGAATCGATTATAGTTATCAACATGTCCATTTTACGGCACGTAAGCATCGCTGCTGTCCATCCGGAACAAAATGAAACTGGAAGGCGTGATAAGCGCCCATTGAAAAAAGCCGGCAATGCCGGCTTTTTTCAACCCATTTATGCCACCATAAGACACCTGGCGACGACAACGGGGTAAAACTGGATAAAGCAGTAACTGAAAACCGCTTATGCAGTTGCCTGTTTGTCGGCCTTGCGTACCAATTTTTCTTTGATACGCGCAGCTTTACCAGAACGGTTGCGCAGGTAATACAGTTTCGCACGACGTACATCACCGCGACGCTTAACGACGATAGATGCAATTTGTGGAGAATACAGCTGGAATGTCCGCTCAACGGCTTCGCCTGAAGAAATTTTGCGGACAATGAAAGCAGAGTTCAGACCGCGATTGCGCTTGGCAATAACCACGCCTTCGTACGCCTGAGTACGTTTACGAGTGCCTTCAACTACATTCACGCTAACCACAACGGTGTCGCCTGGTGCAAATTCAGTCACAGGAGTGCCACCAGTCAGACGCTGGATTTCTTCCTGCTCGAGTTTTTCGATAAGATTCATAATAGACTCCGGTTCATCATGAACGGCTGTTTAGAATAACGTCACATTATTTGTGATTGCACCGACCCATTCAGGTGCGTTCGCCGACAGAGGATAAATAGAACTCGCAAGTATAACTTATTAGAGATAGACTGACCAGCAATCTGACCCTTTTTGCGTAAACAATTGCAGCTTAAGTTATTGAATTCAATAAAAAAGCAACAAACCCTCACCAAAACCGGCCTCATCGCCCCGCGCTATCGTGGCGGCTTGGCGTGCTAAACACCGGGCAACCTTGGGCAACACTGCTGAGGGACAATTTCCGAGGCTGACGACGGCGGGCCCAGTACGTTGTGATCGACTCGGCGGCCTATAGGGGCCCCCTGCCGCCTGAGGATAGCAGTCTGTGGGCACAGCGACATATAGGAAACGACGCTGCAGAGGAAACGACGACTTAGGAAATGGCGGTGTATAGAAAACCGCGATATATAGGAAACAACAAGGAAGCAACAATCTCTTTGAGAAGCGGCGGCGCCCGATCAGCAATATAAGCCGATTGGTGATAAGCGGCTCCTGGCATTAATGTAACGATTTGGCCATTAAGCCAGACCGGCTGCCGTACCCAAAAGATTCATGACCGGAATTAATGCAAACCACGCAGCCACCATGCAAATATCGGCCAACACATGACTGCTGCGCTGCATTTTGCTGCTTTTTTTACGGTAAAGCGTAGCAAAGGACTGGTCGAACTGTCGGCAGGCTGATATAGTTGAAGCAGAAGGGGCACCAGGCTTGCGTATTTGGGTTGTCATGATGAATTCTCCAAGAGTTAAGAGGTGCCCGCCCGGGCCGAATGACAATCTGAATGCTGGAAAACACCAAACTGGAACCACATTCAACGGCGGGCAGGCGATAACTAGGACCCTAATCTAGTTATATCGCGACTATGCATTGCGATAAGTGATACTGTATATCCATACAGTACATTTTGCAAGCGCAATTTCAGCTCATTGCCGCCTCTGTGTTGTATTCCATCTTCACTTTCAACCTCAAAAAACATTTTCTTCTTTTAAATCAGAAGATTAAAAGCATCGCCATTCGCTCCTGCTTTTCTCACGCAAAACCCGTGGCACTGCCAATCGCCTGATCCATATCACTTGCCGCCACTCAAGGTTCCCAAACCGACACGCCTTCTGAAAACGAGCACCGCTTACGGGTGATGCTTTCCTGGTCAATGCCCGAAAGGCGATGGGCCCCTGGATGCGGCCACATGGGCGCCTTGGCCACACGCAAAAAAGCCATGACTTGAATGATCATGGCTTTTTTGTCGAATCACCGCCGAAAGGCAGGTGGGGCGTTCTGGCTATGACACAGCACAATCAGAACATGCCCACAGGGGTGATTATTTATTTGGCTGTGGCGTCGTACGCAAATAGGGGCGTACTTCCGTAAAGCCTTTGGGGAACTTCTGTTTCAGCACCTCGGGGTCTTTCAATGACGGAACAATGATTACATCATCTCCGTCTTCCCAATTGACCGGCGTGGCCACGCTATGGGAATCAGTCAATTGCAGCGAATCGATGACACGCAGAATTTCGTTGAAATTGCGGCCGGTACTTGCCGGATAGGTAATGGTCAGGCGAATTTTCTTTGCCGGATCAATAATGAATACAGAGCGTACAGTGACCGTTGCGCTGGCGTTGGGATGGATCATGTCGTAAAGCGTAGACACTTTGCGATCGTCATCGGCCAGAATCGGAAAATTCACCGTCGTATTCTGCGTATCGTTGATGTCTTCGATCCATTTATTGTGTGAGTCGGCGTCATCAACAGAGACCGCCAGTACTTTTACATTACGCTTTGCAAACTCGTCGGCCAGCTTTGCCGTATAACCAAGCTCTGTGGTGCAAACAGGCGTGAAGTCGGCCGGGTGAGAAAACAGAACACCCCAGCTGTCGCCCAGAAACTCGTGAAACTTGATGGGGCCAGTGGACGAATTCTGTTCAAAATCGGGGGCGGTATCGCCCAAACGCAGTGTTGTGCTCATGGTATCTCCTTGGTAAGCGTGGGGAATGTCCGATGCAATGCATCGGACTGTATACCGGGATTATGTCAAAGATTATTTATTCCCTAAAAGAATAAATAATAATTTTGATATACCCAATTTGCATATTAAAACAAAACCGCGGCACTCATGCGTATTAGGAAAATACGGCTGAAAATGCTTCCTGCACATTGTCGCCCGCCTTGACTGCAGCTGACAATGACAGCGCTCGTGGCAATAGATGAGCGGCATAAAATACCGCAGTGGCCTGTTTCTGCCGATGGATATCCGATTGCTGCTCGCGGCTTTTGAGCGCAGCGTTAGCCAGGTGCCAGCCCGCATGTACATAACCAGCGAGCATAAGAAGCGGCACGCTCCCGGTAAACGTACTGCGCATCTGTCCCTTGGCAGCGAACTGAAGCGTGGCATCCAGGGCATTCTGATAGGCCTGGACTGCCACTTCCAGCTGCGTACCGATAAAAGCAAGTGCGGGATCATCCTGGTGCTGGTTCAACGCATTAACCGTGTCGCACATGGCGGCGATAAAGCCGCGGCAGACTGCGCCACCGTCACGCAGGATTTTGCGGCCAATAAAGTCATTGGCCTGGATGGCGGTCGTCCCTTCATATATGGGCAAAATCCGCGCATCGCGATAATACTGGGCCGCGCCGGTCTCTTCAATGTAGCCCATTCCACCATGCACCTGCATACCCAGTGAAGCCACTTCGACCGAGTTCTCGGTACTGAAGGCTTTGACGATGGGAACCAGATATTCATACTGGGCGCGATGTAAATCAGCGGTTGTTTCATCAGCATGCTGATGCGCGACATCGTTGCACATGGCCGCATACAATGCCACGGCGCGACCACCTTCGGTCAGGCCGCGCATGGTCATCAGCAGGCGCTGCACATCGGGATGATGATCAATGGTGACTGGCCCGGCCGAGCCTTCCAGCGCATTGCCCTGCACCCTGTCGGCTGCATAAGCGCGAGCCTGCTGCAACGCGCGCTCGGATACTGATATACCCTGAATGCCCACGTTGTATCTGGCCGCGTTCATCATGATGAACATATATTGCAGCCCGTAGTTTTCCTGGCCGACCAGATAACCGATGGCGCCCTCGCCCACCTCGCCTTTGTCGGCGCCGTATAAAAGCACGGCGGTAGGACTGCCATGAATGCCCAGCTTTTCTTCGATGGAGGCGCACCAGACGTCGTTGCGTTTACCAAGTGAACCGTCGTCATTGACCAGGAATTTGGGCACCACGAAAAGAGAAATGCCCTTGACGCCTTTGGGTGCGTCGGGCGTACGGGCCAAGACCAGATGCACGATATTTTCCGCCAGATCATGTTCACCATAAGTGATGAAAATTTTCTGGCCACTGATGCGGTAGGTACCGTCGCCCTGAGCAATGGCCTTGGTAGTAAGCAAGGCCAGATCGGAGCCCGCCTGGGGCTCGGTCAGATTCATCGTTCCTGTCCACCGCCCTTCGAGCATGGGCGGTATAAACGTCTGCTTGAGCTGCTCGCTGCCCGCCTGCGTGATGGCCTCGACGCAACCGTCTGTGAGCAACGGGCACAAGGCAAAGGCCAGATTGGCCGCATTCAGATTTTCGGAAATGACTGCCGATATCAGTTTCGGAAAACCTTGCCCACCGAGCTCCGGTGAGTGCTGCAAGCCCTGCCAGCCGCCTTCGGCAAAAGCCTTGAACGCCTGGGCAAACGAGGCTGGCGTGGTGACTTTGCCGTTGTCCCATTTGGCACCCTGCTGATCGCCATCCCGGTTGGTTGGTGCCACCACCTCCTGGACGAATTTTGCGTTTTCATGCAATACAGCATCAACAATATCGTCGCTGATTTCTTCATACCCTGGCAGGGCCAGCACCTGTTCAAGCAGGCCCATATCCTTAAGATTGAAGAAAATATCGTCAAGAGGGGTTTTGTATGTCATGTCTGTCTCGTTAGGTCGTAGTCAATTGAATAATGGCAACCCTGCTGCGGCACAAGCGTGATTGGCGCCCGGGCAAAGCCTATCAAATCAATATTACACTATCCGCAAAACCGTAACCAGACTGGGCGATTTAAACCGTGTATGAACAAATCACTTTAGGCCGTACTCCTGGTTATGTTCGCCAAAGCCCGGGGGAAGTGACAGAAATTGTGCAGGCGTACGCGACAGTTTGATAGGTGTATTAATGGCGCGGTAACTGCCCTGCTCAATCACCATCTTTCTATGACTGGTATGCGGATGGGCCAGCAGTTGAGCCACGTTGTTCACCGGCGAGGCGGGCACACCCGCCTTCATCAGCACATCGGCCAGCTCGACCGCCTGATGCACCGCCAGCACTGCGCACAGTGTCTCATGCAGAATCTGTCGATGCGCCAGCCGTTGCGCATTATCGATAAAACGCGCGTCCTGGGCAATATCAGAGCGCTTGAGCACTTTGCACAGCGTTGCAAATTGCCGATTGTTACCGACGGCCAGAAACAACTCACCGCTGGCTGTGGGGAAACTTTCATACGGGGCGATGTTCGGATGTGCATTGCCGGTCAGGCCGGGTACCTTGCCGCTGGCAAAATAATTGGGCGCATGAGGGTGCAGCAGCGAGACGGCGCAATCGAATAGAGAAATATCCAGATATTGTCCCTGACCGCTGGATCTGCGCTCGTTCACGGCAAGAAGCACCCCAATGGCGGCGTTCAGCCCGGTCACCATATCGACCACCGGCAGTCCCACGCGCGTCGGGGCGCCGCCCTTTTCTCCATTAACACTCATCAGTCCGCATAAGGCCTGGGCGCAGGCATCATAACCGGGTAAGCCACCCAGCGGGCCATCCGCACCAAAGCCGCTAATGCAGCAATGAATAAGTTGCGGAAACGCCTTTTGCAGCGCATCCTTGCCAAGCCCCCATTTTTCCAGTGTTCCTGGCTTGAAGTTTTCAATCAGCACATCAGCCTGCGACAACAGCTCGCGCAAAAAAAGCTGTCCGCCTTCGGTAGACAAATCTGCGACCAGGCCTTTTTTGTTACGGTTGACGCCCATGAAATAGGCTGCCGTGTCTTCGATAAACGGCGGCCCCCAGCCACGCGTTTCGTCGCCTGCCGGCGGCTCGATCTTGAGCACCTCTGCGCCATGATCGGCCAAAATCTGCGTGCAGTACGGGCCGCCCAGCACCCGGGTCAGGTCGACAACGCGAATGCCAGTGAGCGAGGCTGGAGGGGTATGAGTCTGTGTTTCGGTCATAATCAATCGAGTTTGATGGATGCGTTGGTGATGACGTCGTGCCATTTTTTCACTTCGCTGTGAATAAACTGGGCCAGTTCTTCAGGCGTTTTTTGGTCAGCCTCCACAATGCCCTGGCTGCCCAGGGTAGCCTGAATGTCGGGTTCTGCCATAGCGCTTTTAAACGCTTCGTTCAATGACGAGACCACCTGATCGGACATGCCTGCCGGTCCGACAATACCAAAGAAGACACTGACGTCGTACCCGTCCAGCCCCTGCTGCGCAATGGTCGGCAGCTCGGGCAGCGCCTTGGAACGCTGCGCTGCAGCCAGCCCCAAGGCGTTCAATTTGTGTTCGCGAATATGTGGCAACGCAGTCAGGACATCTGTAAAGGCCATGGAAACCTGTCCACCCAGTAAATCATTGAGCGCCGGTCCCGTCCCTTTATATGGCACATGTAATATACGCGTGCCGGCCATGGTATTGAACAAGACGCCTGCCAGATGAGACGACGCCCCGGTACCAGAGGAAGCATAGGTAACCTTGTCCGGGTTGGCCTTGGCATAGGCAATCAGCTCCTGCACATTCTTTACCGGCACCTTGGGATTGACAACAAGAATATTGGGCAAGTGGCCGATTTTCATGATCGGTGTAAAGCTTGTTTCGGGTTGATACCCGAGTTTTTTGTACATGCTGGTGTTGATCGCCAGCGGCCCGGACGTGCCGAACATAATGGTGTAACCGTCAGGCTTGGCGCGCGCCACATACTCGGCGCCGATATTGCCATTGGCCCCAGCCTTGTTTTCAACCACAATCGTGGTACCCAGTTTCTCCCCGGCGCCCTGAGCCAGCCTGCGTGCCAGCGCATCGGTAGGACCGCCCGGCGGATAAGGGACCACGAGCTTGACCACTTCGGATGGAAATTTATCTGCAGCAACTGCAGCGCCAGGAACTGTCAGACAGGCAAGCAAGCCGGCCAGGACGTATATCCGTGATTTTTTCATGAGTCTGCTCCTGTTGCGCGAGCCGTGCAGGATAGCCGGCCGCGCATATTGTAAGAATTGAGTATGTATGTAGATTACAGCGCGTAAGCCAAAAGGGCCTGCATTGCACCGTCGTATTTCGTCTGTGATAACGGATCACGCGGCGCCAGACGATGGATCAAGACCTGATCGGCCAGCAAGGCCCGTGATTCCAATCCGGCATGAGCGGCTTCCCAGCGCATGCCCGCAAGCGCTGCCACGTGATACAGCGCCGATGCAACCTGCCGCGCCAAGACAGCATCTTCGCAATCGGCCACACGCTGTGCCAGTGCAAATGTTTTGTCAATACAGTCGGCCTGCAGGACGGCCATAGATTCTTCGCATGGCCTGCCTGTTTCCAGCAGGGTCTGTACATGGGTCTGCAGCGCGGCCAGCCCATTGCTCTTGCGTATCGCACGCAATACGTCGAGCGCCACGATGTTGCTGGTGCCCTCCCAGATAGAGCCCAGATGGGCATCGCGCATGAGGCGCGGCTCAGCCCACTCTTCGATATAGCCACAGCCACCGCGCACTTCCATGGCGTCTCCGGTTACCACGCGAGCATCGCGGCAAGCGCGGAACTTGATAAGTGGCGTAAGGATGCGCAGCAAGTCCCTTGCAAACGCATCACCACCGTCTGCCTTTTCCAGCGCCGTTGCAGTTTGGAACATGACCGAGCGGGCCTGCTCGGCCCGTGTCATCATCTTGACCAGTTGTCGTTGCATTAAAGGCATTTCGATGAGCCGCTTGCCGAACGCTTTTCTGTGGCTACAGAAATAGACCGCCTCGCTGACTGCACGGCGCATCAGGCCGGCGGCACGCATCCCATTGGACAGCCTGGAGTTGTTGATCATATCGGCCATCTGTTGAAAGCCTTTGCCACGCGCGCCGACCAGCCATGCGAAGGCGCCTTCCAGCCTGATCTCACCACTGGCCATAGAGCGAGTACCCAGCTTGTCTTTCAACCGCAATATTCGATACTGATTGGGCGCTCCGTCAGGACATATTCTGGGCAACAGGAATAGCGACACGCCCTTGAGCCCGTCAGCCTCTTCGCTGCGCGCCAGCACCATGGCAAAGCCCGCATCGGGATTCGAGCAGAACCACTTGTCTCCCGTCAGCCGCCAGTGCCCATCTTCGTGGGGCTGTGCGATTACCTGCGTAGCGCTGACATCGGACCCGGCGGCCTGCTCAGTCATGAACATGGCGCCCTGTTGCAGATCGGCAAATTCGGTTGCCGTCACTTGCGGCAAGACCTGTTCGACCAGGGCAGGATCGCCGAATTTTTTCAGCGTTCGCGCCAGCGAATCGGTCATGCTTACCGGGCAGCACAGCCCGAACTCGGCCTGCACGAATAAATGCGACAACGCGTACTTGGCCGCGGGAGGAAAGGGTTGATCCCAGCCCAGAACCCCGGGCCGATGCGACATGGCAGCCAGCCCAAGTTTTTCATAGGCCATTTTTTCCAGCTCAACATAAGCCGGATGCTTGGTAACCGCGCAGGCATCCTGACCCTGGCGGTTGCGCACTGACAGTTCAGGCGGATTTTTATCGGCCGTGTCCGCCAGCTCATCCAGGCGTGACCCCACTGCTGCGCCCAATTCATTGAAAACCGGCAACAGATGGGCATATAGCGGCGCCGGCAGATAGGTTTTCAACAAGGCGCCGGAATATGGATCCAGCGTAAAGAAATTGCTGCCCCGACTGTCGGGAATATTATTTGTCTCCATGTCCTGGCCTTTCTGAACTTTAACAATATTCACAGCGTAAATAAAACAATGTATATACGGAAATACTATTTTTGTTTAGATCTATACATATAATATATAGATATGGATCTGGATCTGCGCTCCCTTCGCTATTTTGTCGCCGTTGCCGAAACCCTCAATTTCAGCAAAGCCGCAGCACGCCTGAACATTTCACAGCCGCCCTTGAGCCTGGCCATCCGGCAGCTTGAAGAAAAAATGGGTGCGCAGCTGTTTGAGCGCAACAGTCGGCATGTCAGCCTGACGCCCGCGGGCGCCATGCTCTATAAGGAAGCGCTTTTTCTGCTCAGTCACGCCGGCTCGCTCAAAAATCGCCTTGCCCACACGACAGAGCGAGGCCGTCTGCGCCTGGGCTTTGTGGGTTCCATGGTCTATCGCGGCCTGCCGGCATTGCTGCAGCTGTTGGGGCGTGAAGGCGAGCAGATCGATATTGAGCTGGCCGAATCCAATTCAGGCGACATTATCGATAAAGTTGCAATGGGCCATGTTGATGTGGGATTTATCCACAGTAATCGGCTGCCGATCGATTTGCAGGATAAGGTGATCGTCACCGAGCCGTTCCTGCTATGCGCCCACAAGGATAATCCGATACTGAAAAAAAAGACCCCTGCCCTAGCCGACTTCAGCGCGCAGCGGTTCATCTTTTTTTCGCGTCATGTATCGCCGGTTTATTATGAAATACTCCTGTCAATGTGCATCAGTGCCGGGTTCTTTCCCAAGGCTGTAGACGAAACGCGTCACTGGCTGAGTATTTTGAGCATGGTATCCCAGAACATGGGCGTGTCACTGGTGCCGGCCTGCATGAAACACTGCGGCCTGCCCGATTTGCAGTTTCTGGAATTTGCGCACACCCAGCGCTCTATTACATCTGTTATATGGTCGAGAAAAAAACAGGATCCGATCATCAGTCATGCCATTGAGCGCATTATTACGTTTTATGACGCCGTGTGAAGCTTCGCTGTGCATGGTCCCTTTGCTTGTTGGTTGAACTGGCTGGTGTTCTTGGGATTGTTCAGCGTTGGCCATTCGCTGCTGATCGCATTACCGTTTTTTTCAGATGACATTCGTGGGCAATAGCGAAGCGACAAGCTCCTGCGCTTGTCTGTTCGACGTAATGGATCCTGCGCGAAGCTCAAGTACTGACCACGCAGGCCGGTACCAGGCCACGCGCGCAGGCGCCAGATAATCGATCACATGCAGAACACGCCACTGCTTGTCCAGAAAGATAACCGTGAGCGGAACAGTCATGCCAAAGGTATGGATGCTGTTGCACGGAACGAAGTGGAAAACATGTCGGGGATCAATGCCCTTTCTTCCCATTAAGCCTACGAGGCGTTGAAAAAAACCGTCAAACGTGATTAAGGTATAGGTGGACGATAGCCGCATTCACACTCCGGATTGCAGGATTTTTATCGCGATGGGAAACGCCAAAACGATAAAGGTGCAGGGAAAGATGCAGAAAATCAACGGCAGCAGCATTTTTACAGGCGCTTCCAGGGCCAGCTTTTCGGCACGGTTAAAACGCTCCTGTCGGCGCTGATCCGATTGTGAACGCAATAGCGGACCGAGCGACATACCCATGCTTTCCGCCTGCGCAATGGACGCGACCCATAGAGAAACCTCCGCGCTACCGGTGCGCTCAGCCATAGCCTTCAGTGCATCAATGCGGGGCTTGCCGGTGCGTATTTCGTTCAGGCAGTAACTCAATTCATCGCGCAAAATACCCGGTGAACACAGGTTTGCCGTGCAATACAGGGCGCCTTGCAAGTTCTGGCCGGCCTCTACGCACAAGGTAGTCATATCCAGCAGAAACGGCAACTCACGCAAGATCCGCTGCTTGCGCCTGGCCCCGCGTTCGCGCAGCCACATCATTGGCAACAGCAGGCCTGCCAGCGCCATGACAAGTGCAATTACCAGCACGGATATGGGGCGTTCATTCAGTTGCGGAACCTGCACGAGAACGGTACCGGCAAAGGCACAACAGGCAAACAGGCATTGGATGCCGGCAACATGATCGATCTGCGCCACCTGCTCGAGCCCTGCACTGCGTAGCATTGACAGCAAGCGCGCGCGATATCTCCATGACATAAAAGGAATGATGGTGCGCCCCAGCACATGAATCCACGGCCAGAGCAAAACTACTACTCTTTTGTCCTGGTAGGCCTGTGGCACAACGACCTTGTTGCTTGCCGGTGAAAGCAACAGATAAAGACCAAGACAAATGGAGATACCAGTGAATATGCAACTGATCCAGAATGCCATTTTCTGTTCATTCCTAAATATCGATATTCACGATTTTGAGAATAAGCCAAATACCCAGCGCTTCCAACAAGAAGATAATGCCCAGCACGATCCATCCGGCCGGATGGAACCACATCGGAGACATGGCTGCCGGGTCCAGCATATTGAGCACCATGATCAACAGCAACGGCAATCCCGCCATCACCCAGGCCTGCATTTTCCCCTGTGACGTCAACGCCCGAATTCGTCCCTGTATGTGCTGGCGGGCCTGCAACGTCTGGGCAATTCGCTCAAGAGCCTCGGCAAGATTACCACCGCTTTGGACCGCGATTTTCAATGCCGAGACAAGCAAACCCGTAGACTCTGAAGGCATGCGCACAAAGAGATCGTCAAGACTTTGTTCAAAGGAGATTCCCAACCTTTGCTGTCGCTGTACAAGAGCAAACTCCTGGGAAAGCGGCGCAGCCGCTTGAGCTGTTATCTGGCCGATTGCCGTCTGGATACCTGCCCCGGCTCGCAGGGCACCGGCAAGCGCCAACAGCATAGCGGGCAATTGACCGTCAAATTGTGCGAGACGCCGCCGGCGCATCCTGGCTACCAGCCAGTTAGGCGCCAGAAAAACGAGCAAACCGATCATCATGGCCGCCCACCACAAACCGCTGAGCGCCCAGGCAATAAATGTCAGTGACAGCGAGAGCACGACATTGCCCGCCCACAACGCCGACGGATCGATAAACAGAAAGAAATCCTGTAGCCTGCGGGTTGTATCGGTCTTGACCCGATCTTCCCATTTTTTAAAGATACTGCCAAAGATTTGCTGCAGCAATATAAAGACAACTGCTATAAAAATCGCGACAAACAGCAGCACTGCCCAGATCATTGTAAACACTCCTGCAACTGCGTTTGTGATTCAGGCAACTGGTCGTCCGACGGCACAAAAGCGTTGGCGCCGGAAATGGCCGGCGTGTACTGGCTGAACATCTGCATATCGATCGGGACGCCCTGCACGCGCAAGGCATCAAAGCATTCAGGGGCAATCCCCAACCCAATAAAGGCGCCCGTGCCTTTGCGCTCGAAGCGAAAAATTTCCTGTGATTTGATGACACCGCTTTCCAGCCCGCAAATTTCAGTAATCGACGTGATTACGCGCCGGCCGCAGCAAAGGCGGCTTTGTTGCACAATGAAATTGATACTGCCAGCAATATGCTCCCGGACTGCGGCCAAAGGCAAATCCATACCCGCCATCAGTATCATGGTTTCCAGACGCGCAAGTGCGTCCCTTGGAGTATTGGCATGCAAGGTTGTCAGGGACCCTTCGTGGCCCGTGCTCATGGCCCAAAGCATGTCAAATGCTTCCGCCCCCCTGCATTCTCCCACCACGATTCTGTCCGGCCGCATGCGCAAGGCGTTTCTGACCAGATCGCGGATCTGCACCTGGCCTTTGCCTTCGAGGTTGGCGGGACGGGCTTCAAGCGCGACCAGATGCTCATGATTCAGGCGTAGCTCCGCCGCATCCTCTATCGTGATAATTCTCTCGTTTTCAGGTATGCAGTTAGACAGGATGTTGAGCAAGGTGGTTTTACCGGAACCGGTTCCGCCCGAGACAATGAGATTCTTGCGATGTCGGATGCAGAGCGTAAGAAATTGCTGCATGGCTGCATCCAGCGAGCCAAGGCGCAGCAGATCCTGCATGCCGGGTCGAAAGTGAGGAAATTTGCGAATGGTCAGACTGGCCCCGCGCAGGGCAACCGGCGGGATGATGGCATTGACGCGCGAACCGTCCTTGAGACGGGCATCGACCATTGGCGAGCTTTCGTCGATCCGGCGCCCCAAAGGCGTCACAATGCGCTCGATGACTCCAAGCACCGATTTTTCGCTGCTGAATGTGCCGTTATAGCGGATCAGTCGCCCGGCCTTTTCTATGAACACTTCATCATAGCGATTCACCATGATTTCAGTTATGGTCGGGTCTGCCAATAACGGCTCCAGCGGCCCGAGCCCGATCGCTTCGTCCAGTACATTCTGCTTCAGGCGTTCACGGTCGATATCTGCCGGCAGTGCCAGGTTTTCGGCCAGGATCCGGTCAAGCATAGCGGCAGCTTCAAGCCGCAACGCCGAATCTGTCATATGGGATACGTCCTTGCGGCGCAAATCAAGCGCCTGCAGCAGGCTGGCATGCAACTGCAATTGCCACCGCTGATCGCACGCAGCGTGCGTGGGGTCTGTTTGTTGCCTCTGATCACATTCGACACGTGCCTGCTGCCAGGAAACAGACGCTGACGTGCCCTGCGGCCCGATTGGCTTTGGGACGGGAACAGGATCAGGCTGCGTTACGGATACGCCGTCTTGTGGTACTTTGTCTCGATAATTTTGTGGATCACGAACTGGTGCATGAACTAATGTATCAGATGGTTTATGAGCTGGTTTTTGGAGCGAATCGTTTGTTGGCCGATGAGGTGGCGTATGTTGTCCCTGAAGTTGTGGCCACTGTTCTGCCAGGGCGCTGTTGGCCCGACCTTGCTCGTGATTATGCCCGACAGCGACGCTGCCGCGCGCGTACATCGAATCGGCAACGAATACATCACGTATGACCATGCGACACGGGCCGATCAGTATTTCGTCGGAGGCAGACAACGGCCCGTACTCAGTGATACGCATGCCATTGACAATCGTGCCGGCAAGTGTCCCCATATCTTCAACAAAAATCCCGGCCTGCCGATGTACCAGACGGGCATGTTGCCGGGCCACGCGCCAGCTGCGCAAGCAAATGTGGCAGTCTTTTTGCCTTCCCACAATGGCCGGCAACGCATATTGGCGACTTTGCAATGTTCCATCTTCAAAATGCATGTCAATTACAATCATTGTTCCATCTTCAGAAAGGTTGATCTATATCGGATAGCTGCAGTCGCAGAATCGGCTTCCATCGGGACTTGCGCACTCGTATCGGCACATGGCGCTGGTATCGAACGCCGTCGGTACGGTCCCCTGCCAAACGACCGGTTCGGTGGTCCGCACGCGGCAATTTACGCGAATACTGCCACCGCTGCCCTGCGGGGATCCAGATTGGGTAATGGCGTTTGACCGATGCTTGCGCAGCTTGCGATTGATCAGGCCTGTCCGCTGCCACCGGCGTATTCAGTATCGGCGTGCTTTTGAACGTCTCGTCAATGATGGCGCGTGAACGGGCCGCGCGTTTCTGCAAATCGCGGTTATCTGCGGAGACCACGACAGGTCGCACAAATATGGCCAGTTCAGTTTCATTGCGCTGAAACCGGTTTGACCGAAATAATGCACCCAGAATAGGCAGATCGCCCATGCCAGGCAACTTGTCGGCATTGCGAAACTGGTCACGGGACACAAAGCCTGCCAGCACAAGCGTCTGGCCGGACTGTACATTGAACTCTGTAGAGGTGCGGCGTGTTTTGAGCGCGGGCCCGCCGTTGAGCGCCATGGAGGCATCGACCGAACTGACCTCAACTTCTATTTTTGATCGCACGTTGCCGTTTTTCTGGATGCGCGGCGTAATATGCAGACTCACGCCGTAAGGCTTGAATAGGGTCTGGTTCTGTCCGTTCTTGTCGGTCGTGACATAAGGGACCTCGCCGCCGGCCAGAAACTCTGCCGTCGCCCCGCTGCGCGCCATCAATTGCGGTTGGGCCAATACAACTGCCTCCTTCCTGGGCCAAAGCCTGCAGGGAAGCGGACAGCAACGCATTCAGACCAAAATAGCCGGCCGGAGAGATTGCCCTGAATGGAATGTCCAGCACACTGTCGCCCGGCCTGCTCGACAGACGTGAGGACCCGGTGTCCCAGACGGCCCCCATGGAAAACCCGCCAGCATGCGTGCCCCATTTAACACCAAGCTCCTGCAGTACATTGCGGGGCAGCTCCAGAATCTGTACATCGAGCAGTACCATTTGATCCCAGCCGATCTGACTGGTCATATCCACAATTTGTGGGAAATGCCGTACAAGCACCAACAGGCGCTCACGATCTGCATCGCTCAGATTGTCTCCTTCGACAATGATTTTGTCGCCGACCTGCGTGGTTTTAATCCGCCCGATCGTACTGAGCATACGTTGTATTTCGTGCTGCAGTTTCTGTTCTCCGGCAGCGCGAACGAATACGTGAAACTGCTGACTTCGATGTGTTTTGTCCCAGATGTTCAGCACGGTTTGCCCCGGCTCCCGGGCAAACAGCACCAGTTCATTTTCACCGTCGGTGACCGCGTTGACAATTTTTCCGTCGCCCACGGCCACACGGGCCAAGTCGACAAACGGCAACACCTTGACGTCACCAACCTGCAATGTGATCTGCGAGATGGGCTGCTCATTTGCGCAAGACGGCACCATACCGCCGATTTCCAGGGCAACAAAAAATGAAAATGCATAAATAAACTTCATGGCGCTTCCTGCTAATTACTGGGTACTGTTGGCGTTTGGGCCCGGGCCGATCCCATATCACGAATGTCATCGGCGACAACCAACGCCCCTTCTTTGGCGGCTGTTGGTCCAGCCGGCGAGGCGCTGACAGATGTTCTGACATCGGGAAGCGAGTTTATCCATGCACTCACGATGTCCTCTGTCTCGGGCAATTCAAACAGCCCTCTGGACAACTCCGGCATGCCCGGCACGGCATCGGCCACCAGCGCCGGTAGTCTGTGCTGCGACTGGTTGCCATAAATGACTGCCGGTCTGGTCCGTGTAACGGATACGGGTTTTGCAATCCCCAGCAGCGTCGCCAGATCCCCCTGTACCCCCTTGTTGGTTGCCTTGGCGTCGCCCGGATGTCGCAATAGGGCCGTAATGGTGCCGGCCTGCCGTGCCGCCACCAGCCTGGCGGCTTCCTCCGGCGCCGTATCCAGTGTGACCGTTGAAAACGGCTGCACCTTGAGCTGGTTCATCCCCCTGGCCAGCCTGCTGGCTGTCACTACCGGTAGCCAGCACCAATACGCCCTGCAATAGTGGTGCCGTAATCCGTTTGCGGCGATATTCGAACGACACGTAAAGATCGATCAGATCGCCCGGCACCAACATGCCCGAGACCGAGTTGATGGCATCCACCGGAATGGTAATGGCGCGCCGGCCGCTTCGCACTTTCTGTGAAAATGCCTGGTGACGTTGGGGCGCCAGATTGGCGCGTAACAGAATATCGCCTCTACGCACTGCGGTTGTCACCACCTTGCCCTCAATACTTTGCACCTCTTCAGGTGCAATGCTGCCACTAGGAGCCCAACTGGCCGGGACCTGCATGACCGCCAGATGCAAGCGCTCCAGTCGCAACCCTTCGGGCAAATCAAAATCGGCGACGATCCGGCTGACGGTTCGCACTTTGGCCTGCTCGTCCAGCGCCCGGATATGATCCTGTATATAGCGCCGCGCAAACCAGGCGGCCGCCAGCCCTGCCGCAATAGCCGCGAGCAATAGCAAGCCGTTGCGGCTTAATCTGAAAATTCGCATTTTTTCCTCCCGCCCTACCACAAAATTGCCGGCGCCGTCACATAGAGCGTTGTATTGCCGTTGACGTTGGCAAGGAAATATTGAAGCGTTCGACCGTGCCGAATCCAGGTCACAAGACCTGCTGCTGTGCTTTGCGCTTGCCAGTTGGCAGCAATAAGCGTCGCCTTTAATGCACTGGCAAGCTGCCGGGCACTCAAGCCCGCATAAGCATAGACTTGATGGCAGATGCGCTCGTGATCGGCATAGCAGATATCCATAAGCAACCTGCCGCCATCGGGCAACAGCTGCAGCATGCGCCGCCCTGGCAAGCGCAATGGGTCTATTGCTGAGTTCAGGCCGGTACCGGCAGGCGCCAGCGTTGTCGCACTCAATAGTGCACGGGTGGTATCTGCATTGAGCACGTCTACTACCAACAGCAGGCTCGTCTGGCCGAACGACCCACTATAAAAGACCTGGTTTCCCACTCGGGTGAATTGTGCAAACGGTGAAGACATGCCATGCAATCGCTGCATGAATTGTCCCGGCGGTTCATGCAGATTGAGCGCGATAAAGGCCGAAGGCATGCCAAACAACTGAAATGACACCGACGACACGTTGGCGCACAACTTCAATTGCCGACATACATTACGCAGCAATGCAACGGGAACATTCTCTGCAGCACTCGCTGCAGCGATATCGCCACACCACAGCAACGATGTAAATACAAAGACGATTTTGACGAATAAAACCTGCATACGGTGGTCCAAAAAAATTCAAGCAATAACAGGGGGCTTATGGTTTTTTGCCGGCCCAGGGCATAAACCAGTCAAAAACGGGCGCCGCCCGCCCCCAGGGTGCGTCAACCGGCATGGCAGCGGCTGCAATTTTTTTTCCTGCTGCATACGACGCGTGCGCGACCTGCTGCCATGCGGTATTGGAGCGGGCAGCACGCTCGTGAGCAGACCGCGCATCGATGGCGTGCCCGGCATCGACCAAAATTGCGGTATGCCTGCGTAGCGACACTGCCAAATTGTCGAAGAAATCCGGTGCCTGTCCTGCCCGTCCAGCACGTGTTGATGTTTGTTCGGATGGCGTAGTCGCTCGCGGACGAATGCGCAAAGACACATTGGCGATGCCGCGGTCCTGCAGCTCCCACTCCTTGCGTAAAATGGTCGCGCTGCTGTCAACTGCACCAGGCTGGCTTTGAGGATCAAGCAAGGTCTGCCTGTTGTACGTGACCTGTACCCGGTCATCGACCACCAGTGCATTGCCCTGCCGGTTGCGCCACCCCGCGTGCAGGCCGTGAAAAAACCGGGGCGACAATTTGGCGTTGTCGATATTGCCTGCTCGGGCAAGCTCAAACGCACCAAAACGGCTGGCATGTTGCTCATACAACACCACATCCTGCAGTCGCCCCAGCCAGGTGGTGGCGGCAAAAAAAGTGAGCACGCATAAAAGCACAATCAAGCCTTCCGTGAGTGCCTGTCCTTGCTGGTGTTTCATATCAGTCTTCCTTTTGCGCCGGATTCGGAACAAGATGCGCCTGCCAGAACGGATGCCACATACCCGGTGCTTCGCTGCGATACTGCCTTTTTTCACTGGCTGGCTCAAAGAACGTCTCTGCCGACGCCGATACAACAAGTGTGGGCTGATCGGCAAAATGCTGACTGACTGTAATCGTGAACCCCAGCGGGCGACGGCGATAAGCGTTGCGCACATCGTAAAAGGGAACCAGGCCGCCCCCCTCCCATTGAGGCTTGCCGACAACGGCCCTTGAATTGGCCAGCGGATTGGCGTTGCCGGAAAAAATGTCCCAGCTTGTGGCCCGGGTAACCCAGCGCCAAAAATCAATATCGCCAAAGTTATCAGGTGCGTTTTCTGAGTAAGGCATATCGGCGCCCGGCTTGCTCGCGCGGCCTGGGATCCAACCCCACCCGATGGGATATTCCCGGTAGTAGCAGCCAATATATTGATTGCTTCTGAGCGCATGATAGGACTGGGTATCTGTCGATTGCCAGTTGCCGTTGCTGTCGAGCACTGTTCGGCCGCGCCGCCGCAGTTCGTGGCGCAGCTGCGGGCATTGATACTGCACCATCCAGCTATTGCGGTGCACATGGTCGCGAGCATCCAGAAAATTATAAAGCGCCACCACATCTTCAAGAAACCGTCGATAGTCTGCAGCTGGCTGATAGCGCGTGGTATATGGCTTGTCAAGGTGATTGCTCGCCGTCCATGACAGCGATGCAGATTGATCCGCCGGATAGCTGACGGGCACGACCGTTACCGGCTCACGACCCGGTCTGCCCGGTGTTGATAGCGCTTTCTGCGTGACAGGACTTTGCGGAAAATTCTGCTCCAGAACCTGCGTGATCGCCAGATCCCTGGCGGTATGCATGCTTTGATGAACTGCTTCAGAGGCCGTCAGCAGCACATGCCGGACGATCCGGTCATGTTCTGCAAAAAGACGTGGCAGTTCGCCCCCTGTGCGGGCCATATCTCGTAACGCCAAAGCACCGGCAGAGGCGGTGTACCCTGCCAGGTGCTGAGCGCCGAACATCATGCCGATCACATGGGCAGGCGGATTGAACGTTGCCAACTGCTGACCCTGTGTTGCCGCAAACAGACTCCAGGAGCCCAGGGTCACCAGATGCGCCATTGCCACCTGATGCGCAGTCTGCGTAAGATTGATATATGCCTGCATATTCAGCGCCCGGGCCTGTACCAACGCACCTGAATAGGCCGCCGCGTCGGCCGCATGCATCAACCGCGCCTTACGCCCGACTACCTGCCCGACACCGAACTGATAGATCAACGCCACGGCCAGCAGCATGACCAAAAAAAGACCCAGCACCAGCGCCTGACCTCGCTGAGTTTCAAGCCGCATGTTCTGCCGATGTTTAAAGTACATCCCGCTCATGACAAATGCAATTACTGCCCGATTGTGCCACCACCGGCAGCGTCAGCATTGCCTGTAAAGCTTTTGAGCGATTTGGCTGCAGTTTGCCCTGCCGCCCGTTCAGCCGCGCTGCGGGCGGCCTGGGATTCGGCCGAGCCGTCTTCGCCGGCCAGTTCCCTGGCAATGGCAGCGGTCTGCGAACGCAGCGTTTGACCAAACAGCTGAAATACTGCAATAGCAGAAATAGCCACCAGGGCAACGACAATAATGTACTCGGTCATGCCCTGCCCGCGTTGCGCTTTTAAACGTTCCTGCATACCTATCCTCCAATTGATTGATGAGGCAGATAGTGTGCCGTGCAGCGAAAATCGGTGCAATTCGCAGAATCCGACAGCGACATTTCCACATGCCGCACCTTGCGCTATCGCCACTAGCTGGTGGTGTATACGTTTTATGCATAACAGAATTCAAAACCGGCCCATTGCACTTGCTGCCACAGCCTACTAAGATGAACAACAAGCGAGCTAATATGCCGCTTGAAATACCACTTCTGCAATACCGCCTTTGAATATCACCAAGGAACGCGACCCATGTTTGACTGTGCGCCGGCAAAAAAGCACACCGAAAAGATCAACTTCGATGTTCCCGTCAATGCCTGCGACAGCCATTGTCATATTTTCGGCCCGGCCGAGCGCTTTCCTTTTGACGCCAATCGCTCCTATACGCCACCCGATGCAGGCTTTGACGATCTGAATACCAAACAGGCCAATCTGGGTCTGCACCGGGCCGTACTGGTCCAGCCCAACTGCCATGGTTATGATATGGCAGCGATCACAGACGCCATAGAACGAAGTCAAGGTCAATATCGCGGGGTGGCGCTACTACCGGCACACGTGAATCGGGATCAGTTGCAGCGACTGGACCAGGCCGGCATTCGAGGCGTGCGTTTCAATTTCGTAGCTCATCTGGCTGGCGCAACAATCGACGACGTGACGGCCATGGCCGGCAAAATTGCCGATTTGGGCTGGCATATCTGTATTCACGCCGATGAGATTTCACTGCTGCGCCTGCTGCCGGACCTTAAAAATCTGCCTGTCCCCTTTGTGATTGATCATATGGGGCGAATAGACACGAATAAAGGCTTACATAGTGAAGCCTTTGAAGCATTGCTGCAACTGCGTCACTGCCAGCAGGCCTGGGTCAAGATTTCTGGCGTGGATCGGCTGGCGGGCGGCGCCGCACCTTATACGGCAGGCCTCGTATTCATGAAAGCCATTATTGACGCCATGCCCGATCGTACCCTTTGGGGCAGCGACTGGCCGCACCCCAATGTCACAGGCCAGGTGCCTGACGATGGCTTGTTGCTCAATATCTTCGGTGCCCTATGCGAGGATTCCGCACTGCGCGACAAAATCCTTGTCGACAACCCCCAGGTGCTCTATCGATTCGATGGTAGCCAGACAACCGGAGCGGCTGAATGACTATGTCAACTGTTATTGTTATTCGTATTCCCGGCATCCGGCTGACCCGCGAGCACTGCGATGCGTTGCTCAGCAACGTCCTGGACGCCAGCGACAATCGTGCCCACCTGTGCCATGCCGCAGATGCCCCCGAGACTTATATCTATCTTGCAGATGCCCTGGATAGCACCTCGCCGCAAAAGCCAGCCAAAACCACAGGCGAAGTCAGGCCGACCGATACGCTGGCAACTGCCATTGCACAATACTACCCCAATGCGAGCATAGACCTATTGCAGCTCACGCTGGATCTGCGTGGCCAGGCCTGGGACAAAACAGCGACCTGGCATTACGTTGTGGAAACCGATGTTGACGCCGCCGCCGAAGCCGACTTCAATGACTGGTATACGCACGAACATATGCCAGGCCTGGCAGCCGTACCAGGCACCGTCAGGGCCATGCGCCTATACAACCCTGATAGCGTGCCGCGCTACCACGCGCTCTATTTGCTGCAGACACAAGACACCTTTGGTTCACCGCAATGGCTCACAGTCCGGGGCACCGACTGGAGCAGCCGGGTACGCCCGCACTTCAGAAACACCAAACGCACCCTGTTCAACATTATCAAGTAAGGAACACGATGACCCGCCTATCAGCGCCGGATCCGGCCAATATGAACGACCATCAAAAGCAGGTATATGCTGCTATTGCCGCAGGCCCACGCGGTCAGGTACGCGGGCCGCTGGCCATCTGGCTGAACCGGCCCGGTCTGGCCGAACATGCGCAGGCGCTGGGCCAATACTGCCGCTATGACTCGAGCCTGTGCACCCGCCTGTCTGAACTGGCTATTTTGACGATGGCGGTGCTGTGGCAGTCTGAATTTGAATGGTGGGCACACAAGCCAATCGCGCTCAAAGCGGGGGTTTCACAGGCAACCATAGACGCGCTGATGAATAACCATCAACCCATTCCCTTTGCGCAGGAAGATGAGCAGGTTGTACATGATTTTGTGCACACACTGGTTACTACCCGTCAGATACCCCAGTGGCTGTACGATAAGGCAATTGACACGCTGGGTCAGGACAATGTCGTAGACCTGGTTGGGCTGGCAGGGTACTACACCCTGATCTCAATGACCTTGAATGTTTTTGAAGTGGGACTGCCCCAAGACGCGCAGGCACAGCTCACAACACAAAGCCAGGTTTAAACGGCGATTTAACCGTCGACTGAAACCTCTATTTGCATGAGCATATAAAATCCTGCTGCCAGAACACACTGGCCAGGACAGCATTGCCCACATGCGATGAGACAGGGCTGGAGTGCGGGTACACAACGTTACCTGCTGCCCAGGGTTTCGTAGGTCTGCAGGCGGGCCGGATCGGGAATATAGACGGTCCTGCCTTCTACCGTGATGAGGTTGCGCGCACACAGATCGCGCATGATACGCGAAAAATGCTCTGGGGTGATGTTCAGCAGTGAAGCAACCAGCGCCTTATTAGTGTCAAAGTGGAACTGCCCGCCATCCTGAGGCTGCGCATGCTCAAGAAAATAGTCGACCACGCGCTGAGTAGCGGATTTGAGCGTGTAAGATTCAATGTCCTTAAGCAACGCATATACCCGGCGACTCATGTTGCTGAGCATGCGCATGGCAAATGCCGGCTCGCGCTCAAGCAGGGCAAGCATACCGTCCTTTGAAATATGCACTAAAAACAGACTGCTGGTGGCCTGTGCCGACACCAGATTTTCCATATTATCCAAAAAGACGCCCTCTTCTCCAAAGCTGTCTCCCGGCCCCAGCGTGCGTATGACTTTTTCGCCACCATTGGGGGCGACAAACAACAGCTTGACGCTGCCGTTGACGACAATGTGAAACCCTTTGCGGGGTGCGCCTTTTTCAATGATGTCATGAATGAGTGCGCCCTTGTGGAACGAGCGGTGTGTGACTGACAGCGCTATTGTCTTGACTGCGGCCGGTGTCAAGCCTTCAAACATGGGCAAGCGAGCCAGGAATTCACAAACAGATAGACCACCTCTGACCATAGGCTTAATCCTTCCAGTGAGAATAAGCGCTATTGTGAAAGCATTAATGAAAATACATTTTGATACAAGTCAATAAAGTCTCCTCATTTCGATCAAATTTTGCTTACACCTGCCAATCGATCGGCGCCTGGCCATGAGTCTGGAGATAGTCGTTGGCTTTTGAAAAATGCCGGCAGCCAAAAAATCCGCGGCTGGCAGACAGTGGAGAGGGATGAACGCCTGTCAGAACCAGGTGGCGCTTTTTGTCTATGAACTCGCCTTTCTTCTTGGCATGATTGCCCCAAAGTATGAACACCAGATGTTCGCGTTTGTCATTAAGCGTACGGATCACCTGGTCAGTGAAGGTCTCCCACCCCCAGGCAGCATGTGAATGCGCCATGCCCGCCTGAACCGTAAGGACCGTATTCAGAAGCAGCACGCCCTGCTGTGCCCATTTTTCAAGATAGCCATGGTTGGGCATAGTGAACCCGGCAATATCGGTTCTGAGTTCCTTGTAAATATTCAATAGTGACGGCGGAATGCGCACAGAGGGCTTAACCGAAAATGCCAGGCCGTGTGCCTGATCCGGTCCATGATAGGGATCCTGTCCCAGAATGACGACTTTGACCTGCTCCAGCGGCGTTAGCCGAAAGGCGTTGAACGTGTCGTGTTCCGAAGGGTATATCGTATTGCCGTTTTCCCGGGCTTGGTGGACACGCTCGCGCAGCGATATGAAATAAGGCTTTTCCTTTTCGGACCCGATGGCATCGGCCCAGCTTTGGACGACTTCAGTCATGTGTTTTAACGGCACCAAGCGCCGTATTGGTTGGTGAAAAACCGGATTGTACCAATTATTGTCATGCCTGCCTCGCATCAGAATGAGTTACCGTGCACAACCGCCGCCACTGTCTGGCGTCACCGGAGTTACTGTTGCTGTGATTGCTGTGATTGCTGCATCTGCAGTTGTGCCTGCTCCTGTTCAGGGATGTCAGTAGAACCATCAAAAGTGTGCCCGCCATAAAATGGCGGTGCAATGACCGGCTCGCTATCTTGCCACTGTTTGTCAACCAGATGCAGGGCCGCATACTGCTGGATCCACCGATTGTCGCTGGCCTTGCGCGCATACAGCATGATCCCATCGGCGGTGTCGACCAGAGTCGGTGCCGATGCAAATGGCCCCTTGATGCGCGTTGGCGCATCATCAATCCGGGTCCAAATTGACTTTCCGGTACGACTCATGGTCGCTACCACCATACTGCCTGAGCGGGTTTTCAGTACGGCTGGCGCATCCTGAAACTCAGGCCCCTGTTCGGTGACCGATGTCCAGCGCAATGGCGGACGACGGGCATCGTCGTCCAGCCGTCCCTGTGCCAGATAAAGATGTCCATCGGCGCGGTTGCGATAGTATGCCAGCAAGGCTTTCTGAGCGGTGACCAGCGCGGTCAGGCCGCCCTGGCTGTCCGGGCCGGCTGCCACGCTCCATGGTCCCCAGCCTGATTTTTCGTGATGCACGCTGATCCATAATTCGCCTTTCAGTGTCTGAGCCAGCATCCAGAGCTGCGTACCGTGCTGCAACAAGGCAAAGGTCTGGCTCGCTGTTTTCAATACCGGCAATCGGCTTTTTTGCCATGAACGCATGTCGGAGGATCGCAGATAATAATAGTAACCATCGGCGCCCATGCCCACCACCCTGACCTGCTTGCCGACCGTGACCACCTGCGGTTGGGTGGTCAACAGCACCGGCAGCCGATACCATGCAGACCAGGAAGCCTCATTCTCGGGCATGGCCGCGCTGGCGCGTCGGAAATACAGCTGCCCCTGCCCGTCGCGGGCAAATACCGCAAGGTGGCCCAAGGGCGTCAAAAAGGGCTTGACCCCCGTGAACGCCAGGCCCCCCAACACCGTCCAAGTCTGCTTTCGGCCGTTCCAGTACACCGCTGCGTTGCTATATTCACCACGTGTAAACAGGCCAAGGCCGGCGGCTTCGGTATACAGCGAGGCCACAGGCGTATTCGACTGGGTGGAGTAATACATGCGCTCGGCCCACAGCGCTGCCGGCCCCATCGGTTCCTTGCAATTGAGAGGCGCGTTGCAATAGCGGTAGTCATATTGCGCATACAAATTGAAGATCCGCGATTTTTCTGACAATTGCCGCAATGTCAGGGTCAGCGGACGCTCCTGATTTGGATAGTTAACGTAAGAGACTGCTTCATAATTACCTGCGGTGATCGCCATCGCGTCGCGGACCAGCCTGGCCGAGGCAATGTGATCAGGATGATCATGTCCGGTGCAGCGCCAGCACAGTTTGTTGTATGGCGTTTCCACACTGTCATCCATCAAGCGGACCTTGCCTGGCTCAAAACGCAGAATCAGGGCCGATAGCGTCTTGACCAATGATGCACGTGTGTAGGTTTCGAAATAGTCGCCCAACGCCTGGGCCATCTGCTCAGGTTGAATTTCCAGCCGGGATAACGGTGTCAGATCACCCCACCCCTTATCCAGCCACGGGTCCTTGATTCTCAGAAACACCAGCGAGATGCGCGGATTTTTCCATAATGAATACTGGGCGATGTGCACCTTGTTCACCAGTAGCGGGGATTGCACCCACGTGTTGGCCGCGCCCGCCATCAGCGCGTAGGCGGCGCGTACGCCATTTTCACGCTGAGACATATATCCCACGCCTTCGCCCCGTTCACCGGCCGTCAGATAGACAACCTGGATACAACCGCCTGCCCTGATTGTGTCGAAAATATCGGGGTTCATGAAAAGCAGATCATCGTCCTCATGCGCCACGAAAACCTGGTCGCGCCTGCCATGGCATTGCGTTTGTGATTTATTCCGATCTGCTGGCGCGACCGCGCTGCGTGAAGTGATCGGCGGCACAGGAGCAGGTGACACAGAGGACTTGAACGAGGACCCCGACGCTGCAGGCATACCTGAACCTGACGGCATAACCGGTTCTGCAGTAATGGCGTTGGCAGCCAGAAGGGGAAACACCGGGGCGCCCGCAGACGCAGCCCCAGGCTCAGAACGGACGGCTGCCAGGCCGCGGCCGATGGAACCATTGCGAAAGATCTGAGCGGTAACTGAAGCAGGACTATCTACGGGTACAAGCGCCAACACATGCTCAAGCGTGTCTGAAGTGGATGCTGTCCGGGTTGACTCGAATTTACCAGTGCTCGTCTGAAGCGGTGCAGGCACAATATCGGCAGCGTGTGACATGGTGGTGCCCAGGTCAGGCGCGGCGTGCACAGCGGGCACGAGCGCAACCGCGACCAGCAACGCAGTCGTCAGGCACATCTGTAGCAGCCGCCCCTGAAACAGGTGCGATCGGGGCACATTCATCTGTGCAATATGTCCTTGATAATCAGCCGCTTACCAGATATGGCGCAGCCTTGAGAAACTGAGGGAGATTGCAGCGTGAGGCGATTGTATAAGAAAAAGCCACTGCGTTTGTGTCGCTGCATTTCAATCGCCCGGCGCCGTCGCAAAAATAAGACACATCGCCAGGCAACGGCGAGAAGACAAGGGCCAATTGATCATGAATTTTGGTATTTTTCAGGCATTTTTAAGCCGCATTATCTCAATTGTGTTTAAAGTGAGACTCTTGCGTTTCGTAGCGCTTTCCGGCTCAATGTCGGGCAGTTTGCGACGAATCGCGCCTCTTAGACAGTCCTGGGCAGCTGATCATTCGCAAGCTGCTCCCCTAGCGAAGTTCCGTTTATGACCACCCCACACAGCGCCAGCGACAACGAAGTCCAGCAGATTGCCTGGAAACAGAATCTGTATGTCTGTCTTTTTGGTTCCTTTACCACCATATTGGCAATGACGCTGATACTGCCGATACTACCGGTATATATTCAGAATCTGGGGGTCACCGATCCCGAAGCGGTCGTCAGCTGGTCCGGCTGGATCTTCAGCATTACATTCCTGGCTGCGGGCCTGATGGCACCAGTGTGGGGCCGGTTTGCCGACCGCTATGGCAGGAAAATCATTCTGATTCGCGCCAGCCTTGGTATGGCCATTGGCATTGCCCTTATCGGCTGCGCGCAAACAGTCTGGCAATTGTTCTGGCTGCGGCTGCTGGTCGGCCTACTGGGCGGCTACGCTTCCGGTGCCACTATTCTGGTAGCCACCCAGACGCCACGCGCCCATACCGGCTGGGCCGTGGGTATGCTGGCCTCGGGTACGCTGGCCGGCAACCTGCTGGGGCCGCTGGTAGGCGGTATCGTGCCGGCATTACTGGGAATCCGCCTGACATTTTTTGTTGCCGCAGGCATTATTCTGATCGCGTTTTTCTGTACCGTCTTCATGATCCGCGAGACCCACAAGCCACGCGCAACGTTGCCAAAAAACGCAATACCCTACTCGTTCTGGAAGTCGGGCCGCCAGCGCAATCTGGTGTTGCTGATGCTATTGGCCGGTACCCTGCTGATGTTTGCCAATATGTCTGTAGAGCCCATCATTACGCTTTATCTGGCATCGCTGCGTACACTGACCGACCAGATTCCCTTACTGGCAGGCATTGCCATGTCTGCCACGGCTTTTGGCAGCATGCTTTTTTCTTCCAGGGCAGGACGCTGGGGCGACACGCACGGTCACCTTAAAATGCTGATAGCCAGCTTTGTCGCCACGGCTGTTCTCTTACTGCTGCAAGGACTGGCCCAGACCGACTGGCAATTTATCACCTTGCGTTTTCTGATGGGGATGACGCTTTGCGGCATTATGCCGGCGCTGACTGCCATGATCCGACATAATGTACCGGCCGATGCGGCCGGTGGGGTACTCGGATATGCAACGTCCACTCAATATGCCGGCCTGGTGCTGGGACCGCTGGCGGGAGGATTGGTTGCCAATCAGGCAGGATTTACAGCGGTATTCGTGATGACCGGGGCGGTCATGCTCCTTGCCGCAGCATTGCTTTTCAGGCAAACGAGCATGGCCGCCGAACCGGATTCGGCCTGAGCCGAACGCTTCAGAGAAACACGAACGCCCTACTTAAATCTGCCGCCGAATACCAGCGACAATATGGCCAGTACAATAAAGACAACGAACAGGATCTTGGCAATGGATGCGGCTCCGGCCGCAATACCACCAAAGCCCAGAACAGCGGCGATGATGGCAATAATGAAAAACACGACAGCATAGTGCAACATAGGCTTCTCCTGCTACATTGTTGGTTATTGATAATCAAACAGCAGGCCCGTACTGCATTTACGGTTGAGTATTCTGATCTTTAATTCAACTGAAATCGGGCACTGCATGTACTCACGATTTATTTAATAAAGACTGCACGTGAATATTACCATACGTCGCGGGAACGATAATACCTGCGATGGGAGTCATAACGGCGGTCCCAGCGATGACTCCGGTCATATCTGCGATGATCACTGTAATAATGCGGCTTGTTGCGCCAGCCATGGTGGCGGTAACGTGGGTAATCCTTACGGTAATGACGATCGCCATAATGGCGGTGGTCAACCTGCATTGAATAAGGGTGGCTGCTAGATCCACGCTCGTAAGGACGCTCGTTTGCCAGGGCAGACGTAGCCGCGCCCAATGACAGGGACGCAAGAACGATAGCAAGCAGTTTTTTGATGGAGACCATAGTCATACTCCTTTCTTGACGGCATACCATTTTGGTGCCGGAACCATGTGTATAAACAACACGATTCGATAGTAAAGGCCTGTACGGCCGATTGCTATTACCAAATATGACTGGCATTTCGCAGGGTTTCTATTCGGGCCCCGGTCAATTTCGATCGGTTTCAGAAACGGGTTATTTCGCCTTCCAGATGCACGCCGCGACGCTTGCGCCGCTCGCGACAATCATTGCAAAGTCGTGTTTTTCAGTATTTTCAAAGACTGCTGGATGCACCTGGACAGCGTGCGCTGACGTTGCCGACTCCACTGGTCATGGCCGTTCTGTGACGTGCCGTCTAATTCAATTGGTATTGATTTTTGTCAACCGGCCGAAAGAGCAGAACCCGCACAATGAGATATTTACAAGCGCCACGTCTCATGCGTCAATATCACGGAGACCCGCAAGGCAGCTTTGTGCTCAATCCAACCAGGAAACCCGCATGCATTCCTTCTCGCCCCTACGAATCAAAAATCATACACTGTTGCCGATTGTGCAGGGCGGCATGGGCGTCGGTGTTTCCGCCAGCAGCTTGTCTGCCGCCGTTGCGCGTGAAAATGCCATGGGAACGATCGCCAGCATCGACCTGCGCCACCTGCATCCGGACCTGCTGGAACAATCCAGGGCACTGGCCAGCCAGGAACACTATGACAGGCTCAACCGGATCGCCCTGGACAGGGAGGTTAGAAAGGCATTAAAACAAGCCAACGGTCAGGGCATGATTGCCGTCAACGTGATGAAGGCAGTCAGCGACTACGCGGCCCTTGTGCAGCAGGCCTGCGAATCCGGAGCGCAAGCGATTGTCATGGGGGCCGGGCTACCACTGGAATTGCCGGACCTGACCCGGGAGCATCCCGAGGTCGCGCTCATTCCCATTCTGTCCGAATCGCGCGGCATACAGATTGTGCTCAAGCGCTGGATGAAGAAAAACCGCCTGCCCGATGCCATTGTGATCGAGCATCCCAATCACGCCGGCGGTCATTTGGGCGCAACGACCATTGACGATCTGGGAAGTGGTCGCTTCGCTTTTGCCCGGGTGCTGGAAGAAACCGCGCAGGTGTTTCGGCAACTGGGGCTGGAGGGCGAGAAGATCCCCCTCATTCTGGCTGGCGGTATGGCTAATGTTCGCAAGATCAGCACCGCACTGCGGCAATGGGGAGCGGCCGCCGTACAGATCGGCACTGCGTTTGCTGTCACCCGCGAGGGCGACGCGCATGATAATTTCAAGCAGATACTGGCAGGCGCCCGCGACGAAGATATTGTCGAATTCATGTCCGTCGCCGGGCTCCCGGCGCGGGCGGTGATGTCGCCCTATTTACAGAAATACCTGCGCAACGAGCAAAAACTACAGGCATCGGCCAAGGCCGATCCGCGCCGCTGTGTACAAAGCATGAATTGCCTGCAGGTGTGCGGGCTGCGGGACGGTATTTCAAAAATCGGACAATTCTGCATCGACCAGCGTCTGACCGACGCGTTCAACGGCGATGTACGCAAGGGTTTATTTTTCCGGGGCAAGGATCCGCTGCCGTTTGGCCAGCAGATTCGCAGCGTGTACGACACCATTCAGTATCTGCTGACCGGGAAAACCGCGCCGGCGACCGATCACGCTCTGGCGTAACGCGCCAGCAGTTTATCAAGCTGGCCGGCAAACGCACGAGTGTCTGCCTGATCAAAAGACCGGGGACCGCCGGTCTCGATGCCAGCACTGCGCAACTGTTCCATCATGTCGCGCATGGCCAGTCGCTCGCGGATGGTTTCCGTTGAATACAGCTCCCCGCGCGGATTCAATGCCTGAACCCCCTTTTCCAGAACTTCGGCAGCCAGCGGAATATCTGCTGTGATCACCAGGTCGCCAGCGCTGGCATGCTGGCTGATGTAGGCATCGGCAACATCAAACCCCCGCGGCACCTGACGTGACTGAATATAAACAGACGGAGGGACATTGAGCATTTGGTTGGCCACCAGCGTCGTTTTCACCTGCCAGCGCACTGCGGCTCTGAACAGAATATTTTTTATCACAACTGGGCAGGCGTCTGCATCCACCCAAATTTCCATTTTCTGCTCCTGACGCAGACAACCCCATTTGCAGCCTGTGACAGACTGACCGATGTATACGTTTTCTGAATACGCTTACGCACCATTGCGCCGACTCGCAAAATTATACGGCGCTTTGCTCTCCAACCGTCAAACAGATCCTGCCGGTCTGCCATTATTCCAGGGCCAGGCTGACTGCTCTGGCATCCAGCAGTTTATCCCGATGCTTTACCAATATTCGATAGGTATCGCGGGAAAAGTCACCTTTACCACAGTCTATCAGCGCCTGAAGTTCAGTTTCGTCCCGGGCTGTTCCCAAATAGCACCACTGATGAATGACATGAACAAGATTGCCTTCGCGCAGCAGAGCTGCGCCCTCGAATGGCCAGTCGCGCAATCTTAACGCGGACATGGCGGTCATCAAACGGGCCGAATGGGCAATGGGCGACTCTTGTCCAACACAGGCGCCGGCACAAGACCTCAATTGCCGTGCAAAACACGGGCTGGCATTGTGTACTTTCTCCAGGCCAAGCGTGGCCTTGCATAGTTTTTCGGTTTTGATGATAGCCAGTAGCGCCTCTTTGGCATCCCGGGCAGAAGAAAACAAACCATACAGATGCAGGCCCTGCCCGATCGCAATGTCATTTCCACCCAAAAGGACAGGAACCCACAGGCCGGGAGATTTCTCGATCAGTTGCCAGGTGAAAACATCTTTTTGTCTGCGCAACTGACGATTCAAGGTGGGCATGCGTTCCTTGATCATGCGTGACTCGGTCAGCAGCGCATCCACTTCGCCGGCACAGCGAATATGCTCGATACGCCGAATCTGCATGGAAATTTTCATTTCCTTGGGTGCCGTATGGTCGCTGGCAAAATGCGATAGTACTCGCTGGCGCAAACGATTGCTTTTACCGATATATATCGGCAGTTCGTTCTCGCCATAAAACACGTAGACGCCAAAGCTATTGGGCAAGGCGTCGATCACGACCGGGTCAATATGCGCCGGCAGCGAAGGCCGCGCCACCAGGCCCTGCACAATGTCATCAACGATTTTACGGTCATGCTCTCGGCAGACGCATTGCCAGAATTGCAGCAATGCGTAGGCATCGTCATAGGCGCGGTGTCTGTCCTGCATGATCAGGCCATGCCGCTGAATCAGGTAATCGAGTCCGTGGCGCCGATGCTGCGGATAGAGTCGGCGGGAAAGCTTGACGGTACAAAGCATATTTGCCTTGAAATCCTGCCCTACCCGCCGAAAGGCATTCTTGATAAACCCGTAATCAAAGCGGGCGTTATGAGCGACGAAAATGTGTCCGGCAAGCAATTGCTGAATGTGTTCTGCCAGTTGCGCGAAGGTAGGCGCATTGGCCACCATCTGGCTGGTAATGCCTGTCAGGCTTTCTATATAGCCCGGGATACGACATTCAGGATTGATGAGGCTTTGCCAAGTGCTGACGGTGTACCCGTCATAGCGCACAATGGCAATCTCGGTCAGACGATCGGTTGAAGCCGACCCGCCGGTTGTTTCTACATCGACAAAAGCAAAAGGCCTGTCTGCAGTAGGAGCGGTAGGAACGCAACTGGACATAGGAAAATTGATCACTGTAAATTTATACAGTATTTATACACCATTATGACCGGCTGTGTTGTAAACGCCAGCCCCATGTTGCAATTGCGCCCCGCTGCATCCGCAAAGTCGTCCTGGCCGCTCTATTGGGCGCCGCTCTCCCGACTTGGTCCTGCTCCCGCAAACCCGATTGATATGAGCGGCCCTAATCGTTTAGCCCAGGAAATAAAAAAGCCCTGCGACATGCCGATGGCCAACAGCCTGGTATGGACGCCACAAGCGAGCCAGCTTACTCGGCCGGGCGCCGCCTGTTGGTGAGCCAGGCGCGTATATCGTCAAATGCCGGTATGCCGGAAATGAGTACCAGCAAGCAAGCCAGAGGCACCGTCGCGATATAGCCAATATGATTGAACCCCCAGGCCCCCATTGTGCCACCTGCAAAAAAAGCAACCAGCAGCGCGCAATGCAACCGCAGTCGAGCTCGATCTGCCATCACAAAATGGCTATCGTCCCGCATACGCCCCCGATTCCAATAGAACAGCTTACCCAGTTCAATGCCGATATCGGTAACGATCCCCGTCACATGGGTGGTGCGGATAACGGAACGGGAAAGTTTGGTAATCAAGGCGTTTTGCAAGCCCATAAGAAACGACAGGATCATGACTGTGATCGGCACAAACAGACCGTGCATCTGGGCAATCCGGGCCCCCAGCATGCCGAAACACAACAACAACACCGCTTCGAGCAAAAGCGGCAAGGCATACTCGCTGCGCATATGGTGCACCCTGGCGTAATTGACCATGATAGTGGTGCAGACGCTTCCGCACATAAAACAGATCAATGCTGCCATTCCCGCCAGAACCAGGTCGTACGCGCCCAGAATCAACTGATCAGCCATGGTCGAAACAATACCGGTCATATGCGAGGTATATTGATGAACCGCAAGAAATCCACCAGCATTGATTGCGCCGGCCACAAAGGCCAGCAGCGTGCCAATCTGTTTATCGGCTTTCTGTGTGCGAACAGAATCTGTCAGTGTTCGGGTATATCTGAGTGGCATATAGGTGACGGCCCGTTTGTACAGGCTAGCGTGAAAAGGACATCGATCGTTTTATTGTTTGTGCCTATTATATGCCGTTTGCAGAGCGATGGCGCGAACAATGATCGGACCACGCAGACCCACGCTTTTCAGATCGCGGCAGTCACTTGATAAAGACCCAGTACGATCAGGCTGCAAAAGAAAACCTTCTTGAAAAGGGCCACTGGCAACTTTTGCCTGAGCGATTGCCCCAAAGACATACCCACCAGCGCCGGGATCAGCATCAATAGTGATATCCCGGCGGCGCCCGGGGCATAACTGTGGTTAAGCCACAGCCCCAGGGCCAATGCAATGGTGGATACAGTAAAGGACACCCCCATCGCCTGAATCAGGCGATCACGTGACAGTTGCAGCGCCTGCAGATAGGGTACTGCCGGCACAACGAAGACACCGGTCGCAGCAGTAATAAACCCGGTCACAAAGCCCACCAATGGTCCCATCCAGATTCGCGCAGCGGGGGCAACAATGATTGGACGCCCGGTCAGACCCCAACCTGCATAGGCGATCAGCGCCACGCCCAAGGCCACGCCGGCGGCATGTCCGGCCGGCGCCCCCAACAGCCAGGCTCCGGCAATCGTGCCGAAAAAGATCCCAATCTGCATTGTGCCGATACTGCGGCACAATTGAGGCACCAAATTAAAGGGCCGCATTTGCCAGATATTGGTCAACAGCGATGGAATCACCAGCAATGCTGCGGCCTGCGCCGGCGACATCAACAACGCCAGCAACGCCATGGAAATGGTTGGCAGACCCAGCCCCACAACACCCTTGACTGCGCCGGCAAGAATGAAAACGATTGTCACCAGCGCCAGCGTGCCAAATGAATATGCCGCACTTGCGTTGAAGATAGAGAGATACTCAGTAAAAAAATCCATGGATTTGCGCGCCAAAAAAGTGTGAGCGTGTGCTCAATTGGAAGTTCGTATCAGGAAATACCTTAGACTGGCCGTGAGAACATAAGCGCACCCCCGACAAGGGTTCGCAACCGTTTTCGAAAATTTTTCAGGCCTCATAAGGAAAAAACCGCAACATATCCCTATTGTAGGGATTGATCAAAAAGCTGAAAATCAGGAAATCTCGATTACAGACTAAGGAATTTCCATAATCAGCCTGTTATACTGTGACCATGCGCTTTGACCTGACCGACCTTCGCCTGTTCCTGAATGTGCACGAATCGGGCACCATCACCGAAGCTGCACGTCGCTGTCACATCACCACGGCATCGGCCAGTGAGCGCATAAAGGGAATGGAAGACGCGCTGGGCGTGCTTTTGCTCAACCGCAGTCATAAAGGGGTGCAACTGACGCCTGCCGGGCGCACACTGCTGCATCACGCCAGCGTTGTCGTGCAGCAAATGGAACGCATGCACGGCGACCTGGGGCAGTACAGCAGTGGGATCAAAGGGCATGTCAGGCTGTTAGGCAACACATCGGCCTGCAACGAACATTTGCCTTCGTTGCTGGGCAGTTTCCTGGAGCGTCACCCCGACATCTCGGTTGATCTGGAGGAACGCACCAGTACTGATATTGCCGATCTGATCCGTCAGGGGATGGCCGATATCGGGCTGGTTGCCGATTCGGCTGATCTGCACGACCTTCAAAGCTTTCCGGTAGGCGCAGACCGACTTGTTGTCATCACCGGACCCGAGTATCCTCAAGCCATTGAGAATCCAACCAGCCTTGCCCAGATCAGCCATCTGGACTTTGCCGGCCTGGTCGCAGGCAGCGCCTTGCAAGAGCATATTGCAGCGCACGGTCGCCAAGCGGGCCGGCATCTGCATTACCGGGTGCGAGTACGCAGCATCGACGCAGTCTGCAGAATGGTAGGCTATGGGGTCGGGATTGCCATAGTGCCGCTGGCTGCGGCCAAACGCCACCGCCGGACGCTGCAATTGAATATCATTGCACTTTCGGACGCCTGGGCCTGCCGCAATCTGGTGTTATGCGTGCGAAACAGCGAACAATTGCCAGCCTATGTAACGGCTCTGATGCAGCATCTTCTGGCGCCTGAATAAAACAAATATGCATCCGACCCCTTATCGCCCTAAAAGATCGCTCGCATGAAACCACACGACATTGATTCTGCAGATACCACGCCCGCACAACAGGACCCGCAATGGGAGATTGATGGCGCAGCCATGTATCGTGCTGCCAGCTTTGCCGTGGCACTGCCTTCGTTCATGATCGGCACCGCCCTGTTCATGTTGGGGTTTTCACTGTCAAATCCTACGGTGCTGCATATTGCCTGCATTCTGTACAGTCTGTCCTTTGCTGGTTTTACCAGTCGTTTTATCGTAGGTCGGCGGCCTTGGCTCAGCACGCCGCCTTACATTGCATGCATCGCCGCGGCCGGGCTGGGTTTCTACGTACTGGCAAGGCTGGGACTGCTGCTGGTTCGCTGATCCTGCCGGGGCTGACCCTGCTTGAACCGCCTTTACCGAGCACCTTCGCTTCACTATTGCGCCAAACGATGCAAACTTGACATTTGTTAAATTGTGCTTTGCGAGCCACCTCCCTATAATGGCGTTAACTCATTGCTTTTGGGTGAACTCGCCAGCTATTGCAGCTGGCTTTTTTTTTGCCCTGGATTTGCGCTCCGGTACCCGTAAAACACTTGTGGACATTAAACAACATATAGTGGTTTTCACCGAATGCGTCAACTTGTAATAAAAATGTAAAATCGGTATGTATCTACATGGAGATGCGTATGAACGCAGCATACCAACAGGTCCATATCGGCCTGATCCGAAAGGCAGTGACCAAATATAAACTGGCTCGTTCCAGCGGTAACAGGAACGTGGCAAAAGGTTACATGCTTCAGGCTCGCGATTTGATTCGCGCCTTCAAGGCTGGCAAATAAGCAGCCTTTCGAATAATACCTCCAGGCATCCGCTGGACCTGACGCCTGCAATCTTCGCGTCGCCGTCACCTAAGTGCGGCATCTTGCCTGGCATCGCTGCCCCTCCCTGTCTTCACTGTGCTTTTTTTAATACCGTTTCTGCCTCCAGAACACACCTTTAGCTCTGTTCGTCCTGAACCGCCCTTCAACTGCTTCTGAACTCTCTCCCTTAGACGCGTTCTCTGACCTCCTGGCGCTGCCCTTGCCTGCGAAAGCGCAATCCTATGCTGAGCGTCAACAGCATCAGATCTACAGTGTGTTTTCCCCTTGCCACCGGAAAGCATAGTCATATCCAGCATAGAAGCCGGCGATAGCATGTCAGCCCCCCCCAATAGAAGCATAAAAAAATCCTGAAACAAATAGCCCGGGAGAAAAACCCTTCGCCCAAACTACAGACCGCCATCGCATTGCCGGATACCCCTTGATCAATCGATCAACGGCATCGATGCGCCAACGCCAGGCAACCGCCCTGGCCATCAAATCCTCTCCTATAATCGGACTGGGGAGACATTCTGTCTTGATTAATAATTCACTAATGACAAGTCATGGACAACAACATACAGCAACGGATAACAGCCAGTTTCGACAAACAGGGATTAATGCATACCCTTGGCGCCAACTTGACACTGATACAGGCAGGAGAGGTGCACATCACCCTGCCGTTTTCGGCGCATTTGTCACAACAACACGGCTATTTGCATGCCGGCGCCGTCACCAGCATTGTCGACAGCGCTTGCGGTTATGCCGCTCTGACCATGGCGCCGGCAGGATATGAAGTGGTGACTGCAGAATTTAAAATCAATCTGTTGCACCCCGCGCTTGGCCCGGCCTTTATCGCAATCGGGAAAGTACAGAATGCGGGCAAACTGCTGACCATTTGCACGGGAGAAGTCCGCAAGCTAGATGACAACGGCAGCGTTGGCAAAACCGTTGCGTTGATCCAGGCCACCATCGTGAATGTTGCGCATAACGGTTAAGCCCGAAGGACCTTCGTCATGCCGCAGGCAATTCAAATTATCACAACCGATGGATACCGGCTGCAGGCGAACTTGTGGCACCTTGCGCAGACCAGTTCGCCCGACCCCGTGGTCATCATCAATAGCGCCACTTCGGTACGCTGTCGATACTACGACAGGTTTGCCCAGGCATTGCACACCCGGGGTTGCACAGTACTGACCTATGACTATCGCGGCATTGGCGATTCAAAATATGGGTCATTGCGCGACCTAGCTGCAGGATGGCTCGATTGGGGTCAGGCAGATTTTGAAGCAGTGCTTCAATATGCCCGCACCCGTTTTGGTCATTCTCCCATCTATGTCGTGGGCCATTCGATTGGCGGATTTCTGATCGGACTGGCGCCATCGGCACATTTGGTCAAGCGCATTTTCACCATGGGCGCGCAATACGCCTACTGGCGCGACTACGCCGGCCGATCACGCACCAGCATGTTCCTGCAATGGCATGTCGCCATGCCGTTCCTGGCAAGGGCATTCGGATTCGTGCCGGCCAGGCGCCTGGGCTGGATGGAAGACACGCCCAAAGGTGTGGCCATGGACTGGGCTGGCATGGGACCCCAGTTTGAACGGTCTATCGGTCGCAAATACGGCAAAACGGTCGCCGAAAACAGCCTATTGCCAGCGCGCTTTGGGCAAGTGAAGGCACCGGTGCTGGCGCTAGGTGTCAGTGACGATCCCTTTGGTACACCGGCGGCACTGGACCGGGTACTTGACTATTACAGCGGCTGCGAACGATATCACCTGCGGATATCACCAGCCAGCATTGGGCATGAAAAAATCGGGCACTTTGCGTTCTTTCACAGCCGTTTCCTTGATTCACTATGGCCCATTGCCTTTGACTGGCTGCTTGAGGGAGCCATTGAGCCAGCAAGGGGCACGATCATCAGCCGCCAGAGTAAACAAGAGGCTCGTCCGAGCAACTGACGTGCCATGACCCTGGCAGTATTATCACTGTCCGGACATGGCCACGGTTGCCGCAAGCGGCCATAAGCCAAGGCTTTTGTCACGCCACGTTCCATTGGCCTCCGTACATGATTCGCCAATGACCATTTGAGGTTGCGGCCAGCAAAACGGCGGCAGTGTCAGGTTCAATGCGCGCCAGTCGCCATCTTCGCAATCGTTATTTTCTTCAATCAGGGGGAAAGTGGTCGTAAGCAGCCATCGGGCGCCCGAGGCCCGGAAATTGGCGATGGCAGCATCAATATGAGCGAACGACAGATGCACCAGACAGTCACGACAAAGTATCAAATCGGCTTTCGGCAGAGAGTCCACCGTGATATCGGCCACCATGAATCGATGAGCACCATTGCCTGTCCACTGGTGGATATTTTCTTCGATGAGCGATGGTACGATATCAATCCCGGTGTACGCGATGCCAGTTGTTATCTCTCTTATCCAGTTTGCATCACCGCAGGGAGCGTCCAGGATTGATTGCACGCCCAGATGATCCAAGAGTCCGGGCAGGCGGTTGCGAATTGACTCTGTCGCCTGGCGCTCTGAGCCCAGCCCCGAAACCGAACCGCCTGCCCCCCACATGTTGATTTGCTCAATCCGCTTAAACCGCTCTGCCAGCGAGAGGCCCTCAAAGGATTCGCGATATTGCTCAAAACGCAAATGAGCAATCACGGGTTCACGATTTTTGTATTGCATCACAACTTCCTTCCGTTTGTTCCAGGAACGGCTTGCCTGACAAAGAGCCAGTTATCTGCTTGCCTGAGCACGCGTCCACCTCAAGCTGCAGCGCCATTACCTAGCGACGCTGCCCTCCGGTGCCAGCCCGTCAACACGATAAATACTAGCAAAATATTGTCGATGACGTTCAATGAAATGAACCGCAGGTGTGCCCCGGCTTGTTTTCCCATTCGGGACTCACATTTTATCTGTGACAACCGATCGATGACCAACCATTGACCCGTTATACGCTCATGCGTATATACACTCATTGCCAAACGGTGTCACTGCGGTCAGACCGTAGGCACTGTGCCGCCATCGATCACATATTCAGTACCGGTGATTGAGCCTGCTCTGGGTGAAACCAGGAAAGCGATAAGATCGGCCACTTCCTGCGGCTTTGCCGGACGCCCTAACGGAATCCCGCCGAGCGCGTCCATGATTATCTTTTTCCCACCCTCATAATCGGTATTGTTGTTTTGCGCCAGGCGAGTAGCCAGCTGCGTGGCCGCCTCGGTTTCAATCCAGCCTGGCGACACCCTGATAACGCGCACACCTTTTGGGGACACTTCTTTTGACAGGCTCTTGCTGTAGGTAGCCAGCGCAGCCTTTGCTGCGGCGTAGGCAGTTGTCGATTCCGGCAATGGCAATTCATGCTGGATGGAGGTGACATGAATAATCACCCCCGCTCCTTGCTTGATCATGGACGGCAGCAAGGATCGATCAATACGAACGGCTGGCATCAGGTTCAGGTTCAGCTCCTGTTGCCAATACTGGTCGTTCAAAGCCAGATACCCGCCGGGTGGCGAACTCGATCCGCCAACAATATGAATGAGGAAATCAACACCACCCCATTGTTCCAGTACGGCATCACATACCGCAGCGCATCCGCCTGGCGTTGCGATATCTGCCGCAATGTAGGATATATTGTCCGGTGCGCGATCGGGCACCTTGCGGGCTGTGGCGATGATGTGGACACCCAGGTGATGCAACACGTTGACAACCGCCGCCCCCACACCCGCGGTGCCGCCGGTGACCAGCGCTCGACAGCCTTCGATATTCAGGTCAAAGCTCATGGGGCAATTTCCAGCGAGGCGATTTTATTGTCTTGTAGTACGAAGCGATAGCGGATATTAATTGGACTGCCTGGAAAATTGCCTTGCAGACGGCTGCTGACGATGATTTGCCGACCCTGTTCGGTCACATCGAAAGGCTCGGACGTATAGACGTATTTTGCAGTCGCTTCAGCGCGCCAGCGCTCAATGGCAGCGCGTCCGTTATACGTTTGCTTTTCATCTATAACGACACCCTGTTCAGTAAAACAATTGGCGAGCGCCTTGCCGTTATCTTTATCGGCAATGAAATAGGCCAGGATCGGTTCAGGTAAATTGACAGGCATTCAAGTTCTCCATGTAAGAGGGGTAAACAAAAATCGACAGCTTTAATTTGATTTTTGAACATACTGGCACTAAACTTACTTTTCAACAAGTACGCACTAAAAAGTACGTGCTAAAAAGAAAACACCATTGACCCACAAAGACATGACCATGAACATAACGCGACCCGTGTATACCGCCGATACAGCGGCCGACGGCATTGAGCAGGCGATTCGCGTGCTGGAAGGACGCTGGAAACTGCTTATCCTATTTCGTCTTTTTGGTGGAAATTTACTGCGTTTTTCCGAACTCGAACGCACGCTGCCCGGTATTTCCCAGAAGATGCTGATTCAGCAATTACGCCAATTGGAGACCGACGGCATTGTGCGCCGCATCGATCACCAACAGGTGCCCCCAAAAGTGGAATACGGCCTGACCGAATGGGGACAGGCGCTATGCCCTGCTCTGGATTCTCTGCTCAAATGGGCCGAACAGCGTCCCTGAGCGCGGCAGATTAGTAGTCTACAAGTCCACTCGCGCTTTGAGCAAAAATTAAAAAATAGATGTATGCCATTGCCGGCTCGCCTGATCGCGATAGGTCATCATTAATGGTGGCAAGCGGCCCTGCAGGACAAATAAAGAAATAGACAGACAGAAGGCACGGAGACAAGCAAACAGGCAGATAATTGACAGACAATAAAAAACCCGCAGGGCAAAATGCTTGCGGGTTTAATGATAGTGTCCGGCCGGTGATAAAGCTTAAAAAGTCTTTGAAGAAAACTTGAACACTCTACCGATACATGACAGATAAAACTGGTAGGCAGTACTGGATTCGAACCAGCGACCTCTACGATGTCAACGTAGCGCTCTAACCAACTGAGCTAACCGCCTTCAAGAAAGAAGAGAATTCTAACACTGTATTGCCTGGCTTGTCCACATTTTCGAACCACAAAGACGAACAATTTCTTCAGATTGTCTTAATCACGGGATATGCGCTTCGATTGGTAGCCAACCCCGGAGTCTACAGTGCCATAAATCTGGACTTTACTGCCGCTGCGCCCGCTGTCCGCCGAGTTACCGGCGCACCCGCTGAGCAGACCAAAACCCAGAAAAAGTGCCAGAGTACATATCATCGCTTTCATAACATTTCCTTTATCTGCTTAAGTACCAACTGGCCCGATACATTCAGGCGGCAATGATATCCAGTTTAGCAACAGCCAGAGCCAGCGTTTTGGCGCCGGCATCCTTAAATACAATCTCCGCCTGGGCATCTGCGCCCTGCCCGCTTAATCTGATGATCGTTCCATCACCAAAGCGCGCGTGACGCACGCCCTGACCAATCCGGTATTGTTTGCCGCTGACACTGACGCCCGAGCTCAAACTGCGCGGCGCCCGTGGCTCTATTCGGCCAGTGGAAGGGCGCGCATGCGCATCTACGTGCAAACGCATGCCCCAGGAAGGCTCGGCTTGCTCGCGAGTGCGCGGCGTCAGCCATTTCAGGTGATCCTCGGGCAATTCGTCCAGAAAGCGCGATCGCATCGAATAACGCGTCTGTCCATGCAACATGCGCGCATGCGCCAGACTGATAGTCAGACGTTCCTTGGCACGCGTAATGGCGACATACATCAGGCGGCGCTCTTCCTGCAGTCCGTCTTCGGCCATCATGCTATTTTCATGAGGAAACAGCCCCTCTTCCACACCTGTGATAAAGACCGAATCAAACTCCAGTCCCTTGGCAGCATGAATAGTCATGAGCTGAACGGCATCCTGTCCGGCCTGTGCCTGGTTGTCACCCGCCTCAAGCGATGCGTGAGACAAAAAAAGCGCCAGCGGTGTTGTCTGTTCCTGGGCAAAAGGAGAATCGGGATCGTCGGGCGCGACCGAGCGCTCAACCTGGGCCATGGCGGCTTTGCCTTCCAGATTTTCCTCGGCACAGAACGCACTGGCCGCGTTGATTAGCTCACCCAGGTTTTCCAGCCGCTCTGCGCCTTCGCGTTCGGCTTCGTAGTGCGTGGTCAATCCGGAAATGTCATTAACGTGCTTGATCAGTTCCGGGAGCGTCAGGGTTTGCGCCGCTTCGCGTAACGTTTCGATCAATTGGGCAAAGGCCAGCAGCTTGCCGCCACTGCGGCCGGACACCGCCCCCACCGCGTGGATCAGATTGCAACCAATCTGACGCGCCGAATCGGTGAGATTTTCCAAGGTTCTGGCGCCGATACCGCGCGCCGGAAAGTTAACGACTCGCATGAACGAGGTGTCATCATCGCCGCTGGCCACTAACCTGAGATAGGCCAGGACATGTTTGATTTCCTGGCGCTCGAAAAAGCGTAGGCCGCCGTATACCTTGTATGGAATGTGTGCAGAAAAAAGGGCGTGTTCGATGGGTCGCGATTGCGCGTTGCTGCGATACAAAACCGCAATTTCACTACGCATGCGGCCTTCATTGATCTGCGCGCGAATTTCGTCCACGACCCATTGGGCCTCCAGCAGATCGGTAGGCTGTTCAACAACCCGAAGTAGCTCGCCTTCGCCCCTGTCGGTCCACAGATTTTTCCCAAGACGCTCTGTGTTGTGCTCAATCAGCGCATTGGCTGCATCCAGAATGTGGCCAAAGGAACGGTAGTTCTGTTCCAGCCGGATAATATTGTTGCCGGCATAATCGCGTTCAAAGGTGGACATATTGCCCACGTTGGCGCCACGGAAGGCGTAGATGGACTGGTCATCGTCACCCACGGCAAACAGCGACGCATCGCCTCCCGCCAGCAGACAGAGCCATTTGTATTGCAGTGTATTGGTGTCCTGAAACTCGTCGACCAAAATATAACGAAAGCGCCGCTGATAGTGCTCGCGCACCAGGGCATTACGTGACAACAGCTCATAAGCGCGCAGCAGCAATTCGGCAAAATCGACGACACCTTCGCGCTGACACTGTTCCTGGTACAACTGGTAAATTTCTGCCAGACGTTTGCGATGTGCATCCCAAACCTCAACGTGCTCGGGCCGTTCGCCATTTTCCTTGGCATTATTGATGAAGCGCTGCACATCCCTGGGGGGAAACTTTTCGTCGTCGATATCATTGGCTTTGATCAGGCGTTTGATGGCCGCCAGCTGATCAGCGATATCGAGGATCTGGAAATTTTGTGGCAAACCGGCATCGCGATAATGAGCGCGCAAAAGCCGGTTGCATAAACCATGGAAAGTGCCGACCCACATACCGCGGGTGTCCACCGGCAACATGGCTGTCAGGCGCGTGAGCATTTCACGCGCGGCTTTATTGGTAAAAGTAACGGCCAGCACACCGTACGGACTGACTTTTCCATTCTGGATAAGCCAGGCCATACGGGTGGTTAGAACTTTGGTTTTACCACTACCGGCGCCAGCCAGAACAAGCGTATGCTTACTGGCTGTGGTAACGGCCGCCAGTTGCTCAGGATTTAACTGCCCGATCATGCGGCATAGCGGCGCAGACGGAGAGCAAACTGTTCAAGGCTCTGAATACCGCTTTGCTGCGCATGCTGGCACCACTGTTGCAAGTCACCAAGCAATTGCTCGCTGCTGGCAGTGGAACTTGTCCATACACGATACAATTCTTCGCGCATATGAACCAGCTTGGCCAGCATCGTGTTTTGCGACAGCATGCTGTCGAGCTCCTTCTTTTCCTGTGGATTCAGAGCCAGATCGGCCTGTCCAAGGCGCGACTGTACTTTCTGCAGCAGTTCACGTTCCTGGTCGCTGGCGCCAGCCTGGGTCAGGCGCTTGATTTCAGACTGGACAGACTGGCGCAACATGCTGGCGTAACGCGCCATGATTTCATAGCGGTGCGTAATCACACCTTGCAGGGTTTGCTCGGTTACAGAATCGGACTTTGCGCGCACCAGTTTCAGCTTGGGCGCAACCTTCTTGACCTGAGCCAGGCGCAGTGCCTGCAAAATCCGGATATAGCCCCAGCCGATATCGAATTCATACCATTTGCTGGAAAACTTGGCGGACGTACCGTAGGCATGGTGATTGTTGTGCAACTCTTCGCCACCGATGATAATGCCGATGGGGAACAAATTAGTACTGGTATCGGGGCTGGAAAAATTCCGGTATCCGATATAGTGACCCAGACCGTTGACCACGCCGGCGGCCCAGAATGGGATCCATGCCATTTGCACAGCCCACACGGTCAGACCGAGTGCCCCGAATAACAGCAGGTCAATGGCCAGCATAGTAAAAATGCCCAGTGTGGTATGGCGGGAATAGACGTTGCGTTCCATCCAGTCATCGGGCGTGCCATGACTGAAGCGCTTGACGGTTTCTTCGTTGGCAGCCTCTTCACGATACAGCTCTGCCCCCTTCCACAAGACCCGGTCGATACCGTAAATCATGGGAGAGTGAGGATCGCCTTCACGTTCGCATTTGGCATGGTGCTTGCGGTGGATAGCTACCCACTCGCGCGTGACCATCCCTGTGGTCAGCCAGAGCCAGAAGCGAAAGAAATGCGACACGGCCGGATGCAGATCCAGCCCCCGGTGAGCCTGACTGCGGTGCAGATAAATCGTTACCGCGGCAATGGTGATGTGTGTAAGCACCAACGTGACAAGAATCACCTGCCACCAGCCAAGTTGCAAAAAGCCACCGGAAATAAAGTCGAGAATTGTATCCATATACCCTTTAAGGTCTCCTGAGATGCCCAAGATTACCGGGCATGGGCCCGCTGCGGCGGGCAGTGTGCCCTTATTCGGGCAGGATGCTGAGCGATATCAAATCGCGCAGGAATTATAACACTATGATTTAACTAAGAAAAAATTTAATTGCCTTTTTTCTTGATTTTGAGCAAGTCGTGAGCAGAATGTCATTATTCTGACACAGTGCCCACCACTTTTCTTTAAATATAGCCCTATTTTCAGACTGCAATGCGGATTTGTACGCCGATTGTGTTGCGCAAGGTTACAAATGCACATTAATAGAGAAATTAGCGGGTTTTAACCGCCTGTTTCTCTATTTTAAGACCATTTTGACAACAACAGGTTCCCTGCCGCAGCAGATTTATTTACTGCGTTCCAGCACAGCGGCAAAAAAACCGTCGGTACCGTGAACATCCGGGCGCAGTCTTAGATAAGGCGTTGTCATGCCCAAGTCAGGACATCGGTCTCCCAATACCTCTTGAGCATTGAGTAGCGTGAATTCCGGATGAGCTGCCAGGAACGCATCAACCTGATCTTCATTTTCCTGTGGCAACACGCTGCAGGTGGAATACACCAGCCGGCCGCCCGGGGCGACACAGCGTGAAGCACTATTGAGAATGCGCGCCTGCAATTCGGTCAGTTCCTGCACGCTGGCCGGAGACTGGCGCCACTTGAGATCAGGATTACGACGCAGTGTGCCGACGCCGGTGCACGGAGCATCGACCAGCACCTTGTCCGCCTTGCCGGCAAGGCGTTTCACACGGGTATCATTTTCGTTCGATATGGCAATCGGCGTCACATTCGATAGACCGCTGCGGGCTATGCGGGGCTTGGCCTTGGCCAGACGCGCGGCCGATACATCGAAGGCATAAAGGCGGCCAGCCGAGCGCATCAACGCGCCCAGCAACAGCGTTTTGCCGCCAGCGCCGGCGCAAAAATCAATCACCATATCGGTGCGTTTTGGTCCGACCAGCAGCGCCAGCAACTGACTGCCTTCGTCCTGCACTTCGAGCGAACCGTTTTCGAACAGGGTCCACCGGGAAATCGCCGGCTTGCCGTTCAACCGAATGCCCCAGGGAGAATACGGCGTCGGCTGCGGATCAAACTCGGCCACCGGTGTATCCTGCAATTGAGCCAATACCGTATCCCTGTCGATCTTGAAGGGATTCACACGCAGATCAAGCGGCGCCTTGGTGTTGAGCGCTGCGATCAGGCTTTCGAACTCGTCCAGTTGGCTCATATGCTCGTACAGCCAGTCGGGCAGGCTGGCGCGTATTTCCGGGGCCAGCGAAGCCAGATCTATGGTATCCATGCGCAGCAGCCAGCTTTTCTCTTCTTCAGAGAGCTGGCCGGCAATGGCATCCTTGCCCACCACCGAGGCCAGCCCCAGAATGGCCAGACGCTCCAGTGCTGGTCCGGTACCGCTTTCGGCGTATTGCCGGTAACGGCGCAAATGACGCAGCACATCGAATACAGCCTCGGCCACTTCATTGCGATCGCGCCCGCCCAATGATTTGTTGGCCCGGAACCAGGCAGACAGCACGGCATCTGCCGGATGTTTCCACTTGAGCACTTCGTTCAGAACGTCGCGGATCTGGCCCAGGCGTGTCGTGTAGATGCCGCGCTGGCGCGCGCCAGGCTGGGGGGCCCGTTGCGTGCGACGGGTGAAATCGGGTTTGACAGAACGGCGTCCTGTGTCTTTTCTAGCGGATTTGATTGTCATAATTTTTGCCTGATTGAACGATATGTCAAATGGGGTATATCAATAGTGAAATATCGATGCTGATGCAAACGATATCCGTAAACGATATACGCGATATATCAGCTGACATATTCCGTGTCTGCGTAAAACTGCTGTAACGGCAGTTTTTCTGTAAAGCCTACCTTGCCCTGTTCATCCAGAAATACTGCTTTTTGTGCCAGCCAGCGCATGACCTCGGGATAGAGCTTGTGCTCCATGACCAGCACCCGCTGCTCCAGACTCTGGACGGTATCATCAACCATGACAGGAACGACCGCCTGAGCAATGATGGGGCCCTGGTCCAGCGCTGGGATAACAAAGTGCACGCTGCAGCCATGAACACGCACCCCGGCATCCAGTGCCTGCTGATGCGTATGCAGTCCCGGAAACAGGGGCAAGAGTGAAGGGTGTATATTGACCAGCCTCCCGGTGTAATGCCGCACGAACTCATCGCTCAGAATGCGCATGAACCCGGCAAGCAGCACCAGATCGGGCTGGTAGCGATCAATGCTTTCGGCCAGCGCCTGATCATATTGAGCGCGGGTCTGGCCGCCTGCCGCATCATACACCAGTTGTTCGGTCTGAATACCCTGAGCCCGGGCCCAGGCCAATCCTTCGCTATTGGCACTATGCGAGAAGACGGCGCTGATATTGACATTTGTCATTTGGCTTGCGGCATGCACCAAGGCTTTCATATTAGAGCCTCGCCCGGAAATAAGGATAACGACCCGAGCTGCCGCAGGATTTGTTGGTTTCAACTGAACACTTCCGTAATGCTTGCAAGTTTAAAATTGTAAACTGTATGGCGTGAAAAATCCTCTTCAAATCTCCCGTCAGGCTTTTGCCTCGGCTGCCCAAACCGGCAGCGCCCTTACCATTGGTAATTTCGATGGTGTCCACCTGGGTCATCAGCAGTTACTCTCGCATGTCGTGCAAACCGCAGCCAGCAAGGCGCTGGTGCCGTCCGTCATGACATTTGTGCCCCACCCTCGCGAATACTTCGCCCTGCGCGAACAACGTCCCGAACTGGCGCCTACGCGAGTTTCGACCCTGCGAGACAAAGTGCGCGCCCTGTCCTGTTGCGGCATCCGGCATATTCATATCCGGCGCTTTGACCAGGCGTTTGCCCAGCAGACGCCTGAACAGTTCATTGAAGACATCCTGGTGCGCCAGTTGGCGGTCAAGTGGCTTTATGTCGGCGAAGACTTCCGCTTCGGCAGCAAGCGACGCGGCGACATTGCCCTGCTGCGCGATGCCGGTGCAAGGTTTGGCTTTGAGGTAGAGACGCTGCGTGATGTACTGGATCCTAACGGCATTCGCTACTCCAGTTCAGAACTGCGCCATGCGCTGGCCTACGCAGATATTGAACGAACCGGCCAATTTCTTGGTCACCCCTATCAAATCAGCGGACATGTAGTGCATGGTCGCAAGCTGGGTCGTACGATCGGCTTTCCAACGCTCAATATCCGTGTCATGCCGCGCTGTGCCTTGCGCTCGGGCATATACGTGGTCAAGGTGGAGGGACTGGAGGCCGGGCCGCAGGCGGGGATTGCCAGCCTTGGCGTGCGCCCGACCGTAGAAGAGGACGGACAAGTCCTGCTGGAAGTGCATATTCTCGATAAAAACGTATCGGCATACGGTAAACTTATTACAATAAGCTTTTTGCACGCCGTGCGGGACGAAGAAAAATTCCCCGATTTACAAACTCTGACTGACGCCATCCGCCACGATGCGGACGTTGCTCGCAACTACTTTGCTGTCCATGGATTATAAGAACACCCTGAATCTGCCTGAAACCCCCTTCCCGATGCGGGGAAACCTGCCAAAACGCGAACCCGGCTGGGTGCTTGAATGGGAGGAAAAGAAAGTGTACCAGGCGATACGCAAGGCCTGTGCTGGTCGCCCTGCTTACATTTTGCACGACGGCCCGCCGTATGCGAATGGCGATATTCATATCGGTCATGCGGTCAACAAGATTCTAAAGGACATTATTCTCAAAAGCCGCACGATGGCTGGCTTTGACGCGCCTTATGTCCCCGGTTGGGACTGCCACGGCATGCCCATTGAAATTCAGATTGAAAAAAAATACGGCAAGAACCTGCCGGTAGCGCAGGTCCAGTCAAAGGCCCGCGCCTATGCCCTGGAGCAGATTGACCGTCAGCGAGCCGACTTCAAACGGCTGGGCGTACTGGGCGACTGGGAGAACCCCTATCTGACCATGAATTACGGCAATGAGGCCAATGAGTTGCGGGCGCTGGCGCGCATCATGGAAAAAGGCTATGTGTTCCGTGGCCTCAAACCGGTGAACTGGTGCTTTGACTGCGGCTCGGCCCTGGCTGAAGCGGAAGTGGAATATGCCGACCGCAAGGATCCGGCGATCGACGTGGCCTTCCCCTTTGCACAGAAACATAAACTGGCTGCCGCCTTCGGCCTCGATAGTGTAGAGGACGGCGCCGTCGTCATCTGGACCACAACGCCCTGGACAATTCCCTCCAACCAGGCCCTGAACGTACATCCGGAGGTGGTCTATGCGCTGGTGCGCCTGAACGAGCCGCTGCCTACCGGCGCTTTGCTGCTGCTGGCCAAGGATCGCGTGCAGGCCTGTCTTGAACACTGGCAGTTGCAAGGCTCGGTCATCGCCGAGTGCACCGGCCAGGCGCTGGACCATATTGCGTTCCGCCATCCGCTGGCCACTGCAGATGCAGGCTATGACCGCCTGTCTCCGATCTACCTGGGTGACTATGTCACGGTGGACACCGGCACCGGTATTGTGCACTCCGCGCCCGCGTACGGCGTAGAGGATTTCCAGTCCTGCAAGGCCAACGGCATGGTGGATGCGGATATCATCAGTCCCGTCATGGGCGATGGCAAATATGTGCCTTCTCTACCTTTGTTCGGCGGCAAGACGATTTGGGAAGCGAATCCGGATATTGTCAAGGCAATGCAGGAGGCCGGCACATTGCTGCATGTGGAATCTCATAAGCACAGCTACATGCATTGCTGGCGTCATAAAACACCCATTATCTATCGTGCCACCAGCCAGTGGTTTGCCGGCATGGATCGCCAGCCCAATGATCACACCGGCACCCTGCGCGAAAAGGCACTGGCAGGCATTGACGCCACCGGCTTTTATCCGGCCTGGGGACGCGCCCGCCTGCATGCCATGATTGCCAATCGCCCTGACTGGACCTTGTCGCGACAACGCCAATGGGGCGTGCCCATGGCGTTTTTCGTTCACAAGGAAACCGGCCAGTTGCATCCGCGTACAGTTCAACTGCTTGAACAAATTGCACAGCGCGTCGAAAAGCAAGGTATTGAAGCGTGGCAGGCGCTGGATCCGGCAGAACTGCTGGGCGAGGACGCCGTGCATTACGAGAAAAACCGCGACACACTGGACGTCTGGTTCGATTCAGGCACCACCCACTTCACGGTCCTGGGCGGCAAGGACAATGCAACCACGGGTTCGCATTCCGATACGCTGCGCTGGCCGGCCGATCTGTACCTGGAAGGGTCGGATCAGCACCGTGGCTGGTTTCATTCATCGCTACTGACCTCCTCCATGTTGTTTGGCGAGCCGCCCTACCGCAATCTGCTGACCCACGGCTTCGTCGTCGACGGCCAGGGACGCAAGATGAGCAAGTCGATGGGCAACGTGATTGCCCCGCAGAAAGTATCCGACTCGCTGGGCGCCGAGATCATCAGGCTGTGGACCGCCTCTACCGATTATTCGGGTGAACTGTCCATTTCCGACCAGATCCTCAAGCGCGTGGTCGAAGGCTATCGCCGTATCCGCAACACCGTGTGTTTCCTGCTGGGCAATCTGAATGATTTCGATGCGGCAACAGATATGGTGGAAACCGGCAAGCTGTTCGAAGTCGACCAGTATGCGCTGGCGCTGACGCTGGATATGCAAAATGAAGTGACCGCTTATTACGACGAATTCAATTTCCATCCGGCCATGGCGCGCCTGCAGATTTTCTGCTCGGAAGATCTGGGGTCGTTCTATCTGGATACCCTAAAGGACCGCCTGTACGTCACAGATCGCAACAGCCTGGCACGACGCTCGGCACAAACGGCCCTGCTGCACATCACGCTGAGCCTGCTCAAGCTGCTGGCGCCGGTGCTGTCCTTTACAGCTGAAGAGGCCTGGCAGGAACTGCAGAAATCAACGCTGAAAAACACTGACAGTGCAAGCACGGTCACGATCTTTACCGAAGTATTCCACACCCTGCCCGAAGTGGCCGATCACGCAGCACTGAGCAAAAAGTGGCAACGTATTCTGCAGATTCGCGCCGATCTGAACAAGCAACTGGAAGACGTGCGCAGTGCCGGCCGCATTGGTTCAGCGCTACAGGCCGAAGTGGACGTATTTGCCGATGGGCTGGATCTGGAGTATCTGCAAAGCCTGAAGGACGACCTGCGTTTTGTATTCATCGTGTCGCGTGCAACCGTGCACGCCGGGGTGCCGGGCGAAGGCGTCAATTTCACCATCACGCCGTCCGAGCATCGCAAGTGTGAACGCTGCTGGCATTACCGCGAAGAAGTGGGCACCATTGCCGACCATCCGGATATCTGCTCACGCTGTGACGACAATTTGCATCACGGTGGCGAGGACAGGCACTATGCATAAGGCAGTGCAGCCGGCAGCACGCGTTGTGCCGTATTTGATGTGGATCGCGCTGGCGCTGGTGCTGATCGGCGCAGACCAGATCAGCAAACAGTACTTTGAGCAGAATTTCGAGTATCTGCAACGCGTGAACGTGCTGCCGGTCTTCGATTTCATTCTGATCTACAATCAGGGTGCAGCCTTTAGCATGCTGGCAGACGGCGCTGGCTGGCAGCGCTGGTTTTTCATGGTGCTCGGCCTGGCCGCGTCGGCGTTCATCCTGTATCTGCTGCGCAAACACCGCGAGCAGCCGCTTTTCTGCCTGGCGCTTGCACTGATACTGGCCGGCGCCATCGGCAACGTCATAGACAGAACGCTCTACGGGCATGTCATTGATTTTCTGCTGGTTTACTGGAACGACGCCTATTTTCCGGCGTTCAATCTGGCCGACACGTTTATTACCATCGGGGCCGTACTGCTGGTCCTGGATGAACTGCTGCGCTATCTGCGCAACAAAAGGGAGCAACAGACATGAGTCCGCTTTCCGGCAAGCGTATCCTGATCGGCGTCACCGGCGGCATTGCCTGCTACAAGGCGGCAGAATTGGTACGTCGGCTGCAGGATTACGGCGCGACCATCACCGTTGCCATGACGCATGCGGCTACCCAGTTTGTTACGCCCACGACGTTTCAGGCGCTTTCCGGCAATCCGGTGTACACCGAAACGCTGGACGACCGCATGGAAAACAGCATGGCGCATATCAATCTGAGTCGGCAGGCCGACCTGATTCTGATCGTACCGGGCAGCGCAGACTTCATGGCCAAACTGGCTCATGGCCTGGCAGACGATCTGCTGTCAACGGTGTGTCTGGCGCGCGGGCTGTGTCCGCTGGTGGTAGTGCCTGCCATGAATCGGGAAATGTGGGGCCACCCGGCAACGCAACGCAATGCGACGCAACTGCGCCATGACGGCGTAAGGCTCTGGGGGCCGGCCAGCGGCTCGCAGGCCTGCGGCGAGGTAGGCGATGGCCGTATGCTGGAACCTGAACAGATCGTTTTTGAAACACACGCTTTTTTCCAGAGCAAAGCGCTTGCCGGCAAAAATATTCTGGTGACCGCCGGACCGACACAAGAAGATATTGACCCGGTCCGCTTTATCAGCAACCGCTCCTCGGGCAAAATGGGTTATGCAATTGCCCGCGCTGCCTGGGAAGCCGGCGCGCGCGTGACGCTGGTCTCCGGCCCCACCGCGCTGGATGCGCCATACGGCGTTGATCGCATCAATGTAAAAACGGCCCGGCAAATGCATGCCCATGTCATGCAACTGGCGCCAGAGCAGGACATCTTCATCTCTGTAGCGGCCGTGGCGGACTGGCGGGTCAGCAATGCGCAAACCCAGAAAGTAAAAAAAACCGGCACCCAAAGCGGCCTGGATCTGACGCTGACCGAAAATCCGGATATTCTGGCTGAAGTGGCCGCCCTGGTCCAGGGCCCATGGTGCGTTGGTTTTGCGGCTGAAACCGAAAACCTGCACGACTATGCCGAAGCCAAGCGCAAACGAAAGAAAATCCCTCTGCTGGTCGGCAATCTGGCCCAGGAAACCATGGAGTCGGATCAGTCCCGTATGGTGCTGTTCGACGATCAGGGTAGCCATCCACTGCCCGTGCTGGATAAACTGGATGCCGCCCGACGACTGATCGCAGAGATCGCCAATCGCACCGTCAAGTCTGACGCGCCCACAAGCCATTAAGCGCCAGCCCAGGCCGCGTCATCCCAATCGCCGATGCAACCCTATATTGATCAGATTCTTGCATTTATTACCCTGCATCAACACTGGGCTGGGCCGGTTATCGGCCTGGTGTCGTTCGGAGAATCGCTGCTGATCGTCGGGTTATTTGTCCCTGCAACCGTCATTTTACCGCTGACCGGTATACTGATAGCCAACGGTACGCTCGAATTTACCGGGGTACTGTTGTGGGGGATAGCGGGCGCCATCCTGGGTGATGCAGTTTCCTACTGGATTGGCAATGCCTACGGCCCCGCCCTGCTCAAAAGCGGCGCCCTGCGCAAACGTCGGCGCTCGGTCGCGCGTACCCGTCTGCTGTTTTACCGATATGGCTTTCTGGCGGTATTTGCCGGGCGCTTCATGGGTGCATTCCGCTCGCTTATCCCCGGCATGGCTGGCATAATGAAGATGCCACAAGGGCGATTTCAGCTGGCCAATGTGCTTTCCGGAGTGATCTGGTTCCCCTGGTTGCTGTTGCCCGGCTATCTGGGCGTGCGCGGAGCCGATGCGCTGGGCGCCACAGGCAGCGTCGCCATATTAGCAATACTGGCAGTGGTGTGTATTATCGCTATCGTTTCAAGACGAAGGCGAGCCGGGCGTCAGCCGCTGAAAAAACAGTGAGACCAGCGCATCAGAAAGCAGCTATCCACGCAGTGACAGCCAATGGAGCGCAACAATGAATATGGACTACCGCGAACCCAGAAATGGCGACTTTGCCAGTTATGTAGAAGAACTGAGTCGCCATTTTGATATGAAGGAACAGGCAGTAAACCCGGATTTTTCTTCGGGCTTTCCCTCGCAATTGGTTGATACGACAGCGCGAGGCAACAGCAGAGCAGCGCAGGCCGGCACACCAAGCAGCGTGGCTGCCGGGACGACGCCGGTTACCGGTCGCCAGGCCGATATCGGCTTTCCCGTGCCTCCCAGCGGCAAACAACACACGGGGTTTGAAACCCGGCCTGCGACACCGGCCAAGAAAAAAGGCCAGCCCTTTCCCTTTGCCCTGGTGGCAGGATTGATTGCCGTAGTCGTTTTTATCCTGGCCAATGGCATCGGCCCTGACGGCAGAGACATGGACGGCATGGGCGGGCCGCTGATCTTCATTCTGGTGATTCTGTTTATTATTTTCAGGCGGATCCGCAATGCCGCCAAACGATTTCCCACTTCGGTCAAAACCAAGAAACAAACATGAAACTTGATGTCAAAATTTTAGACGAGCGCATGCGCGACCAGTTGCCCACCTATGCCACTACCGGTTCGGCCGGACTGGATTTGCGTGCCTGCGTCGACCAGGAACAAACTCTGGAGCCCGGCGCCTCGCTGCTGGTGCCCACCGGCATTTCCATTTATTTGCAGGATCCAGGCTATGCGGCCATGATTTTGCCACGTTCGGGTCTGGGACATAAAAACGGCATCGTGCTGGGCAATCTGGTTGGGCTGATCGATGCCGACTATCAGGGTCCCTTGATGGTGTCGGTATGGAACCGCAGCCAGACGTCTTTTGTTTTAAAACCCATGGAGCGCATCGCGCAACTGGTCGTCGTACCCGTCATGCAAGTCTCGTTCAATGTCGTCGAACAATTTACACAAAGCGAACGTGGCACTGGCGGTTTTGGCAGTACCGGCAGCCACTGATACGGCTGCAGCATCGGTCGGCACCGGATGATGCCCAACGTATTCCAGAACACAGAAAGTAGTCATGAATATGCTGGAGCGGTTTTCCATACGACGCCGGCCTCCCTTATTTTCCAGGAAAAAGTAATGAATCAGACAAAACGAACGCTGTTAAAAAGCGCACTGGCCGCCCTGATGGGTGCCGCCCTGCTGCAACCGGTCATGGCTCAGGAAAAATCGTATCCGACCAAGCCAATTACCTTTGTTGTGCCCTATTCTCCCGGCGGCCCGCTCGATGGCGTGGCGCGTCTGCTGGCCGAACATGCAGGCAAGACGCTGAAACAAACCATTATTGTGGAAAACAAACCGGGGGCAGGCGGCAATATCGGCGCAACCATGGTCGCGCGCGCCAAGCCCGATGGCTATTCCATTGTCATGGGCGCGGTTGCCACACACGCCATCAACCCGTGGCTGTACAAAAGCCTGAATTACGATCCGGTGAAGGATTTCGAACCCGTATTGCTGGTATCAGAAGTACCCAACGTTCTGGTCGTGAGTACGGCATTCTCGAACAAAAACAACATCAAGGATGTCGCATCGCTGCTCGAATACGCCAAAAGCAATCCCGGCAAACTCAATTACGCTTCGGGCGGCAATGGCAGTGCGGGCCATCTTGCCGGCGAACTACTCAAGCAGCGTACCGGCATAGATGCTGTACACGTCCCCTATCAGGGTGCCAGCCCGGCCAAGCTCTCGCTACTGTCGGACCAGACCCAGTTTATGTTCGATAACCTGGCCTCTGCTCTGCCCCTGGTCCATGACGGCAAGGTCCGCGCCCTGGCACTGACCACCAAAGCGACATCGGACATCATGAAAGATGTGCCGACCATGGAAGCATCCGGCATCAAGGATTTTGACATCAGCACATGGTTCGGTATTTTTGCCACAGGTGGCACACCCGATGCGGTCGTCAACACATTGCACCAGGCGTTTGCCGCAGCAATGCAGGACGAAGCCGTCAAAAAACAACTGCTGACCATGGGTTCGGATACCAAACCTTCCTCTCCCGAGGAGTTTGCTGCGAAGGTCAAAAGTGAAATGGAAAAATACAAGGAGATCGTCAAAATCTCCGGCGCAACAGCGCAGTAGTAAATGGCGCCTGGCTTGCGAGGATAAAGATCCACAGCAGGCCCCACTGGCTTCAGGCAAGAAAAAAGACCGCATCCTGTCTGGCACAAAGATGCGGTCCCTGCTCCCTATCAACTTATATCCAACGGCTTATGCCACACCATACAGCACAGCGGCGATCTGCATTATTTGTCTGCTGCATACTGGAAACGGCCGTCCTCAATTTTTCCCATGACACGGGCACGGTTATCAAAGCCCTGGTGATCCTTGGCTGAAATATTCAACACGCCATTGGGTACGGTGAGCTCCTTGGTCGATTCAATGGCATCGCGCAAGGCGCTGCGAAACTGCGGTGTGCCCGGCTGGACTTTGTGCTGCAGCGCCTGCTTCACGGCATTGTCCAGCACCATATATGCCCCCCAGGCATCGCCCGCAAACTGCGTAGCTGAATTGGCACCATATTTGGCTTCGTATTTTTCAGTAAACTCGCTAGCCACTTTCTTGACCGGATTGGTATCGGGCAACCCTTTGGCTACCACACCCGGTCCGGTAGGGAACAAAGTGCCCTCTACATCCTTGCCACCCACTTGCAAAAACTCCAGCGTACCTATGCCATGGGTCTGATAGATGACCCCTTGGTAGCCGCGTTGCTTGAGCGTTTTTCCAGGAAGCACGGCCGGCGTGCCGGACCCGGCAATCAGAATGGCATCGGGTTTGGCGGCCATCAATTTGAGCACCTGCCCGGTTACCGACGGATCGGTCCGCTGATACGACTCGCGGGCGACTACATCAACCTTACCGGCAGCCAGGTTGGAAAATTCCTTCCACCAGTTTTCTCCGTAGGAATCGGCGTAACCGATAAAGGCGACTTTCTTGAAGCCTTTCTTGACCATGTCCTCTACCAGCACCTGGGCCATCAGACTGTCATTCTGCGGCATTTTGAAGGCCCAGTGACGGCCCGGATCATCGGGCGGCATCACAATGGCGGCCGATGCGGCCAGGGCGATCATGGGCGTTTTCGTTTCCTTCAGGACGTCCAGAATCGCCAGGGCAGCGGCGGTCGTATTGGGCCCCACCAGAATATCGATTTTGTCTTCCGAGGTCAGCTTGCGGGCATTGCGCACTGCTTTGCTGACATCTGTACCATCGTCAAGCACGATATATTTGGCGGGCTCGCCGCCCAGCGTTTTGGGCCACAGATCAATCGCATTGCGCGACTGGATGCCAATGGCCGCGGCCGGGCCGGTGGTCGAAAGCGTAATGCCCACGGTCACGTCTGCAAAAGCCAGTGGCGTCAGGGTTGCGGCAAGCAGGCCGACACAAATGGTAGTCTTCAATTTCATGGATAAACCTTTGGAGAAACAATAGATCTTGCGGGGCCGCACAGTTGTGCTATGGCTCGGGCCCGACTGGCAACGCAAGAAGTGGCCGCATTCTAACCCGAATGACATCCCAGCGACTGAATCTGAGCGCCATCGGTCGCACGCACCTGGGTATGGCCATCTATGGCCCCCGCAATAACATCGGACAACAAGGCCAGCGCCTGCGACTGACTATGCACCAGTGCATCCACACCGCTGCCGGCCTGAACCTGGATCCTGGTCTGGCAGACACGGGACGATTGTGCGCCCATGCGCACCGGGTTGATGCGCCAGGTGGCGTCAATCACAGCCGCTTTGTTCAGAAACATATCAAAGCGATGAAAGGTCGTTTGTATCAGCCAAACCGGCAGCTTCTGTTCACTGCCGGTAATGCCCTGAATATTGATCGCCCCAAGACGGCTCACCAGGTTCGCCGATAGTGTTTTCTGGATTTCATCCTGCAACGAGCCCGCCCAGCGGGATCCATTGAGCGGAACAACAGCAGACGAATCGTTTGAACTGCGAATCATCAATTGCGGCTTGTCCACGACATCCGGAATGGTCACATCATGGATATTGACGCCGAATCGCGCCGAGCCCTGCACACTGGCCGGGTCGCTGGCGGCCAGCGTGTAATATTGCGTGGGCGCAGAAGCGCAAGCACCAAGCATGGCAGTGACGGCGACCAGCGCCAATGGTCGCAGGGCTGCGGACAAATTACGCATCATCATTGGCTTTCCTTGAACGGGATATTGTCTTGCGAACGACCTCGGATCAGCGAGCTGGGCTCAGCCTGAAGATAGTCGCCCAGACTGCGAATGGACTTGGCCGCCCGTGACAGTTCCTTGACCATGCCATTGAGCTGCAGCATGACCGGACTCTCGTCGGACACAACGCCGCGGACGCTGCCCATGGTCTTATTGACGCCATCCAGTGAGCGACCCGCTTTCTGTACGGTCGTGGTCAGTGCCGGCACCATGGTGGTATCGAGGGTCCGGGCCAGTTTGGATATACTTTGCAGCGTCTGGTCAAGCGAATGACCGATAGAGTCTATCGGCAGGTTCTTCAGCTTTTCGACAATGACATTCAGTTGCTGCTGCAGTTCGTCAAAGCTGCCAGGTACGGTGGCAATTTCCACAGGCTGTTTGTTCACGTCGGGAACCGGTGGTTTTTTGGCTATTTCAGGAAAATAGTCCAACGCAACATACAACTGGCCGGTAAAAATATTGGCAAAACGCAGTTGCGCCTGAATGCCGCTGCTGACAAACTCCTTGAGTGCTACATCATGAAGCACCTCGCCATTTTTATCGCGCCGCTGTGCTTCCGGTATCGCTGCACCCAGGCGATTTTCATAGATCACGCCATCGACAATCACCGTGGTTTCTTTGGTGGCAATATCAAACTCCATGGTGATATTCTTGACTTCGCCCAGAAGAATACCCTTGAAATCGATGGCTGAGCCTGTCTGCAGTCCCCTGACCGACTTGTCGAACTTCATGCGTATCGGAAAGGCAAGCCCATCGGGCCTGGCCAGCGCCTTATCTTCTGACGGATTCAATACAAATCGGGTCCCGTCAGGCGCAGGCTCTGGCTGCGCCTTTTCATCAACAAGCGGCAACTGACCGAAAGAAATCCCGCCGGCCAGCACGGAAACCAGCGACTGGGTTTTCAGATTAAGCCCGCCCGCATTCAGGGACAAGTCAACGCCACTGGCATTCCAGAAGCGGCTGTCCTTGGTGACAAAGCGGTCATAGGGCGCATCAACGAAAATCTGCACTTCAACGCCCTTGCCATCTTTGCTGAGCGTGTAATTGATCACCTGCCCGACCGCCAGGCGGCGGTATAGAACCGGCGAACCCAAATCAAGAGAATTGAGGCTGGGAGCCGTAATGGTAAACCGTTTGCCGGGTCGGCCGCTGATCAGTTCAGGCGGCTTTTCCAGTCCAATGAATTCATTGCGATATTCTCGCTCGTTCTGATGTGAATCGTCGATATCCACGCCGATATACGCGCCAGAAACCAGTGTGCCCAGTCCGGACACGCCACTGGCTGCCAGGCGCGGCTTGACCACCCAGAACCGGGCCCCTTCGCGCATCAGAAATTCAGCATTCTGCTTGAACGCTACCTTCACAAGCACCGAGTTGTGATCGTCGGTCAGGGTAATGTCGGTGACAGTACCTACCACCACATCCTTGTATCGCACCTGGGTCTTGTCAACTTCCAGGCCCTCTGCCGTTTTGAAAGTGACTGTCGCAACCGGGCCCTGCTGCATGTAGTCACGCACCAGCAGTGACAACCCGATGATCGCAGCTATGAGAGGCACCAGCCAGATCCACGAAATATTTTTATTTTTCTTTTGCGTAATGACCGGCGCCTTGGCGATCACAGGATTAGGCTGATTGGATGACGCGTTCTGGGCATCTGCCTGAGAATTTTCCTGAGCTGAGCTCCCATGGCCTTGTGCAGCGGCACCTGCTACTCCCGCGGACGCGGGTGTTTGGCGGTCTGCCGGCGCCGCCCCGCTTTGCGACGGGCGCTCGGAGGAGTCCGATGGTGGCAGATCTTTTTCAGACATATGATGCTCCTGCCGACAACTGGTTCAGTAAACTATGCATTCTATAGAATAAACGAAGATCCGTTTCTGTTTGTTCGCCAATAAAACCACTAAGAAAAAGTGGGCGCAGTGGCTGCTGGCTGATAGCCTGGCTGTTCGATATCGTCATCGACCTCATCCCAGCCCTTGCGGATGTCGAAATTCATGGTCGCAAACATGGTAACGACCACAACCATACCAAAGGCAGCAGCGCCGACATCGGGTCTGACCGACATCAGCGAACCAAAATTGACCAGCGACGTCAACAGGATGACCACAAAGACATCCAGCATGGACCATTGGCCGATCAATTCGACTGTCTGATACATACGCGTATACCGCATCATCGTATCACGACGGCCCTGGGCCGAGCGACCAATCAAAATGCCAAGAATGACAATTTTTGTCAGCGGCACCACAAAACTGGCGATAAATACAATCAGCGCCAGATCCCAGGACCCCAGATTCCACAACTCCAGAATGCCGCCCAGAATGGTGTGGGACGCGGTGCCGCCCAACACAGTGGTATTGATCATGACTGGATAGAGATTGGCCGGAAAGTACAGAATAATGGCGGTAAGCAAAATAGCCAGCGTACGCGTCCTGTGCGCCGGCTTGCGAAAGTGCACATGATTATGGCAGCGCTGACACTGCGCCTCTGGTTCCGTGCTCATGGTAATCTGACCACATACCTCGCAGTCCAGAGGCAACTGCTGCTGGTCGATGGTCACCGGTATGTTCTTTACGGCGCCATCCTGTTCAGCCAGCAGCCAGACCCGTTCGGAATTGAGCTTGCTCAGGCCGGTAAGCAGAAATGTGAGTGCGGCATAAGCCCACAAGCCGGCCCCAGGCGTGAGCGAGGCCATGTCGGCCAGTTTCACAATGGCCACCAGTGCGCCAAGCATGAATACGGGGACCATCGCCCATGGCCGTACCAAATGCAGCCAGCGGCTCAGTTGATTGATCCCCGGCGCGCGCCGACCCTTGCGCGAAAACGCCAGAAGCCAGGCCAAAATCAGAGCGTCCAGCAACGGCATCAAAAAGCCAGTGGCAAAGCACATGATCGCTACACTGGGATAGCCGGCGCGCCACGTTGCAGCGACCGCTTCCAGGAAAGTGGAGCTGCTTTTGAGTCCGACTGCCGTGATGGTGCCCACAGGCATAAAACTGGCAATAATAAACGCGATCAGTGAGGTCAGGACAATCGCCAGCCAGGCCGAACTGTTGAGCACACCCTGCGACCACAAGACAGTGCCGCAACGAACGCAAGAAGCGCGCTGGCCCGAGACCAGTGCGCTTCTTTCATGCAGTTGCCCGCAATGATGGCAGGCGATGTAATTGCCCGTCATGCTCAGGAAACCAGCGCTTCTTCCTCAGAATCCTTTTTTTCCTTAGGATCGGAATCATTGAAAGTGAGCGTGACTTCGTCCTTGTCATCGATATCGACATAGACCGATCCACCGTTTGCCAGACGGCCAAACAGTAGCTCGTCGGCCAGGGCGCGACGAATCACATCCTGGATCAGCCGTTGCATGGGGCGGGCCCCCATCAGCGGGTCAAAGCCTTTTTTGGCCAGATGCTGACGCAGACTATCGGTAAAGGTCGCCTCTACCCGTTTGGCCTGCAATTGGTGCTCAAGCTCAATCAGGAATTTGTCGACCACGCGCATGATAATGTCTTCAGACAATGAAGCAAACGGAATGATCGCATCCAGTCGGTTACGGAACTCGGGTGAGAACATGCGTTTGATTTCGGCCATTTCGTCGCCGCTCTGGCGGCTGTCAGCAAAACCGATGGACCGACGGTTGAGCAGCTCAGCCCCGGCATTGGTGGTCATGATGACGACGACGTTGCGGAAATCGGACTTGCGACCGTTGTTATCGGTAAGCACGCCGTGATCCATGACTTGCAGCAGGATATTGAAAATATCCGGATGGGCCTTTTCAATCTCGTCCAGCAGCAACACGCTGTGCGGCTGCTTGTTGACCGCTTCGGTCAGCAAACCACCCTGGTCAAAACCGACATAGCCCGGAGGCGCACCGATCAGGCGCGATACCGCATGGCGCTCCATATATTCGGACATATCGAAGCGAATCAGCTCGACACCAAGAATAAAGGCCAGTTGTTTGGCAACCTCGGTCTTGCCCACCCCGGTGGGACCGGAAAACAGGAATGAACCGATAGGTTTGTCGGGTTTGCCCAGGCCTGAGCGCGACATCTTGATCGCAGAGGCCAGTGCCGTAATGGCGGCCTCCTGGCCAAAAACCACTGTTTTCAGATCGCGATCCAGCGTCGCCAGCTTGTTGCGATCGTCTGTGCTGACCGATTGCGGCGGAATCCGTGCCATTTTGGACACGACGTTTTCAATTTCGGCCTTGCCAATGACCTTTTTCTGCCGTGACTTGGGCAGCAACCGCTGGGCCGCGCCGCTCTCGTCCAGTACATCTATGGCTTTGTCCGGCAAATGCCGGTCATTGATATGTTTGGCGGACAGCTCAGCTGCCGCAGTAATGGCGGCCGCTGAATAGCGAACGTGGTGGTGCTCTTCGAATTTGGACTTGAGCCCGCGCAGAATAAGAATCGTCTGCTCAACCGTCGGTTCGCTGACGTCGATTTTCTGGAAACGACGCGACAGCGCGTGATCTTTTTCGAAAATACCGCGGTATTCCTTGTAGGTGGTCGCCCCCATACAACGCAGCGCGCCCGAGGACAACGCCGGTTTAAGCAGATTGGAGGCGTCCATGGTGCCGCCTGAGGCAGAGCCAGCGCCAATTAGCGTGTGAATTTCGTCGATAAACAACACCGCGTCAGGTTGACTGGCCAGCTGTTTGAGCACGGCTTTCAGACGCTGCTCGAAGTCGCCCCGATACTTGGTGCCAGCCAGCAATGAACCCATGTCCAGTGCATAGACGCGGGCCTTGGACAGAATATCGGGCACATTGCCCGTGCAGATACGTAGCGCAAGACCTTCGGCAATCGCGGTTTTGCCCACGCCGGCCTCACCGACCAGCAAGGGATTATTCTTGCGGCGCCGGCACAGGATTTGCACCACGCGCTCAATTTCACTGTCCCGCCCGATCAGCGGATCAATTTTGCCGGCCTTGGCCAGCGCATTCAAATCGGAAGCGTACAGTGCAAGCGGCGACTTGTTCTCTTCTGGCTCGCCGGCCTGCGGCTCGGCAGGCGCAGCGCTTTCGTCTGGCGAGGGCGCCGCAGATTTGGTGATGCCGTGGGAAATATAGTTGACCACATCCAGGCGTGTCACGTTCTGCTCTTGCAGATAGAACACGGCATGGGAATCTTTTTCACTGAAAATGGCGACCAGCACATTGGCGCCGGTCGCTGGGCTTTTCGCATTGCCATTGGAGGAGACATGCATGATGGCTCGCTGGATGACGCGCTGAAAGCCCAGGGTCGGTTGCGTGTCTACTTCATCGGAGCCGCCCACGATAGGCGTATTGGTGTCGATAAAGGCGCGCAGTTTGCTGCGCAACTGTTCGATATCGGCTTCGCACGCGGTCAGCACCTCTCTGGCAGCCGCATTATCCAGCAATACCAGTAACAGGTGTTCGACGGTAATAAATTCGTGGCGTGCCGAACGTGCATCCACAAATGCCATATGAAGTGTCACTTCGAGTTCTTGAGAAATCACAATTTCCTCCGTCTAAACAACTGCCCTGGAAATGCCAGGACCATTACAAATCCACGGGTTCCATCACGCACTGCAATGGGTGCTGATGGGAACGCGCGTACTGCGCAACCGTTGCCACCTTGGTGGCGGCAATATCTCTGGTATAGACGCCACACACTCCCTTACCATCATGATGTACTTTTAACATGATCACCGTGGCTTCTTCTTCGGTTTTCGAAAAAATCTTTTGTAAAACCGAAACCACGAAGTCCATCGGGGTGTAATCGTCGTTTAGCAGTAACACCTGATACATGGGTGGGGGCGCCAATTTTGCCTTTTGCGCTTCAGTGACAATGCCTGACTGCTGAGCCATACCAAACCTGCTTAAGAAAGTCTTTATATTGATACTTTATACGATATTTCAAGTGGTGTTGTTTATGAACCCCAGAATTATCGGTAATTTCCACTATTGACTCACATAATTTTAATCCGCATCATTTATTCATACTGAAAAATAGTATCCACAAAGCTGTTTCAGTATCTTTTCGGCACATGGCGCGTCACCGGCCATTTGCCTTGGGTTGGTAAAATCTTGAGCAGAGGCTGTAAGAATGTCAGAAACAACAGAAACATCAGTCCCAGAAGAAGGCGGTAACAAACAAACCGGGACCGTGAAATGGTTTAACGATGCCAAAGGGTTCGGTTTCATTACACCCGATGGCGGCGGCGAAGACCTTTTTGCCCACTTTTCTTCCATCCAGATGAATGGGTTCAAAACACTCAAAGAAGGTCAACGCGTTACTTTCGAGATTGCACAAGGTCCAAAAGGGCAACAGGCACTTAATATAATGGCAGCATAGCCTGTATAATTACAGACTATGTCCATATCCCTGCCCGCATCAAGGTTCTTGCGATTAGCGCTTTTTGCGGGCTGCACCATCCTGGCAGGCCTATTGCTGGCCCCACGGATTGCTGTAGCCCGCGTTTCTGTTTCCGGCGCTTCTGTTCCCGATGTTTCCGCCGCAAACGTCTCATTGCAGATCAACAACAACACGATCACGGCTGAAGTGGCCAACACCGAGCCACTGCGCGCCAAAGGGTTGATGCATCGCAAAACGCTGGCACGCGACCACGGTATGCTTTTTGTGTTTGCCGACGACCAACCCCGCTGTTTCTGGATGAAAAACACCCTGATCCCCCTTTCCATTGCCTTCATGGACAGGCACGGCATCATTGTCGCCCTCGATGAAATGCAGCCGCATAGCGAGGTACCTCACTGCTCCGGCGCAGACGCCCGCTACGCACTGGAGATGAGCCGGGACTGGTTTCGTAGCCATCGCATCCGCGTCGGTGATAATATCAAGGCTGTCATACCGGACACCCTGCCCGCTGCAAAAGATGGCGTGCCGGCAACACTACAGTAAAGGTTATATATGAAAGGAATCAGGATCGCCCTGCTGGGAAGCTGCATCAGCTTGCTGGCTGGATGCTCAGGCATTACCCTGCCCGAATATCAAAAACCGGCCATTGAACGAAACTCCGACGTTCAGCCCAAACAACTGGCCAACTGCATCATCAATGGCTGGAAAGGCCCTTATCCTGCCGCCAATTTGACAGAGTCAGATGCCGACTATTATTTTGGCGGCATTCCAGGACCGGATGCGCCCAAAGCAAAAATCAGCGTTACGCCACGCTCTCTTGATTCCAATGCGGGGTCGCGAGTGACCTTGCGGGTGGCGCAAGGCACGTCGGCAGATATCGTGACGATTGTCGAGCAATGCATGCGCTGATGCGCAATGCACCGCAGCCAAAAAGAAACCGCCAGGCATCAACTGCACTGGCGGTTTTTTCATGCAAGGACGAATCCCCGCCTGGCGTGATCAACCCAGATTTTTGCTGGCAAAATCCCAGTTGGCCAGTTTCCAGAAAGATTCCAGATATTTGGGGCGCGCATTACGATAGTCAATATAGTAAGCGTGCTCCCAGACATCACAGGTCAGCAGTGGAACGTCATCTGTCGTCAGTGGTGTTTTGGCATTGCTGGTATTGACGATATCGAGTGAACCGTCAGTTTTTTTCACCAACCAGGTCCAGCCTGAGCCAAAGTTGCCTGCAGCGGCTTTGTTGAACTCTTCCTTGAACTTGTCAACGCTACCCCATTTTTTGTTGATGCCCTCGAGCACGGCACCGGCCGGTTCGCTGCCACCAGGAGTCAGGCTGTTCCAGTAGAAAGTGTGGTTCCAGATTTGCGCTGCCTGATTGAACATGACGCCATCGGATTTTTTCACGATCTCTTCCAGGCTGGCATTTTCAAATTCTGTACCAGGGATCAGTTCGTTCAGCTTGTCAACGTAGGCCTTATGGTGTTTGCCATAGTGGTATTCAAGCGTTTCTTTAGAAATTGTGGGAGCAAGTGCATCCATTTCAAAGGGAAGTGGAGGTAAGCTGTGTGCCATGTAGATCTCCTTGTCAAAGTGAAAAAGGTTCTCTGATGATACCTTAAATTCTAGCTGCGATTGGGAATGACCCTGACTTGCTGCGTACCTTTCTCCAGCTCCACCTTCAGGTTCTGTCCATCATGCAGCGCGCCGGGGTCGCGCTGCACATGCCCTGCTTCATCATAGACGATGGCGTAACCGCGCCCCAACACAGCACGCGGATTTATGGTTTCAAATTGTGTATGCGTGCGCTCGAAACGGCGCTGGGTTTGACTGACAACGCGGTCTGTCGCACGATCCAGACGCGCCAACAGGGTTGCAACCCGGTTTCGCGCGTGTGTCAACTGCGGTGCAGTATGTTCCAGCGCCTGGGTCAGCATGGCGACCCGATTGCTTTTATGAGTCAAACTGGTTCGCAAACCGCCATCAAGCTGCCGGACCGCATGCACGACTCGCACCCGATCGGCACGGATCTTCTGCGCCGGCGACACCAGCCGGCCCGTCAAACGGTCCAGCCGCAAACTGTAATGTTCCAGCATACGTTGCTGATGCCGCGACAGCCTGCCCGTCAAACCGGCAATATCATTCAGGATGTCCTGCCGGGGCCGGCAAACCAACTCTGCCGCGGCCGTGGGTGTGGGCGCGCGCAGGTCTGCAACAAAATCGGCGATCGTAAAGTCAGTTTCGTGCCCCACACCCGATACCACCGGAATCCGGCTGGCCGCAATCAGTCGGGCCAGTGATTCATCGTTGAAACTCCACAGGTCTTCCATACTGCCGCCGCCACGAACCAGCAGCAAGACATCTACTTCATTGCGCATCTGGGCCTGCGCCAGGGCGCTCATGATTTCGGTGGCGGCATCCCTGCCCTGTACCGTGGTCGGATAGATCACGATGCTCACATGCGGCGCCCGGCGCGTGAGCGCACTGAGCACATCCTGCAAGGCGGCTGCCCCCAGCGAGGTGATGACGCCGACGCGACGGGCAAATGCCGGCAACGGACGTTTGCGAGACGCATCCAGCAGGCCTTCTTCCTGAAGGCGGGCGCGAATGGCCAGAAATTGTTCATACAGATTGCCCTGGCCCGCCCGACGCAGCGACTCCACCTGCAACTGGTAATCGCCGCGAGGTTCATACAACGTCACGCGGGCACGTACATCGATCCGATCTCCCGAAGCAGGCACAAAATCAAGCTGTGCAGTCTTACCACGAAACATGACGGCACGCACCGACGCGCGATCATCTTTGAGAGTGAAATACCAATGGCCGGACGAGGCACGGACAAAATTGGAGATTTCACCCGTAACCCACAGCGTGGGCACACCCTCTTCAAGCAGCCGGCCAACACGCCGGTTCAGCTGGGCGACCGATAACATTTTTTCGCTTGACAAGGCGTCGTAATTTTCCTGATTTTCCAAAATTCCAATTCCAAACTGTCCACAAAAATTAAAAATCAAGAGCCTGGGCTTTTTTTCGGCGCATTACAATGGCTTCCTGATTTGATTTGTGAGAAATATCTCTTAACCGATTGAATTTAAACAAAAATAAATATTTCAATTAAATTGCACAATGATTAAGCAAACAAGCCCGGCACTTGTGTAGATACGCCATTACAGCATCTTATTCACAGAATTATCCACAGAAAATGTGAGTAGTTACATTTGCCCATTTTGACGCCACCGCCAACCGCATATTTTGTGCATTGCATGATCTGCCCGTTCCTGACAAGACCGGCGATTTGTGCAATCGACCATCGGTCAAACGCCGGCCTGCTCAGGCAGCCAAGTCCCGATCTGATGCGATCATGTTCATGATATCCTGCGTCATTGATGACAATGGGCCGCGATCGGTCCGAATAACCATCGTTGCATCGCGCGCTCGCCAAGCCCTTTTCCGGCACAAGAAAACAAGTACACTGGATGTTTCCGATTTTACCGGACGCCAGTCACATACCCGAGCATGGTACTGAAAAAAACATCTGCCCTGACCGCCACTTTGCTGCGCCAATGGCAAAGTGGCGGGCCGCTATCGAACTTGCTGCTGCCGCTGTCATGGATCACGCGCCTGGCCGTTGCCATCCGGACAGGCCTGTACAGGCACGGCTTGAAAAAACCGAATCGCCTGCCGGTCCCGGTCATCGTAGTAGGCAATATTTTCGTTGGCGGCACCGGTAAAACTCCATTTGTTCTGAGCCTGATCGCTGCGCTGCGGCAACGCGGCTGGCAGCCTGGCGTGGTCAGCCGCGGCTATGGCATCAACGTCGGTCCCGAGCCTCGCCATGGCTACGGCGCCCAAGTGGACGCCGCCTATCTGGGCGATGAACCCGCCATGCTTGCACACGCTGCGCCCGTCGCAATACACCCGGACCGGTCGCGCGCTGCACGTTGCCTGCTGCAACAGTATCCGAACACTACGGTCATCATCGCCGACGATGGCCTTCAGCACCTGGCCCTCGGGCGCGATATCGAGATCGCAGTGCAGGATAGCCGCGGTATCGGCAATGGCCGCCTGCTGCCTGCGGGTCCCCTGCGCGAACCCGCCACGAGACTGGCATCGGTTGATTATCTGGTAATTAATATCCCTGCGGATGAGCCCGTTGCAAAGCAGCCAGACAAAACCGACCGAAGCGAGCAGCGCAAGCCGCGACAGGTGACCATGCAATTGCACCCGACGCGTATGGTTCATTTGCGCTCCGGCCAGAGCATGCCGCCAGCGCAATGGACGACGGCCTACCAGGGACAGCGCATTGCTGCCATTGCCGGCATCGGTCATCCGCCACGATTTTTCAGGACATTGGCGCATGCTGGTATTGTCGTGCATCAGACCATTGCTTTTCCCGATCACCACGCCTATTCCGAGACCGAAATTCAGGCCATTGACGCCGACGTGGTCCTGATGACGGCCAAGGACGCAGCCAAATGCGGGGCCATGCAGGACGAGCGCCTGTGGAGCATGGAAGTCGCCCCTCGGTTTTCCGATGCAGTTTTTTTTGACCAAATCACGGAACAACTCAAATCATTACCGGTATACTGACCCATTCAACCGATTACACCACACTTACTATGGACACGCATTTTCTCAAGCTCCTCGTCTGCCCGCTGTGCAACAGCCCCCTGCGCCATGACCAGAGTGAGCAGGAACTGATCTGTCAGTACGACCAACTGGCCTACCCTATCAGAAACGGCATACCTATTATGCTCAAGGAAGAAGCGCGCGCGCTCAGCCAGAATCACGGTGCATCGGCAGCAACGGCTAATCCGCAGGACAGCCGCCTGGGCGAGTCTGCCGCAGATCCAGCGCCAAAGCAGACTGACAGCAAGGCAACCGGGTCCCAATCCGGATCCGCCACGCCCGGCACCACACACTAAGATGGCAGGCTTTATCGTTATCGTGCCGGCGCGCGCCGCCTCTACCCGGCTGCCCGGTAAAATGCTGGCCGATATTGGCGGCCTTCCCATGGTCGTGCGCACTGCCCAGCAGGCGGCGCGCTCTGCGGCCAGTCAGGTTTATATCGCCACAGATGACCAACACATTGCCGACGTTGTACGCCACCATGGCTATACGCCTTTGCTCACCCGCGCAGACCATCCGTCGGGCACCGACAGGCTGGCCGAAGTGGTTGCCCAACTGGCACTGCCGGATGACCAGGTCATCGTTAACGTTCAGGGCGATGAGCCCATGATCGAGCCGGATATCATCAATTTGACGGCCGAAGATCTGCTGGCCCACAGCGCTGCCGCCATATCAACCTGCGCCTATCCGCTAGCTGACCAACAGGACTTTTTCAATCCGAATATTGTCAAGGTTGTTTGCTCGTCTGACCAGTACGCGCTGTATTTTTCTCGCGCACCCATTCCGTGGGCGCGCAACCATTTTGCTGCCGATAACGTCAATTCCGGGGCCGAAACGTCCACACTGCCTACAGGTTTTCCCGCATTGCATCATATTGGGTTATACGCTTATCGTAGCGGGTTCCTGAAAATTTTTCCGTCCCTCAATCAGGGAGCGCTGGAAACCTTCGAGTCACTCGAACAGCTCCGGGCACTGGAGCACGGCTTCCGCATCCACGTGCTGGTAACCGCCAGCGCACCCATGCCGGGCATCGATACTCAGGAAGATCTTGAACGAGTTCGCGGTTTTTACCGCAACTGGGCTTAATTTTGCAATGCATCATATAAAATAGCATTCCGTTAGTAACACATAACAACATTCAGGAGGGATCCATGCGTCTCATTTTGTTAGGGCCACCAGGCGCAGGCAAAGGCACTCAGGCAACTTTTATCACCCGGAAATACGGTATTCCGCAAATTTCCACGGGCGACATGTTGCGTGCAGCGGTCAAAGCCCAAACTCCTGTCGGCCTCGAAGCGAAACAAGTGATGGATAATGGCGGGCTGGTGTCCGACGACATTATCATCCGGCTGGTCAAAGACCGCCTGCTTGAAGATGACTGCAAAAAGGGTTACCTGTTTGATGGTTTTCCACGCACAATTCCGCAGGCAGATGCATTGAAAAATGCCGATATCGGCCTGGATTACGTCATTGAAATCGATGTTCCCGAAGAGGACATCATTGAGCGCATGAGCGGGCGTCGTGTACACCCTGCCAGCGGACGCACCTATCATCTGCGGTTCAACCCGCCCAAAGTGCAAGGCAAGGACGACCTGACCGGCGAAACATTGGTGCAGCGCGATGACGACCAGGAAGAAACCGTCAGAAAGCGCCTGGAAGTCTATCGCAACCAGACCCGGCCTCTGGTCAAGTACTATTCCGACTGGGCTGCACAGAATGACCCCAAGGCGCCGCAATACGTCCATATTTCAGGGGTCGGCAAGGTAGAGGAAATTACCCGCCGTATCGAACAAGCGTTAAGCCAATCCTAACGTCGCGAGGAAAATAAATGGAAATCAGGGATAAAGTTTTTATCGTCACCGGTGGTGCATCAGGTCTTGGCGCCGGCACAGCAAGAATGCTGGTCGAACAGGGCGCACAAGTTATTATTGCCGATGTTCAGGACGAGCCGGGCCAGCAGCTTGCCAGCGAACTGAGCCAGCAATACGTGCACTGTGACGTCACCCGTGAAGAAGACGCCAGTGCCGTCGTGAACGCCGCCACCGCTGCCGGAAAACTGGTTGGCCTGGTCAATTGCGCCGGCATCGCGCCTGCTTCGCGTACCGTTGGCAAAACCGGGACGCACCCCCTTGACCTTTTCCAGAAAGTCATCGCCGTGAACCTGATCGGTTCATTCAATATGCTTCGCCTGGCCGCAAACGCCATGAGCAACAACGAACCGGAATCCACAGGGGAACGCGGCGTCATCATCAACACAGCATCGGTAGCTGCCTATGAAGGGCAGATCGGCCAGGCTGCCTATTCGGCTTCCAAAGCCGGTGTCGTCGGCATGACATTGCCCGTTGCCCGCGATCTGGCCCGCTCCGGCATCCGCTGCAACACAATTGCTCCCGGCATTTTCGGCACGCCCATGATTTTTGGCATGCCTCAGGATGTTCAGGATTCGCTGGCGGCAAACATTCCCTTCCCGTCACGCCTGGGAACACCACAGGACTACGCAAAACTGGTCTATAGCATCATCACCAACGAAATGATCAATGGCGAGACCATCCGGCTTGACGGCGCTATCCGGCTTGCGCCAAAATAATTTTTACTGTCATCCCGATCACAGGCACGTGAGTTCGCCAAAGGCGTAATATTCACGTGCCTTGTTTTTTTCTGACAATTCCATGAGCCTTTTACGGTCTGCCGCCACCATCAGCGGCCTCACCCTGCTGTCGCGCATTTCGGGCCTGGCCCGCGATATCCTGGTTGCCCGAACCTTCGGCGCCAGCCCGCTGACCGACGCGTTCTGGGTTGCTTTCCGGATTCCCAATCTATTGCGCCGCCTGTTCGCCGAAGGCGCTTTCTCGCAGGCGTTCGTGCCGATTCTTGGCGAAGCACGTAACCGACACGATCAGGACAAGGTCAAGGCGCTACTGGATAATGTATTTATCGTACTGCTTTATGCGCTGATGCTGATCACCGCACTGGGCATTATCGCTGCGCCATGGGTTGTTACCGCGATGGCCACCGGGATGTCTCATGCATCCACTGATAGCGCCTTTGAATCGGCTGTATGGATGACGCGGGTGATGTTCCCGTATATCCTGTGCATGTCACTGGTCGCCTTTGCCTCTGCCGTACTCAACACCTGGAGCCGGTTTGCCATCCCGGCGTTCACGCCAATCCTGCTGAATCTGTCGATGATCCTGGCCTGCGTGCTGTTCACAGACATGTTTGCCACCCCTGTTTACGCCCTGGCTGTAGGCGTCATGCTTGGCGGTGTCGCCCAACTGGTCATGCAATGGGTGGCCCTGGCAAGACTGGGGCTGACGCCCCGGTTTTCATTGAATGTCAAAACCGCCTGGGCTGATCCGCTGGTGCGCAGGATCATCCGCCAGATGGGACCGGCAACATTGGGTGTGTCGGTCGCCCAGATCTCTATTCTGATCAACACCAACATTGCCACCTGGCTGCCCGCTGGCAGCGTCACCTGGCTCTCGTTTGCCGACCGGCTGATGGAGTTTCCCACAGCCCTGTTGGGGGTTGCGCTGGGGACAGTGCTATTGCCCAGCCTGTCGGCGGCACATAGCAAACAGGATACGCAGGCCTATAGCCATCTGCTAGATTGGGGCCTGAAACTGGTGCTGCTACTTGGATTGCCCGCCGCCCTGGGGTTGGCGTTGGCTTCGGACGCGCTGGTTGCCACGCTGTTCAATTATGGAGCCTTCAATGCCGCCGACGTACAGCAAACCCGCCTGTCGGTCATGGCATATGCGGTCGGACTGATCGGCATTCTGGCCGTCAAGATCCTGGCGCCTGGTTTTTACGCCAAACAAGACATTCGCACACCGGTAAAAATCGCCATTGGCGTACTTATTTTTACCCAAATCATGAATCTGATTTTTGTCCCGTTCATCCACCACGCCGGCCTTGCGCTGTCCATCGGGCTGGGCGCGACGGTAAATGCATTGTGTCTGCTGGTGGGACTGCGCCGCAAGAACATTTACCAACCTCGCGCTGGGTGGCTGGTCTTTTTCGCAAGACTGACGCCCGCCGTGGTCGCGCTGGCCTTGTGGATTCTGTTTCTGCAGCAATATATGAGCTGGACCGCCCTGACTCCGGGCACCCTCAACGCATGGATCAACGGCGAACTGGCGCAGCTCTTGCCCGCGCATGTGACCTTCACCCTGTCGCGCCTGCTGGCATTGATGACTCTGCTGGTTTCCTGCGGGCTGGTCTACTTTGCGGCGCTGTTCCTGGTAGGGTTTCGGCCGGCCGATTTCACGCGCCGTCGTTAACAGCACCCATGCCCGTGCCGACAACGGAAAATATCGGATCACGGGCCGCCAGGGCGGGATTGTTGTTGTCCTGAGCGCACAAATCTGTAAAAATACGGCGTAAACCAGTGTTTTTGCACAGATTTCTTGCATAACACGATGGATATGCTAAACTACCAGACTTTGCTGAATTAACTTAATTAAAGAACTACCATGGCCAATACTGCACAAGCACGCAAACGTGCACGTCAATCCGTCGCTCGTAACAAACACAACTCCAGCCTGCGCTCACTGCTGCGCACGTCTGTCAAACGCGTACGTCAAGCAATTGATGCCGGCGACCAGGCTGCTGCAAACGAAGTGTTTGCCAAAACAACCAGCGTTATTGATCGCATAGCCGACAAAAGAATCATCCATAAAAACAAAGCTGCCCGTCACAAAAGCCGCCTGTCTGCTGCAATCCGCTCAATTAGCGCCTGATCTGCATCTCTGGCAGTACCTTGCCGGGCAGGATAAGCGATAGCGCGCACCAAGCCGCATCGCACCAAATACCGGCAAGCTTCACGGTTTGCGTCAATGGTAATCATAAAGCGTGGCTTTGGGCCGCGCTTTATGCTTTGTCGGCTTTCGGCCATATGCCGATATACGCCCACGCCCCCTCCAGGCAATCCCTTCCCTCTTAATTGGAGTCGCGTTTTCTGCTCAACAGCCGCCGCGACCGTTTAACTGTGCCTAACCCTCCAGCAATACATGACTGGAGCCACTTCGATCACATCCGACCACCTGCAAGCTACGCACACGCATCCACATCCTGATTTACAAGAATAAGCCAGATAGCAAGGACTGGTCGGAAAAGCCTGGAATAAAAGGGAGTGGCCGAAAGAAAATTAGCGTGTCCGTTCGGACGTTTTGAGTTTGTTATCTTTAGCAAAGTCAGCGACAAATTTCCAGGCCAAAGGTTCGAGCTCGCGCAGTCGAAAGTCAACAATCACACATTTGACGCCATCAATGATATTGGGCACAACATAGGGCGAATAGGTAATGTGATTTCCCGGACCAGCATTGCCGCCGGGTCGAAAGTGCGACATCACGCCGGCGAGCCTTTCCGCCCAGTCGCTCGGGCGAAAGCGCTGGCCTTCTTCGGTAACTCCGTGGATAATTAATTGTTGCACTTCAATTATCTTCAAGAAAAAGTCTCTTGGGATAAAAACCGTCAGAGAACAAAGATATACTAAAGACAGAATTGTATATGATAGCGTCTGGCGGCATCGGCAATTTGCCGGGTTATATGAAAGAAACAACAGATATATCCCGCCGCCGGAACGTGCCCATTCCATCTCAAGACAAGCGCCTGACGTCTCCCCCACGGGGTGCCGCCGGGAGCCGTATTTGTTTTTCTTTTTCCTGTTTACAACAGGTTTTCTGTTTTATTTGTTTACCTGTTTATTTGTTTACGTTAGCGACTGAATCATCCTGCCATGACAACCTTGCAATCGACCGGCCCGATGCGGCATTTCCTGCAGATCAAAGACTTTACTTCTGACGAACTCCTCTACGTGCTCAATCGCGCGCTGATCATCAAAAGCAAATTCAAGCGATACGAACCGCATATGCCGCTGCACGATCGTACGCTGGCCATGGTTTTTGAAAAAGCCAGCACCCGCACCCGTGTATCGTTTGAAGCCGGCATGTACCAAATGGGCGGATCGGTCATTCACCTGACCACCACCGATTCGCAGTTGGGCCGCGCCGAACCGATAGAAGATACTGCTCGCGTGATCTCCCGAATGGTTGATATCATCATGATCCGCACCTTTGAACAGACGCGTATTGAGCGCTTTGCCGCACACTCACGGGTTCCGGTCATCAACGGACTGACCAACGAATTTCATCCCTGCCAGATTCTGGCCGATATCCTGACTTATATGGAGCATCGCGGCGCCATCAAGGGCAAAACCGTTGCCTGGATTGGTGACGCCAACAATATGGCCTATACCTGGATTCAGGCAGCCCAATTGCTGGGATTCAAGATGCATGTCTCTGCCCCCAAAGGTTACCGCCTTGAAGAAGACCGGATTGCCGGCGTTTCCAGCGATGTGCTGGAACAGTTTGACGACCCGGCCGCAGCATGCCGCGGCGCCAGTCTGGTTACCACCGATGTGTGGACCAGCATGGGCTACGAAGAAGAAAACGAAAAACGCAAACGCGCATTCAAAAACTGGCAGGTCAACAGCCAGGTCATGCAGGCTGCGGAACCGGATGCGTTGTTCATGCATTGTCTGCCTGCGCACCGTGGCGAAGAAGTCACCGGCGAAGTGATTGACGGTCCGCAAAGTGTTGTCTGGGACGAAGCAGAAAACCGTCTGCATGCACAAAAGGCCTTGATGGAATTCCTGCTGCTCGGACGATTGCCCGACGTACAAGCCTGAAACTGTCAGCAACCATGAAACGCGTTAAAATACCGTCTATGCGTCGCATCTGACAAGCGCTGCAGCAACGGTTTCGTGGCAATAACCCACAAACCCCTGACGCAGCGTCACGCGCTGCCGGACATCCGGCAGCCCGCCTCAGCCCGACAACCCCGCTATTTCTCACAACCTGCTAAATATACGAGTTCCTAATGAGCGAAGTCAAAAAAGTTGTTCTCGCCTACTCCGGCGGTCTTGATACCTCAGTCATCCTGAAGTGGCTGCAAGACACCTATCAGTGTGAAGTCATTACATTTACCGCCGATATCGGACAGGGCGAGGAGCTCGAGCCGGCACGCCGCAAGGCTGAAAAATTCGGCATCAAGCCCGAGAACATTTTCATTGACGATTTACGCGAAGAATTCGTGCGTGATTTCGTTTTCCCCATGTTTCGCGCCAATGCAGTATACGAAGGCGAATATCTGCTGGGCACCTCCATTGCCCGTCCACTGATCGCCAAGCGCCAGATTGAAATTGCCCATCAGGTCGGCGCCGATTCCGTATCACACGGCGCAACCGGCAAAGGCAACGACCAGGTTCGTTTCGAACTAGGCTATTATGCGCTGAATCCGTCTATCAAGGTTATTGCGCCATGGCGCGAGTGGGACCTGCTGTCGCGCGAAAAACTGCTGTCCTACGCCGAAAAAGCAGGCATCGAAATTGACATGAAGCACAAGAATGGGGGCGCACCCTATTCCATGGACGCCAATCTGCTGCATATCAGCTTCGAAGGCCGTCACCTGGAAGACCCCAAGGCTGAAGCCGAAGAAAGCATGTGGCGCTGGACGGTCTCTCCCGAACAGGCTCCCGATACTCCGGAATATGTGGATCTGGAATACGAACGCGGCGATATCGTCGGCATCAACGGCGAAAAACTCACGCCAGCCCAGGTGCTGACCAAACTGAACGAACTGGGTGGCAAGCATGGCATCGGCCGTCTTGACCTGGTCGAAAACCGCTATGTCGGCATGAAATCACGCGGATGCTACGAAACACCGGGCGGCACCATCATGCTGCGCGGACATCGCGCCATCGAGTCCATTACCCTTGACCGCGAAGTCGCCCATCTGAAAGACGACCTGATGCCTCGCTATGCGGCTTTGGTGTATAACGGATACTGGTGGTCTCCGGAACGCAAGGCGTTGCAAGTGCTGATTGATCACTCACAACAGTTCGTCAATGGTTGGGTACGCCTGAAACTGTACAAAGGCAATGTCTACACAGTCGCCCGTGATTCGAAAGACACCCTGTTTGACAAAACCATTGCCACTTTTGACGATGACGGTGGCGCATACAATCAGGCAGATGCGGGTGGATTCATCAAGCTGAATGCGCTGCGCATGCGCATTGAAACCACGGCCGGTCGTAAATAAATTACTGCGCCCTGTTATAAACAAAACCGCCGGCATAACCGGCGGTTTTGTTTTGTCTGCGCGAATGCTCGGAACAGCCAGCCCATTGCCCACATAAGCGTTGTATAAACACCGAAAAGGTACCGCCGTGCAGGTTTGAGCGGCATGCACTGTCCCTCGTTGCCGTGCGACCCCGTTGATGCCATGCTACGTCATTGCTGCCCTGCTAGACAGCTACTACCTCGCAGCAGTGCAGCCTTGCGGCGTTTGCCTGTCAGTATTACCGCAAGCGGGGTATGCCGCGACAGAATAAGCCAGACTACAGTTCGACCTGTATTCCCATTTCGATCACGCGATTGGGGGGAATCTTGTAAAAGCGCGTGCTGCGCGCTGCGTTGCGGGACATGAAGGCAAACAGCCTACGGCGATAGCGCTTGATTAATGGCGCCCGGTTTGACACCATGATGGTCTGGCGCGACATGAAATAGGACACCACCATCGGCGACAAATCAATCTGCGGATGAGCCGCATGCACCTGCTCGAGCACTTCAGGTACATTGGGCTCCTGCTTGAACCCGTAGGTCGCCGTGACCTGCCAGGCATTAGCGTCGACCTCAGAAATCACGAACCTGTCCGCCTGCGAAATAAAAGGCACATCGGCGCTTTTCACTGACAAAAAGACCAATTGCTCATGCAACACCTTGTTATGCTTCAGGTTATGCAACAGGGCTGACGGCACGCGCTGCGGATTCGAATGCATGAACACTGCAGTGCCCGGAACGCGGGGCACGGTATCGTGCAACAACATGTTCAGAAACGGCTTGAGCTGCTGCGCCTCGTCAATATCAATTCTGTCGAGCCTTTCGCGTCCCTTGCGCCAGGTCATCATCAGGGTAAACAGGCCCAATGCAATGAGCAATGGCAGCCAGCCGCCCTCTTCGATCTTGATGGCATTGGCCGAAAACAGCAGCACGTCAATAATCAGAAAAATGCAAAGCAGCACGTAAATAAAGGTGCGACGAAACCCCTTGTACATCCCCGGCATCACGCTGAAGGCCAGAATTGAAGTGGTGAGCATCGTCCCTGTGACGGCAAAACCGTATGCATGGGCAAGTTTTTCGGAGCTCTGAAATACCAGCACAAGAACAATCACCGCAACACAGAGCAGCCCATTGACGCGCGGCATGTAAATCTGCCCTTCTGCTTCACTGGAGGTATGCAGAATTTCCATGCGCGGCCACAGGCCGATCTGCACCGCCTGTCGCGTGACCGAAAACGCGCCCGAAATGACGGCCTGAGAGGCAATAATGGTTGCCATGGTCGCCAGAATGACCATGGGAATTTGTCCCCAGACCGGCACGGACATGAAAAACGGATTCTTCGCGGCAGCGGGGTTCTGAATAACCATGGCACCCTGGCCGAAGTAACAAAGCAGCAAGGCAGGCAACACGAACCAGAACCAGGCCCGACTGATGGCCGGCCGCCCGAAATGGCCCATATCTGCATAGAGCGCTTCAGCACCGGTCAGTGCAAGTACAACATACCCAAGCAGCAGAAAACTGTGCAGCGGGTCATTCATGATAAAGCGCAAGGCATATATCGGCTCAAGCGCCAGCAAAACCACCGGATTGTCGATGATATTCCAGATACCCAGCAATCCCAGCGTAAGAAACCAGACAAACATAATCGGCCCGAACAGACGGCCGACCAACCCTGTACCGTGAGACTGGATCATGAACAAGCCGATCATGATGATGACCGACAGTGGCAGAATCCAGTGATCGAACCGGTCCGAAACGACACTGATGCCCTCCAACGCGGACAGCACCGAAATGGCCGGAGTGATAACACTGTCACCATAAAACAGGCAGGCGCCAAATATGCCGAGCACCAACAGGATAGGCCGATGCCTGGGTTTGATGTTGCGGATCGCCAGCTCCATAAGCGCCAGCACGCCGCCCTCGCCTTTATTGTCTGCACGCAGCACAAGAATGACATATTTGACCGAGACCACAATCATGACCAGCCAAAACAGGATGGACAGGATACCCAGTACCGCATCCTGACCCACGCCAACGCCGGCGCCGTTCAAGCTGGCTTGAATGGTATATAGCGGACTGGTACCGATATCGCCATAGACCACCCCCAGAGCGCCAAGCAGCATGCCGGCGCCAGGAGATTTCTTTGAATCCTGATGCATTATTTATCAACCTTTGAACGGGTAAGCCGGGTGCCGATACGTGGTCCGGGAAAAATCACGGTTATCTGCGTACCCTGGATTTGCGGGCGGCTTAGCAGACTCCACCAGGCACCGTGGGCACGGGTAATTTCGCGTACGATCGTCAGGCCCAGCCCGGTTCCTGTAGCACCGGCCTTGGGCGACCGGTAAAAAGCATCGAAAATCTGCGCGGCATCCGCCGGATCAATGCCGCAGCCATCGTCACGCACAGTGAGCGATGGTGGGTTGGACCCCACAGTCAGCGTAATATTACTTGCCCCCTGGGCGTACTTGAGCGCATTGTCGATCAGATTGCCCAGCAACTCTTCCAGCAGCAATACATCCCCGTCTATCCACACTGCGGTGTCTGGGGCATCCAGAACAAGGTCAACCCCATGCTGCCGCGTCTTGGGCACCCATTCCAGACCAGCGTTCTGCACCCATTCGCATAAATTGATTTTTGTAAAAACATCCTGGGGACGAATGCCCGGATCGGCCCTGGCCAGCACCAGCAACTGCTGCCCAAGGTGGATAAGACGGTTGCTGATGGTTTTGATTCGCTCGGCACGCTCTCTGACATCGTCGGGCAGTGTGCGCGCCAGCATCAGCTCAGATTCGAGACGCAAGCCGGCCAAAGGCGTACGAAACTGATGCGCCGCGTGGCCGATAAAGCGACGCTGGGCCACCAGCGACTCATCCAGCTTGCGCAACAAATCGTTCAGGCGATCCAGCAAAGGCAGCAGCTCGGTGGGCACGTTATGCAATTCAATGGGCTGTAGATCCTCTTCGGAACGCTGGGAAATTTCCCCGGCCAGCATATTTACCGAACGCAGCCCTGAGCGCACCCCATAGAAAACCAGCCAGGCAAACAGCGCCACCAGCAGCAACTGCCCAATGATAATGACAATGAAAATATCCTTGACCACCCAGTCAAGCGCATCCTGCATAATCAACAATGTTGCGCTGAAATCAAGAATAATGAGAACCAGCAATGCCGGGATCAGGCGGATGATCAAATGACGAAACAGGGAACCTTTCTGAAGAAAAGAACTGCTGCGCCGGGCACTGCCAGGTTTGGGATTGGTCATGGAATAAGAGAAAAGAAAGTCCTGCCGCTGATTCTAGAGCATCGCCCGGGCAGGTTCAATGTTTTCTCAGACCGCAGCGACAGCCGCATCGTCGATTTCAAGAAGATATCCAAACCCGCGTACGGTCTGGATTGACGTGCCGGTGCCCTCCAGGCGCTTGCGCAGACGGTAAACATAGACTTCGACTGCATTTTCGCTGAAATCGGCATCCCAGGCCGAGAGCGAATTGACGATCTGTCGCTTGGTTACCACTCTTCCGGGGCGGGCCATCAGCATTTCGAGCACCGACAATTCACGCACCGACAGGTTCAGTCGCTCTCCATGGACGCGCACTTCCCGACCGACAGTATCAAACTGCAGCGGCCCCACTTCTATGACAGGACTGGACTGGCCGGACTGGCGCCGTGCAAAGGTACGCACCCGGGCAGCAAGCTCGGATAGTTCGAACGGCTTGGTCACGTAATCATCGGCGCCAGCATCAAGCCCGGCAACCCGGTCTTCGACATCATCGCGGGCGGTCAGAATTAGCGTTGGCTCCTGGTGCCCCTGCGCCCGCAGTTGCTTGAGAACCTCCAGCCCGTTCATATCCGGTAAATTCAGGTCAAGGAGAAGCAACTGGTACACTTGGCCCGATACCGCGCCAAAAACCTGGCTCCCGTTGGAGACCCAATCGACAGCATATCCCTGTTCGCGCAGAAACTCTTGCAGGGCTGAACCCAGAATATTGTCATCTTCGATTACTAAAATTCGCATATTGATTCTGCCTGTAGTTTAACGGTCTGCTCAATCCATCTTTCTGACAAAAAGCTGAAATTTCAATCACTTAAATTGAGACCAGACCATTATTCTACTCAATTTCGCCCGGCCTCTTTTGATTTTTTGGTGCACCCGCGCAAGTGGGCCGCCAACGGGCCCGGTCCCCAATATGCCTGGCACGATCCCTGCCGCCTATAGGGGGTAGTATCGTGCCGACCGCGTACCTGAGGTCTGAGCTGTATCGCCCGATACGAACGGCCAGTTGCTGTGCAACAATTATGTATCGACAATCCCAGGCGCCTGTACGCGGATCCGGCTGCCCGACACCTGTGGAATAACGTCCACACGCAACGACATTTGTTCTTTGAGCTCACTGACGTGAGAGATAATGCCGATCGTCCTGCCCCCTGCCTGCAGGTCAATGAGCGTTCGTATGGCCAGCTCCAGCGACTCGGCATCCAGACTGCCGAATCCCTCGTCAATAAACAGGGTATCAAGACGAATACCACCGGCATAGGCCTGCACAACATCGGACAAGCCCAGGGCCAGCGCCAGTGCCGCCATGAAAGATTCGCCGCCGGACAGGGTTGCAACGGCACGCTGCTGACCAGTGTACTCATCCATGACATCCAGATCCAGACCAGAGGCACCACGACCCGCCTGCTCACGGCGAATCAGTTGATAGCGCCCGCGACTCATTTTACGCAGACGCAGCGATGCGCCGATCAGCACATCATCCAGCAGCACACTCAACACGAAACGCTGCAGGCTGACTTTGCTGCCCTGGCGTCCGGAAGCAACATCGCTGAGCGTGCCGTACACCGCATATTCTTCATCCAGTGCCGCACTGCTTGTTCTGATTTTTACCAACCTGTCCTGCAAGGTGGTGAGCGCCAACAGGCGATCACGAATCTGCTGCCAGGCCTGTTCGGCTTGCTGAGCCACCATAGCGGCAGCCTGTTCCTCGCGCAGACATTGATCAAGATCGGGCTGAATCAGACCATCGAGCGTCTTGCCCAGCTCGGCATACCGCCCTCGCGTCTGATGCAGCGCTTCGTAATAGCTGTCTATAGTACTTTGCAGCGCTGCACATTGCGCCTCATCCCGTTGCGCGCTCTGCCAACTTCCGGTGTCAGCAAAGTCGCTGCGCGCCAAGGCGTCTTCATACTTATGCATCGCCGCGATATGAAGCTGGTTGTCCTGCGCCAGTTGTTCCTGCAGCGCAGCGATCGTAGACTGCAAACCCAGAATCTGGTCCTGCCGCTGCCGAACCTTGTTCTCGGCCTGACGCCATGCCTGGGTCAGCTCTTCAATCTGCCGCGTCAAACCATCGATCTGCAAACGCAGTTGGTCTTCGGCGCGACTGTGCTCTGGCAGTTCCTGCTCGAGCATGCGCAACGTCGCCTGCTGGCTGCCATGCGTCACGCTCAATGTCTGAAGACGGGTGCGAAGCTGCACCAGGGTCTGCTCCTGCGTATGCTGATCCTGTTCCAGCGCCGCCAGCAGACGCAGGCCGCCATCCAGCTTTTGCCGCGCGTGCTGGCTCGCCTGCAGTTGTTTTTCCTGCTCCTCGAATCTGCTTTGCAATTGCGTCAGGTCTGAGTGTGCATCCTGTCCCAGTGCTTGCCTGCGCTGATCCAGTTCGATCTGCCCTTCGTCGCACTGACGCGCCAGTTGCGTCATCCGGGCCGCGTGAGCAGCAAGGCGCTGCCCTGCCTCCTGTACCAGTTGCCTGGCCTGGCGCAGCATCTGGTCGCTGATCTCGTGTCCATCCGAAGGCGCCGGTGCCGGATGAGACACACTACCACATACCGGGCACGGCAGCCCCTGCTGCAGGCGAGCAGCCAGCCGACTGGCCTGATTCTGATGCCAGGCCAGTTCCAGACGGTCCTGTTCGCGCTGCGCTGACCGCAAGGCATCCTGTAGAAGGCCCTGCTCGTTCGCCGCCGCGGCCTGTTGGTCGCGCAGCGCCTTCAGACGACCGGCCAACGCGTCACAGGCTAGCCGCTCGCTCAGGTGCGCCTTGTTATGCGCCACCGCCACGCTCTGGTCTGGCAGTGCCGCCACCATCTCATGCAATGCCTTGTGCTCATGCTTCATGTCCGCCATACGCTCAAGCCTGGCTTGCTGCTCTGCCGTCCGGGCCTGTAGCGCAAGGCGCGCCTGGGTCAGATCGGCATTCAGCGTAACCAGCCGTTGCTGCTGGCGATGCCACTCCTGCGCCTTAGGAAAGAGCGCCTGCAAGCGGCTGCGTTCAACATTGAGTGCAGCGGTCTGCTCGTAGGCAATGGCATGGGTTGCCTGGTCTGCTTTCTCTTGTGCCAGCTGCTGAGCAAGCGCCTTAAGCCGCAACTGACTATCGGCCAGTCGCGCCTGGGTCTGCGTCAAACGCTGGCTGATTTGATCGGCGCCATCATGCAATTGTCGCAACTGTGCCGCAGCTCTGGCCTGCCGTAACGCCCCTTCGTGCCCGGCAACAGCGGCCTGGCGCTGATCCAGCTGAGCCAGTTGCGCGGCCAGCGCATCGCGTTGTTCAAACTGCGCGCGTATTCGTCGGGCCTCTTCGATCTTGCGCTGTGCGCGCATATGCAGATCAACGGCGTCGGTGCGGCGGGATTTTGCCATCATTTCGGCGCCGGTCAGTTCAGCAATATCGACGACAAGCTGCTTTTCCTCTGCAATATCGGCCTGTTCAAGCAATCCGGCAATCTGCAGCTCATTGGCCTCACGACGGGTGCGGATATCTTTGGCCCGCTCCTGCAATTGCAGTTCGATCTGCCGGAAGATGTCGGTCTGGAACAACTGCGCAAACAGTGCTTCGCGCTTGAGCGAGGTTTCCAGCAGCAGTTCGCGAAACTTGCCCTGCGGCAATACCATCACCTTGCGAAACTGCTCAGCTTTCAAGCCTGTGATGCTTTCTACATAATCGGTAATCTGCCCAGCCTTCTTTGCAACAAGCACCTTGGGCGTGGCATCGGTCAGATCAAGCATGACGCCTTCGGTGCCAATCTCCCGCAGGCCGCTGCCTCGGGTCTTGGGTACCCGCTGCGCAGGCTGGCGCTGGATTTCATATACCTTGCCCCCAAGGCGGAAGCCGAACACCACGCGCGCCACTGTCGCCGGATCGGCCAGGTCCGAGCGCAGCGAACGGGGGTCTTTCTCATCGCCCGTGGTCTCCCCATACAGGGCAAAACAGATGGCATCGAGTAAGGTGCTTTTGCCGGCTCCGGTTGGGCCGTTGATCAGGAACAGCGGATTAGGACCCAACTGCGTAAAATCGAGCTTCTGTTCGCCGGCAAATGGGCCGAAGGCCTGCAGATGCAAATACAAGGGAACCATTTATGCTTCCCTTTTCAATACGTTATCGACTACATCCTGCATGGCTGCGCTTTGCGCCTGCGTCATGGGCTGCCCGCTGACCTGTTCAAAAAAATCGCAAAACAGCGAAAACTCGTCGCGGCGCAGCCTGGCGGCTGACATCAGCGGCGCAGTATCGTCCTGGTAAAGCTGGGGTTTTTCCATTTGCAGCAAATTCGGATAGACCGCTCGCAGTTTTCCCATGGGATCAAGAATCGCGTGATCATCGGTTAGCCTGGCAAGCAAATAGTCATCGCAATGTGCGTCGGTCTGCGCGGCGCGAACCAGCTCGTCCAGCCTGCCTTCGATTGTGCGCACATCATGTAGCGGATAGAGCGGCAACGGCGTCGCCGCGGCGACGCCGTCCTGATCGATATCAACCAGCAATACGCCTTTATTGTGTTTTTCTTCGGAAAAGCTGTACTTGAGCGGCGAGCCGCTGTAGCGTATGCGCCCCTGTCGAAAGGCCTGAGACCCGTGCAGATGGCCCAGCGCCACATAGGCAAAACCCTCGAACAACGCTGCGGGAACCTGGTCGGCGCCGCCGACAGCCAGTGGACGTTCAGACTCGCTTTCCTGGCTCCCGGCCAAAAAGCAGTGGCTGATCAGGACATGAACGCCCTGGGCAGGCTTGTTTCGGGCAATTCGCTCAATCAGATACCGGTGCGCCTGCTCATAGCTGTCTATGGGCTCCTGGGCATACACCCGCGCCTGGATCGGGTCGGTATAGGGAATGCCATGAAAATACAGCAGCCCCGCTTGCGTCTTGACGATAACCGGCTGCAGCATTTGTTCGTAATCGGCAATGATATGAACACCGGATGCATTCAATGGGAGCGCGGCAAAACCCAGCCGGTCGGCGCTGTCGTGGTTCCCGGGAATAATCACAACTGGAATATTCAGGTTGTGCATGCGATTCAGAAAATCATCCAGCAGTCGCACGGCGCCCGCAGGCGGGACGGCACGATCGTATACATCACCGGCAATCACCAGCGCATCTGCCTGATGCTGCTGGGCATAGTCTGCAATTTGCTGCAGAACATGGGCCTGATCATCCAGCAACGGGTGATTGCACAATGAACGACCCAGGTGCCAGTCGGAGGTATGAATAAATTTCATGAAGCACAATAACGCAAAAAGAAGGAAAAAATGGCCGGGACTGCCAGCCTGGCGCTGCGCCCAAGCCTGATATGTTCAGTGCTAGCGAACCTGCCAGACTCTATCTTATCCTGTCAGTGATCCGTTATCATCCCTGCATTTGTACGCTACAAATTTTAGCGATTGCAGCCTAATGGGTTGACAGCCGAATACCGCCTGCAATAATATAAATTCATTACAGCCTTTCAACAAAGGCCTGTATGGGGGAATTTAGTCCAACTTGCTGCCCCGACATTCGGTCAAACCAGCTAAACAGGAGCGCTCAATGAGTATTTCTGCCCCATCCCCATTATCTTCCGTATCCACTGCCAGCAATGCTGTCAAAATCATTGTGGATAGCAATCAAGCCTCGCATATCGACTCTACCGGCAATTGCTATGTCAATCCTCAGGATTGCGCGGTACAGTACAGCCCGGGCTCCAGTGCCTACATCTTTGATATCGAATTTTTGCAACAGTTACGCCGGCATCTGCGCAAGGCCGGCTGCTTCGAACTGGAAGTTACACCGCTGCACCATGATCTGAAGAACGTTGCCGCCTCGCTGTTGACCGTCCTGCAAAAGAACGTAACACCAGGTTGATCCATTCCCGGTTGATCATTCCCGGTTGATGTTAGACTGCTTATACCTTATTGCACCTATCAGAAGGATTGACCTATGTACAAGTTGAATGAACATGGCCGCGAATCGCTCAACACGTTCCTGGACGCTGTCGCCAAAGCCGGTACTGCCCGTGATGCATTTATGGTCCGTGCAGAGGAAATTGCCAATCAATCGTTCGCAGTAGATCAGAGTGCGGTCATGGATATTCAGGGGCCCGATACTCAAAGTGGTGATGCTGAATCGGTGCAACTGCTCAAAAGCTGGTTCGACCTCGTCTGAAGCCGCTGTTTTTGCGTATTGCCCGGGATTGGCCTTCGGGCATGCGCAACATACAATCCAAAATGCACGGCAACATGCCATGCTGCGAGCAAAAAAATAACAAGCTGAGCGAAAAACATCAGACCGCACCTTCATAGAAAGATGTCAAAGTCTCATGGCCTTTACTCATAACCTTACACACGGCCTGCATTTATGATCGCCGCGCTGCCATATGCATCTGATCAAGCCAATACTATTCCGTCTTGCCAGCCTGAGAGCGGGTGTGTTCTTGGTTTGAAAAAATTCGTGAGATGAGCATGGATACACGCGATGGTTATCTGTGCTGTGCAGTGCCTGTTACGGCGGCACTAGTAGGCCATGTGGTTCTCCTAAAACACACTGAAAACCCCACGAGCCCCTTTGGTAGAGGTAAGCGCAACGACTACAGTAGCAACGCTACAAAACAAAAAAGGGCTTACGATAAACTCGCAAACCCTTAATTCGTATTGGTAATTGACCTTCGGATTGGTGGGTGCTACAGGGGTCGAACCTGTGACCTACGCCTTGTAAGGGCGCCGCTCTACCAACTGAGCTAAGCACCCGTCGATCAACTAAGCATTAAATTATAGGGAGGTCTAAAGGACAATGCAAGCATTTTTTACGCCACCTGTTCTTTTTTGTGAAAAAGTGACACTACTGCAACAATCACCAGGCCCACGATCAGCCCGATCACAAAATGCACCAGTAAAGTAAGGATAGCGCCCGGCATACCGGCTCCATTTCCCGGCAAGACCGACTCGAGCCAATGTTCGGCGCCCGGGATACCGTGCAAAATAATGCTGCCGCCAACCAGGAACATTGCAATGGTGCCAACAATGGAGAGCAATTTCATCAGATACGGAGCAAGCCAGAGAATGCCCTGCCCTATCTTTTTAGCAATACTGCTTTGCAGACCGGACAGGTACAGCCCAAGATCGTCCAGCTTGACGATACCGGCGACCAGCCCATAGACAAAGACCGTAATCAGCAACGCGATCACGCTCAGAATAATTACCTGAGTCATGATGGGTTCACTGGACACCACGCCCAGCGAAATAACAATAATTTCAGCAGACAGGATGAAGTCGGTACGGACGGCTCCGCTGATTTTCGTTTTTTCATCCACCGGCACGCCCTCAGCCTTCTTTTCTTTGCCCTTGTGAAAGAACGTATGAATGACCTTCTCAGCGCCCTCGAATGACAGAAATGCACCACCGAGCATCAGCAGCGGCAAGATCAGCCACGGAACGAAATAACTGATCAGCAAGGCGGCTGGCACCAGAATCGCTTTATTGAGCAGCGACCCTTTGGCCACGGCCCAGACAACCGGCAGTTCCCGATCGGGGTTGACTCCCGTGACCTGCTGTGCGTTCAGCGCCAGATCATCACCCAGCACACCCGACGTTTTTTTCATGGCGGTCTTGCCCAATACAGCAACATCGTCGAATGTCGCGGCAGATCCCTTGACGGCGGTCTTGCTCATTAGCGCCACGTCATCTAGCACACTTGCAATATCGTCCAGTAACGCCAGTAGGCTTCCTGCGGCCATAATCTTCCCCATTTAAGTATTTATAGATGTCGGATATCGACCACGGCCGACTCGTGGCAATGCAACAACTTGACGCCAGCCAAAATAATACTTGAGTCTGACGAAAATAATAAAGGCTTTTCTTCGCAAATAATCGTTTTCCGGCAAGCGCCGATATTAACAAGGGTATCGGGCACCGCGATCCTGTAAACGCAACATTATTTCAAACAGCATAAAGATTGCTCAATATCGACAAGGCGCAACAACGACCAAACAAAAAGCCGACTGCTTTTTCAAGCAACCGGCTTTTTGTTTGCGTGCGGCCAACCTGCTGCCTTGTGCAGCGGCGACCTGCTCTCAACGATGAATTAGTTGACAGCGTCTTTCAGTGCTTTACCTGGACGGAACTTAGGCACTTTAGCTTTCTTGATTTTGATGGCTTCACCTGTGCGTGGGTTACGGCCAGTGCGTGCAGCGCGGGTAGAAACGGCAAAAGTGCCGAAGCCAACCAGTGTTACGGTACCGCCTTTTTTCAGCTGTTGTTTAACAGCAGCGATAACGGCATCAAGAGAGCGGCCAGCAGCAGCTTTAGAGATATCTGCTTTGGTAGCGATGTATTCAACGAGTTCTGTTTTGTTCATTCAGACAACCCCAAGTTAGTAAATTATGATGGTTAATTCATCCGGAATATAATCGCCTCTAAATGAATGGCTGTCAAGAAAAAAACCTGGCAACAACCGCATATTTATTAGCTTTTTAACAAATTTCAATCAAAAACGAAATATTGTGTTTTTTTTCATACACCCCGGCACGGTGCAAAAATCAAATTTTGCCTTGTCTATTTCCCCATGCAGCGATCAAGCGCCTGAGCAAAATCATTGATCAGATCAACCTCATCTTCGATGCCCACAGAGATTCGCAACAGGTTATCGCCGATCCCCATTTGCGCCCGCCGCTGCGCACCCATTTCATAATAAATGGTATGCGCCACCGGCAGCGACAGGGTCCGCGAATCGCCCAAATGCGTTGCCAGTATAACAACGTCCAGCGCATTGAGAAAATCAAAACAGTCAATGCCGTCAATCAATTCTACGCCCAGCAGCGCGCCATAGCGGCCGCCAAAAAGCCTTGTGGCCAACTCATGTTGTGGGTGATCGGCCAGCCCGGGATAACGCACGCTCGCAATTCCTGGATGGGATTGCAAAAACCTGGCCAGCGCAAATGCATTGGAACAAGCCTGATTCATACGCAGGGTAAGCGTTTCAGCGCCTACAGCAATTTTGTGCGCAGCCTCTGCAGACAAGGTCCCGCCCATATCGCGCAGCCCTTTCTTTTTAATCTGGGTCAGTCCCCAGCTGTCAGGATTGCCTTTTTTATAATCATCGTAAATATTTGCATATGTCGACCAGTCATACAGCCCGGTGCTGGTAACGGCCCCCCCCAGGGCGTTGCCATGGCCGCAAATATACTTTGACAGGGAGTTCATGACCAACGCCGCATGTACATCGCGGCCCTTGAGCAGATACGGTGATGTCAACGTATTGTCTACGACGTACACCAGATTATGTTCGCGACACAGCAAGCCGATATTCTCCAGATCGGCGATCTGGGTCCCCGGATTGGCAATAGTTTCAACAAACACCATGCGGGTTTCGGGTCGGATTGCCGAGCGGATGCTGGCAGCGTCAGAAGGATCCACAAACGTGATATCGATGCCGAACTGCGTCAACGTACCCAGCAGACTGTTGGTATTGCCAAAAATGTAACTGCTGGAAATAAGGTGATCGCCCTTGCGTAGCAACGTCAGGAAGATGGCGCTTAGCGCAGCCATGCCGCTGGCAAAGGTGACGGTTCCCTTACCCTGCTCCAGCAAGGTAATTTTGTTTTCAAGTGCCGCCGTGGTCGGTGTGCCCTGGCGGGCATAGGTGTATCCAGGCTTACCCTGAAATACCGCGGCCAGTTCACGCGCGTCAGCATAGGCGTATTCGGTCGACACATGGATGGGCTTATGGATGGCCCCATGCTCTATACGATCACGCCGGTCGGCGTGCAACACAGTTGTGGTCAGCTGTTTTTCCTTCATATTGCATCTCTGATAAAAATTACTTTCTCTGACGGACAGTCTCAAACAGACAGACCGCACTGGCAACGCTTACATTCAGGCTTTCGACAGACCCCAGCATCGGGATCCGAACCAGTTGATCGCAGGTTTCCCGCGTCAGTCTCCTGAGGCCCTCGCCCTCGGCACCCATGACCCAGGCCACCGCGCTTCGGGCGTCAACCGCATGCATATCGCTGGAGGCCTCATCATCAGTACCGATAAGCCAGATATTTCGGTCCTTGAGCGCCCGCATCGTTCTGGCCAGATTGGTGACCATGATATAGGGCACGGTATCGGCAGCGCCGCAGGCAACCCTCTGCACGGTTGCGTTCAGCCCGACAGCGCGATCCTTGGGTGCGATCACGGCATGCACGCCGGCCGCATCTGCGGTACGCAGGCAGGCGCCCAGATTATGCGGATCGGTCACGCCGTCCAGAATCAGCAGATGTGCCGGCTCGGTTATCACATCGAGCACATCATCGACGTTGACTGCCAGCTGTTTGGGGTCCGCCACGGCTACCACGCCCTGATGACGCACGCCTTTGGCCAGGCCTTCAAGCCGGTCCGGCGACACGGGAATAACCTTGATTTCATGTTGTTTGGCCAGGTCAACCAGGCTCTGCATGCGCTTGTCGCTGCGCGACGCTTCTATATAAATTTCCCGGATGGAATCGGCTGCATGACGCATTCTTGCGGTCACGGCATGAAATCCTGCCAGTATCTGACGGCTAGACATAATAGGTTCCTGAACTCAATATATTTACCACCCGATGCGCTGATCCAGGGCGGATACACGCATCGGGCTCCTGATGGCCTGATCGCTGATATCGTGGTTGATCAGCGACGGCGGGATGCTTTCTTGCCGGCAGGCTGTGCAGCCTTTTTACCGGCTTTTTTTGCCGCAGTCCGACGCTCAAGGGCCTGCTGCCCGCGGCTTTTAATGCCGGCCGGCTTTGGCTTGGCTGCCCGCTTGGGTTGTCGCGGCGGTGTATCCTGGCGCTGGGCTTCCTTGCGCAGCGAATCGTAGGTAATGCCTTTGACCAGGGCAAACTCGATGCGTCTGGCTTCCAGATCCACGCGCGTCACCTGCACCTGCACACTGTCGGTCAGCCGGTATTTCTTACCCGTGCGCTCGCCGCGCAATTCGTTCAGGCTTTCATTGAACTGGAAGTAATCGGTTCCCAGCTCTGACACGTGCACCAGCCCTTCGACATAAAGCGTATCGAGTGTGATGAACAGGCCAAAAGAGGTGACGCCGGTGACCTTGCCACTGAATACTTCACCCACATGCTCGCGTACGAACCAGCATTTGAGCCACGCTTCAACATCGCGCGAGGCATCGTCGGCACGGCGTTCGTAGGCCGACAGGACAATCCCCAGCTTTTCCCACAGGGCATGTTCATGCTGCTGGCGCGACTCGCCTTCCACCCACGCCACGCCGGCGGTTTCCGGAACATAGGCGCGCTTGGCCAAAATTGCCTTGATGACACGATGGGTCAGCAGATCTGGATAGCGCCGAATAGGCGACGTAAAATGCGTATAGCTGGGATAGGCCAGGCCGAAGTGCCCTGCATCATCAGGACTATAGATTGCCTGCTGCATGGAGCGCAGCGCCATGGTCTGGATGATTTGAAAATCGGGGCGAGCCCGTGCCGCATCGAGTAACGCGGCGTAATCCTTGCCGCTGGGTTCGTCGCCCCCGGCCAGGGACAGGCCCAGCGTGCGCAGATACTCGCGCAGGTTTTTCAGTTTTTCCGGTGTCGGCCCTTCATGCACACGATACAGGCTCAGGCGCTTGTTGGCCTTGACGAACTCGGCCGCGCAGGTATTGGCGGCCAGCATGCATTCTTCGATGAGCTTGTGTGCGTCGTTGCGCACATGCGGGACGATCTGCTCGATCTTACCCAGCTCATTGCTGATAATCTTGGTTTCAATGGTATCAAAATCCATCGCGCCGCGCTGCTTGCGGGTGCCATCCAGCAGTTGATAAAGCGTATACAGGTCCTGGATATGCGGCAACACATGCTTTAAGGCACGGGCTGTGGGCCCGTCAATTTGCTGCAGCGCTGTCCAGATCTGGGTATAAGTGGTGCGTTCATGCGAATGGATGACCGCGTTGTAGAACTGATAGGCAGCAACCGTGCCGGCCTTGGCGCCGGTGGCGGGGATCACCATGTCGCACACCAGCACCAGGCGGTCTACCTGCGGATTGAGTGAACAGAGTCCATTGGACAACTTCTCGGGCAGCATGGGAATAACTCGCCGCGGAAAGTAAACGCTGGTGCCACGGGCCAGTGCATCGGTGTCAATGGCGTCTTCAGGACGCACATAATGACTGACATCGGCAATGGCCACCAGCAGGCGCCACCCCTTGCGTCGCCGTTGTTCTGTACCGATATTAACCGGTTCGCAGTAGACCGCGTCATCAAAGTCGCGGGCGTCCTCGCCGTCAATCGTAATAAAAGGCACGTCGCGCAAATCAACGCGACCATTCAGATCCCGCTGCGTCACGGTTTCCGGCAGTGCATCTGCCTGCGCCAGCGCCGCCTCGGAAAAGCCGACAGGTACATCAAACTTACGTACCGCAATTTCAATTTCCATGCCCGGGTCGTCAATTTCCCCGAGCACTTCAATAATGCGTCCGAGCGGCTGGGTATGGCGGGTAGGCTGCTGCACGATTTCAACCGTGACGACCTGGCCATGCTGGGCGCCGCCCACATCTGATGCGGGCACTAGAATGTCATGTTTAATGCGCTGGTCTTCGGGCGCCACTACGTATATGCCCTGCTCTTGCAACAGACGGCCTACCAGCCGGTTGGTGCTGCGTTCCAGCACTTCGACAATAGTGCCTTCGGGCTTGCCGCGATATTCTCCGGTGGGTTTGACCTGCACCCGGTCGCCATGCAATACCTTGAGCATTTCGCGTGGCGACAGAAACAGATCCTGGCTGCCATCCTCAGGAATCAGAAAGCCAAAACCATCGCGATGTCCCTGAACACGCCCGATCACATAATCCTTGGGCTTTGCCGTGACCTGCCAGCCCTGTGGCGTATTGTCCAGCTGGCCGTCACGCTGCATGGCAGCCAGGCGTTTTTCCAGGCCGTCTACGCCAGCCTGACGGGTCAGATTGAAGTGATTGATAAGCTGCTGCAAGGGTTGCGGTTTGTCTGCGCCACGCAGCAAACTGAGTATATTTTCCCGTGAAGGGACATCCGGATCGTAATCGTGACCGGGTTCGGGCAGCGGCAGCGACGACTGCTGGGTATTAGCTGATTTTTTTCTCGTTGCCATGCGTAATTTCTTTAAAATTGGATGAGTTGCACACCAGCCCGCGCGGGGCCTCTGGGCTTTAGGTTATCACCATTCTATTACATTAATCGGCCATCTTTGTCCAAATACAGGCCGCTGCCCGATAAGACAAAACAATCATGGCGCCCCCGCCTGCTGCTGGCTCAACCCCAGAACCGCTGCACCAGAAACCGGATAACCATGGCAAAACAAACCACCACGATCAGCGGTCGGATCAGACGCGCCCCATGATTGACCGCCACTACCGAGCCAGATACCGATCCGACAATCTGCCCGCAGATCATGACCGCGCCAACGAGCCACAGTACCTGGCCGCCCACAATGAACACCGCGACCGAGGCGACATTACTGGCAAAGTTGAACAATCGCGCCGCCCCCGACGCCTTGACGATATGCATGCCGCGAAGTGTGATATTGGCCAGGGAAAAGAAAGAACCTGCGCCAGGCCCGAAAAAACCGTCATAAAAACCAATGGTCGGCACCACGCCGAACTCAAAAGGTTTGGAACCGATGCGTGCGGCCCTTTCGGTCTGCCCGGCCGAGGGAGTGAGCAGAAAATACAGCCCAATGGCCAGCAAGACAAGAGGAATCAGGAAATCGAGCACACTCGGGTCGATCATCTGGATCAGCACCGTGCCCAGACACGCCCCCGCAAATGACATCAGGGCGGGCACGCGCAGCTCACGAAAATTGATGACCCCGCGCCGCATCATGGTCAGGGATGATGCAAGCGTACCGACACTGCCCTGCAGTTTATTGGTGGCCAGTACATTGAGCACCGGAAAGCCCATAAGCATCATGACCGGAATGACAATTAGCCCGCCACCGCCGGCCAATGCATCCACAAAACCGGCCAGCATGGCCACAAAAAACAGAATGAGAAAAACGTTCCAGCCCAGCTCTACTTCCATGTTGAACACCTGCTACCCTGTTCGGTCACGCCAGCTTGACGGGATAGAATACGAACAGGCCGGCGCTGCAACTATACCGGAAATTGCGCCTATCCAAGGTAAAATGAGCGCAGCAATATTCACGGAAAAGCCTGGCGTTGGCCAGTATTGATCACCAGGCCAACCTTTTACTCAATTTATCTGCCACAAGTCAGGTATTTACCAGGAAGCTGCCATATGTCCGGTTATTTGATGGTCAAACATTCTCACATGACCCTCGCCATTCTGAGTCTGTTGTTTTTTATTTTGCGCGCCGGCTGGTCGATCTCAGGATCAGCACTGCTTACGCGGCCATTTGTACGTATCGCGCCCCATGTGATCGACACACTATTGCTGGTCTGTGGCCTGTATCTGCTGGCTTTCATCGGCATGCAGGCATTTATTGTGGCCAAGCTGATCGGGCTGGTGTTCTATATCGGACTGGGCACCATGGCGATCAAGCGGGCCCGCACTTCCGGACAAAAAGCCGTGTTTGCGGCGCTTGCAGTGCTCACCTTCTTCTATATCATGGGCGCCGCAATCAAACACAGCCCATGGTCCTGGCTCAGCCCCACGCTGGGGGCATAAGCGAGCAGTCACCCGGTTCCCGGCCCTTTGCTAAACAGTAACCTGGCTGTGCCGGTCAAAAAAATCGGTCAGCCAAGCTGCAGACTCATGGTGCGATGGGCAATACCGGCATCCATATAGACATCGCCCTCGGCCACGAATCCGTAACGCACATAAAACCCCATGGCATGAACCTGGGCGCTGAGCACCACCTCGGTATCGCCGCGCGAGCGCGCTGCCTGAATCAGGCGTTGCAATACCAGCCCGCCAATGCCCGTTCCTCTTGCAATCTTGCGCACCGCCATGCGGCCGATATGGCCGTCAGGCAACAGCCGTCCGGTCGCTATCGGCCGGTGCTGCGCATCATAGGCGACCGCATGAATGCATTGCGCGTCCATTTCGTCCATTTCCAGCTCTGGCGGCACCTGTTGTTCAATCACGAACACTTCGTGTCGCACCATTGACGCGTGGTCTTTGAGCGCATCCCAGTTGTCCACGCGCAGCTGCGTCGCTGGGGCAATGTTCGCGTTCTCGGGCATATTGGGCTGTTGGCGTTCCATCATCGCTCCTGCGGCAATCAGGCCTGCACCGGTGCAGGCGGCGTCTCTATGGGTCGCCAGTACCAGGTCCCGTCACCGTTCAAATGCAACAGATGCGTGTGTTGCGGGATCAAGGTGCTACGGTGGCCGACGCTGATCAGTTTCAGATCTGGCAGGCGCTGGTGTACCAGACGGTACATGGCGTCTTCCAGGCCTTCGTCCATTGCCGATGTTGCCTCGTCAATGAAGGCGGCAGACGGCGCTGCCAGGAGCAAACGGGCAAAGGCAACCCGCTGCTGCTCGCCCAGCGACAAGGTGTGCGACCAGCTGACGGTTTCCTCGATCCGCGATTGCAGATGAGCCAGGTGAACATCAAGCAGGGCCTGCTGCCCTTTTTCCAGGCCGTCGGCCGGCACCGCATGCGGGTAATAAAGCGCCTCAAGCAGCGACCCTTCGGGCACATACGGTTTCTGCGACAGGAACAGAATATCGTCCTCGGGACGCACGATCATGCCGCTGGAGTATGGCCACAGACCGGCCACGGCACGCAGAATGGTTGTCTTGCCCGAACCGGAAGGGCCCTGCAACAGCCAGGACTGGCCTTTTTCCACGCGCAGGGACAAGTCGTTGACCAGCTCCTGGCCCAGCGGCGTGCGAATGCTCACACCCTCAAGCAGGACCTTGTCGCCGTCCTGCCGGACATCGGGCAATGGCAAGGCGTCGGCATTTTCAATATTGGTAAGAAATCCGTGCAGACGATTCAAGGTGGCCCGGTAGCCGGCAAAGGTATCATACGCGTTACGAAAGAACGACAAATTGTCATGCAGTGTGCCAAACGCCTGGGCACTCTGGGTCATCGCGCCCAGCGTAATCTGCTCGGAGAAAAAACGCGGCGCCTGAATAATAAAGGGAAAAATAACCGCAGTCTGCGAGACGAAAAAGTTGAACCCCTGGAACTTGACGCTTCGATACACAATGGCCCAGACATTGCTGATAATCTGCTTAAAACGGCTCATCAGCTTGCCCATTTCGATTTTTTCGCCTTTGTAAAAAGCGATACTTTCGGCATATTCGCGCACACGGACCAGGGAATACCGATAGTCCGCATTGAATTTTTCATCCAGGAAGTTGAGCAGAATCAGGGGCCGGCCGATCCGGAAGGCAAATACCGTGGCAATCAGGATGTAAATAAACAGGGCAAAAACCATGCCTCGCGGAATGGTGACCCCTGCCAGCGTGATGTCGCCGGACAAGGTCCACAGGATAATGGTAAAGGCAACCGCCGACACCAGAGAACTGACCACGCCCAGACACAGGTCCAGCGACACCGTCACAAAGCTGGAGATATCCTGCTGAATCCTTTGATCCGGGTTATCTGCCGGGGTACTGAGGTAGTGGGAACGGTAATAGCTGGTGTGCGACAGCCATTTGTTCAGGAAAACGCCATTGAGCGATTCGCGCCAGTTGATCGTAAAGGCTTGCTGCAGATAGAACGTAACCAGGGAGCGGATAATGTGGATACCGGCCAGAATGGTAAACACGCCCATCTGTATCCAGAAACTGGTCTCATCCAGTTTTTGCAGCGCCGTATACATACTGTTGTACCAATTGGAAAACAACACACTGACGCGTACGCCCGACAGACTGAGCAGCAGAATGACGCTGAACATCGCGATGGGACGTACTGAGCGCCGGGGATTGAAATAGTCGCCGGCCAGCTTCCAGAACTGCCGCCCCCAGTGGGTATAGCGAGTCAACAGCCAACCGGTGGCCACGATAGCGAAAAATGAAATCACATAGGCCTGTATAAGCCAGAAGGCACTATCCTTTAATTCCTGACCCCAGTCCATTCCCACTCCTGTATCCTGATTTGTGCGCAGCATTGCGCGACTATCGGGCGCAGCATTCCGCAAAAAAGAGTCACTTTACCTTAACTGGCGGGGATTCTGTCAATCACGGCGTGCATAAATGTAATAATTATTGCGCTCGCAAGGACCTGAAAACCCATGGATTTATCTGCTACTATTTGATGATCTCAATAACTGGAGTCCCTTGATGGAGCTGTTGCTTGACCCAAATATATGGGTAGGCTTGATTACACTGATTGTTCTGGAGTTGGTGCTGGGCATAGACAACCTTGTCTTTATTGCCATTCTCGTCGATAAACTCCCCCCCAAGCAGCGTGACAAAGCTCGCATTACCGGACTTGCCCTGGCCCTGATCATGCGGCTCATTTTGCTGTCGGTCATGTCCTGGCTGATCAAACTGACCGCGCCGCTGTTTTCCATTTATGCGCTGTCATTCTCGGGCCGGGACCTGATCCTGATCGCCGGTGGTTTTTTTCTGCTGTTCAAGGGTACCCTCGAATTGCACGAACGGCTCGAAGGCAAGGCCAGAGCCTCTACCGGCCCACGCGTCTATGCCAGCTTTGGGGTGATTGTCACACAGATCATCGCCCTGGATGCCATCTTTTCCCTGGACTCGATTATCACCGCTGTCGGTATGGTCGATCATCTGCCGGTCATGTTTGCCGCTGTGATCATTGCCATGGCGGTCATGCTGGTCGCATCCAAGCCACTGACCAACTTTGTCAACCAGCATCCGACCGTTGTCGTGCTGTGCCTGGGTTTTCTGCTTATGATCGGCTTCTCGCTGCTGGCCGAAGGCTTCGGCTTCAAAGTACCCAAGGGCTATCTGTATGCGGCCATCGGCTTTTCGGTCATGATTGAAATCTTCAACCAGATCGCGCGCCACAGCATCAAGCGCACCGAAGCCACCCGCCCCATGCGCGAGCGTACGGCCGAAGGGATTCTGCGAATGCTGGGCAAACGCCCGCCCGATGAGGCGCATATGGAAAATCCCAACCAGGAAGCCGAACAGCCCGTTGTTTTCGAAGACGAGGAACGCTATATGGTTAGCGGCGTGCTCACGCTTGCCGACCGCAGCATACATTCGATCATGACGCCGCGTGCGGATATTTCATGGATCAACATAGAGGATGACATCAACAAAATCCGCGATGAAATCATCAACACGCCCCATACCTTCTTTCCGATCTGCCGCGGTGCGCTGGACGAAATCATCGGGGTTGGCCGGGCACGCGACCTGATTGCAGATATTCTTACCGAAGGCCGGATCAATGTCAAAAAACTACGTAAGCCGCTGGTGGTGCCCGAATCCATCAACATCCTGACGCTAATCCAAACGCTCAAGGAAAGTCGCGGCCAATTGGTAGTGATCACCGACGAATTCGGTGCGATCGAAGGTTTGGTTACCCCGATGGACGTGTTCGAAGCAATCGCCGGTGAATTCCCGGACGAAGACGAAACCCCCGACATTGTGGAGCTGGGCGAAGGACGCTGGATGATCGATGGCGCAGCCGATCTGCGTCACCTGGAGCAGATCCTGAACATTGACGGACTGTACGACGACAATGAAGAAACCGCCACACTTGCCGGCTATCTGCTGCGACAATTTGACCGACTGGCCGAGCCTGGCGATGTATTCGAACTGGAACATGGCCACATCAAAACCGTCTTTAAAGTCGTGGCCCTGGACGGCCGTCGTATTGGCCAGGTCAGCGTCGAGCAGCATCGTGAGAAAAACCCCGAAGAGTTGCTGGACATATAGCACGTGATATAGCGCGCGGCCAGGCTCGTGCGCCGCAGACAATAGCACATCGGTTTATAAACTTATTACCTGATCTTCCAAGCCCGCAATCGCGGGCTTTATTTTTTCATTCTTTTCTTCTCATCACAAACGAAATAAACTCAAGCGTGGCCCCGATCTTGCCGGCAAAGGCATATATCTGCAGCTTTACCGAACACGCTTTTATATTGTTCATATGTATATCATTATCAGAATTTAATCGTTCGTGCCGGCGACCGGGTTCTCTACACTGAACCCACTTGCATTATTGCTTCCTTCCAATTTTGACAGACACAGGCCGCTCATGACTACCCTTTCCGCCCTTTTTCGCAGCGTCTCAATTGCTGCAGTCTCGCTCACCGCCCTTTTGTCTACGGCGCAGGCCAAGGACCTCACTTTATTGAACGTGTCCTACGACCCCACTCGCGAACTGTATCAGGAAATTGACGGCATTTTCGCTAAGCACTGGCAGGAAAAAACCGGCGATAAGCTGACCATCAAACAGTCTCATGGCGGCTCGGGTTCCCAGGCGCGTTCGGTTGACAATGGCCTGGATGCCGATGTAGTTACCCTGGCGTTGGCAATCGACATCAACAGTATTGCTCGCAAGAGCAAGCGTATCAACGCAGACTGGGAGACCAAATTCCCGCACAACAGTACACCCTTCACGTCCACGATAGTGTTTCTGGTGCGCAAAGGCAACCCCAAGGGCATCCGCGACTGGGGCGACCTGACCAAACCGGACGTGCAGGTCATTACCCCTAACCCCAAGACCTCTGGTGGCGCACGCTGGAACTATCTGGCTGCGTATGCGTGGGCCAAGGCCCAGCCAGGGGGCACTGAAGAATCGGCGAAACAGTACCTGAAAGACCTCTACAGCCATGTGCCAGTCCTGGACTCCGGCGCACGCGGCTCAACCCTGACTTTCGTGCAACGTCAGATCGGCGACGTGCTGCTGGCCTGGGAAAACGAAGCGTTTCTGGCACAAAAGGAACTAGGCAAGGGGCAGTTTGATATAGTCGTGCCATCTCTGTCGGTGCTGGCCGAGCCACCGGTGGCCATTGTCGACAAGGTAGTCGACAAGCGCGGTACCCGCGAAGTGGCCAGCGCGTATTTGAATTTCCTCTATACGCCCGAGGCGCAACGCATCGCGATCAAAAACTTCTACCGCCCCACCGATCCAAGCCTGGCCGAAGAAGCAGGCAAGCTGTTTCCACCGCTGAAAACCGTCTCGATTGCTGACCTGGGCGGCTGGGATGCAGCCAACCAAAAACATTTTGCCGATGGCGCCATTTTCGACCAGATCTACCTGAAGAAATAATGCCATTTTCTATTGAAGTGTTGCAATGACGCTGCTAAAAAAACAATATTCGGTATTGCCCGGCTTTGGAGTGACGCTGGGCATTACCCTTTTCTGGCTCAGCCTGATTGTGCTGATTCCGTTCGCCGTCCTGTTTGGCTGGGCGGCTCAATCCGGCGTCGACGGCTTTCTGAAGACCATTCTGAACGACCGTGTGATCCACTCACTGTATGTGACCTTCGGCACTTCGTTGATTGCCGTGCTGATCAATGTCGTATTCGGCCTGGTCACCGCCTGGGTATTGGTCAGATACACTTTTCCAGGAAAAAAGATAATTGATGCCTTTATCGACCTGCCCTTTGCCCTGCCCACTGCCGTTGCCGGCATTGCATTGACTACCCTGTATGCGCCCAACGGCCTGCTTGGCAGCCTGTTTGCCTCGCTGGGCATCCGGATTGCCTATACGCCAACCGGCATTGTCATTGCTCTGATCTTTATCAGCCTGCCGTTTATCGTCCGGACCGTCCAACCGGTACTGGAGGATCTGGAGCCGGAACTGGAAGATGCCGCCACCTGCCTTGGCGCCAATCGTTGGCAAATATTTGCCAAGATAATCTTTCCCGCCATTGCGCCGGCCTTGCTCACCGGCGCCGCCATGGCCTTTGCCCGGGCTGCCGGAGAATACGGCTCGGTCATTTTTATCGCAGGCAATATTCCCATGGTGTCCGAAATCACACCGCTGCTGATTACCGCCAAGCTGGAGCAATCGGACTACACCGGCGCGACCGCGCTGGCTGTGCTGATGCTGATGATTTCCTTTCTTGTCCTGTTGCTGATCAATCTGGTTCAGCGCTGGAATAATAAACGTAACGGCATGAACTGAAGGCTGCAAGATGAACACCCATTTTCGCCGAACCGAAAAATCCTGGATACGCATTTTGCTGACAGCTATTGCACTTGTCTTCATTGTGCTGTTTATCGCCTTGCCCATGTTGCTGGTGTTCGCCGAAGCGTTCAGCAGGGGCTGGGCATTCTATCGGGACACATTGAGCGAATCGGACGCTATATCGGCCATTTTCCTGACGCTGCTCACGGCCGCCATTGCCGTGCCCCTGAATGTCATTTTCGGCGTGTCCGCCGCTTGGGCCATCGCCCGTTTCAACTTTCGCGGCAAGAGCTTTCTGATCACATTGATCGATTTGCCATTCTCAGTATCGCCTGTCGTCGCCGGTCTAATGTATTTACTGCTCTTTGGCAACCAGACCGCGTTGGGCGTATGGCTGGATGCGCATGATCTGAAAATCATTTTTGCCGTCCCCGGTATTGTGCTGGCGACCACCTTTGTCACCTTCCCTTTTGTCGCCCGCGAACTCATTCCACTGATGCAGGCCCAGGGCGCCGACGAAGAACAGGCCGCATTGGTGCTGGGCGCCGGCAGCCTGCAGACGCTATGGCATGTGACGTTGCCGAATATCAAATGGGGATTGCTGTACGGCGTGATCCTGACCAACGCTCGGGCCATGGGCGAGTTTGGCGCCGTCAGCGTTATTTCAGGCCACATACGAGGGGTCACCAATACCATCCCCCTGCACGTGGAGATTCTTTATAACGAATTCAATATCGCCGGCGCGTTTGTGTGCGCTTCCGTACTGGCGCTGCTGGCCATCGTGACATTGATCCTCAAATCCATCATCGAATGGCGTCAGCACCGTTCTCACCAGCAATCGCTACGGCGCAGCGGCAACCCGGCGCAGCCGGGTGCTGATAGCCGGATCGGCGCTGCCACCGCGATAAATGCAACATGAGGCAAACCGCCCCCCGAACGGTTTCGGCCGGTGCGGCTGCAGTTCGATTATTCACAACGCGGCGACCATCGCGTCTGCAAATAGAACAAGGAATTTATTGTGAGCATTGAAGTTCGTCATATCACCAAAACATTTGGTGACTTTACTGCACTGGCCGATATCAGCCTGCAGATCCACAGCGGCCAATTGCTGGCACTGCTGGGGCCATCTGGCTGCGGCAAAACCACGCTGCTCAAAATTGTGGCCGGACTGGAACAACCCGATTCGGGCCAGTTGCTGTTCGAGGGTGTCGATGCCACCAACAAGCATGTCACCGAGCGCGGCATCGGTTTCGTATTCCAGCACTACGCACTGTTTCGCCACATGACTGTCTTCGATAATATTGCTTTCGGGCTGAACGTCAAGCCACGGCGCATCCGGCCATCGAAAGCACAAATTCATGATAAGGTGCATCGTCTGCTGAAAATGGTGCAGTTGGACTGGCTGGCCGATGCCTATCCTAGTCAGTTATCCGGCGGGCAGCGGCAGCGGATCGCACTTGCCCGCTCGCTGGCCGTCGAACCTCAAGTGCTGTTGCTGGACGAGCCCTTTGGAGCGCTGGATGCCCGGGTACGCAAGGATCTGCGGCGCTGGCTGCGGCAATTGCATGACGAGATTCATCTGACCAGCATCTTTGTCACCCATGACCAGGAAGAAGCGCTGGAAGTCTCTGATCGGGTTGTGGTGATGAACCATGGCCAGATAGAGCAAGTGGGCACGCCCGACGAGATCTATGAACAGCCGGCCAGCGCATTTGTCACCCAGTTTCTGGGCGACGTCAATCTCTTTCACGGTCGCATCCAGGATGAACAGTTCACTCGCGGCGATTATGCCCAACCCCTGGCGCCGGGCAATATCCACGGCAACAGCGACGACGAAGTGACTGCATATATCCGCCCTCACGATATTGAACTGACCCAGGACGCCAGCAATGCACTGGATCGGGGAACGATAGAACATGTGCATGCCATCGGCCCGGTTGTGCGACTGGAACTTGCTCGCGCAGGATCCTCAGATCCCATTGAAGTGGTCATGACGCGCGAACGTTACCGGATACTCGCACTGAACCCGGGCGATATCGTTTATGTCAAACCTCGAAAAATGGCCGTATTTACCCGAAACAAAGCGTCAGCTGTCGCTTAAAAACGCGGCGGCGCTTCGCCGACCGAATATGTATGCCGTACCAAAAACCGACGCAACATGATCGAACAACAACCCGGCAGCAGAAAGTACAACGGTAGAAATTTTTTTATCTACTGCTATCCTATGCCAGAAACGCGACGCCCGGCGTATCCTGTTCAGACCCCGGCCTCATTCTCGCCTGGCGAACCAACACAGGCTGCGCAATAGAAACGTGGTTTACGGTTGGCGGACGCAAATAGACCGGTACCACGCGAGAACGGAACCTGAGCTTGCACGTAAATTTTCGAATGATATAAATCAACTGAACTTCACGTCGTTCCAGATGCTTGATGCATAAGGCCACGCGATAACTCATCGGACCGGGTACCGTATCCCCATCCTGCCGATGAATTTTCCAAATAATTGCCTTGACTCATTGCAGATCAATGATGCAATGTCAATTGTGAACGTGCAGACCACACTCACGGCTGTCCTGATTTTCCCACCACCAGCGGCCGGCACGCGGGTCCTCGCCGACGCGAACTGCCTTGGTACAGGGGTCGCAGCCAATGCTTGGATACCCCTGGTAGTGCAGCGCGTTTACCGGCACCGAAAATCGATCCACATATGCCCAGACTTCCTGCTCAGACCAGTCAAACAGCGGATTGTATTTGCTGATCCCTCTGGCCTCATCCTGCTCATGCAAGCCCAGATCGCTGCGCGTGACCGATTGCTCACGACGCTGACCGGTGATCCAGGCATCGGCATCCGCCAGTGCAGCCGCCAGCGGTATCACCTTGCGTATATCGCAGCACTGGCGGCGCGCCTGCAGACTTTCGTAAAAGCCGTTAATACCATGCTGTTCGATATAGGCCTGCACTGCCGATTCGTCCGGCGTGTAAATAGCTAGCCGTATGCCGTAACGAGTCTGGATCTGATCCAGCAACGCAAGCGTTTCTGCCGGCAGACGACCGGTCTCCAGTGTAAATATGTCAATATGCGTCGCGATATCGCGATATTGTTCGCTTTGTGCCGCCTCACGCAATATCACGTCTGTAATAACCATATCTTCCGCCGACAAACTGGATGCCAGACGCGTGCGCTGATGTGTTCGAGCGATACCTAACAAGCGTTCGCGCAGTTGCAGGCATTTCTCGTCGAGTGCAGCCGTATCAAGTGTACGCTTCGGCGGCCTCCACAGAATAGGCTGTTCAGAGAACAGTGCTTGAGTTTGCGCGGAGTGAAAATTCATAATGTGTCCGTCCAATGAGTAGTCCGCTACCCGATGGGTAGGCAAGACTACTTTGATAAGGCTTTATCTTATCGGTTCATCACAAGATTAAGAACGAATAAATCGGTCTTTATTTATAGATGGCGGATATAAACCAGGACGTTCAGCAAGTGCGGCGATTAAAAAACGATAGCGCAGATACCCCGTTGCGCAAAGAGACCGGGTATGTGCCTTCTGCCGTCCCTGTCATGCAGGCAGGCAGCCAGCCAGATATGCAAGTAATAGAAGCGAAGCCGACAGCGATTCTTTTGAGGAAAAAAATCGGCAAAAGCCGCAGTAAACCCGGACAAATTGTGCAAGGCAACGGACGCGCCGGCACTGTCAGACGCAAACCAGGTGCCAAGCCCCCTTATAAGTGCCCGCTCAACGAGCTGCCAATATCAATTGGGCGCCTTTTTCTGCAATCAGCATCGCTGGCGCGTTTGTATTTCCCGAAGTGATGGTTGGCATGACAGAAGCATCGATAACGCGCAGCCTGTTGATTCCACGCACGCACAGATTGGCGTCGACCACGGACATGTCATCGGCGCCCATCTTGCAGGTGCCCACCGGGTGAAAGATGGTCGTGCCGATATCGCTGGCCGCCCGTATAAGATCGTCATCGGTCTTGGCCAGCGGACCTGGCCGGAACTCCTGAGGCGAGTATTGTTCAAGCGCAGCCTGATCGGCGATACGCCGTGTCAGCCGGATGCTCTCCAGGGCAACCTGGACATCTTCGTCGGTGCTCAGATAATTGCACAGAATATCAGGCCTGTCTTCAAGCGACGGAGAAACAATGCTCACCATACCGCGGCTGGTTGGCCGGATGTTGCATACAGAGGCAGTAAAGGCAGGAAACGGGTGCAAGCCGTCGCCGAATTTTTCCAGCGATAGCGGCTGTACATGATATTCGACATTGGCGCGTTGCTGCCTGGGAGAAGAACGCGCGAAAATACCGAGCTGTGATGGCGCCATCGTCAACGGCCCCTTTTTCATAAAGGCGTACTGCAGGCCCATGTAGGCCTTGGACAGCGGTGACAGCATCATCGTATTGAGCGTGCGCACCTTGTTTACCTTGTATATCATGCGCAACTGCAGATGATCCTGCAGGTTGCGCCCCACTCCCGGCAAATGATGAACGAGCGGAATGCCCAGCGACTTCATGAGATCGCCTGCCCCCACCCCGGAGCGCTGGAGAATTTGCACCGAACCGATGGCGCCGGCGCTGAGAATGACTTCACGGCGTGCATTGGCGTGGAAAAAATGATCGTTATGGCGAAAGCGCAAGCCCTGGGCCGTCCGGTCTGTGAAGTTGACCCGGTCTATCATTGCATTTGTGATAACGGTGAGATTGCTGCGCTCCTTGATCGGCTTCAGAAATGCTGTGGATGCGCTGAAACGCACACCTTTTTTCTGGGTAACCTGAAAATAAGAAGAGCCTTCATTATCGCCACAATTGAAGTCTTGTATTTGAGGAATACCTGCTTGTTCGGCTGCCTGGCGAAAGGCATCCAGGATATCCCAGCGTAAACGCTGCTGCTCAACACGCAGCTCGCCGCGGCCACCATGGAACGCCGTATCGCCCGCGTAATGATGTTCGAATTTTTTAAACAGCGGCAGCACGTCATCCCAGCCCCAGCCCGGGTTTCCGGCATCGCGCCAGCCATCGTAATCTTCTTTTTGCCCACGCATGTAGATCATGCCATTGATGGCGGAACTGCCACCAAGCACGCGGCCTCGCGGATAGGCAATACTGCGGCCGTTGAGTCCGGCGTCAGGGTGTGTGGTAAAGCACCAATCGGTATTGGGGTTGCCAATGCAATAAAGATAACCTACAGGGATATGCAACCAGCGCCATTTATCGTCACCGCCTGCCTCCAGCAGCAGCACTTTGCAGGAAGGGTCTGCAGACAAGCGGTTGGCCAGCAGGCAGCCGGCCGAACCGGCGCCCGCAATGATGTAATCAAAGTCTCCATATAGCGTTGTTGTTTCTGCCATGCTCCCACTCTGCTTATTATTATTTGTTGTACGGATAGGTCCGTATCCTGATCATTATTGAAAATATTCAGCGTTATGACAACGCGTATTTCTACCTATTGAAGGTATAAGCTGTAAGCACACGCGACTGATGTATCTGAATCAAACCTGATTGCGGATATCATTACGGACGAACGCATTGATGTTGTCCACCAACTGATCCGCCAGCACCTGAATCGCCTGGCGGCTGGCCCACGCCACATGCGGTGTCAGGATAAAATCCGGTCGGTTCATCAGGCGCATGAACGGATGCGTATCGGGCATGGGTTCCTGGGTCACGACATCAAAACCCGCACCGCCGATACTGTTGTTTTCCAGGGCGTCTGCCAGCGCGGCCTCGTCCACCAAGCCGCCCCTGGCCGTGTTGATCAAAATAGCGGTCGGCTTCATTTGCGCCAGTTCTGCCGCGCCAATCATATGACGGGTTGCGGGGGTTAGCGGCAGGTGTAGCGTGAGGATATCAGCCTGTGCGATGACCTCTTCAAAGGGGGTATGCGTTTCCTTTACGTCTGTCTCTCCCTTGCGAGCGGCAAACAGCACCTTCATGCCCAATGCCTGGGCGCGTTTGGCCACCGCGCTGCCAAGCGCGCCAGACCCGAAAATACCGATAGTGCTGTCGGCCAGATCGCTGACCGGATAATCAAAATAGCAAAACTGGCCGCTTTGCGCCCAGCGTCCCTGACCGACCGAACGGTGATAGGCAAGCAAACTGCGCCGCAGTGCAAAAATCAATGCAAGTGTATGCTCGGGCACGGTATTGACCGCATAGTTGCGAATATTGGTCACGACAATACCTTTGTCGCGGCATGCTTGAATGTCAACGATATTGGTCCCGGTGGCCGCCACGGCTACCAGTTTGAGCTCGCTCGCCTGCGCCACGTCTTGCGCCGAAACCGGCACCTTGTTGGTAACCACGATTTGTGCGTTCCGAATCCGTTCGGCAACCTCGGCCGGCGCGGTCTGGTCGTAGGCGGTCACTTCATGCTCGAACTCAAACGCCTTGAGCGCGATAAAATCGGGCAACGTGGCCCGATCAAGAAAGACAATGCGAGCAGAAGAAGACATGAGTTTTCCTGTGAAAGTCAAAACAAGACTATACCATTGCCTGCCATTGACTAAAATAGAGGTTTTGGCGAACCCGTTGTTTGTAGACTGACATGTCCTCTCCTGTCGTACCCTCTGCTGTCATGCCTTCCGTGTACCCATCGCTTCGTCAGGCAGCACTGGATGCCCTGGCCGAGCCCGATCCCTGCAAAAAAATCACCGCTGTTGACAAGCTGGTATCCACCCTGCCCGTGTGCGCCGATCTGGTCTTGCAACCGGCTCGGCCGCTACCGGGTCGGCCGCAACGGCCGCAATTGGTGGATCCGCGCGAGGTATCGATACGCTCGACGCAGACGCAACAGGGAAAAGCGGCGCTCATACACTCTATTGCCCATATCGAATTCAATGCGATCAACCTGGCGCTGGATATCATCTGGCGCTTTCCCGGCATGCCTGATGATTTCTACTACGACTGGCTGCAGGTCGCCCGGGAAGAGGCCTATCACTTTTCACTCGTACGGGGGCACCTGGCCTCGTCGGGGTATCAGTATGGCGATTTTGCGGCCCATAATGGTTTATGGGACATGGCGGAAAAAACCGCCGACGACATTCTGGCCAGGCTTGCACTGGTGCCTCGCACCCTGGAGGCCCGTGGCCTGGATGTATCCCCGGCTATCCAGAACAAGTTGCGGGCCGTGAACGACAACCGCGGCGTTGACATTCTGGATATTATTCTGCGCGATGAAATCGGTCATGTCAAAACCGGCAATCGCTGGTACCTGTACTGCTGCGAGCAGCAAAACCAGGAGCCCGTCGCCGCTTATGCAGCACTGATCGATACCTATCGCGTCGGCAAGCCTCGTGGGCCCTTCAATATCCAGGCCAGAATGGCGGCCGGATTCACCCAGGCCGATATTGACTGGCTGAATTCCTTATAATTGCATTATTGGTATTCACAGGCCGGCCTGATCCGGCCTTGGCAATAGAACCAATGCCTTTTCATACTGACGGAAAAATTATGGACGTTCTGGTACTTGGGGCCGGCATCATCGGGCTGACAACTGCTTACTATCTCAACCGGGACGGCTTCAACGTCACTGTTATTGAGAGAAACAACGATGTTGCGCTGGAGACCAGCTTTGCCAACGGGGCACAACTGTCATACAGTTACGTTGCGCCACTTGCCGGTCCGGGCGTCATGAGTCATGTACCCAAATGGCTGCTGGACCGCAACTCGCCCCTGCGTTTTCGTCCCAGCCTGGATCCTGCCACCCTGTGCTGGAACGTGCGTTTTGTCAAAGCCTGCAATGCGGCTCAAAGCAACCAGACGACGCGGGAATTGCTTGCGCTATCGTTTCTCAGCCGCGACCTGTATCACGAAATGATGCAGCAGGAGGCCATCTCCTTTGACCATAAACGGGCGGGCAAGCTGGTTGTGCATCGCAGCCGCGATTCGTTCGAGCATGCAGTAGAACAACTGGACTTTCAACGGTCTCTGGGTTGCGAGCAACGTGCCATGTCTGTCGAGGAGTGCATATCGCTGGAGCCGGCCCTGCTGCGCATGCGGGACCACCTGAGCGGCGGCATCTTTACCGAAAGCGAAGAAAGTGCAGACTGCTTCCAGCTTGCCGTTGCCTTGAAAAACATTTTGCAGCAGCGCGGCGTCACCTTCCGGTTCAATACCACCGTCAGCCGACTTGCAGCAGACAGCAATCGCAAGGTGAGCGTGCAGACAACTGCCGGAGAGCACCTTACCCCGGATCATATCGTGATGGCACTGGCATGCGAGAGCACAGCGCTGCTCAAACCGCTGGACATTGCGGTACCGGTCAGTCCGCTCAAAGGGTACAGCCTGACCGTGCCCATTGAGCGAGCCGCCGACGCGCCGATGGTCAGCATCACCGATTACGAACGCAAGGTCGTTTATGCAAGACTGGGAGAGCGCCTGCGCATCGCCGGCATGGCCGACATGGTGGGCTTAAACCGTCGCATCGATACCTCGCGTATTGAAGCGCTCAAGCAGGAAGCCCGCAATTTGTTTCCCGACGCGGGCGATTACGATCTGGCCACGCTCTGGACCGGGCTGCGTCCGGCTACGCCAAAAGGCAAGCCAATTATTGATGCAACCCGCTATGGTAACCTGTGGCTCAATATTGGCCAGGGCGCCCTGGGCTTTACTCTGGCGCCAGGGTCTGCAAGCGTGATCAGCCATTTGCTGCGCGGCCAGGCACTGCCATTTGGCAAAAACGTGTTTACGCTGGCCGATGCGTAAGCGCCAGGCACGGACGATGTAAAGGACGACTTGATCATGTACCCGGCCTTTGTGCTCAATGCGCCCGGCCTGCAACAGCCAGCACCAATGCCCTGGCAATATACAGCTGGCTGGCCGGTGATTGCTCCAGTCAGGTAAAGGATGCCCATCCAAGGTGCATGCCGCATTTGTACCCGAAACGCAATGAAGCATCCATGCACCCAATCGCCCTGGCCTAACCCTGTTTTTATGCGAATATATCCTTATCTAACATTCGCTTATCTAACGTTTACTGACTCAGATTTACTGCCTCATTAACCCGCGTCCGTCATGCGATTTCGCAATGCAAATCCCTAACGGTCGTTTTGTGCCCACCGAGACCCGCTGCCATGCTCCAGAAAATTCTCCTGCCCATTATCGTCTTTATCATTGTCCTGATCGGCCTGACCTTCGGCGAAGGCGTGTTCACCGCGCTGGCTGTGTGGCTGCATGACATCACCGGTCTGGTCATCTATAACTTTTCCGACCTGTATTACACCGTCTCCGAATACGTCTCCCGGCATCCGGTAAAAATACTTGTCGCCCTGGTGGTGACGGCGATCGTGTGCATCTGGATATACAAGAACAAGGATGAAGAACTGACCCGCCAGGCAAGCTCCCGTAAAATAGCCATTTTTCTGGCGATTTTCCTGGGCTGGCTGGGTGCACACCGCTTTTACAACGGCCAGATAGGCATGGGACTGCTGTATCTGATTATCAGTTTCATCTGGTTGCCGCTCACAGTATTTCTGAGCCTGATCGATGCGGTAAGATATATTTTCATGAATGACGAAGAATACCGTCTGCGCATTCAATCGTCATAATAACCGCGCGGCAGGGGCGCAGGCGGCCCCACACTTCTGCCATGCCAACGACGCAAGGAGCGCACGTGAACTTGAACGACCTGACCATTGCCACTGATAATCTTGATCAGCCGCGGTTGCTGAATCACTGGCAATGGCTGCTGCCAGCCCAGGTCGAAGTGCTGCTTGTCACCAAAACGGCAGACTGCTTTTTGCTTGAACCTGAAACCGGTCATATTCTGTTTCTGGACACCAACGACGGCGAACTGGAGCACATTGCCTCGGATTTTGACGAGTTTCGCACGGTGCTTGCCGATCCAGAATTCATTACCGATTACTTCTCACTGTTGCTGATGGCGCCGTTGCTGGAAACCTCGTTACCTGAAAATGCTGTTTTTGCACTTGCCACACCGCCGGTGCTGGGCGGATCGTTCGAAACCGACGAATTGACGCTGGTTGATATTTACCAATATTTCGATGAAATGGGTGCGCTCTGGCAAAAGCTGAGCCAGATCGAACTGCCTGACGACGCTGCCAATGAACCTGGTTTGTCGCCGGATAGCGATATCGACAGCAAAAAATCTGAATAGAAATCAACACCAACCGTTGCAGCGCATTAAGCAGGACAAAGAGATGAGCGATCCCCTTCCAATACAGGCTTGCACGCTAAAGCATTTTCCCGCAGAACTTGGCACGACGGCGCCCGAAGCCTTTGCCGCCGCGCGGCTTAACGTTTTTGACAATGCCTTTGCTTTCCCGTTGGCAGTGCTGAACCAGCCGGCGCTGGAACATAATTTGCAATGGATGCAGCGTTTTGCCAACGACAAGGGCGTTAGCCTTGCCCCGCACGGCAAGACCACCATGTCGCCCGAGCTGTTTGACCGTCAGCTTGCTGCCGGCGCCTGGGGCCTCACCTTTGCTACCCTGTTTCAGGCCCAGACCGGCATCCAGGCCGGCGCCAGGCGTATCATTATCGCCAATCAGGTTATATGCGACGCTGACTTGCGCCAGTTACAGTCGCTTTTGCAAATGCATCCCGACCTGCGAATCTGGTTTCTGGTCGATTCAATTGAACAGGTCAGTTATATCGAAGCCTGGGCCAGGCGTTTCAGTGATAGCAGCCAGCAGCGACCTGTACGCTTTGACTGCCTGCTGGAAATAGGTATCGCTGGCCAGCGTACAGGCTGCCGCGAATTTGAACAAGCGCTGGCACTGGCCCGCTGCATACATCAATCACCCGTACTCGCGCTGGGCGGCATCGAATGCTATGAAGGGAGTCTGGCGACCGATACGGAAAAAGACAAGCCGGCCGTTGATGCACTCATGAGCCGCTGTGAAGCGGTTGCGCGGGCCTGCGAGCAACAGCAGCTGTTCGATAACGACGAAATCATTATCTCGGCTGGCGGCTCGGCCATTTTCGATTTGGTCGTCCCGGGTCTGAAAATCAGCCTGAACCGACCAGTACGAGGCGTACTGCGCTCGGGATGCTATATCACCCACGATCATGGCGTCTACCAGCGCCATCTGACCAAAGTCCAGGAGCGCGAACATCTGCAGGAAAGCCTAAAGGTGGCACTGGAGGTATGGACCATGGTGCAATCTGTGCCAGAACCTGGGCTGGCCCTGCTTACCTGCGGAAAACGAGACATTTCCTATGACCTGACGCTGCCGTTTGTCACTGGCTACGTGCCGGTCGGTGAACGGGTTCGCAGCGCGCCCGGACAGGCCTGGCATATCACTGCGCTCAATGACCAGCACGCCTATTTACATTTTGACGCTGCCGGCCCTGCACCGGTTGTGGGCGACAGGATTATTCTAGGCATCTCTCATCCCTGCACGACATTCGATAAGTGGAAATGGATGCCTGTTATTGATGACACGGGCCAGGCGCAGTCCTACATTACCACGCGCTTCTGAATCCTGCTCGCTGCTTATAATGCGCGTTGTTGCGCTATGTAGAAAATAGCTGCCTGCTGCCGCGCATTCATATCTGCCCGACCAATTGTCCGGCCGGACTGTTGCTATACGTAATAAGCGACAAGCTGCCACGCGCGGTGCATTCCATGCGAAAGGTGGCCGTCAGAACAGAATATTCCACCGGCGATCAGACCAGACCAGCACCGCAGACACAATCGTACTGGCAAACATCACCATGACAAACAGTGGCGTGCCCTGCTCCATCCAGCCTGTGTTTAGCAAAATATTGATAAAGAATACGTGCGTCAGGTAAATGGCTGTCGAAAGCTTGGAAAGAAAGTCGGTATTCAGTCTTGCTGAGCGGCTGTGAAAGAAAAGGAAAAGCAGCGGACACAGCACCAGCAGAGAAAGGTACATATCCACGCCAGCTTTGGCAGGATGCAGAAAATAATGTACGGAGCTTTCCGCTACCAGCAGCAACACTGACGCAAATATGGCGCACAGCAGTTGCGGGTCACGACGAGGCAATTTGTGCAGGCGGTGTTTGGCAATCAGGTACCCGATGGCAAACAGGGGAAAGCCAAAGAAAAGAAAGTTGCGAAAAATCCAGCCGGAATTCAACAGATACCCCGCCACCCCTTCTTCGATCGGTGCATAATTGCCAATTGCCTGCAACACATAGCCCACCACGAACAACGCTACGGCAGAGATAAGAATGTATTTGTCACTGCGCCTGCGCAATACATACAGTACCGCCCCGGCGCCCAGGGTGCCTACCAGGTACCATAAATGATGATAGCCAAATACCAGCTTTTCAAGCAAGCCAATCTGATCACGAGCAAGCGCCCAGTGTGCCGGCCAATAGAATGGCAAATACAGCAACATCCAGATACCGTACAACACAGCCAGGCGTTTGGCCCAATTGCTAAAGGAACGATTTCGGGCGATCAACGGATAGAAATAAAAACCATTGATGATAAAGAAAGTCGGCACGGCAATGCGAAGCAGCCCGTTTACGAATATGTAATTAAGATACTCGGCGGTCTCGGTAAACAACGATGCATGCAAGGCGACCACCATCATTGCCAATGCTATCTTCAGGCCATCTGTTCCCGCGTTACGCTGCATGTCTCGTCCTCTGTTGAATCATATATTGTAACGATCCGAGGCGCCCAAGGCATGAAGGATGCCTACCAATTGCTGTTGAATGTAACGTCAACACCGTACGCTGGCATTTACAAAATGCACTTGCATCAGGAGTCAAGGTAGGGAGCGGCGGCGTCTAAAGCAAGCCGAATGTGGCATGAACGAGGAGGGCCAGTTCAGGATGCCAGTGATGGGAATATAAGATGGCTAGGGTAGAACTTGGGGTATCCCAAAGCACAAACGCCCCGCAAAGATTAATTTGCGGGGCGTTTGAAGGAATAAAAAGCCTGACGATGACCTACTTTCACAGATGTCCATCCACTATCATCGGCGCAAAGGCGTTTCACTGTCCTG